>Ga0209232_1000003_pt1 | contig 376437 bp, 325 predicted proteins | sample ETNvirenome_2_60_FD_184066 | JGI IMG/M metagenome (GOLD analysis project Ga0209232, IMG submission 184066) | Marine viral communities from the Pacific Ocean - ETNP_2_60 (SPAdes) (version 2) | ecosystem: Environmental > Aquatic > Marine > Oceanic | place: Pacific Ocean | collected 2013-06-22 | reverse complement strand
GCAACCAGCAATCGCCCGACTGCCACGGTGCGAGGGCGCGCAGCCCGAGGCCGTCGGGCGAGCACTTCAGTGCGTTAACCTAAGGCGCTTCGCATAATCTATATTATGTTAAATTGAGTTTGTGGTAATGGCCGTGCGTTGCCATCGCCACCTTCTGGTCCTTTCCCTCTCTGGTATTCGTTTAGCCACGATCAGCACGCGCTCTCTGCCGCGGGATGCTTATACTCGCCACAATTCTGCCAGGAAGTTGAACATGAGCAGCATCGAAGAACTCAATGCGCAATCGCTCAAGGGGCACTCAGGTCTCAAGCGAATCCTGAGAGCGCTGGGATACTCCATTGCAGGTATCCGTGCTGCGATTGCCGGCGAAGCTGCCTTCAGACAGCTGCTGCTGGTCAACGCTGTCCTGATACCACTGGCGTTCACGCTCGACGTCAGCCGAATCGAACGATTGTTGCTGGTGATCGTGCCGTTGCTGACACTGGTGGTTGAGCTCGTCAACTCGGCGATAGAGGCAGCAATCGACCGAATCTCGCTAGAACTGCACCCACTCTCCAAGAACGCCAAGGACATGGGCAGCGCGGCGCAACTGCTGTCGCTGGTGATGGTAGCGGTTACCTGGGTGATGATTCTCTATTGAGCCTGGCGCTGTAACTTCACGCTCATGTTCGCCCGATCTGCCCAGCCGCGCGCTGTGTCAGACAGCTCGCGGATAGGCAGTCACCGCCCTGGAACTCAGTCCTTCCTGACGTTCTGATAGAGCATCAGGCGCGATGCCTCGTGCAGTCCCCGTGTCAGGGCGACAAGTCGCTGGAATTCCTCGGGATACCGGTCGGCTACGTCGACCAGAGGCTCCGGTGATGCAATTTCGTGCAGGGTCGGCTGGCTGCCGTCGTGCTGCATCTGCAGAAGAAAGTCCTTGGTCACGCCACCAATCAGCGGGAACGTGCCTTCGCGGAGCACGAGTGGAACCACGCGCTCCCCTTCAGGAGCCGGCTGCTGGATGTCGCGTCCCATTGCACCGTTGCGAAACTCCATGCCGGCCATGCCTAGTACGGTCGGTAGCAGATCGGCCAGACCCACGGCCTCTTCGATCACTCGTGGCTCCAGCAGCTTGGGCGCATGGATCAACAACGGAACGTTATTGCTCTCGAGCCCCAGCTTCTCGTATGCCGGCAGCATGTGCGGAATCTGAGCGATGCGCGTGTTGTGGTCGCCAAACATGACGAAGATGGTGTTGTCGTACCAGCCGCCTTCCTTCGCAATCTCCATCAGGCGGCCGATGTTGAAATCCAGAAGGCGGACCGCGTTGTACTGCGCCACGCTGCGGGAACCGGCGCCCTGCACCTTTTCCAAAGGCAGATCGAGGGCTTCGAAGCCGTCGTTCTGCTTGGGTATGGTGAACGGACGATGGTTGCCCGCCGTCTGGATATAGGCAAAGAAGGGCTTGCCCTCCCCCTGCTCTCGCAGCAGCCGGTCACTTTCCTTGAACAGGTCCAGATCGGAGATACCCCACACATCCACCATCGGAGAGTTCCAGTGGCGCTCTTCATATAGCTGGATGTCGTCGATGCTCTGGCGGATCAGGGCATTCATATTGGCCCAGCCGGAATTGCCGCCAATCATGTAGTACTTGTCGTAGCCCTGCAGCGCGTTGACGAGGCTGTGTTGACGGGTGATCAGCGGATTGCGCGTCGCGGTTTCCTGCCGGGAAACGTCTGGTACGCCGGATATGCTCGCCCACACGGTCTTCGCGGTGCCGGTCACGGGAACGTAGAAGTTCTTGAAGAACCAGCTCTGCTTGGCCAGCCGGTCGATATTGGGAGTCGGATTGAGCGGATTGCCATAGGCGCCCACTGCGGTGGTGCCCAGGGATTCGAGCATGACGAAGACGACATTCGGCCGCTTTCCATCAATCGCATAGGGTTGAACGCCCTGCTCCCGGCTGAAATTCAGCGTTTTCGCATCAGGCTGGTCGACGCCCAGGTAATGGCTAACGACATCGTAATGGGCCTCAACCTGTTCTCGGTCGTAAGGCTGATTGGGGACCTTCAGCGTGTCATAGAGGAAGATCACCGGATTCAGGCCAAGGGCTGCGATCTGGTTGTCGCCCGAGAAGAACGCGTCGCTCCAGCGCAGCGGCACGGGGTTTTCCAGGTTGATATTGTCGAAACGCCCGAGGATGGCGACGAAGACAGCCACCACCATCAGCGCACTACCCCAGATCAGTGAAAGCCGGCTGATTCGCTTTGCCGGACGATCCAGCGTGACCCGCTCGAAGCGCAGCAGCAGCCACCACACCAGAGCGGTTGCCGCCGCCCAGCCAAGGGTGATCCAGACTACTGGATAGGTTTGCCAGACCATATCGGTGGATATCTGCGCGTCCTCCAGAAAGCGCAACACGGTGGCATTGATGCGCACCCCGAGATAGGCGTAGTGGCCAAAATCGATGATGTAGACCAGCAGCACTGCACCAAGCGCCAGTGCCAGATAGAGCCGCGCCACCCAGCGAAGGACGCGGGAGCGCGTTAGGTTCCAGACCGGCAGCCACGCCAACAGCGCGATCGGCAACATCAACAGGATCGCCAGGCGAAGGTCGAAACGCAGGCCGATTCCGAGCGTTTCGGGTACGGCATCGACCGTGCCGAGCGTGCTGGGCTCCAGCCCGGAGAAACCGACGAAGAAAATCCCGCGTAATGCTGCGAGCGCAATGAACAGAATCCCGACTGCACCGAACCAGTAATGCAGGCGCCGCGACTGAAGCCAACCCATTGTCCCAACCTCGAATCTATCGAATCGTCAAATAGCACAGCCGAGCCATCACAGGTCGGCTGGAGTAATTTTCGTCACGCGGGCATTGGCTTGCGCACGAGTGCCCTGCAGGCATAGACAAGCAACGCCCCGCAGCTGAACAAGGCGATGAAGGGGTCTAGCAGATAGTCCCAGTAATTGGGCGACGGCTTGATCCCCAGGCTGAACGCCAAGGTGGCAAGGCCAAGCATGAAAGCGCCCAGCCAGTTATTGAGCAGCAGCAAGCCCAGGGCAAGCACGCCCACCACCGCGATTAGCGGGCGGGGGGCGTAACCGAGTTGATAGGGGTCCAGATAGGACAGGCCCATCGTTGCCGGGTAGAGAAAAAGCGCCAGCCCCGCCATCGCGATCAACAATTGCACGCGCGCGTTCTGCGGCGGCATCGCCATCAGTCCCAAGCGCACTGCCGCGAAAAATGCCAGCGCCACCAGCGTCGTGATGGCCACGTCATCAGTGAAGCTGCGCATGTAGGCGGCCAGTGACAGACCGTCCACAGGAATGAAGCTGATCCCCAGCAGGAGGAAAAGGCGAAGCCCTTGAACCCCTCGGCCGAAGCCAAATCCAGGCGTGACGATGAAAGCGAGTAACCCGAAGGTCAGATGCGCTTGCCAGAGTTCAGGCATCAGAGCTGCTCCAGTAGCCAGGCATCATTGAAGCTGACGTGTTTGATGAATGTGTTGTTCCAGGAATAGACCAGGTGGTAGAGACCGTCGGCGCTCCTGATGAAGTAGGGATACTCGTACTCGAAATCGCAGCCATGGGTCTTGCAGACACGCTTATCCAGGTTTTTCAGAAACTCGTCCACCAGCGATAGCCGCCGCGGCCCGCTGGAAAGGCGAAACTTGTCGCCGATGATTTCCCGATATACCTCCGGGGTGAACGGATTGCCCTCCGGGTCAGGTGATTCGTCCAGGTCAATCACCGGCTTCCAGAGATCGAGGCTTGAGTCGGTCTCCATCAGGCGAAGACGGAAACGTCCGTCCTCCAGATCATTCAGGGCAACCAGCAGGCCATGGTTGGGCGTGGCCACCGCTGCGAGCGCGGAATTGGGGTTGGCCGGGTCGATCGGATAAGGCTTGCTCCAGGTTCTGCCGGCATCCGCGGTGCGGCTGGCGAGCACGCGATGATGGCTGGAGCCTGCATAGCGCAGCATGGCAACGGCGTGTTGCTCGTCCATCGGCACCACTGTTGGTTGCAGTGAATCGTTGCCTTTGCTGATTCGACTTTTACCGATCACCTCGCCGTTCGGGCTGATGTACAGATACTCGGCGAACTTGCCGAGGAACTCGTGGTAGACGGGCAGCCCTATGGTGCCGTCCTGATGGAATACCGGGGCATTGCGCACCAGTGTGCTGATGTTCAAGAAGGGGGTGGTGATCAGCTGCCTGGGAGTCGACCAGGTTTTTCCCAGATCATCCGAATACATGGCGTTGATGGCGCTTCCAGCCCAGCCACCGATCGATACCGACACATAGAACAGCCACAGCCTGTTGTCGGGAGCCAGCGCAATGACCGGATTGCCGAGCTTGCGTATGTGCTTCTGGGTCGCCTTCTGGGTCGACTCGCGAGTTGCCAGGACCAGTTCGTCGCCCCACTCCGCCGCAATCGCGTCGAATCGCGCGCCGCGCACCTGAACATCCGCAGCCCCTTCGCGTGAACCGGCAAACCATACGGCCATCAGGCCACCATCCGGCAAGGAGGTCACCGAGGAGGCATGGACAAATTCGTCGAGATCGGAGGATGCGAAGCGGGTGCTGTAAAACGGTCCCTTGCTGGCGAGCGGCAGAGCATGAGAATTGGCTACAGCGAACCCGGAAACCGCTCGTTCAGGATGAAGCCACCAGGCGGTAGTGAAAATAGCTGCAAGGGCGATGACAGACAGGCAGGTGGGAAGAAATCCGAACTTTCCAGAACTCATATAAATCATGTCCGTATAAACACATGACGCGTCCTGCGCTTTGCAAGGAAACGACAAGCTCGTATGCCCCAAAAACCGTCGGGGCGTGAAAAAGAAAGTGTATTGATCGGTTGCCCTGACTTCTGATGGCCGGGAGTACCGAGCTTGTTTGAGCGGCCGCCGATCATGACCGAGCACCAGGCTCGGAGCAATCACTTGGTGGAGGAAGCCGATCAGCCGCGCTTGATAAACGCTTCGCTCAGAAAAATCAGGTGCTACAGAAATCCTCGATGGCTGCAAGTGCAGGCGTCGCAATATAGTGTCACAAACACACCTGTGGCAAATTGCTGCACCCTCCTCCATCGCGCGGCACGCAGGCCATGGTCGACCGATAAGTCGACTACCCAGACGTACCGCTGCAGGGCCAGCGGCGTAATATGGCGCATCTCAACAGAACGGGAGTTCTCTCATGCTGCTTCGCTTACTGGCCGCTGGTACTTTTGCGGCACTCTGCTTGCCTGCCCTTGCGCAGGAGCACCACCACGACCATCAGGCTTCGACACAAGCGGCCACCAGCGAGCTGGCTGTCAGCCAGGCGTGGTCGCGGGCGATGCCGCCCAGCGCTCCGACTGGCGCGGTGTACTTCATACTGGAAAATCGTGGTCAGCAGCCACGGCGCCTGATCGGCGCGCAGACCTCACGTGCCGAAAAGACCGAGCTGCACACCCATGTGCATCAGGGCGACATGATGAAGATGCAGCAGGTCGAGGCGGTCGACGTGCCCGCAGCTGGCAAGGTGGAGTTCAAGCCGGGTGGCAATCACGTGATGCTGTTCGGGCTCAAGCAGCCGCTGGTGGCTGGGGAGAGCTTCCCGGTGACACTGCAGTTCGAGGACGGCGGCGAGATCACCACCGAGGTGAGCATCGAGGTAGACGCCCCGGCTGCCGGCGGTGCTGCGCCAGGGCATCATCACTGAGTGATCTGGCGCGCCGCCGCAGGCGGCCGCCAGCATGCTTTCAGATCGCCGCCGGTGTGCGCATGGTGACGAACTCTTCGGCGGCCGTCGGGTGGATGCCCAGCGTGTCGTCGAACACCTGCTTGGTGGCCCCGGCCTTCAGCGCCACGCCCAGCCCCTGCATGATCTCGCCGGCATCCGGTCCCGCCATATGGCAGCCGAGCACACGGTCGGTCTCAGCATCCACCACCAGCTTCATCAGGCTGCGCTCGAGGCTATCGGTCATGGTCAGCTTCATCGGCCGGAAACGACTTTCGAAGATCGTTACCTTGTAGCCCTGCTCGCGCGCCTCCTCCTCGGTCAGCCCGACAGTTGCCATGTTCGGCAGACTGAACACCGCGGTCGGGATGGTCGTGTAATCGACCTTGCGATATTGCTCCGGCTTGAATAGCCGCCGCGCCACGGCCATGCCCTCAGCCAGTGCGACGGGTGTCAGCTGCACGCGACCGATCACGTCGCCAATCGCCAGAATCGAAGACACCGAGGTACGGTATTCATCGTCCACGGCAATGAAACCTCGGGCATCCAGCGCTACGCCGGCCTTTTCCAGCCCCAGGTTGTCCAGCATCGGACGGCGGCCTGTCGCGTAGAAGATGCAGTCCGCTTCCAGCGTGCGGCCGTCTTCCAGCGTCGCGAGCAGGCTGCCATCGGTCTGCTTGTCGATATGCACGATGTCGGCGTTGAACTGCAGATCCACGCCCTTCTTGATCATCTCGTCCTTCAGGTGATCGCGGAGCGAGCCATCGAAACCGCGCAGGAACAATTCACCGCGATAGAGCAGCTTGGTATCGGCACCGCAGCCATGGAAGATCGAGGCGAACTCGACGGCGATATAGCCACCACCGACCACCAGCACACGTCGCGGCAAGGATTCGAGGTAGAAAGCTTCATTGGACGTGATAGCGTGCTCACGCCCCGGAATCGCCGGCACGTGGGGCCAGCCGCCAGTAGCGATCAGGATGTGCTCGGCCGTGTACTGCTTGCCCTCGACTTCGACGGTATGGGCATCGACTAGGCGCGCATGCGCTTGCAGCAGGGTCACGCCGCTATCCACCAGGATGCTGCGGTAGATGCCGTTCAGTCGCTGGATTTCCCGGTCCTTGTTGGCAATCAGGGTCTTCCAGTCGAAGGTCGCGCCGTCGATGGTCCAGCCGTAGCCCTGTGCCTGGCCAATGTCTTCGGCGTAATGCGCGCCGTAGACCAGTAGCTTCTTCGGCACACAACCGACGTTGACACAGGTACCGCCCAGGTAACGGCTTTCCGCAATCGCCACCTTCGCGCCGAAACCTGCAGCGAAGCGCGCCGCACGCACGCCACCGGAACCTGCACCGATGACGAATAGATCGAAGTCGTAAGCCATGTAATGTTGTCTCCTTCTGTAGCGAACAGCATAACCCAGGCTTTCGGCCTGAATCACCGAAGGAGTGCCGCATGCGCCCTACCCTCACCCACCTGGCTCTGCACGTGCCCGATCTGGACGCCTGTATCGCGTTCTATGAGCGCTTCTGCGGCATGCACGTGTTTCACGAGCGCCCCGGAAAGGGCTCACGCATCGTCTGGATGGCGGAGCCTGGAAAAGAGCGCGAGTTCATCTTCGTGATGATGCCGGGCGGCAAGGATCGATCACTGGCGATGGACGACTACAACCATTTCGGCTTCGCGCTGGCCAGTCGAGAGGAAGTGGATGCGGTTGCCGACCTGGCGCGCAGGGAAGGCTGTCTGATATGGGAGCCGCGCAACGAACCCTATCCGGTGGGCTACTACTGCGGTTTGCGCGATCCTGCGGGCAACTATGTCGAATTCAGCTACGGGCAGCCGCTTGGACCGGGTGCCGAGGATATGCCGTAGCCTTGAAGCAGGCCCGGAAGTGACTGGGCCACCCTTAGGTGGCCCAATTGCTTCAGAACGCCTTGCCGGTCAGGTAGAAGTGTTCGTAGCAGAAGTTGGTCGCCGCGATGTAGCCCTCGGCGCTACCGCAGTCGAAGCGCTGGCCCTTGAACTTGTATGCCAGCACGCAACCATCCTGAGCCTGGCGCATCAGCGCGTCGGTGATCTGAATCTCACCGCCCTTGCCCGGCTCGGTCTGCTCGATCAGATCGAAGATATCCGGAGTCAGGATGTAGCGGCCGATGATCGCCATGTTGGACGGCGCGTCTTCCGGCTTGGGCTTCTCGACCATGTGGCTGACGCGGTAGATGTCGTCGCGGATCATCTCGCCGGCGATCACACCGTACTTGCTGGTCTCTTCCGGCGGCACTTCCTGAATGGCAACGATCGAGCAGCGGAACTGGTTATAGAGCTTGACCATCTGCGCCAGGACCGGATCGCCATTGAGGTTGATGCAAAGGTCGTCAGCCAGGACCACGGCGAACGGCTCATCGCCGATCAGCGGGCGGCCGCTGAGAATCGCATGCCCCAAGCCCTTCATCTCCACCTGGCGGGTGTAGGAGAAGCTGCATTCGTCGATCAGGCGGCGAATACCGACCAGGTATTTTTCCTTGTCGGTGTTGCGGATCTGGTGCTCCAGCTCGTAGCTGATGTCGAAATGGTCTTCCAGCGAGCGCTTGCCACGCCCGGTGACGATCGCGATCTGGTTCAGCCCCGCCGCCAGTGCCTCTTCAACCCCGTACTGAATCAGGGGCTTGTTCACCACCGGCAGCATTTCCTTGGGCATGGCTTTGGTTGCAGGAAGAAAACGGGTGCCATATCCGGCAGCGGGAAAAAGGCATTTCTTGATCATGTGAGTCCTTGAAATAAAGGTTCCAGTCGATGCACTGCCATCGAGAACAGCAGCTGCCTTGCGGTGTTGCCCGGCCATGCCGGCGTAGAGCCTACGACCATCGTTTTGCAGCGGGGTTCGCAGCGACATTCACAGTCGATGCAGATTATGTGCCTGTCTCTCGGAGGCACTGGTTTCGCTGCTCCGGCGGGTCGCCACGCTAATGGCGGTCGGGGCGCTCTGTAAAGCCATCTGTCGGTGTTTTTTCACCGTGCCAGTGAGGCCGAATAAGCAGACGCGCAACCACGAATACCCATAGCCAACGATCATTACACCTTTGTCGCACCTTGCACCGAAAGAGAGCCGGTCGACCCATGACCTGAATCAGGGAAATGTGCAATTGCACTGTTGTCGGTCGCCCGAAGCACTTCTCTCGTGCCGAAAAGCAATACCATAGCGCCGCCCAATAATGGCGCATGGCTATCACCTGCGGTTGGTTTCAAGAATACGCACAGCACGCCGATATCAGCAGGTGACTGCCTGCTCAATGCTGCGCCGCAAGTATCGGCAGCGCAGCAGTGCTGCAATGGCAGCTGACCCCGCGTGGCAGTAGTACTAAGGAAAACCATGAACAACAGCTCCGCCTCCCGACAAATGTCCGTGCAGACAAAGATCAACCTGGCCCTGGTGCTGGTCCTGGTGGCGATCATGTCTGCCTCGTTGTTCTTCTCTGCCAGTACGGAGAAGCGGCTCGTGCTCCAGGTTGTGGAGCAGCAGACCAAGGATGCCGCCGACTCCTATTTCGATAGCATCAACACCATGATGCTGACTGGCACCATGGCTCAGCGAGAGGTGCTGCGGAACAAGATCCTCGCGCGCCCAGGCGTTATCGATGCGCGCATCATCCGCGGGGAAGAAGTCACCAAGGTCTTCGGCCCTGGCTATGACCATCAGGCTCCCGCCGACGCGCTGGATCGTCGCGCGCTGGGCGGTGAGGAAATCATCGAGGTCAACAAGCAGAACGGTGGCCGTGTGCTGACCGTCATCAATCCCATCCTGGCCCACGCGGACTACCGCGGTACCAACTGCCTGACCTGCCACCAAGTGGGCGAGAACACGGTAATGGGCGCTGTGCGCATCAGCTATGACCTCAAGGCGCTGGACCAGGAAGTCGACCGCAACATCATGATCAGCGGCGGGATTCAGTTGCTGCTGCTGTTCATCGGCGTGGTGGTCATGTGCCTGACCGTGCGCCACGTCATCATCCGCCGCATCACTGCCATGCGCCACACCATGAATACCATGGCCGAGGACGAAGACCTCAGCCTTAGCGTCGAGGTGGGTGCGAAGGACGAAATCGGCGCGATGGGCGATGCCTTCAACCGCATGATCGGCAAGTTCCGCCATAGCCTGGAGGCCGTCGCGGGCGTTACCCATCAGCTCAGTGATGTCTCCGAGCGGGTGTCCCATGTTGCAGAGAAGACCCTGGCTGCCGTCAACGAGCAGCGCAGCGAGACCGACATGGTCGCCTCGGCGATGAACGAGATGAGCGCGACCGTGCAGGAAGTGGCACGCAATGCCAGCCAGACCGCCACGGCATCGACCGGCGCCGACAACGAATCAAAAGCCGGCGTGAAGGTCGCCACCGAGGCACTGGACGGTATCGAAGTGCTGATCGCCGAGATCGAGAAAGCCGCCCAGGTCATCCAGCGGGTCGAGAGCGACAGCGCTAGCATCGACATGGTGCTCGGCGTGATCAACGGCATCGCCGAGCAGACCAACCTGCTGGCGCTGAACGCAGCCATCGAAGCGGCACGCGCCGGCGAACAGGGCCGCGGCTTTGCGGTGGTGGCCGATGAGGTACGTACCCTGGCTTCGCGCACGCAGAAATCCACCGAAGAAATCCAGGCCATGATCGAACAGCTGCAAAGCGGCGTTCGTAATGCGGTGCAGGCCATGAGCGAAGCGCAACTGCGTGCCCGGTCGGGTTCGCAATGCGTCGAGAAGGCTGCCCAGAGTCTCGCCGTGATCGCCGACGAAGTCGGCACCATCAACGAGATGAACACCCAGATCGCAACGGCTGCCGAACAGCAGAGTGCGGTTGCCGAAGAGATCAATCGCAACATCACGACCATCAGCCGTATTGCGGACACCACTTCGGCTGACGCATCCCAGACCTCGCAGATCAGCGACGAGCTGGTGCGTCTGGCAACCGAGCTGAACCGTCTGGTCGGCCAGTTCAAGCTCTGACCACTGCGGCGCGGCCTTCCCGGCCGCGCCCGGTACGCATTTCGAATCGCCCAACGGTGCGGTTCGGAGTGCCGCCGGGGCGCTATTCTTGATCTGAGACAGTCGGCGCGCCGGACCGAATCGTCCATAATCCGCGCCCATGACCTGCCTGAGCCGGACACACCCGAGGGTGACACCGCGTTCCGCGCCGGACTCCGAATTCAACCTTAGGTAAAACGAACATGGACCAACTGCCGAGCTTCGACCGCGCCCTGGTCGAGAAATACGACCGTCCAGGTCCGCGCTACACCTCCTACCCCACGGCCCCACAGTTTCACCAGGCCTTCGCCCAGGATGATTACCGTGCCGCCGCCGCACGCAGCAATCAGGCGCAAACGCCCAAGCCGCTGTCGGTGTACATCCACATTCCGTTCTGCAAGAGCCTTTGCTACTACTGCGCTTGCAACAAGATCATCACCCACAAGACCGAGCGCGCCGTCGAGTACCTCGAATACCTCAAGCGCGAAATCGCCATGCAGGGCGAGCTGTTCGATCGTTCGCGCAAGCTCACTCAGCTGCACCTCGGCGGTGGTACACCCACCTATTTCACCAGCGAGCAGCTGGCCGACCTGATGGCGAGCCTGCATCAGGCGTTCAACATGGACGACAGCGACAACCACGAGTTCTCGCTGGAAGTCGACCCGCGCACCGTCACGCCCGAGCAGATCCACGGCCTGCGCAAGCTGGGCTTCAACCGCCTGAGCTTCGGCGTGCAGGATTTCGACGAGCAGGTGCAGATCGCCGTCAACCGCATCCAGACCGAGGAGCAGACTCGCGAGCTGGTCCAGGCCGCCCGCGACGCACAGTTCAAGTCCATCAGCGTCGACCTGATCTACGGCCTGCCGCTGCAGACGGTGGCCAGCTTCGACACCACGCTGGACAAGATCATCGACATTCGTCCAGACCGCATCGCCGCTTACAGCTATGCCCACCTGCCGGAGCTGGTACGCGCACAGAAGCTGATCCGCCCAGAGGACATGCCACCGCCAGAGCGCAAGCTCGAACTGCTGGAGCTGACCATCCAGCGCCTTACCGCCGCCGGCTACATCTATATCGGCATGGATCACTTCTCCCTGCCGGAAGATGAGCTGGCCCTGGCGCGCGCCAATGGCACGCTGCAGCGCAACTTCCAGGGTTATTCGACCCACGCCGATTGCGACCTGATCGGGCTGGGCATTTCCTCCATAGGCAAGGTCGCCGACAGCTACAGCCAGAACGTCAAGGAGCTATCGCAGTATTACGCGCGCCTCAACGAGGGCATGCTGCCGGTGCAGCGCGGCTACAAGCTGAGCGACGATGACTGCCTGCGCCGTGACGTCATCGTGTCGCTGATGTGCCATAGCCGCGTCGACTACCGCCAGATCGAACAGAAGCACGGCATTGATTTTCGGGAATACTTCGCCGAGCCGCTGGCAAAGCTCGCCGAACCGGTGGCCGATGGCCTGGTCGAGCTGCACGACGATGCGCTGGTCCTCTTGCCGCAAGGGCAGCTGATGATGCGCAACGTCGCCATGGCTTTCGATGCCTATCTCGGTGGCGAGCAGCGCGGTCGTTTTTCGCGCACGGTCTGACATCGCCAACGACGTCACAGCAGGCGGCGTCTAGCCGCCTGCTGTAGCTGGTGAGACTTCCGCTGATCACCGGGCAATTGCCAAACGTCGCTCAAACTGTATAAATAGCCAGTCTTTGAGCGGGCCGCGCGCGCCCCAGCTGCAGCGGATGTGCAATGCGTCAGGCCCTGGAAAATCCCTTCTACTACCTCGAAAACTTCCGACAGGTTCTGGCCTGGGTGAGCCGTCACCACAGTGACCTGCTGGATGAAACCGAGCTGGCATTTATCGAGCGTTTCGCCCTGTTGCCGCAGCCTTCCCAGGCGCTGCTGGTGCGCATGGTGATGCGCAAGGGCATGCTGTTTCGAGCAAGCAAGCTGCACTATCCGGAGATTGGCTGCTCGCGTCGCGCGGTAGAGCCATTGATCGATCAGGGGTGGGTCGATGCGTCTTCGGCCCTGACGCTCGAGCAGCTGTTCGCTTTGCTGACCAAAGGCGAGCTGCTACAGGTGTTCGGGTCGTCTGCATCAGCCAGCCTGCGCAAGGCCGAGCTGCTGGATAAGCTGCGCGCCGACCACCCGATGGCCAAGCCGTTTCAGGCGTGGTGCAGCCAGATCGAAGACGCGGTATTTGCGTTATGCATCGACGAGCTCTGTGAGCGCCTGCGTTTGCTGTTCTTCGGCAACATCCATCAGGACTGGTCCGAGTTCGTTCTGGCCGACCTCGGCATCTACCGTTACGAGCAGGTCGTCTTCTCGCCCAGCTCCCGCGCCTTCAACTGCCGCACCGAGCTGGATGCCTATCTGCATCTGCATCGTTGCCGCGAGCGTTTCGATACCGGCGAGCCATTGAGCGACGTGCTGGCCGACGTTCCCGATGAGCCCTATGCCAACGCCTGGCTGGAAAGCCGCCGCGGCAAGCTGCTGCTGAGCATCGGCCAGCAGTTCGAGCGCATTGGCGATCTGACAGAAGCCCTGCGTCTGCATGCCTCCAATAGCTATCCCGGTGCCCGCGAGCGCGCGATTCGCGTGCTCGAACGCTGTGGTCAGCCTGCAGCGGCTCTGGAACTGCTGGATCAGGCGCGGGCTGCGCCGCAGAGTGAGCACGAACTGCAGCAACTGCAGCGAATCAAGCCCCGGCTGCAGCGCAGCCTGGGTATCCCTACGCTGCGCTCACTCAACCGCAAGCCGGAGCAGCTCGACCTGGTCCTGCCCCAGGCCGGCTGTAGCGTCGAGCATGCGGTGCGCGAGCACCTGTCGACACCAGACGCGCCGGTCTACTACGTCGAGAATGCCCTGGTCGGCTCGTTGTTCGGCTTGCTTTGCTGGGATGCGATCTTCGCACCGTTGCCCGGTGCGTTCTTCCACCCTTTCCACTGGGCGCCGGCCGATCTGAATCGTGCGGATTTTCATCAACGGCGCGCCGACCTGTTTGCCGCCTGCCTGGCCTGTCTCGACAGTGACGACTACCGCGACTGCATCTGGCGCACCTTCCAGGCAAAGCTCGGCATTCATAACGCGTTCGTTGCCTGGGGGCTGCTCGACGAGGAGCTGTTGACCCATGCCCTGACGTGCATTCCCGCCGCGCATCTGAAGCTGATGTTTCAGCGCATCCTCGCCGATGTTTGCGGCAATCGCACTGGCCTGCCGGACCTCATCCAGCTGTGGCCCGAAGAACGCCGCTACCGGATGATCGAGGTGAAAGGCCCGGGCGATCGCCTGCAGGACAACCAGAAGCGCTGGATCGATTACGCCCATCAGCATGGCCTGCCTATCGCGGTCTGCCATGTGCAATGGGCTGAGGTCATGGCGTGAGCTATCGGGTCGCGGTGCGCGCGCTCTGCGAATTCACCGCCAAGGTCGGCGATCTGGACCTGCGCTTCACGCCCTCGCCCACCGCGTTGGAAGGCATCGCCGGCCATGCCCAGGTCAGCGCCAGGCGCGGCGAGGGCTACGAACGTGAAGTGGCTCTGGAGGGCCAATACGGGAAACTCATGGTGCGCGGCCGCGCCGATGGCTACGACCCGGCGCGGAACCGCCTGGAAGAAATCAAAACCTTCCGCGGGGATCTGGAATGTCAGCCGGCCAACCATCGGCAATTGCACTGGGCGCAGGCGAAGATCTACGGCTGGCTGCTGTGTCAGAAGCGCCAGCTCGACGAGGTCGAGCTGGCACTGGTCTATTTCGACGTCGCCAGCCACAAGGAAACCCTCTTCGTCGAACGCCACGGAGCACAGAGCCTGCGCCTTTTTTTCGAAACCCAGTGTCAGGCGTTTCTCGACTGGGCCGAACAGGAACTGGCCCATCGCGACGCGCGCAATCAGGCGCTCACCGCGCTGGGTTTTCCTCATGCCGATTTCCGCACCGGCCAGCGGCAACTCGCCGAGGCGGTATACAAGGCGGCCTGCACGGGCACCACGCTCATGGCGCAAGCGCCGACCGGTATCGGCAAGACCCTGGGCACGCTGTTTCCGCAGCTCAAGGCGTTTCCCGGCCAGCAGCTCGACAAGCTGTTCTTTCTCGCTGCCAAGACCTCCGGCCGCCGCCTGGCGCTGGATGCACTGCAAACGCTACAGCGCAACGGCGCGGGTGAATTGCGTGTGCTCGAGTTGATCGCACGTGACAAGGCCTGCGAGCACCCGGACAAGGCCTGTCACGGCGAATCCTGCCCGTTGGCGAAGGGTTTCTATGATCGTTTGCCCGCGGCCCGAGCAGCGGCATTGCAGCACAGCATGCTCGACCAAGCGGCCCTGCGAGAGGTCGCCCTCGCCCATCAGGTCTGCCCCTATTACCTCAGCCAGGAGCTGGCGCGCTGGGCGGACGCCGTGGTCGGCGACTACAACTACTATTTCGACATCAGCGCCCTGCTCTACGGCCTGACGCTCAACAATGACTGGCGTATCAGCGTGCTGGTGGACGAAGCGCACAACCTGCTCGAACGCGCGCGCGGCATGTACAGCGCCGAGCTCAATCAGCGGGTCTTTGCCGGTCTCGGCGGCAAGGCGCCGGCGCCCTTGAAACGCCCGCTGGGTCGGGTACAGCGCTGCTGGAACGACCTGCATCGCGAGCAGCTGGTGGATTATCAGGTGCAGCCCGAGCTGCCGCTCAAACTGCTCGGCGCGCTGCAACAGGCTGTCAGCGCTGTCACCGATTATCTTGGCGAACAACCCGGCGGGCTGGATGCAGAGCTGCAACGGGCCTATTTCGATGCCATGCATTTCTGCCGGGTCGCTGAACTGTTCGGTGAGCACTCGTTGTTCGATATCAGCCTGTTACCCGCAACTGGCCGCGGCAAGACCAAGCGTTCGATGCTGTGCCTGCGCAATGTGGTTCCAGCGCCCTTCCTCGCGCCACGGTTAGAACAGGCTCGTTCGACGGTGCTGTTCTCGGCCACGCTCAACCCGCGCCGGTTCCAAGCCGATATGTTGGGCTTGCCCACGGGTAGCGCCTGGATCGAGGTCGAATCGCCATTCCAGGCCGATCAGCTGCGGGTATGCCTGGCCGAGCATGTCTCGACCCGCTATCAGCACCGCCAGGCCTCGCTGGGTGCCGTGGTCGCGCTCATCGCCCAGCAATATCGCGAGCGCGCCGGCAACTACCTGGCGTTCTTCAGCAGCTTTGATTACCTGCAACAGGTGACCGCCCTGCTGCGCGAGCAGTATCCGGACGTGCCCTTCTGGGAGCAGACTCGCGGCATGCAGGAAGCGGCCCGCAGTGCATTTCTCGACCGATTCACCGAACACAGCAAGGGCGTCGGTTTTGCGGTGCTCGGCGGTGCATTCGCCGAAGGCATCGACCTGCCAGGCAACCGCTTGATTGGCGCTTTTATCGCCACCCTCGGCCTGCCACAGGTCAATCCGGTCAACGAGCAGTTCAAGGCACGCCTTGAGCAGCTATTCGGCCGCGGCCTGGGTTACGACTACACCTACCTCTACCCCGGGCTGCAGAAAGTCGTGCAGGCTGCGGGACGGGTTATCCGCACACAGAGCGATGAGGGCGTCGTGCACCTGATCGACGACCGTTTCGGCCGGTCGCAGATACGCCGCCTGCTGCCTAGCTGGTGGCAGCTTTCGCCAGTTTCCAGCGACTGAGGCCACGCAACGGCGCCGTTCGGGTTGCGTGGTGTCCGGAGGCTCGCTATAGTCCTGCGCCGCCGATTCCCCATCGGCGCGCTGCGACGCAGCCTACGCCCGGATGGCGAAATTGGTATACGCAAGGGACTTAAAATCCCTCATCCGAAAGGGTATGCGGGTTCGACCCCCGCTCCGGGCACCAGTCTTTACGCGGCTTTCAGCCTGCCAGCGTCCGTCCTGTCATTTGCGCTTTACTGACTTTCCGCAATTAGCGCTAGCGCTCCCATCGTCAGCGCACTATCTGATCAACTTCGTATCCATCGAACGCAGTTACCAGCCTGAGGGTTGGCTGAAGTTCATATCGAACTTGCCGACATCGCGCTGCCGCTCTTTTCAATGTCCAGAAAGATAGTACGCGCGCAATTGTGTCTGCAGATACATACAGTGCTATGCTGTGTCCATGGAATTAATCGAGCAATTGCCATGACTGCGACTCTTCAGGCACCCGCGTTTACCAAAGATCAGTGCGCCGCCGGCCTTCGTACTGCGGTGAACATTCTCGATAAATGGCAGGCGTCTACCGAACAGGCCTGTCGGATACTGCGTATCTCCCGCAGTACTCACGCACGGGCCAAACTCCGCAATGCAGATTGGTCGGTCAGTCTGGACCCCGACCAGATGCAGCGCGTCAGTTTTATTCTCAACATCCACGCAGCACTTCGGCTGATCTTCGATAACCCGGAAAACACTTACGGCTTTCCGGCAATGCCCAATCACAACGAATTCTTCAACGGGCGATCGCCACTGGAGGTAATGGCTCAGGGGGACATGATTTCCCTGTACGAGTCGTTCCGCCGTATCGACAGCCTGCGAGGCGCGCAGTGGTAGTGCCGAAAGGGCTTCCAGTGCGGGCCGATGCCCGTTGTCAGGCCTATCGGCTGGTGAACTCCAAGTATCCGCCCATCGATTTGTTCGATGACGTAGCCGACGCCGAGGAATTTGAAATCCTCTATCAGTTGCAGGCGCTGACAAACCCGAGATTGCACAACGAAACTGGCCGCCTCGAGCTGATTCCTCGGTCAGAAATACCATTCGGCATTCCGGGCTGCTCCTACGCTACGGCGCCGTTCACCCACGTGAATCCAGCCGGCTCTCGTTTCAGCGATGGCAGCTACGGCGTGTTGTATCTGGCCGACAGCATGGAAACGGCACTGGCCGAGGTGCGGTATCACCAGGAGCACTACTGGTCGAATGTCGTAGGCTTGAACTTCGAGCGGTTCGTTTTCCGCGGGCTGTCATGTCAATTCAACGAGGCCGGGCTGCTGGATGCCACGAGCGTGTCGATGTCGGATCCGATCTACGACGCGGATGATTACTTCCAGTCCCGCCAGTTCGGTCGCCTCGCCAGGCAAGAGGGATTCCCCGGGTTGCGGTATCACTCGGTACGTAGCCCAGGCCGGCACTGCTGGGCACTCATGACGCCGCGGCGCGTACTGTCCATCGTTCAGACCGCACACTACGAGATGATCTGGAACGCTGGCATCACCAGCGTCAGCGCGATCACCGAAGTCTGATGCTGGCGCGTTAGCCGTCTTCTCCTCCCTGCACCGGCCATCCGATTGCGCCGTGCTGCCAAACCGCTGTAACAATCATCGCGCATCGTCTGCTCATGGACTCCCCATGGCGCAAGGACGCTCCACCGAACTCACGACGTGAGGACGCGAACATGAGCAAGCGATCACTCGAAGAACTGGTTACCCGATCGGATATCAGTGCACTCCAGCCCATGGTGCATTGGCGCCGCGGGCGTCGTAACGGTCATGACAAGGCCGGGCCGAACGCTGCCGCACTGATTCAGCGCGCCGCACATGATATCGGCATGCTGAGAACCGCTGTACACAGCTGAGCTCGACTCCTGTCAGGCCTCGCGAACGGGTCGCAAGGCCTGTTCCAGAGCTTTTCTGTGGCCTTGACGGCTGTCAATGGCAAAAATAGTAAGCAGCCTATCTTTCGCTCCAATGTCAACCAAGGAGCGGCACATGAAGAACCTGCATCCCCATCATCTGACCCCCTACCTGCTGAGCGCTGGGCTGTTATGCAGTCCGGCGGTTTTCGCTCAGGAAACCTTCAGCAGCTTGTTCACCGACGCGAAACCGATTCTGGATGTGCGCTATCGCTACGAGCACGTCGATCAGGACAACGCACTTGAGCACTCCAACGCCCAGACGCTGCGCACTCGCGTCGGCTTTCAGACCGGCAAGTGGTACGGCCTGTCGGCTCTGGTCGAAGCAGACAACGTAAGCCGCCTGGGTGATGCGGCCTACAACAGCACACGCAACGGCCAGACCGATTACTCCGTGGTAGCCGACCCCGACGGCAGCGAGATCAACCAGGCGCTGTTGCGCTACGACCACGAACTCGGCAGCGCCATTGTCGGCCGTCAGCGCATCAATCTGGACAACCAGCGCTTCGTCGGTGGCGTCGGTTGGCGGCAGAACGAACAAACCTACGACGGTGTGCTGGGCCAGCTGCAACCGCTCGACAAGCTGACGCTGACCTACGCCTACATCGACAACGTCAACACGATCTTCGGCCCGGGCGACAACCGTTTCGACAATCGCACCAACCCGGCCAACGTCGAAGGCCACAGTCATCTGATCAACGCCCGCTACGCGTATTCACCGGAGCTGACGGTCACCGCTTACAGCTATCTGCTGGGACTGGACAACATCGCCACTGCACCCGCTGCTGCGCTCGGCACCCTGTCCAGCAAGACCACAGGTCTGCGTCTGAACGGTGCCCTCCACGGCATCAGTTATGCGCTTGAATATGCACGCCAGCAGGACTACGCCGGCAATCCTCAGGAGCTGAGCAGCGAGTACTACCTGGCCGAACTTGGCTACGCCCTCAAGGGTGCGACTCTTAAAGCGGGCGTGGAAGTACTGGGCGGCGACTCGGGGCCGGGCAATCGCGCCTTCCAGACGCCGTTGGCCACCAAGCACGCCTTTCAGGGCTGGGCCGACACCTTCCTGCTGACGCCCGCGGACGGTGTGCAGGACGTTTACCTGGGGGGCACACTACCGCTCTTGGGCGGCACGCTGCAGGCCTGGTACCACGACTTCCGCGCCGAGCGTGGTAGCGAGCAGTACGGGGAAGAGATCAACATCGGTTACAGCCGCGCCATCCCGCTGGTCAAAGGGCTGGTCGCAACGGTCAAGTACGCCGGCTACGACGCGGACGACTATTCGGTGGACACCGAGAAACTTTGGGCACAGCTGCAGTACAGCTACTAAGCGATACGGGTCGGGCGTTCGCGCCCGACCTTCCCTACTCAGCTATCGCGTGTGACGAGGCAGGCGCAGGGAGATAATCGCGGCGAGCAGCACGAAAAGTGACGATACCCACAGGCAAGCCTGCAACCCATAGGCCTGGAACACCCAACCGGAGAGCAGGGTACCGATCAACCGACCCATGGCGTTGGACATGTAATAGAACCCCACGTCCAGCGAAACGCCGTCTTCCTTGGCGTAGCTGACGATCAGATAGCTGTGCAGCGAGGAATTCACTGCGAACAGCACACCGAACAGCAGCAGCCCGCCGATCAGGACCCATTGCGGCGATGCATCAGTTGTCAGGCCCACAGCGATTGCCGCCGGTAGCGCCGCCAGCAGCGCGGCCCAGATGAAGGCCGCACGTCCATCCGGTACCTTGCCGCTGCGCTTGCCGGTAATGGCCGGCGCTATCGACTGGACGACGCCATAGCCGATGATCCAGCAGGCCAGAAAGCCGCCGACCATCCAGAAATTCCAGCCGAAGACGGTGCTCAGGTACACCGGTAGCGCGATGACGAACCAGACATCGCGAGCCCCGAAGAGAAACAGCCGCGCGGCCGACAGTACGTTGATTGCCTGGCTTTTGGAGAGGATGTCCTTGAACTTCGGTTTGGCCTTCGCCTTGCCAAGATCCTTTTTCAACAGCACCAGGCTGCCGATCCAGATCACGGCTAGCACCGCAGCCATCGCCAGGACCGCGCCGCCGAATCCCAGCAGCGTCAGCAGTGCGCCACCGAGGAAAAATCCCACTCCCTTGAGGGCATTCTTCGAGCCGGTGAGGATGGCCACCCACTTGTACAGCGTGCCCTGCTGGCTGTCGGGTACTAGGAGCTTGATCGAGCTCTTGGCCGACATCTTGTTCAGATCCTTGGCGATACCGGACAACGCCTGCGCACCCATCACCCAAGGCACCGTCAGCCACGCCGCTGGCACGGTGAGCATCAGCAGCGCCACCACCTGCATCGCCAGGCCAAGGTTCATCGTCCGGTTCAGGCCGAGTCGAGCGCCGAGATAGCCGCCAACCAGATTGGTGACAACACCGAACACCTCGTAGAACAGGAACAGCGCCGCGATCTGCAGTGGCGTGTAGCCCAACGAATGGAAATGCAGCACCACCAGCATGCGCAGCGCGCCGTCGGTGAGCGTGAACGCCCAGTAGTTACCTGTGACGATCAGGTACTGGCGCACCTCGGGGGACAATCTGGCAAAGGCTTGCATGATCGGTTCCGGATTGATTGAGCAGGTGTACTGCGCAGCTAGATTGGCGATGGCGTGGCATGCCGAGAAAAGAGTCGGGGATTCGAGTCACGGATTTGCCGTAGGGTGGGCTCCAGCCCACCCTACCTGCCCTTCTTCCATAGCCCGCACCGCTCTCAGCGAACGCCTCTCAGCGGCATCTCACCCTGCCAGCCCCACCATGCGCGCCAGTTCCACGGTGCGGTTGGCGTAGCCCCATTCGTTGTCGTACCAGGCGTAGATCTTCACCTGAGTGCCGTTGACCACCATGGTCGACAGCGCATCGATGATCGACGAGCGCGGGTCGGTGCGGTAATCGATGGAAACCAGCGGCCGCTCCTCATACCCGAGGATGCCCTTCAGCTCGCCCTCTGCCGCGGCCTTGAGCAGCTGGTTCACCTCAGCGGCATCGGTAGCGCGCTCCACTTCGAACACGCAATCGGTCAGCGAGGCATTGGCCAGCGGCACGCGCACGGCATGGCCGTTCAGCTTGCCGCGCAGCTCCGGGAAGATTTCGGCGATCGCCGTGGCCGAGCCGGTAGTCGTGGGAATCAGGCTCATGCCCGAGGCCCGAGCGCGGCGCAGGTCCTTGTGCGGCTGATCGAGAATGCTCTGGGTATTGGTCAGGTCATGGATGGTGGTGATCGAACCGTGGCGGATGCCGAGCTGCTCATGGATCACCTTGACCACCGGCGCCAGGCAGTTGGTGGTGCAGGATGCCGCGGTGACGATGCGATGCTGCGCCGGATCGAACAGACTATCGTTGACGCCCATGACGATGTTCAGTGCACCTGGCTCCTTCACCGGCGCGCTGACCACCACGCGTTTGACGCCCTGCTCCAGATATTGCTGCAGCACGGCAACGGTCTTCATCTTGCCGCTGGCCTCGATGACCAGATCGCAGCCCGACCAGTCGGTTTCGCTGATCGCCTTGTTGGCGCTGACCTTGACCCGCTGACCGTCGATCACCAGACAGTCGCCATCGGATCCCGCTTCGTGTTGCCAGCGACCGTGAATGGAGTCGAAGTTCAGCAGGTGCGCATGGGTCGCCGCGTCCCCTGCCGGATCGTTGACCTGCACGAAGTCCAGCTCCGGCCAATCCCATGCCGCGCGCAGTGCCAGACGTCCGATGCGGCCGAAGCCGTTGATGCCAACTTTGATGCTCATGGATGACTCGCTTTTAAAAGGTGAATCAGGAAGTTCGTGGCGCAAACATGATGATCGCCATGCCCAGCATCGCCACGGTGCAGCCAAGCAGGTCCCACCAAGTCGGGCGAACGCCATCGACCAGCCACAACCAGACCAGCGCTACGCCGACATACACGCCGCCGTACGCCGCATACACGCGCCCGGCGGCGGTGGGATGTAGCGACAACAGCCAGGCGAACAGCGCGAGGGAAAGCGCAGCTGGCAGCAGCAACCAGATACTCTTGCCCTGTTTCAGCCAGAGGTATGGCAGATAGCAGCCGACGATCTCCGCTATCGCGGTAATGACGAACAGGCCAAGCGTATTCAGCATGCGAAGCCCGTCATGCGCCGAAGCGTTCGATCCAGCCGACATGGGCCGGATGCTGGATAGCCTTGGGGCGCAGCGCCTGGACGCTGGCGACGGCAGTCGCGCGCGGCACGTCGCGGTCTATCAGGATGCGCGCTGCGATCAGTCCGGTACGACCGGAACCGCCCTTGCAGTGAATGGCGATGCGCTTGCCGGCATCCAGCAGCTCATTGATCCGATCCGCCGACTGTTCCCAAGCCTGGTCGAAGTCCGCCAGCGGCACCTGTTCGTCAGCCACCGGCAGGTGAAACCACTCGAGGCCGCGCTCGACACAGAGCTGCGCCAGCTGCGTCGCTTCGTTGCGCGCCAGCTCTTCAGCAGGCATCAGGGTGATCAGCGCGTCAGCGCCGGCCGCTTGCAGGGTAGCCAGCGCCTCGTCGACGCTAGTGCCCTTGCTGCCGGGGCACGGTGTGAAGATCAGCTGACCGGCGCTGCCGGGTACATCGAGGATGTCGTAGGGATGGGACACGCGGGCGATTCCTGAAAGTCAGATGGAGCGTTGATTGACGCGACGGGACAGCGCTTCGGCCGACTCCTTGCGTTCCGAATAGCGATAGACCAGGTAGTCGGCCCGGCCGCGTACCAGCAGGGTGAACTTGATCAGCTCCTCCATCACATCCACCACACGGTCGTAGTAGGCCGAGGGCTTCATCCGGCCGGCGTCGTCGAATTCGAGAAAGGCCTTGGCCACCGAGGACTGGTTCGGGATGGTGATCATGCGCATCCAGCGGCCCAGCACGCGCATCTGGTTCAGCGCGTTGAACGACTGAGAGCCGCCACTGACCTGCATGATCGCCAACGTCTTGCCCTGTGTCGGCCTCACCGCGCCCATGGCCAGCGGCACCCAGTCGATCTGCGCCTTGAGCACCGCGCTCATCGAGCCGTGACGCTCCGGCGAACACCACACCTGACCTTCCGACCACTGCATCAGCTCGCGCAGCTCCTGCACCTTCGGATGGCTGTCCGGTGCATCGTCCGGCAGGGGCAATCCGGACGGATTGAATATGCGCGTCTCGGCACCGAAACGCTCGAGCAGGCGCGCAGCTTCCTGTACCAGCAGACGACTGTAGGAGCGCTCCCGGTTAGAGCCATAGAGCAGCAGGATGCGTGGCCTGTGTTCTGGACCTGCCGGCAGAGCAAGCTTGTCCAGGTCAGGCATATCCAGCAGATCTGGGTCGATATTGGGCAGATCGTCGTTCATTAGGCATGTCCTGCTAGGTTCAAAGTGTGCCGATGCGCGCCAGCTCGGTTCTCAGCGTAGCGGCATCCAGTTGAGCGAGCGGTGGCGCGAGAAACGCGGTGAAACGTAGCTTGAGCCTGACCAGCGTGGCATCGAACGCCGCTTTGATTTCCTCGGGGCTACCGACGCTCTCGGAAGGATCGGCAAGCCCCCAGTGCGCCTTGGTGGCCGGCCCGAAATGTACCGGGCACGCTTCGCCAGCGGTCTTGTCGCAGACGGTAATGACGAAGTCGGGATTCAGCGCCTGATGCGCGTCGCTGCTCTTGCTATACAAGCCATCAGCCGCAATGCCGGCCCGCGCCAGCGCCTCAAGCGTCAGGGGATTGATATCGCCTCGGGGTTCGCTGCCGGCGCTGAACGCGCGCATGCCGGCCGGCGTGAGATGGTTAAACAGCGCCTCGGCCAGAATGCTGCGGCAGCTGTTGGCGGTGCAGAGAAAGAGAATCTTCATGGTCGTTCTTGATTCAGGCGCATGAGCTGGCGCGTTCTGGGCGGTTGCGCATACTTTCGAGGCGCTGCACGTTATCGCCCAGCCAATTCTTGTTGGCGGCCAGGATCGGCTGCAGCATGTCGGTCACCCAGTCAGGCAGGTGCGGGTGGAGTCGGTAGTAAACCCATTGGCCCTGGCGGCGGTCTTCCAGAATTCCGCATCCGCGCAGCAGCGCCAGATGCCGCGAGATCTTTGGCTGGCTTTCATCCAGCGCACAGGTCAGCTCGCAGACACACAATTCGCCTTCACGGGCGACGAGCAACGCGATCCGCACGCGAGTCTCGTCTGCCAGGCATTTGAATACAGTGGTAGGTGTCAGGTGCTCGACCATTGATATCTTCTCAGCGCTTGCTCTTGACCAACACGAACATCTTGATCCGCTCATGTATCTCGTGAAGCGTGTGCCGGTAGGCATCCGGCTGGTCGCTGGTGGCAGGGTCTTCGAAGTTCCAGGCGATGTACTCGCCCGCACCAGGCAGTGCAAGGCATTCCAACGATGACTTATCACACAGCGTGATCACGAAATCGAACGGTTGCCCTTCCACTTCCTCCAGCGATTTGCTGTGCAAACCCACTGTCGCAACACCAAGCTGCTCGAGCGCTGCCAACGCTCGTAGATCGACCTGGGTGGGAGCGGTGCCTGCACTGAACGCCTCGAAGTGCTCCGAATCGGTATGCCGCAGCAACGCCTCGGCGAGCTGGGAGCGTGCCGAGTTGGCGACGCAGACGAACAGGACGCGTGATTTATAGGCCATGAAGCCGCTCCCCATCAGATATGCCTGGGCGAATATATTGCTTAGCGCATAAGCAAGTAAAGCTCTCTCTCTCGAGCTAGGCCAGCTATTTACTGCGCGCTGTCAAAGGCGAGTTTGTTGCGCCGGAACAAGAGGCGTATATTCCGTATCGCATATATTTATTCGAACGAATATCCGCCTTCACGGGAGCCGCTTGATGACAGCACCCAATGTTCTCGATGTCATCATCATTGGCGCAGGACAGTCCGCCCTGACGACTGCGTACTTTCTGCGTCGCACGTCGCTGTCCTATCTGCTGTTGGATGAACAGCCAAGTCCCGGCGGCGCATGGCTGCACGCCTGGGAGTCGCTGAGACTGTTCTCACCCGCCGCCTGGAGCTCGATTGCCGGCTGGCCGATGCCTGCTCCGGCCGAGCCGGGCAATCCAACGCGCAGCGATGTTATCGATTATTTGCGACGTTACGAAGATCGCTACCGGTTTCCCATTCAGCGATCGGTTCGAGTCGATACGATCAGCCGCCTCGACGATCTCTGGCGTGTGCAAGCAGGCGATCAGCATTGGCTGGCTCGCGCAGTCATCAGTGCGACGGGCACCTGGAGCAAGCCTTTCATTCCGCCTTATGAAAGGCGCGAGCTTTTTCAGGGTGCGCAGATTCACTCGGCTCACTACCGTGACCCTGGCCCCTTCGCAGGTAAACGGGTGATGGTGGTAGGCGGTGGAAACTCCGGCGCGCAGGTCCTCGCCGAGTTATCCAGAGTCAGCGAGACACGCTGGGTCACTCAGGAGCCACCTGCGTTTCTGCCCGACGATGTCGACGGCCGCGTGCTGTTCGAGCGCGCCACCGCGCGCTGGAAGGCGCAGCAGGAGGGGCGCAGCATCGACGAGCCGGCCGGCGGCTTCGGTGACATCGTCATGGTGCCGCCGGTGCGCGAAGCCCGCGAGCGTGGCCTTCTGGTGGCCGAGCGCCCCTTCGCGCGCTTCACCGAAACGGGAGTCGAGTGGGAGGATGGGCGTCGTGAGGAGCTGGACGCGGTGATCTGGTGCACAGGTTTCCGCCCGGCACTGGATCATCTTCGTGAACTCGGCATCATCGAGGCCGATGGCAAAGTACAGGTAGAAGGCACCCGTGTCGTGAAGCAACCCAATCTCTGGCTGGTGGGCTACGGCGACTGGACCGGCATGGCATCTGCCACGCTGATCGGCGTCACCCGCACGGCGCGAAGTACCGTCGATGAGCTCGTTCAGGCACTTGCCGCAAAGGACCTGCAGCGCCCCTAGCAACCACCGATGCAATCCCGATCATCATGCGAAAAGGTGTAATTAGCGATGTCCAGTCAATGTGAAGTGGCCGGGAAGAAAGCGGCCGGCGTCCCGCTCGGATTCTTCGAGCGTTATCTGACGCTCTGGGTCTTTCTCTGCATCGTTGCCGGCACCCTCCTCGGTCTGGGACTGCCCGCTGCCGCACAAGCGGTCGGCGCGCTGGAAATCGCCCATGTGAACATTCCGGTCGGCCTGCTGATCTGGGTGATGATCATCCCGATGCTGATGAAGATCGATTTCTCGGCGCTGCGGGAGGTTTATGCACAACGGGCGAGCATGGGCATCACGCTGTTCGTCAACTGGGCGGTCAAGCCATTCACCATGGCCCTGCTCGGCTGGGTATTCATAGAGCATGTCTTCGCGCCGTGGCTCCCGGCTTCCGAGCTCGATAGCTACATGGCTGGCCTGATCCTCCTGGGCGCCGCACCCTGCACGGCGATGGTTTTCGTCTGGAGCAATCTCTGCAACGGCAACGCCAATTTCACCCTGACCCAGGTGGCGCTGAACGACGTGGTAATGGTATTTGCCTTTGCGCCAATCGTCGCCCTGCTGCTCGGCGTGTCGTCGATTCCAGTGCCCTGGGATACCCTGTTGCTCTCGGTAGTGATGTACATCGTCATTCCGCTGGCCATCGCCCAGTTCATTCGCGGCAGGCTGATGAAGCGCGGTGAGCCGGCCTTTCAGGCGGCACTGGCGAAGGTGCAGCCATTTTCCATCGTGGCGTTGCTGGCGACTCTCGTCCTGCTGTTCTCCTTCCAGGGCGAAGCGATCGTGGCCCAGCCCTTGATCATCGCCATGCTCGCGGTACCGATCCTGCTGCAAACACTATTCATCGCCGGACTGGGCTACTGGCTCAACCGTCGCTTCCTGGTTCGCCATGATGTTGCCGGCCCTTCAGCGATGATCGGTGCTTCGAACTTCTTCGAACTGGCGGTTGCCGTTGCGATCGTGCTCTATGGTTTCAATTCAGGCGCGGCCCTTGCGACCGTAGTTGGCGTATTGATCGAGGTGCCGGTCATGCTCTGGCTGGTGCGCAGCATCAACCGCAGCCGTGACTGGTACAACCGGGCGTTGCCGGCTGATTGAGCTGGAACTACTCACCTTCGCTTGACCCTGATCAGCAGGGCGGCGCGCAGGCTGACTACCATCGATGCAGACGCCTGAGAGGACCACAGACATGGACAGCCCCGCACAAGAGCAGCCTGCCTCGACCAGTGACACACCACTTTCGCTGAGAGCGCACTTGGCTAACTTCTGGCGGGGCCATCCCACCGAAGCCAAAGTGCTGCTCGGAATGTGCGCGGCGTTCCTGCTGATCTTCTTCCTGCCGATGGGCCAGCCCCGTTTCGAAAACGCGGTACTGGAAGGCCTACGCCTGACGCAGTGGTACGCCCGTGAACATGTGATTCTCTGCCTGCTGCCAGCCTTCGTCATCGCGGGCGCAATGGCCGTCTACATCAGCCAGGGCGCACTGATGAAGCACCTGGGCCCGGCTTCGCCGAAGCCCGTGGCGTTCGGTGTGGCATCCATCGCCGGCACGCTGCTGGCGGTGTGCTCCTGCACCGTACTGCCGCTGTTTGGCGGCATATACAAGCGCGGTGCCGGCCTGGGTGCAGCAATCGCCTTTCTCTATTCGGGGCCGGCGATCAACGTCATGGCCATCGTGGTCACCGCCAAGGTGCTTGGCGCCGAGCTCGGGATCGCTCGAGCCGTTGGCGCCATCGTGTTCGCCTTGGTAATCGGCGCCATCATGCACCTGCTCTACCGCCGCGAGGAGGCTGCACGTGCGGCCAAAAGTGCCCGCGGTTTCGCCGGTGACGACGACGGGCACCCGCTCGGCGACATCGTCGCCTTGTTCAGCTTGATGATCGGAATTCTGGTATTCGCCAACTGGGCCAGCGCGGAGAACTCGGCCTGGATGGCCGTGCATGCCTGGAAGTGGCCAATCACCGCGACCCTCGCCATCTTGCTGGCGTCATTGCTGGTGCGTCGCTGGAACTGGTCGGTACGACCGTTGCTCATGATTGGCGCGCTGGTCGCTGCGAGCGCTCTGCTTGCGCCTCAGTGGCCGGAGCTTGCCATGGTCATAGGCATCGCGGGGTTGATGCTACAGGCCAGTCGCCAGAACGCAGCAAGCCAGGAATGGGTCGGTCAGAGCTGGGACTTCACCAAACAGATCATGCCGTTACTGCTTGGCGGGGTGCTGATCGCCGGCATGCTGCTCGGCCGCCCCGGCCACGAAGGGCTGATTCCCAGCGAGTGGGTCGTCTGGGCTGTGGGCGACAACAGCTTCACCTCCACCCTCCTCGCCTCGGTCCTCGGCGCCTTCATGTATTTTTCTACCCTGACCGAAGTACCCATCGTGGAAGGTCTGTTGGGCGCAGGAATGGGCAAGGGCCCGGCACTGGCAATCCTTCTGGCGGGGCCTGCGTTATCGCTACCGAACATGCTGGTGATTCGCACCGTGCTCGGCACGCAGAAAACGATCGTGTACTGCTCGCTGGTAGTGGTCATGGCCACGCTCAGCGGCTATCTCTATGGCCAACTGATGTGAGGACGACAATGAAACTGACTGTTTATGGGTCTGGCTGCGCCAAGTGCCAACAGCTTTCCGCCAACGCCGAAGCTGCCGCGCGGCGACTCGGCCTGGAGTTCGAGGTCGAGAAAGTCACCGACGTAAACGCCATCATCGACGCGGGCGTCATGCGCACCCCTGCGCTCGCAGTTGATGAGGAGATTGTCGTGGAGGGCAAGGTGCCGAGCAGCGATGAGCTTGAGCAGCTGCTGGGCTGAGTGATCTCGTTGCAACGCCGCAAATGCGGCACGACTGTCGAACGGAACCGTCCTGTGCAGTTCACGGCCTCATAGTTGAACTGTCAGGAGGAGCGAGAAGTGTCCGATTCGATGACGTACCTGGCCATAGCGGCCGCGGTAGCGCTGATAGCCGCGAATCTGCTTGCGATCATCAGCGTCTTCAAAAGTGAGCGAACCGTAGGCGCAAAGGCGCTTTGGGCAATCGGTATTGCCGTCTTCCCGATACTGGGACTGCTGTTCTGGCTGCTGGTCGGCTTGCGCCGGGCGCGCTGATCAGGGCTTCAGCCCCAACAGATACCGCGCTTTGCCCAGCACCCTTACCGAATCGGCATGTTTGCCAGTCTGATGCAGCTGCTCGCCCTCAGCACGCAACTCACGAACTTGCTGCAGCGTAGCGGCATCCTTGGGCGGATTGGTTTCGAGCTGCTCATCAATCTTGGCCATGTCCATGGGACAGTGCATCGCCAGCAGCGGCGTGCTGAACAGGACGGCAAGGGTAAAAGCTGTGAGGCGTCGCATGGCTGTTCTCCTCGCGCGAAAGGCGCTCTCGAAGTATAGATAGCCTTTACGGAGTCGCTCGTTGCCAAACTAATGGGTATCGAGATGCTTAACTTTTAGCCGCGCAAAAGAAAAAGCCCCAAGCAACTAGTTGCTTGGGGCTTTTCAATATGGAGGCCGATGTCGGAATCGAACCGGCGTACACGGATTTGCAATCCGCTGCATAACCACTCTGCCAACCGGCCTCAAAACGAAGGCGCCGCATTATTACTGCGGCGCGATCTTACAAACTGGAGCGGGAAACGAGACTCGAACTCGCGACCCCGACCTTGGCAAGGTCGTGCTCTACCAACTGAGCTATTCCCGCGTTGTCTTGGTGACGGGCGCCATTCTATACGATCGAATGCTGCCGTCAACCCCTTGATTAAAAAAGTTTTTATTTCTTTTCTGAGGTGCTCAGGTGCGGCCAGGCAGCCATCAGGTAATTGATCATCGACCAAAGCGTCAGCCCCGCCGCCACGATCAACAGCGCATAACCCAGCCCGACCCAGATTGTTGGCTGCGGCGGATTGGCCAGCAGGATCACCAGCGCGACCATCTGCGCAGCGGTCTTCCACTTGCCCAGGTTCGACACCGCCACCTGCGCGCGAGCGCCCAGCTCGGCCATCCATTCGCGCAAGGCCGAGACGACGATCTCCCGACCGATGATGATTGCTGCCGGCAATGTCAGCCAGAGATTGGAGTGCTCTTCGACCAGCAGCACCAGTGCTACCGCGACCATCAGCTTGTCGGCTACCGGGTCGAGAAAGGCACCGAACGGCGTACTTTGTTCCAGGCGGCGAGCCAGATAGCCATCGAGCCAGTCGGTCAGCGCGGCCACGGTGAATACTGCACTCGCGGCCATATAGCTCCAGTAGAACGGGAGGTAGAACAGCAGAATGAAGATGGGTATCAGCAGCACGCGTAGAACGGTGAGCAGGTTCGGGATATTCATCGGTACCACTGATCGGCGGAATTCGGGGACAGTTTACTCACTGTGCAGGGCGGCATAAATCGACTCGGCAAGCTTTTTACTGATGCCGGGGGCCTTGGCGATCTCATCGAGGCTGGCTCTGCACAGTTCCTGAAGACCGCCGAAATGCGTAAGCAGTTCGCGACGGCGCTTCGGTCCGATGCCAGGGACACCTTCGAGCGTCGATGTTCGCCGCGCTTTTCCGCGTCTGGCACGGTGGCCGGTAATGGCGAAACGGTGCGCCTCGTCGCGCACCTGCTGGATCAGGTGCAGCGCCGGCGAGTCTGCGGGAAGCGTGAACTCGTGAGCCGCATCGTTGAGGTAAAGGGTTTCCAGCCCCGGCTTGCGCGTCACACCCTTGGCCACGCCGAGCAGGATCAGATCCGGCACGGCCAGTTCTTCGAGCACTTCACGCGCCATGTTCAGCTGGCCCTTGCCGCCATCGACCAGCAGGATGTCCGGTAGCTTGCCCTCGCCCTCCGCTGCCTTGCGGAAACGCCGGGACAGCGCCTGGTGCATCGCCGCATAGTCATCGCCCGCGGTAACACCCTCGATGTTGTAGCGTCGATAGTCCGACTTCAGCGGCCCCTCCGGCCCGAAGACCACGCAGGACGCCACCGTCGCCTCGCCGCTGGAATGGCTGATGTCGAAGCATTCCAGGCGCATCGGCGGTTCGTCGAGTTCCAGCGCTTCGGCCAGCGCGTCGAACCGCGCGGACAGATGCTGACGATTGGCCAGGCGTGCAGCCATCGCCTGTTCCGCGTTGGTCAGTGCCAGCTGCTGCCAGCGCGCACGCGTGCCACGTACGCGATGGGTAATGGTCAGATCGAAGCTACGCAGCTCGGCGATGGCACTGATCAGCGTCGGAAAGTCCTCGTGCACGGCGTTGACGATCAGCTCTCCCGGCAGATCGCGTTCGGCGGCGCCCAGGTAGTACTGCTCGAGAAACGCCTGCAGCACCTCGGCGACACTTTCCTCGATAGCCACCTGCGGGAAGAAATTCTTGCTCCCCAGCACCCGGCCGCCACGCACGGTGATCAGGTGAACGCAGGCACCGCCCGGGCTGACCACCGCGGCGACGATATCCACGTCGCCAGTGCCGCCCTCCATGCTCTGCTGATCCTGCACGCGACGCAGGATGCCGATCTGATCGCGAATCTCGGCGGCACGCTCGAAATCGAGGTTCATCGCCGCCTTTTCCATATTGCGTGACAGCTCTTCGGCCAGCGCATTGCTACGGCCTTCGAGGAACATGACCGAATGTCGTACGTCCTCGGCGTATTCCTCCGGCTCGACCAGATTCACGCACGGCGCCTTGCAGCGCTTGATCTGGTACTGCAGGCAGGGACGTGTGCGGTTGCGGTAGTAGCTGTCTTCGCATTGGCGCACGAAAAAGGCCTTCTGCAGCAGGCTCAGGCTTTCGCGGATCGCGCCGGCGCTCGGGTAGGGGCCGAAGTAGCGTCCCTGCTCCTTCTTCGCGCCCCGGTGAATACTCAGTCGTGGAAACTCACCGGCCGAGAGGAACACATAGGGATAGGACTTATCGTCCCGCAGCAGGATGTTGTAAGGCGGTCGCCATTGTTTGATCAGGGTCTGCTCGAGCAGCAGCGCCTCGGTCTCGTTGGCGGTGATGGTGGTTTCGACCTGAGCGATCTTGGCCACCAGTGCGGCGGTCTTCGGCGCCTGGCCCGTCTTGCGGAAATAGCTGGCCAGACGCTTCTTGAGATTCTTGGCCTTGCCGACGTAGAGCAGTTTGGCCTGTGCGTCGAACATGCGGTAGACGCCCGGCCGGCCGCTGCAGGCGGCCAGGAACGCCGATGGGTCGAAGGTTTCGCTCATCAGTTGACGGTGTCGACCATCCCGTGGCGAACCGCCAGCAGGGCAAGCTCGACATCACTGGTAATCGACAGCTTTTCGAAGATGCGATAACGGTAGGTGTTGACTGTTTTCGGCGAGAGACAGAGCTTGTCGGAGATGCTTTGCACCTTCTGGCAGTTGGCGATCATCAATGCGATCTGGATTTCCCGCTCCGAGAGCAGATCGAATGGCGATTCGCTGAGCTGCGGCTGGAAGGATTTGAGCGCCAGTTGCTGGGCGATCTGCGGGCTGATGTAGCGCTGACCACCGAATACCATGCGAATGGCCTGCACCATTTCTTCCAGCGCCGCACCTTTGGTCAGATAACCCGCCGCGCCAGCCTGCAGGAGGCGCGTCGGGAAAGGGTCTTCTTCACATATGGTCACAGCGATGACCTTCAGATCGGGGTAGCTGCGCAGCAGCTTGCGGGTCGCCTCGAGGCCACCGATGCCCGGCATCTTGACGTCCATCAGCACCACATCGGGCTTCAGTTCCCGCGCCTTGCGGATGGCGTCTTCGCCGGAATCCGCCTGGCCTATCACCTGAAGACCGGAGATGTCCGCCAGCATGCGACTGATGCCCGTGCGAACCAGATCGTGGTCATCGACCACCAGCACCCTAATCAAGCAGACACCTCATTGACCGTACTAAAAGCTGGCTGGCTGCTCGCTTTTTCAGGAGCGAACTCTATCAAAAAAATCATCGGCCTGGCCGATCACGACGCAGGTAACTGATCGAGATCATAAGTCCATCGCCTCTGCCGACGAATTGCATGCTGAACGCCGATGAACGGCCAAAGTCACAAACCAGATGGCCACTTCCCTGGATTTCCCATGCTTACCCTGATCGCCGCACTGGTGCTGACGGCCACTCACATGCTGGCCGGCAGACTGAGCAAACTCCACCAGTTACCGCGTAGCCGCTGGCTATCCGCAGCCGGCGGCGTCGCCGTTGCCTATGTCTTCGTCCACCTGCTCCCCGAGCTGGCCGATGGGCAGAGGGTGATGGAGGATAGCGGGTTCCACCCGCTGCGCTACCTGGAACACCATGCCTATCTGCTGGCACTGGTCGGCCTGGTCTGCTTCTACGGGCTCGAGCGGCTGATCAAGCAGCACCACGACGAGCGGCCTGAAGGCGCACCTTCCCACGCGGGCGTGTTCTGGCTGCACATAGGTGCGTTTGCCGGTTACAACGCACTGATCGGCCATATCCTCGCCAACCGTGATTCCGGCCAGGCGCTGGAACTGGTCTGGTACACCGTGGCGATGTCGCTGCACTTCATGGTCAACGATGTGGCCCTTCAGCATGATCACCAGGATCTGTTTGCCCGACGCGGCCGCTGGATCCTGGCGGGGTCAACCCTGATCGGCTGGGCGTTCGGCTCGGTCATCGAGCTCTCGGAGCTGGGTGTGTCGGCCGTAACCGCCTTCATCGCCGGCGCGATCATCCTCAACGTCCTGAAGGAGGAGCTGCCGACGGAAAGGAACAGCCGATTCGGTGCATTCCTGCTCGGGTCGCTCGGCTACTCCTTCCTCCTATTGTTGATGTAGCCGAGCCTACCGCGCCTGTGTTCCTCTCCTGGGCCTGCGCATCAAACGATAGGCGGCCGGGATGACGAACAGCGACAGCAGCGGCGCACTCAGCATGCCGCCGACCATCGGCGCCGCAATGCGGCTCATCACTTCGCTGCCGGTGCCCGCCCCCAGCAGGATCGGCAAAAGACCGGCGACAATCACTGCAACGGTCATCGCCTTCGGGCGTACCCGCTGCACCGCACCTTCGCGGATTGCTTCGCACAGCGCGGCCTCGCCGTTCAGCCCGTCGCGCTGCTGGTCTGCCCAGGCGTTCTTCAGATATAGCAGCATGATCACGCCGAACTCCGCAGCGACTCCCGCCAGTGCGATGAAGCCGACGCCGGTGGCCACCGACAGGTTGTAATCCATCAGGTAGAGAAACCAGACGCCGCCGGTCAGCGCGAACGGCAGGGTCAGCATGATCAGCACCGCCTCATCCAGCCGGCCGAAGGTCAGGTAGAGGAGGAAGAAGATGATCAGCAATGTCGCGGGCACGACCAGCTTGAGGCGCTCGTTGGCGCGCTCGAGAAACTCGAACTGGCCCGAGTAAGCCAGGCTCATGCCGGGCAGCAGGCTGACTTCGCTGCTCACCGCATCACGCAGATCGGCGACGACCGACGCGATATCCCGGCCGCGCACATCGACGTAAACCCAACCCGCCAGCCGTGCATTCTCGCTGCGCAGCATCGGCGGACCGTCGCTTATGCGCACTCGCGCCACACTGCCCAGGGTGATCTGGCTGCCCTGCGGCGTGAGGATCGGTAGCTGCTCCAGCCGCTGGGGGGTATCGCGCCATTCACGAGGATAGCGAACGCTGATCGGATATCGCGCAAGGCCCTCAACGGTCTCACCGACGGTTTCGCCACCGATGGCGCTGGAAACGATGGACTGCACATTGGCGATGTTCAGCCCATAGCGGGCGGCGTCCTGACGATCGATATCGATATCGACGTAACGCCCGCCGACCAGGCGCTCGGCCAGCGCCGAACTGACACCCGGCACCTTTCTGGCAACGGCCTCGACCTGCTGGCTGACACGGTCGATCTCCTCCAGATTGGCGCCGGCGATCTTCACGCCGATCGGGCTCTTGATGCCGGTGGCAAGCATGTCGATGCGATTGCGGATCGGCGGGATCCAGATATTGGTCAGGCCTGGCACCTGCACAGCCCGGTCCAGCTCGTCGATCAGCTTTTCCGGCGTCATGCCGGCACGCCACTGCTCTCGCGGTTTGAAGCGGATGGTGGTCTCGAACATCTCCAGCGGCGCGGGATCGGTCGCCGACTCGGCGCGGCCGGCCTTGCCGAACACGGTTTCGACTTCCGGAACCGTGCGGATCATGCGGTCAGTCTGTTGCAACAGCTGCGCGGCTTTCTGCGCTGACAGCCCCGGCAGCGCCGAAGGCATATAGAGCAGATCACCCTCGTCCATCGGTGGCAGGAACTCCCCGCCCAAGCGTGACATCGGCCACAGCGTGGTAGCCAGGATCAACACGGCTACGCCAATGGTCGATTTCGGGTGATCCAGCACCGCATCCAGCGCAGGGCGGTAGACCCGTATCAACCCGCGGTTGAGCGGATTGCGCGACTCGTCCGGCAGCTTGCCGCGAATCCAATAGCCCATCAGCACCGGCACAAGGGTCACCGAAAGCCCCGCCGCTGCGGCCATGGCATAGGTCTTGGTAAAGGCCAGCGGGCCGAACAAACGGCCTTCCTGCGCTTCGAGGGTGAACACCGGAATGAACGACAGGGTGATGATCAGCAGACAGAAGAACAGCGCCGGGCCGACCTCCTGCGCTGCGCTGGTCATGACCTGCCACTGCTCTTCACCCTCCAGCTCCTTGCCCGGATTGGCGTGGCGCCAAGCCTCGGCCTTCTTGTGCGCGTTCTCGATCATCACCACCGCCGCGTCAACCATCGCACCGATGGCGATGGCAATACCGCCCAGCGACATGATGTTGGCGTTGATGCCCTGGTAGCGCATCACGGCGAAGGCGATCAATATGCCGATGGGCAGCGAGACGATCGCCACCAGCGAAGAGCGCAAGTGCCAGAGGAAGATGCCGCACACCAGTGCGACGACGACGAATTCCTCCAGCAGCTTGAAGCTGAGGTTCTCCACCGCGCGGTCGATCAGCTCGCTGCGGTCGTAGGTGGTGACGATTTCGACACCCTCGGGCAGGCTGCTTTTCAGCTCTTCGAGCTTGGCGTGCACGGCGGCCAGGGTTTCCCGCGCGTTCTTGCCGCTGCGCAGGATCACCACCCCGCCGACCGTTTCCCCATCCCCGTCGAGCTCTGCGATGCCCCGACGCATTTCCGGGCCGAGCTGGATATGCGCCACATCGCCCAGCGTGACCGGCACGCCCCTGGCGCTCAGCTGCAGTGGAATCTGGCGAAAATCCTCGAGCGTCTGCAGGTAGCCGGAGGCGCGGACCATGTATTCGGTTTCGGCCAATTCGAGTACTGCGCCGCCAGTTTCCTGGTTGGCCATGCCGATGGCCTCGATGACCTCCACCTGAGTGACGGCAAGGCTGGCCATCTTCAGTGGATCGAGCACGACCTGATACTGCTTGACCATGCCGCCGATGGTCGCCACCTCGGCCACGTTGGGCAGCGTGATGAGCTCGTACTTGAGGAACCAGTCCTGCAGACTGCGTAGTTGCGCGAGATCGTGCGTGCCGCTGCGGTCGACCAACGCGTACTGATAGATCCAGCCGACCCCGGTAGCGTCCGGCCCGAGAGATGGCTTGGCGCTGGCGGGCAGCCGGCTCTGCACCTGACTCAGGTACTCCAGCACCCGCGAACGCGCCCAGTAGAGATCGGTACCGTCCTCGAACAGCACATAGACGAAGCTGTCGCCGAAGAACGAATAGCCGCGCACCGTCTTTGCCCCAGGCACCGAAAGCATGGTGGTGGTCAGTGGATAGGTCACCTGGTTCTCGACGATCTGCGGCGCCTGCCCCGGATAGGGCGTGCGGATGATCACCTGCACGTCGGACAGGTCAGGCAGCGCGTCGATCGGCGTGGTACGCACCGCCCAGATGCCCACGGCAATCATCAGCAACGTCGCCATCAGCACCAGGAACCGATTGAGGACGGACCAGCGAATCAGCGCGGCGATCATGGCTGCTTCTCCAGCGGCTGAATTCGCTCGACCAGCAGGCCTGCATCGGTTTCCCGAACGGCGAAACGGACCCGGTCTTCGACCTCGATGTCCTGCAGCAATGCCGCATCGGCCACCGCGAATGCCATGGTCATGCCGGGCATGCCAAGCGTATGGAACGGACCGTGAGCGATCTTCACGCGGGCATCAGCGAGCGCCATGACGCGGCCCTCGGATTCATGCAGCGCCGGTGCCGGCTGAGCATGGCCATGATCATGATCGTGCTGCGTATCACTGGCCGCGGGCGGCGCGACGATGCCGCGCAAGCTGGCTTCGGAGTCCAGCAGGAACTGGCCGGATGCGACCACCTGCTGACCCTCCTCCAGGCCGCGGAGGACGACGGTCTGGCTGCCGTTCTCCCGCCCGGTCTCGACTTCCACCGGGCGATAGCGGCCGCCGGCCTCGGCCAGCATCACCAGGCTGCGGCGCCCGGTGCGAATGACAGCCTCGCCGGGAATCAGCAGAACCGACGCATCGTCGCCACCGGCCAGACTGGCCTGAGCCGTCAGCCCGGGCCGCAGCAGTCCGTCCGGATTGGGCAGCTCTACCCGCACACGCAGGGTACGGCTTGCAGCATTGGCTTCCGGCAGCACCGCGGTGATCTCACCCTCGATGAGCTGGCCCGGCAGGGCCGGCAGCCGCGCAGTGGCGCGCTGGCCGACGCGGATACCCTGGCTCTGCGCCTCTGGCACCGCCACTTCCAGCCAGACGCTGTCCAGCCCATTGATCCGCGCGAGCGGCGCACCGGCCGCAAGCGTCATCCCTTCGCGAACATCCAGCTCCTGCAGTACGCCGCCGATCGGGGTGGAAATGGTAATGGATGCGTTGACCTTGCCACTGCGCTCGAGCTGGCTGATGGTCGATGCCGGCATGCCGGCCAGACGCAGGCGCTGCCGTGCGGCCGCCAGCAGCGCTGGTTCACCGATTCGCCGCAGGGCCAGGTATTCCTCCTGAGCGGCCGACCACTCGGGAATCAACAGGTCGGCCAGCGCTGCGCCCTTGTCCAGCACATCGCCTGGCGCATGCCGATAGACGCGCTCGACGAACCCGCCGGCTCGCGCCTGAACCAGCGCGACATCACGCGCGTTGTATTCGAGCACGCCGACCGCTTCGGTCACATTCATCAGCTGTCCGCGGCTGACGGTTGCCAGGCGAATACCAAGGTTCTGCGTGATGCCGGCATCAATACTGATGGTGGCGACATCGCCGTCCTCATTGGCGTAGCGCGGCACCAGGTCCATATCCATGAACGGTGACTTGCCGGGCTTTTCGAAACGGTGCTGCGGCACCATCGGGTCGTACCAGTACAGCACCTGGGCGTCACTCTCGACCGCGGATGCGACTGGTTCGGAAACCTGGTCATCAGAGCTGGCCAGCCAGTAGCCGGCGCCCGCGCCGATCAGCGCCGTCACCCCGGCCAGGGTGACGCTTGCGAGAACATTCCGGCTCATTTGGCTTCTCTGTAAGCGAAGTGCAGGCGCGCAGCCGCGATGGCTACCAGACCTTGCAGGTCGATGTGTTCAAGGCGGGTCTCGATCAGCTCGTTGCGCGCTGCCAGCACCGTTTCAAGCTCGCTGGTCCCGGCGCGATAGCCGGCCATGGCCAGCCCCACCTTTTCCTCTCCCAGCGGCAGCAGCACGTCGGCGTTACGTTCAAGAGCGCGCTGCAAACGGTCCAGCTCGGCCAGCTCGACATCCAGCTGCTCCACGAATTCGCGCGTCCTGGCTTCGCGTTCGGCTTCCAGTTGATCGAGCTCGGCGTAGCGGGCGGCGATCCGCGGGTTCTGCCGCGAGCGCTGGAACACCGGCAGGTCGAAACTGAACTGCAGGTTGACCATGTCGCCGTACTCGCGACCGCGCTTGAGGTAACTGACCTCCCAGCTCCAGTCGACCTGCTTCTCGGCGGTCGCCTCACGGATGCGTGCCTGCGCCACCTGGGTCATCTGCGCATACGCGGTCAGTTGCGGGTGCTGGCCGACCCGCTGCGCCAGTTGTTCAGGGGCAATCGCCCAGCGCGGCGGGTCGCCGAACAGCGGTCGATTGCCATCGCTGCCAACCCAGCGCACCAGCGCCGCGCGTGCCTGGCGGCGCTGCTGCTCCAATTCGTCCTGGCGATCAGCCAATAACGCCGCCTGTTGCTTCGCCGCGACGCTGTCGGTCAGCTGCCCTCGCCCGCCAGCGATACGCGCCCGAATTGCTTCGGCGAGCAGGCGGTTCTCCTCGAACAACTGGTCGAACAGCCGAATCTTGCGTTCCACCGCGTGGGTGGCGATCCACGCCTGGGCAGTCGCCAGACGCACCCTGAGGGCTTCCACCTCGCGCGAGGCACCTGCGCGCTGGACAGACGCCTGTGCCGCATCGCTGCGTGCCTTGCGCTTGTCGCGGTTCGGAACTTCCTGCATCAGGCCAACCATGCGCATGGTCATGCCGTCCTCATCGAGGCTCCAGCGCTCGGCGCCTTCAATCGGCACGTTCTGCAGGCCCAGCAGCAGTTTCGGGTCGGGCAGCTCGCCCGCAGCGACGGCTTCGCTACTCGCGGCTTGCAGCCTCAATGCCTCGGCACGTAGCGACGGCGCCTGCTGTTGCGCGAGCTTCAGGGCATCGTCGAATGCCAGCCCGGTGGCTGCGCTGGGCAGGCCGAACGCGGCGACAAACACCAAGCCCGCGAACGGCCGGTATTTCCCTATCAATCGGGAGATCATGGATTGGATTCCTCGGTTTCCTGCATGCCGCAACGGCATGCCTACAGCGCCGCAACGCATGAGCGTGGGGCGAGTCAGGTCAGCGATGGAATCAGTAACGCGGAGGGCGCCAGACGTCGGCGTTGGAGCGGGCGGGAAAGAACTCGGGGTAATGAACTGCCAGTTGCGGCAGCGAGGCGGTCAGATGCGGCTGCGCTATGCCCACCTGCAACATGCTGCCGGTCTTGCACTGGTGGCCGCTTTCACACAGTGGATTGCCCTCGTGCGAATGCGCACCCTCTTCCTGAGCTTCAGCCTGGTGTGCGAGATGCCCCGAGCTCTCCATGTCGCTTTGCATCTGGCACGGTTCTGCGCTCTGTTCGAGCGCAGCCATGCTGCTCACGGGGAGCGCGAGGCTGATCAACAGGACGAGTAGCAGACGCAGATGGGCTTTCATGGGGAGGAGTCTAGCCGAGCCGGCGCCCGGTAAAACTTGATCCAGATCGTGTCAGCCCGAATCCTGTCCGCCGCCATTGCCATTGCCATTGCCGTTGGCGGCGAGCAGATGGCTGAGCACCGAACGCATCTTGCCGGGCTTGACCGGTTTGTTCAGCACCGGCACGCCGCAGCCCTGCAGCTGCTGGCGGCACTGGTCGCTGCGATCGGCAGTGATCATCACCACCGGCAGTGCCTGGTTGAAGCGTCCGCGCACCGCGAGCACGACGTCCCAGCCGGTCAGCCCGTGATCCAGGTGGTAATCGGCGAGAATCGCGTCCGGCGCGACTCCATCCAGCGCCGTCAATGCGCTTTGCTCGTCGGTGGCAGTCACCACCGTGCAGCCCCACTGTTCGAGCAAGGCAGCCATGCTCAGCAGGATGCTCTCCTCGTTGTCAATCACCAGCAGGCGCCGCCCGGGCAGCGGATCGCCCAGCTGCGGCACGACTGCCGGAGCCGCAACCCGCTCGCGGGGCATCGCTTCGGCCAGTGGCACGTCGATGCTGAACACCGAACCACGTCCCGGTTTCGAGCGCACCAGCACCTGGTAGCCAAGCATGCTGGCGATACGGTCGACGATGGCCAGTCCCAGGCCTACCCCACTACGTTTTGCGGATCGACCGATCCCGAGCTGGTTGAATTCGAGAAAGATCGACTGTAGCTCCTCCTCAGGAATGCCCCGGCCGGTGTCCCAGACCTCGATACGCAGCGCCCCGGCGCGTATACGCGCCCCCACCAGCACACAGCCCTGATCGGTATAACGGCAGGCATTGCTGAGGAAATTTCGCAAAATTCGCGTCAACAGGCGGAAATCGGTCTTGATGGCGACTCGCGGGATGTAGTGCTTCAACTGCAACCCTGCGGCAGCGGCGACCGACTGGAACTCCGACACCAGCGGCAGCAGGACATCGTCCAGCGAATAGATATCGATATCCGGTTTGATCGCGGCCTGATCGAGCTTGGAGATGTCGAGCAGATCGGTCAGCAGGTCTTCGGCGCCTTCCAGGGCCTGGTGGGCCCGCTCGACCAGATGCAACTCGTTCTGCGGCAATTGGCGTTCGCGCAAGGTCGAGATCAGCAGGCGCGCGGCGTTGAGCGGCTGCAGCAGGTCGTGGCTGGCTGCGGCGAGGTACTTGTCCTTGCTCAGGTTGGCAGCTTCCGCCGCATCGCGGGCTTCACGCAGTTCACAGGTGCGCTCGGCGACGCGCTGCTCGAGCTCTTCGTTGAGCTGCAACAGGCGCAACTGCGCCAGTTTGCGCTCGGTCACGTCGGCGACGAAGCCTTCCACCAGGCCGTCTTCGTCCGGCTTGAGCAGCAGGTTCATGATCACGTAGATGGCGCTGCCGTCCTTGCGGCGCAGGCGCGTCTCGTAGCCGAACAAGCCATGCTGCTGGCTCAGGATATGGCGGATCTGCCGAAGCTCCTCCTCACCGCCGATGAATAGATGATGGGACAGATCGGTCAGCGCCCACAGCGCCTCTTCCGGGGTGTCGTAATTGAGCATGCGCGCCAAGGCGGGGTTGGCGGCCCGAATACCTTCGTGGATGCTGGCCTGGAAGATGCCGTGCACGGCATGCTCGAACAGCCATTTGTAGCGATTGCGCTCCCCTTCCAGCTCTTCCAGGCGCGCCACCAGTTCAGGGTAGTGACTCTTGCGTGCGGAATGGCTGCCGAAGCCGAGCAGTTGCGCCAGGGCCTGATGCTGGTCATCAGAGGGCTTCGGCATAGACGACCTCGACGTCCCGCTGCGTCGACGAGCGTGGATTGGTCAGGATGCAGGGGTCCTGCATCGCATGTTGCGACAGGAACGGAATATCGGAAAGGTTCACACCGTGCAGACTGAGCGTTTCGCGGAAGCCGATCTGCTGCTTGAGATCAATCAGGTGCTGCACCAACCGCTCGCGAACCTGGCGGTGATTCAGCCCGCGCGAATCGATGCCCAACGTTTCAGCGACCTTGCGGTAGCGGTCCGGCGAGGCGTCGTAATTGAATGCGACGACATGTTCGACCAGCACGGCGTTGCAAACGCCATGGGGCAAATCGAGATAGCCGCCGAGGCTGTGGGACATGGCATGCACCGCACCGAGGATCGCGTTGGAGAAGGCCAGCCCGGCCTGCATGCTGCCGAGCATGATCTGCTCGCGCAGCGCGATATCCGCCGGATTGGCGATCATCTGCGCAAGATTGCCGTTGATCAGTCGCATGGCTTCCAGCGCGTGCGGGTCGGTCAGCGGCCCATGACCAGTCGACACGAATGCCTCGATCGCATGCACCAGCGCATCAATACCGGTACAGGCCGAAAGAAATGGGTCCATGCTCAGCGTGGTTTCCGGATCGATCAACGAGACGTCCGGCACCGCCGCCTTGCTGACGATGGAGAACTTCATCCGCTCTTCCTGGTTGGAAATGATCACGAACTGCGAAACATCCGCCGAGGTCCCGGCAGTCGTTGGAATCAGGATCAGCGGTGGGCTGGGCACGCGCAGCGTATCCACCCCTTCGAATTCATAGATATGGCGCCCATGCGCCGCGACGATGCCGATGCCCTTTGCGCAATCCATTGGGCTGCCACCGCCTACCGCGACGATCACGTTGCAACCTTCGCTGCGATACAGCTCGGCGCCGAGCATCACCTCTTCGCAACGGGGGTTGGGTGAAACCCCGGTGAACAGGCAATGTTCGATGTTCTGCCGGTCGAGGCTGGCCTGCACATCAGCCACCCAGCCCGCCTTCACGACCCCGGGGTCGGATACCACCAGTACTTTTCGTGCGCCGAAATTGGCTGCACAAGTGCCGACGCTGTGGCGACAGCCGGCACCAAAGATGATTTCAGGGGAGACGAACTTGCGCTGAAGGCTGATATTCGGGCTCATGACTACGGCCTTTTTTTTTTGTAACTAATGATCGCAAGCCTACTGCATTGCTCAGGTAAAGCAATGCGCCAAATGGCTGGTCGCTACCCCTCTACCTGAATGCTTCAGAGCAGCTGTTGGTAGAAGCGCAATTCCCCTTGCAGCGCATCCGCAAGGTTGGCTGCCTGTCGAAACCCGTGGCGCTCATCGGGGTACAGGCGGTACTCCACCTCGATGCCACGATCACGCAACGCCGCGACCATCGATTCAGTCTGCTCAGGTAGCACCACCGCGTCCTGCCCGCCCTGCAGGAAGATGACCGGCGCACCGATTCGGTCGGCATTGTGCAGAGGGGCGCGCTCCCGAAAGCGCTCCGGCACCTGCTGCGGATCGCCGATCAGCCAGTCGAGGTAATCGCCTTCGAACTTGTGCGTTACCCGCCGCAGCGCCAGCGGATCGCTAACGCCGTACAGACTGGCGCCGCCGCGAAACAGGGCTGTCGCAGCCAGCGCACTCAAGGCCGTGAAGCCACCGGCACTGGAGCCACGGATGAACACGCGCTGCGGATCGACCGCGCCCTGCTCCACCAATGCCCGTGCGGCCTGGCAGGTGTCTTCCACGTCGACAATGCCCCACTGCTCGCGCAATCGTTGTCGATAGGCCCGCCCGAAGCCGCTGCTGCCGCGATAGTTCACGTCGACCACGGCGAAGCCGCGCTGGGTCCAGTACTGAATGCGCGGATCGAATACCGGATAGCTCGCCGAAGTCGGCCCGCCATGGGCGAATACCACCAGCGGTGGCAAGGCCCCCGGCTCGCCGCGGCAGTTCGCATTGGCGGGTGGGTAAAAGAAAGCATGTGCGACCTCGCCATCGCCGGTCGGAAAGCGCATGGGCTGCGGGCGCGACAGTTGATCGCCGGCCAGCGGCTGCGCTCCGCCGGCGAGGATCCGCACCGCTCCACTGGCCCTTTCGATGGCGAGTACCGCGGGTGCTCGCTCCGGAGCGCCAGCGATACAGAACACGTGGGTCTGGTTGGCGGCCAATTGGCGGCACCGGGTGAAGTCCTCGGCCAGTTGGCGCCGGCTGCCATCGGCAGCGTGCTCGAACAGCCAGCCATAACCATCGACCATATGCGTCAACAACAGGCCGCCATCAGCCAGTGGCAGGTAGCTGGTGGTGCCCAGTTGCCAGGGTGCCGGGGCACAATCGAAGTCCTGTGCCTCGTCCGCCTCGCCGGGCGCCGTCAGCGAATGCCGATGCAGCTGGCCGTCTGCCTCATAGCAAGGCTGCCAGAAACCCAGACGGTCGCTGAGGCAGAACAGCCGGCCGTCGGAGGCGAAACGTGGCTGTTGCAAGGACTCGCCTCCATCCGTGCCTGCCAGGCATTGCCTGTTGCCCCAACGCTCGTCAGGCAGGCGTTCCGCTGCGCACAGGCGCGACGAGGTCCAGGGCTGCTCGGGACGATCCCATTCGATCCAAGCCAGCCGTGCACCGTCCGGACTGAGCACCGCAGCGGCATAGAAGTCGGCGCCCTCCACAACAACGCGACGCGCACCATCGACCATGGAGATACTCACCAGACGATGCACGACGCCAACGGCCTCATGGGATTCCTCCAGCGCCAGAATCGCATCACTGACGGGGTCATGTTGCAGATCGCCATAACGGCGCTCAGGCGCCGCGGTCAGCGCGATTGGCGGCGCGGTCTCGGCGTCATTGGTCAGCTGCAGGTAGATCTGCTGATCTGCCTCGTTGACGAAGGCGATGCCCTGACCGGTTAGACAGAACGCGCCGCCGCCGTATTCATAGACGCGACTGCGTACCGAGAAGCCGTCCGGAGTCAGGCAGCGTGCGCTGCCAGCCTGCCAGAACCACAGCGTGCAGCGCCCTTGAACGGGGTCGTACTCGACCCAGAACAGCCCCCCGTGACCGGCTCGCAGCTCGGCATAGTCCTGGCTGGCGGCCGCGGCGGCCTCGGCGCTCCAGGTGCTGGGCCAGAAGCCATAGGGCAGCACCTCGGCGGATGGATGAAGCACGGACGAATCGTTGCGGGGCGATTTCATACCTTGAGGATGAGCTTGGAAGCCTTCTCGTTACGATGCTGCAGCTGATCGAGCCCCAGCGCGCCGTGGTCTGCCTGATCGCGAGCCGCAAGTATCTTGCCGTGGTGCGCCGATTTGCTGCACACGGGATCGGCATTGGCGGCATCGCCGGTGAGCATGAAGGCCTGGCAACGGCAGCCGCCGAAGTCGCGTTCCTTCTCGTCGCAACTGCGGCAGGGTTCGGGCATCCAGTCGTAGCCGCGGAACTTGTTGAAGCCGAAGGAGTGTCGCCAGATGTGCTCGATGCTGTGCTCGCGTACGTTGGGGAATTCAACAGGCAGTTGGCGCGCACTGTGACAAGGCAACGCCGTGCCGTCCGGCGTGATATCGAGAAACAGGTTGCCCCAGCCATTCATGCAGGCCTTCGGGCGTTCTTCGTAGTAATCGGGCGTCACGAAGATCAGCTTGCACGGATGGTTTTCCGCGGCAAGCTTGTCGCGCCACTCGTTGGTGATGCGCTCGGCACGTACCAGCTGTTCCTTGCTCGGCAGCAACCCGGCACGGTTCAGCTCCGCCCAGCCGTAGAACTGGCAGGTGGCGAGTTCGACAAAATCGGCTTCGAGCTCGATGCACAGCCGAATGATCTGGTCGATGTTGTCGATGTTGTGCCGGTGGGTGACGAAGTTGAGCACCATCGGGTAGCCGTGCTTCTTCACCGCTCTGGCCATTTCCAGTTTGTGAGCAAAGGCCTTCTTCGAGCCGGCGAGCAGGTTGTTCACTTCCTCGTCGGCAGCCTGGAAACTGATCTGGATATGGTCCAGGCCGGCCTCGGCGAAGCTGGCGATCTTCTCTTCGGTGAGGCCGATGCCGGAGGTGATCAGGTTCGTGTAGTAGCCAAGTCCCCGTGCCGCCTCAATCAGCTCGGCCAGGTCCTGGCGCACCAATGGTTCGCCGCCGGAAAAACCCAGCTGGGCCGCGCCCATCTCGCGTGCCTGGCGGAACACCTCGATCCACTCGGCGGTGCTCAGTTCTTCATGACTACGGGCGAAGTCCAGCGGATTGGAGCAGTACGGGCACTGCAACGGGCAACGATAGGTCAGCTCCGCCAGCAGCCAGAGCGGCGGGCCGGGCTCGTAGCCGGGTTTAGCGAAGCTCGATCCAGAACCGTTCAACGGCAACCTCCAGGAACGCAACGATATCTTCTTGAATCCCTTCGGCCTCGGGATAGCGAGCCTGCAGATCGGCAACGATCGCACCGACGCTACGCGTCCCGTCCACTTCGGTCAGCACCGCCGCAGCGCTCTCATTGAGCTTGATCATGCCTTCCGGGTAGAGCAGCACATGGCAGTTCTGCGCGGGCTCCCACTGGAAGCGGAAACCACGGCGCAACGCTGGAATCTGGGTCAGTTGAATATCGCTCATCATCATTGTCTCGCCAGTGGGCAGGTTGCTGCCTGGCCACGTGGTCATGGTCGTCAGGCGGTCCACTCTACAGGGGCCGGATGCCTCATGGGTGGGCAGGATTTGCCCACGGAACGCGTGCCTACAGGCTGATGCCCTTGTGCCAGATACGCTCGCGGGTCACGGTGTGGTACGGCGGACGATCCAGTTCGTAGGCCATGCTCATGGCGTCGAGCATGCTCCAGAGCACGTCGAGTTTGAACTGCAGGATCTCCAGCATACGCTCCTGCGCCTCGCGGGTGCGGTAGTGCTCCAGGGTGATCCGCAGACCGTGCTCGACATCGCGGCGGGCTTCCTTCAGGCGCTTGCGGAAGTAGTCGTAGCCGGAGGCATCGATCCAAGGATAGTGCTGCGGCCAGCTATCGAGGCGCGATTGGTGGATCGTCGGGGCGAAGAGCTCGGTCAGCGAGCTGCTGGCGGCCTCCTGCCAGCTGGCGCGACGGGCGAAGTTGACGTAGGCATCCACGGCGAACCTCACACCGGGCAGCACCAGTTCCTGCGACAGCACCTGCTCGCGATCCAGGCCGACGGATTCGGCGAGTCGCAACCAGGCTTCGATACCTCCCTCTTCCCCCGGCGCGCCGTCGTGATCAATGATGCGCTGGATCCACTCCCGACGGGTGTCGCGATCCGGGCAGTTGGCCATGATCGCCGCATCCTTCACCGGAATGCAGACCTGATAGTAGAAACGGTTGGCGACCCAGCCCTGAATCTGCTCGCGTGTCGCCTGCCCGGCGTACATGGCCCGGTGGAACGGGTGATGGATATGGTAGTACTCGCCCTTGGCGCGCAGCGCCTGTTCGAATTCCGCGGGGCTCATGGCTGGCAGGATCATGGCAGTGTCTTTCCTTTTCTTATCGTTCCGATGTTCGTATCGCAGCACCAGGCGGCTGAAGGCCGCGATTCGGGTGCTATAGCTCGATGTTCATGCCATCGAAGGACACTTCGATTCCATGCTCGCCGAGGATTTCGCGTTCGACGGAATCTTCATCGAGGATCGGATTGGTGTTGTTGATGTGGATGAGGATCTTGCGAACCGCGGGCATGCCGTCGAGCACCTCGATCATGCCCCCCGGGCCGCTCTGCTGCAGGTGTCCCATCTCGCTGCCGAGCTTGGTGCCGACCTCGCGCACGAGCATTTCGTCATCACGCCACAGAGTGCCGTCGACCAGCAGGCAATCCGCCTGGCGCATGGTTTCCAGCAGTTCGTCGCTGACCTTGCCCAGCCCCGGCGCATAGAACAGCGTGCCACCGGTTTTGCGGTCCTCGATCAGCAGGCCGATGTTGTCACCGGGATGCGGGTCATTGCGGTGCGGCGAATATGGCGGCGCGGAGCTGCGCAACGGAATCGGCGTGATATGCAGGTTCGGGCAACAGGGAATGGTGAAGCTGCCGGCCAGGGCGATGGGGTTCCATTTCAAGCCGCCGTTCCAGTGTTCGAGCATGTTGAACAGCGGGAACCCGGTGGTCAGATCCTGATGGACCATCTCGGTGCACCAGACCTCATGCGGGCAACCTTCACGCAGGGTCAGCAGGCCGGTGGTGTGATCTATCTGGCTGTCCAGCAGAACGATGGCACCGATGGCGGTATCGCGTGGCGCACGGGCCGGCTGCAGCGTCGGGAACGATTCCAGCTGGGCGCGGATGTCCGGCGAGGCATTAAACAGAATCCAGTCGACACCGTTATCACTGATGGCGATCGACGACTGGGTACGCGCCTTTGCATTGAGCGTGCCGGCGCGCAGGCCGGCGCAGTTGGCGCAATTACAGTTCCACTGCGGAAAACCGCCGCCCGCAGCGGAACCAAGAATACGGATGAACATGGACAGCCCCCAAAAGCGAAGCCCCGGCCGGAGCCGGGGCTGATCGATCAACGATTTGCGAAGTACATGGTGACTTCGAAACCAATACGCATGTCGGTGAAGGCGGGTTTAGTCCACATAGGTCGGTCCTCTTTTTATGGTGCCGGAAGATTCCGACAGCCCAATTAAGCCCCCTGTTCTGCCTCGAGCAGAATGGTACTTTGGAAGGAGACAGCGCCGTGCCTTGGTAGTGCCCGACAGGCGGCTGTCATTGCTGCGTTTCGTTTACCAGCTAACGCCCGGCCTTGGTGCGCTGTCAACTTGAACCCAGCGCCGACCGACCATTGGCATTACGCCAGGCCAGTTCATTGGTGATGGTCGCCATGGGTACGAACATCGTGCCGTCGAATTCGTTGAGCGGCAGTCCCTGCGCGATTCGCTGCGGCCAGTCGTTGTTCGCCAGCGCGGCCTTGCCGACCGCGACCAGGTCCACGTCTCCCTGAGTCAGCAACTTTTCTGCTTGCTCGCCCGTGACGATGCCGCCGTTGCCGATAACCGGGATCGACACGCTGCCCTTTGCGATCGCAGCGAAGCTCGGCCCGTCGCCAAACGCCGGCGCAGCGGCGTCCGGCTCGGTAACGTGCAGATAATCAAGGCCAGCATCAGCCAGTGCGCGGAAACGCTGCCGGGCTTCGTCCACCCCACCCTCCCATTTCAGCTGACTGTCGCTCACCATGCTCTGCGACAGGCGCATGCCAACCACGAAGTCATTGCCGACCGCCGCCCGCACGGCAGCGATGACGGCCAGCGGCAAGCGCAGTCGACCGAGGTAATCGCCTCCCCAGTGATCATCGCGCCGGTTGAACTCGGCGCTGATGAACTCGTGCAGCAGATAGCCGTTCGCGCCGTGCAGTTCGATACCGTCGAAGCCGGCCTCACGGGCATGGCGCGCGGCCTGGGCAAACCCGGCGATGGCTTCCTGAATCTCGTCTTCGCTGATCTGCGCGGGCGTCGCATAGGGTCCTTCGCCACCGTAGAAGGTCAGCTGCGACCCGCCGGGCTGCACCGCCGATGGCGCAACGTGCCGGGCATGATGGATGTTGCCCTGGGTCTGCGCGCCGCCATGCATGAGCTGGGCAACGAAAGCGGCGCCAGCATCGTGCACGGCGTCGACTACCAGCCGCCAGCTGTCCCGGTGCGCTTCCGTAGCAAGCCCCGGCTGGTTGAAGTAACCCTGGCTGTAGGCCGTATCGGTATAGATGCCTTCGCTGATGACCATGCCGAAGCCACCCTTGGCGAACGAGGCGTAGTAGTCGCGCATCAATTCATTGGCAGCACCCTCGGCTTCGGCGCTGACGCGGGTCATCGGCGCAACGGCCGCGCGATTGCGCAGCTTCAGGTGTTTTAGCGAACAAGGTTCGAGCAGTTGCGACATGGGGTTCTCCTCATCTTCGGCACAGGGCATGTTGATGGGAGGCGTATCGGCGGCGGGGAGTTCGATGCACGCGATGGCTGGTTCGCCACCGGGCAAAAAAAAACGCGGCCGGAGCCGCGTTGCGATAGGAACCTTGCGCTCGGTTCGAGGGGGATTACAGCAGAAGCGGCGCAGGTCCCTGCACATGACGTGCGTAGCAAAATAAACCGGCGCGCTGGAGCTCACACGCCGGGGCCCTCATCAGAAGAATCCGAGTGGATTAATGTCGTAGCTGATCAGCAGGTTCTTGGTCTGCTGATAGTGGTCGAGCATCATCTTGTGAGTTTCACGGCCGACGCCGGACTTCTTGTAGCCACCGAAGGCGGCGTGCGCCGGGTACAGGTGGTAGCAGTTGGTCCACACGCGACCGGCCTTGATGCCACGACCCATGCGGTAGGCGCGGTTGATGTCGCGCGTCCAGACGCCGGCACCCAGGCCGAATTCGGTGTCGTTGGCGATCGCCAGGGCTTCGGCTTCGTCCTTGAAGGTCGCCACACCGACCACGGGTCCGAAGATTTCTTCCTGGAACACACGCATCTTGTTGTGACCCTTGATCAGGGTCGGCTGCACGTAGTAACCGGAGGCCAGGCCGCCTTCGAGCTTCTCGGCTGCGCCGCCGGTGAGGATCTGCGCGCCTTCCTGCTGAGCGACTTCCATGTAGGAGAGGATCTTGTCGAACTGCTGCTCGGACGCCTGGGCGCCGACCATGGTGTCGGTATCCAGCGGGTTGCCACGCTTGATCGCCTTGATCTTCTTCATCACCACTTCCATGAAGGGCTCGAAGATCGATTCCTGAATCAGTGCACGCGATGGGCAGGTGCAGACCTCACCCTGGTTGAAGAACGCCAGTACCAGACCTTCAGCGGCTTTCTCGATGAACGCAGGCTCTGCATTCATGATGTCTTCGAAGAAGATGTTCGGGCTCTTGCCACCCAGCTCCACGGTGCTCGGAATGATGTTCTCGGCGGCGCAGCGCATGATGTGCGAGCCGACCGGGGTCGAGCCGGTGAAGGCGATTTTGGCGATGCGGGTGCTGGTGGCCAGCGCCTGACCAGCTTCGCGACCGAAGCCCTGGACGATGTTCAGTACGCCCGGCGGCAGGAGGTCACCGACGACTTCGATGAATACCATGATCGACAGCGGGGTCTGCTCGGCCGGCTTGAGCACGATGCAGTTACCGGCAGCCAGGGCCGGAGCCAGTTTCCAGGCGGCCATCAGCAGCGGGAAGTTCCACGGGATGATCTGGCCGACAACACCCAGCGGCTCGTGGAAGTGATAGGCCGCGGTGTGCTCGTTGATCTCGGCGGCGCTGCCTTCCTGGGCGCGGATGCAGCCAGCGAAGTAGCGGAAGTGGTCGGCAGCCAGCGGCACGTCGGCGTTCAGGGTTTCACGGACGGCCTTGCCGTTGTCCCAGGTTTCAGCGACAGCGAGCTTTTCCAGGTTGGCTTCGATGCGATCGGCGATCTTCAGCAGAATCAGCGCGCGGTCCTGCACCGAGGTCTTGCCCCAGGCATCGGCAGCAGCGTGAGCGGCGTCCAGCGCCTTCTCGATATCTTCGGCGCCCGAACGCGGGAACTCGGCAATGACTTCACCATTTACCGGCGAGGTGTTGACGAAGTACTCGCCTTTGACCGGCGGGACGAATTCACCACCGATGTAATTGCCGTAGCGCGGCTTGAAGGATACGACGGCGCCTGCGGTACCGGGCTGGGCGTAGATCATGATGGGCCTCTCTTCTTCTGCTTGTCGGAGCCTGTGCCGGAAGGTGCACAGGACATGGACCGATCTTAGGCAGTGGGGTCTTCGCTCCGGTATGCACCCATGGCAGCGGAGGGCTCCTCATTTGGTAGTAGATGGCAAGGCGCAGAGGCGGCGTTGATGGCGGTTTGCGATTGGTTCGGGCAGGCCGAAGCGGGAGAAAAAAGCCGAGCAGAATAGGCCTTGAATAGCACCTTAAAAATGACGCCGAACAAGGACACCGACCCACAGCGCAAATTCTCCGGCAACGCAAGAAAAGCGCGACCAAAAGGCGGCAAAACTAACCCCAAAGTCTTATTAGTCGCCGTGGCAAAGCGCCTTAGCTTCGGGGTGCGACATTGCTTTTCCTGACACCAACCAATGAGGAGATACGCCATGCAGTGGATCAATCCGGACTTCTGCGACCTGCGTCTGGGCTTCGAAGTCACTGCGTACGTCTACGTACGCTGAGCCCCTGACCGGCGTGATCGCACATGGCTTCACGCCGGTCGAGCGAGGATGGACATGATGACAACGACAAAAATTTTGCCCGCCAGCTGTTACGAGATCCGCCCGCCCTTCCTCTTTCGCTGGGAAGACTCACAGCATGCCCACGTGCTGCTGTACCCCGAAGGCATCGTCAAGCTGAACGCCACCGGCGGCGAGATTCTGCAGCGCTGCGACGGCAAGACCAGCGTCGCCGAGCTGATCGACCAGCTGGCCCTCAGCTACAACGCATCCGACGTCGACACGATTCGCAACGGCGTCCTGAACTTCCTGGAGGTGTCCCATGGCAAGGGCTGGATCCGAGTTAAGGCTTGACGGCAGCGGCAACCCGGTCTGGCTGCTACTGGAGCTGACCTACCAATGCCCGTTGCAGTGCGTGTTCTGCAGTAATCCACGCAACTTTGCCGATTACCGTCAGGATGAGTTGAGCACCGCCGAGTGGATCGACGTGATGGCCCAGGCCCGCGCCATGGGTGCGATGCAGATCGGCTTCTCCGGCGGCGAGCCCACGCTGCGCAAGGACCTCGAAACGCTGGTCGCCGAGGCTGACCGCATGGGTTACTACACCAACCTGATCACTTCCGGCATTGGACTGACCGAGGCGCGCCTACGCGCCCTGAAGGATGCCGGACTACGCCACATCCAGCTCGGTTTCCAGTCCACCGACCGTGACGTGGCACGTCAGCTGGCCGGCGTCGATGCCCTGGAGCGCAAGCTCGGCATGGCACGCCTGATCAAGTCAATGGACTTTCCCATGGTGCTCAACGTACCGATCACCCGGCAGAACATCGCTCAGGTGCCGGACATCATCGAGTTCGCCGTCGAACTGGGAGTCGAGTACCTCGAGCTGGCGAACGTGCAGTACTACAACTGGGCGCTGCTCAACCGCGATGCGCTGATGCCGACCCATGCCGAATTGCAGAGAGCCGAAGACGAGGTGCACAAGGCGCGTGAGCGTTTTGGTGATCGACTGACCATCTTCTTCGTCATCCCTGACTATTACGAAGGTCGTCCCAAGGCCTGCATGAACGGCTGGGGCGCCATTCACGTCACCATCGCGCCAAGCGGCAACGTGCTGCCCTGCTCCCAGGCCAGCAACTTCAAAGACCTCATCTTCCCCAACGTGCGGCAGCAACGACTGGAGCAGATCTGGCACGACTCGCCGGTATTCAACCTCTACCGTGGCGACACTTGGATGCCCGAACCCTGCCGCAGCTGTGATGACAAGGAGAAGGATTTCGGCGGCTGCCGTTGTCAGGCGCTGCTGTTGACCGGCAACGGCGCCAACACCGATCCGGCCTGCAGTAAATCCCCACATCACCAGCTGATTCGCCAGGCCGTTGAACTGGCGCAGGATGCCACGCGTCCGCAAGGCACGCTGATCGCCCGACAGGCCAGTCAGGGGGTGGAACTTGAAACTGCCCCATGACTCGTTCGGCGGCACCGTCAGCGCCGGACTCGCGCTGACGCTCGGCTGCTACCTGTTACTGCGTTACTGGCTGGTGACGTGAGCATGCAGTTGCCGATCCTCGATCTGCTGGCCCGCTATGCGCACCTACTGTTCGCACTGGTCTGGGTCGGGCACAACTACGCCAACTTCATCCAGAACCCGCGCTTCGTGCCACTGCAGAACGGCATCGACACCGCTACGCTGAACAGCGATCTGGAAGCGCGGATGAAACGTGAGCACGGCATCTTCCGCTACGCCTCCGTGGTGGTCTGGGTGTCCGGCATGTTCATGCTCTGGCAACGCGGCTGGCTGGTCGAGGCGCTGCTGCTGCAGGGACCGCTGGCGGTGATCGGTCTTGGTGCCTGGATTGGCACGCTGATGCTGCTCAACCTTTGGCTGGTGCTCTGGCCGCATCAGAAGAAGCTGCTCGGCTTCGTCCCAGCGACATTGGAGGAGCGTGTGCGCTGCTCGCGGATCACCTTCCTTTCGTCGCGCAGCAACACCATCCTGTCCTTTCCTCTGCTGTTCCTAATGGCGAGTGGTAGTCATGGCCTGCATCTATTCTGAGCAGTCCGGGCACTACAATTTCGCTGCCGGCCCGGCGATGCTGCCTACCGACGTGCTGGCGCAGATCCGCGAGGAAATACAGGACTGGCGTGGCAGCGGACTCTCCATACTGGAGCAGCCCTTCACCAGCAGCGCCTTCAAACAGCTTATGGCTGAAACCGATGCCGACCTGCGCGCACTACTGGAGATTCCGAGCAACTATCGCGTGCTTTTCATGCAAGGTGGCGCATCGGCGCAGTTCGGCCTGTTGCCGCTCAATCTGCTGCGCCCGGGACAAGGCGCGGACTACCTGGAAAGCGGCCACTGGGCTCGCAAGGCAATTGCCGAGGGGCGCCGTCACGCACCAGTGAACGTCATCGCCAGTGGGGCGGATCAGGACTTCACCGCCCTGCCCTCACCAGCGCACTGGCGGCTCGATCCACTCGCTGGCTACTGCCATATCACCAGCAACGAAACCGCCAATGGACTGCAACTGCAGGAGTTTCCCGCGCTCCCGGTGCCCCTGGTTGTGGACATGACGTCGGATTTCCTCACTCGCCCCGTTCCAGTCGAGCGCTTCGGAGTGATCTACGCCAGCACGCAGAAGAACCTGGGTGCAGCCGGGCTGTGCGTCGTCATCGTGCGCGACGATCTTCTGCAAGCACCGCCAGCTGGCCTCCCAGCCGCATTCAGCTATGCGGTCCAAGCCGAGCAACAGAGCCGTTTCAATACACCACCGACCTTCACCCTGTATGTCGCTGCATTGATGCTGCGCTGGATCAAGCAACGAGGCGGCGCAGAGACGATGGCAACGGCTGCTCGACAACGGAGCGCACTGCTGTACCGCTACATCGACGGCAGCGATCTCTACCACTGCCCGCAGAAAATCCAGGATCGCTCGTCGATCAATGTCTGCTTTCAACTGGCCGACGCAGGGCTGACCGAGATATTTCTTGACCAGGCCGAGCTATGCGGCCTCACCCATCTGCGCGGGCATGCTGCCTTTGGCGGCGTGCGGGCCAGCCTATACAACGCGATGCCAGTGTCGGGTGTGCAACAGCTCGTGGATTTCATGGCGGACTTCGAGCAACGCCATGGATAAGCCGATGGTTTGGCAAGCGCTGCGCAATCGTATCGCCCTCAATTTCACCAGCGTCGCGTGCCGCCTGAGCGCGGTGCCGCGCCACCCGGTCAAGGTAATGGGGCTGGAATTCCCGACGGCGTTGGGTATTGCGGCGGGCTTCGACCGCCACGGTGCACTGGGACGGCGTGTCGCGTCGCTGGGATTCGGCTTCAACGAGATCGGCAGCCTGACAGCGGCTGCGCTCGCCCGGCTGCAGCCAATCCCGCCAGGCGATGCACGCCTAGGCGTGAATCTGACCCTGGACGCCAGATGCTCCACCGCCGAGACCTGCGCGTTGCTACGCGGTGCCTGGCGGCATGCTGACTATCTCGTGTTGAACCTGATCGGCCCGTCCAGCGCCCCGCTGCTTCATCAGGGCGCGCGGTTGCACAACCTGCTGACCGCGCTTCGTGAAGAACAGCATCATCTGAATCAGAAAGGTGAACGTCGGGTACCGCTGATAGCCAAGCTGCGCTGCCTGCCTGAGCAGATTCCCTTCTCGCTTGCCGGCCTGCTACTTGAGCTTGGATTCGACGGACTGCTCGCTGCCCATGACCCTGGGCCACCGGCGACGCGCGAGCGCTATCTGGCATGGCAAGACCCGCAACGACAGGCGCAAGCCTGCGAACAGATCGAGCACCTGCGTCGTTTCTGCCAAAAAGATATTGCTTTGCTTTCGGTTGGCGGCATCCAGACCGCAAGCCAGCTGCAGGCACGCATGCGTGCAGGCGCGGAACTGGTGCAAGTTCACGCGGCATTGCTACGCCAAGGGCCTTGGCTGGGGCGCAAACTGCTCCGCTGACACTCAACTGCTTCAAACGAAAACGCCCCGAACCAGTCGGGGCGTCCTCTCTGTTTGACAGACGAAACCGAGTGGTTTCGTCTGTCAGTTGGCAGTCAGAATCTTTCGATTTCCGCCTCAGCCTGCAGCTTCTGCCGAAACGCTGCGAAGTCCTGCTGGCCGACGCGAGATGCAAGGAAGCGTCGATAATTCAGCTTCTCTTCATCGGTCAGCGCCGCTTCCGGCTCATTGACGCCGTTCAGGCGTACAACCGCGTAATCGCCGTTGCTCAGCGCCACGCCGGAATAGCTCGGCTTATCCTGCTGTTCCGGACGCGGCATGAGGAATACCGCCTGCAATAGGGCTGGTGCAACGCCTTCCTGGCTGCGCGTGGCAGCCTCTACGGCCTGCCATTGGGCGTCATCAGGCTGCTGCCCTTTACGCAGGTCCGCCAACAACTGTTCGCCCTTGGCGCGTGCCGCTTCGGCAGCCAGGCTGCGCTGAAGCTGCTGAACGATATCCTCACGCACATCCGCAAGCGGGATAGCCGCAGGCTTCAGGTGTTCCTTCACGCGCAGTGCAATGGAGGTATCGGGATCGAGCTCGATGACGCTGCTGTTGGCGCCATCCACGAGTACTTCGTCGCTGAAAGCAGCCTGGATCACCTGACGATTGGCCGTGATGCCTTCGCCACCGTCACGCCCGAAGGCGTCTGTGGTCTGCACCATCAAGCCGAGCTCCTGAGCGGGCTGGGCCAGGTCGGATGCTTCGAATGCCGAATCTTCCAGCTGCTTGCTGGTCTCGACGAAACGCTGCTCAACCTGCTGCGCCTTGAACTCGCGTACCAGCTGGGGCTTCAAGCTCTCGAAGGCAGGAACCTCCGGCGACTGAACACCCAGCAGCTTGATGATGTGCCAGCCGAATTCGGATTTGACCGGTGCCGAGACCTCGCCCTCATTCAAGGCATAGAGTGCATCTTCGAATGCCGGGTCATATACGCCCGGTCCGGCGAATCCAAGATCACCACCCTCGTTTGCAGAACCTGGATCCTGAGAGGCTTCCTTGGCGACTGCAGCGAAGTCGTCACCGTTCTTCACCCGGGTAGCAATTTCATCGATCTTGGCTTTGGCTTCGTCGTCGCTCAGCTCACCGCCGGTCTCGATGAGGATATGCGCAGCGCGACGCTGCTCGGCCAGATTGGCGATCTGCTTCTGATAAAGCTCCTGCAGCTCCTCGTCAGACACTTCGACCTGATCGAAGAATGACTCTTTCTTCAACTCGACATACTCGACGATGACCTGCTCAGGTGTACGGAAACGGTCAGTGTTTGCCTCGTAGTATTCCTTGATCTGTTCGTCACCGACCTCAATTGCCTCCTGCTGAGCAGGCAGGGTGAGAGTGGCGAAGTCGCGGGTCTGCATTTCGAGACGCGCGAAGTTATCAACCTGCTGATCGGTAACGAACCCGGTTCCGGAGATGCCGGCCCGCAGCTGTCCGATGAGCATTTCCTGCTCGAGCAGTTGGCGGAACTGGAGACGGGAATAGCCCATCTGCTGGATGACCTGATCGAAACGTGCAGCGCTGAAAGCGCCGTCAACCTGAAATTCGGGGGTTTGCAGAATCAGCTGGTCGAGCGCTTCGCTGGAGAAGGCGAAATTGGCGTTCTTGGCACTCTGCAAAAGCAACATGCGATCAATCAGCGAGCCGAGCGCGGAATCACGAAGCAGACGATCATCCAGCAACGAAGCATCGAAATCCTGGCCAAGCTGTTGCGCAAGCTGGCGCCGCTGCATGTTCATTGCCTGGTCAAGGTCGTAACGGGAAATCTCCTCGCCGTTGACCTCCGCGGCATTCTGGTTGTTGCTCGCGGCATTGAAGATAGCCTCGAAGCCAGTCAACGCCAGCAGCATTACGATGATGCCGATGATCGTTTTTGCTATCCAGCCTTGCGAATTGTCCCTGATGTTCTGAAGCATGCGACCCCCAGGAGTCTGCGGCGCGATCGGATGCGCAACGCGGGTGGAAACCGGATAAAAGAAAGGCGCATCCAGGGATGCGCCTTCTCGGAGCTTTTGGAGCGGTTGGGCTTATTCCCCCAAGCCAGATTGCAGCAGGCCAGGCCTGCTCGACAACCGCCCCGTGCCAGTGCAGCGCGAGCTGACTGGCCGGGTAGAAAGACGCTTAGTTGACAGCGTCTTTCAGAGCCTTGCCAGCTTTGAAGCCCGGGATCTTGGCAGCAGCGATGTTGATCGGCTTGCCAGTCTGCGGGTTGCGACCAGTGCGCGCAGCGCGCTCCTTGACAGCGAAAGTACCGAAACCAACCAGTACCACGGAGTCACCAGCCTTCAGGGCACCGGTGACGGATTCGATCACTGCATCCAGCGCGCGGCCAGCAACAGCTTTTGGGATATCAGCAGATGCAGCGATGGCATCGATCAGTTCCGACTTGTTCACTCTAAGTCCCCTTATTTCTGTTGAGTCGTATCTTTAATTTTCGGGTGTAAGCAAAGCGGTGCTAGATGGCTATGACACAAGAGGCCGATTAAACAAGGGCGCCTGAAGTGTGTCAACGTGGCCTTCCAGACTAATGCGTGCTGATTCGCTCCTTGGAATCAGGCTCGCGCTTGTCGTCCTTTGCAACAATCTCGGGAGCCGCATCGGGCAAGGGCTCCGGCGCGTATTGCAGCGCAATTTGCAGGACCTCGTCAATCCACTTCACCGGTTTAATCTGCAGGTCTTGCTTAATATTTTCAGGAATCTCTTTCAGATCACGCTGATTTTCTTCCGGAATGATCACCGTCTTGATCCCACCCCGATGAGCAGCCAGAAGTTTTTCCTTCAATCCGCCAATTGCAAGCACCTGCCCGCGCAATGTTATTTCGCCGGTCATTGCGACATCTGCGCGCACCGGAATTTGAGTCAGCGCGGAAACCAGTGCAGTGCACATGCCGATACCGGCGCTCGGGCCGTCTTTCGGAGTCGCACCTTCGGGCACGTGGATGTGAATGTCCTGCTTCTCGTGGAAATCAGCCGCCATGCCCAGGCTCGCGGCACGGCTGCGAACCACTGTAAGAGCCGCGGTGATCGATTCGCCCATGACCTCACCCAGCGAGCCGGTCTTGGTCAGGCGCCCCTTTCCGGGCACCACAGCAGCCTCAATGGTCAGCAGTTCGCCGCCAACCTGGGTCCACGCCAGACCCGTCACCTGCCCTACTTGGTCCTGCTGCTCAGCAAGGCCATAGCGGAACTTGCGCACGCCCAAGAAGTGCTCCAGCGAGTCCGCATCCACCACAACGTGGAAACGCTTCTCTGCGGCATGCTCCTTCACGACCTTGCGGCATACCTTGGCCAGTTGGCGCTCCAGGCTGCGCACACCAGCCTCGCGGGTGTAGTAGCGGATGATGTCGCGAATCGCCGCCTCCTGAAACTCCAACTCGGTTTTCTTCAGGCCGTTGGCCTCGATCTGCTTGGGCGCCAGGTAACGAATGGCGATGTTGACCTTCTCGTCCTCGGTGTAGCCCGGCAGCCGGATGACCTCCATACGGTCGAGCAGCGGCGCAGGAATATTCATTGAGTTGGCGGTGCAGAGGAACATCACGTCCGAAAGATCGTAGTCCACCTCGAGGTAGTGATCGTTGAAGTTGTGGTTCTGTTCGGGGTCGAGCACTTCCAGCAGAGCCGACGCCGGATCACCTCGCATGTCGCTGCCCATCTTGTCGATCTCGTCGAGCAGGAACAGGGGGTTGCGAACCCCTACCTTGGTCATCTTCTGAATCAAACGACCGGGCATGGAGCCGATGTAAGTACGGCGGTGACCTCGAATCTCGGCCTCGTCCCGTACGCCGCCCAGTGCCATGCGTACAAACTTGCGATTGGTCGAGCGTGCAATGGACTCGGCCAGCGAGGTCTTACCCACGCCCGGCGGGCCTACCAAGCACAGCACCGGCCCCTTGAGCTTCTTCACGCGCTTCTGGACGGCAAGATACTCGAGGATACGATCCTTGACCTCTTCTAGGCCGTAATGATCGGCATCCAGTACCTCTTCAGCCTTCGCCAGATCCAGGCGCACCTTGCTGGCAGCCTTCCACGGCACATTTACCAGCCAATCGATATAGGTACGAACCACTGTCGCCTCGGCCGACATCGGCGACATCTGCTTGAGCTTGTTGAGTTCGGCGTTGGCTTTGGTGTAGGCGTCCTTGCTGAGGCCGGCGTTCTCGATGCGCTTCTTCAGCTCGTCGACTTCGTTGTGGCCCTCGTCGATATCGCCGAGCTCCTTCTGAATGGCCTTCATCTGCTCATTCAAGTAGTACTCGCGCTGGCTGCGTTCCATCTGCTTCTTCACGCGACCGCGAATGCGCTTTTCGACCTGCAGCAGGTCGATCTCGGCATCAAGCAGCGCAAGTACGTGTTCGACGCGCGCCGGGAGGTCGGTGATTTCGAGAATCTGCTGCTTCTGCTCGATCTTCAGCGCCATATGCGCAGCCATGGTATCGACCAGACGCGCGGGCTCATCGATGCTGCTCAGCGAGGAAAGAACCTCGGCGGGAACCTTCTTGCCCAGCTGCACGTACTGTTCGAACTGGCTGAGCAGGCTGCGCGTGAATACTTCGGATTCGCGCGCGTCGACCTCAGCTTCTTCGATCAAGGAAACTTCGGCGCGGCAGTGGTCATCCACCTCGACGAAGCGCTCGATCACACCACGTTGCTCGCCCTCGACCAGTACCTTGACGGTTCCGTCTGGCAGCTTGAGAAGCTGCAGCACGGTCGCCACCGTGCCAACACGGTACAGCGCATCTTCACCTGGATCGTCATCAGCGGGGTTCCTCTGCGCCAGCAAGAGGATCTGCTTATCGCCGGCCATGGCGGATTCGAGGGCTTCGATGGATTTTTCACGGCCAACGAAAAGCGGGATCACCATGTGCGGGTAAACCACCACATCGCGCAGCGGCAAAAGGGGCAATTCGATGGTTGTCTTCATAATTCAGCTCTACGGCGGCCATTCGGCGGTAAACGGATGGGCGATGCCCTTGCAACAAAGATGAGGGCACACACCGTAAAAAACAAGGCGGCGGACCAAATGCAAAGGGGCCCGCAGGCCCCTTTGTTCGATTACGCCTCAGGCGCCGCCTTGGCTGGCGGCTCGGTGTTCTCGTAAATCAGCAACGGCTGAGATGTGCCTTCGATCACGCTTTCATCGATGACAACCTTGCTGACCTCCTTCTGCGAAGGAATCTCGTACATCGTGTCGAGCAACACACCTTCAAGAATCGAACGCAGACCACGTGCGCCGGTCTTGCGCTCAAGAGCGCGCGAAGCGACTGCCTTGAGTGCATCCGGGCGGAACTCCAGATCCACACCTTCGAGTTCGAAGAGCTTGGCGTACTGCTTGGTCAACGCATTCTTCGGCTCGGTCAGAATCTGGATCAGCGCAGCCTCATCGAGTTCATCGAGCGTCGCGATCACCGGCAGACGGCCAACGAACTCAGGAATCAGGCCAAACTTAACCAGATCATCAGGCTCCACGGCGCGCAACGCCTCGCCGATCTTCTTGCCCGGGTCCTTACTGCGAACCTCGGCATTGAAGCCGATACCACCCTGAGTTGAACGACCCTGGATGACCTTCTCCAAACCGGCAAACGCACCACCGCAGATGAACAGGATGTTGCGCGTATCCACTTGCAGGAATTCCTGCTGCGGATGCTTGCGACCACCCTGTGGCGGGACGGACGCAACGGTGCCCTCGATCAGCTTCAGCAGTGCCTGCTGCACGCCTTCACCGGATACGTCCCGAGTAATCGACGGGTTATCGGATTTGCGGGATATCTTGTCGATTTCGTCGATGTAGACGATGCCCATCTGGGCCTTCTCAACGTCGTAATCGCACTTCTGCAAAAGCTTCTGGATAATGTTCTCGACATCCTCGCCCACATAGCCCGCCTCGGTGAGGGTAGTGGCGTCGGCGATGGTGAAGGGCACATTGAGCAGGCGTGCCAGCGTTTCGGCCAGCAACGTCTTGCCCGAGCCGGTTGGACCGATCAGCAGAATGTTGCTCTTGCCCAACTCGACTTCTTCTTTCTTGTCGCGTTGGTTCAAGCGCTTGTAGTGGTTGTAAACGGCCACCGCCAGGATCTTCTTGGCGCGCTCCTGACCAATGACGTACTGGTCGAGAATGCCGCTGATCTCCTTCGGCGCAGGCAGTTTGTGCGCGTTGCTCTCGGTCTGCGCTTCCTGCACCTCCTCGCGGATGATGTCGTTGCACAGGTCGACGCACTCGTCGCAGATGAAAACGGAGGGCCCGGCGATCAACTTGCGTACTTCATGCTGGCTTTTGCCGCAAAAAGAGCAATAGAGCAGTTTGCCGGAGTCCTCGCCGTTGCGGGTGTCAGTCATTCGATCGATCCAATCGGGAAGGCTTGAAACACAAGATGAAGGCAATCGTGGGCTTTTTCAAGCCCACGGAGCAGCCACATATCGCAGGCTGCAGGGATCAGACCGCCAGTTGGCGCTGGGTCAGAACCTGGTCGATCAAGCCGTACTTGACGGCGTCTTCACCGCTCATGAAGTTATCGCGGTCGGTATCGCGGGCAATCACTTCCATCGGCTGACCGGTATGGTGAGCCAGTACTTTGTTCAGGCGCTCGCGGATGGTCAGGATCTCACGCGCGTGGATCTCGATATCCGAAGCCTGGCCCTGGAAGCCGCCCAGCGGCTGGTGGATCATCATCCGCGAATGCGGCAGGCAGTAACGCTTGCCCGCAGTGCCACCGGTCAACAACAGAGCCCCCATGGAACAGGCCTGACCGATGCAGATGGTCGACACATCCGGCTTGATGAACTGCATGGTGTCGTAAATCGACATGCCTGCAGTCACCGAGCCGCCCGGGGAGTTGATGTACAGGTGAATGTCTTTCTCGGGGTTTTCGGCCTCGAGGAACAGCATCTGCGCGACGATCAGGTTGGCCATGTAGTCTTCGACCTGGCCGACCATGAAGATCACCCGCTCCTTGAGGAGTCGGGAATAAATGTCATAGGCGCGCTCGCCGCGAGCGGACTGCTCGATCACCATCGGGACCAGGCCACCGGCGGCCTGAATGTCCGGAGCTTGCATAAAAGGATTGCGGGACATGTTCCAACGATACTCCCTATGTCATGCCTCAAAAGACATAAGCCAGCACGAGGCTGGCTTATGTTTGTGCACTCGAATATATGAAGAAATCAGGCTGCTTGCGGGGCTTCCGCAGGCTTGACAGCTTCTTCGTAGGAGACCGACTTATCGGTCACTTTAGCCTGCTGCAGGACAGTATCTACAACTTGCTCTTCGAGCACAACCGAGCGAACTTCGTTCAACTGCTCGGCGTTCTTGTAGTACCAGGCGACGACCTGCTCCGGCTCCTGGTAGGCCGAGGCCATTTCCTCGATCAGCTCGCGAACGCGGGCCTCATCAGGCTTGAGCTCCTTCTGCTTGACCACTTCGGCCACGATCAGACCCAGAACAACGCGGCGCTTGGCCTGCTCCTGGAAAAGGTCGGCCGGCAGCTGCTCGGGCTTGATGTTGCCGCCAAACTGCTGAACGGCCTGCACGCGCAGACGGTTCACTTCATTGTCGATCAGCGCCTTGGGCACCTCGATCGGGTTGCCAGCGACCAGCCCTTCCATGACCTGATTCTTCACCTTGGTCTTGATGGCCTGACGCAGCTCGCGCTCCATGTTCTTTTTCACTTCAGCACGGAAGCCTTCGACGCCACCTTCCTGCACGCCGAACTGGGCGAAGAACTCGTCATTCAGCTCGGGCAGTTGCGGAGCGGCGACGGCATTCACGGTGACGGTGAACTCGGCAGTCTTGCCGGCCAGGTCGAGGTTCTGATAGTCCTCGGGGAAGGTCGGGTTGATCACGCGCTCTTCGCCGGCCTTGGCGCCAACGAGCGCGTCTTCGAAACCAGGAATCATGCGACCGGAGCCCAGCACCAGCTGAGTGCCCTTGGCCGAACCGCCAGCGAAGGTCTCACCGTCAATCTTGCCGACGAAATCGATGGTCAGCTGGTCGCCGCTCTCGGCAGCGCGCTCGACGTTCTCGAAACGGGTGTTCTGCTTGCGCAGGATTTCCAGCATGTTGTCGACGTCGGCATCGGCGACTTCGGCCTGCAGGCGCTCGATCTCGATGGCCTCGAAACCGGCCACTTCGAACTCGGGGAACACTTCGAAGGTGGCGACGTATTCCAAATCCTTGCCCTTTTCGAACACTTTAGGCTCGACGGACGGCGCGCCGGCCGGGTTCAGCTTCTCGGCAACGACGGCTTCATAGAATGTCGACTGGATCAGATCGCCCAGCGCTTCCTGACGGGCGGCTTCTTCGTAACGCTGACGGATCACGCTCATCGGCACTTTGCCGGGACGGAAACCAGGGATCTTGGCACGGCTGGCGGTCTGTTGCAGACGCTTGTTGACTTCGGTCTCGATGCGCTCGACCGGCACGCCGATGGTCATGCGGCGCTCAAGAGCGGAGGTGCTTTCAACAGAAACTTGCATGGATTTTCCTCGTTGCACAGACATAAGCCGGGCGTTCCGGCCCCAGAATGGGCAAGCATTCTAGTGGCTCGATTGACATAAGTCACCCTGCCCGTCGCGCCGAGCAAAAGCCGAGCCGCGCCCGGCGAATCACTACTTACGTCAGCCCAGCCGAAAATCGAGGACATATGCTGGCCAACTATCCCTGCACCAGACGCTTCATCCAGTCGAGTAGAACGGTAGGCAGGAGCTCAGGGCGTGGTAACAGTGCATAATGGGTTGCGCCAAATATGCGCGGCAGGTAGGCGCTGGCCTGCCGGTCGATGGTCAGGCAGAACGGCGATATACCTTGCAGCACGGCTTCCAGAACCGCCTGGCGGGTGTCCTCGACTCCGTATCGCCCTTCGTAGTCATCGTTGTCGCTAGGCTTTCCATCGGACAACACCAGCAGCAGTCGACGGGCCGCCGGCTGGCACATGAGATTGGCGCTGGCGTGACGGATCGCCGCGCCGCAGCGGGTGTAATGCTCCGGCTCCAACGACGCTATGCGTAGCGCTACCTCCTGGCCATAAGCCTCCTCGAAGGTTTTGATATCGCGGACCACCACCGCTTCCCTGCCCTGCCCTGAGAATGCCTGAATCGCATAGGGCGCACCCAGGCTCTGCAGCGCGATGCTGACCAGCAACAAGGCTTCGCGCTCGACGTCTATCACGCGTCGCCCCTGGGATATCCAGCTGTCCGTCGATCCGCTGACATCGATGAGCAGCAGGATGGCCAGGTTCCGCTCCGCGCAACGCTGCGTGCGGTACAGACGATCGGTCAGCCCGCTGCCAGCCCGCAGATTCGCAACCGCATCCACATAGGCATCCAAGTCCAGCTCATCGCCATCGACCTGACCGCGCAACCAGGCCCGGTGGGTGCGCAGCAATTCGAAGCGGCGGCGAATCCCCTCGAGCAATCCCTGATGGGACTCGAGCGTTTCCGCTACCCAGACTGGATTACCCGGCGGGGCCGTGCGTACCTGCACGAGGGCGTTCTGCTCGCGGTAATGCTGCCTGCGGTAGTCCCATTCGGGATAGGCGATGCCTCGCTGCAGAACCGAAACGCCGGGCGCAAGCGCGATAGCAGAGGCATCCGGAGGATCATCAGCCAGCAACACCTCTTTGGGTCGCCCTGGTGACGCCACCAAACGCGCCTGAGGAAGATCGCCGAGCATTTCACCGAACAGCTCCGCATCCGCATCGTCCCGATCGATGGGCCGCTGCAAGCCCATCGGGTCCTCAGCGTGGGGATGTGGCTCGTCCAGCTGGATCATCAGCGGTCCGCTTTCCTCCGATTCATCCTCATCGGGGCGCGCCTGGCGAATGTCGGGGCGTCGTTCGAGGCGCACGCTCTGCGGCGCTGCCTGAGTGGGGTCGAACTGACTCTGAGCGCCGGCGGAGTGTTGATGGTGCGGCGAAGGTGCCAACAGCATGCCGGTCCACCAATCAGCGAAGAGCGGCTCCTGACCGATGCGTTCTCCAGAGGCAGGTTCCAGCCCCCATTCAGCCAACAATCGCACGGCCAGCTCGCACGACGCTTCAGGCGTAGGTGACTGCGGAACACAATCAGCTTCGCCAACCAGCAATGCACGCACGCGAGCCTCCAGAGGGCGTCGTGCCGCACCGAATGCACTCAGCGGTGGACGACGCGTGAATGCGCAGGCCCGCAATGCCCGCACCGATTCAGCAAACCCTGGCATTTCCTCCAGCAGTTCACGCTCGGCCGCTTGGACTTCAAGTAGGTGGTACAGCGCCCCGGCAAGTGGCGGGAGGCTGCGCCAGAGGCTCAGTGCACTACCGCGGCGGATGCGCATTGCCTGCTGCAAGGCCATCACTTTGTAGAGATTCGCCGCCAGTGCTCGATCAGGGATATCCAACGAGCGAGGAAGCCAGATGCTTGTGCCATCGGTTGCCGGTACTGCCGCCAATCGCTGCGGCCTGGGCGTGCGGCCGAACCAGTTGCCCAGCAAGGTCGGTCGCGCCGGCGGCTGGGCGATGCGCAGCCGATAGCTGTTGCCGAACACCGCCGACAGCAGCAGTTCCAGACGCTCCGCCACCTCGCTCAGCGATAGACTTGCCGGTGCGTCCGGCGCGGGACTGTAGCGACGCCAGAGGCGCTGGGCGAAGACCGTGGCATGCCGCGCAGCGTCGGTAAGAACCTCCTCGGCTTCGGCCATGGTCTAGATGAAGGTTCCGTCGACCAGATCGCGCATCGCTCCGACCAAGGATTCGTCGTCCGAAAGTGGCGAGACGATTGCCGCCAGGCACGCTTCCCGAACGGGTATGCCATCGACGCAGAGTGCACCCGCGGCGATCAGCAGACGAGTACTCGGCACCTCGGCCAGGCCGCGGTCCCGCAGCGCTCGCAGCCTGCGGGCCAGCGTGACTAGGGCACGCGAAGTCGGTGCGTCGACACCACTCTCGCGCTCGACGATCTTCGCCTCCGCATTTTCGCCCGGGAAATCCAGGTCCATGGCCACGAAGCGCTGGCGGGTGCTCGGTTTGAGATCCTTGAGCATGCGCTGGTAGCCCGGGTTGTAGGAGATCACCAACTGGAAGCCCGGCGCAGCCATCAGCAACTCACCGGTCTTGTCGATTGGCAGCAGGCGCCGGTGATCGGTCAAGGCATGCAAGACGACCACGGTGTCCTGGCGCGCCTCGACGACTTCATCCAGATAGCAGATGGCCCCCTCACGCACGGCGCGGGTGAGAGGGCCATCCTGCCAGACGGTACCGTCATGGCGAATAAGGAAACGCCCGATCAGGTCGCTGGCCGACAGATCATCGTGGCAAGCCACCGTGATCAGTGGCCGGTCCAGTTTCCAGGCCATATGTTCGACGAAGCGGGTCTTGCCACAGCCGGTCGGCCCTTTGAGCATGACTGCCAAGCCACGCGCATGGCAGCGCTCGAACATCGCGACTTCATTGCCGAACGGTACGTAGAACGGCTCCCCCTCACTTGCTTTCGCCAGTGGCGGGTATTCGGGCAACGTCACGTCGGGTGTACCTCCCTCTCTGCAAGCACCGGCTCCGTATCATCCAGGACGAAGCGTGGCGTGTAGCGGAAGAAGTCGTAGATGAACAGGGCAACGCCCACGGTGAACAGCGACGCGGTGGCAATGAGCATCACGAAATGGATCTGAATCTTCAGCTGTGCATCCAGATAGCCCATGCCCATGATTCGCTCCAGATAGACCTGCGCAATACCTGCGGTGGCAAACGACAGCGTCATGCCGAACATGCCGGTGATTTGCAGCCAGAATGCCCAGTAGCCCAGCGCCGTGCCCTGCTCCCGTCGTCCGGCAGTCAGCGATGGCAAGGCATAGCTGATCATCGCCATGACGATCATTGCGTAGGCACCGTAGAACGCGGCATGGCCGTGCATCGCGGTGATTAACGTGCCATGGGTCCATTTGTTGACGCTCGGCCAGGTATGAGCCAAGCCCAGTAGCCCGGCACCGAACAGGGAGAACAGCACACTGCCGATCGTCCAGTGCAACGCCAGCGTATTCGGGTGCGCCAGCCCCGAGCGGCGCATGGCGCCGTAGGCATAGGCGGCCATGCCGACGAGCGCCAGCGGCTCAAGCGCGCTGAAAAACCCGCCAATGGGCAGCCAGTAAGTGGGTACGCCGACCCAGTAATAGTGGTGCGCCGTGCCGAGGATGCCGGCGAGAAACACCAGACCGACGATCACATACAGCCATTTCTCCATGACTTCCCGATCCGCACCGGACAAGCGGATCAGCAGGTAGGCCAGGAAGCCGCCCATGATCATCATCCAGACGCCTTCGACCCATAGATGAATCGTCCACCAGCGATAGAAAATGGAAACCGTGTAGTTCTCGTAATGCAGCAACGCAGGCAAGTACAGGAGTGCGGCACTGACAAAGCCGATCATCAACACTGCTTCGGTCGTGGTGAAACGCCCCGCTTTGCGGATCGTCATGCCGATGTTGTAGAGGAAGATCAGCATGCAGATGACGATGACGATCTTGTGCGGCAACGGCTGCTCGAGCAGCTTGTTGCCGGTGCCGTAGCGGAACAGGTAGCCGATGATCGCCGTGACGCCCATCAGCGTCCAAAGCACCAGCTGTACATAGGCCAGCTTGGTGCTATGCAGCTCGGCGCGCGACTCTTCCGGAATCATCCAGTAGGTCGCCCCCATGAAGCCAGTCAGTACCCAGACGATCAGCAGGTTGGTGTGAATCACCTTGGTCACGTCGAAAGGCAGGATATACAACAGCGGGTCCGGCCCGATGTACTTGGTTGCCGAGAGCAGGCCGAACACCAGCTGCAGGCCGAACAACACCATCGCGACCGCGAAGTACCAGTAGGCGACCGATTGGGACTGATAGCGCATCGTAGTTTCCCCTTGAAGCGAACGTGGGTCGGCTTGGCCGTCGTGTCACTTGAGCGTTTCGAGATAGGCCGTCAGCTGATCGATCTGCTCATCCGTCAGGCTGCCGTCGTAACCGGTCGGCATGAACGAGGTGCCGTCTGCCGAATACATCGCGCCGGGAACGATGTGCGCGCTGGGTGACACGATCGACTCGCGGATATAGCCGCGCGCATCCTGCGCCTGCCCTTGGTAGTCGGGCGCCGCGACGATAGCCGCCGCCCGAGTTGCAATACCGGCGAGCGTGGGGCCAGCCATATCAGCGCCGGGGGCGGTGGAGTGGCAGGCATTGCAGGCAGGCACTGCGCCTCGGAAAACCTGCTCACCCAGCGCACGCTCGTCATCCCCGGCATCCACCGGCCGGGCACCAGGCGGCAAATCACTGCGCTGCTCGCCGCCAGCCTTCAGTGTGTCTGCACCCGGCACGAAACTGCCGGTCACCAGGATCGGTCGCGGCGGCCAGCCCTGGTTGTCCACCTTGCTGACCCAGTCGAGAAAGGCGATCAGGTCACTGATTTCGTCTTCGGCCAGGTCCTGTTTCGGCATCAGACGCCGATGGATCTTCTCGTCGTAGAACTTCGAGGGATCGCGCATATAAGCCTTCAGATACGGCTCGCCGCGATGCTGGGTGATCTTCGTCAGATCGGGCGCGTAGTACGCGCCCTCGCCGAACAGCGTGTGGCAGTTGATGCAGTTGTATTTGTGCCAGACATCCATCCCGTGCTTGACCTCCGCCGTGATGCTGTCGGCATTGGTCAGCTTGGGAAACTGCCGGTGGCTATCCACCGTCAGCCCGATGAACACGAGCGTCGCCACACCGGTTGCAGCAATCGCGAAGAGCCTCGCTTGACGGTTGTTCATGGCGTGCCCTCAGACATTGATGCCTGTCCAGTGAATGAGCGTCATCGTGAATGCATAGAGCATCGCGCCGAACATCAGCGCCAGCACGACCACACTCAGGATCTTCAACGGGCCGTAGAGCTTTCGAGCCTGCATGCTTTCTCCTTCGCAGCGTTAGCTGCCGTATAAGCAAACCGCGCTCAGTGCCCGGAGTGCGGATCGATCGGTTCGGGGCTGGAGAAGATCGAGGAATCCGCGTCGCCCTTCACCGTCAGCACACCGCTCAGGCCTTTCTCGGCGCGCGAAAGGGCGTGATCAACGAGGATGTATCTGCCCGGGTAATCCGCGACGAACTCGACCATGGTCGCTCCGCCGGCAGGTACGAGGGTCGTCTGCACATCCGTCAGCGGCGGACTGGTCAGCGAAGCCTGGTCGAAGACCTTGTCGAAGATTTCACCGATCACATGAAAGCTGGAGATCAGGTTGGGGCCACCGACTCCGAAGAAGATGCGCACGCTGTCGCCTGCGTTGACTTCCATCTTGTGGGTCTTGGTCAGCGCATCGGTCGCGCCGTTGAACATCATGTGTTGCGGCGTTTCACCCAGCAGCATGTCCAGCGAGAACTCATGCAGACCGCGCGCCCCCCTAGGGCTGGCGGTGTACAGCTCACCCTGCATTACATAGAACTCGTGATCGACCTTCGGCAGTCCACCCTCCGGCTCGACCAGAATCAGTCCGTACATGCCGTTACTGATGTGCTGAGCAACCATCGGCGTAGCGCAGTGATAGACGTATAGCCCCGGCTGCAATGCCTTGAAGGTGAAGGAGCGTGTTTGCCCCGGTGCCACCTGAGTAACCGCCGCACCACCACCAGGGCCGGTCACGGCGTGCAGATCAATGGAATGGATATGGGCGCTGTCAGGCTCGTTACTGAGATTAAGGGTGACGGTATCGCCCTCGCGTATCCGCACCATGGGGCCGGGCACCGTGCCGTCGAACGTCCAGAATTTGTAGGTACTCCCGTCGGCGAGGCGGCCCTCCTCCTCGGTCGTGCGAAGGTCAAGGGTGATGCTCTTCGGTTCACGGTCACCAACCGGCTCACCTACCTGGGTTGGATCCTTGGACAAATCCTTGCCTTGTTCGACGACCGCCGCCGGTCCATCGCCCACAATCAGCTTGCCGACCATTCCCGCAGCCTTGTGGCCAGGCAGTGTGCAGTAGTACTCGAACGTCCCGCTTTTGGTCGCACGAAACACGATTCCGGTCGCCGCGCCTTTGCCGGAAATTTCGCTGGACGCAGCGTCGAATTCAGGTATGGCGATATCATGCACTGCGCCGTCGCCATTGATCAGATTGATCTGAACCACCGCACCTTCGGGCACCCGCAATTCGGGATTCACTTCGCCACGCGTCGGGCCGGACTCACTGACATAGACGAGTTTTCCATCTGCGATGTCGGTCCTAAGTGTAATCGTGACATCTGGGCGGTAACTTACATCGCTACTGGATTTCGCTTGCGCCCAAAGGACACTTGGTAAAACCAGTAACACGAGCAGCAGAACTCTAGAACAATGGCGCATGCCTGGCCCTCTCAACATCGAGTTGATCTCGACCATCAGTTTAGTCACGAGAAAACTATCCGTCGGAGTAGAAAGTTGCGGCGCACCCTATCAATTCAAAATAAGCTTATTAAAAGCGCAGAATAATTGATCTGGTATTAATCCCAGATAGGGAAAGAATTGATTCGAGTCAAGCTTGGCGCAGGCATGGCAGCCAGCGCATACGGCGCGGAATTAATACCAGCATTGGAATGTGCTTGAGTCTTGGCGACGAGGCTGCCGACAGGCGGTCAGAGGTCGTCCTCTACCGTCGATAAAGAGAGCAGACGGATAGATACCGGGCTACAATCGTCAGCCATTTTTAATGGGATAGCGCCAGTCCATATCCAACCGAACGCCCGCTTAATTATCAAAAACTTTTCTGTAGGTGTTCAATTGCGCGACAAGAACAATACGCACGTAACCGCTAATCTAATTTCATTGAAAATGAGCCGCTATTTATAAGCTCCGTTTCTCTCTCTTTAAGGCGAAATGAGCTCGTTTTGAAAGAGGCGCTCCTACAGCTCTGCTATTACGGCTAACAGACGTGATTTCGCTACATTTGCGCGCCAGAGGTTTGGGCGATAACGTTATGCCACCTTTCCCGACCATTCCGATCATGACCAAGCCCCGCTCCTGTCCGGCCCTGCAGCTGGACAACCAACTCTGCTTCGCTTTGCATTCGACCTCGTTGCTGATGACCAAGGTCTACAAGCCGATGCTTCGACGGATCGGCCTAACCTATCCGCAGTACCTGGCGATGTTGGTGTTATGGGAAGGCGATGGCATCACCGTAGGTGACATCAGCGCGCGCCTGCTGACCGATCCGGGCTCGCTCACACCGCTACTGAAACGGCTTGAGGCTGAAGGCTTCATCACTCGCACTCGCCGCAGCGATGACGAACGGGTAGTAGAACTGCGCCTGACCGAGCAGGGTCGAGCATTACAGGCTGAAGCCGAATGCTTTCCGGCCAGTATCCTCAGCGCCAGCGGGCAGACCGCGGAAACGGTGGCAGCGCTAAAGACGCAAATCATCGCCCTGCGCACCGCACTGCAAAAACTCGCCTAATCCCTCCTAGCGGCCCGACGATGCTCGCTGCTGTGCCAGCGGCGGATGGCCGAAGGGCGAAAAACCTTGCGCGCAAAGTAAATCCTGACTACCTTCCTCACGGCATTTAGTTAGCGCGCAAAATAATTTCCACTACGCTAAGGAGAAAATCATGCAATCCATTCAGCCTCTCTACATAGCAACCGTTGCGGCCACCGGAGGGCGCGATGGGCGAGCCGTTTCGTCAGACGGCAACCTTGACGTCAAGTTGAGCACTCCTCGCGAGCTGGGCGGTCAGGGAGGCGACGCAACGAACCCGGAACAGCTGTTTGCGGCCGGGTATTCGGCGTGCTTCATTGGCGCCCTGAAGTTCGTCGCCGGCCAGCAGAAGCAAACGTTGCCGGCCGACACCGCGGTTACCGCCAACGTCGGTATCGGCCAGATCCCTGGCGGGTTCGGCCTCGATGTCGAGCTGCAGATCAGCCTGCCAGGCCTTGACCGGGAGCTGGCCAAAAGCCTGATCGACGCCGCACATCAGGTTTGCCCGTACTCCAATGCAACTCGCGGGAACATCGACGTCCGCCTGGTTCTGAGCTGACAGCCCTGACTGCATCGATACGTCTGGTGACCCGAAAAATGCTCTTCGGGTCATACAGTCAGGTGAGCGACCTCAGGCCCCGCCCTGATCAGAGCTGATCAGATTCGCAGAGCCACACCGAGGCGCAGCTCGCGGCCAGACTCGTAACTGCCACGCACACCTTCGTAGCCTGGGATACGCTCGAAATCTTCATTACTGGCGTGATCCAGATACTGCTTGTCAAAGACGTTCTTCAGCGTCAGGTTCAGGACAAGACGTTCATCGGGCAAAGCCGCCCATTGGGCATAAAGGTCGTGCACGCCATACCCTGGTTTGTTCAGAGTGCCGACACCGGTGTGCAGTGAATCCACCGCCTGAACGAAACGGCCCTGCCAGCCCAAATTCAACCTGTCACCAACCCGGTAATCAGCGAAGCCAATCCACGTATCGCCTAGTGTGGTACCGAGACCGTTGTGTTCGTGAACGTTCAGGTCATCACCGTCCAGCTCGATATCAGCTGCTGCCAGTGATAAGCGCTTTGTAGCAGAACGCCGCGGCTTTTCAGCGTCCCGCCGTTCACATAGAGATTGGGCCGGCCGCTGGGATCGTAGATCGCATCGCGGATCCGCGTATCGTAGACCTTGCCAGACAGCTCCAAACCGCCCTCTCGGAATTCGAATCCCAGCTCGTTGGTGCGCGCTTTTTCGGCATCGAGATCCGCCTCATTGGCAGCCGCGTCAAGCTTGAACGCATCGCGGACTTGCACGCCGCGAACCGCTTGCGAGTGACCAGCGAGGAGCGCGAGTTGCGGAGTTACCTGGTAGCGAAGGCTCAGATTTGGGCTGAAGCCTGCGTCGGCGAAGTCCTGCCCGTCGCGATCATCAAGGCGGTATCGATCGTAACGAACACCCATGCCCAACAGCAGCCTCTCGGTCAGCCGATAACTATCCTGGACGTAGAAACCGAGCACACTACCCTCCTCCTGATCCAGATCGCGATCGCCGGCAGGGCCTAGAATGGTTTTGTCGTCTCGGTAGTTGAGCACCGAATTCGCTGGTATTGCGCACATCCAACCCTGCGCTAGCGGTATCGCCGATATACAGTCCCCAGCGGCCATCCTGCTGCAGTTCTGTGGACGTGTGATAGGTAGTCACCTCAAGATCAACCAGTTCGCTTAGCGGGTTCCAGCCGTACTTCAACGTCCAGGTTTCACGCTCTGTTTCCAAAGGAAAGAGCGGATTGAAGCTGCTCGGGATCCATTGAGGTCGCTGGGTGCGTTCGCCTTCATCGGTGCGCTTCTCGTAGGACAGGCGCAGCGTCTGCTCATCGGCCAGCCGGCCGACCAGCTTGGCGAAACCTAGTTGTTGACGCGCGCCCGTGCCCAGCACATCGCGTCCGTTTCCATCTTCGTAATCGTTCTGGTCTTGATAGGTCGCCACGGCCAATGCAGACCAGTTTTCGTTGAAACGGCCGTAAAGACTCGAACTGGTTTTGTATCCTTCAGCCCTGCTGAAATAGCCACCCTTGATAAGCGCGCCTACCTGTTCGCCCTCCCGCAACAGGTCATCGGGGTCCTTGGTGACGAATCGAATCGAACCGCCCAGCGCCCCTGGCCCGGAAGTCGCGTCACCCGTTCCCGCCTGCACCTCAGCACGCTTTAGCAGTTCCGGTTCGATACCAATGCGACCGGTGTGGTGGAACGTCTGACCTGGCTGGCTGGCACCATCGATCCTGATATTGAGCAGCGTGTCCTCGAAGCCACGCAAATAGAGCTTCTGCGCGACTCCGGGACCGCCGCCAACCGAGACTTCGGGGCTGGACTCGAACACATCCTGAAGATCAGCCGCCTGAAAATGCTGAAGTTGTTCGGCCTCAACGCTGTCCTCTTGAACATGGCGCGCCGTCACTTCAACACCGTCGAGCTCAAGGGGATCGCTGGATTGAGCCTGGCAGGGCAAAGCGCTCAACAGCGCAGCGAACGATAAGGAGCCAAGTAAAGACCGCTGGCATGGACAGTGTTGCATTGGTGAACCTCGATCATTAATGCGAACGTTTCGTATTAATGATTGTCACCGGAAGGGCCGGCCTTCTGTATCACTTTTACAACTGTTACGCGGCAGAGACCTCGCGTGGCAACCGGATAGTCATGCAAAGCCCTCCTTGCTCATTATTGCGCGCAGTCAGGCAGCCGCCGATGGCGAAGACCTGGCGCTGCGCTAGAGCCAGCCCAAGACCGAATCCCGCTCGATCTGAACTCAAACGCTCAAATGGCTGGAAAATGCGCTCTAACCATTGCTCTGGCACCCCAGGCCCTTCGTCGATGACCTCAAGAAGGTACGTCTGTGGATCGCAGTTCAGATGAATGCTCACCGTGCCGTCGGGTGGCGTATGTTCAAGAGCGTTGCGTACGATGTTCTCGATCGCTTGGCCAAGTGCGCGGTGGCAACTGCCAGTTAGTTCAGCCTCTACTGGAAGTTGCGTATCGATGTGGCGGTCCGGAAATTCGAAACGTGCGTCGTCGATAATGCTGTCGAGCAGATCGGTGAGATCCAGCGTCTCGTCGCGCAGCCTCGGGCGCTCGGTCTCGAGCCAGCTCAACGTCAGTGAATCCTCGACCAGCGCACGCATCGCGGTACAGTCCTGGCGGATACGCCGTAGCAGGATGGTTGGCGCTCCGCTCTGTTCAGCCAGGCTCACCGCCATCTCGATACGGGCCAGCGGCGTACGTAGTTCGTGGGACATCTCGGCCAAACGCTGGCGCTGATCAATGATCAAGCTTCCGATACGCTCAGCCATCGAGTCGAACGTCGCGGCCAGGCCCGCCAGCTCATCGCGCCGCGAGCCCAGCAACACTCCGGCCCGAGCTTCATAATCCCCTTCGCTGAAGCGACGGGTTGCTTGTTGGAGTCGATTCAGCGGTCGCATCAGATGGCGATACAGCAAAAGGCAGCCAATCACCAAGAGGATCAACGGCAGAACCAGCTCGAGCAACAGCCTTCGCGGGGTACCAGTAATACCCGGGCCGCATTCGCTGCGGCAGCTGAATCAGAAAATGCCGCTGTCCACCGGCGAACGGCACGTCCATGATCGGGTTGTCCTGAAAGTAGAGGTGGATCTTCCAGGACGGGTCCCGCCCGAGACTATACTCACTGAGGAAGCGCTTAGACAATTCACTGCCTGCCAAGGCTTGCAGCTGCGGCTGGACTACCGCTGCCCAGGTTTGCTCCTGGCGCTGCACACTGCTCAGCCAGTCCCGCAGCGCCTGCTCATCGCCAGCGCGATACAACTCTTCGGCCTGCAGTGCGTACTGACGCAGGGTGCGCTGATGGTCGGCGTCAATGAAACTCATCTGTTCTTCGGCCTGACCACTAAGCCGTGCGATGACCCAGAACAACGCTACGCTACCCAGCGCCACGCCTAGGCAGAGTTTCCAGAACAGGCGCCGATTCATTGGAAACAGTAGCCACGACCGTGGAGCGTTTGCAGGCGGTCGGCTGCCACGCCTGCCTCGCTCAAACGTCGCCGTATCCGGCTGACGTGCATATCGAGGCTGCGGTCATAACCGCTGTACTCACGCTCCAGAACCACACGGTAGAGATAAGGCTTGCTGAGCACCTCCCCACGCTGAAGCAAGAATTGCCAAAGCAGCCGAAACTGCAAGGGCGTCAGCGCGAGGTCATACGAGCCGGCGCGTGCATGTAGACCGCACCGTTCGAGAACAAGTGAATCGACCTGAAGCGTCGATGGCGACGGTACGCGATGTTCCATGCTGCGAGTTCGCCGCAAGATCGCGTCGATGCGCAGCTGTAGTTCGGTCAGGTTGAATGGTTTGGACAGATAGTCATCCGCGCCGTGGGGCAGTCCGCGAATCCGTTCTTCCTCTGCTCCGCATGCGGTGAGCATGATCACCGGTGTCTGTTGTTGCTCGCGCAGCCGGCGCAGTACAGAAAGCCCATTGATGTCCGGCAGCATCACATCCAGCAGCACCAGGTCCGGTGCATTGGCCAACGCCATAGCCAGCCCGCTTTCGCCGAGCAAGCTGGAGCGCACTGCGTATCCCTGCGGGCGTAACAGATCGCGGAGTTGAGCGCTGAGAACCTGATCGTCTTCTATAACCAGCACATCAGCCAGGTATCCGCCCATTGCCAGTCCCTGTTGGGTGGATGCACCCATCGCTTAAAGATAACAATTCTCATCAAGTTTAAGCGAAAGCAGTGATTGGCGAGAAGGCGGAATCGGTCCCTATGGAGGAAGCCGGTATCAGGCGCGGAAAAAAAGCACCGTCATCACGGCACCGGTGATGATCACGACCGCCCGAACGAAGCTCGAAGGGAGCCGGCGACCGACGCGTGCCATGACATAGCCGCCGACAGTCGCCGCCAGCATCATCACCAGCGCTTCGCGCCACAGGATCGCACCGCCGAATGCATATACAGACACGGCGATCGCGGTCAGTACAGACGAAACCAGATTCTTGAGCCCCTGCATCGAGTTGATGTCTCGATGGCCGAGCAAGCTGAATGCAGCGAGTAGCACGATGCCTAGACCGCCATTGAAGTAGCCGCCGTATACGCTGACAACAGCCAGAGTGAAACCCTGCACCAGTGCATTCGCCTCATTTTCGGTCGAATCGCGCTTGAACCTGCGCAATAACCAGGGCCCGAAGGCGAACAGCAGCGTCGCGATAAGCAATAGCCAAGGCACGATCGCACGGAATACGTCATCGGGTGTGGTCAGCAGCAACCCCGCCCCTACTGCACCGCCGCCGAGGCTGATGGCAACGAGCGCCCCCATCGACAGCGTTGCTGGCGGGCGCAGGTCCTCTCGATAGCCCCAGGTACTTGCAAAATAGCCAGGTAGAAGCGCGAGCGTGCCTGAAGCATTGGCCGCCACAGCAGGCACGCCGGCGTAAACCAATGCCGGGAACGTGAAAAAACTACCGCCACCGGCAATGGCATTCAGCCCGCCGCCAAGAAAAGCGGCAACCAGCAGAATTGCCCACGTCGTGATCGAATGATCCATGAAAGTTCTACTCCCTTGTGTCCACGTTTCGAGAATCGGTTTCCAGCGTACTGGCCAGCGTTTCGAGCGCCGGAGTCAATAGCTCGCTGGCCGCTATGGCAGCCTGCTCGGGACAACCGCGGGCTATGGCGTCATAGACAGCTGCGTGTGCTGCATAAGTGGGTTCCGGGAGCTGCTGCTCGCCCTCCGTCTTGGCAATGGTGTTCCGCAGACCCGCCCAGAAGAACTGATACATTTCCAGCAGCGTGGTGTTGTGGCTGGCGCGGACGATGCTCAGATGAAAATCGGCATCTCGTTCGACGAACGCTTCAAGTGAGGCGTCATCGGTCCAGGCCCCTCGCGCTCCGAGAGCGTCACGTATCGTTTGCAGGTCCTCATCCGTGCGCCGCGACGCAGCCAGACGTGCAGCTTCGACCTCCAGCGCGCGTCGGACTTCTAGCTGGTCATGCAGCGCGGCGTGATCTAGGCGCTGGAGTAATCCAGACGGGTCTCGACTGGAGAGCACGAACGTCCCCGAACCCTGGCGGACCTCCAGCACCCCGGTATGAACCAGTGCTCGCACTGCCTCTCTGACGGTATTTCTGCCAACACCTAAAGAGCGGCTGAGCTGGCTTTCGGTAGGAATCCGCATACCCGGCGTCCATTCGCCAGCATTGATCTGCGACCGCATTTGTTCGATTACCCGTTCTACAAGTGACGAGCGCGAGGTGTACTGTAGCGACATATGATCACCTTCCAATTCATCCTATGTTTCAATCATAGGATGAATTTCATCCGGTACACAATTAGATGCTTCAATCGATCATTTCGTTGTCAGCCGCAGGTAGCTCGCCTACTGCTGTGAGCCGTGGCAGACGAGCGTGTTGCCCGGAGTGCAGCGAGCGCGCTGTGGTGGCTAGCAAACTTGCGAATACGGCGAGCAGTTACCCTCGCGTTATTGCATAGCCTGGGACAGGCAAAAGGGGCTATGCGCAAGGCTTCCCGATAGAACCATGCTCAGGCAGAGGCCAGCCCCGCGTACCTGCTAGCAAAGCTTGGTAAGCTGGCCGCGTTTTACTGTCATTTGGGGGTTCCGTGTTTTCGCTCAAGCGCAAAGGTGATTTCCGCCTGCAGCTGACCCGCACGCTGAAGCAGCCTGGACGGCACAAGATCGAGCTGTATCTGTTCACCCCGCACGAGAGCAACCTGTCGGCCTGGACCCTGTCGGAAGAGCAGTTTTTCTTTACGACCCTGACGCACAGTTTCGGGCTGCTTGGCATGCCATCGAAGGACCGCATCAGCAAGGCTGACCAATCCTTCGTGCTGCTCTCACCGCACTACGAAATCATGTACGGCTCCTGGTTCTTCCAGTACCAGGCTTCGATGGAGCGGTTGCGTCAGCAGATGCTCACGTCCGAAGCTGTGGCAGAGCCCGTAGCGCGAGCCCTGCGGCTCAGCCAGAACTTCGCGCAACGCCTGCGCAAGTCCAGCCCAAAGCAGAGCAACCAACAGCGCTACTTCCGCCAGATGGACATCTATTTCTCGTGGCATGCCGAGCAATTCTTGCTGGAAAGCATGACCCTCGAGGGCTACGCGGCCCTCGACGAGGAACTCAAGCAATCAGTGGCGGAGTTCCTGCACCAGGAACACAGATACCGTAAGGAGCGCGAGTACCTGAGCGACTTCCACGGCACCCCGACACGCATATGGAACCGCATGGCTCTATATCACCGGCTGCTGGAGTACCCAGTACTGCTGCGTTCGAAGGTTACGCAGTTGGGCGCCGGCACTCACAAGCTGGTCAAGGCGGCGTCGACGATGCTGATCATGTCGCTCTTCACCTACTTCCTGTTCAATGCGCGCGACGCCAGCGAGAAACTCTCGCTCACTCTTCTGCTTGTGATAGCGCTGGTCTACGCCGTCCGTGATCTGCTGCGCGACGACATGATCACCGCCATCACCCGCAGACTACGCAAAGGCAAGCCGCGCTGGAAGATTCGCCTGTTCATGCCCTACACCCGCAAGTTGCTCGCGCAGCAACGGGTCTGGCTTGACTATCGCAAGCTGGCCGATCTACCGCCCCTGGTTCGGGAACACTCCGGCAAATGGGCCACCAACGAGGAGCGGCAGATCATCTGCTATCGCGTGCTGCTGAGTCTGGACAACGCAGCATTGGAGCACGACGAGATTCGGGAGCGGCTCACGCTGGATTGCGAACAGCTTTGCGCGATGATCCAGGCGAGCCACAACAAATTGTTTGTCCCGGCCGACGAAGATGATTCCGCCAGCGATGGCAGCAAAGGTTCAGTTCAAGCCCACCCCATCGAGAAGCAGCACGACTACAACCTGCTGCTGTTGCACACCAATCCCGGTGAGCATTTTCCATCGGCCCAGCGCTGGCGCCTGAGGCTCGGTACCAACGGCATAGTGCAATGCGAAAGCAAGAAGGCCCACTGGCCTGAACCACCTGAGCTACAACGCCCCGCATGGCATCGATTGAGTCGTCTGTGGCGGCGAGGATAATCAGTACCATCAACCTCCGCCGTCTGCGCTGCAAGGCATCGTGCGTAGCCTCACGTGTTACAACAGCAGACACAAAAAAGCCCCTGTTACGGGGCTTTTAAAGATTTTCGATTCTTCTTGCAAAGCTTCGAAATCATGAGATGGTGCGGACGGAGAGACTCGAACTCTCACACCTTGCGGCGCCAGAACCTAAATCTGGTGTGTCTACCAATTTCACCACGTCCGCCAAGCAGGGCTTAAACGAAAACGCCAGGCAATGCCTGGCGCTTTCTGGAATATGGGGTGGACGAAGGGGATCGAACCCTCGACACCAGGAGCCACAATCCTGTGCTCTACCAACTGAGCTACGCCCACCATATTGCATTTGCTTGTGCCAGAGGCCGAAATGGCGCACCCGGCAGGACTCGAACCTGCGACCATCCGCTTAGAAGGCGGATGCTCTATCCAGCTGAGCTACGGGCGCTTTATCTGCATTCTGTTCGGAGCGCAGACTTGAAGCTCCGGCTATTGAAGAAGTAACCCCTCTTCGAAAGCCATCTTACCCAGCAGCAGGCTGTGCTCGACAAGCGGGGCGAATGTTATAGAGGCTCCAAACACTCGTCAACAGCAAATTCAAAAAAATTTCAGTTAGATAAAGGAGTTACAGGTGCCGGTAGCTGCTTCGCCTTTGCCACATCGCTGCGACATGCGAGAATACGCGCCCTTTCCAAGTCCTCTCCAATGGTTAACCAAGCGTCATGACCGCAAAACTGATCGACGGTAAAACGATTGCTGCCAACATTCGCCAACAGATCTCCGGTCGTGTTGCCGAACGCCGCGCCCAAGGGCTTCGCGCTCCCGGCCTCGCCGTAATTCTGGTGGGCAGCGACCCAGCCTCCCAGGTTTACGTGGCGCACAAGCGCAAGGATTGCGAGGAGGTGGGCTTCAATTCCGTGGCCCATGACCTGCCGAGCGATACTCGCCAGGAAGATCTTCTTGCGCTGATCGATCAGCTCAACGACGACACCTCCATCGACGGCATCCTTGTGCAACTGCCGCTGCCAAAGCACCTCGATGCCTCGCAATTGCTCGAGCGCATCCGTCCGGACAAGGATGTGGACGGCTTCCATCCCTATAACGTCGGTCGTCTCGCGCAACGCATGCCGCTGCTACGCCCCTGCACGCCAAAGGGGATCATCACGCTGCTGGAGAGCACCGGTGTCGATCTGCACGGTCTGGATGCGGTCGTCGTGGGCGCATCCAACATTGTCGGTCGCCCGATGGCGCTGGAACTGCTCTTGGCTGGCTGCACCACCACCGTGACCCATCGCTTCACCCGCAACCTCGAAGAGCACGTTCGCCGAGCTGATCTGGTCGTGGTAGCGACCGGTATCACCGGTCTGGTGAAGGGTGAGTGGATCAAGCCTGGGGCGATCGTCATCGATGTGGGCATCAACCGCCAGGCCGACGGGCGCCTGCTGGGCGACGTTGAATTCGGACCAGCCAGCGAACGCGCCGCCTGGATCACTCCGGTTCCGGGTGGAGTAGGTCCGATGACCCGAGCCTGCCTACTGGAAAATACACTGCACGCCGCCGAATATCTGCATCGATAACTACTGCGAGTGAAGCAAGAACGGCACCTTTCGGTGCCGTTTTTGATTACGCCGTCCCTTTTATTCAGCAAGACGCCATGTCGTTCCGCCTTTGCCATCCTCCAGCACCACCCCCATCGCGGTGAGCTGTTCACGGATACGATCGGATTCGGCCCAGTTCTTTTCAGCTCGAGCCGTGAGGCGCGCAGCGATCAACGCCTCGACCTCGGTGGCATCGACCTTGCCCGCCGCACCAGCCTGCAGGAAGGCTTCAGGCTCAAGCTGCAGCACGCCCAATACACCAGCCAATTCCTTGAGGCGCGCAGCCAGCGCCGCAGCTGCGGCCAGATCAGACTCACGCAGACGGTTCACCTCACGGATCATCTCGAACAGCACCGCGCAGGCTTCCGGCGAATTGAAGTCGTCGTCCATCGCCACGCCGAAGCGCGCGACGAACTCGTCGCCGCCGCCCGGCGTCGCCTCAGGCAGGCCCTTGAGGCCGTTGTAGAAGCGTTCCAGGGCGCCCTTGGCCTCGCGCAGGCTGTCTTCGGAGTAGTTGATTGGGCTGCGATAGTGGCTGGAAACCAGCAGATAGCGCACCACCTCAGGATGGTACTTTTCCAGCACTTCCCGAATGGTGAAGAAGTTGCCTAGGCTCTTGGACATCTTCTCGCCATCGACACGCACCGCGCCGGCATGCATCCAGGCATTGGCGTACTGCTTGCCAGTGGCTGCTTCACTTTGGGCGATCTCGTTCTCGTGGTGCGGGAACACCAGATCCGGACCACCGCCATGAATGTCGAAGGTCTCGCCTAGGCAGCAGGTCGACATCACCGAGCATTCGATATGCCAGCCCGGACGACCGGCGCCCCAGGGCGAATCCCAGCTCGGTTCACCTGGCTTGGCGCCCTTCCACAGCACGAAATCCAGTGGATCTTCCTTGGCCTCATCGACCTCGATGCGCGCGCCGATCTTCAGGTCCTCGATCTTGCGCCGCGACAGCTTGCCGTAACCGACGAACTTGCCGACCCGGTAATAGACATCACCATTGCCCGGCGCATAGGCGAAGCCCTTGTCGATGAGCGTCTGGATCATCGTATGCATGCCGGCGATATGGTCAGTCGCACGTGGCTCGATATCCGGACGCAGTACGTTGAGGCGGGTCTCGTCCTCGTGCATGGCGGCGATCATTCTCTCGACCAGCGCCTGGAACGGCTCGCCGTTCTCACTGGCACGGCGGATGATCTTGTCGTCAATGTCGGTGATGTTACGCACGTAGGTCACGTCGTAGCCGCGGTGGCGCAGCCAACGGGTGACCACGTCGAACGCGACCATCACCCGTGCATGACCGATGTGGCAGAAGTCATAGACCGTCATGCCACAGACGTACATACGCACCTTGTTGCCTTCCAACGGGCGGAACGCTTCCTTGGTCTTGGTCAACGTGTTGTAGATCGACAGCGCCATCATTGACCCCAGGAGTCACGCAGCGTGACGGTGCGGTTGAACACGGGAGCGCCCGGCTTGCTGTCCTTCATGTCGGCGCAGAAATAGCCTTCGCGTTCAAACTGGAACCGCTCTTCAGGTTCGGCACTGGCCAGCGACGGCTCGGCACGGCACCCCTTGAGCACAACCAGCGACTCCAGATTGATGTTGTCGAGGAAGCTACCGCCCTCCTCGTCCTTTTCCGGATTGGCCGAGCGGAACAGGCGATCGTACAGACGCACCTCGCACTCGACGCTCTCGGCGGCCGGCACCCAGTGGATGACGCCCTTGACCTTGCGCCCCTCCGGATTCTTGCCGAGGGTGTTCTCGTCATAGGAACAGCGCAGCTCGACGACATTGCCCTGATCATCCTTCACGGCTTCATCGGCACGGATGACGTAGCTGCCGCGCAGGCGCACTTCGCCGTCCGGAATCAAGCGTTTGAACCCAGCCGGAGGGACTTCCTCGAAGTCGCCGGCGTCGATGTAGAGTTCCCGGCTGAATGGCAGCACCCGCACGCCCATATCCTGCTTGGGATGGCGCGGCAGCTCGAGGTTCTCGACCTGGCCTTCCGGGTAGTTGGTAATCACCACCTTGAGCGGCTTGAGCACGCACATCGCACGGGCTGCATTGGCATCAAGATCTTCGCGGATGGCGAACTCCAGCATGCCGATGTCGACGACGCCACCGGCGCGATTCACACCGATCATGTCGCAGAAATTGCGGATCGACGCCGGGGTGTAACCGCGACGACGAAAGCCAGAAAGCGTCGACATCCTCGGATCGTCCCAGCCGTTCACGTGCTTCTCATCGACCAGCTGCTTGAGCTTGCGCTTGCTGGTGATGGTGTAGTTCAGGTTGAGGCGGGCGAATTCGTACTGACGCGGCTGCGCCGGCACCGGCAAGTTGGCCAGGAACCACTCGTACAGCGGCCGGTGATCCTCGAATTCCAATGTACAGATCGAATGCGTGATGCCCTCGATGGCATCCGACTGACCATGGGTGAAATCGTAGCTGGGGTAGATGCACCACTTGTCGCCGGTCTGGTGATGGTGCGCATGGCGAATGCGATAGAGGATCGGGTCGCGCAGGTTCATGTTGGGCGAAGCCATGTCGATCTTCGCCCGCAGCGCACGGGCGCCATCCGGGAATTCACCGGCTTTCATGCGCGCGAAGAGATCGAGGTTTTCCTCCACCGACCGCTCGCGGAACGGACTGTTCTTGCCGGGCTCGGTCAGGCTGCCGCGATACTCACGCGCTTGCTCAGGCGTCAGATCACAGACATAGGCCTTGCCCGCCTTGATCAGATGGACAGCCCACTCGTGCAGCTGATCAAAATAGTTGGAGGCATAGCGCTCCTCGCCCGCCCACTGAAAGCCCAGCCATTCGACATCACTCTTGATGGCATCGATGTACTCCTGGTCTTCCTTAGCCGGGTTGGTGTCATCGAAGCGCAGGTTGCACTCGCCACCGAACTCCTTCGCCAGGCCGAAATTCAGGCAGATCGATTTGGCGTGGCCGATATGCAGATAGCCATTGGGCTCAGGCGGGAAGCGGGTGACGATCTTGGCGTGCTTGCCGGAGTCCAGGTCGGCCTGGACGATCGGACGGAGAAAGTTGCTAGCGGCGGGAGTCTCGGGCTTGCTCATGATGTCCTTAACGATCAGCGAGTGCGGCTCAGGGTAGGCCGACCAAATCAAAGCGCTTATCATAGCGGACCCGTCAACCCCCTGACAGAGCAATGCGCCCAAGGCGGCACTGCCATCAGCGCCTGACGGCATTCGGTACGACGACCCTTGCAGCGGCCTGTCCCGCACTTGGCCAGCCCCACGAAAACGGAATCTCATCCCCGATGATCAAACTGCACACCAACTACGGCGTCATCACCGTCAACCTGTTCGAAGACAAGGCACCGGAAACCACTGCCAACTTCAAGGAATACGTGAAGAGCGGTCACTACGACGGCACCATCTTCCACCGCGTGATCAGCAACTTCATGATCCAGGGCGGCGGTTTCGAGTCTGGCATGAAGCAGAAGCCGACTCGCGCCCCTATCAAGAACGAGGCCAACAACGGCCTGTCGAACAAGACCGGTACCCTGGCCATGGCCCGCACCATGGAGCCGCACTCTGCCTCCGCGCAGTTCTTCATCAACGTGAAGGACAACGACTTCCTCGACCACAGCGCGCCAACCGTTCAGGGCTGGGGTTACGCCGTGTTCGGCGAGGTGACCGAAGGCATGGACGTGGTCGAGAAGATCAAGGCCGTGGCGACCACCATGAAATCCGGTCACCAGGACGTTCCAGTGGAAGACGTGGTGATCGAGAAAGCGGAAATCGTCGAGTAATCGCGAGTGATTCTGCTGATCTCCGATCTGCACCTGGAAGAGAAACGCCCGGACATTACCCGGGCGTTTCTGCATTTTCTCGCCACTCGCGCGCGCCAGGCCGAAGCGCTGTACATACTCGGCGACTTTTTTGAGGTCTGGATCGGCGACGATGCCATGACACCCTTCCAGCAATCGATCGCCGACGCGTTACGCGCCCTGAGCGAACGCGGTACGCGCATTTACCTGATGCACGGCAACCGTGACTTCATGCTGGGCAAGGGCTTCTGCCGCGCGGCGGGCTGTACGCTGCTGGGCGACCCGAGTGTGGTCGAGCTCGGCGGTGAGCGCGTCTTGCTGATGCATGGCGACAGCCTGTGCACCCGCGATGAAGGCTACATGCGGCTACGGCGTTTGCTGCGCAATCCGCTCAGCCTGTTCATCCTGCGTCATCTGCCGTTGTCCACTCGCCGAAAACTCGCGCGCAAGCTGCGCAATGAAAGTCGCGCCCAGACGCGCATGAAGGCTTCGGACATCATCGATGTCACCCCGGAGCTGATCCCTCGAGTACTCGCCGAGCATGGCGTGCGGACCCTGATCCATGGCCACACCCATCGCCCCGCGACACACGAACTGGAAGTCGACGGCCGCCCGGCACGGCGCATCGTGCTCGGCGACTGGGACCAGCAAGGCTGGGCGTTACAGGTCGACGAGAGCGGCTTTCTACAGGCCCCGTTCGATCTGAACTAAGCCGCCAGCGGCACGCCGCTGTGGAAGCGAAACTCGGCGTCCGGGCTTTCGATGAGTTCGCGCTCGCGTTCACGTACCCGAATGATCGCCGTATCGACATCGGCCGCATCGCCATATTGGTACGCCAGCTTGAGATAGTCCTGAAAGTGCCGCGCTTCCGACTTGAGCAGCCCGTGATAGAACTTGCCCAGCTCCTCATCCAGATGCGGCACCAACATGGCGAAACGCTCACAGGAGCGTGCCTCGATAAAGGCACCGATCACCAGCGTATCAGTCAGCCGGTACGGCTCATGATTGCGTACGAGTTCTCGCAGGCCGGCTGCATAGCGTGACGACCCGACGTTCCGCAGCTGGATCTCTCGTCGGCGAACGATTGCCAGTACCTGCTCGAAATGACGCAGCTCCTCACGGGCGAGGCGCGACATCTTGTTCTGCAGGTCCGGTTTGTCAACGTAGCGGAACATCAACTGGAACGCCGCACCTGCCGCCTTTTTCTCGCAGTTTCCATGGTCGATGAGCATCACATCCTGATTCTGCAACGCTGCATCCACCCATGCGGCGGGTGTGGCACAACCGAGGAATTCGTTGAGATCAGGGAGCATGTTTAGCCTTGCATATTCAGGAACTTAATAAGCCGACAGTTAAATGGCACCGCCGGACACCGGACGGGCATTATTGCGAATGCCGCGCGGAGCAGCCAGCCTTGCTTGATATACATCACGGCCGGCATCGCAGGCTTGTCTATAGTTGACCAACCTGAATCTGGAAATGGAGCCGATCATGCAAGCCATTCGCTGCATCCTCGTGGTAATTGACCCGAACCAGCCGCAAGAGCTGGCACTCAAACGTGCGCGACTGATCGCAAGTGTCAGCCAGTCCCGCCTGCACCTGCTGGTGTGCGATACCAAGCACGACCACGGTGCCCACCTGACCGCACTGAGCGAACAGCTGGCTAGCGAGGGCCATCAGGTGTCCACCCAGCAGGCGTGGCACGAGAGCATCCATCAGACCATCATCAACGTGCAGCAGGCCGAAGGTTGCGGGTTGGTCGTCAAGCAGCACGTGCCGGACAACCCCCTCAAGCGCGCCCTGCTCACTCCCGAGGACTGGAAGCTGCTGCGTTATTGCCCCAGCCCGGTGCTGATGGTGAAAACCGACAAGCCATGGACAGGTGGAAACATTCTCGCCGCGGTGGACGTCGGCAACGCCGATCTGGAACACCGCACGCTGCACGCGACCATCATCAATCACGGCTACGAGATCGCCAGCCTCGCCGACGGCAAGCTGCACGTCATCAGTGCGCATCCTTCAGCGATGCTTTCCGCCGCCGACCCGGCGTTCCAACTCAAGGAAACCATCGAAGCTCGGTATAGAGATGCCTGCAAGCAGTTCCAGGAAGAGTTTCAGATTCCTGACGCTCAGCTACATGTCGAGGAAGGCCCTGCCGATGCGCTGATTCCGCGCGTTTGCCACCAGCTCAAGGCCGTCGTCACAGTGATTGGCACAGTGGCAAGGACCGGATTCTCTGGCGCACTGATGGGTAACACTGCCGAGGTGGTGCTCGACACGCTGGAAAGCGATGTCCTGGTACTCAAGCCCAACGACATCATCGATCACCTCGAAGACCTGGTTCGCCACTGAGTCAGACCGCTCCGAACGAAAGCGCTGGCCCGCGGGCTTCATCAGACTCTAAAGTCGATACCTTCCGCTAGAAAGCGTGGCGCGATGTAGCGCTCGTAATGAGCCTCGGAAAGCAGGAAGAACTCCTGATCGATCGCGTCGCGCAGTTCAGGCAGCGGTCGATCACGGAATTCGGGTAGCAAAGCAACGCCATAGGCTTCGAGCTGCTGAATCAGCCGCGCACCGCGCGCGATCAACTGATAGGCCCAGCAGTAGGGAGACTGCTCCACTACAAAGCGGATCTGCCGAGCCTCCAGCTGCTGGCGCAACAGCTGAGCATCGAACACTTCGAGTTTGGCCGTCATGACCTGCGCCAGGAGGATTTCCAGACGCCGCCATACCGCCCGCTTTTCCTCTTCGCCATAGGCGTTCCAGTTAACCACCTCATGATGGAATCGCTTGCACCCACGGCAGACGATATCGCCGTACACCGTCGAGCACAGACCAATGCAAGGGGTTTTGATGCGCTGTGAGGACATGACCAAAGCAGGTTGATGGCGGGCCGAGCATCTTAGACTTTTGTCCTACCAGGGTCATCCTTGTTTCAAGCGTGGACCCCTCTTGCGCCGCCGCAAGCCCAGGCCCCGCGGGCCCGAGCGAAATCTTTTCACGCAAGCTCACGACGCCTTGGCGGCGGCCGCCGCTGGCGCTCGACTTAACTTTTGGGGCCATTTCCAGTAGTATCGGCCCGCCGTTTTTGGCGCCACATTCCATACGAAGCTGTTTTCAAAGCGTCACGAGCACAGTTGAACCGGCTGCGTGCCGGATGCGCAGATTTATCTTTACCCTGCCCATCCGGCCTCGCCCGCCCGGCGTAAAACTTTGAAAACAGCTTCCGGATGCGCGTCCCGAAACACCCAAGGGACCAATGATGAGGGTAAAAACTGTGCTTGAAGCCTATCGCAAACACGTAGAAGAGCGTGCCGCCCAGGGCGTCGTGCCCCAGCCGCTGAACGCCGAGCAAACCGCAGGCCTGGTTGAGCTGCTGAAGAATCCGCCAGCCGGCGAAGAAGAATTCCTCGTTGACCTGATCACCAACCGCGTCCCCGCTGGCGTCGACGAAGCCGCCTACGTCAAGGCCGGCTTCCTGTCCGCCCTAGCCAAAGGTGAAACCTCCTCGCCATTGCTGAGCAAGCAGCGCGCTGTCGAACTGCTGGGCACCATGCAGGGCGGCTACAACATCGCCACTCTGGTCGAGCTGCTGGATAACGCCGAACTGGCCGCTGTTGCCGCCGAGCAACTGAAGCACACCCTGCTGATGTTCGACGCTTTCCACGACGTGGCCGAAAAAGCCAAGGCCGGTAACGAGCATGCCAAGGCTGTGATGCAGTCCTGGGCCGAAGGCGAGTGGTTCACCAACCGCCCGGCAGTTGCCGAAAAAGTTTCCCTGTCCGTATTCAAGGTCACTGGCGAAACCAACACCGACGATCTGTCGCCTGCTCCAGACGCCTGGTCGCGCCCTGACATCCCGCTGCACGCCCTGGCCATGCTGAAAATGGCCCGTGAAGGCATCAACCCGGACGTACCGGGCTCGGTCGGCCCAATCAAGCAGATGGAAGAACTGAAAGCTAAGGGCTTCCCAGTTGCTTATGTCGGCGACGTGGTCGGTACCGGCTCCTCGCGCAAGTCGGCCACCAACTCCGTGCTGTGGTTCTTCGGTGACGACATCCCGAACGTGCCGAACAAGCGCGCCGGTGGCTTCTGCTTCGGCACAAAGATCGCCCCGATCTTCTACAACACCATGGAAGATGCCGGTGCCCTGCCGATCGAATTCGACTGCAGCAACCTGGCCATGGGCGACGTGATCGACGTCTATCCATACGCTGGCAAGGTTTGCAAGCATGGCACCGATGAAGTCGTCACCACTTTCGAACTGAAGACCGACGTCCTGCTGGACGAAGTCCGTGCTGGCGGTCGTATTCCGCTGATCATCGGCCGCGGCCTGACCGAGAAGGCCCGCGCCGAGCTGGGTCTGGCACCGTCCACCCTGTTCAAGAAGCCGGAAGCGCCGACTGACAGTGGCAAAGGTTTCACCCTCGCGCAGAAGATGGTCGGTCGCGCCTGCGGCTTGCCGGAAGGCAAGGGCGTTCGTCCGGGCACCTACTGCGAACCGAAGATGACCACCGTCGGCTCCCAGGACACCACTGGCCCGATGACTCGCGACGAGCTGAAGGATCTGGCTTGCCTGGGCTTCTCCGCCGATCTGGTCATGCAGTCGTTCTGCCACACAGCTGCATATCCAAAGCCGATCGACGTCAACACCCACCACACCCTGCCGGACTTCATCATGAACCGCAGCGGCGTGTCCCTGCGTCCGGGCGACGGCATCATCCACAGCTGGCTGAACCGCATGCTGCTGCCGGATACCGTTGGTACCGGTGGTGACTCGCACACCCGCTTCCCGATCGGCATCTCCTTCCCGGCCGGTTCCGGCCTAGTCGCCTTCGCCGCCGCCACTGGCGTCATGCCGCTGGACATGCCGGAATCCGTACTGGTGCGCTTCAAGGGTCAGATGCAGCCCGGCATCACCCTGCGTGACCTGGTTCATGCCATCCCCTACTACGCCATTCAGCAGGGTCTGCTGACTGTCGAGAAGAAGGGCAAGAAGAACATTTTCTCCGGTCGCATTCTCGAGATCGAAGGTCTCAACCAACTGACCGTGGAGCAGGCATTCGAGCTGTCCGACGCCTCCGCCGAGCGTTCGGCTGCCGGCTGCACCATCAAGCTGCCGGAAGACTCGATCGCCGAGTACCTGAAGTCCAACATCACCATGCTGCGCTGGATGATCAGCGAAGGTTACGGTGATGCCCGCACCCTGGAGCGCCGCGCTCAAGCGATGGAAGCGTGGGTCGCCGATCCGAAGCTGCTGGAAGCAGATAAGGACGCCGAATACGCTGCGGTGATCGAAATCGACCTGGCCGAAGTGAAAGAGCCCGTGCTCTGCGCGCCGAACGACCCGGACGATGCCCGCCTGCTGTCCACCGTTGCTGGCGAGAAGATCGACGAAGTCTTCATCGGCTCCTGCATGACCAACATCGGCCACTTCCGCGCTGCCGGCAAGCTGCTCGACAAGGTCAAGGGTGGCATTCCGACCCGTCTGTGGCTGGCTCCGCCGACCAAGATGGACGCTCATCAGCTGACCGAGGAAGGCTATTACGGCATCTACGGCAAGGCTGGCGCGCGCATGGAAATGCCGGGCTGCTCGCTGTGCATGGGTAACCAGGCTCGCGTGCAAACCGGTTCCACTGTGGTCTCTACCTCCACTCGTAACTTCCCGAATCGCCTGGGTGACGCCACTAACGTCTACCTGGCTTCCGCAGAGCTGGCGGCAGTAGCGTCCATCACCGGCAAGCTACCGACCGTCGAGGAGTACATGGAATACGCGAAGAACATCGACAGCATGGCTGCCGATATCTATCGCTACCTGTCTTTCGACCAGATCGCCGAATTCCGTGACGCTGCGGAGAAGGCCAAGATCAAGGTCGTCGAAGTCTGATGACGCTGTAATGCAATAAAAAACCCCGCTTCGGCGGGGTTTTTTATGCCCACGGATTTCTTCGCCCGGCTGATGTTTATCCGGTCAGCTATTTGTATACGGCAGCATCGCAACCGCCAGCCGCGGCCCGAAGCGCAGCGCAGCGACGGCACTTTTGCTACAGACAAAGAAAAGCCCGGACTATGCCGGGCTTTTCGAGCTTGAAGGCTTCAGCCCAGCATTACTGAACCTGAGCTTCTACCTCGGCCTCAACACGACGGTTGATCTGACGACCTTCCTCGGTGGAGTTATCAGCAACTGGACGGGATTCGCCATAACCGACGGAGTTCACACGACCGCCTTCAACGCCATACTCGTTGACCAGAACGTTGCGTACTGCTTCAGCACGACGCTCGGACAAGCGCTGGTTGTACTGGTCGGTGCCAACGGAGTCGGTGTGACCTTCGACCACGGTGGTGGTTTGCGGGTACTGCTGCATGAAATCAGCGAGGTTCTTGATGTCGCTGTAGCTTTCTTCGCGGACGCGCGACTTGTCGAAGTCGAACTTGACGTCCAGCTCGACGCGTACGACTTCCGGAGCCGGTTCCGGCTCGGTGTCAACGATCGGAGCCGGGGCCGGTTCCGGAGTCGGCTCAACGGCAGCAACCTGACGGGCACCGCCACCGAAGTTCAGACCGACACCAACGCCAGCCATCCACTCCGCTTCATCAGCATCGATGTTGTACATGCCATCAACGCTGGCCTTGGCAAAGAAGTTCTCGGTGAAGTAGTACTTCAGGCCGGTGCCCACGTTGGCAAAGGTGCTGTGGTCACGACCACTGCGGGCGGCCTGGCCAATGCTCTGATGAGCAACGCCAGCGGAGACGTAAGGACGCAGACCAACGCCCGGAGCGCCAAAATGATAGGCAGCATCGAGGGAAGTCAGGCTGCCCTTGATGTTCTTGTGACTACCATCGGCGCCCGGCTCCTTAGAGGTCAGGTCATGGTATTCGCCGTAGGAGAGACCCAACGAAACATCGTCGGTAAGAAAATAGCTGACGCCAGCGCCATACAATTCGCCATCACGCTGAACGTCGCGCGAGCTGTCAGTGAAATAGTGCTTACCGAACGCCTCCACCTCTACGGCACCCTGTCCTTGAGCCAGCGCGCCGAGAGAAGTCGCGGCGACTATCGAACCGATAACGACGCCTAAGGTGTTTTTAAGTTTCATCCGTAAATCCCCATCTGGTGGTTAGAATCAGAACAATCTAAGGAAACCGGCTGTCTGTATGCCCAAGCTGTTCGCAAGGTATAAGACAAGTTTCCAGGATTAAGTTTCAGTAGTATCGGAAAATTTTTCCCGCAGCTTATCGAGCGCACGCTTGTATCGCATCTTCGTGGCACTCAACCCCATATGCATGATGTCCGCGATTTCTTGAAACTCAAGTTCAGCAACAAAACGCAACACCAGTATCTCCCGATCGATCGGATTCACATGCACGAGCCACCGGTCGAGCCCGGTCTTCTCCTCAATTCTCGGCGCCTTCTCGTCGGATGCCTCTTCAAGCGGGTCGAGGCTGAGTGCGTCAAGCAAACGCCGCTTGCGGCGCTCCTTGCGATATTGAGTAATGCATTCATTATAAGTGATGCTATATAGCCACGTCTTGAATTTCGATTTGCCCTCGAAGCTTTTCAGCCCATATAAAACCTTGAGCATAACTTCCTGACATACATCGTCGGCGTCCCGCTCGTTCCCCAAGTAACGCGCACATACATTGAACAGTGTGCGCTGATATCGCCGCATAAGCTCTTCATATGCACGCGTTATATGAAATAGTTCGACATGAGCATGCTGCACCAGCTCTTCGTCGGTGAGCTGGCGAGGGTCGTAGCGCGATATGGACGATGGGGTTTTAGTCAAGACGCTTCGAGCCGGCAGTCGGGGGCACGGCCACCATTAAGGAAACCGGAAAAAAGGCGACGTACTTTACCAGAATCGCAAGGCTAACGGCTGCCGACGCGTTGTTCGAGCAGTACTCTGTTAGCGACAGAGGTAAGTTCGCCGTCGTCGGTCAGTAGCAATGTCTTGACCGTTCCGATTTCCTCGATCTGTCCTTCGATATCCGCCAGGCGCACGCGCTGCCCTACCTCGTAAAGCTCACGCACATAGATGCCAGCCAGTATCTGCGATACCAGCTCGCGACTGCCGAGCCCAAACGCAAGCGCAACTGCCAGGCCGACGGTGATCAGCACGATGGCGATGACATAGTTGAGGAGTTCGGTCTTGACCTCGAGCTGTCCGATCGCAACGGAGATGCTGATGATGATCACGAGCCCCTGCGCCATCCGCGCCAGGCCGTTGGCATAGTCCAGCCCGACACTCTCGGCAGCGCCACGCACCAGGCCGCTGAGCAACTGCGCCAAGAGCACGCCTGCGAGCAGAATCAGTGCCGCGCCAAAGACTTTAGGTACGTAGAGGGCCAGCATATCCAGCGTTGCCGACACTCGCTCGAGCCCCAGCGACTCAGCGGCTGAAACCAGAAAAATGAGCAGCACAAACCAGTACACGACCTTGCCGATCAGCGCGGAAACCGGAATGCGGATCCCCGCCCGCCCAAGCAGCTTGGTCAGACCGGTACCCGCCATAAGCCGGTCCAGGCCCACCTTGGCAAGCACTTTGGAAAGCAGGGTGTCGAGGAGCTTTGCAACGACGAAACCAAGCAGGACGACGACCAATGCGCCGAACAATCGGGGAATGAACGCGGCGACGGAAGCCCAAAGGGAGCTCATCGCCGACAACAGACTCTGGGTCCAGGGATCGAATTCCATGATCAATCAGCCTTATCGAACGAACAGTTAGGTGTTTCTCGGCGAGAAACCGGAGCGACATGGCCTGAGCCGCTGTTGACTGCGATCATCACGGCCTGCAGCCAGTGACCGATCAGTGCAAACAGGTCCCCGGCGCCAACCTGCCGGTTGGCCGTCTTCAACACACGGCCCAGACAAGCGTCGTCATCATGAACCGAGGGCTTGTTGAGCAGATCGCGCAGGGATTCTTCGAAGGGATCGCGCATGCAAACCTCGCTAAAGTATGTGGTCTAGACGGCTTACAGTTAGGTGGGAGTCACATTCACACCCAACGCAGGCGGCGCAGTATCCACCATTGCAACAGCGCAACGCCGCCGATGAGCAGGCAGGCAACGACGAACCCGTAGGAAAACTCGGCCCCGGGAATACCACCCACATTGATCCCCAGCAGCCCAGTCAGGAAGCTGAGCGGCAGAAAAAAGCCGGTAATTATAGCCAGCAGGTACATGGTGCGGTTCATCCGCTCGCTCAGCCTGCGATGCTCCGACTCCAACACCAGATTCACGCGCTCGCGGACCATCTCGAGTTCTTCCAGATAACGGATGAGCCGGTTACTCAGCTCGTTCCAGTATTCAGTGTCATCCTCGGCAAACCAGCTCGGTTGATTACGCGTCATCTGGCCGTAGAGCTCGCGCTGCGGCAGCAGGAAGCGCCGCAGGCTCGCGGCCTGCCGGCGCAAGGAAAGCATCGAAGCATGTTCCAGGGTGTATTGCTCATCTCCCTCGAGCCGCTCTTCCACGGCGTCAATGCGCTCGGCCAGCTGAGTGACCAGATCATCGACTCGCTCTGTCATCGCCTCTGCCAGATAGAGCAGCAGTTCAGAGGTCGATTTCGGCCCCCTACCTTCCGACAGCAATCGAATCACTACTTCGGTGGAGCGCAGCGGCCGAAGGCGAAGCGAAATGACCCGCTTTTGATCGGCGAATACGCGCACGGAAACCATGTCTTCCGGCTCGGCATCGGGGTTCAGATTCACCCCCCGCAAGAACAGCAAGAGCCCTTCCTGCGGCAGCGCCAAGACGCGCGGGCGCGTGTTCTCCTCAAGCAGTACATCACAAGCGAACCCACTGAGCCCGCTTTGCCTGCGCAACCAATCCTGCGCCTGGGGCTGGCCACGATCCCAGTGCAGCCAGATGCTCTCATTGGCCGCAAGCTGCAGCTCAGGCAGATCGCTATAGCCGATCTGGCGAGCCCCGCCGCTGCCATCGAGAACAAAGGCGTGGATCAGCCCGCGCTGTTCGCTTTCGGTTTCCCGCATCTATCCGTTCCGTCGCTGGTCATGAAAAGCCCGGCATCGCCGGGCTCAGGAATGATGGCACGCACAGCCGTTAGAGCCGGCTTTACTCCGGAATGGAAAGCGGCTCAGGCGACACGATGATGCCGTTGTTATCGGCGTATACGTATTCACCGGGACGGAACGTCACACCGCAAAACGTCACCGGAACGTTGAGATCACCGATGCCGCGCTTGTCGGTCTTCATGGGATGACTGGCCAGGGCCTGAACGCCAAGCTCGGTCTGCGCGAGAACATCGACGTCACGAACGCAACCGTAGATAACCAGACCTTCCCAACCATTGCGTGCGGCTTTCTCGGCAAGCATATCACCCAGCAGCGCACGACGCAGCGAGCCGCCGCCGTCGACCACCAGCACCTTGCCCGCACCGTCGACGTCGACCTGGTCCTTGACCAGCGAATTGTCCTCGAAACACTTGATGGTCACGATCTCGCCACCGAAGGAATCGCGACCACCGAAGTTGCTGAACAGCGGCTCGACGACCTGCACCAGGTCCGGATAGGCATCGCACAGATCAGGCGTGACGTATTGCATGGGAAACTCCTTCTGCTTGGAAATTACGGCGACATCCAGCGTACAGCCATATAGGCGCGCATATTAGCCGCTGGACGCTCTAGGCGGAACGAAATCGCTGGAATGACGATTATCAGCGCCAACGAAAACGGGGCTGACGCCCCGTTTTTTGTTACCGACTCAACCGTCAGATCTCGCGATCGGCCAGGAAGAACCAGGTATCGAGCACCGAGTCCGGATTCAGGGAGACGCTCTCGATGCCCTGTTCCATCAGCCACTTGGCCAGATCCGGGTGATCCGAAGGACCCTGACCACAGATACCGATGTACTTGCCGGCCTTGTTGCATGCCTGGATGGCGTTGGCCAACAGCTTTTTCACCGCCGGATTACGCTCATCGAACAGGTGGGCGATGATGCCGGAGTCGCGGTCCAGGCCGAGGGTCAGCTGGGTCATGTCGTTCGAGCCGATGGAGAAGCCATCGAAGAACTCCAGGAACTCATCTGCCAGCAGCGCATTGGACGGCAGCTCGCACATCATGATGACGCGCAGCCCATTCTCGCCGCGCTTGAGGCCGTACTTCGCCAGCAGATCGATGACCTGCGACGCTTCGCCCAGAGTGCGGACGAAAGGCACCATCAGCTCGACATTGGTCAGGCCCATCACGTCGCGGACTTTCTTCATCGCGCGGCATTCGAGCTCGAAGCAGTCACGGAACGAATCGCTGATATAGCGGGACGCACCGCGGAAGCCGAGCATCGGGTTCTCTTCTTCCGGCTCGTACAGCTTGCCGCCGATGAGATTGGCGTACTCGTTCGACTTGAAGTCCGACAGGCGCACGATGACCTTCTTCGGCCAGAACGCGGCGGCCAGGGTGCTTACGCCCTCGACCAGCTTCTCGACGTAGAAGTTGACGGGATCGTCGTAGCCGGCGATGCGCTTCTCCACGCTGCTCTTCACATCTGCAGGCAGACCGTCGAAGTTCAGCAGCGCCTTGGGGTGCACGCCGATCATGCGGTTGATGATGAACTCGAGGCGGGCCAGGCCGACGCCCTCGTTCGGCAGATGCGCGAAGTCGAAGGCACGGTCAGGGTTGCCGACGTTCATCATGATCTTGAACGGCAGTTCCGGCATGGCGTCGATGGAGTTCTGACGAATGTCGAAGCCCAGCTCGCCATCGAAGATCAGACCGGTGTCGCCTTCGGCGCAGGAAACGGTCACGCGCTGACCGTCCTTCAGCAACTCGGTGGCATTACCGCAACCCACGACCGCCGGAATCCCCAGCTCGCGAGCGATGATCGCCGCGTGGCAGGTGCGCCCGCCACGGTTGGTGACGATGGCGCTGGCGCGCTTCATCACCGGTTCCCAATCCGGGTCGGTCATGTCGGAAACCAGCACGTCGCCCGGCTGAACCTTGTCCATTTCGCTGACGTCGTGGATGACCTTGACCGGGCCGGCGCCGATTCGCTGACCGATGGCACGACCTTCGACCAGCACGGTGCCTTTTTCCTTCAGCAGGTAGCGCTCCATGACATTGGCGCTGCTGCGGCTCTTAACGGTTTCCGGACGTGCCTGGACGATATACAACTGGTTGTCGTCGCCATCTTTGGCCCACTCGATGTCCATCGGACGCCCGTAGTGCTTCTCGATGGTCATGGCCTGCTTGGCGAGGTTGGTCACTTCTTCGTCGGTCAGACAGAAGCGCATGCGATCGGCCTGGTCGACGTCGACCGTCTTGACCGACTTGCCGGCGCTGGCTTCGGCGCCGTACACCATCTTGATTGCCTTGCTGCCCAGGTTGCGGCGCAGGATTGCCGGGCGACCGGCTTCCAGCGTGTGCTTGTGGACATAGAATTCGTCCGGATTGACCGCGCCCTGAACGACAGTCTCACCCAGGCCGTAGGCGCCGGTGATGAACACCACACCGCGGAAGCCGGATTCGGTGTCCAAAGTGAACATGACACCTGCAGTGCCGGTTTCCGAACGCACCATGCGCTGCACGCCGGCGGACAGGGCAACCAGCTTGTGGTCAAAGCCCTGGTGCACGCGATAGGCAATCGCACGGTCGTTGAACAGAGAAGCGAACACTTCCTTGGTTGCGCGGATCACGTTGTCCACGCCGCGTATATTGAGGAAGGTTTCCTGCTGGCCCGCGAAGGAGGCGTCCGGCAGGTCTTCGGCGGTGGCCGAGGAGCGTACCGCGACCGCCATGTTGTCATTGCCGCCGGACATTTCCGCGAATGCGGTGCGGATGTCGGCATCCAGTTGAGGCGGGAATTCAGCTTCCATCACCCAGCCGCGAATCTGCGCGCCAGCTTTGGCGAGGGCATTGACGTCATCCACGTCCAGCGCATCGAGAAGCGCATGGATCTGCTCGTTGAGACCGCTGAGCTCCATGAAATCACGATAGGCCTGGGCCGTAGTGGCGAAACCGCCAGGCACCGAAACACCCGCGCCTGCGAGGTTGCTGATCATCTCGCCGAGGGAGGCGTTCTTGCCCCCTACACGCTCAACGTCATGATTGCCGAGCTTATCGAGGGAAACTACGTACTCTACCAAGGTGATCTCTCCACATTAGTGTTGGAAACTCAACCGGAGCCTGGCCGCACGACTGTGGCCCGACCCTGCAAAATAAGTAACAATGCCCGCCAACCGGGCTCGGCGAAGGGCCTACTATAGCTGGGAACCGTTCTCGACTTAAGGCCCAAGGCACATGAAACGAACTGCTTTCTTCATTTCTGACGGCACAGGCATCACCGCGGAAACCCTGGGCCAGAGTCTTCTGGCACAGTTCGAGAACATTACCTTCACGAAGCTGACCCGCCCATACATAGACACCGCCGAAAAAGCGCGGGCCATGGTACAGCAAATCAATAATGCCGCGGAAAAGGACGGTGGCCGGCCGATCATCTTCGACACCCTGGTGAACCAGGAAATTCGTGACATTTTGGCCGAATCCAATGGCTTCATGATCGACATCTTCTCTTCCTTTCTTGCGCCGTTGGAACATGAGTTGATGTCACGTTCCTCCTACTCCGTTGGTAAATCCCACTCCATCAGCCACAACGCCAATTACATGGAGCGTATCGAGGCGGTTAACTTCGCCCTCGATAACGATGACGGCGCTCGCACTCGCTACTACGACAAGGCGGACCTCATCCTCGTCGGCGTTTCCCGCTGCGGCAAAACACCGACCTGCCTGTATATGGCGATGCAGTACGGCATCCGCGCTGCCAACTACCCCTTGACCGAGGACGACATGGAGCGCCTGCAGTTGCCGAGCGCCCTCAAGGAGTACAAGGACAAACTGTTCGGCTTGACCATCGACCCGGATCGCCTGGCCGCCATTCGCCACGAACGCAAACCCAACAGTCGTTATGCCAGCTTCGCTCAGTGCGAATTCGAAGTCCGCGAGGTGGAAAGCCTGTTCCGCCGCGAGAACATCAACTACATCAACTCGACCCATTTCTCCGTCGAGGAAATCTCTGCAAAGATCCTCGTGGAGAAAGGCGTCGAGCGTCGACTCAAATAAGTGCCGCTTCGCTAGACAACAAAAAGTCCGCTTGGTGCGGACTTTTTGCGTTTTTCAGCCGGAAGAATTCGATTTCCGGCAGTTGAAGCGCATCAGAAAGTGTCACCTGGCACACGTACCCAGCCTTCCATCAGTACGCGCGCGCTGCGGCTCATGATCGCTTTGGTAACCGTCCACTGACCGTCTACCTGCTTCGCCTCGGCACCGACCCGCAGCGTGCCGGACGGATGCCCGAAGCGCACGGCCTGGCGCGCGCCACCACCTGCGGCCAAATTGACCAACGTACCGGGCACTGCCGCCGCGGTGCCAATGGCCACCGCACAGGTGCCCATCATGGCGTGGTGCAGCTTGCCCATGGACAACGCCCGCACGAGCAGATCGACCTCACCTGCATCGATGTTCTTGCCGGAAGACGCCCGATAGCTTTTCGGCTGGGAAACGAACGCAACCTTCGGCGTGTGCTGACGGGTCAGCGCCTCCTCCGCGGTCTTGATCAATCCCATTCGCAGAGCACCGGCCACACGAATCGACTCCAGACGAGCCAGAGCCTCCGGATCGCCATTGATGTCCTCACGCAGTTCTGTGCCCTGGTAGCCGATGTCCTCGGCATTGACGAACACAGTGGGAATGCCGGCGCTGATCATGGTCGCCTTGAGCGTACCGATGCCCGGGACCTCCAGCTCATCGATCAGATTGCCGGTGGGAAACATCGAACCGCCCTCCTCGCCGTCGTCGGACGGATCAAGGAATTCCAGCACGATCTCGGCAGCCGGAAAGGTCACGCCGTCCAGCTCGAAATCGCCAGTCTCCTGCACCTGGCCGTTGGCCACCGGCACGTGGGCGATGATGGTCTTACCGATGTTGGCCTGCCAGATCCGCACCACACAGGTGCCGTTCTGCGGAATGCGCTCGGCATCCACCAGGCCCGCATGCAGCGCGAACGCGCCGGCGCCGGTTGAAAGGTTGCCGCAGTTGCCGCTCCAGTCGACGAAGGGCTTGTCGATCGACACCTGACCATAGAGATACTCGACGTCATGATCAGGTCGAGTGCTCTTGGACAGGATGACGCATTTGCTGGTGCTGGACGTTGCGCCGCCCATGCCGTCGATGTGCGCCGAATAAGGGTCGGGACTACCGATCACGCGCAAGAACAGCTTGTCGCGCGCAGCGCCAGGCACCTGACAGCTTTCCGGCAGGTCTCGCAAGCGGAAGAATACGCCCTTGCTGGTGCCGCCACGCATGTAGGTCGCGGGAATTCTGATCTGGGTTTGATGAGCCATGAGTGAGTCCTGGCTGGAAGATGATTGGGTTGTAGGGTGGATCGCGCTTGGCCGATCCACCGCGCGGGCTGGTGCGGTGGATGGAAAAGCGCCATCCACCCTACGAGGACGGCCGGTCACGCCTGCCCGAGGAAGTCCTTGGCGAAACGCTGCAGCACGCCGCCAGCCTGATACACGCTGACTTCGGCCGCGGTGTCGAGACGGCAGGTGACCGGGACGCGGGTTTCTTCACCGTCCATATGGTGAATGACCAGGGTCAGATCGCAGCGCGGCGACAGCTCACCTTCGATATCGAAGGTTTCGGTGCCATCAAGGCCAAGAGTCAGGCGCGTGGTGCCTGGCTTGAACTCGACCGGCAGCACGCCCATGCCGACCAGATTGGTGCGGTGGATACGCTCAAAGCCTTCGGCGACGATCACCTCGACACCGGCCAGGCGCACGCCCTTGGCCGCCCAGTCACGCGAGCTGCCCTGGCCGTAGTCGGCACCGGCCACGATGATCAGGTTCTGCTTGCGAGTCATGTAGGTTTCGATGGCTTCCCACATGCGCATCACCTTGCCTTCCGGCTCGACGCGCGCCAGCGAACCCTTCTGCACCTTGCCGTCGACCACCGCCATCTCGTTGACCAGCTGCGGGTTGGCGAACGTCGCCCGCTGCGCGGTCAGATGGTCGCCACGGTGGGTTGCGTAGGAATTGAAGTCCTCTTCCGGCAGGCCCATCTTGGCCAGGTACTCACCGGCCGCCGAATCCAGCAGGATGGCGTTGGATGGCGACAGGTGATCGGTGGTGATGTTGTCCGGCAGGATCGCCAGCGGACGCATGCCTTTCAGTGTGCGCTCGCCAGCCAACGCGCCTTCCCAGTACGGCGGACGACGGATGTAGGTGGACATCGGACGCCAGTCGTATAGCGGGCTCTTGGCTTCCTCGATGGTGCCCAGATCGAACATCGGGATGTAGATCTGCTTGAACTGCTCGGGCTTCACCGAGGACGCGACAATGGCGTCGATCTCCTCGTCGGACGGCCAGAGGTCTTTCAGGGTGATCGGGTTGCCGTTCTTGTCGGTGCCCAGCACGTCCTGCTCGATATCGAAACGCACGGTACCGGCGATGGCGTACGCGACCACCAGCGGCGGCGAGGCAAGGAAGGCCTGCTTGGCGTACGGATGGATACGGCCATCGAAGTTGCGGTTACCGGAGAGAACTGCAGTGGCGTACAGGTCGCGCTCGATGATTTCCTGCTGGATCACCGGGTCCAGCGCACCGGACATGCCGTTACAGGTGGTGCAGGCGTAGGCGACGATGCCGAAACCGAGTTTTTCCAGCTCGCTGAGCAGCCCAGCTTCTTCCAGGTACAGCTTGGCGACCTTGGAACCCGGCGCGAAGGACGTCTTCACCCAAGGCTTGCGCACCAGGCCCAACTCGTTGGCCTTTTTCGCCAGTAGGCCGGCGGCCACCACGTTGCGCGGGTTGGAGGTATTGGTGCAGCTGGTGATAGCGGCAATGATCACCGCACCATCGGGCAGCAGACCTTCGGCCTCTTCGGCGCGCGCTGCAGCCAGCTTGTCTTCGTCGGCGATGCCACGCTCGTGCAGCGCCGAGGTCGGCAGACGCTTGTGCGGGTTGGACGGGCCCGCCATGTTGCGCACCACGCTGGACAGGTCGAATTCGAGCACGCGCTCGTATTCGGCGCCTTCCAGAGCCGTCGCCCACAGGCCCGTTTCCTTGGCGTACTGTTCGACGAGCGCAACCTGCTCCGGCTCGCGACCGGTGAGTTTGAGGTAATCGATGGTCTGCTGGTCGATGTAGAACATCGAAGCGGTGGCGCCGTATTCCGGACACATGTTGGAGATGGTCGCGCGATCGCCAATGGTCAGGCTGTCGGCGCCTTCGCCGAAGAACTCGACCCAGGCCCCGACCACACGTTCCTTGCGCAGGAACTCAGTCAGCGCGAGGACGATATCGGTGGCGGTGATGCCAGGCTGACGCTTGCCGGTCAGACGTACGCCGACGATGTCAGGCAGGCGCATCATTGAAGGCAGACCGAGCATCACGGTTTCGGCCTCCAGGCCGCCAACGCCGATGGCGATCACACCCAGCGCATCGACGTGCGGGGTGTGCGAGTCGGTACCCACGCAGGTGTCCGGAAAGGCAACGCCGCCACGGGCCTGAATCACCGGCGACATCTTCTCCAGATTGATCTGGTGCATGATGCCGTTGCCGGCCGGGATAACGTCGACGTTCTTGAACGCGGTCTTGGTCCACTCGATGAAGTGGAAGCGGTCCTCGTTGCGGCGCTCCTCGACGGCACGGTTCTTCTCGAACGCATCCGGGTCGAAGCCTGCAAATTCAACCGCTAGCGAGTGATCGACGATCAGCTGGGTCGGCACCACCGGGTTGACCTTCGCCGGGTCGCCGCCCTGCTCCGCAATCGCATCGCGCAGGCCGGCGAGATCGACCAGCGCGGTCTGGCCGAGGATGTCATGGCAGACTACACGAGCCGGATACCACGGAAAATCGAGGTCGCGCTTGCGCTCGATGATCTGCTTCAGCGAATCGGTCAGCGCTTCGGGCTCACAGCGACGCACCAGCTGTTCGGCCAGGACGCGGGAGGTATAGGGCAGCTTGTCGTAGGCACCCGGTTGAATGGCTTCGATCGCCTCACGGGTGTCGAAGTAGTCAAGCCCAGTACCTGGCAAAGGTTTGCGGTGTTCTGTATTCATGCCGGAAGAACTCAATTCAGTAATGTTCTGTGGGGCAAGGTGCGGGGAGCCCGACGACGAACTCCCCCGCTCCGATCAACGCTGGGCGATCGGGACAACCTTGCGCTGCTCCGGACCGATGTACTCGGCGCTGGGCCGAATGATCCGGTTGTTGCTGCGTTGTTCGAACACATGGGATGCCCAGCCGGTGACGCGCGAGCAGACGAAGATCGGCGTGAACAGCTTGGTCGGGATCCCCATGAAGTGATAGGCGGACGCATGGTAGAAGTCGGCGTTCGGGAAGAGCTTCTTCTGCTCCCACATGGTTTCGTCGACAACCACCGAGACCGGATAAAGCACGGTATCGCCCACTTCGTCCGCGAGCTTTTCGGCCCAGACCTTGATGACCTCGTTGCGCGGGTCGGAAACGCTGTAGATCGCGTGGCCGAAGCCCATGATCTTGTCCTTGCGCTCGAGCATGCCGAGGATCGCTTCGCGGGCTTCTTCCGGACTCTTCCACTGCTCGATCATGTCCATCGCCGCTTCGTTGGCGCCGCCATGCAGCGGACCGCGCAGCGAACCGATGGCACCGGTCACGCAGGAATAGAGGTCGGAGAGCGTCGAAGCACAGACACGGGCGGTAAAGGTCGAGGCGTTGAACTCGTGCTCGGCGTAGAGGATCAGCGAGACGTTCATCACCTTGACGTGCAGGTCGCTCGGCTTCTTGTCGTGCAGCAGCGCGAGGAAATGGCCGCCCAGGGTCTCTTCATCACTGGTGCAGTTGATGCGAACACCGTCGTGGGTGAAGCGATACCAGTAGCACATGATCGCCGGGAAAGCGGCCATCAGCCGCTCGGCAACGTCGCGCTGCTGGTCGAAGCTGAGCTCCGGCTCCAGCGTGCCAAGTACGGACGAACCGGTACGCATGACATCCATCGGGTGGGCGCTCGCCGGGATGCGTTCCAGCACTTCCTTCAGTGCCTGCGGCAGGTCACGCATGGTCTTCAGGCGATTCTTGTAATCGGCCAGTTGCTGGGTGTTCGGCAGCTCACCATAGAACAGCAGGTAGGCCACTTCCTCGAAATCGCACTCGGCCGCCAGGTCGCGCACGTCGTAACCACGATAGGTCAACCCGGCACCGGTCTTGCCCACGGTACACAAGGCGGTCTGTCCGGCGATCTGTCCGCGCAGGCCCGCGCCGCTCAAAACTTTTGCTTCAGCCATTGCTATCTCCTTCTTGGATTTGTTCTGGATACTGCAAATCACGTTGAAAAATGGATCGCAAAGGCCCCATTGGCAAACCCAATGGGGCCTTCTCGTCAGCTCTTCTTCTGAGCGAACAGCGCGTCGAGGTGCTGCTCGAACGTGTGATAGTTGATGCGATCGTAGAGCTCCATGCGGGTTTGCATGGTGTCGATCACGTTCTTCTGCGTGCCGTCACGGCGCAGCGCGGTGTAGACATTTTCCGCGGCCTTGTTCATGGCACGAAACGCCGACAGCGGGTAGAGCACCAGGGAGACGTCGACGCTGGCCAGCTCTTCGGTGGTGTAAAGCGGCGTGGCACCGAACTCGGTGATGTTGGCCAGAATTGGCGCCTGCACGCGGTCGGCGAAGGTCTTGTACATCGCCAACTCGGTGATGGCCTCGGGGAAGATCATGTCGGCACCCGCTTCGATGCAGGCCGCGGCACGATCCAGCGCGGAGTTCAGACCTTCCACCGCCAGCGCATCGGTACGCGCCATGATCACGAAGCTGTCGTCGGTGCGCGCGTCCACGGCCGCCTTGATGCGGTCGACCATCTCCTGCTGCGAGACGATTTCCTTGTTTGGACGATGGCCGCAACGCTTGGCACCGACCTGGTCCTCGATGTGGATCGCCGCGGCGCCGAACTTGATCATCGACTTGACGGTACGCGCCACGTTGAACGCCGAGGAGCCGAAGCCGGTGTCAACATCCACCAGCAGCGGCAGATCGCAGACATCGGTGATGCGGCGCACGTCGGTCAGCACATCGTCGAGCCCGGTGATGCCAAGATCCGGCAGACCCAGCGAACCGGCAGCAACGCCGCCGCCGGACAGATAGATGGCCTTGAAGCCGGCACGCTTGGCCAGCAAGGCGTGGTTGGCGTTGATCGCGCCGACGACCTGGAGCGGATGCTCGCTGGCGACGGCGTCACGGAAACGCTGACCGGCAGAAGGAAGAGTCATGCATTACCCCTTTCATGTGGTGTTTGCTCAAGAACGCCCGTGAAGTGACGTTCGACATTGCGCTTGGAAGCGGCGATATGGCGGCGCATCAGCAGCTCCGCCAGTTCGCCATCGCGTTCGGCGATGGCATCGAGAATCCGGTGGTGTTCGGCGAAGGCCTGATGCGGACGGTTCGGCGTGGTGGAGAACTGGATGCGGTACATGCGCACCAGCTGATAGAGCTCGTCGCACAGCAGCTTGGCCAGTGTGCGGTTACCGCTGCCCTGAATGATCCGGTAATGGAAGTCGAAATCGCCTTCCTGCTGGTAATAGCCGACACCGGCCTGAAACGCCTCATCGCGCTCGTGGGTGCTCAGTACCCGGCGCAGGTCGTCGATTTCCGCCTCAGTCATGCGTTCGGCCGCCAGGCGGCAGGCCATGCCTTCCAGGGATTCACGAATCTCGTAGAGCTCGATCAGCTCGGCATGACTGAGCGACACCACCCTCGCGCCAACATGCGGCACGCGGACCAGCAGCTTCTGCCCTTCCAGCCGGTGGATCGCCTCGCGCAATGGCCCGCGGCTTATGCCATAGGTACGCGCCAGCTCCGGCTCGGATATCTTGCTACCCGGGGCAATCTCGCCTTTGACGATGGCAGCCTGGATCAGACGAAACACATGCTCGGCCAGCGTGCCACTGTCGAGCTGTTGCGCGGATAGGTGAAGCTCAACGGTATCCAGCATGATTGTCGACAATTAAAGTTTCGATGCGGCGAAAGTACGCCTGCATTGCCGACCAGTCAACAGCCCGCCCAAGCAGATTGTCGACACCTTTACTAAAGTCGTAAAAGCGGCAACCTGATCGGGATTAGCTTGAGCCAGGGCAGAGCGCCTTGTAGCGCCGTGAAACCAGCATGCTAGAATGCCAGCCTTTCGCGCCCCCGGCGCTTGCCCGCAATGCCTGTCGCCGCTCGATCTCCAGTCATCCCTTCCTTAAGACAACAGGTTCCATGAGAGTAAAAGCCCACTTCCTGCTGTTCTGTACGTTACTCCTGCCCGCGATCGGCACCGCTGCCGACAATACGATTTACGGTCTGAACGAACACGTTGGAATCCCCGACTTCAATCTGGAAGTGGACGCCAAGCTCGACACCGGCGCCCAGACCGCGTCGCTCAGTGCGCGTGACATCACCCGATTCAAGCGTGAAGGCGAGTCGTGGGTGCGCTTCTACCTTGCCGTCGACAGCGCCCACGCACACCCCATCGAGCGTCCGCTGGCACGCATCAGCAAGATCAAGCGCCGGGCTGGCGACTATGATCCGGAAGAGGAAAAAACCTACACAGCGCGCCCGGTTATCGAGCTCGATCTGTGCATGGGTAAGGCCAAACGCACAATCGAAGTGAACCTCACGGACCGTACCGCTTTCCAATACCCACTTTTGATCGGTTCCGACGCGCTCACCCGCTTCGGTGCCCTGGTCGACCCAAGTCGCACCTTTATTGCCGGCAAACCCGGTTGCCTCAACGAATCTGACGCTGACGAGTAATACCCATGCGCGCTCTCACTCTGCATCTGAAAGTCCTGATCTTCATCCTCGTCGCTCTGGGAATTTCGATCACCGCCTACCAGATCTTCATACTGGGCATTCCGGTTACCGAAGACGAAACCGATGACCTGTGGAATATCGACGCCAAGGTCGAGTTCCAGGCCAGCCCACGCGAGCCGGTCAAGCTGCAGATGTACGTGCCGCCACTGAATCAGGAATTCGTCAGCCTCAACGAAAGCTTCATATCCAACAACTACGGCGTCAGCATCAACCGGGCCGACGGCAACCGCCGCGTCACCTGGTCTGCGCGCCGTGCGAGCGGAAACCAGACGCTCTATTACCGCCTCGTGCTCACCAAGCGCTACAGCGGTGAGCAGACCAAGGCCACCGGGCCGATCTTCCGCGACAGTCTTCCGGTGGAAGGCGCCGAGAAGATCGCTGCCGAAGCGCTGCTTTCTCCCATTCGTCAGCATTCCGCTGATGTGGAAACCTTCATCAGCGAAGCCATCAAGCGGGTCAACAATCCCAACGATGACAACGTCAAGCTGCTACTGGGCGGCGATGCATCCATCCCGAACAAGGCACGCGTCATCGAATTGCTGCTGTCCATCGCTCACGTGCCGATGGAGCGCGTGCATACCATTCGCCTGAACGCAGACCAGCCGCAAACCCCGGAACTCTGGCTACGCAGCTTCAACGGCGACAAGTGGCTGTTCTTCAACCCCGGCACCGGCGAGCAAGGCCTGCCGAATGACCGCTTGGTCTGGTGGACCGGTGACGAGCCGCTGATCAATCTGGAAGGCGGACGCAATCCGCAGGTGACCTTCACGCTCAATAACAGCGAAATGAACGCCATCCGCCTGGCCAAGCTGACCGACGAGAACACCGACGCCGACTTCCTCGAGTACTCGCTGTATGGCCTGCCCCTGCAGACCCAGCAGACCTACCAGATCATGATCATGATCCCGATCGGCGTGCTGGTGATCCTGATCCTGCGCAACCTCGGCGGCCTGCAGACCCTCGGCACCTTCACCCCGGTACTGATTGCCCTGGCATTCCGCGAAACCCAGATCGGCTTCGGCATCATCCTGTTCACGCTGATCACGGCGCTGGGCCTGTCGCTGCGTTCGTACCTGGAACACCTGAAACTGCAGATGCTGCCGCGCCTCTCGGTGGTACTGACGTTCGTCGTGGTGCTGATCGCCGTGATCAGCCTGCTCAGTCACAAGCTCGGCCTGGAGCGCGGCCTGTCGGTCTCCCTGTTCCCGATGGTGATTCTGACCATGACCATCGAGCGCCTGTCGATCACCTGGGAAGAACGTGGCGGCGGCCATGCCTTCAAGGTGGCGGTCGGCACCCTGATCGCCGCGAGCCTGGCCTTCATGCTGATGAACATTCAGGAGCTGACCTACTTCATCTTCACCTTCCCAGCGGTGCTGCTGATCATGGTGGGCTTCATGCTGGCGATGGGTCGCTACCGCGGCTACCGCCTGACCGAGCTGTTCCGCTTCAAAGCCTTTCTGAAGGATTGAGCCATGTTCGGTCTGATCAAGACGTGGAAGGCCCTCGAGGCCAAGGGAATCATGGGCATCAACCGCCGCAACGCGGACTATGTGCTCAAGTACAACAAGCGCAACCTGTATCCGATCGTCGATGACAAGATCATCACCAAGGAGCGCGCCATCGAGGCCGGCATTCATGTGCCGGAGATGTACGGCATCATCGAAACCGAAAAGGACATCGACAAGCTCAAGGATATCGTCAAGGATCACACCGATTTCGTCGTCAAGCCGGCCCAGGGCGCCGGTGGCGACGGCATCCTGGTGATCGCCGATCGTTTTGAGGGCCGTTACAGGACCGTCTCGGGCAAGATCATGACCCATGAGGAGATCGAGCATCAGATCTCCAATATCCTCACCGGGCTGTACTCGCTGGGCGGCCATCGTGACCGCGCACTGATCGAATATCGCGTCACCCCCGACCCGATCTTCAAGAGCATCAGCTACGAAGGTGTGCCGGACATTCGCATCATCGTGCTGATGGGCTACCCGGTCATGGCGATGCTGCGCCTGCCAACCCGTCAATCCGGCGGCAAGGCCAACCTGCACCAGGGAGCCATCGGCGTCGGTGTGGATCTGGCCACCGGCATCACCCTGCGTGGTACCTGGCTGAACAACAAGATCACCAAACACCCGGACACCACCAACGCGGTGGATGGCGTGCAGTTGCCGAACTGGGACGGCTTCATGAAGCTGGCCGCCGGCTGCTACGAGCTCTGCGGGCTCGGGTATATCGGTGTCGACATGGTGCTCGATCAGGACAAGGGCCCACTCATTCTCGAGTTGAATGCGCGTCCTGGCCTGAACATCCAGATCGCCAACGACTGTGGGCTGACGCACCGGGCCCATGCAGTCGAGAACCGCCTGGCGGAACTCAAGGAGAAAGGCATCCAGGAAACGCCGGAGGAGCGGGTGAAGTTCTCCCAGGAGCTGTTCGGCCATGTCCCGCCCCACGCCTGAATGACGCAAGCCGGGTAGCCCGCGTATCCTCTCGGGCTGCCCCCTCATCGACTCGACCCATGTCCATCTGCACGCTGCATGCCCTGCCCTACCAGGCCGATCCCGCCTATTGGTTCGAGCGTATCCGCCATGCCCCAGGTGCGGTGCTGCTCGATTCAGGCAGGCCGAAGGCCGAGCGTGGGCGCTTCGACATTCTCAGCGCCTGGCCACTGGCTGTGCACGAGCCACGCGACGATGAATCAGGGCGTGATTACTTCCACCGTTTGCGCCAGGCGTTGCGCGGACTTGGCTCCGCCGAGCTGCCCGAGAGCTGTGAGCTGCCGTTTGCCGGAGGCCTGATCGGCCTGTTGAGCTACGACTTCGGTGCCCGCCTCGAGACCCTGCCCCAGCGCGCCCTCGACGACAACGGTCTGCCACTGGCACGTTTCGGCCTTTATGGCTGGGCGCTGATCAGCGATCACCAGAGGCGCACCAGTCAGTTGGTGTTTCACCCAGCAACGACTTCTTCCGAGCAGATGCGACTGATCGCGCTGTTCGATTCAGCCACCACCGCCGAAAGCGCTCCATTCAGGCTGCACAGCCGTTTCGCCGCCGATCTTTCTGTCGACACTTACCGGAACGGCATCGAGCGCATTCAGACCTACATCCAGGCCGGTGACTGCTATCAGGTCAATTTCACCCAGCGTTTTCGTGCCGGCTGCTCGGGTGAGCCATGGAGCGCCTATCGCGCGCTGCGAGAAGCTTGTCCAACGCCGTACGCCGGCTTCGTCGCACTGGAAGACGGCGCCATTGCCAGCCTCTCGCCGGAGCGCTTCCTGCGCCTGCAGCAGGGCCACGTGGAAACCCGCCCGATCAAAGGCACCCGTCCACGCGGTGCGGACGAGCGCAGCGACGCCGCACAAGCGCAAGCGCTGCTCGCCAGCGCCAAGGATCGTGCCGAGAACCTGATGATCGTCGACCTGCTGCGCAACGACCTCGGCCGCAGCTGCCGCATCGGCAGCGTGCGCGTTCCGCAGCTGTTCGCACTGGAAAGCTACCCCAACGTGCATCACCTGGTGAGCTGCGTGACCGGCGAATTGGCCGACGGCCACGACGCGTTCGATCTGCTGGCCGGCAGCTTTCCCGGCGGCTCGATCACCGGAGCGCCGAAGATCCGCGCCATGCAGATCATCGACGAGCTGGAACCGACGCGCCGCGCAATCTATTGCGGATCGTTGCTGTACGTCGATGTCAGGGGCGAAATGGACAGCTCCATCGCCATTCGCACACTGCTCATCCGCGATGGGCAAGCCAGCTGCTGGGGCGGCGGTGGCATCGTCGCCGACTCGGACTGGCAGGCGGAGTACCAGGAATCGATCGACAAGGTGAAGGTGCTGCTGCAGACACTGGAGCAGCTACCAGACTGAAGCGACCGGCCATGCACCGGTCGCTTCCTCACTCACTAGAGCGCGAGCTTGCGGTTCGATGCCTTGAGGAATTCCTGCTTCAGCTCGTCGAAGGTGTGCACTGCCGGGAACTGCGGAAACTCGGCGATGACGTTGTCCGGCGCATGGAACAGGATGCCGGCATGGGCCTCGCTGAGCATGGTGGTGTCATTGTAGGAATCGCCCGCGGCAATGACGCGGTAGTAGAGGCTCTTCAGCGCAATGACCGACTGACGCTTGGGGTCCTTCTGACGCAGCTGATAGTCCACGACGCGATCGGTTTCGTCAGTGATCAGGCGGTGACAAAGCAGCGTCGGGAACCCCAACTGGCGCATCAGCGGCTGCGAGAATTCGTAGAAGGTGTCGGACAGGATCACCACCTGGAAGCGCTCGCGCAGCCAGTCGACGAACTCAGGCGCGCCTTCCAGTGGCTTCAGCGTCGCAATCACCTTCTGGATGTCGGCGAGCTTCAGGCCGTGCTCATCGAGGATGCGCAGGCGCTGCTTCATCAACACGTCGTAGTCGGGAATGTCCCGCGTGGTCGCCCGGAGCGATTCGATTCCGGTGGCCTCGGCAAAGGCGATCCAGATTTCCGGAACCAGCACACCTTCCAGGTCGAGACAGGCTATTTCCACGGGGCCACTCCTCAATGCAGAAAATTGAAGGCGGCACTCTAACGGCAGCTCGCCACCGAAGCAACGCAAGGCTTATACCCGAAGCAGCTGATCAGAGTGCCTAAACGTTATTTAGCGGCATAAACGCCTTTTGCTACCATCCCCGGCCTCAGAGCGCCGAAGCGCCAATGCCATCTATAAGGAAGCCGCCCGATGAGCCCCTCTATCGACGTCGCCGCGTTGGCCACAGCCTACGCCGAGAAATCCCCGCAAGACGTTCTAAAGCTCGCCTTCGACCTGTTCGGCGATGATCTGTGGATTTCCTTCAGTGGCGCCGAAGACGTCGTGCTGTTGGACATGGCCTGGAAGCTGAACAAGAACGTCAAGGTGTTCACCCTTGATACCGGGCGACTGCACAGCGAAACCTACCGTTTCATCGAGCAGGTACGCGATCACTACGGTATTGCCATCGAAATCATGACCCCCGATCCGGCATTGCTGCAGCCACTGGTAAATGAAAAGGGCCTGTTCAGTTTCTATCGTGACGGTCACGGCGAATGCTGTGGAATTCGCAAGATCGAGCCATTGCGACGCAAACTGGCCACCGTCCGCGCCTGGGCTACCGGGCAGCGCCGCGATCAGAGCCCCGGCACACGCAGCCTGGTATCGGTGCTGGAGCTGGACACGGCCTTCTCCACAGCGGATAACGCGCTGTACAAGTTCAACCCGTTGGCGCAGATGACCAGCGAGGAAGTCTGGGGCTACATCCGCATGCTGGAAATCCCCTACAACAGCCTGCACGAGCGCGGTTTCATCAGCATCGGCTGCGAGCCCTGCACCCGCCCGGTACTGCCCAATCAGCACGAGCGCGAAGGACGCTGGTGGTGGGAGGAAGCCACTCACAAGGAATGCGGGCTGCATGCCGGCAATCTGATCGCCAAGAACTGAAACTCAGCCAGGGCCGGCAGCGAAGCAACGATAAAAGGACAGCAGGCTGGGCTCCCGGCGTGCTCGGCATGGCTCAGTAAGTCGGCAGTTCCATGCCGTCGAACAGCTCATCCAGTTCCGCCTTGTTACGGCACTGGATCGCCTTCTCCAGCATGTCCCTATCCAGGTGCGGGGCAAACTGCTGGATGAAGTCGCACATGAAGCCGCGCAAGAAGGTGCCGCGGCGGAAGCCGATCTTGGTCACACTGGATTCGAACAGCTCGCTGGCATTCAGTACAACCAGATCAGAGTCGAGCTTGGAATCCACAGCCATTCGCGCAACGATCCCGACACCCAGCCCAAGCCGCACATAGGTCTTGATCACGTCGGCATCGGCGGCGGTGAAGACCACTTTCGGCGAAAGCCCGCGATGCCCGAACGCCTCGTCGAGCTTGGAACGGCCGGTGAACCCGAATACGTAGGTCACGATCGGATGCTCGGCGAGTGCTTCGAGCGTGAGCTTTTCGAGCTTTGCCAGCGGATGCCCCTGAGGCACGATCACACAACGGTTCCAGCGATAGCAGGGCATCATCACCAGATCACCGAACAACTCCAGTCCTTCGGTGGCAATGGCGAAGTCGACGGTGCCGTCGGCGGCCATTTCGGCGATCTGCATCGGCGTACCCTGGTGCATGTGCAAGGAAACGTCAGGGTATTGCTTGATAAAGCTGCTAATAACCTGGGGCAACGCGTAGCGCGCCTGGGTATGGGTGGTGGCGATGCTCAGGGTTCCCTTCTTTTCGTTGGAGAACTCCTGAGCGATCTGCTTGATGCTCTCGCATTTGCGCAGGATCTCGCCTGCCGTCGTGATGATGCGCTCCCCCGCTGGCGTGACACGGGTCAGATGCTTGCCGCTGCGGGCGAACACCTCGACGCCGAGCTCGTCTTCCAGCAGTCGGATCTGCTTGCTGATCCCGGGTTGCGAGGTGAACAGACTCTGCGCCGTTGCCGAAACGTTGAGGTCATGGTGCGCCACTTCCCAGATGTAACGCAGTTGTTGAAGCTTCATAGAAATCCCTCAAGGCAAAGGCACCACTGCGCCTGCCGCAACACATATAACCTTATGAACGACGCGCCAACGGATGATAGATGTTCCGCCTGGCGTTTGCTGTGCGACCTTTGGTCTGACTCGCCGCGACTGCCGTTGAGCTTAGCAGCGCGGCGAAAATCGGGCCCAGCGTTTGCTCAGCCGCCAGTGCGCTGCTCCAGAAAACGCAACAAGTGATACAACATCTCCGTCCTGGGCATCGAAACGCCAGCCTGCGCTGCGGCAGCAAGCGGTGCCGCATAGATCGCTTCAAGCTCCATCGGCCGGTTCTGAAAACGATCGTGATACATGCTGGGCAGGTAATCGGGCATACGCGCAGTGCCCATCATCAGCTTCTCCGGAAAGTCTTCCGGCAGCGAACAGCCCAGCGCGTGCGCCGCCGTGCAGACCTCTTGCATGATCGCCTTGACCTGCGCGCGCGAGTGATCGCTACTGAGCAGTGACTCGGTGCCCGCGTCAAGCAACGCCGACAGCCCGTTGAACGGGACATTCCACACCAGCTTCATCCAGCGCGCCTGTGCCAGGCTGGGCATAGGCGACGAGTCCACGCCTGCCTGACGGAACATCTCGACCATCGCGTTCAGCAGCGCAAGTTGCGCCTGCTCGTCGCCGCCGACCGGTCCCGAGTGGTAACCGAGATTCACCCCGCCCAGTGCCTGATGCTCCACCACGCCGGGCGCCGAGCGATGGGCGCAGATCGCACACAAGCCACCGAGCAGATGCACGGTGTCAGGGAGGAATGGCCTGATGGCATCTTCCACCCCCAAACCGTTCTGCAGCACCACGACCTTGCAATCAGGAGCGGCCAGCTGCGCGATGATCGGCGCGAGTGCTTCATTGCTGGTGCTTTTGGCACCAACCAGCAACCAGTCGCACGCCGGCATCTTTGCCGCATCGCGATAGACCTGCGGCCGCTCCAACTGCAGCGTTCCATGAACGGCACTGTTCACCTGTAAGCCGCGCTCGCACACCGCGGCGTATTCGCTACGCAAAAGAAAGTGCACATCGTAGCCGGCACGCGCCAGCATCAACCCGTAAAAACCGCCGATGGCACCAGTGCCAATGATGCCGATACGTGGACTCACTGCAGACATACGCACTCCAGATCAGGGGACCGGCTGCGCTCGCCGCGCCAACCGGTAAAAGGTCGAACGATAGCAGTCCGGCACGCAACGTCCCAGTGACTGGCGTGGCAGCGTGATGGGTGCACTGGGGGCAAGCCTCAATAGGCCATCAATCTCGTTGTCGAGTGCGGCCTTTAGCGATAAGGTTCCGGTTCCCCGCTGCGCCCTCAGGCTGTGTTCCGCCGCACCGGGATCGCTGGCGGACGGCTCCCGTGATTCCTGACGAGTAACAAATGGCTGATTTACCAATCGACGACCTTAACGTTGCCTCCAACGTGACCCTCATCACGCCAGAGCAACTGAAGCGTGAAATTCCGCTGACCGCCTCGGCACTGCAGACCGTCTCCCACGGGCGCCAGGTGGTACGCGACATTCTCGACGGCAAGGATCACCGCCTGTTCATAGTGATCGGTCCTTGCTCCATTCACGATCTGAAGGCCGCCCACGAGTACGCCGAGCGTCTCAAGGTGCTGGCAGAAAAGGTGTCCGACAGCCTCTTCCTCGTTATGCGGGTGTATTTCGAGAAGCCACGCACCACCGTCGGCTGGAAAGGCCTGATCAACGATCCGTATATGGACGACTCCTTCAAGATCCAGGACGGCCTGCACATCGGCCGCAAGCTGCTGCTCGATCTCGCCGAGATGGGCCTGCCCACCGCGACCGAAGCGCTCGATCCGATTTCGCCGCAATACCTGCAGGACCTGATCAGCTGGTCGGCGATTGGCGCACGCACTACCGAATCCCAGACACACCGCGAGATGGCCTCGGGCCTGTCCTCCGCTGTCGGCTTCAAGAACGGCACCGACGGCAGCCTGACCGTGGCAATCAACGCCCTGCAGTCGGTTTCCAGCCCGCACCGTTTCCTCGGCATCAACCAGTCCGGCGGCGTCTCCATCGTCACCACCAAGGGCAACAACTACGGGCATGTGGTCCTGCGCGGTGGCAACGGCAAGCCCAACTACGACTCGGTCAGCGTCGCGCTGTGCGAGCAGGATCTGAAGAAGGCGGGCATCCGCCCCAATGTGATGATCGACTGCAGCCACGCGAATTCCAACAAGGACCCTGCCCTGCAGCCGCTGGTAATGGACAACGTCGCCAATCAGATTCTGGAAGGCAACAACTCCATCGTTGGCCTGATGGTGGAAAGCCACCTTGGCTGGGGTAACCAGTCCATTCCGAAGGATCTGAGTGATCTCAAGTACGGCGTATCGATCACCGATGCCTGTATCGACTGGGAAACCACCGAGAAGGCGGTGATGAGCATGCACGACAAGCTAAAGGACGTACTGCCAAGACGGCAGCGCGACTGAAACGAAAAACGCCGGTCTCCCGGCGTTTTTTTATGGGGTCGGTTCCACCCTGTCCGAGGTCGGTCGATTGCGCTCGATGTAACGTTCGACATAGGAACACGATGGAATCACCTGGTACCCCTCGCGCTCGGCATATTCGAGCGCGTGCTGCGTCAGCACAGCAGCGATGCCTCGCCCACGCAGCGCATCCGGAACGAAGGTCCGGTACATGTCCAGCGTCTGCTTGCCCAGATCCATATAGGCCAGATAGGCACAATGACCGTCGATCACGGCCTCGAAGCGATGCCCCGCCAGGTCATGGTGAACACGCACCGTATCGCTCATTTTGACTCCTCAGCAGGATTGCCCTGTCTTCTTGTTCTCGATCACGCTGCGGTCCATGACGCAGAACTGGCAGCCGAAACATACACAGGTGTCTTTTCTACCTGTTTCGCATCCGTTCGAACAGCCTCAGCTGATCAATATTTGTGCGCGGCATTGAAGGAACTTTCGATCAAACAGAAGATCAGGCAGCTATGAGTGCATGTATTCCCGGCGAACACTGGATGTTTTTTATACAACTTTCGCAAAGGGGTGGTAAAGCAAAAGGCCATTTGAAAAAAAACCTGTGGCTCCGAGGCTCGCTCCGTTTACTTAAGCTAAGTTCTAGGTAGTATGTGCGCGCAAACTTTCCATAACGGAAGTTGCTTATGGATTTCCACCTTAAGGGGAACAAGATGAACAACGTTCTGAAATTCTCTGCTCTGGCTCTGGCCGCAGTTCTGGCTACCGGTTGCAGCAACAGCATGACCAAAGAAAGCGAAGCTCGCCTGACCGCGACCGAGGACGCCGCTGCCCGCGCCCAGGCTCGCGCTGACGAAGCGTACAGCAAGGCCGACGAAGCTCTGGCCGCCGCTCAGAAGGCTCAGCAGACCGCTGACGAAGCCAACGAGCGTGCTCTGCGTATGCTGGAACGCGCCAGCCGCAAGTAAGCTTGTAGAAATAAAAAAAGCCGACCTTTGAGGTCGGCTTTTTTTATGCACTTAGATCAGCAGTCAAAACAACTGTTCTTCCTGAGCAGCCACTTCCGTCCGTTGCTCGGCAATCTGGATCGGCAGGCCGTCCTCGCCAGCGATGATTTCGCGGACCATTTCCCAGTCAAGATGCAGCTTGCCCGCGGCATCGTCGCGCTTGAGTAGCGTATTGATCACGACCGCATGCTTATCCATCAAGGTGAGCGTTTGCTGATCACCCTCTTCCAGCGGCGCATGGGCTTCGAGATACACCTTGCCCTCACTCACGCCGAATTTGTATGGCTCGTCGACGATGCGGACCGGCGTCCCCACCTTCACCATCTTCGCCAGCTCCAGCACATTGTGGTTGAGCATGCGGAAGCAGCCATGACTGACGCGCATACCGATCCCGAACTTCTTGTTCGAGCCATGGATAAGGTAGCCGGGCAGCGAAAGCGTCATCTTGAACGGCCCCAGCGGGTTATCCGGTCCGGGTGGAACGACTGTCGGTAACGGGTCGCCATCTGCAGCGTGCTCGTCACGGATGGATTGCGGTGGGTACCAGGCGGGGTTGCTGGTCATTGCCGAAATCCGCGTATTACCAACCGGCGAGCCCCAACCCTCGCGACCGATGCCGAGGGGGAAGGTGTGCACGACGTTCTTCCCTTCCGGGAAGTAATAAAGGCGGTACTCGGCAATGTTGATCACCACGCCTTCACGCGGGCCCGGCGGCAGAATGAAACGGGTCGGCAGGACGATGTCCGTGCCCTCGCCTGGCAACCAGGGATCGACACCCGGATTGGCCGCCACCAGCTCCAGATAGCCAAGGTCATGGGTTTCACCAATGGCGGCGAAGGTGTCCTCGTACTTGGCCTTGATGACCTGAATCTGACCGACGATGTCGTCGCCTTCCGGCGGCAGCGGCAGCTCGAGCGCCGCGCTGGAGCCTGCTGAAAGCAAAGCAGCGAGTGACAAACAGGAGGCGACTGCAAACGCGCGCGAGAGCATTCAGAAATCCTTGAGAACTTGGATGATGGAAATGGTGCGATTGTACGTGAACCGGGCGAAACGTGAGCTACCAGGCAGCGGTGGCGGACGGAAGGCCCTTGCGTCGCGCCTCAAGCAACTGCCTGCAGTTCGGACACAGCTGTCGGTCCTTCAGCGTGGCGCGCTCGAGCTCCCTCCAGCGAGGCTGCGCAGGCAGCAGACCGCCACACAGGGTACGGTCCGCATTGCCGCTCAGCTCAAGCTGGCGCAACGCCAGGTGCAGTCGATTCTCGCGGCAGGCGAACATGTCGTACTGTTCGTCCGGCACGATGATCCGATAAGCGTAAAGGGTCCTGGCTGAGCGCGACATCTGAGGCTCCAATCGAGGGCGCGACAGTAGCTGCGCGCACGCTTCAAAGCAAGGGCTCGAGCACCGGCCAGACGGTATCCAGCAGCTGGGTCTGGGCCTCTGCGGTGGGGTGAATGCCATCGGCCTGCATCATCCCCGCGACGCCACCAACCCCCTCCAGCAGAAACGGCACATAAGCCACCGGTTTCTCCGCTGCCAGCGAGTCGAAAGCGTCAGCGAACGCGCGGGTGTAACGCTGCCCGAGATTGGGCGGCATACGCATTCCAAGCAACAGGACCTCTGCACCCGCCTCGCGGCTGCGATCGATCATCTCGGCAAGATTCTGTTTCAATTGCGCTGGCGACTGCCCACGCAGACCGTCGTTGCCTCCCAGCTCGAGAATCACCACCTCGGGAGCATACTCCTCGAGCAACGGATCAAGCCGCGCGAGCCCGCCAGACGTGGTGTCGCCACTGATCGAAGCGTTCACCACGCGCCACGAATCATCCGCCCCGACCAGGCGTTCCTGCAGCAGATGCACCCACCCCTGGCTGGTTTCCAGCCCGAAAGCCGCGCTGATACTATCGCCGACCACCAGTACGGTTCCGGCCAGGGCTCCCTGAGTCCAGCACAGCAGCGCCAGAGCCCCGCATTTCAGCCACTTTCGCATCGGATCCCCTCATGAGCGGCAACATTCTCGACGCCCGGAACCTTAACAAAGTGGTACCCAGCACGGAAGGCGAGCTGAGCATCCTGGCCGACCTCTCGCTGCAGCTGGCCAAGGGCGACAGCCTCGCCATCGTCGGCACCTCCGGCTCGGGAAAGTCGACTCTGCTCGGTCTGCTCGCCGGGCTTGATCTGCCGAGCTCCGGGGAAGTGCACCTGGCGGGCCACGCGCTGGCCGCGCTCGATGAGGATCAGCGCGCACGCGTACGCGCCGAACACGTCGGCTTTGTCTTCCAGTCGTTCCAGTTGCTGGACAGCCTGAACGCGCTGGAGAACGTCATGCTGCCCCTTGAGCTGGATGGCCGTCGCGATGCCCGCGAGCGCGCCACCGAACTGCTTGGCCGCGTCGGCCTCGGCGAGCGCCTGCACCACTATCCGCGACAGCTTTCGGGGGGCGAGCAACAGCGGGTTGCGCTGGCCCGCGCCTTCGCCGCCGAGCCCGACGTACTGTTTGCCGATGAGCCCACCGGCAACCTCGACACGCATACCGGCGCGCACATCACCGAGCTGCTTTTCGAACTCAATCGCGAGCTTGGCACCACGCTTGTGCTGGTGACCCATGACGAGCGCCTGGCCAAACGTTGCCATCGCATGATTCGCCTCGAGGGCGGTCGGCAGATCGCTGCCGAGACGGCTGAATGATGCGCATGCCCAAGGCCCGCCTGTTCGCCCTGGCCTACCGGCAGTTATTGCGTGACGCTCGCGCCGGTGAGTTGCGCGTGCTGTTCTTCGCGCTGGTCATCGCCGTGGCCGCCAGCACCGCGATCGGTTATTTCGGCGCACGCCTGAACGGCGCCATGCTGCTACGCGCCAGCGAATTCCTCGGTGCTGACCTGGTGTTGAGCGGCAGCGCGCCGGCAGCGCCAGCGCAGATCGAAGCGGGCACGGCGCAAGGCCTCGCGCATGCCCAGGTCGTCGAGTTCTCCAGCGTCATCGCGACCGATGAGGATCTGCAGCTTGCCAGCGTCAAGGCCGCCAGCAACGGTTATCCGTTGCGGGGCACCCTGCGCAGCGCTGCGCAGCCCTATGAAACCGAGCAGCCCGGCGGCTCTCCTGCACCCGGCGAAGCCTGGGCCGAGGCGCGGCTGTTTGCAGCACTTGAGCTGGAGATCGGCGACAGCATCGAGGTCGGCAACAAGCCGCTGCGCCTGACCCGCGTGCTGACCTACGAGCCCGACCGGGTTGGCGACTTCTACAGCCTGACGCCTCGGGTGCTGATGCACCTGGACGACCTGACCGCGACCGGTGTCGTGCAACCCGGCAGCCGCGTCCGTTATCGCGAGCTGTGGCGAGGTGAAAGCGCGGCATTGGCGGCCTATCAACAGTCACTGCAAAGCGATCTGCAGGCGCACCAACGCATCGAAACAGCCAACGACAGCAATCGCCAGATCGGCGGTGCCCTTGGTCGCGCCGAACGCTATCTGAACCTGGCCAGCCTTGCCGCCATCCTGCTGTCCGGGGTGGCGGTCGCGCTCTCCGCCGCCCGCTTCGCTGCGCGCCGCTTCGATGCCAGTGCACTGTTGCGCTGCCTGGGCCTGTCGCGTCACGACGCCCTGCTGCTCTACGCCCTGCAACTGGGCATGCTCGGCCTGTTGGCGAGCATCGCCGGTGCACTGCTCGGCTGGGCCGCGCAGCACGGACTGTTCTTTTTGCTGCGCGATCTGCTCGCCCAAGAAATACCACCTGGCGGCATCTGGCCGGCCGCGGCAGGCATCGCAACCGGGCTGGTGGCACTGGCAGGCTTTGCCCTGCCGCCGCTGGCGGGGCTGGGGCGCGTGCCTCCGCTGCGCGTGCTGCGCCGCGACATGCTGCCGGTACCACCTAGCGCGTGGCTGGTCTATGGGACCGCGATTTTCGCCCTCGGGCTGATCATGTGGCGGCTGAGCCTGGATCTGAAGATCACGCTGGCACTGCTCGGCGGCGGCCTGCTCGCTACGCTGCTGCTTGGCGGTCTGCTTCTTATGGGGCTCAAGGCCATGCGCCGCCTGCTTGCCGGTGCCTCGCTGAGCTGGCGCCTGGGCCTCGGCCAGTTGCTGCGCCATCCACTGGCTGCCGCCGGACAGGCCCTTGCCTTCGGCCTGATCCTGCTGGCCATGGCGCTTATCGCGCTGCTGCGAGGTGAGCTGCTCGATACCTGGCAGGACCAGCTGCCGGACAACGCACCGAATCATTTCGTGCTCAATGTACTGCCAGCGGAAAAGGATGCCTTTGCCGAGCGCATCGCGACCATCTCGGACCATGCCGCGCCACTGTATCCGGTCGTGCCAGGACGCCTGATCGCGATCAACGGCGAGCCGGTGCGCCAGCTGGTCAGCAAGGAATCCCAGGGTGAGCGCGCGATCCGCCGCGACCTGAGCCTGACCTGGGCCGCCGAACTACCGAAGGACAATCACATCGTCGCGGGCACCTGGTGGGGCGATCAGGGCGATGCGGACATTCCTGGGGTATCCGTCGAGGCGGAACTTGCGCAAAGCCTGCAATTGAAGGTCGGTGATCGACTGTCCTTCACCATAGGCGGGCTGACCCGCGAGGCCAGCGTCACCAGCCTGCGCGAGGTCAACTGGGACAGCTTCCAGCCCAACTTCTACATGATCTTCGAACCGGACACGCTCCAGGGCATGCCGGCCACCTACATGACCAGCTTCCACCTGCCGCCTGGCAAGGAACGCGAACTGGTTGAGCTGGCCCGCGCGTTTCCTTCGGTCACCCTGCTACAGGTCGAGGCGCTGTTGGCTCAATTGCGCAGCATCCTTGCGCAGGTATCACTGGCCGTGGAATACGTACTGCTGTTCGTCCTGGCCGCCGGCCTGGCGGTTCTGTTCGCCGGACTGCAAGCGACGCTGGACGAGCGCATTCGTCAGGGCGCGTTGCTCAGGGCGCTCGGTGCAGAGCGGGGCTTGCTGCTTCGTGCGCGCCGAGCCGAGTTCGGCCTGTTGGGCGCCGCCAGCGGCCTGCTCGCCGCGCTCGGCTGCGAGCTGGTCAGCGCCCTGCTCTATCACTACGCATTCGATCTGCGCTGGCAGCCGCACCCATGGCTGCTGGTACTGCCGTTGATAGGTGCTTTGCTGGTCGGTGGCGCGGGTCTGATCGGTACTCGACGCGCGCTGAATGCGAGCCCGCTGACCGTACTGCGCGAGAGTTGAAGCGCTACAATCGGCGACTTTTCAGCGAGGACGCAAATCCATGAGTCGCTATCGCCCACCGCGCCCGGCCGGCACGCCCCTGATCACCCCAGAAGGCGAGGCTCGGCTGCGTGCCGAGCTGCACGAACTCTGGCACGTCAAGCGTCCGCAGGTGACTCAATCGGTGAGCGAAGCGGCGGCGCAGGGTGATCGTTCGGAGAACGCGGAATACACCTACGGCAAGAAGATGCTGCGAGAGATCGACAGCCGCGTGCGGTTCCTGACCAAGCGTCTGGAAAAGCTCAAGGTCGTAGGCGACCGGCCCAGCGACCCGAACAAGGTGTATTTCGGCGCCTGGGTGACCCTGGAGGACGAGGATGGTGAGGAAGCGCGCTATCGAATCGTCGGTCCTGACGAACTGGACCTGCGCCAGGGCCTGATCAGCATCGACTCGCCCCTGGCGCGGGCGTTGGTGGGCAAAAGCCTGGATGCCGAAGTCCAGGTGCAAACCCCGACCGGCATGAAGCTCTGGTATGTGGTCGCTGTCGAGTATCAGTGACCAGCAGGTCAATATCGGACGATTTGGTCATTATCTTCGGCGATTATGCTGACTTCTCAAAGTGATTGGCGGCTAAAAAGCAAAATCATCACTTTCTTACCCAGGCGCCGTTTCGCTCGGTAACAATGGCTGCACGCCGCACAGATATCACCGCAATATCACCTCCCCTCGTAATTGCCCGGCTAGAGCGGACGCGCCCCCGCTCGGCACTTATGGCACGAATGCTGCGCTCTTCAGCGCGCAGTACGCGCCATGCGCGGTGAACGGCAATGGACTGCCCACAGCCCGATTCACATTCGAAGAGTGCGTCCATGAACAACAACAAAACCTTGCTCGCTCTCTGTCTCGGTAGCGCCATGGCGCTTGCCGGTCAGGCTCATGCTGCTAATGGCAGCGGCTACACCGCTACGAAGTACCCGATCGTGCTCGCCCACGGCATGCTCGGCTTCGACAGTCTGCTGGGCATCGATTACTGGTACGGCATCCCCAGCGCGCTGCGCCGCGACGGTGCGCAGGTCTACATCACCGAAGTCAGTCAGCTCAATACGTCCGAATTGCGCGGTGAGGAGCTGCTTGCGCAGGTGGAGGAAATCGTCGCCATCAGCGGCAAGCCAAAGGTCAATCTGGTCGGCCACAGCCACGGCGGCCCAACCGTGCGTTATGTAGCCGGTGTCCGGCCGGACCTGATCGCCTCGGTAACCAGCGTGGGCGCACCTCACAAGGGTTCGGAAGTCGCCGATCTGATCCGCAAGATCCCCGAGGGCTCCTCTGGCGAGGCGATCATCGCCGGACTGGTGAACTCCATGGGCAGCTTCATCAATTTCGTTTCCGGCAGCTCAAGCACGGCCCCGCAGGACTCTCTCGGCTCGCTGGAGTCGCTCAACAGCGAAGGCGCCGCCCGCTTCAACGCCAAATTCCCGCAAGGCATTCCCACCACCGCTTGCGGCGAGGGCGCCTACAAGGTCAATGGCGTGCGCTACTACTCCTGGAGTGGCACCAGCCCGCTGACCAACCCACTGGATATCAGCGACGCCATGATGGGTGCCGGAGCCCTAGCATTCAGCGGGCCCAACGATGGACTGGTCGGGCGCTGCAGCTCGCACCTGGGCATGGTGATCCGCGATAACTACCGGATGAACCACCTGGACGAGGTCAATCAGTTCATGGGGCTGACCAGCCTGTTCGAGACCGATCCGGTCAGTGTCTATCGCCAACACGCCAACCGCCTGAAGAACGCGGGCCTTTGACGCGCGACTCTTCGTGAACCAGGCCGGGATCGTCGATCCCGGCCGCTATCACCGAGCACCCCATGAGCAAATACATAATTCTTCTGATGCTGGCCGTGGCGCTAAGCCTGACCATCATGCAGAGCCGATCGACACCCAGCCCGGCCGCAGTGGCCGAATTGCCATCGGCCACCTCACCCGCCACGGCTGCCCCAACACCACCCCGGCAGCCGCTGAAAACCCAACCGGCACCGCAAGGCACGCCGCAGTTGCCGACGTCGTTCAAGGGCACCCAGGTCGATGGCCAGTTCCGTCTGGATGAAGCCGGCCACCTGCTAATCGGCGCCGAACTTCGGCATCTGTTCGATTACTTTCTCGCCGCAGCCGGAGAGGAGCCGTTGAAGAACAGTATCGAACGCTTGCGCCGTTACATCGCCGCCGAGCTGCCGCAGCCGGCTCAGAGCCAGGCATCAGCAGTGCTCACCCAATATCTCAACTACAAGCGCCAACTGCTTGATCTGGAAGCAGCTTATTCGCGAACCACGGACATTTCAGCGCTACGCCAACGCTTGAGTGCCGTGCAGGCGTTGCGCGCACGCGTGCTGGAGCCGGCTGTTCACCAGGCGTTCTTCGCCCTGGACGAGGCCTATGATCGCTTCAGCCTGGAGCGCCTGGCCATTCAAGCCGATTCAGCACTGGACAGCGAAGCCAAGGGCCGCGCCATCGACCAGCTGCGCGCCGGATTGCCCGGCGACCTGCAAGAGCTGCTCGTGCCGCAGCTGCAAAGCGAGCTGCGAGAGCAAACTGTCGCCTTGCAGGCCCAGGGCGCCAATGCGCAGCAGATCCGCCAGCTGCGCCAACAGTTGGTGGGCAGCGAGGCTGCCGCCCGACTCGAAGCGCTGGATCGACAGCGCGCGCAGTGGCAGCAACGGGTCGCTGTCTATCGGCAGGAACGTCAGCGTATCGAAGCCACCCGCGGCCTGGACGATGTCGAGCGCCGCAGCGCTATCGAGCAACTGGAGGCCGAGCAGTTTGACGAGGGCGAACGCTTGCGGCTTGTCGCTGCCTTTCAGCAGCAGGAAGTGGCGGAGCGCTGAGAGCGGTCAGTTGGCCGCGGTCTCGCGGTCGGCCTCGAGCAGATAGCGCTCGCGCTGGTAGGCCAGGTAGTACTTGTTGACGCTGTTGACGTATGCCACTACGCCCATGCCAACAGTTTCCATAGCGATACGCTCGACCTGGAAGAACCACTGATCCGGGTTCAGACCGCGCCGACGGGCTTCGGCGCGCATACTCTGCACCCGCTGCGGGCCGAGGTTGTAGGCGGCGAGAATAAACGCCATGCGCTCACGCTCGTTCAGTCGCGGGCTGGCGAAAAAGTTACGACGGATGTTCGCCAGATACTTCGCACTGGCCTGCACGTTGTTGTCCAACTGGTGGATGTTGTTGACACCCATCGCACGAGCCGTGGCCGGCGTCACCTGCATCAACCCCGTGGCACCGCCGGCGCCCCGCGCCGCGGGGTTCAGGGTGGACTCCTTGAACGCCAGGGCGGCGAGGTTCAGCCAGTCCAGCTCGATCTGTTCGGCATAGCGCTGCAGGGTCGGACGAACCTTTTCCAGACGCTGGCGGCCCACTCGGTCGAGCGGGTACTGGACCTTGTACAAACGCCGGTAGACGCGCTCGAAGGCGGCATCCTGGTTGTCTGGCAGATCGAAATCCTTGAGAAAGCGATCAGCACTGGCGCGCAACATGCTGGCGTCGTTCCGCACGAACCAGTGCATGCTGGCCTTGTCGCCCAGGCTCAGGTGCTGCTCGATGCGCAGTTTCGGCATGACCTTGGCCCAGCGCTCGGCGATGGTCTGCTCGACCACGGTCGCCGGATAGACGCCGGCCTGCACCATCTCCAGCACATCCTCGACAGCCAACGTGGGGTCGACCCACTCGGCAACGATCGGCGCCAGCTTGCGCTCCATCAGTTGCCTGTTCAGCCGCGCGAGCGCCGGCCCTGCGGCGCTGCCAGGTGGCAACGCAAGGCTGCGCCCGGATAGCTGGTCCAGACGCTGATAGCGTGGGCCGCCCTGGCGGCCGACGAGCACCAATGACACGTCGCTGACTACCGGCCGGCTGCGGCTGATGCCTTTCATGCCCGCCAGCGGCAGTAATTCGCCGGGCGCTACCAGATCCCCCTCGCCGCGCTGCAGCGCGCCAAGCAACTGATCCTTGGCTTTGGGGATGATCTTCAGGGTAATCGGCCGCGCGGATGCAGCATTGCGATTCAGGTACTGCTCGAAGGCCCGCAGCCGCGCGTACTCGACGCCAATCGCTTCGCCTTTCACCTCACCGGAGCTGTTCCGGCTCTGATTGACCAGCACGCGCAGTACGCCACTACGGCGAATTTCGGCCAGATCACGTACCTTGTCGTTCGCTTGCCACGCCTCGGGACCCGCCAAGCGCGCAGTCGCCATCGTTGGCATCAGGGCCAGCAGCAGGCAGAACATGAGTGGCAGCAATCGTGGCATCGGGATGCACCGGTGTGAAGACGCAGGGAACGCTGGTGCGGTGCTCCCTGCCCGCAAAAGGTGGCAAAGGTTCTCACAGGTTGGCTTATTCCGCCAGTTTACTCTCCAAACTGGTTTAGCTATAACTCGTATATTATTGATTTAGTTAGTTTTTAAGTTCGAGGTATCCATGCAGCTTATCGACATCGGCGTCAATCTGAGCCACCCGACATTCGCCTCCAGCGCACCTGCGGTCGTCGAGCGCGCCAGAGCGGCCGGCGTCGTGCAGATGGTGCTTACCGGCACCAGCCTCGAAGAAAGCGAAGCTGCTCTCAAGCTCTGTCGCCAACTGGACGAGTCCCGCCTGCACCTGTTCGGTACCGCGGGTGTGCATCCGCATGATGCGAGCCACTGGACGACTGACAGCGCCAGCCAGTTGCGCGGCCTTCTCGCCGAGCCCGAAGTGCGCGCAGTCGGCGAATGCGGCCTGGACTTCAATCGCGATTTTTCACCGCGACCGCTACAGGAGCGCGCGCTGGAGGAACAGTTGCAACTCGCCGTCGAACTGCGATTGCCGGTCTTTCTGCACGAACGCGACGCCAGCGACCGGTTGCTGGCGATTCTGCGACCGTTTCGGGACCACCTCCCTGCGGCGGTGGTGCACTGTTTCACCGGTGAAAAACAGGCGCTGTACGGCTATCTCGACCTGGACCTGCACGTCGGCATCACCGGCTGGATATGCGACGAACGCCGCGGTACCCATCTGCATCCCCTGGTGAAGGACATCCCTACAGGTCGTCTGATGCTCGAGAGCGACGCGCCGTATCTGCTGCCACGCACCCTGCGACCGAAGCCTAAGAGCGGCCAGAACGAACCGGCCTACCTTACGGAAGTACTGCGCGAAGTCGCGCTCCATCGCGGCGAGAGCGAAGCGTCGCTGGCGGCGCACACCACGCGCTGTGCGCGCGCGTTCTTCGGCCTGCCGGACCTCGACTGAGTCACAGAAATTTCTCAAGCTCTGCCTTAGGCGGCCGTTAAATGTTCAGCCGCAGTGCAAGCAAGCGTTCCGCTACGCGCGCGCAACCTCCTATAGAAGAAGAGCAGTCATGGCCGTTTGGATTCGCGATCTGTCGCTCAAGTACAAGTTCTGGGCACTGAACATGGTGACCTTCGTCATCGCGTTGCTGCTGGTGCTTTACGCCGTACAACTGGAGCAAAGCGCCCGTAGCGCCGACGCCGTCGCTGCAGCGCAGGCGCGTGCGTCGCTGCTGGCGAGCTGGCCGGCCGATGCTGCGCTGCCGCAGGGTGCGGACCTGATCGCGTTCCAGGCAGATCAGCGCGCCGCGGTCGAGGGTCAGGCTATCGCCGAAAGCGGCTGGACCACCCTCGCCCACGACCGACTGTTCTCCAGCAATCCCGTGGTCGGCGCCCACCTGATCTCCGCGACGAATGGTCAGAAGCTGGCTGTACTGGCCCGCGCGCCCAGCGCTGTTCAGGTACTGAGCCAGCACTTTTTCAGCTACGCCGTGGCGGTCGCCGTGCTGATGCTCGGCCTGCTCGGCGCTTCGCAACTGCTTATCCGCTTTCTGCTCAGCCACCTCAACACGCTCAAGGACGTCATGCTGCACGTGGAGCGCAGTGGCGACCTGCAGGCACGGGTTCCGCTGGACAGCCGTGACGAAGTCGGCCAGATGGCCAGCGCATTCAACGCCATGCAGGGCGGCTATCAACGCGTGGTCAGCACCGTCGCCCAGGCTGCTGCGCGTCTCGACGAGGGCGCGAGCCGGCTCGCCACGAGCATGAACGACGTGCACAAGGGCATGCGCGGTCAGCAGGGGGAAACCGACCAGGCAGCCACGGCCATCAACGAAATGAGCGCCACGGTGCAACAGATCGCCGAGCATGCACGCGAAACTCGCGATCAATCACAGAACGCCGACCGCCTTGCGGGCGATGGCCACCGGGTCGTCGGCCGTGTGGAGAAGTCCATCTCCAGCCTATCCCAGGGCGTGCAGCAGACCGGCGAGATGATCGAGCAGCTCGCCGCGGACAGCCAGAAGATCAACGGCGTGGTCAACGTGATCCACAGCATCGCCGAACAGACCAACCTGCTAGCGCTCAACGCGGCCATCGAAGCAGCCCGGGCCGGTGAACAGGGCCGCGGATTCGCCGTGGTTGCCGATGAGGTTCGCAACCTGGCCAAGCGTGTGCAAAGTTCCACCGATGAGATCACCCAGATGATCTCCGGCCTGCAGTCGATGACCCGCGACGCCGTGGAGTTCATGCAGGAAAGCTCACTCAAGGCCGACGACTGCGTGCGTGAAGCCCATGACGCAGCGCAGGCGCTGGAGGCCATCGCCGATGCGGTCGCGCAGATGCGTGAAAGCAACACGCAGATCGCCGTGGCGGCCGAACAGCAAAGCCAGGTAGCCGAGGAGCTCAATCGCTCGGTCACCGGCATCCGCGACGTCACGGAACGCACCGTGGAGCAGACCGTAAGCTCGGCCAGCACCAGTGCCGAGCTGGCCGCGCTGTCCACCGATCTGAGCCGTGCCATCGGCCAGCTCAAGCTCTAGCTTCCTGCCAATGCGGCGTTGCGCTCGTGCAACGCCCTCCGCGCTCGAAAAGCATGCACTGCCTCGAGCGCAGCCCCAAAACAGGGCATCCCCCTAGTGCCACCCTTCCCCACGACGCCTGCAGCGCGCGTTTTTTGTGCATTGGCATCGCTCTTGCTTTGTATCCTTTGCGAAGAAAGCTGCTGCACCTGCGAAGACAATTTTAAATAGCTGACTAGGGTTCCGACTCGTTGACGCGAGTGGCTGGTCCGAGAGTTGGCGACCTCCAGCGAGGTTACACGGCGGGATAAAAGCCCGGGAGACAGCGTGATTGCACGCAGCTCCTGCGCTATTCCCAACACTGGAGGGTTTGCCATGTGCCCGCTCGAAACGGCTTTGCCGTTCTCCGCTCTGCCTTGTGCCAGGGCCTCTGCCGCACCCGAACTTCACAGTATTCCACCTGTTGCCGCGGCCGTTGCACGGGGCATCTGCCTATGCGTCTGATCAACCGCACTCCCGGACGTAGCGGCTGGTTGGCACTGGCAATTCTGCCCTTCGCCCTGCTGCTGGCGCTGTACCTGACCAACTCGGCCCAGCGCCTGGAACTGAACCCCAACGACAAGTTGCTGCCCAGCTTCGGCCAGATGAGCGCAGCCGTCGAACGCCTCGCTTTCACCCCCGACAAACGCTCTGGCGACTATCTGTTCTGGCAGGACACCGCCTCCAGCCTCAAGCGCCTCGGCACCGGTCTTGCCATCGCGGCAGTGGCCGGCCTGTGCCTGGGTATCGTTGCCGGCACCCTGCCGCTGTTCAGCGCGCCGCTCTCGCCGTTGCTCACGGTGCTGTCGATGGTGCCACCGCTGGCGATCCTGCCGATCCTGTTCATCGTCTTCGGCCTGGGTGAACTGTCCAAGGTGATGCTGATCGTCATCGGTATCACGCCGATCCTGGCTCGTGACCTTGAACACCGAGCACGAGAAATCCCCCGCGAGCTGCTGATCAAGGCGCAAACCTTGGGCGCCAACACCTGGACCCTGATCCTGCGCCTGGTCCTGCCGCAGCTGATGCCGCGCCTGCTGATCAGCCTGCGCCTGGTGCTCGGTTCGGCCTGGCTGTTCCTCATCGCCGCCGAGGCCATCGCCTCCACCGATGGCCTGGGCTACCGCATCTTTCTCGTGCGTCGCTACATGGCGATGGACGTGATCCTGCCCTATGTCGCCTGGATCACTCTGCTGGCCTGGGCCATGGACTACCTGCTGCGGCGCCTGACCCAGCTGCTGTTCCCCTGGTATGAAGGAGCCAAGGCATGAGCGAGAACAACGCCAAGGCACCCGTTGCCGCACAGTCGAGCCAATGCACAAAGCAACCAGGGACTCGCGCGGGCGGCGACCCCAGCTCCTTCATTCAGGTGAAGAACGTCTGGCAGCAGTACGGCGATCAGGTCGTGCTGGAGCGCCTGAATCTGAACATCGCCGAAGGTGAGTTCTGCACCCTGGTCGGTGCTTCCGGCTGCGGCAAATCCACCTTCTTGCGGTTGCTGCTCGGCCAGGAGGCACCCAGCCGCGGCGAGATCCTGCTCGATGGCCAGCCGCTGGCCAACGAACCGGATGCCAGCCGCGGCGTGGTCTTTCAGCGCTACTCGGTATTTCCACACCTGACCGTACTGGACAACGTCGCCCTCGGCCTGGAACTGCCGCGCGCCCCGCTACTGGGCCGTCTGCTTGGTCACCGCAAGCGCGATGCCCGCGAGCAGGCCGCGCAGATGCTGCACAAGGTCGGCCTCGGCCATGCGCTGGACAAGTACCCGGCGCAGTTGTCCGGCGGCATGCAGCAGCGCCTGGCCATCGCCCAGGCGCTGATCATGAAACCCCGTGTGCTCTTGCTCGACGAGCCCTTCGGCGCACTCGATCCGGGCATCCGCAAGGACATGCATGAGCTGCTGCTGGAGCTGTGGCGGGAAACCCGGCTGACGGTGTTCATGGTCACCCATGACCTCTCGGAAGGCTTCACCCTCGGCAGCCGCATCCTGGTGTTCGACAAGCCGCGCATCGATCCCCACGCCCCGGGCGCCTATGGCGCGCGGGTGACCTACGACATTCCCTTGCACGAGGGCCGCCACGCGCCCGGCGCGGCCGCTGGCCTGCCGGCCACCCTCGGCGAGAAATTCCGAACTGCCTACCAAGGAGCCTGACATGAGCGCTTCACTCGCGATCCGCCCCACGCTGTACGAGGAAACCGTTCCCGGTGGCGGCCACACCTCCTTCGTCCTCAAGCGTGGCCAGCTGCTGCGCCTGGCCGATCTGGAAGGCGGCGCCAACGTAAGTTTGATGCTGCTCAACGCCCAGGAGAAGAGCGAGCGGCTGAACCTGCCCGACACCCTCAAGTGCCAGCACACCGCCAAGCTCACCGCCGGTCATTGTCTCTACTCGGACATGGGCCGCGTACTCGCTGCCATCACCGCCGACACCTGCGGCTGGCACGACAGCTTTGGCGGCGTGCTGAACGCCGATGAAGTCGCCGAGAAGTACGGCCAGGGCCGCTATCAGGAACTGCGCAACGGCTTCTTCCGCAACGGCACCGACAACCTGCTGGTGGAGATGGGCAAGTGGAACCTCAACCTGCAGGACCTGCTCATGGTGCTCAATCTGTTCAGCCGGGTGGACGTCACCGCCGACGGCACCTTTGCCTTCCACAGCGGCAATTCCAAAGCGGGCGACTACATCGAGCTGTACGCGCCAATGGACACCCTGGTGATCCTCACCGCCTTGCAGCATCCGCTGGACCCCAATCCGCTGTACGCACCCAAACCGGTGCAGCTGAGCTGGCACAAGGTCGAGAGCGATGGCATCAGCGTGCTCTGCCGCACTTCGCGTCCGGAGAACGGCCGCGGCTTCCACAACACCGAACGACTCTACATCTGAGGAGGTTGCCGACATGACCATCGTAGAAAGCAGCCTGCACCCCGAAACCGCCAACTTCCGCCACCTGATCCCGGCCGGCGAGCCGTACCTGTTCGAAGTGAAGGCCGGACAGACCCTGCGCTTGCTGGATGTCGAGGGCAATCAAGCCATCGACACGTTGTTCTTCAGCGCGAAGAACCCGCGCGAACGCTTCGACCCGCAGCGCACCCTACGCCGGCAGAACAAGGTCTATCTCACCGCCGGCACGGTGTTGTATTCCAACCTCGGCAACCCCTTGCTGACCATCGTCGCCGACACCTGCGGTCGCCACGACACCCTCGGCGGCGCCTGCGCCCAGGAGAGCAACGTGGTGCGCTACGCCCTGGACAAGCGCTACATGCACAGCTGTCGCGACAACTTTCTGCGCGCCAGCCTGCACGACGGCCGTCTGGAGAAGCGCGACATCGGCGCCAACATCAACTTTTTCATGAACGTTCCGGTGACGCCCGAGGGCGGCCTGACCTTCGAGGACGGCCTTTCCGCACCGGGCAAGTACGTGGAGCTCAAGGCCGAGCAGGACGTGATCGTGCTGATCTCCAACTGCCCGCAACTGAACAACCCCTGCAACGGCTGGAACCCGACGCCCGCCGAGGTGCTGGTGTGGGACTGATGGCACTGTTACGACGCCACCTGCTGCCGCTGCTGCAGGCGCGCGCCGGGCAAAGGCCCGAGCTGCCGACAGCGAAGCAACCCTCCCCAACCACGGACGGCCGTGGCGCAGATGAATAAAGGCGGGACGGCCCGCCAGCCCTTCGAGGGTTACTGAACATGTTCGACAAACTTCTGATCGCCAACCGCGGCGCCATTGCCTGCCGCATCCTGCGTACGCTGCGCGCCCTGGATGTGAAAGGCGTGGCCGTCTACTCCGAGGCCGACGCCGCCAGCCTGCATATCCAGCAGGCCGACGAGGCCCACAGCCTGGGCGAAGGCCCGGCAGCGCAGACCTATCTGGTGGTGGAAAAGATTCTCCGCGTCGCCCGGGAAACCGGCGCGAAAGCCATTCACCCCGGCTACGGCTTTCTCTCCGAGAACGCCGCCTTTGCCGAAGCCTGTGAAGCCGCCGGCATCGCCTTTGTCGGCCCAACGCCAGAACAGCTGCGGGTGTTTGGCCTGAAGCACACCGCCCGCGCCCTGGCCAAACAACGCGGCGTACCGATGCTGGAGGGCACTGAGCTGCTCGACAGCCTCGCCGATGCCCTCGGCGCAGCCGAGCAGGTCGGCTACCCGGTGATGCTGAAAAGTACCGCCGGCGGTGGCGGTATCGGCATGCGCGTGTGCCGCTCGGCGGCGGAACTCGCCGAGGCCTTCGACGCGGTCAAGCGCCTGGGACAGAACAACTTCAGCGACTCGGGCGTGTTCATCGAGAAATACATCGAGCGCGCCCGCCATCTGGAAGTGCAGGTGTTCGGCGATGGTGCCGGCGACGTCATCGCCCTCGGCGTGCGCGACTGCTCGGTGCAGCGGCGCAACCAGAAGGTGCTGGAGGAAACTCCGGCACCGAACCTGCCGGCCGGCATGGCCGAGGCACTGTGCGAAGCGGCTATCACGCTGGCCAAGGCCGTGGACTACCGCAGCGCCGGCACCGTCGAGTTCGTCTACGACGCCGAGGCGCAGCGCTTCTACTTCCTCGAGGTGAACACCCGCCTGCAGGTCGAGCACGGCGTCACCGAGCAGGTCTGGGGCGTCGATCTGGTGCGCTGGATGATCGCGCTGGCCGCCGGCGACCTGCCGCCGCTGGCGGAGCTGACCAGGATGCTGAAGCCCAGCGGGCATTCGATCCAGGCGCGCGTCTATGCCGAAGATCCGGGCCGGGATTTCCAGCCGAGTCCCGGTTTGCTCACCGCCGCGAGCTTCCCGGCAGCCGACGGCAAGGCCCTGCGCGTCGATACCTGGGTCGAGGCTGGCTGCGAGATCCCGCCGTATTTCGACCCGATGATCGCCAAGGTCATCACCTGGGCGCCGAGCCGCGAGGACGCCCGCGTTGCGCTGGACGCCGCCCTCGGCGACACCCTGCTCTACGGTGTGGAAACCAACCGCGGTTACTTGCGCCAGATCCTTGCCTTCACCCCGTTCGCCAGCGGCAACCCCTGGACCCGCTGTCTGGAGGGCCTCAGCTACAAGGCCGATACCTTCGAGGTCATCAGCGCCGGCACCCAGACCACCGTGCAGGACTTCCCCGGGCGCCTCGGCTACTGGGCGGTGGGCGTGCCGCCGTCCGGCCCAATGGACAGCCGCGCGCTGCGCCTGGGCAATGCCCTTTTGGGCAACCCCGAGGACGCCGCCGGGCTGGAAATCACCATGAGCGGACCGACCCTGCGCTTTAACACCGATGCGGTGGTGGCGGTGACCGGCGCGGAAATACCGTTGAAGCTGGATGACGTGCCGCAGCCGATGAGCACTGCGCTGTTCATCCCAGCCGGCAGCACCCTGACGATCGGCACCATTGCCGGTGCCGGTGCGCGGTCGTATCTGTGCGTGCGCGGCGGTCTGCAGGTGCCGGAGTATCTGGGCAGCAAGAGCACCTTTACCCTCGGCCAGTTCGGCGGCCACGGCGGCCGCGCCTTGCGTGCCGGCGACGTGCTGCATCTGGCACCGCTGACCGACTCGTCTGCCGGCGCCACGCTGGCCGCCGAGCTGTGCAGCGCCCTGCCGGCGGTGCGCGAAATTCGCGTGATCTACGGCCCCCACGGTGCGCCGGAATACTTCACAGAAGGCTATATCGAGCGCTTCTTCGCCACCGACTGGGAAGTGCACTTCAACTCCAGCCGCACCGGCGTGCGCCTGATCGGGCCCAAGCCCGAATGGGTGCGCGAGAGCGGCGGCGAGGCCGGCCTGCACCCGTCGAACATCCACGACAACCCCTACGCCATCGGCGCGGTCGATTTCACCGGCGACATGCCGGTGATCCTCGGCCCCGACGGCCCGAGCCTGGGGGGGTTTGTCTGTCCGGTGACCATTATCGAGGCGGACCTGTGGCAGCTCGGGCAGCTTAAGGCAGGGGATAAAGTGCGCTTTGTCCCGGTGGATATCGCCACAGCGCGGGAGCTGGCAAGAGCCCGGCGCGAAGAGTGCGCGCTTGTCTCCCCTCTCCCTCCGGGAGAGGGGCCGGGGCGGCCTGCGATTGGGGTGAGGGCTGTTTCAACCGACAGCAAAAGCCCCTCACCCCAGCCCTCTCCCGGGGGGAGAGGGGGCATTTACGCGCAGTCTGCGGAATATGCGCTCACCTCCCCCATCGTCCTCGAACTCGGCCAGGACGACACCCGTCTGGTCGCCCGGCTCTCCGGCGACACCCATCTGCTGCTAGAAATCGGCGCGCCGGAACTGGACCTGGTGCTGCGCTTCCGCGGCCATGCGCTGATGCAGGCGCTGGAAGCCAAGGGACTCGACGGCGTCATCGACCTCACACCCGGCATCCGTTCGCTGCAGGTCCACTACCAGCCGGAAACCCTGCCGCTGGCCGTGCTGCTGGAGACAGTCGCCGGCCTGTGGGCCGCAGTGTGCGCCGCGCAGGATCTCAAGGTCCCCTCGCGCATCGTCCACCTGCCGCTGTCCTGGGACGACCCGGCTTGCCAGCTGGCGATCGAGAAGTACACGACCACGGTGCGCAAGGACGCGCCCTGGTGCCCGAGCAACCTGGAGTTCATCCGACGCATCAACGACCTGCCGAACCTCGACGAGGTGTACCACAAGGTGTTCGAGGCCAGCTATCTGGTGATGGGCCTGGGCGACGTCTACCTCGGCGCGCCGGTGGCCACTCCGCTGGACCCGCGCCACCGGCTGGTCACCACCAAGTACAACCCGGCGCGCACCTGGACCGCGGAAAACTCGGTGGGCATTGGCGGCGCCTACATGTGCGTCTACGGCATGGAAGGCCCGGGTGGTTACCAGTTCGTCGGTCGCACCCTGCAGATGTGGAGCCGCTACCGCGCCGTCGAGGCGTTCGGCGGCCAGCCCTGGCTGCTGCGTTTTTTCGACCAGATCCGTTTCTACCCGGTCAGCGCCGAGGAGCTGCTGAAGATTCGCCGCGATTTTCCACTGGGCCGCTACCCGCTGAAGATCGAGGAGACCGAGCTGTGCCTGTCGGACTACCAGGACTTTCTCGCCGCCGAGGCCGAAGGCATCGAGGCCTTCCGCAGCCAGCAGCGCGCGGCCTTCGACGCCGAGCGCCAGCGCTGGATCGAATCGGGGCTGGCGCATTTCGAGAGCGAGGAAGTAGCGGCCGATCTCGGTGAAGACACCCCGCTTGGCGCCGGTGAGCACGGCATCGAAAGCCATATCGCCGGCAATCTCTGGCAGGTGTCGGTGGCCGAGGGCGCGCGCGTGGCTGCCGGCGACGTGCTGGTGATCCTTGAGAGCATGAAGATGGAAATTCCGCTCATCGCTCCGGTCGCCGGGGTGGTGAAGGACATCCGTGTGCAACCCGGCTCTCCGGTGCGCGCCGGCCAACGGGTGGTGGTGATCGAGGAGGTTTGAGAGCTGTGGTCTTTGCCGACCATTTCCCCTCTCCCTCAGGGAGAGGGGACCGGTTCGGTGGTGGCTCGGGGGTCTGGACATCGACGCAGCTCGCGCATTGCCATGAGCCGCGTAACGAAATCCCTGCGCCTGACACGAAAGTAACGCCAGACCACAAGAGCATCGGCGACACCGAACCAACCCTCGCACCTTTGGGGAGACGGCCGGAATGAGGGGAACAGACCCAACCAAATCCCTCGCTACGACACACACCACAGGCGCCGGACTAACAGTACCAGAGCAACGCCAGACCACAAGGCCACCAGCAACACCGAATCAACCCCCTCGCCCCTTTGGGGAGAGGGCTGGGGTGAGGGGAAAGGGCCGCCAGCCTGACCTTCATCCCGACCGAACAGACCAGGCCTGCCACAGAGGAAGCCAACCATGACGACCCATTTCGATCTTCGCCTCGACACGCTGCGCAATGCCTATGAAGCCGGCACCACGACCCCGCGCCAGCTGATCCTCGAACTGCACGCCAAGGCCGCAGAACTGAACGGCGAATTCAACGCCTTTATCCACCTGCTGAGCGTCGAAGAACTCGAGCCCTACCTGGCCGCACTGGAGAGCAAGACGCCCGCCGAGCTACCGCTCTACGGCACCCCCTTCGCCATCAAGGACAACATCGACATGGCCGGCATTCCCACCACCGCCGCCTGCCCGGCCTTTGCCTATACACCGGAAACCAACGCCACCATCGTCGAGCAGCTGATCGCCCTCGGTGCCGTGCCGCTGGGTAAGACCAACCTCGACCAATTCGCCACCGGCCTCAACGGCACCCGCTCGCCCTACGGTGAGTGCCGCAACAGCGTGCACCCCGACTACCCCTCCGGTGGCTCCAGCGCCGGCTCGTCCCTGGCCGTGGCGCTGGGGCTGGCAAGCTTCGCCCTCGGCACCGACACCGCCGGTTCCGGCCGCGTGCCGGCGGCGCTGAACAACCTGGTGGGCCTCAAGGCCAGCAACGGGCTCATCTCCACCGCCGGCGTCGTCCCCGCCTGCCGCACGTTGGACTGCGTGACCTTCTTCACCGCCACCGCGGCCGAAGCCAGCCAGCTGCTGGCGCTCACCGCCAGGCTCGATCCACGTGACGAGTACAGCCGCGCCAACCCGCTGTGGAACGACGGCTCGGCCTTCGGCCGAGTGAAAGCCTTCCGCTTCGGCGTGCCGAAGAACCCCGAGTTTCTCGGCTGCCAGGAAAGCCCGGCGCTGTTTGCCGCCACCATTGAAAACTTGAAGGCAATCGGCGGCGAGCCGGTGGAGATCGATTTCGCGCCCTTTCTCGAAGCCGCGCGCCTGCTCTACGAAGGCCCCTGGGTCGCCGAGCGCTACAGCGTCGCCGGCGAGCTGATCGAACAGCAGCCCGACGCCGTGCTACCGGTGATCAAGGCGGTACTGGAAAAGGCACCGGGCACCACCGCCGTGCAGCTGTTCGAAGCGCAATACCGCCTGCAGCAACTCAAGGCCATCTGCGACCGGATCATGGCCGAGGTCGATTGCGTGCTGACCCCGGCCTATCCACGTCCGGTCACCCTGGCCGAGCTGCATGCAGAGCCGGTCAAGCGCAACTCGGACCTGGGCTACTACACCAACTTCATGAACATGCTGGACTACGCCGCGGTGGCCGTTCCGGCGGGCAGCATGCAGAACGGTCTGCCCTGGGGCGTGACCCTGTTCGGCCGGGTGTTCACCGACCAGTCCCTGCTGAGCCTGGCCGATGCGCTGCAGCGCCAGACCGGCCTGACGCTAGTGGGCCGCAACACGCTCGGTACCGCCGCCCCGCAGAATCCGGCGCGCAACGACCGAGCGAGATTGGTGGTCTGCGGTGCACACCTCGATGGTCTGCCACTAAACTGGCAACTGCGCCAGCGCGGCGGCCGGCTGCTGGAGGCAACCACCAGCAGCCCGGCGTACAGGCTCTATGCGCTGGCCGGCGGGCCGGTGCTGCGTCCGGGCATGGTGCGGGTTAGCGAGGGTGGCGCGGCGATTGCCGTGGAAGTCTGGGACATCCCCAGCAGCGAGCTGGGCTCTTTCCTGACCGGCATCCCCGCGCCGCTGGGCCTGGGCAAGGTGGAGCTAGAAGACGGGCGCTGGGAAACCGGGTTTATCTGCGATGCTTACGGCCTTGACGGCGCCGAGGACATCACCCACTTCGGCGGCTGGAAGGCCTGGCTGGCCAGCCGCGACTGAAGCACTGCCACGCAGCTTTCTCTTCTGGTGATCACGACTGTTCGGGCGGATCGTCCAGAAGCCTAACGGTACTAGTGCCCGGGTCCGGTAATGCCACGGCTGCGTCGCGCAGAGCACGTATGACACGGATACGCACCCGCGAGGCAGTCTGCATGAAGTCGGACCGCCTCGAGTCGCACCAGAAATTGAGCTGGAACGTCAGGCCATCAGCACGCAGTTCCAGCAATACAACGAGGGGTGGCGGCGTATCGATCACCCCTTCGGTTTCCAGGGCCGCCGCGTTCAGCAGTGCCATCACCTGAGCCACCTCGACCTCATATCCCAGGTGACACAACACCTTGGCACGGCGCACCGGAGCAGCTGTGTTGTTGGTCACCCGCGAGGTGAAAGTCTCGGCATTGGGCACCAGCACACGGCGACCATCGTAGGTGCGTATCTGGGTGGCACGCAGTTCGATACGTTCGACGGTGCCCTCGGTTTCGCCGATGACGATCTGATCGCCAAGTTTGAACGGCCGCAGCGTGAGGATCAGCAGGCCGCTGACGAAGTTGGAGAGAATGTCCTTCAGCGCAAAACCGAGGGCCAGACTGGTCAGGCCGAGGCCAGTCGCCAACGTGCTGGGTTCCAGTCCGAAAGCGGTGGCCGCGACGATCAGGCCCAGCAGCCAGACGGTGTAGTAGCTGACCTGCTTGATTAGGTTCTCGACCGTACGATCGCGCACCAACCGCTCGGAAATGATCCGCGTCAGCCCCCGCACGCCGGCCGCCAACGCCCAGAACACCCCTATCACCAGAAGCGCCGCCAATGCCCGCGGCACGATGCTGATAGCCACTTCCAGCAGTCGGGCGAAAGCGGTGTCGACACTGCCGCGCACATCGGTCACAAAGCGCGCACGCTCGGAGGTCCGCCGTGTGCTGGCCTGCACCAGCGCAGTTTCAAGAACCGACGCCCACTCGCGCGCCTGCGCCTCCAGCGTTATGCCGTTAGCCTCGGCATCCTCTTCGGTGACCAACATCAGGATGCGCCCGGCCATGGTCACCTCGCGCGCATCGTCGTTCTCCGCGGCCGGAGTGATGCGCGCCCTGCTGATGCCCTGCGGGGTTTCCAACACCGTCAGCAATTGCCGCTCGATCTGCCGAGCCCGCAGGCGCGCCTCCAGCTCCTCGGTTCCGCCAAGACGAAACAGTGCGCGGCCGTCGAGCCGCACCGTCGCCAAGCCATCATCCACCTGCGCCATTGCCGGCAATGGCAAGGACAGCACGAGCAGCGCCATTAGCAGGGCCAGCGGCAAACGCATCAGTCGAGTCATGGGAAGAGATGTTGCGAGAAGAGCGCAGCCCTGGGCCGACCGATGTGCAATCTGCGACCCAGGGTGCGTCCGCGGTTTATCAGAAGACCAGCGCGAACAGGCCGATCACGACGATCAGGCCGATCAGAAAGATGATGCCAATGGTGCTACCTAGAAACTTCAGCATGTGATGGCTCCCGTTCTTCGTGAGTTCATCAGTTCCGACTGGCAGGTACCTCCATCGTTCAAGGTTTTCGCCGACCAGTACATCTCGCGACTCTATCCCGATCATCATTAAGACGCGCCGCAGCACCATTCGGGAGCGCCCTTTCAGAAATTGACCTGCATCCGAGCATGCCGCCGCTCGACGAAAAGCCTCGTGCCGCACCGCACGCGCCGTACCACGCGGGCTTGCCGAGCTTGCACGGCAACTGGCACGCAATCTGCTCTATCCCAAGTGAACGGGATGAGTCGCCACCGGCACTCATGACGCTTGGCACAAACACAGGAGCAGCTTCAAGGAGAACTAGGGTTCCGGCTCACAGGGAGTGGGCGCTGGTCCGAGAGTTCTCCGGTCCCAGGGACGGGACTACACGGAGGGATAAAAGCCCGGGAGACGCGATGTCATCCCGTGCCTTGTCATTCCAATGTGTAGGGAAATCACGCCATGTCCACACTGCGCTCGCTGAACAAGACCCTCCTCGCCGCCGGCCTGGCCGTCGCGACATTGTTTTCACCGCTGGCCAGCCAGGCTGCCGAGAAGCTGAAGATCGGCACTGTGGTCTGGGCCGGTTACGGCCCCTTCTACGTCGCCGACAAGAAAGACCTGTTCAAGCCCCACGGCCTGGACGTGGACCTGCAGTTCTTCAACGACCCGGCGCTGATCCCCACCGCCATGCTCAGCCGCGCGCTGGACGGCGGCATGCTCACCTACGACCAGGTAGTGGCCTCGGTCGCCAAGGGCCTCAAGCATCGGGTGGTGATGCCCATCGATTTCTCCAACGGCGGTGACGCCATCGTCGCCGATGCCTCGATCCAGTCGGTCGCCGACTTCAAGGGCAAGAAGGTCGGCTTCAACCCGCTGTCGCCGTCGGACTTCCTGCTGGCTTATGCGCTGCAACAGAGCGGCATGAGCGACAAGGACATCGACGCCGTCAACATGACCCCGGAAGGCATTCCCGGCGCCATGGCCTCGGGCAATCTGCCGGTCGGCGTGACCTACGAGCCCAACGTTTCGCAGATCCTTTCCATGGGCGGCGGCGACAAGTTCAGGGTGGTCTATTCGTCCAAGGACGCCCCCGGCCTGATCACCGACGTGCTGGTCTTCGACGAGGCGGTGATCGCCAAGAAGCCCGCCGCCATCAAGGCGATGATCCAGGGCTATCTCGACGGCCTGGCCTACATGCAGGCGCACCCCGAGGAGTCGGCTGAGATCATCGGTGAGGTGCTCGGCGTCAGCGCCGAAGAAGCCGTCGAGCAGATGGCCGGCGCCTACAACATTCCGTTCGCCGAGATGGGCAAGAGCTTCACCCCAGGCGAAGACACCCATTCGTTCCATGGCAGCGGCGCGATCATCGCCAAGCTGCTCAAGGACAACGGGCAGATCCCGAGCATCCCCGATTTCAGCCACACCTACGACGCCCAGTTCACCGAAGCGCTCGCCCAGTAAGCCGACGCCGGGCGGGCCGGAGCCCGCCTGTGCTGGAGAACACCATGACTGCCAAACCTCTGTACCGCTACGCCGATGGCCGCGTCCCAAATACCCTGGCGATCCTCTATACCGCACTCGCCTACGGCGGCGGCCTGGCCCTGCTGCTCGCCCCGAATGGCTGGCTGAACGCGCTGGGCACGTTGCTGCTGGCCCACGGAATGATCATCGCGGCCTACCTGATCCACGAATTCGCCCACGGCGCCATTTTCAGCGTGCCCAAGCACAATGAATGGGCCGGCAACGTCTGCAGCTGGCTGTGCGGCAGTTGCTACGCCGAGTTTCAGGACCTGCGCAAGAAACACATGCGCCACCACGTCGACCGCGCCGACGTGATCACCTTCGACAGTAAGGCCTTCCTCAAGGCACGCCCCTTGTGGTTCCAGAAGCTGGTGCTGGCGCTGGAATGGGCCTATGTGCCGGCGGTGGAACTGATCATGCACTTCTACGTGATCGCCCTGCCCTTTATCACCGACAACGACAAGCACCGCGCCCGCCGTGGCAAGGTAGCCGCTGTGCTGGCCATCCGCACACTGCTTTTTGCCGGGCTCGCGGTGTTCTCGCTGAAGGCCGTGCTGCTCTACGCAGTGGCCTGGATGATCATGCTCAGCGTGCTGCGTTTCGCCGATGCCTATCAGCACACCTACAAAGCCTTCGCCGTGCTGGAGGACGGTGGCAAGCTGCCGGAGGACAAGCGCCGCGACCGCAGCTACGAGCAGCAGAACACCTACAGCAACGTGGTTTCCGAGCGCTGGCCGGCGCTGAACCTGCTGCTGCTCAACTTCTCCTTCCACAACGCCCACCACGAAAAGCCGGTGGCGCCCTGGTATCGCCTGCCCAAGCTGCACGCCGAGCTGTACGGCAGCACCTACAACCAGGTGATTCCGATGCGCAAGCTGCTCGGCAGCTTCCACCGCTACCGCGTACGCCGCGTGCTGGACGATGACTACGGTGTGGTCAGCGAAGGGCCGCACAAGGCCGACAACTTCTACGGCGCCGTGGGCGTCTCCTTCCTGACGGCGGTGTGATATGCACAAGGCACTGGATTACCGCGGCCGCTGCGTGGTCATCACCGGCGCCGCCGGGGGCATCGGCCGTGGCCTGGCGCAGAGTTTCGCCGCTGCCGGCGCCACTCTGGAGCTGCTCGATCGTGACGCCGAAGCCCTCGCCCGGCTTGCCGACGAACTCGCTGGCGACACGCCGTTGCATTGCACCGCACTGGACCTCGGTGATCGCCAGGCAGTGCAGCTGTACGCCGATGACCTCGCCTGTCGCGGCCTGAACGCCGATGTGCTGGTCAACAACGCCGGCGTCGAATACGCCACGCCGCTGGATGAGTGCAGCTTCGAGGCCGATCAGCGCTGGTCGACCCTGCTGGAGAACAACGTCGGCTCCATGCAGCGCCTGACCCGTGCGTTGCTGCCACGCCTGCGTGCCGGCGCCAGCGTGATCAACCAGGCCTCGATCTGGGGTCTGAAAGGCGTGCCGGGCTTTTCCGCCTATGTCGCCAGCAAGCATGCGGTGGTCGGCCTGACCCGTTCGCTGGCCTGGGAGCTGGGCCCGCGGCGCATCCGGGTGAACGCGGTGTGCCCCGGCTGGATTGGCACCGATGCAGCCATGCGCTCGCTGCAGGCTATGGCGGATGCCAACGGCCGCAGCGACAGCGCCGAGCTGGCGGCGATACTCGCCAACCAGGCCATTCCGGAGCTGCTGACACCGGCCGATCTGGGCGGCACCTTCCTGTTTCTCGGCTCGCCACTGGCCGCCGCCCTGACCGGCCAGGCGCTGTCGGTCAGCCACGGCGAGGTGATGCACTGATGGCTGCCATCCTTACCGGGCAGACCGCTCTGGTCACCGGCGCAGCGACCGGTATCGGCCGTGCCACCGCACTCGCGCTGGCCGCCGAAGGCGCGCGGGTCTGGATCAACCATCGCGATCAACACGATTTGGCGGAACGAGTGGTCGAGCAGATCATCGCCAACGGCGGCTGCGCCTGGGCCATCGAGGCCGATGTCAGCGATCCGGCCGCGGTCGCGGCGATGTTCGAGGCCATCGAGGCGCACGGGCCGCTGGATCTGCTGGTGAACAACGCCGGGGTCATCCTGGAAAAGCCCTTTCTCGAGACCAGCGAGACAGACTGGGCCATGGTGCTGGGCGTCGACCTCGCCGGCGTCTATCGCTGCTGCCGTCATGCACTGTCGCGGATGCAGCCGCGGCGCAGCGGCGCCATCGTCAATGTCGCCTCGGACCTCGGCTTTCTCGGCCGCGAGCAGTACACCGCCTATTGCACGGCCAAGGCCGGGGTGATCGGCCTGACCCGCTCGTTGGCGCGCGAATTCGCCGCCGATGGCATTCGCGTCAATGGCGTCGCACCCGGCCCCATCGCCACGGCGATGGTCAGCCCCGAGCACATGAGTGACGAGTGGATGGCCAAGGAACTGGCGATCCCTATGGCGCGCCTGGGTACGCCGGAGGAAGTCGCGGCGGCCATCGTCTTTCTGCTTTCGCCGCAGTCGAGCTACTTCACCGGACAGCTGCTCGGGCCCAATGGCGGCTCCTGGATGAGCGCATGAACAGCCTTATGCCACAGGGCATGCTGATCGGCGGCGCCATCATGTGGGGCCTGGGCTGGCTGCCACTGCAGTTCTTCGCTGCACGCGGCCTGGCCGGCATGCCGCTGGTGCTGCTGACCTATTCGCTACTCAGCCTCCTGGCGCTACCGGTGCTCTGGCAGCAGCGCCGGCAGTGGGCGAGCCAGTATCGCCAGGTGCTCACCATGGGCCTGTGCGGCGGGTGGGCCACCGCGGCACTGGTCACCGCCCTGGCCGACGGAAACGTGGTGCGAGTGATGCTGCTGTTCTATCTGGCGCCGGTGTGGGCGATGGTCGGCGGCTGGCTGCTGCTCGGCGAACGCCTCAGCGGCACACGGCTTTTCGCTCTGGGGCTGGCAATGCTCGGCATAGGCCTGACCCTCGGCATCACTGGCGAAGCCCTGGACGCGCCAGGCGCGAATGACTGGCTGGCGCTCTCCGCCGGCCTCGCCTTCAGCTTCAACAACCTGGCCACCCGCGCCGCCAACCAGGTGCCGCTGGCGAGCAAGGCGCTGGTCAGCTTCATCGGCAGTGCGCTGCTCGGCGGACTGTTCTGCCTGCTGCTGCGCCAGCCACTTCCGCCCCTGGATCTGACCCTGAGCTGGCAGATCGCCCTGCTCGCCCTCGGCTGGCTGGTCAGCATGGCCGCTGTGCAGTACGGCCTGACTCATCTGGAAGCCGGCCGCGCCGCGGTGCTGGTGGTGTTCGAGCTGATCGCCGCGGTGCTGTCGTCCGCCTGGTTCGGCGCCCACGCCATCGGCCCGAACGAATGGCTCGGCGCCGCCCTGATCACCACTGCCGCGCTAATCGCCGGCTGGCCGGAACGTCCCCTCCCCATCGCGACTAGGAGCACCTGCGCATGAGCGTGCACATGGATCAACTGAGCTGGGTCGATTACGAACGCCGCATCGGCGAAGGCGCCGTGGTCTTTTTGCCCTGCGGCGCCACCGAGCAGCATGGCCCACATCTGCCGCTGGGCACCGATGCGCTGTTGGCCAGCGCCATCAGCGCCGAAGTGGCGGCGCGGGTCGGCGGTCTGGTGGCGCCGGCGCTGTCATACGGCTACAAGTCGCAACCCAAATGCGGAGGCGGTCAGCATTTCTGCGGTACCACCAGCCTGGATGGCGCGACCCTCAGTGCCCTGGTGCGCGACGCCGTACGGGAGTTCCAACGCCACGGCGTGCGCCGGCTGGTGCTGGTGCTCGGCCATTACGAGAACCAGTGGTTCGTCGCCGAAGGCATCCAGCTCGCGCTGCGCGACCTCGGACCGGACGCCGGCCTGGAGGTGATGCGACTGGAACACTGGGACTTCTGCCGCGCGCAGACCCTGACCGATGTCTTCCCCGATGGATTCCCCGGCTTCGCTCTGGAGCATGCTGCGGTGATCGAGACCTCGCTGATGCTGCACTTCCATCCACAACTGGTGGCGCTGGAGAAGATTCCGGACGACGCCCCGGCGGACTTCCCGCCCTACGACATGTATCCCACCCGCATCGAGTGGGTGCCTCCTTCCGGCGTGCTGTCCTCGGCCAAAGGCTCCAGCGCGGCGAAAGGCCAGCGGCTGGCCGAAGACATCGTCGACGGCATCGCCGCTGCGGTGTGCAAGGAGTTTGCCCTGTGACCCTGGCGACGAACCTGAACCCCGGGCGCACGGCGCTACTGGTGATCGACATGCAGCGTGATTTCTGCGCCCTGGGTGGCTACGCCGACCAGGCCGGCATGGACGTCAGCCGCCTGCGTGCAAGGATCCCGGCGATCCAGGCGCTGCTGGATCGCGCTCGCGGGCTGGGCATGCTGGTCGTGCACACCCGTGAAGGTCATCGTCCGGATCTTTCCGATCTGCCCGACCCCAAACGCCGCCGTGCCGAAGCGACTGGCGCCCCCATCGGCAGTGCTGGCCCCCTCGGCCGCCTGCTGGTGCGCGGCGAATTCGGCCACGACCTGATCGACGAACTGCAGCCGCGCGCTGGCGAGCCGGTGATCGACAAACCCGGCTACAGCGCTTTCGCCCATACCGATCTCGAACTGATCCTGCGCCGCCGCGGCATCGAGCGGCTGATCCTGACCGGCGTGACTACCGAGGTCTGCGTGTCTTCGACGCTGCGCCAGGCCATCGACCTTGGCTTCGACTGCCTGACCGTCAGCGATGCCTGCGCCTCGTCCGACCCGCAACTGCATGCAGCTGCGCTGGCGATGATCGAGGTCGAAGGTGGGCTGTTCGGCAGCGTGACCGACAGCGCCAGCCTGCTCCGGCGTCTGGAGCGTGCCGCATGACCGATGTGCTGAAGCTCTGGCCACTGCTGACCGCCACGCATCGCTATGACAAGTCGATTTCCACCCGCAATCGCGGCCAGGGCACGCTGATCGACGCGCCGATCCTCGCCTTCCTTATCGAAACCCGACAGGGTCGCGTGCTGTTCGACGTCGGCTGCGACTACGCCAAGCTCAGCGATCCGCAGCTGCGTGCGCGCTGGTTCGATCCGGTGGAGTTTCCCATGGGGCCGCCCGAGATGACCGAGGAGCAGCGTCTGCCCGCCCATCTGGACCGACACGGGCTGTCCCCCGCCGATATTGATCTCGTGTTCCTCAGTCATCTGCATTTCGATCACGCCGGTGGCCTGTGCGAACTGTGCGGCTGCGATGTGCATGTGCATGAAGCGGAACTCGCCGCCGCCCGCGCCCAGGCGGACAATGCCTACTTCGCCGATGACTTTGCCGGCGAACATCGTTGGATGCTGCAGCGCGACGAATACGAGCTGCTGCCCGGACTGCGCGCGATCAATACCCCCGGGCACACCGCCGGCCACATGTCGCTGCTTATCGAACTGCCGCACGGCAAGCCGGTGATTCTCGCCGGGGACGCTGCGGACCTGAGCGAGAACCTGGTCGACGAAGTCGCGCCCGGCCTCTGCTGGCAGGACCGCGAAGACCTGGCGTTGGCCAGCATCCGCAAGCTCAAGGCCACCGCTGCCGAAACCGACGCCGCAATCTGGCCGAATCACGACATGGCCTTCTGGCGCACCCTCAAACGCTTTCCGGAGTACCACGCATGAAGAGCGTTCCCGATGCCTATCTTGGCGTGTGGCGCCGGCGCCTGCTGACCACCACGGCCGGCTTGCGTGACGAAACCAGCGAGGTGTACTGGCTGCAAACCGCCAGCCTGCACGCCGACCTGCGCCTGCCGCGGCCGCAAGCGCTGCCGCCAGCCGCCTCGCTGGAAACCTGCAGCCATGCCCAGCAGCTGGCCCTGAGCGAACAGGCTGGCTTCGCCGGCATCACCGAGGTCACCGGCGATATCTGCCAGTGGCATCGGCTGATCGACTTCCAGCCGCCGGGCGGACCTGCGGATATCGGCCTGATGCACTTCGAGACCCCGGAGCGGCTGCTGGAAGACGGGCTGGACGGCAGCTATCACGAAATCTGGCAGCGCCTGCCGGAGTCGCAAGGGCGCAACTGGGGCATCTGGCTGCGCGCGGCGGAGCAGCCAGCCCGGCAGGCCTGTCTGCTGGTAGCGGGCGACTACTTCCTGTTCGCTGCCGAGCGGCCGATTCTACTGCCGGCCAGCACAGGCCATCTGCGTGACCAACTGGCCGCCGTCAGCCCCGCGCTGCGGCCACAGTTGCTGGCGTGCGAGCTGTCCTTCGGCCGCCATCGCAACGGCGCAACACCCTGGCAAATCACCCACTCGACGCTCCCCGGCCGCGTCGGCGACGCCCTGCTGTCGAGCTACTGGAACTTCGCCGACCCCGGCAGCCTGCCCGCCGCGGACCTCGCCGCCCTCGGTCGCTATCCGGCGGCCGGCGGCTGGCAACGCGTCGAACTGGATGTGCCCACCGTTTCACAGGAGGTTCCCGCATGACAGCGCAGATCAGCATCCCCTCCGCTGCCACCGCCGCGCAGCAGCGACATACGGCAACACCGGCCGCACCGGCCGAACAGGTGGTGCGCAAGAGCAGTTTCTGGCGCATTCGCGGCGAGATATCCCGGCGCAGCGCCTGGCTGCTGACCGGCGCCGGGCTGAGCCTGCCCTTCATCATCTGGTGGCTGTGGACCGCGCTTGGCCTCGCCGACCCGATGTTCATGCCCAGCCCCGGCGCAGTGCTCGAACGCATCGGTCGCTGGTGGACCAGCGAGGGGCTGCTGGGGGACATCGGCATCAGCGTCTGGCGGGTCATGGCGGGCTTCGGCGCCTCGGCGCTGATCGCCCTGCCGCTGGGGCTGTACATCGGCACCTACCGGCCGGTGCAAGCCTTTCTCGAACCGCTCACCGATTTCATCCGCTACATGCCCGCAGTGGCCTTCATTCCGCTGGTGATGCTTTGGGTCGGCATCGACGAAGGCTCCAAGGTGCTGATCATCTTCATCGGCACCTTTTTCCAGATGGTGCTGATGGTCGCCGAGGATGTGCGCCGCGTGCCCATGGCGCAGATCGAGGCGGCGCAGACCATGGGCGCCAACCGCAGCGAGATCGTCAAGCTGGTGATCCTGCCGTCGGCCAAACCGGCGCTGCTCGACACCCTGCGCATCACCTGCGGCTGGGCCTGGACCTACCTGGTGGTGGCCGAACTGGTCGCGGCCAACTCCGGCCTCGGCTACGCCATCCTCAAGGCGCAGCGCTACATGCACACCGACAAGATCTTCGCCGGCATCCTGCTGATCGGCCTGATCGGCCTGCTCACCGATCAAGCCTTCCGCTGGTTGCACCGCCGAGCCTTTCCCTGGATGAGGAAATGACCATGTCCGATGCCAAGATTCGTGTCCGCCAGGTCGGCAAGACCTTTGTCAGCGAGCGCCGCGAGGTGCAGGCGCTGCAGTCGATCGACCTGGATATCCAGCCCAACGAGTTCGTCACCTTCGTCGGCGCCTCGGGCTGCGGCAAATCCACCCTGCTGCGAATCATCGCCGGGCTGGAAACGCTGAGCCGCGGCGAAATCCTGCTCGACGGCAAGCCCATCGATGGTCCTGGCGTTGACCGCGCTATGGTCTTCCAGCACTACAGTCTCTACCCCTGGCTGACGGTGATGCAGAACATCAAGTTCTGCCGGCAGCTCAAGGTGATCGGCGACACCGTGCGCCACGATGGAGACGTGGAGTCGGCCGCAGGCCGCGCCGACGCCCTGCTCAACCTGATGGGCCTGACGCGCTTCACCGATGCCTACCCCAGCCAACTCTCCGGCGGGATGCAGCAGCGCGTCGCCATTGCCCGCGCCCTGCTGCCCAAGCCCGCGACGCTGCTGATGGATGAGCCGTTCGGCGCACTGGATGCGTAGACCCGCGAGGTCATGCACGACCTGATCCGCCACGTGCACCGGCTGGAAAAGAGCACCATCCTGTTCGTCACCCACGACGTCGAGGAAGCCATCTATCTCGGCAGCCGCATCGTGCTGATGGCGCCTCGTCCTGGCCGTATCGATTCCATCTACGAGGTGCCACTGCCGGCCCAGCGGCATCAGGACATGAAGCTCGCGCCCGAATTCACCGAGCTCAAGCGCGAGATCCTCGCCCGTATCCGCGAAACCTCCGGCATGCAGACCGACCTCGAGCAGTTGGCCAAACTCAGCGCCGTGGCCGGCTGAAGGCTAGCGGCCAAGCAACTCGGCCATTGCCGCGAACACCTGACGCATGGCCGGCGCGCTGCGGCCCGGCCCACCGGCGCAATGCCCCCAGTCCGATTCGAGCGCCCGTAGCTCGGCACCCGGAATCAGCGCGGCCTCGTGGCGGGCATCCTCGACGGTGAAATACAGGTCTGTACTGCCGGGCATAAGGATGGTCCGTGCGCGGATGCACCCCAGCGCTTCGCCCAGCGAGCCGGCAGCGAAACTGCGGGCCGGGTCGGCCGATTGCCAGGTATGCAGCACGCAGAGCAAGTCGTTGGCGTCCTGCTCCAGATGATCCTGTTCCCAGTAGTCGAGCAGCGCCTCAAGGCTATCGAAGCCCAGCTCGCGCCACAGCTCGTGACGATAGAACGCCTGGGAATAGGCCCAGCCGGCATAGGCACGGCCAAAGGCACGCAGGCCGCGTTCCGGCGGCGTGGCGTAGCGACCGCCCTGCCAGGCCGCGTCGGCACACAGCGCCGCCTTCACCCCTTCGATAAACACCCGGTTGTGCGGCCAGCAGCGCGCCGTGCAGCAGAACGGCAGGATGGCGCGCATCCGCTCGGGATAGGCCATCGCCCAGAACAGCGTCTGCATGCCGCCCATAGACCAGCCACTGACCAGGGCGAGCTGCCAGTCGTCACCGAACAGCCGGTCGAGCAAGGCCTTCTGTGCGTGCACATTGTCCAGCAGGCTCACCTGTGGAAAGTCCGCACCTTCCTGCCCTGGCGCCGCGTTGCTCGGCGAAGTCGACCAGCCGGCGCCGAACAGGTTGGTCAGCACCACGCAGTAATCGCCGCCTGCCAGTGGCCCCTCCGCACCAAGCAGGGGCAGGCTGCCCCAATGTGTGCCGCCGTAGTAGCTCGGAATCAGCACCAGGTTGTCCCGCGCGCGGTTCGGCGTACCGATTACCTGATAGCAGATGCGTGCATTGCGCAATCGCTCGCCACTTTCCAGGCGCATTTCGCCCAGCGCGTGAAGTTTCTTTTCCCTTTTTATTTCAATCATCTGCATGACTCCCACATCTGCGAAACGGACAAGCAGTGGCACCAGCCGTAGCCCGTTTCTATACACGCTGGCATGTATATTGGATGAAGGAATCGTGCCAGCGGTGCCAAGCGCCGCCACTCATGACTCCAAGGAGCGCAAGCAAATGACCAGCTTCCCACTCTCCTCCGTCGAGGAACTGAAACAGCGGCTGCAGGACAAGGGCGTGAAGTACGCCATGGCCAGCTACGTCGACATGCACGGCGTGATCAAAGGCAAGTTCGTCCCACTCGACCATCTGGGGCAGATGCTTCGCGGTTCCGAGCTGTACACCGGCGCAGCGCTGGACGGCGTGCCGCAGCAGATCAGCGATAACGAAGTGGCGGCGATGCCCGATCCGGCCAGCGCCACCCAGTGCAGCTGGAATCGCAGCCTGGCCTGGTTCGCCAGTGATCTGTACCTGGACGGCAAGCCGTTCGACGCCTGCTCGCGCGGCATTCTCAAGCGCCAGACCGACGCTGCGGCCGAGATGGGCTACAGCTTCAATCTGGGCATCGAGACCGAGTTCTTCCTCTACAAGGACACCCCGGACGGTGGCTTCGCCCCACTCAGCGACCGTGATACCGCGGCCAAGCCCTGCTATGACCCGCGCCTGTTGATGGACAACCTGCCGGTGATCGATGAGCTGGTGGAAGCCATGAACGAGATGGGCTGGGGCGTCTACTCCTTCGACCATGAAGACGCCAACGGCCAGTTCGAAACCGACTTCAAGTACGCCGACGCGTTGACCATGGCCGACCGCTTCGTGTTCTTCCGCATGATGGCCAACGAGATCGCCCGCAAGCATGGCGCCTTCGCCACCTTCATGCCCAAGCCGTCCGCGCAGCGCACCGGCAGCGGTGCGCACTACAACATGTCATTGGCGGACCTGGCGTCTGGCAAAAACCTCTTTGAGGTGGACGGCGAAGACCCTCATGGCTGCGGCGTCACCCCGCTCGCCTATCACTTCATCGCCGGCGTGCTGAAACACGCCAAGGCGATCTGCGCGGTCATCGCGCCAACGGTGAACAGCTACAAGCGGCTGATCCGCAAGGGCGCCATGTCCGGCTCGACCTGGGCGCCGGTGTTCGTCTGCTACGGCAACAACAACCGCACCAACATGCTGCGCATCCCGTCCCAGGGCGCGCGGGTCGAATGCCGCGCCGCGGATATCGGCTGCAACCCCTACTTCGGCGCCGCAATGATCCTCGCCGCCGGCCTGGAAGGCATCCGCGACAAGCTCGAACCGGGCCAGCCGCACCGCGAGAACATGTACGACTACAGCGAAAAGGACGTCGCGGACATGGGCATCGAGACCCTGCCGCGCACCCTCAGCGAAGCCATCGACGCCTTCGAGGCCGACCCGCTGTCGCGCCAGGTCTTCGGCGACGCCATGTACCAGGCCTTCGTCGACTACAAGCGCGACGAATGGAATGCCTACCACACCCATGTTTCCGACTGGGAAATCCAGCGCTATCTGAAATTCTTCTGACTCGATGAAAAGGAGATTCACCATGCAAGCCAATACGTTCAAGCGGGCACTCTGTGCCGGCGCCGTGATCTTTGCAGCCCTTTCGCCTTTTGCCGCGCAGGCCGAGGGAAAGAAAAGCTTCGATATTGCCTGGACCATCTACGCCGGCTGGATGCCATGGAAGTATGCGGATGAGTCGGGAATCATGAAGAAGTGGGCCGACAAGTACGGGATCGAAGTGAACATCACGCAGGTCAACGACTACGTCGAGTCGATCAACCAGTACAGCGCCGGCCAGTTCGACGGGGTGGTCGCCACCAGCATGGATGCGCTGTCGATTCCGGCAGCCGGCGGCATCGATACCACGGCACTTATCGTCGGTGACTATTCCAACGGCAACGACGGGATGGTGATGAAGGACAGCGCCGACCTGAAGAGCCTCAAGGATCAGCAGATCCATCTGGTCGAGCTGTCGGTTTCGCATTACCTGCTGGCCCAGGCGCTCGATAGCGTCGGCATGAGCGAGCGCGACGTACAGGTGGTCAACACCTCGGACGCCGATCTGGTCGCGGCATTCAGTACGGACGAGGTGCGCAATGTCGTGACATGGAACCCTCTGCTCGACGAAGTCGCCGCCACGCCCGGTGCGCACCGCACCTTCGACTCCAGCCAGATCCCCGGCCACATCAAGGACCTGACCATCGTCAACAGCGAAACCCTGGCCGACAACCCTGATTTCGGCAAAGCCGTGGTTGGCGCCTGGTATGAGGTGATGGCGATCCTGGAAAGCGACACCGACCAAGGCGCCAAGGCGCGTGCCTCGCTAGGCCAGGCCTCCGGAACCGATCAGGCCGGGTACGAAAGCCAGCTCAAGGGCATGAAGATGTTCTGGAAGCCTGCCGACTCGCTCGCGTTCATCAACAGCGACGAGGCGTATCAGGCCATGGACAGCGTGCGCAGGTTCTCCTTCGACCACGGTCTGCTGGGCGACGGTGCGGACTCGGTAGACTTTATCGGCATCGCCATGCCTGGCGGCAAGTTGATGGGCTCGGACGCCAACGTCAAACTGCGCTTCGATACCACCTACATGCAAATGGCCGCGGACGGAAAACTCTGAATCCTCAGCCCCTGACGGGCGCGACGCGCCCGATTCATCAGCCACGGCGCGCTGTCGCACAGCGCGTTCTGGCTGAGCCACCGCGCATCATCTGAGGCCCCACATGCGCCGGACCAAAGAAGACGCCGAACAGACCCGTCTGAAGATCATTGCCGCGGCGCTGGAATTGTTCAGCCGCAACGGTTACTCGAACACCACGCTGGCGATGATCGCCAACAGCGCCGGCTTCAGCCGCGGCCCGATCTACTGGCATTTCAAAAACAAGGACGAACTGTACGAAGCGGTCCTGGCCTACTCCCAGGCACCGCTGGAGCAGCTCATCGCCCGCAGCCGAAAGCTGGCCGACGAGCCGCTTGTCGCGCTCGAGCACTTCATCGACGACTGGTTTCGGCTGTTGCTCGAGGACCGCTGGTATCGCCAGTCTTTTGAGATCCTGCTGAACAAGACCGAACTCACGGCACAGATGGCCAGCACATTGAAGCGTGAACGCAAGCTGACCCGCGACATGGTCCAGCTGCTGGAAGCGCTGGTCGGGCGAAGTCAGCAGACGCCTGGCACTGGCAACTGCCAATCCCCACGATCGCTGGCGCTGCTGCTCTATTCGAGCCTGATGGGCATCACCCACACCTGGTTGCTGTCACCCAAGCTGTTTTCGCTCAGGGAGCAGACGCCCTTCATGGCGAGCAATCTGTTGGCACTGGTGACGTCACACGCTCCGTCCTCAGTGACTAGCCAAGCAAGCGAGGGCGCTTGAGCTTGCTCAGCAGCGCCGGCCCCAGCGCGGCGGCGTCCAGATCGATGGTATTGATCAGCCCAGTGATCTCGGCGCGGGAAAGCGATAGCCGGCACGGTAAACCGGTAAGCAAGAGCGACTCGCCTGCCGCTTCATCGACTAGCAGCACGCGGATGGTCGAGGGCGAATCCATCCGCGCGCTGAACAGCAGCGGTTCGAAATATTGTTGAACCAGGGCAAATGCCTCCGGTTGCCTGAATCGCTTCATGATGACAACTCCATTTGTCAGGCGGCGGATTCTAGCAGTGGCTTTCGCATCGCTCTGGCTGGCAAGTGCCAACTGCAGCACAACGTGCGTCGACACTGTCAGAGCAAAACTTGCCCTACGGATGTTGCAGGAAGTCGCGCGGGCAGCCTACGCAATGGAACTGCAGCCTGACATTCGCCGATCCTGGCAACATCCGCGCTCGTTTTCCGTACCACAGAAACGCTGAAGGCCCCGTAATCGGGGCCTTCAGGATTGCAGATGGCGGAAGCGCAGAGATTCGAACTCTGGGAAGGGTCTCCCCTTCGGCGGTTTTCAAGACCGCTGCCTTCAACCACTCGGCCACACTTCCGGATAAAGCGGGCGCAATAGTACCGGATAGAAATACACTGTCAAACACTGATGCTAGGCATCCAACTTGCCTCTGTTATGATCCGGGACAAATCGTCTCAGGCTTGAATTCATCCAAGGAGTGTCGCCATGCACGAACACGAATACGCGCTTAGCCACACGCAGGTCGAACAGCGTGAGGTCAGCAAGGTCCTGCGCAACACCTACGGGCTACTGGCCATGACGCTCGCGTTCAGCGGCCTGGTTGCCTATATGGCCATGCAGGCCAACGCGGCCTACCCGAACATCTTCGTGGTGCTGATCGGCTTCTATGGCCTTTTCTTCCTCACCGCCAAGCTGCGCAACTCGGCATGGGGCCTGGTTTCCACCTTCGCTCTGACCGGCTTCATGGGCTACACGCTCGGGCCGATCCTCAACATGTATCTGGGTCTGGCCAATGGCGGTGAGCTGATCAGCTCGGCGTTGTCGATGACAGCCCTGGTGTTCTTCGGACTGTCAGCCTACGTGCTAATCACCCGCAAGGACATGAGCTTCCTCAGTGGCTTCATCACCGCGGGTTTCTTCGTATTGATCGGCGCCATGCTGGCGGGCTTCTTCTTCCAGATCACCGGGCTGCAACTGGCGATCAGCGCAGGTTTCGTGCTGTTCTCTTCGGCCTGCATCCTGTTCCAGACCAGCGCCATCATCCACGGCGGCGAGCGTAACTACATCATGGCCACCATCGGCCTGTTCGTTTCGCTGTACAACCTGTTCATCAGCCTGCTGCAGCTGCTGGGCATCTTCGGTGGCGACGACTGATCCGGCATCGCATTGAACGAGCCCGCTTCGGCGGGCTTTTTCATGCCCGCAGCTGGCGTATCATGTCAGCTGTTCTGCCATGGTGCTCCGATGAAATTCGTAATCGCCCTGTTCGCTCCGCCCCATTCACCCGCTGCCCGCCGCGCGTTGCGCTTTGCCGAAGCCGTGCTCGCTGGCGGGCATGAGATCGTCCGGCTGTTCTACTATCAGGATGGCGTGCACAGTGCTTCAGCTAACGTCGTGGCGGCACAGGACGAACTGGACGTGGCGGCTGAATGGAGCCGTTTCGTCAGCGCCAACCAGCTGGACGGCGTGGTCTGCATCGCCGCCGGCCTGCGTCGCGGCGTACTGGATGCCGGCGAAGCGCAGCGCTACCAGCGTCCGGCAGCGAACCTTGCCGCTGGCTGGGAGCTGTCGGGGCTGGGCCAGTTGCATGAAGCCGCGCAGCAGGCCGATCGGCTCGTCTGCTTCGGAGGCCAATGATGGCGCGTTCCATGCTAATCATTAGCCGTCAGGCGCCCTGGGCCGGCCCCTCTGCGCGTGAGGCACTGGATATCGTTTTGGCCGGTGGCGCTTTCGAGCTGCCGCTAGGGCTGCTGTTTCTCGATGACGGCGTGTTCCAGCTTACGAAGGCGCAGCAGGCCGCATCGCTCGAGCAGAAAGACCTGACCGCGAATCTGCAGGCGCTGCCGCTGTTCGGCATCGACAGCCTGTTCGTCGCTCGCCGCAGCCTGGCCGAGCGCAACCTGGACGAATCCTCTCTGGCGCTGCCGGTCGAAATCCTCGACGACGCTGGCCTGAGCACCCTGATCAACCGCTATGACCATGTGATCACGATCTGATGGCGACTCTGCATCTGCTTTCCCATTCGCCCTTCAGCGACGGCCGCTTCAACAGCTGCCTGCCGCTACTAGGCGACACCGACGCCCTGCTGCTGGCCGGCGACGCAACCTACGCCCTGACAGCCGGAACCAAACCCGCGACCGAATTGGAGCAACTGCCAGAGCAGGTCGCGCTGTTCGCACTTGAAGAAGACGTGCAGGCCCGGGCACTCGGCATGCTGCCGAAGCGCGTGCAATTGCTGGACTACGCGGGCTTCGTCGAACTGACCTGCCGTTACGAACGGATCAACAGCTGGCTATGAGCAGCCTGGTCGTGGATGGGCGCGAGATCGCGCTGGACAAGGACGGCTTTCTGGTCGATCTGAGCGACTGGAACGAAGCCGTTGCCGAAGCGCTGGCGCGCCGTGAAGAGTTGGAGCTGGAAGACGAACATCGGGAAGTGCTTCGGCTGCTGCGCGAGTTCTATGCCGAATTCCAGCTGTCGCCGGCCACACGCCCGCTGATCAAGTACACCGCACTCAAGCTGGGGCCTGAAAAGGGCAACAGCATGCACCTCAACCGCCTGTTCAAGGGCACCCCTGCCAAACTGGCCGCCAAGCTGGCCGGGCTGCCAAAACCGAGCAACTGCCTATGAGCCTCGAAACGCCTGCAGAACATCCTTTCGCCGCCTTCGTGCGTATTCTTGGCAAAGGCAAGCGTGGCGCCCGCGACCTGACACGCGAAGAAGCCCGCGAAGCTATGGGCATGCTGCTCGACGGCAAGGTGGAGGACGCTCAGCTGGGCGCCTTCCTCATGTTGTTGCGGCACAAGGAAGAAAGCCCCGACGAGCTGGCGGGCTTTACCCAGGCCGTGCGTGAGCGCGTGCAGGCACCGACTATCCCGGTCGATATCGACTGGCCGACCTATGCCGGCAAGAAGCGCCACCTGCCCTGGTATCTGCTGGCAGCCAAGTGCCTGGCAGCCAATGGCATACGCATCCTCATGCACGGTGGCGGTGCCCATACTGCTGGGCGCATCTATAGCGAACAGCAGCTTGAGCTGCTGGGCATTCGTCGATGCGAGAACTGGCAACAGGTCAGCGTGGCACTGGACCAGAGCAATCTCGCGTTCATCCCGCTGGGAGCCTGGATGCCGGTGCTGCAGCGCATGATCGACATGCGCAACCTGCTCGGCCTGCGCTCGCCAATCCACTCGCTGGCGCGCCTGCTCAACCCGCTGGGCGCACGCTGCGGCCTGCAGAGCATCTTCCACCCCGGCTATCAGGATGCCCATCGCCAGGCCAGCACCCTGCTCGGCGACCACGCCATCGTCATCAAGGGCGAAGGCGGCGAGATCGAGATGAACCCGGACAACATCTCCCATCTCTACGGCACCACTGGCGGCACGCCGTGGGACGAGGAATGGCCGGCACTGTCCGAGCGGCGCCACGTGAAGCCCGCAGAGCTCGACCCGCAGCATCTGCTTGCCGTCTGGGCTGGCGAGCAGGAAGACGCCTACGGTGAACTCGCTGTGATCGCCACCATGGCCCTTGCCCTGCGAGGCCTTGGCGCGACGCGGGAGGCAGCTTTCGAGCAAGCGCAAAGCTACTGGCGCGCCCGCCACTCATCGATTTAAGCGATAGGATTAACCCGCCATTCGGTCACATCGATCGAACGATGCTTCCTAGACTGGCCTCCTATGCCGTAACAGGAGGGCACCATGGGATTACTGATCGATGGCCAGTGGCACGACCGCTGGTACGCAAGCCGCGATGGCAAATTCGAACGCGAACAGGCCAAGCGCCGGTACTGGGTCACGCCCGACGGCGCGCCCGGGCCTGACGGCCAGGGTGGCTTCCAGGCCGAGGCCGGTCGCTATCATCTCTATGTTTCGCTTGCCTGTCCGTGGGCGCATCGCACGCTGATCTACCGCAAGCTCAAGGGGCTCGAGCCGCTGATCGACGTGTCCGTGGTCAGCTGGCTGATGGCCGAGCACGGCTGGACCTTCGACAAGTCCACCGGCTCCAGCGGCGATGCGCTGGACGAATTCGACTACCTCCATCAGCGCTACACCCGTGACGATCCGAAGTACTCGGGCCGGGTCACCGTCCCCGTTCTTTGGGATCGCGAGCGCCAGTGCATCGTCAACAACGAATCGGCCGAGATCATCCGCATCTTCAACAGCGCTTTCGACGAACTGACCGGCTCTACGCTGGATTTCTACCCGGAAGCGCTGCATGGCGAAATAGATGCGCTAAACGCGCGGATCTATCCGGCGATCAACAACGGGGTCTACCGAGCAGGTTTCGCCACGACCCAGGAGGCCTACGAAGAGGCGTTCGACGAGTTGTTCCGTGAGCTCGACTGGTTGGAGCGACGCCTGGGCAAGCAGCGCTACCTGACAGGGGAGTACCTGACAGAGGCCGACTGGCGTCTGTTCACCACAGCCATTCGCTTCGACGCGGTTTACCACGGCCACTTCAAGTGCAACCTGCGCCGCATCGAGGACTATCCGAACCTGTCGAACTGGCTACGCGAGCTGTACCAGTGGCCGGGAATTGCCGAAACGGTGGATTTCACACACATCAAGAACCACTACTACGCCAGCCATCGACAGATCAACGGAAATGGCATCGTGCCGAAAGGTCCGCTTCTTGGACTGGATCGACCACATGATCGCGAGCGCCTGCGAGGCAACGGCATCTGGGTGAGATCGGAGCACAGCTAGCCTGAACCCCATACCATCGCCCAGATGTCGTGCTTCTACAAAACTCCAGGCCCTGTGGGAGGCGCGCCCGCGGCGATGCGGTCACATCCGAAGGCTGCCGGGGCCAGCGGATCAGTCATCCAGCTGTACCATGCTCGAGCATATGGCACATGGCAGTCTTCAGCTTCATCGGCCGCACCGGCTTGTGCATCAGCATATGGCCCAGCTCGCGGACCTGCTGCTTGAGTTCGTTGCTGTAGTTGGCGGTGATCATCAGCGCCGGTAGCGGGCTGGCGCGGCGCGCATTGACGGTGGCAACGACACCGATGCCGGTGTGGCCATTGTCCAGGTGGTAGTCGGCGATCATCAAGTCGGCCTCGGCATGGAAGTTGTCCACCTGCCTCGCCAGGTCCTCCTCGGACAGCGCCGTGATCACCTTGCAGCCCCAGCCTTCCAGCAGCGTGCGCATGCCCGCACAGATCGCCGTGTCGTTATCCAACACCCAGACCCGGGCGCCCTGCAGCCGCTGCAGCACCAGCTCCGTGGTGCTCGGCTCAGGCCGCGCCTTGGGTGCGCGCTTGGCCAAGGGTACGTCGATGGCGAAACACGAGCCGCGTCCCGGGTGCGAACTGACCCGGATACGATGGCCCAGCATGCGCGCGATCTTCTCGACGATGGCCAGGCCAAGGCCGAGACCACGATCCTGGTTGGGACGCACGCCCTCCCCGCGTTTGAATTCCTGGAAGATTTCCTCGAGCTTGTCCGAGGCGATGCCCACGCCGGTATCCCAGACTTCGATGGACAGACTCTGCCGGTGGCGACGACAACCCAGCAGTACGCGTCCTTTGGGTGTGTAGCGAATCGCGTTGGTCAGCAGATTGCGCAGGATGCGCGCGAGCAGCTGGATATCGCTGCGCACCAGCGCCGAACAGGGAATGAAGTCCAGCTGCAGCTGCTCGGCCCCGGCGATCTGGCGGAACTCCATGGCCAGGTTTTCCAACAGCTCACTGACGGCGAACGGGGCGATATCCGGCTTGATCACGCCGGCATCCAGCTTGGAAATATCGACCAGCGTGCCGAGCAGGTTTTCCACGTCTTCCAGCGAGTTGCTGATGTTGCGGATCAGCCCACCGTTGGGCGCCCCCGGTTGCTCAAGCAAAGCGCTGGTGAACAGCCGCGCGGCGTTGAGCGGCTGCAGCAGGTCATGGCTGACCGCGGCGAGGAATTTGGTCTTGGACAGGTTGGCCACTTCCGCCTCGCGCTTGGCTTCGCGCAGCCGCGCCTCGACATGGCTGCGCTCGTCGATCTCACGCAGCAGCTGGTCGTTGAGGCTGGTCAGCTCGGCAGTGCGCTCACGCACCCGCTGTTCGAGATTCTGATAGGCCTGGTGCAGCGCCTCGGCGGTGCGCCGGCGATCGGTGATGTCCTGAATCAGCACGAAAATGCCGGCCACTTCGCCATTGGCCTGCCGGTTCGGCACATAGGAGCGCAGCATATAGCGCTGCTGGCCGGCATGGTTGCGCTCGGCCATTTCGAAGCTGACGCTCTCGCCCGACAGTGCGCGATCGATGTAGGGCTCCAGTTGCCGCCAGTGCTCGCCGCTGTGGACCTCACGCAGCGACTGGCCGAGCATGCCGTCGCTGGGCCAGCGATACCATTCCTCGTAGACCTTGTTGGTGAACTCGTAGGTGAGATCGGCCGAGACGTAGGCGATCAGCGCCGGCACATGGTCGGTGATCAGGCGAATCCAGCGCTCGCTCTCGCGCAGCGCCTCGGCATGGCGGTAGCGCTCGGTGATGTCAGTGAAGGTATTGACGAAGCCGCCGGTGGGCAGCGCATGGGTGCGAATTTCCAGCACGCGGCCATCGAACAGGCGCTGCTCCAGCTCGCGGATCGGCCGGCCGCGGGCGTCACGACTGTTGGGTGTGAGCAGGGTCAGCTCGCTGTCGGCCATGACCTCCTCGAACGGTCGATGCGCCTCGATCGGCGCCAGCCCGCAGAGTTCGAGAAAGCGCCGGTTCCACAGCTCCAGCGCACCCTCGGCGCTGACCATCGCCACGCCCTGGGACAGGTTGTCCACCGCGCGCTGCAACAGCCTCGACTTCTGCGCCAGCGCCTGCTCGCGACGCATGGTCTCGCTAACTTTCACCTCGGTGATGTCGGTGTAGAGAATCACCAGCCCGCCTTCACGGGTCGGTCGCTCGCTGACCTGCACCCAACGGCCGTTGTTCAGTCGATACACCGTGGGCTCATCGCCCTTGCCGCGGTGTTCCTCGACGATCAGCCCGGTGCTTTCCGCCAACCGGCGGACCTCGGCCAGCCGCGTGCCGGCGTTGATGCGCGCGCGCGTGCGTGTCCATAGCGACTTGAAGCGACGGTTGAACAGGACGATGCGCTGATCCCGGTCGAACAGCACGAAGGCGTCGGAAATGCTTTCGATGGCGTCTACCAGGTGCTGGTGCGCGGTTTCCGCACGCAGCCGCGCATCGCTGAGCAACTGGTTGCTGCCCTTGAGTTCGGCCATCGCCTGATTCAGCGCATCGGTGCGCTCGCGCACCTGCTCGGCCAGCTCCACCGAGTGCTGGAACGCCGCATAGGATGCATCCCGTCCGGCGCCACTGGATTCGACGCGCTCGATCAGTGCGGCGTTGATGCGTTTGAGCTTGAGGTTTTCGCGCTCGAGTTCGGCCTGGCGCGCCAGCAGCTCAGCGACCTGCCCGGCCTCCGGGTCGGCCAATGGCGACACCGGTGAAGGTCTGGTTGATGTGCATGCCATTGAACTGCTCTCCGTAGGTGTTGAAGCCGATCACCTGCTGGCGTCGGAGAAAAGCCGAGGTCTGTTCGCTGGTGTCGTTGCCCTCGATTTCCAGCCGGCGCAGAAAGCAGTCGCAACCAATGGTCAACAGCGGCGGCCCGAGGCGCTGTTCCAGCCGCTCGAACAGAGCTTCCAGATTCGGCATCAGCGGACCGGGTTCCATGGCGGTGAGCACGATGCCGTTCTCCACCGCGCAATAGAAGGTCAGGCTCATGTCCTCGTTGACCTTCTGGATCGAGCGCACGTAGTAGTGCTCGTTGATCCGCACCGCCAGGGGATGGGCGGCGAACAGACGGTGATCGAGATCGCTGACCAGCACACCGATCAGCCGGGCGTATTCCTCGGCGGCCGGCTCGGCGTTCAGCTCGTAGACCCGCCTGCTGTTGCTGTCGGCGCGGGTCACGACCAGTTTGTCTTCGAGTGGCAGGATGTGATGGGTGGTGAACACCTCGAAATCCAGCCAGGTGTTGATCAGCACCACGATCGCCGCACCGCTGTAGAACCGGCCGTCGTAATAGACATAGGTATCGCTGAGGTGATTGTCGTCGCCAGCCGAACCGCCGAAATGCGGAATGCTGCCGAACGCGGCGCTAAGCGCAGATAACACGATCTCCTCACGGCTGGACAGCCCGTCGAGCAGCGTCAGCGCAAAGCTGTGGTCCTTGATCGGCGCCAGCGAGTTGCTGCGGCAGTCGCTACCCAGGCGTTCGACCAGTTGCTGTGCCTCGATCAGGCTGAAGCGATCCATCTCGTCGATCAGCTCGCAGGCGATGGAAAAGCTTCGATGGTCGAAGCCGACTGCCGTCACGCAGCTGCGCCCATAGCCCTGAGAGGTGATCTCGCCGGCCGAGGTGCAACCGACCAGACGCACGCCACCGAAGTATTGGCGCAGCGCATCGCCCAGCGCCGGCAGGTCGTATTCAGCGGAACAGAAGAACAGCACGAAGCCCAGATGCGGGTGCATCAGTTGGCGCGCCAGGTCCTGCGCCACCGTTTCGGGTAGCCGGGCCTCGGACATCGCCGTGCGGATCACTTCGCCTTGTTCATCGGTCACGCACGATACCCCGCACCACTTGAATCGGATGACCCCATTCTTGGGCAGGGCATATGGGACGAAAATGCTACTTGAGTACCGGTAAAGGCCTGCCTAGGTAGTATCGCGACGAAACAACGCAGCGCTGCGTTGCTAGTTCAGTGGCCGCAGTGTCGGTTCCCGTCCACCAGCCATCCTCTGCACCGCGAACCAAACGGTGTCCATCCCGATCAGGCCTGGCCTCGACGCACGCTGGCCATGTCAAGTGATGCACAGATGCAGAAAGGCCGGCCCCTTACGGGTGCCGGCCTTTCTCGTGGTTGCGCAGAGATCATCACTGCGCACAGGGCGTGGAATACGCTCAACGTACGTCCCACTGCCGATGCAACGGATGGAGCGACCTACGGTTCGACGTCCATCCGCGCCCTGCTGATCGCCTCGCTTAGAAGCTCAGCGCCGCGCCCACTGCGAAGGTGCGGGTTTCTTCGTCCAGTGCCGGGCTGTCCTTGCCTTCGATCTCGAACTGGTTCAGTTCGGCGACCAGGGTCAGGTTGTCGTTGATGCTGTGGAACAGGGCGATACCGCGGGTCTCGTAATCGGCCTCACCGCCCAGACCGTTGCCATCATCCTTGGTCTGACCGTAGGACAGCGCAACGCGGTTCTTGCCGAAGCGGTAGGAGCCCTGCAGCAGGTAGCCGTCGCTGTCCACTTCACGCAGCAGTGCTTCGCCGGCGTTGTTGGTGAAGAACGGGTTGATACCTTCGGCCTGGAAGCCCGATGCGGTCAGCGACAGGCTGCCCATCTTGGCCTGTACGCCATAGCCTAGGCCTTTCGAGTCAACTTTCTCGATGCTGCTGTCGGTATTGTCCGAGCTCTGCTGCATGCCGTTGATCCAGGTGTAGAACTGGGTGCCGCCCAGCTCGAACTCGTATGTCACCTCGGTCTCGAAACGCGGTGCGTCCTGGTAAGCCTTGTCCAAATCGCTTCCCGGCACCGTTGGGTCATCCGCCACTTCAGTCGTATCGACAGGATCCATGATGCCCGCAGCGATGCGCAGACCATTCATCTTCGGCGAGCGGTAGGTGATCTGCGAGGTCGGGAACGGGTACGGGTAACCGGTACCGATGTTGCCGAAGGACACGCCGCCGCCATCGACCAGGCCCAGGGTATCGCTGACCTGACCGTAACCGCTGAGCAGTTCGTCGAGCAGGATGTTGGAACGACCGAACAGGCCGAAGTCCTTACCGAACAGCACTTCACCCCATTGCTCGTTGCCAGCAGTGGCATAGAACTGACGAACATCGATGCCGGTTTCGGTGCCGTTGGTGTCACTGTCGTTGATCGTTACCCAGAAGGAAGAGCGGCCGCCCAGCTTGAGGTCGCCGACCTGCTTGCCGAAGTTGAAGCCGATCCAGTTGGGCAGGAAGCCCATCTTCACCCGCGACTGCTTGCGATCGAACTGCTCGCCGGCACGCTCTACGTCGCTGTGAACGTAGAAGGTGTTGAAGTAACCATCGGTGGAAAAGGTGGTGTCGTCCTGATCGTAAAGCACGATTTCGGCGACAGCCGACTGGCTTACGGTCATGGCGACGGCACTGGCCAGAACCAGTGGCAACAGGGTTGATACGGCTTTCTTGTTGTTGTGCATGGCGCTCTCCGCGGTTTTGACGACAAGCAGTCGTGACGGGAGCGATTATCGAAAGGCCGTCCGAGCGCACATACGCTGCGATGGCGGCGAAAGGCTAGTACTTTCGCCCGGGGTGCCGTCTTGCATGTAAAGCATCTCATCCGACCGCCAGACGCACGAGGCTTAGGTCGTACACCCAAAGCAGCGCGCCACCATACCCAGGCACAAGCCACGGCAGCCCACCGTAAACGGCTGGCCATCGAGTTGCATTGTCGGAGTTGAATGGACGGGTGATGTGGGACGCTGAGATACCCGTCAGCAACGATGCCAACGCGTGTCGGGCGCTTCGGCATTGGCGACCACATGCCAGCCGCCTTCGGCATCGCGCAGCGCCTGTAGCTGAGCACGGATAGCTCGGGCATCGAGGTTGGCCGACGCCGCAGCCACCGCCTCCGGGTGGTCGCCATCGAAGCCGGCCAGGTGCGCCTGCCATAACGACTCGGCGCGGCGGCGCAGGTCGCCGTCGTGGTTGCCGGTCGAGGGATCCGCTGCAGCGACTTCAACCAGAGTGCCGGCAAAGCCGTCGAGGAAGGTTTCGATATGGCCGAGGATGTCACTGGCAGATGCGCTGGGAGACTGCACCGCGAAAACGATGCCCGGGCATTCGCCGAACTGACGATAGCCACAGAACACCGCATAGCCGAGCTGCAGTTCGCTGCGCAGTCGACGGAAGAACGCGCCTTCCATCAATCGCGCCAGGCGGCGCCAGCTCGCCTCGATGAAGACTGTCCGAAGCGGTAGCGGACAGAACAGCACCAACGCGGTTTCCACGCCAGGCTGACCAAAGCGCGACCAGCAATAACGCGGTGTGCTTTCGTGGTACTGACCGGCACCGGGTCCGGCCAGCCCAGGCAGCTCAGCCAGTACCGTCTGCAACGGGCCACTCAGATGCCGAGGCAGCCCCACTGCCAATGTATCCCAATGGGACTGATGCCAGGCTTGTTCGAGCGCGTGCTGGTCCAGCGATGCATCACCGTCTCGTGCGGCTCCCGCGAGCAGGAGCGGCAGGCGGCGCAGCAGTTGCCGTATCAGTATCTCGTCGGCACCTGACGTCACGGACTCGTAGCACAGGCGGTGTCCTTCATTGAAAGCAGCCGGCGACGGCGCTTTGAGGATGTCGGTCAGGTCACGAAGAATTACTGGCAACGCTTCGGCATAACCGAACAGCCTCAGGCACCAGCTGTGCCCATGGTCATCGAAATGCAGCTCGACACCGGCTTGCGCCGCAGCGATGGTATGCCTGCGTAGCGCCGCGTGCAGCGTATGCCAGAACCCTGCCGGCGGTTGGCCCGCGGCAAACCGCCAACGCAGGTAGAGCGCGCCCTGCCCTGCAGCATCGGCGTGTTCGACCCAGCGCAGGGATGGCATCTGCAACGCCGCCACGCCCGGTTGCATGCGCTCACTGAGCCAACGATTACTCTCGGGCAGGCGCCATTGCCATGTCGCCCGGTCTGAGGGCGGCAACTGCTCGGCAACCATGTCCAGCGAGAACCCAACGCTCACTGGCTCGATGTGCTTGTGCTGAGCGCAACCTTCGCCGTCCACCGTCAATACGATCGGCCTGCTCGTGTGAAGCTGCGCACCCAGCATCTCAAGCGCCTGCTGCACACGATTCATATCGATCGACGGCGTCCAGGCAGCTGGGTCAATCCAGTAGCGCAACAGGGCCAGCGGCTCCTTGCCCATGAGCCCGCGCTGACGGATCTGCGCGTACTCGCGCCAGAGCTCTGACCAGGCTGCCCGCGTGCTCATGAAATGCAGCCAGTCACGCACTGCGGCAACGATCTGCGCGCGCTCCGCCATGCCGCGTTCGGTCAACTGCACCTCGAAGACGGCCACACCCTGCCCGTCATGCCAGTACGGCACCCGTAACGAGACGGCATCGCACCAGTGGGCGTCGCTGAGGGTTTGGAAAAGACTCCGGTCGGCTTGCGAGCTCAACCATGAGCCGAGCACATCCAGCGCCACGCAGGCTTCATCCGGCAGCCCATCGAGGGCGAAAGCGATATCCAGATACGGTCGCGCGCCATCGACGCTCAGACGCAAGGTGCCGCCATCATCGGCGCGCAGTGGCTGTATCGGCCTCGCGACGATCGGTGCGACCGGTAGCTGGCATTCATCGCTCTGCAGCAGTTCCAGCACCTGCTCAAGGCTGCAGGGTGCGGCGACCAGCAGTTCCATCTGCCCGGTTTGATAGAAGTGCTGGTGATAGCCCGTCAGCGCTTTCTGGAACGCTGGCGCCTCTACCGGCAGCGTTTCGCGATTGCCCGCATGAAACCCTGAAAAGGGATGCGCGCAGCTCAGTGCCGTACCGATCGCGGCGTCGCACAGGGTCTCCCGGTCCCGCCCCCGTGCCAGGAATTCGGCCTGCAACACCTCGCGTTCGCGCGACTGCGCCGCAGGATCGAGCAGCGGCCGGGCGAGCATGTCGAGCAGGCGTTTGAGGGCTTCGCCGAAGGCAGCGGCAGGCACCTGGAAGAAGAAGTCGGTATGACGCTCACGGGTCGATGCGTTCAATTGCCCGGCGCAACCCTGCACGAACGGCATCAGGCCCTGGGTTGGCGCATAGGCCTGGCTACCCAGGAACAGCAGGTGCTCGAGAAAATGCGCAAGCCCTGGGTATTCGCCCGGCGCATCGTGTGCGCCGGCGTTCACGCGAACGAGGGCTGCTGCCTGACTGCCCGCTGGGAGCTGGATAAAGCCCAGCCGCAGGCCATTGGGCAGGAGGTGCCACTGCGGTAACACGGCAGGCGGAACGCTGTCTGGCGTCATGGATCGATCTCCTGTTGCCGGACAGCTGTGCGCATGACTCAGGTATCCAGCTCGCCGGCCAGGAACTGGCGCAGACGGCGCTGCATCAGCTTGCCGGAACTGCCGAGGCAGGCGATCGGCGTACCCGCCAGCGCTTCACGACCCAGTTCGGCCGCCTCCCCGGCCAAAGCCAAGGAGCAATCAAGCGCGAGGGACAGCCTGTTGAGCTGGCGCAACTGCGCCTCGCCATGGGGAACGTTGGAGAACAGCACCAGCCCCTGCGGTTTCATCTTGTCGCAGACCAGCGCGAGTTCTTCCAGCGGCTGCCCGATCGGCAACACGCTGACGGCCAGGCTGTCGCCACTGAGCATCAGGCCCGCCACGAGCAATTCAAGCTCGCGACACTGCCCCGGCATCGCGGCGAGCAGTACACGCTCGCCAGCCGGCATACGGGCCAGCTGCAGCCGCTGCAGCGCCCGGGCACGAAGGAAGGCATCGAGAAACAGCCACTCGCTGGTACCGCCAAATTCCTCCTGACGCAGCAGCAGCTCCTGCCACACCGGCAACAGGACATCCTGAAACACCACAGCCAGCGGATAGGTGGAGAAGATCTGGCCGTATAGCTGCTCCAGCCGCACCTCGTCGAAACCATTCACCGCATCACGCAGTTGCCCCTGCCATTCGTTCCACTCGCTACTGGGGGTTGCGGTCGGTTCCTCTGCCTCGCGGGTCGCTGCGCTGCGCGCCAGTATGCTGCCGACCTTGCTTACCGCCACGCCACGCTCGGTCCAGGAAAGAATGCTGCGAACCGCCTCCACGTCGGCCATCGAGTACAGGCGATGGCCGCTCTCGGTCCGGGTCGGCCGGATCAGCCCGTAGCGGCGCTCCCACGCGCGCAAGGTGACCGGGTTGACCCCGGTCAGGCGGGAAACTTCACGGATAGGGAATAGATCCTGCTGCTCGAAGGCGCTCGAGGCCAGGTTCGAAGCGCCGGAAGAATCGGTCATGGGGCGGCTCGCTGGAAAAGAATGCCGAGATTGTAACCCAGCGTTTCGCAGCATACCCTCTACAAACGTTGTACAAACGCAAGGTGCGATGAAATGACGCCTGATTTGCCCCTGACGCTGTATGTCGATGGAGCCTGTCCGCTGTGTGCCCGAGAAGTTCGTTGGCTGGAACGCAGCGCCGATCCGGCAAGGCTGCGGCTGGTGGATATCAGCGCTGCCGATTTCGATCCTAAAGGGCTCGACCGGGATCGGACGCAGCTCCGACGGCGTCTGCACGCCCGCAGCGCCAGCGGTGCCTGGCTGACCGGCGTGGACGCCACCTACTGGAGCTGGCGACTGGCAGGCCACGGTCGCTGGGCCGCACCGCTCGGCTGGCGTCCATTGCGGCCGCTGCTGTTGCTCGGTTACCAGCTGTTCGCAGTGCTGCGCCCGCATCTTGACTGGCTGCCACATCCCGACGGTGCGAGTCGTTGCACAACCGAGTGCAATGTGCCGCAAAAGCCGTCGAAGACCAGTGCTGCAAGCGACGATCGCCTTTAGTTCTCGGCAAGCAGAGGCATGCGCAGGCCAAACCCGGATTCCACAGCAGCCGGGCGGCCGATCATTTCGTCATGGCTGACCGGTTGCCGCCAGTAGACCTCACGCACACCACACGCCCGAAGCTCCCGCTTCAGGCTGCCCTGGTCGCTCCAGACGTTGCGCTGGCCATCGGCGAACTGCCTGCGGCGACCGCTGCGCTCGACCATCCAGGCGCTGTACCCGCAGCAGCGCAGACCATGCAGCTCGACCCGCTCTACTCGGCCACGAAATAGCGCAATACGCAGCCCAAGCCTCGACACGCCCTGTTTCATACTCGGATACCTGTACAGATTCAGTTAGCCGCATAGCCCCGCAATCGCCCACCTGCCTGCCAAATGGCGGGCTCGGGCTATGACGTCCTTATGCAGCAGAATATTCCTGTACATTTAACTGTACAAGAAGCAATATCCGTATAGCTTTATCGCATCCCTCATCGATGCAACAGCATTCCCCCTCCACGCAACAGCGCCCGGCGCAAAAAAGGAACCGTCATGAACGATCTGCCTGGTCATTACCGCGAAATACTCTCCGGGGTGGGTGAAAACCCGGAGCGTGAAGGTCTGCGCGACACGCCGCAACGCGCGGCGAAGGCGATGCAATACCTGTGCGGCGGTTACAACCGCAGCCTGGAAGAGATCGTCAACGGCGCGCTGTTCGCCTCGGACAACGACGAGATGGTCATCGTCAAGGACATCGAGCTGTACTCCCTGTGCGAGCACCACATGCTGCCCTTCATCGGCAAGGCTCATGTGGCGTACATCCCCACCGGGCGCGTGCTGGGCCTGTCGAAGATTGCGCGAATCGTCGACATGTTCGCCCGCCGCCTGCAGATCCAGGAAAACCTGACCCGCCAGATCGCCGAAGCCATTCAGGAAGTCACCGGCGCCGCTGGTGTTGCGGTGGTCATCGAAGCCAAGCACATGTGCATGATGATGCGCGGCGTGGAAAAGCAGAACTCGGTGATGAACACCTCGGTGATGCTCGGCGCCTTCCGCAGCTCCTGCAACACACGGATGGAATTTCTACAGTTGATCGGGAGGGGCCAGTAATGCCGCGCCTGGAACCTGGCATGGCGCGCATCCGGGTGAAGGATCTGCGCCTGCGCACCTACATCGGCATCAACGAGGACGAGATACTCAATCGCCAGGATGTGCTGATCAATCTGAACATCCTCTACCCGGCGGTCGAGGCGGTGCGCGACAACGACATCGAGCAGGCGCTCAACTACCGCACCATCACCAAGGCGATCATTCGGCATGTCGAGCAGAGCCGCTTCGCCCTGCTCGAGCGCATGACCCAGGAAATCCTCGACCTGGTGATGGCACATCCCGCGGTGAGCTACGCCGAGGTGGAAGTCGACAAGCCCCACGCGCTGCGCTTTGCCGACTCGGTCTCGATCACCCTCGCCGGCAGTCGCTGAGCACGATGTCGTGAATATCCGCCGCGTTGTGCTCGCCAGCCTGCTTTCGCTGATCCCACTGATCGCAGCAGCGAGCTGGCGCGAAGCCGTGCCACAGGCGCGACTGATTGGCGAAGGCCAGTTGCGCTTTTTCGGCTTGCGCATCTATGACGCGCGCCTGTGGAGCGAAGCCGCGCCGCTGCAACCCCGGACGCCGTTCGCGCTGGAACTGACCTATCACCGCTCCATCAGCCGCGACGACCTGGTGCGCACCAGCCTGGAAGAGATTCAGCGACTCTCCGGCGAGCCACTCGAAGCCGAACAGCTGCGCCGCTGGCGCGCAGACATGCAACAGGCCTTCGTCGATGTCGAGGCGGGTGACCGAATCACCGGCGTCTTCTTGCCCGGGCGCGGTTGCCGCTTCTATGTGAATGATCGCCTGCAGCATGAGGTCGCCGACGCTACGTTCGCCGACGCGTTCTTCGCCATCTGGCTCGACCCGCGCAGCCGCGACCAGAAGCTGCGGCGCCACCTGCTGGGCCAGCGATGAAAAGCCCCGCGCTGGCAGCCTACGGAATGCTCGGCCTGCCGCTGGCGATGGCCATGCTGCCGATCTATGTGCTGGTACCGAATTTCTATGCGGCCGATCTCGGCCTCGGTCTGACGCTGACCGGCGCCGTGCTGTTTCTCGCCCGTCTGGCGGATACCGTGCAAGACCCCTGGCTTGGCCGCCTTATCGATCGCCGCTCGCCACGTGGCTGGACCATTCTGCTCGGCGTCGCGGCTGTGTTGCTGAGCCTGGCGATGGCGGCACTGCTGATCCCACCCGGCAACTTCGGCAGTTTTGGCCTAGCCGCGTGGCTCGGCGCGTTGCTGGCGCTCACCTATACCTTGCACAGCCTGATCAACATCACCTATCTGGCCTGGGGCGCGCGCCTCTCCGACCAGCCGGATACCCGCACCCGAGTCGCCGCCTGGCGCGAAGGTGCCGGGCTGTTCGGCGTGGTGCTCGCCAGCGTGCTGCCTACCGTGCTGGCGACCCGATACGGCATGGCGACGGCGCTGGCAACCTTTGCTGCCACCTTCGCCGTGCTGCTGTTAGCCGGCACGGCGACCTTGTTATGCGGCGCCCCACGCCCCCACCGCACCGTGCGTAGCGAAACCAGCAGCTGGCGACTGCCGCTGCGCAACCCTGCGTTCCGGCGCCTGGCGGGCGTCTACTTCATCAATGCCGTGGCGGTGGCGATTCCGGCCACCCTGGCGCTGTTCTTCATCGCCGACCGCCTGCAACTGGCGCGACTGACCGGCCTGTTTCTGGCGCTTTACTTCATCAGCGGCGCATTGGGTCTGCCGCTCTGGACCCGTCTGGCCGATCGCATCGGCAAACGACGCAGCTGGCGGATCGGCATGCTCACCGCCAGCGCCGCCTTTATCTGGGCGGTGCTGCTGGAGCCGGGCTCGGCCTGGGCCTATGCCGGCGTCTGCATGATGTCCGGCCTTGCCCTCGGAGCCGATCTGGCCCTGCCACCAGCGCTGCTGGCCGACATCATCCCAGTCGAGGAGCGTGATTCCACTGCCGCCTACTTCGGCTTGTGGAGCTTTCTCGCCAAGCTGGCGCTCGCACTCGCCGGTCTGGCTTTGCCATTGCTGGCGTTGAGCGACTACCAACCGGGCAACGCGGCCGGCTGGAACCTTGCGCTGGTCTACGCCGGCCTGCCCTGCCTGCTGAAGCTACTGGCAGCGCGGCTACTCACTTCCCTGCCCTGCGGAGAAACGAAATCATGAAAAAGGTACTGATCCTGGCTTGCTGCCTGCTACTGCTCAGCTGCACCGCCGTCGATGTCGAGCATTACCGAGACGAGGAGCCGCAGCTGGATCTGCGCAAGTATTTCGTCGGCACGGTGGATGCCTGGGGCATGTTCCAGAAGCGCTCCGGCGAGGTCGTCAAGCGCTTTCATGTCGAGATCGAAGGCAGCCTCGATGGCGACAAGCTGATCCTCGACGAACACTTCCGCTACAGCGACGGCACTACCCAGCAACGCGTCTGGACGCTGACCGAGGAACGCCCGGGGCACTGGCGCGGCACGGCTGCAGACGTGGTCGGCGAGGCCGTTGGCGAAGTGGCCGGCAATGCCCTGCGCTGGCGCTACGTGCTCAGCCTGCCGGTGGATGACAAGGTTTACGACGTAGACCTGGACGACTGGATGTACCTGATCGACGAGAACACCCTGGCCAACCGTTCGTTCATGAGCAAGTTTGGCGTCGAGGTGGGACAGGTCACCCTGTTCTTCCGCAAACGCAACGAATGAGCGGGTGGCCTGTGGTGAGTTGGTTGAGGCAAGTCCGGATGACCATGGTTCCAAGACAAGGCGCTGCGACGAGTCATAGCGGGCTATGGTGAGGAGCAGCAACGCAGTATCGGGGCCATGGGCGCCGAAATTGACCAACTGAACTTGCCAAACAGGCCACTGATGGCACCTGCAGGGCACCGAGCGGACCAAGTTGTTCTAGAATGCGCGGCATGCCCTTTCAGGATGTCGTGACATGATCAATGCCAAGCTGTTGCAACTGGTTATCGAAGCCTCCAACGACGGAATCGTGGTCGCCGAACAGGAAGGCGATGACAACATCCTGATCTACGCCAACCCGGCGTTCGAGCGGCTGACCGGCTATGCGGTCGACGACATCCTCTACCGCGACTGCCGCTTCCTGCAGGGCGAGGACCGCGACCAGCCGGCCCTGCAGGCCATTCGCGAGGCGGTGAAGAACAACCAGCCGTGCCGCCAGATCATCCGCAACTACCGCAAGGATGGCACACCGTTCTGGAACGAGCTTTCCATTACGCCGGTATTCAACGAAGGCGATCAGCTGACCTACTTCATCGGCATCCAGAAGAACGTCACCGCCGAGGTCGACGCCTTGCAACGCGTCGAAGCGCTGGAAGCCGAGATTCGCGAACTGAAGGCGAAGCTCGCGCAGAACTGAGCACGCCGCCCGGCCCGCGTCCGGCGGGCCGTTGGCTCAACGATGCGGCAGCGCTGCGCCCTCAAGTACCCCGGACAACCCTACCTAAGTGCCGTTACTCGGTAGCGGTGGATATGGGATACTGGCAAATCGCCATTTCACCATCCTGCAGTGGGCGGTTGCGCCCTAGGATTCTGTCTTGACTCTCAATGCCGTCGTACAGAACGCGGTCATGCTGCTCGCGTTGTGCTGGCTGCTGGCCTTTACCACCCGCAGCTGGAACCGGAGCGGTCAGCTCTCCGCTCAATTGCTCGCCGGACTCTGGTTCGGCAGCGCCTGCATCATCGGCATGCTGATCACCAGCGTCGGCCACACCGGGATCATCCTCGATGCGCGCACTGTGGTGCTGAGCATGGCCGGGTTGTTCGGCGGGCCGCTGGTGGCCACGATCGCCGGCACCCTGGCTGGCGGCTACCGCCTCTGGCTGGGCGGGCCCGGTGTGGTACCGGGGCTGGCGAACGTGGTGTTGCCGATCGCTCTGGGGCTCGCCTACGGCTGTGCATATCGAAAGCGTCTGCTCGGCATTGGCTTCTGGCAATTGCTCGCTTTCGGTTTGCTGCTGCACCTTGCCGCCCTGGCGCTGATCGCACTGATGCTGCCCAACGGGCTCGGCGCCGCCGCCGTACGGGAAGCTGCCTTGCCAGCGCTGTTGGCGCTGCCCATCGCCACCGCAACCCTCGGCGTCCTGCTCAAGGATCTGCTGGAGCGCAACAAGATCGAGCAGGCCCTGCGCTTCAGCGAAGCCCGGCTGCGCGCTATCACCCAAGCCATGCCCGACCTGCTCATGGTGCTCGACGAGGATGGCCGCTACCTGGAAATCCTCTGCGCCGAACGGAGCCTGCTGTATGACGATCCGGGCAAGCTGCTCGGTCGCCGCCTGCACGACGTCATGCCCGAAGAGGAAGAACGTCGCTTCCTCGACTTCATACAGCTGACGCTGAACAGCGATGTGCCGCAGCTGATCGAATACTGCCTGCCGACTCAGGGTGGCCTAAAGGTGTTCGAAGGCCGCGCGCTGCCGCTGGAGCAGCCGGAAGGGCAAAAGCGCGCGGTGGTCTGGCTGAGCCGCGATATCACCGAACGGGTGAACACCGAGCTGGAGCGCAGGATCGCCGCCATCGCCTTCGAATCGCAGCAGGGCATGCTGATTACCGACGCGCAGAACCGCATCTTGCGGGTCAACCGGGCTTTCACCCGCATCAGCGGTTACAGCCCCGCCGAAGCCATCGGACAGACCACCGCTCTGCTCGCGTCCGGCAAGCACGGCCCAGAGTTCTATCGCAGCATGTGGTCGAGCATTGAAACCACCGGCGTATGGGAAGGCGAAATCTGGAACCGGCGCAAGAGTGGCGAGATATTTCCCGAATGGCTGACCGTCAGCGCGGTGCGCAACGCGCTCGGAGAAGTGACTCACTATGTCGCCGCCTTTACCGACATCACCGATCGCAAGGCGGCCGAAGAGCGAATTCATAATCTGGCGTTCTACGATCCGCTGACCGGTCTGCCCAACCGCCGACTGCTGCTCGACCGCCTGCACCAGGCCATGGCCGCCAGCCGCCGCGGCAATCAGCTGGGCGCGCTGATGTTCATCGACCTGGACAACTTCAAGAACATCAACGACCTGCACGGGCACCAGACCGGCGACCAGGTGCTGCGCATCGCCGCCGAACGTCTGCACGCCGAGGTGCGCGCCAGCGACACGGTGGCGCGCCTGGGTGGCGACGAGTTCGTGGTGATGCTGGAGAACCTCGGCGATGACCCGCTACGCGCGGCGGGCCAGGCCGAGCACATCGGCATGAAGCTGCTGAACTCGCTGGATCGGCCGTATCGCCTGGCCGATCTCGCGCTGTACAGCAGCGCCAGTATCGGCGTGGTGCTGTTCGGTGCCGAAGCCAGCAGCAGCGACGAGCTGATGAAGCGCGCCGACATGTCGATGTACGAAGCGAAGATTTCCGGCAAGAACGCCCTGCGCTTCTTCGACCCGCGCATGCAGCTGGCCGTGCAGGAACGGTTGCGTCTGGAGGAAGAGATTCGCCTGGGCTTGAAGAACGGCGAATTCATACTCAATTTCCAGCCGCAGATGGAGCAGACCGAAGGCATCATTGGCGCCGAGGCGCTGGTGCGCTGGCAGCACCCGCTGCGCGGTCTGCTCACTCCAGCGGCATTCATCGCCCAGGCCGAACACGCCGGTCTGATCCACACCCTCGATCAACAGGTGCTGGCCCAGGCCTGCGCACAACTGGCGCGCTGGGCCGAAACGCCGGAATTCGCCCATCTCAGTCTCTCGGTCAACCTCAGTGCACACCTGCTGTACCAGGACAATTTCGTCGAGGGGGTGCTCGAGTTGCTGGAAAGGAGCGGTGCCGATCCGGCCCGGCTGAAGCTGGAGCTGACCGAAACGCTGCTGCTGGACAACATGCCCGAAGCCATCGCCCGCATGACGCGGCTCAAGCAGCACGGCATCCGTTTCGCCATCGACGACTTCGGTACCGGCTATTCCTCGATGAGCTATCTCCAGCAGCTGCCGCTCGATCAGCTGAAGATCGATCAGACCTTCATTCGCCGTCTGCCGGACGACAGCAGCAGCCTGACCATCGTCCGGGCCATCTGCGCACTGGCGACCGGCCTGGGCCTGGAGGTCATCGCCGAAGGCGTCGAAAGCGAGCCACAACGGGGAATGCTGCTCGCCAATGGCTGCCATCGCTATCAGGGTTATCTGTTCGGCAGACCGCTATCGGCGGATGCGTTCGAGGAGCTGGTTCGCGCCACCGAGGCGGACGATGGCGTGACAGCCTGACGTGGGACGCATCGCCGCGCGATGCGTCCCCGAGCCTGCGGTCAGAGCGCCAGAGGCGCGCGACCGCAGAGTGTCACCAGCGCCTTTACCCAATCCTCGTGGGTATTCAGACAGGGCACCAGCACCAGTTCCTCGCCACCCGCCTCGATGAACTGTTCACGACCGCGATCGCCGATCTCCTCGAGGGTTTCGATGCAGTCGGCGACGAAGGCCGGGCACATCACCAGCAGCTTCTTTACGCCCTGCTGCGCCAGCTCGTCGAGACGCGTCTCGGTGTAGGGCTCGATCCACTTGGCGCGGCCGAGGCGCGACTGGAAGGACACCGACCACTGATCGTCACGCAACCCGGCCTGCGCCGCGAAGCCGGCGGCGGTGCGCATGCACTGCGCGCGGTAGCAGCTGGCGAGTACCTCGCCCTCGGCACGCTGGCAGCAATCATCGATCTTCAGGCAGTGCGCGCCGGTTGGATCGGTCTTGTGCAGGTGACGCTCGGGCAGCCCGTGGAAACTCAGCAGCAGATGATCGAAATCCTGTTGCAGATGCGGCCTGGCACTGGCGGCCAGCGCGTCGAGGTACTCCGGCTGGTCGTAGAACGGCTGCAGGATCGACAACTGCAGAGACAGTCCGCGCTCGCGGATGACCCGGCGCGCTTCCTGAATGACCGTCGTCGTGGTGCTGTCGGCGAACTGCGGATAAAGCGGCGCCAAGGTGACCTGGGTGATGCCCTGCCCGGCCAGACGCGTCAGCGTGGTCTCAATGGAGGGCTCGCCGTAGCGCATCGCCAGCTCCACCGGGCCCTGCGTCCAGTGCGGACGTACCGCCTCGTGCAGACGGCGGCTCAGCACCACCAGCGGCGAACCTTCCGGCCACCAGATCGATGCGTAGGCATGCGCCGATTGCTCGGGGCGCTTGATCAAGATCAGCGAGACCAGCAGGCGCCGCAACGGCCACGGCAGATCGATCACGTACGGATCCATCAGAAACTGGTTGAGGTAGCGGCGTACATCAGCGACTTCCGTGGAGGCCGGCGAACCCAGATTGACCAACAACAACGCCTGCTCTGTCATGCAACTTTCCTGACTACTGTTTTTAAGGTTGCGCCGTACCCCAAGCGGGGGGCGCGCTATTTTCACACAGGGCGCACCCTTCAGGGGGGCGTCAATAGCTCGGCCAGGGCTGAATCCAGATCGTTGAAACGGAAGCGGAAACCTTCCGCCTCGGCCCTCTGCGGCAACGCATGTTGCCCCCCTAGCAGCAATCCGGCCAACTCGCCGAGCAGGGGCTTGAGCACCGCTGCCGGGACTGGCAATACCGTCGGGCGATGCAGGCAGCGGCCAAGGCTGCGCGTGAACTCGACGTTGCGAACCGGGGCCGGCGCACAGGCATTGTAAGGCCCGCTTGCCGCCGGCTGGCGCAGAAGAAAATCAATCAGGGCGATTTGGTCTTCGATATGGATCCACGGCATCCATTGCCGACCATCGCCGATGCGCCCGCCCAAACCTAGCCTGAATGGCGGCAGCAACCGCTGGAGAAAGCCGCCGTCACGCGCCAGCACCAGCCCGGTACGCACCAGCACCACACGCATTCCCAGCACTGTCGCCTCCATCGCGCGCTCTTCCCAGGCATTGCACAGCTGGCTGGCAAAATCGGTGGAGACCGGCTGATCGGCTTCGGTCAGGCGGTGCTCACCGCCGTCGCCGTACCAACCCACGGCGGAACCGGAGATCAGCAGCGCAGGTTTCTGCTCGCGTCGGCCCAGCCACTCGACCAGCTGTTCGGTAAGCCTGACCCGACTGTCCCATAGCAACGCCTTGCGCGACTTGGTCCATGGCCGATCGGCGATGGGGGCGCCGGCCAGATTGACCACCGCGTCCAGCGCAACGGCATCCAGCTGCTGCAAGCTGCCCACACCCTGCACTTCGGCACCACACAACGCGGCAACGCGTTGCGGCGTGCGGCTCCACACCCACAGCCGATGGCCGTCCGCCAGCCAGCGCCGGCACAGCGCGCGTCCTATCAGCCCGGTACCGCCCGTCAACAAGATGTTCATGGTGAGCTCCTGGCGCGCAGCCATTGCGCGGGTTTGACGACCTGCTTGAAAGCATACACCTATACACGGGCATATGAACCGTACAGCATTTTCACGCCACCGCTTCGGTTGAGGCACTGGCACACATTAAAACTCTGTGGGTCGCTCAGCCACCAAAGCATCCCCTCTGAACGCAGCGACATCTGTCCAAGGCCATTCGCTGACGACATTTGTACAGGATTATGCACTTAGTTGTACATTCTGTATTGACTTGTACAACATCATGATTATGATGGCCACAAGTTGTACAGAAACCCAACTTGTACAAGACGAGGTCGCCATCATGCACACGAAGCTCCCCACGCCCAAGATTGGAATCAGCGCCTGCCTGCTTGGTAATCCGGTGCGTTTCAACGGTGGCCACAAGGAATCGCGCCTGTGCAGCGAAACCCTGGCGCAGCACTTCGAGTTCGTGCCGGTGTGCCCGGAGGTTGCCATCGGCCTTGGCACACCTCGCGAGCCGATCCGCCTGGTCGGCGACACCGACGCACCAAAGGCTGTCGGCACCGTACGTCCCGAGCTGGATGTCACCGAAGCCCTCGCCGCCTACGGTCGGCAGATCGCCGAGCAGTTGCACGACATCAACGGCTACATCCTTATGCAGAAATCGCCGTCCTGCGGCATGGAGCGGGTCAAGGTCTATGCCGCCAACGGCCACACCCAGCCCGGAGGTGGTAGTGGTGTGTTCGCCCAGGCGCTGATGCAGGCCTGTCCGGATCTGCCTGTCGAAGAGGACGGGCGCCTGAACGATGCCGTACTGCGCGAAAACTTCCTCACCCGCGTCTATGCCCATGCCGACTGGCAGCGCCTGCGTCAGGCCGGCCTCAGCCGCCGGGCCATCGTCGATTTCCACTCGCGCTACAAGTACCAGCTGATGGCGAGCAACCCGCTGCAGTACAAGGTGCTCGGCCGGCTGGTCGCGCAACTGGCCGAACACTCGCTGGAGGAGTTCGCACCGCAGTACTTCAGCCAGTTGATGCAGGCGCTGAAGAAGCCGGCCACCCGCGGTACGCACTGCAACGTGCTGCTGCATCTGAGCGGTTACCTCAAGGACGCGCTTGGCGCGGAGGACCGCCGCGAGATGCGCCACCTCATCGATCAGTACCGCGCCGGCGTCATTCCGCTGGTGGTGCCGCTGACCCTGCTCAAGCACCACTTCCGTCGGCATCCCGATCATTACGTCGCACGCCAGGCCTACATGCAGCCGCATCCCGAAACCCTCAGCCTGCGCAACGGAATCTGAACATGAATGAATCAACGGACCTGACGCAGCTGACGGCCGACGGCCTGCTGCCGATCCGCGAAGTGGCGCGCATCACCGGCGTCAACGCTGTGACCCTGCGTGCCTGGGAGCGCCGTTACGGGCTGATCGTCCCGCTGCGCACGCCCAAGGGTCATCGGCTGTACGAAGAAGTACATATCCAGCGCATCCGCGACATCCTCACCTGGCTCAATCGCGGCGTTTCGGTCAGCCAGATCAAGCCGCTGCTGGACACCACCACGCCGCCGGAGCTGCCCAGGCAGAACCAGTGGTCGGAGCTGCTCGAAGAGCTGCTGCAGGCCATCGACCGCCTCAGCGAACGACGCCTGGACGATGCCTTCAACCGGGCCATGGCGCTGTATCCGCCGCGCACGCTCTGTCAGCACCTTCTGCATCCGCTGCTCGAGGCACTCGAACAGCGCTGGCAGGGCCAGTACGGTGCAGCGGTGGAGCGGGCGCTGGTTCATTCCTGGCTGCGCAGCAAACTGGCGACGCGCATCTATTTCAACAACCGGCAGCAGGTCGGGCGTCCGCTGTTGCTCGCCAATCTGGATAACGAGTCCTTCGCACCCGGTCTGTGGTTGACCGCCTGGCTCGTCTCCAGCACCGACTGCCCAGTTGAAGTCGTCGAGTGGCCGGTACCGCTAAACGAGCTGAACCTGGCAATGGAGCGCATCCTGCCGCGCGCCCTGCTGCTCTATGCGAGCAACAGCCTGCCGGGCAACTGCCTGCAACGCGACCTGCCGCGTCTGATCGAGCAAAGCGTCGCGCCGCTCTGTGTGGCCGGGCCGGCCGTTCATATCCATGCACCCGAGCTGCACCGACATCGCGGGCTGATGCTCGCTGAGGGTCCCCTCGGCGCCCTGCAGCAGCTGCATGGCGCCGGCCTGCTGCCCGGTAGCGAAGGGAGTGCGTCATGACCCAGCTGCTCTGGCTGCGCAGCGATCTGCGCACAAGCGACAACACCGCCCTCGCGGCTGCGATGGCTTGCGGTCCTACCGTGGCGCTGTATCTGGTCACTCCGGGGCAATGGCTCGCCCACGACGATGCCCCCTGCAAGGTCGACTTCTGGCTGCGTAACCTCGCCGAGCTGTCGACGCGGCTGGGCGCGCTCAACGTCCCGCTGCTGATTCGCGAGGTCGATGATTGGCAGGCGGTACCCGACGCACTGCTGAAGGTCTGCCGCGAACAGGGCGTGCAGCGGCTGCATTACAACGACGAGTACGGGGTAAACGAGCAGCGCCGCGATCAGGCAGTTTCCACGCACCTGGAAGCGGCCGGCATCAGTGTGCGCGGCTATCTCGACCAGCTGCTGTTCACTCCGGGCAGCGTGCAGACGCAGTCGGGCAGCTACTTCAAGGTGTTCAGCCAGTTCCGCAAGGCCTGCCTCACCCACCTGAGCGTATCGCTGCCAGCCTGCGAGCCGGTGCCTGCGACCCAGGCGCCGCAGGGTATCACCAGTGACCCGATACCCACGACGGTCAGCGGTTTTCCGCGACCCACGGACTATCTGCGCGCGCTCTGGCCAGCCGGCGAAGCCTTCGCCCAGCGGCGCCTGGCAGCGTTCGTCGAGGACGACCTGAACGAATACCACCAGCGCCGCGACCTGCCCGCCGAGCCCGGCACCAGCCAGCTGTCGGCCTACCTCGCCGCTGGCGTCATTTCCATCCGCCAGTGCCTGCACGCGGCGCTTGGCTACAACCAGGGCGAGCTGGACAGCGGCAGCACCGGCGTCACCACCTGGATCAACGAACTGCTCTGGCGCGAGTTCTACAAGCACATCCTGGTCGGCTATCCGCGGGTGTCCATGTACCGCGCCTTCCGCCCGGAAACCGAGGCACTGCCCTGGCGGCGCGCGCCGTACGAGCTGGAAGCATGGCAGCAGGGCCGCACCGGCTTTCCGATCATCGATGCGGCCATGCGCCAGATGCAGGAAACCGGCTGGATGCACAACCGCCTGCGCATGGTCGTCGCCATGTTCCTCAGCAAGAATCTGCTGATCGACTGGCGTGAGGGCGAGCGCTGGTTCATGCGTCACCTGATCGACGGCGACCTGGCCGCCAACAATGGCGGCTGGCAATGGAGCGCGTCCACCGGCACGGATTCGGTGCCCTACTTCCGCCTGTTCAATCCGATCAGCCAGTCGCAACGCTTCGACCCGGACGGGCAGTTCCTGCGCCGCTGGCTTCCCGAGCTGCAGCACCTGAGCAGGCGCGACGTGCATAACCCGTCGGCGCACCGCAGCCTGTTCGGCGTAACCGAGTACCCCGCCCCCATCGTCGACCTCGGCGCCAGCCGGGCACGGGCGCTGGATGCCTTCCGCAACCTGCCGGATGCGCAAGCATGAGCGGCTTCCTGCAGTCTTTCGCCTGCGAGTTCGCCCGCCTCGACGCGAGCAATCTCGACCGCCTGCGCGACCTCTACAGCGCCGACGTGCACTTCACCGACCCGCTGCATGAGGTCTGCGGGCTCGTCGAGCTGGAGCGCTATTTCAGCGAGCTGTATGCCAACGTCGAACATCTGCATTTCGAGTTCATCAGCCACGATGAGATATGCGACGGCCAGGGCTATCTGCGCTGGATCATGAGCTACCGACATCCGCGGCTGAACGGCGGCAAGCTGATCAGCCTCGAAGGCTGCTCGCTGCTGCGCTGGAACGGCGCCGGCAAGGTCGTCCGCCACCGCGACTACTTCGATGCCGGCGCCCTGCTCTATCAGCATGTGCCCCTGCTCGGCGCGGCCATTCGCTGGCTGCAGCGGAGGCTCGCGTGAACCTCTCGCGACGTATCTGGCTGACCGGCGCCAGCAGCGGCATCGGCCTGGAACTGGCGCGTCAGCTGCTCGCCGACGGGCACTGCCTGGCGCTGTCGGCACGCCGCACCGAGCCGCTGCAGGCCTTTGCCCGGCGCTACCCGGGGCGTGTGCTGGTGTTGCCCGGCGATCTCACCGACAGCGAACAGGTGCGCGACATCGGCGCCGCCATCCAGACGCAATGGGGCGCGCTGGACAGCGTGATCCTCAACGCCGGCACCTGCGAATACATCCACGCCGGCCGATTCGACGCGGCGCTGCTGGAGCGCGTGATGGGCGCCAACGTGCTCGCCGTCGGCTACTGCATCGAGGCGGCACTGCCACTGCTGCGCCAAGGGGTGCGCCCGCATCTGGTCGGTGTCGGCAGCTCGGTGACCTGGCTGCCGTTGCCGCGTGCCGGAGCCTACGGCGCATCCAAGGCGGCGCTGCGCTACCTGCTCGAATCGCTGCGTCTGGATCTGGCCAACGAAGGCATCGACGTCACCCTCGTCAGCCCGGGGTTCGTCGACACACCGCTGACCCGTCGCAACGACTTTCCCATGCCCATGAGCTGGCCGGCGGACAAGGCCGCACGGCAGATCGCCCGACGGCTGGAACGCCGCCCGCTGCACATCGCGTTTCCGGCGCCGTTCATCTCTGTGCTGCGCCTGCTCTCACTGCTGCCCGCACGCCTGCAATTCGCCCTCGGCCGGCGACTGGCGCGTACGCCTCTCAAGGAAGGATAACCATGAAAATCGCCATCATCGGCAGCGGTATTGCCGGACTTACCTGTGCGCATCTGCTGTCCCGTCAGCACCAGGTCGCGGTGTTCGAATCGGCCAGCTGGATCGGCGGCCACACCCATACCGTGGACTTCCGCCTGCACGGCCGGGACTACGCGGTGGACACCGGCTTCATCGTCTTCAATGACTGGACCTACCCCAACTTCATCAAGTTGCTGGACAAGCTCGGAGTGCGCTACAAGCCGACCGAAATGAGCTTTTCGGTGAGCGATCCGCTCAGCGACCTGGAATACAACGGCCACGATCTCAACACGTTGTTCGCTCAGCGCAGCAACCTGTTCTCGCCGCCCTTCTGGGGCATGATCCGCGACATCCTGCGCTTCAACCGCGAAGCACTGGACGACTACAAGCACGGTCGCCTCGGTGCCCACGTCACCCTGGGTACCTATCTCGAGCTGGGCCGCTACAGCCAGCGCTTCATCGATCACTACATCGTGCCGATGGGCGCAGCGATCTGGTCGATGTCGCTGGCCGACATGCTGGAATTCCCGGTGGAATTCTTCATCCGCTTCTTCAAGAACCACGGGCTGCTGTCGGTGAGCGATCGCCCGCAGTGGTATGTCGTCGAAGGCGGCTCCAGCGCCTATGTATCGCCACTGACGCGGGGTTTCAGCCAGCACATCCGTCTCAACTGCCCGGTGTTCGAGGTGTTGCGCGATGAGCACGGCGTAACGATCCAGAGCCCGGCCGGTGCCGAGCGTTTCGACAAGGTGATCTTCGCCTGTCACAGCGACCAGACGCTGAGTCTGCTGGCCGAACCGAGCCGGCTCGAACGAGAGATCCTCGGAGCCATCGGCTACGCAGCAAACGACGTGGTGCTGCACACCGATACGCGCCTGCTGCCCAAGCGTCGCCGCGCCTGGGCCAGCTGGAACTACCGCCTCGGTGGGCCGACCACACAGCAGGCCGCGGTGACCTACAACATGAACATCCTGCAGGGCATCGAGTCGCCGGAAACCTTCTGCGTCAGCCTCAACCAGAGCGAAGCGATCGATCCGGACCTGATCCTCGCGCGCTTCTCCTACGCCCACCCGCAGTACAGCCTGGCCGGCATCGCCGCGCAGACCCGTGCCGACGAACTCCTCGGCGACCGGCACAGCTACTTTTGTGGTGCCTACTGGGGCAATGGCTTCCACGAGGACGGTGTGGTCAGCGCGTTGCGCGTCGCCGCCGCCTTCGGAGAGTCGCTGTGAGCAGGGCCATCGTGCACAGCGCGCTGTACAGCGGCTGGGTGCAGCATCGTCGCTTCGCGCCGAGGGCCCATGCTTTCAGCTATCGCATGGGCTTGCTGTACCTCGATCTGGCCGAGCAGGACGCCGTGCTCGGGCTTTCGCCCTTGAGCGGACGCGCCCGCTTCGCCGCATTTTCCTTCCGCGAGCGCGACTACCTGCCGCAATACACCAGCCAGGGCATCGCGCTGGCCGACGCGGTCCGCCAGCGGGTCAGCGAAGCCCTCGGGCGGCCGGTCACCGGTGCCGTGCGCCTGCTGACCCAGCCGCGCAGCTGGGGGCTGTGCTTCAACCCGGTCAGCTTCTTCTATTGCTTCGACGAACAGGAACAGCTGACCGCGGTGCTCTGCGAAGTCAGCAACACCCCCTGGCGCGAGCGTTATCACTACGTGCTGCCGGCATCCGGCAATCGCAACCTGCGCTGCACGGTGGCGAAGACCTTCCACGTCTCGCCGTTCCTGCCCGGCGAGCTGGAATACCGCATGCGCTTCAACCCGCCGGGACGACGCATCGGCGTGCACATGGAGGATTGGCAGGGCGAGCACAAGCTGTTCGACGCCACCCTCGGTCTGCAACGCCAGGCGCTGACTTGCGGCGCGGTGCACCGCTACCTGCTCGGCTTCCCCTGGATGACCGCCAAGACCCTGCTCGCCATCTACTGGCAGGCGCTGCGCCTGCTGCTCAAGCGCACACCGATCTTCACCCATCAGCCCGCTACCAAGGCGTACGGGCTGGCCGTCACGCAACCCACCGGAGCCCGCCATGAAGAGCCCTAGCCTGACCGTCAAAGTCCGTCCGCTGGCGGGCATGGGACTGGCCAGCAGCCTGCTGCGCCGTACCGTGCTGAATCAGCTCGAACACCTGCGCCACGGGTTGCTGAGACTGCAACACGGCGATGTCTGCCAGCAGTTCGGCGATCTGGCGAGCCCGCTCAAAGCAGAAATTCATATAACCGACGGTGCCGCCTGGGGCCTGATCGCCGCGCGCGGCTCGATCGGCGCCGGCGAAGCCTACATTCACGGCTACTGGCACAGCCCGGACCTGACCGCGGTGATCCGCCTGTTCGTCGCCAACATGGACGTGCTCGACAACATCGAGCGGGGCAGCCTGGCGCTGTTCGGCCAGCCGGTGATCAAGGCGTTGCACTGGTTCAACCGCAACACCCGCAGCGGCTCACAGCGCAACATCGCCGCCCATTACGACCTTGGCAACGAGCTCTTCGAGCAGTTTCTCGACCCGACCATGATGTACTCGGCGGCAATGTTCACCAGCCCCGAACAGGATCTGGAACAGGCCCAGCTGCACAAGCTCGAACGCATCTGCGAAAAGCTCGACCTGCAGCCCGAGGACCATCTGCTGGAGATTGGTACCGGCTGGGGCAGCATGGCGCTCTATGCCGCCATCCACCGTGGCTGCCGGGTGACAACCACCACGCTGTCGCGCGAACAGTTCGCCTACACCCAGCGGCGCATCGAAGAACAGGGCCTGCAGGACCGCATCACCCTGCTGCTCAAGGACTATCGCGATCTCGACGGTCAGTTCGACAAGCTGGTGTCCATCGAAATGATCGAAGCGGTCGGCCACGACTTCCTGCCGACTTACTTCCGACAGTGCTCGCGGCTGCTCAAGGACGACGGGCTGATGCTGCTGCAAGCCATCACCATTCGCGACCAGCGCTACGAACAGGCGCGCCGCAGCGTCGACTTCATCCAGCGCTACATCTTCCCCGGCGGTGCCCTGCCCTCCATGCAGCGCATGCTCAATGTCGTAACCAGCGACTCGGACATGAACCTGCTGCACATGGAGGACTTCGGCGAACACTACGCGCGCACCCTGCGCCTGTGGCACGAGAACTTCCGCCGCGCCCGCGGCGAGCTGGAGCGCCACGGTTACGACGACTATTTCTACCGGCTCTGGGAGTTCTACCTGTGCTACTGCGAGGGCGGCTTCATCGAGCGCGCCATCGGCACCGCACAGCTGCTGCTGGCCAAACCGGGCGCTCGTCGGAAACCGCTCTACGACGGGTCAAGCGCGACATGAGGCGCCCGATAACAGTTGTGCGGATCTTTACCCGGAGTCATCCATGAACAGCGAAAGCATCACGCTGCAAGCGCACTACCTCAAGGCCGATCGCATCATGCTCGGCGTGGTCTGGTTTCTGGTCGCCTATTCATTCGGCGTGGCGGCCTTTCAGGGCACCTGGGCGCAGGCACTGATCATCGGCGGGCTGAGCGGCGTCGCGGTAACTGCGCTGTACATGCTGATCCCGGGCCAACGACTGCTGCGCTGCACGATCGGCGCAGCCTTCATGGTGTTCGCTGCGCTACACATCAACCAGGCCCACGGCATGCTGGAGATGCACTTCGGCATCTTCGCCCTGCTGGCCTTTCTGGTCTATTACCGCGACTGGCTGCCCATCGTGGTCGCCGCGGCGACCATCGCCGTGCACCACCTGGGCTTCTTCGCTCTGCAGCAGCAGGGTGCGGGCGTGTTCCTGATGCCCGACGGCAACTGGCCAACGGTGTTCCTACACGCGTTCTACGTGGTGCTGGAAAGCGCGATCCTGATCTACCTGGCCATCCGTGCTGCCGCCGAGGCCCGCGAAGGCGAAGCGCTGCTTGGCGCCGCCGCGGCCATCACCGCCCGCCCCGAACGCATCGACCTGAGCTACCGCAGCCAGGCCAGCGGCCCGGTCACCCAGCGCTTCAATCAACTGCTCGACCAACTGGGCGATCTGGTCGGCGCCGTGGTACGTGACACCGCGGGGCTGGGCGGCACCGCCGCCAACCTCAGCGAGGCAACCCGCCAGCTGCGTGACGGTGCCAGCCGCCAACTGGACGAGACTGCCTACATGGTCGAAGCCATGCAGCAGATGACCGTAGCCATCGATGACGTCGCCGGCCACGCCGATCGCGCGGCGCAGGCTGCCCAGGGTGCCAGCCAGAAGGCCGGCCAGGGCCGCAGCGCGGTCAGCGGCGTGCGCAGCGAGATCGGCACCCTTGCCGAACACATCGAAGGCACCGACCGCGTGGTTCAGGACCTGGCGGCGCAATCGGAGCAGATCGACCGCGTGTTGGAGGTTATCCGTACCATCGCCGAACAGACCAATCTGCTCGCCCTCAATGCCGCCATCGAGGCCGCACGAGCCGGAGAACAGGGTCGCGGGTTCGCCGTGGTCGCCGACGAGGTGCGCAATCTGGCGCAGAAGACCGCGGCTTCCACCACCGAGATCCAGGGCATCATCAGCCGCCTGCAGCAAGGCAGTCGCAAGGCCACCGAAGCGATGCAGAACAGCCGCGACAGCGTGGCCCGTTGCGTGAGCAGCAGCCAGGACACCACCGCCCTGCTGGACGCCATCGCCAGCGAGATCGAGGGCATCAGCCAGATGAACGAAATGATTGCCGCCGCGACCCACGAACAGACCGCGGTTTCAGCCGATATGGGGCGTCATCTGCAGAGCGTGCAGCAGGTCGCCGAGCGTAACGCCGGGGACGCCAGCGAGCTGGACAGTGATGGCCGTCAGCTGCATGAACTGGCCGGTCGTCTCGGCAGCCTGAGCGGCCGCTTCACCGTCCAGTAAGACGGTGCAGGCTCAGCGCCGCCGACGCCCAGCCGAATGGCCAACCACCATCGCGCTGGGCTGCTCGAAGGCCGCGCACACCGCCGGCACCAGCAGCCGCGCGTGGGGCGGAATGTCCAGGCCGCGGTCGCGCAGCACGATCACCCCGTCGGCATGCAATTGCTGCAGCGCCGGCCAGTGCCGCGCATAGCGCTGCCTGATGTCCACCCCGAGCTGCAGGCCGAGCGCGTCGAAGTCCAGCGCGAAGGTGCAGCGCAGGTGTTCGAGCAGCGACTGATGCAGCGGATCGACATGGCTGGCGTGCAGACCGCAAATGCTCGGTAGCTGGTCCTGGTCGAGCGCCTGCTGATAGGCCTGCGCGGTGCTGGCGTTCTGACAATAAAGGCCATCGACCCGGCTTATCGCGCCCACCCCGAACCCCAGGTGATCGCATTCGCTGTGCAGGGTGTAGCCATGGATATCGTGGTGCAGCGCGCCGATCTCCTGAGCCATCGCCAGATCGTCGTGAGGCAGGACGAACTTGCCCAGCCCGATGTAGCGGTAGCCGGCGGCGCTGAGCTGCTCGACACCATGGCGGTACATCGCCAGCGTATCGGCCACCGAAGCCAGGCCGAGGCGCGCGGGGTTGGAAGCGACCAGAGGCGCGTCGCGGTAATCGAACATCGTCACCTGATCGGGCGCCAGCTCGATGATCGACGCCAACTTGCGCGCGAAGCTGGCCGGCGTCTGCCAGGACCTGCCGTAGCCAAGATCCAGATTCACCGAGCGGTAATGCAACGCATGGGCGGCTTCGATCACCGCGCGGATGCGCGCCGAGCTGCGGAAATATTCGACCGTGCTGCCGTCGTCCGCGCGCAGATCGGGCACCGCGACGCTGAGCTGGTTGAAGCTGAGCTCGTGCAGTGCGCCAATCAGCGGCCAGTCGACATGAGCCAGCTCGACTTCAGCGAGAAAGCTGCCGGCATGGGAATCGACGAAACTGAAACGGCTTCTGAGCAGCGTCATCAGTTCTCGTAACGCGGCGATGCCCAGCGTGCCGGTGCTCAGCCACAATTGCTCGACCTGCTGCAGCGGCCCGGCATGGCAACCGAGCTGTTCGATCTCGCGGTGCAGCCGCAGCTGATAGGCCGCGGCCTCGCCAGGCTGCAGCTCGACGCCACCGGGCTGGTGAATGGATATCGACAGCGGGCGGCCGGCGCGACGCCCCTCGCGCAACGCACGCAGCAGATCCAGCGGGGCGATCCGGTCGCTGAAATCGGCCGCAGCCGGATAGGTGCAGTGCCTCTGCCCAATCTGTCCGTAGCGTTGTACCAGCGCGTCGTCCCAGGTCACTGAGCCAAGCATGAGAGCCTCCCGGCTGCGAATATCGCGTCTGTTGCTTTACGCGGCATCATCCGCGAGCCGCTGCGGGCGACGTTGACGTCCGTCAAGTAGGTGACAGATGGCCACGGCGAGCAGCCTGACGGTCAGAACTCCGACGCGAAACACGATGTGCTGCTTGAACAACAGTCCCTCGCGAACGCCGTTCGACCAGCCGACGTTTTGAAAAAGCCCACAGCACGATGGTATTGATAGTGCGCCATCCATGCACCCCGGAGCCCGAACGTGATTCCAGCGTCCCTGATTTCCGCCCTGCGCTCGGCGCGCCATGTCGTCGTGTTCACCGGTGCCGGCGTTTCCGCCGAGAGCGGCATCCCGACCTTCCGCGACGCGCTGACCGGTTTATGGGAGCGTTTCGATCCGGGCGAGCTGGCCACGCCCGAAGCGTTTCGCCGCGATCCGGCGCTGGTCTGGGGCTGGTATGAATGGCGGCGCATGCGCGTCCTCCAATCCCAGCCGAATCCTGCTCATCTGGCCATCGCCGACCTCGCGCGCCATGTACCGCAACTGACGCTCATCACGCAGAACGTCGACGACCTGCACGAGCGTGCCGGCAGCGAGGATGTCATTCACCTGCACGGCAGCCTGCACCGACCGCGCTGTTTCGCCTGCGCCCGCGAGCCAGCCGAGCCACTGCCGGCTGCCGACGAGCCCGAAGGCGGTCGTCGCCTCGAACCGCCCCGTTGCAGCCACTGCGGCGGACGGCTGCGCCCCGGCGTCGTCTGGTTCGGCGAGAGCCTGCCCGTCGCTGCACTAAGTGCCGCGTTCAAGGCGGCTGGCGAATGCGACCTGCTGCTGTCGGTGGGCACCTCCGGCGTGGTCTACCCAGCAGCCGAAGTGCCTCACCGAGCGCGCGACGCCGGTGCCACCGTGGTGCACATCAACCCACAGGGCGAGGCGCCCGGCAGCAACCGCGAACACCTGCTTGCGCTGCCCGCCGGCAAGGCACTGCCGGAATTGCTCCATGAAGCATTTGGCGGCTGAGGGAGAAACAATCTGCGCCCGGCCTCGGGTCCTGATCGCCCCAAAGCGGGGAGCGCGCCCGCACCGTCGCACTGTTCTGGTTCAAGCCTGCCCCGCTCAGGTCGCAGTTACGGAGGCTCATCGCTGAGCATCCGAGCGACCAGCACTGCGCAACACCGCGCAATCGCGCGCCTTACAGCCGCAAATCCACGCTACCGGACAAGCTGGCATACAACCTGCAGTTACCCTGGCAACACCTGCCGCCTCGCGGCAGGACGTCCCAGACGGTCAGCGGCGACCGTCAAGCCAAGCGGCGCGGGACCGGGTGTAGCAGGCAACGAGGCCAGACCGACCACCCTACACACCACTAATTACCAGGCAAAGGCGCCTGGAGCTGATACCAGCTCCAGGCGCCTTTTTGCGTTTTGCCGGCCCAGTGCCGCAGCAGCTCGACTGAGGAAAGGCCATGAGTTCTACCGTCACTCCGCTCACGCACGAAAAACTGGTCATCGTCGGCAACGGCATGGTCGGTCACCACTGCATCGAACAGCTGATCGAGCGCGGCGCCCTCACCCGCTACGAGCTGCATGTGTTCGGCGAGGAGCGCCAGCGCGCCTATGACCGAGTGCACCTGTCCGAATACTTCGGCGGTCGCGATGCCGAGTCGCTGGCCATGTGCGATGCCGACTACTACAGCAACCACGGCGTCTACACCCATCTGGGCGTTCAGGTGCTGGGCATCGACCGTGAGCGCAAGGAGATCGTCACCAGCGCCGGCCGCCAGCCCTACGACCAACTGATCCTGGCCACCGGCTCTTACCCCTTTGTGCCACCGATCACCGGTGCCGAAGGCAGCGCGCGACTGGTGTACCGCACCCTCGACGACCTTGATTCGATTCGTGCGGCCGCCAGCGGCGCCAAGCGCGGTGTGGTGGTCGGCGGCGGTCTGCTCGGCCTGGAAGCGGCCAACGCGCTGAAGTCGCTCGGCCTGGAAGCCCATGTGGTCGAATTCGCCCCGCGCCTGATGCCGGTGCAACTGGACGGCGAAGGCGGCGCGGCATTGAAGGCGCGCATCGAGGCGCTGGGCGTCGGCGTGCACCTGTCGCGCGCCACCCAGGAGATCGTCGCCGGCGAGGACTACGCCTGGCGGATGAACTTCACCGACGGCGAATTCCTCGAAACCGACCTGATCGTGTTTTCCGCCGGCATCCGCCCGCAGGACGCCCTCGGCCATGTCGCGGAGCTGGAGATCGCTCCGCGCGGCGGCATAGTGATCGACAGCGAATGCCGCACCTCGGATCCGGCGATCTTCGCCATCGGCGAGTGCGCCAGCTGGAACGGCAGCGTGTTCGGCCTGGTTGCACCGGGCTACAGCATGGCGCGCAGTGTCGCCGCGCAGCTGGCCGAGGAACCCCACGAGCCCTTCTACGGCGCCGACATGTCGACCAAGCTCAAGCTGCTCGGCGTCGACGTCGGCTCCATCGGCGATGCCCACGGCGCCACGCCGGGCTCGCGCAGTTACCGCTTTATCGACGAGGCGACCGCCAGCTACCGCCGTTTGGTGGTATCCGCCGATGGCAAGACGGTGCTCGGCGCGGTGCTGGTCGGAGACAACAGCTACTACGACACGCTGCTGCAGTACGCGCAGAACGGCATCAAGCTGCCGGCCGATCCGTCCGCGCTGATCCTGCCGCAGACCGAGGGCGCTCCGACACTTGGTCCGGACGCCCTGCCGGCCAGCGCAACCATCTGTTCCTGTCACAACGTCAGCAAGGGCGCGGTGTGCTGCCAGGTCGAGGCCGGCGTCACCGATCTCGGCGAACTCAAGGCCGCAACCAAGGCAGCTACCGGCTGCGGCGGTTGCAATGCGCTGCTCAAGCTGGTGTTCGATTCCGAACTGGCGGCGCGCGGCGTGGCGGTGGACAAGAGCCTGTGCGAACACTTCGCCTACACCCGTCAGGAGCTCTACGGCATCGTCCGCGTCGAGGGCATCCAGAGCTTCGCCGAACTGCTGGCCAAGCACGGCCGTGGCCATGTCGGCTGCGACATCTGCAAGCCGACGGTGGGTTCGATCCTCGCCTCCTGCTGGAACCAGCCGATTACCGATCCGGCGCTGATTCCGCTGCAGGACACCAACGACACCTTCATGGCCAACATGCAGAAGAACGGCACTTACTCGGTGGTGCCGCGCATCCCGGGTGGCGAGATCACCCCCGAGGGGCTGATCGCCATCGGCCAGGTAGCGAAAAAATACGACCTCTATACCAAGATCACCGGCGGCCAGCGCATCGACCTGTTCGGCGCCCAGCTGCACGAACTGCCGGACATCTGGGGCGAGCTGATCGCCGCCGGTTTCGAGACCGGTCACGCCTACGGCAAGAGCCTGCGCACCGTCAAATCCTGCGTTGGCAGCACCTGGTGCCGCTACGGCGTGCAGGACAGCGTCGGCATGGCGCTGCGCCTGGAGGACCGCTACAAGGGCCTGCGTGCACCGCACAAGATCAAGTTCGCCGTATCCGGTTGTACCCGCGAATGCGCCGAGGCGCAGAGCAAGGACATCGGCGTGATCGCCACCGACAAGGGCTGGAACCTCTATGTCTGCGGCAACGGTGGCATGCGCCCACGGCATGCCGAGCTGTTCGCCACCGACCTCGACGACGAAGCGCTGATCCGCACCATCGACCGCGTACTGATGTTCTATGTACGCACCGCCGACAAGTTGCAGCGCACTTCGGTCTGGCGCGAGAGCCTGGAAGGCGGCCTGGACTACCTGAAGGACGTCATCCTCGACGACAGCCTGGGTCTTGCCGCCGAGCTGGAAAGCCAGATGCAGCACGTGGTCGACAGCTACCAGTGCGAATGGGCCAATGCCATCAGCGACCCGGAAAAGCTCAAGCGCTTCCGCACCTTCGTCAACGACGGTCGCGGCGACCCCGACATCCACTTCGTCAAAGAGCGCGGCCAGCGTCGGCCGGTGCGCGCCAGCGAACTTCACCTGATCCCACTTACCCAGGAGGTGCTCTGATGAGCCAGTCCAACGTCGTTCGTCTCGACTCCCGTTCCGCAGCCCCGGCGGCCTGGCAGGCACTGTGCAGCCGTGCCGATCTGGTCGCCAATTCCGGTGTGGTGGCCTGGCACGAAGGCGCCCAGGTGGCGCTGTTCCACCTGCCCGACAACGCCGAAGGCGAGCAGCTGTTCGCCATCGACAACCGCGACCCCAAGTCTGGCGCCAACGTCATCGGTCGCGGCATCGTCGGCAGCCTCAAGGGCGAGCTGGTGATCGCCTCGCCGCTGTACAAGCAGCACTTCCGCCTGGCCGATGGCAGCTGCCTGGAATACCCCGAACAAAGCCTGCGGGTATGGCCGGTGCGCCTGGAGGGAGACGTGGTGCAAATCGCCGTCGGCTGATTGCCATCGTTCACTCGCGCGGCTCCCCGCTCCCAAACCGGGCCGATCCGTGGGAGCGGTCTTGGCCGCGAACCTGACCTCGATTCCCCAGCAATTCACATCGCTCAGCCAGCGCCCCGCGACCGCCGCCGGGGCCTGGCCTCTTACTGCCATTCAGAGAGACCGACATGTCCTACATCATCCCCTCCGAGTTCGTCACCAAGATGGTGGACGCCGGCGAATCGAAGATCTTCATGTCCACCCGCGACACACTGATCCGAGCCTTCATGGCTGGCGCCATCCTCTCTCTCGCCGCGGTGTTCGCCGTGGCCGTGACTGTGCAGACCGGCTCGCCGCTGGTCGGCGCGATGCTGTTTCCGGTCGGCTTCATCATGCTTTACCTGATGGGCTTCGACCTGCTCACCGGGGTATTCATGCTCACCCCGCTGGCCCTGCTCGACCGTCGTCCTGGTGTGACCGTGAATGGCATCCTGCGCAACTGGGGCTGGGTGTTTCTCGGCAACTTCGCCGGTGCGCTGGTGGTCGCCTTCATGATGGCCTTCGTCTTCACCATGGGTTTCTCCACCGAGCCGGGACCGATCGGCGAGAAGATCTCGCACATCGGCGAGGACCGCACACTGGGCTACGCGGAGTTCGGCGCGGCGGGCTGGGCGACCATCTTCCTGCGCGGCATGCTGTGCAACTGGATGGTGTCGATGGGCGTGGTCGGCGCGATGATCTCCACCTCGGTCAGCGGCAAGGTGATCGCCATGTGGATGCCGATCATGCTGTTCTTCTTCATGGGCTTCGAGCATTCGGTGGTGAACATGTTTCTCTTCCCCTCGGCGATGATCATGGGCGGCGACTTCTCGGTGATGGATTACATGCTGTGGAACGAGATCCCCACCGCTTTGGGCAACCTGGTCGGCGGCCTGGCCTTCACCGGCCTGACGCTCTATACCACCCATGTGCGCACCGCACCCAAGCGCACCGTCTACTGACCCTGGAGTGAACGAAGGCCCCGGCTCGCATGCGCGCCGGGGCTTTTGCGCAGATAAACATGCCCAGCCAACTCGCCATTTCCCTCGGCCAGCATTCGGACCGCGGGCGCAAACCGGCCAACCAAGACTTTCACGGCGCCTGCGTGCCGGCTGACGTCCAGCTCGCCAGCAAGGGCATCGCCATTGCACTGGCCGATGGCATCAGCAGCAGCGAGGTCAGCCATATCGCCAGCGAAACCGCGGTGGCGAGCTTTCTTTCCGACTACTTCTGCACCTCCGACGCCTGGTCGGTGAAGCAGTCGGCGCAGCGGGTGCTGGTGGCGATCAATTCCTGGCTGCATGCGCAGACCCGCCACAGCCCGCACCGCTATGACCGCGACCGCGGCTATGTCTGCACCTTCAGCGCGCTGGTGCTCAAGTCCGCCAGCGCGCACCTGTTCCACGTCGGCGATGCGCGCATCTATCGACTGCGCGACGGCGGCCTCGAACAGCTGACCGAAGATCACCGCGTACGCGTGTCGGCGGATACCAGCTACCTCGGCCGCGCGCTGGGCATCGACCGGCACCTGGAGATCGACTACCGCACCCTGCCGCTGGCGGTCGGCGATCTGTTCCTGCTCGCCACCGATGGCGTCTACGAGCACATCGGCGCGCGGGATGCGGCGCAGCTCGTCGCCGAGCATGGCGACGACCTCGACCTGGCGGCGCGCCGGATCGTCGAGCGGGCATTGGCCAACGGCAGCGACGACAACCTCACCGCACAGCTGGTACGCATCGACAGCCTGCCGGAGCAGGCCGTCGACGACGTGCAGCGGCAACTCGGCGAACTGTCGCTGCCGCCACTGCTGGAGCCGCGCATGCAGTTCGACGGCTATCGCATCGTTCGCGAGCTGCACATCAGCAGCCGCAGCCATGTGCACCTGGCCGTCGACGAAGCCAGCGGCGCCAAAGTGGTGCTGAAGACGCCGTCGATGGATCTGCGGGGCGACGCGGCCTATCTGGAGCGCTTTCTGCTGGAGGAGTGGATCGCCCGCCGCCTGGACAATCCTCATGTGGTCAAGGCCTGTCCGCCACCGCGGCAGCGCCGCTACCTGTACACGGTGAGCGAATTCATCGATGGCCAGACGCTGGCGCAGTGGATGCTCGACCATCCACAGCCGGACCTGGAAACCGTGCGCGGCATCGTCGAGCAGATCGCCCGCGGCCTGCGCGCCTTCCACCGCCTGGAAATGCTGCACCAGGACCTGCGCCCGCAGAACCTGATGATCGACGCCACCGGCACGCTGAAGATCATCGATTTCGGCTCGACCCGCGTTGCCGGGCTGGCCGAACGCAACGCGCCGGGTACGCAGGACAACCTGCTCGGCACCGCCGCCTATACCGCCCCGGAATACTTCCTCGGCGAAGCCGGCACGCCGCGCTCGGATCAGTATTCGCTGGCGGTGATTGCCTATCAGCTGCTCAGCGGTCGCCTGCCCTACGGCGCCGACGTCGCCAGGGCACGCACCACTGCAGCGCAGAAACGCCTGTGCTATCAGCCGCTGCGCCATGCGCAGCGCGATATCCCCGCGTGGATCGATGAAGTGCTGGGCAAGGCGCTGCATCCCGACCCGGCGCGGCGCTATACCGAACTGTCGGAGTTCGTCTTCGAGCTGCGCCAGCCCAACCCGGCGTTTCTCAACCGCGCCCGCCCACCGCTGCTGGAGCGCAACCCGCTGCTGTTCTGGAAAGGCCTGTCACTGCTGCTGGCGGTGACAGTCGTCGTGCTGCTGTTGCGCTAGCCGCGCTGGCGCAACAGTGCCGTGGCACCCTGGGCCTTGCGGGTGTACCAGAACACCCGGCTGACGCCGCGGGTGATCGCCACGTACCCCAGACGCAGGCTTTCATCGGCCATGGCCTGGTCGTAGCTGTTGCGGAAGAAACCGGAGTAGGCATACAGCGCATTGCGCAGCGGGTGCGGCTGCACCGGCGCGCAGTCGTCGATGATGATCGCCACCTCGGCCTGCAACCCTTTGGCGCGGTGGATGGTGTAGGCCTTGACCGGGAGCTTGCGGTCCAGCTGCGCCTGAATGGTCCGCAACGGCTCGTTGCGCCGGCTGAGCAGCAGCACGGCGGTGCGTTCGCGGCTTTGCCGTTCGGCCACATGGGCACATTGCGCGGTGATCGCCTCGATCAGCTTCGGCAGGCCCTTGTTCAGGTCGAAACCGGTGACCAGCTTTACCCCGTGGTCACCCGGCTGCGTCGGTTTGCATGGCCGGCTGGTCTTGGCCTGCTTGAACTGCACGCCGGCCAGCACCGCCTCTCCATCGCGAATCACCGGCTCGATGGAGCGGTAGTTGGTTTCCAGCAGCAACGTCTCGCTGCCCTTGGCGCCGCGCCGCGGGAAGTACTTGTCGAAGTCCATGAACAACTCCGGCGAACTGCCGCGCCAGCCGTAGATCGACTGCCAGTCATCACCGATGGCCATCAGGCTCGGGCTGCTCTTCCGTCGTGCCAGCCGGCGATGCAGCGCTTGTAGCCATTGGACGATCTGCGGAGAAATGTCCTGAAATTCATCGATAAGCAGGTGCTCGAACGGGGCAAGGCTGGCCTGTGACATATCCGAGCCTGAGCCCAGGCGCTCGGTGAGCTGCTGAAAGGCCTCGTTGAAGGTCAGCAGCCCCTGCTCTCGCAGCGCGGCCCTGAAGTAGCCATGGAAGCTCACCAGCGCCTCGATGAAATCCTTTTCGCGCGCCGCGCACTGCAATCTGGCCGCTTGCAGCTGATCGATGCGAATGCCGATGCTCTCGATAAACCCAGCCTGGGCGTAGAAGGCCTCGTACAGCGGCAGTGGCGTGAACTCGCCGGCCAGGGTGAAGGCATCCCCTGGCGCTTTTGGTGCGGCGCGCTTGCCCTGCTCAGCTTCGGCTGCAGGCTCAGGCAGATCGAGCAGGCGGTACACCTGTTCGCGGAATGTCGCCTGTTCGGCGTAGCACTGCTGATAGGCCTGCTTGAGCAGGCGAACTTGCGCCGGACGCAGGCGTGCGGTGGCCAGCGGGTTGTCCGGCTCGTCCGCCGCGGCGGCCTTGTCATCCAGCTGCTCGAACCACACCGGCCGGGCCAGCACCTCACGCGCCAGCTGCGCCATGGCCGAATGGAAGGTGCGCACGCACTGGCGCGCCTGCTGCGCATCAAACGGCACCTGCCAGAAGCCGAGCACGCGAACCAGCTGTTCGCGCAGCTGCGCGCAGGAGGCATTGGTAAAGGAAATGACCGTCAGCCGCCCGGGCTCGATGCCCATGTGGCAGAGCATGAACACCACCCGCAGCAGCAAGGTGGTGGATTTGCCGGAGCCGGCGCCGGCGAAGATCCGCGTCACCGGGCTGCGACTGAGGATCATCGCCCATTGCTCCTGCGAGGGTGCGCTGATGATCCCGGCAGCCACCGCCTGCTCGACGCGGTCGCGCATCGCGCGGACCTGCGCATCCTCGACCTTCAGTTGCGCAGCCGCATAGATGCCCTGAACGGCCGCCTTGCGCGGCTTGGCGGCGGCACGCGGCGGTCCTTCCGAGGTGCTCTTTGACTTGGCTGCAGGTTTGCCCTTGCGTTTGCTGGCCGCGGCCTTGTTCGCCTTGCCAGGCGCACCGCCCCAGCGGCGGAACAACAGCTCGTCCTCTTCTCGCAGATGGGCCGAGGTACGTGGAAAACAGCGCTGCAGCACCCCGGCGACCAGGGCCCTGTAACGCTTGACGGCAGAAAGCATCCGAAATCACCGTGGGCATTGCATATCGTTGATATGGTACGGGTTTTTCCCTGTACTCTGGCCGCTGCTAGGACGAACTGCAGCGAATGGCTCCATCAATCGCTTGCCTTGCCGGCACGACTTCCCGGGCAATCGGCTGTCCGAGCTTAACCAGCTCCCGTCTGGTCCACCCTGCCCTGCCTACACACCGGATACGGATCGCTACTGATGGACCCAGCAACACACCTCTCGCCTGACGACTCGAACCACGCATTTCTCCCCGCTGGCAGCGAGCTCGGCGCGCTGATTCGCCGCTTCGACTGGTCGCAAACCACGCTGGGGCCTCTGGCTGACTGGCCGTCGAGCCTGAAGACCGTCACGGCCATGCTGCTGCTCTCGCCAACACCCATCGTCCTGCTCTGGGGCGAGCGCGGCATCATGATCTACAACGACGCCTACTCCCTGTTTGCCGGCAGCCGGCACCCGCAACTGCTGGGCTCGGAGGTACGCGAGGGTTGGCCGGAAGTCGCCGATTTCAACGACAACGTCATGAAGGTCGGCCTGGCAGGCGGCACGCTTTCGTACAAGGATCAGGAGCTGGTGCTGTACCGCAACGGCCGTCCTGAGCGTGCCTGGATGAATCTGGACTACTCGCCGGTGTTCGACGATCAGGCGCAGCCGGCCGGTGTCATCGCGCTGGTCGTGGAAACCACCGAACGGGTACTGGCCGAACGAGAGTTGCAGGGCCAGCAGGCACGCCTGCAAGAGATGTTCGAACAGGCACCGGGGCTGATGGCGATGCTGCGCGGCCCCGAGCACGTCTTCGAGATGGCCAACCCGGCCTATCTGCGGGTGGTGGGCGAACGCGACGTCATCGGCAAGCCGGTGCGCGAGGCGCTGCCGGAGGTCGAGCGCCAAGGCTTCATCGACATTCTCGACCGGGTCTATCGCAGCGGCACCGCCTTCGTCGGCTCCGGTATCCGCATCGGCCTGCAGCGTACCCAAGGCGAAGCAGAGGAAGAGCGCCTGCTGGATTTCGTCTTCCAGCCGGTGACCGACGCGAATGGCAATGTCAGCGGCATTTTCGTCGAAGGCAATGACGTCACCGAGCGCGCCGAGGCCGAACAGGCCCTGCGTGAGAACGAACAGCGCCTGCGCTTTCTCGATGCCCTGGCCAAGGAAACCGCCCGCAGCGTCGACGCCGACGCCATCCTGACCACCACTACACGCATGCTCGGCGAGCATCTGGGCTTGTCCAGCTGCGCCTACGCGGACATGGACCCGGACCAGGACGGCTTTACCATTCGCGGCGACTGGGCCGCGCCCGGCTGCACCAGCATCATCGGACGTTACCGGCTGGAAGCCTTCGGCACACTGGCGGTGACGAAATTGCGTGGAGGTGAAGCCTTCATAGTCGACGATCACTGTGCGCAGCTGCCGCCGGCCGAAGCCGCCACCTTCCAGCAGCTCGACATCGCGGCGACCATCTGCCTGCCGCTGGTCAAGGAAGGCCGGCTGACCGCGCTGATGGCCATCCATGATCGCAAGCCCCGCGCCTGGAGCGCCTGCGAGCTGGCCCTGCTCAGAGAAGTCACCGATCGCTCCTGGGCGCACATCGAGCGTGTGCGCTCCGCTGCGGCGGTCAGGCAGCGCGAGCAGTGCTTCCTGGAACAGCTCGAAGCCAAGGTCGCCGAGCGTACGGCCGCGCTGGCGCGCAGCGAGGCGAACATTCGTGCGGTGCTGGAAACCTCGCACCTGTACAAGGCGATGCTCGCACCGGACGGTTCGATTCTTTACGTCAACGCCACCGCACTGGCCGGCATCGGCGCACGCTTCCATCAGCTGGCGGGCACACCGTTCTGGGACTCGCCCTGGTTCAGTGCCACCCCCGGCATGCCGGAAACGATGAAGGCAATGACCCTGCGCGTCGCGGCCGGGGCCACCGAGCACGGCACCATGAGCCTGAACATGCCGGGCGGCACACGCACCTTCGATTTTTCCATGCGCCCGGTGCTGAGTGACGACGGCAGTGTCGTCGCCCTCGTCCCGGAGGCGCTGGATATCAGCGAGCGCGTCGCCGCCGAGCAGACGCTGCAACAGCTGCACAAGATGGAAGCGCTGGGCAACCTCACCGGCGGCATCGCCCACGACTTCAACAACCTGCTCATGGCCGTGCTCGGCAGCCTGGAGCTGCTGCGTCGGCGCATACCGGCCGATCCGGCCCTGCTGCGCCTGGTGGACAACGCCCGCGCTGGTGCCGAACGCGGCGCCTCGCTCACGGCACGCATGCTCTCGTTCGCGCGCAAGCAGGAACTGCACAAGACGCCGATCGATCTGCGCCAGTTGATCCAAGGCATGCAGGCACTGCTGCTCAGCTCGCTCGGCCCGACCATCCAGCTGGAAGTGGATCTGCCGCAGCGACTGGCGCGGGTCAAGACCGATCCCAACCAGCTGGAAACCGCGCTGCTCAACCTCGCCGCCAACGCGCGCGACGCCATGGCCGGCGAGGGCCGTATCCTCATCGTCGCCGAACAGGTGACGCTGTCCAGCGAGCAGCACGGCCTCGCCGCCGGGCGCTACGTTCGCCTGAATGTCAGCGACAGCGGCACCGGCATGGATGAAACGACGCTCAAGCGCGCGGTCGAACCGTTCTTCACCACCAAGGGCATCGGCAAGGGCACCGGTCTCGGCCTGTCGATGGTGCATGGCCTGGCCGAGCAATCCGGCGGGCGACTAGTGCTGCGCAGCAGCCCCGGCGCCGGCACCACCGCGCAAATCTGGCTGCCAGCACTGGGGGACGAGTCAGCCGCGGAACCGACTCGCAGCCCGTCACCGCACGACCTCCCGCGCAGGACCATGCGTCCGCTGTCCGTGCTGGCCGTGGATGATGACGAGCTGGTGCTGTTCGGCACCGCCGGCATGCTGGAAGCCGCCGGCCACCACGTCTTGACGGCGCGCTCCGCTGCGCAGGCGCTGGAGCTGCTGCAGGTGGCGCAGATCGACATGCTCGTCACCGACCACGCCATGCCGCTGATGAGCGGCGCGCAACTGGCTGCCGAGGTACGGGCAAGCCGGCCGGAGCTGCCAATCCTGCTGGTGTCCGGTTATGCCGAACTGCCATCGGCCACCCCGGCCCTGCCGCTGCAGCGACTGGCCAAGCCCTTCACCCAGGACCAGCTGCTCGACGCCATCGAGCAGCTGCGCGCCGACGTCTGCTGAGCAACATCGGCGCAACGGGGCCCATGACCGTGTGGGGCATCACTACTGGATGCCTGATTCGATGGCCGCGCACCTGGTAATACGACGAATAACCTGCGAGCCATTCTCGAAGGACCGTTGGTCACCGCATTTCTTAACTAATCGGTCAGCTAGCCGATAGCGCGTCATCGCCATGCCCTGCGTCGGGTCGGCTGCCTACAGGTTCAGGATCCATGTTCGCTCTGCGTACCATCAAAGCTCGCTACACAACCGCCTTCATCAGCTTCGTTCTCTTGGTGATGTTGCTCACGATGCTGGGCATCAAGCACTTCGTAACCCCGCAGCTCATGGCTGCAGGCGAAACCATCGTCATGTCCCAGGTCACTGAGATCGGCGAACACATCTCGATGGAACTGGCGCGAGTCGAAGCACAAGCACGCAGCATCACCCAGACTGTCCCGATGCTCGACAGTGAGGAGATCGACCGAGTTCTGCCCGGTCTCGTCGACCAGTACGGTGATGTCAAGGTCTTCGGTGGCGGCATCTGGCCGCTCCCCGACGTCCGTACGCCAGGCCGCGCCAAGCACAGCACGTTTTATCACCGGGACGCATCCGGCAAACTGATCGTCAATACCCACTGGAATTCGGCCGAATCGCGTAACTATTACGACGAGCCTTGGCATCGTGGTGGCATGCAGGCACCGCGCGGAAAATGTGTGTGGGCAGCGGCCTACCAGGACGACGCCAGTGCGGAGCCGCGTACCAACTGCGCGATGACCATCTATAAAAAAGGCTCACCCTGGGGCGTGTCGACGATCGACCTGACCCTCGGCTTCTTCAACCGCCTGGTTGCCGAAAAGCAAGACGAGATCGAAGGCGAGGTCATGATCGTCGAGGCCGACGGCAAGATCCTCAGCAACCAGCCGCAACTTGGCTCGGACATGGTGCTACGCAACGTTTCCGAGATGTCCGTACAGTCGCCCTTCATCGCGACCGTACAGAAGGCGCTCGCCAGCCCGTCGCAAGCGTTGCGACGGGAGGTATTCACGAGCAAGTCCGGCGAAGAATTCAGCTTCTTCATGACGCCTGTCGAAGGTACCCCCTGGTTCCTCGCCGCCGCCCTGCCGACCGCCAAGCTTGAGGCACGAAGCGATGCGATGCTCAGGACGCTTGCATCCCTGCAGATCCCGATGGTGCTCATCCTGCTCGCGCTCATGCTTGTCGCGATCAATCAGCTGATGAAACGACTTGCCGTTCTGAAGACAAACATCGATTCCCTATCCGCAGGCGACGCAGACCTGACCAGGCGTATCGCTATCAAGGGCGAGGACGAAGTCGATCAGGTCGGACGCTCAGTCAATGGATTCATCGGCTACCTGCAGAAAATGATGATCGACGTGAGTGACGCCACCACCCAGATCCAGTCCGAGATCGCGCAGCTCAAGCACCTGTCCCGTATCACTAATGACGCGCTGGCCCGGCACGCCTCGGAAACCGACCAGGCCGTTACCGCGATCAACGAAATGAGCTCGACTGCCGAATCGGTTGCGCACAGTGCCAGCGATACGGCGACGTTCACCCAGACGGCCAACCACAATGCGGTCTCCTCCCGCCTAGTCGTCGAGGATGCCTCGAGCAGCGTGCGCTCCCTGGTCAGCGAAGTGGAAAGCGCGACGGCGAAAGTCCAGGCGATGCAGGCCGATGCCCAGCGCATCAACGATGTACTGGGCGTCATTGGTGACATCGCCGGGCAGACCAACCTGCTTGCGCTGAATGCGGCGATCGAGGCGGCCCGAGCCGGCGAACAGGGCCGTGGCTTCGCGGTCGTCGCTGACGAGGTCCGCGCACTTGCGGCACGGACGCAGCAGAGCACCTCCGAAATCAATGAAACCTTGCAACGCCTGAAGGATGCGGTCGGCTCTGCCGTTCAGGCGATGGAACAAACCAAGGCCAGCTGCCAGGCGACAGCCGACAAAACGGCTCAGGTCACCGTTGGACTTGATGAAATGACCAACTCGGTCGTTCACATCAATGATCTCAGCACCCAGATCGCCACCGCGGCGGAAGAACAGAGCGCCGTAGCCGAGGAGATCAACCGGAACATGGTCGCCGTGCGGCATGTGGTTGACGAACTGGTCGAAAGCGGCGCGAGCGTCGATAGGAGTACCGAGTCGCTCCTGGACACGAATGGACGCCTCACGGCCGTCGTAAGCCGATTCAAGGTCCGCTGATACAGCCTGGACGAGAGAGGCGCTTAGCGGGCCTCTCTTCGCCCATTACAACAGGTATGCATTACGAACTCGTATCGAGCGATACTGCTTGGATGCCAACCGTCGTAATCCGCCCTTGCAGTTGCTCACGGACGATCAACAGCGCTGAACCAGCCATGAGTTCAGCCCCTTGACCGGCATTGCTGTCGAGGGCCCGTTTGATCAACTGATCCAGAGTCTGGCCCTTGTCTGTTGCCAGGTCGATACCATAGGAATCCCACACATCCTCGACCTTGGTGCTGCCCTTGAGCCGGAGTTCAAGGTTGGGCAGGTCGGTCCTCGATGCTTCAATTGCCTGAGAAAAAACACAGTCGACGAAAGGCTGATTGATTGGCTTGAGCACGACAAACAGATGATCACCGGCCTCAAGTCGCGTCGATCCTCGAGGCGGTATGACGGCCGACCCTCGCGTGATCATCGCCACGACTACGCCTTCGGGCAACGCCATCTGCGAGAGCAAACGGCCGGCGGCTCTCGCATCGTTACCAAGCGTGTATTCGACGATTTCCGCGTCGACATCGTGGAGTGACGAGATTTCGAGAGTCGCGGCGGGCGCCGCCGGTGGCTTCTCCGTCAGCCCCAGCTTGCGCGCGACGAGCGGGAGCGTAGAACCCTGCACTGTCGCCGATAGCAGAACCACGAAGAACACAACATTGAAGATCAGGGGCGCATTAGGCAGTCCGAAAAGCAACGGGAAGATTGCCAGGATGATCGGCACCGAACCACGTAGGCCTACCCAGGAAACAAGTGCCGTCTCCCTGAGATTGAATCCAAAAAGCGCAAGCATTGGTGCGACGGCCAACGGCCTGGCCAGCAACACCAGGACCAGTGCAATCACCAACCCCTCGACCCAGACATCGAGCAGCGAAACCGGATCGACGAGCAGGCCGAGGACCACGAACATCGTGATCTGGCTAAGCCATGCCAGGCCATCCATGAACAGGAAGGTGCTGCGCTGGAAAACGAACTTCTGGTTTCCGATCATCACGCCAGCGACGAAGATCGCCAGAAATCCACTGCCGCCCAGATTTGCGGATATGCCATAGGCTAGCAACCCGCCGGCTGCGACGAGCACGGGATACAGACCAGTCGCAATGAGCTTTATCCTGCTCAGTAGCCTGAGCACCGACCATCCGACCCCAAGCCCGACCAGTGCGCCTACCCCCATCTGCATCAAAAACATCTGAAGCAGACCCCAGCCAAGCGGCATGCCGTTGACCAGCACCTCCAATAAGCCCACCGTCAGAAAGATGGCCATGGGGTCGTTGGAAGCGCTTTCGATCTCCAGCACCGACTTGAGCCGCTGGTTAATGTGAATTCCGGCATTTCGCAGTAGCGAAAATACGGCTGCAGCATCGGTCGATCCGATAATCGCGCCCAGCAGCATCCCTTCGAGAATTGGAAGCTCAAGCATCCAGGCAGCTGCTAGCCCAGCAATAGCAGCCGTTGCGAGCACCCCAACGGTTGCCAATAACGAAGCTGGCTTCCAGACCTTCCTTATGGATGAAACGGGCGTTTGCAGACCGCCGTCAAACAGGATAAGTGCCAAAGCCAGAGTACCGAGCGCATGAGCGGAAACAGCATTATCGAAAACAATTCCGCCAATGCCGTTGTCCCCCGCCAGCATGCCGGTGATCAGAAACAACACCAACACGGGCAGCCCCAGACGCGCCGACAATTTGCTGGAAAGCACGCCGAAGAGAATTAGTACCGCTGCCACCAGCAGTAACTTGTCAATTGCAAACACCGAGGGTCCTTATTTATCAATGCGCCGCTGTAGCCAAGCAGCACGAAAGTAGTCCAGCGCAGCGCCGGCAAAAATTTTTGAAATGGAAAAAGCAACGTCCAGTTTGTGCGATGTTCAATGCCGGACGGTCGAATCAATTTTATGCGAGATGTTGCGAGCATTTCTGCAGTTACGCCAGATGGTCACCGTAGAGGTTCGACAATTGATCGCAGAGCAAGTCGTTTTATTGATTGCCACAGGCTTCGGGCTGGGATCATTGCCCTGGATGCCCGGAACGTTCGGATCACTGCTTGGCATACCACTGGCGTGGTGGCTCTGGGGGCGGCCGCAGGCAAAGCAACTGCTGTTCATCTCTGCGCTGCTGGTGGTCGGCGTTCCGCTGTGTCACTGGGCCTCGCGTTTGCTTGGAGGCGGTGATGCCGCTCAGATCGTTGCCGACGAGTATCTCGCTTTTCCACTCGTATTTTTGGGGCTGGCCACAGCCCATCGATGGTGGTTACTCGGTGCCGGATTCGCACTATATAGGCTTTTCGATATCACCAAGCCGCCGCCCATAGGATTCGTCGAAACGATTGGTGGAGGCTTGGGTATCGCATTGGATGACGTGCTGGCCGCGCTGTTAGCTTGGCTCGCATTGCGTGGGGCCCGAACGCTTTGGTTGCGCGTGTAGCGCCGGTCGATCACCACGAGGCGGCGCAGCTAAGGCCCGCCAGGCAGTACGACCTGGCAGGAGCTCGGCGCAGCAGAAACGATGATGCGCCGGAAGCGCCAACGGTAGCTACCGCCCGTTGTGCCTGCCCTGATTCAGGATGCGGGGCGCCGCCTAGCCTGGCCCCCTACTCGCGGCGTGATCGTCAGCTGCCGATCACGCCACCATCGTCCTTGGTGATCAGCACGGTGGACGAGCGCGGACGTGATTGGCCGTCGCTGGCCGGAAAGCTCAGCCCCGGGTGCTGCACGTTGATCCACATGGCGCGGTAGTCCGGGCTCCAGGTGATACCGGTGATCTCGCAACCCCGCGGCCCGACCAGGAAACGCCGCACCTCGCGCGTTTTCGGATCGGCGCATAGCAGCTGATTGGTGCCCATGGCCTGCATCGCCGATTCGTCATCGTCGAAATCGGTTTCGATCCACAAACGCCCGTCACGATCGAAGGCCAGCCCGTCCGGCGAGGAAAAGCAGTCGCCGTCGATCGTGCCGATCAGGTTGGAGGCAACCGACTGGCCCTGGGCATCTCGCGCACCACGGCGCTCGCCGGCAAGCAGGAAGACTTCCCACTGGAAACGCGTCGCCGCCGGGTCGCCACCCTCTTCCTGCCAGCGCAGGATCTGCCCGTGCAGGTTGTTCGGTCGCGGATTGGCCTTGTCCAGCGGCTGCTTGGTGCCGCGCCCGTCATTGTTGGTCAGGGTGACGTAGACCTCGCGGGTATCGGGATGCACCGCGACCCACTCCGGCCGGTCCATCGGCGTCGCGCCGGCGCGGTCGGCAGCGGCGCGGGCATTGAGCAGCACCTCGGCCTGGCTGGGGAAGCCGTTTTCCGCGGTCAGGCCATGCTCGCCGTGCACCAGCGCCAGCCACTGGCCACTGCCGTCGGCATCGAAACGCGCGACATACAAGGTGCCCTCATCCAGCAAGCGGCGGTTGGCGGCGTCCGCACCGGGCACGAAACGGCCGCTGGGAACGAACTTGTAGACGTACTCGCCCTTGGTGTCGTCGCCCGAGTAGAACGCCATGCGCCCGTCCTCGCCCAGCGACAGCACCGAGCACTCGCGGCAGTAGCGGCCGAAGGCGGTGCGCTTGACCGGCGCGCTCTGCGGGTCGAACGGATCGACCTCCACCACCCAGCCGAACCGGTGCGGCTCGTTGACGAAGCCGCCATGGGGTTGGCCTGCCTGCGGCGTGGCATCGAAACGCGGATCGACCGTGCCCCAGCCGTAGAGCTTGCTCATGCCGCTGCCGGCGATGCCGTAGCGGTTGTGCGAGACGCGCGCGGCAAGGTCATCGGCGTCGTGGTTGACGAAGTAGTTGTGCCAGTTCTCCTCGCAGACCAGATAGGTGCCCCAGGGCGTGAAGCCGCTGGAGCAGTTGTTCAGCGTGCCGAGCACCGTGTTTCCTTCCGGGTCGTCCATGGTCTGCATCGCTGCATGGCCGGCCAGCGGCCCGGCAATGGCCATCGGCGTCATGCCGGAAATGCGGCGGTTGTAGGGTGAATCCATCACCCGCTGCCATTCACCCTGCGCATCCTTGCGCACCTCGATGACACTCAGGCCATGGGCCGCCTGCTCCTTGCGCACCTGTTCCAGCGGGCGGCGGCCATCGACCACGGCGATGCCTTTTGGATGCAACGTCGGGTTGACGTACTCGTGGTTGATGGCCAGCAGGCCGCGGCTGTCGGGCGCGTCGGGGAACGGGAAGAAATGCATGCCGTCGTGGTTGTCGCCGGCCTGCCTGAGCTGGGCTTGCCAATCGTCGCTGGCATCCGACTGCCACTCGGGTGCGTCGGCATGCACCGGATCGCCCCAGGAGAAGAACACCCGGGCGCTGTAGCCCGGCGCCACCTCGACACGGTCGAAATGCGGGTCGAGCTGGGTCGGGATACCTTCGAAGCCGAGCAGCGAATCGCCCCGGGTCGCGGCTCGCACGCCGGCCATCCCGCCGCCGAGAAAGGCGATGCCGGCCAGGCCGAGCCCACCCTTGAGCAGCCCGCGCCGGCGGTGATCGATCGCCTGCTGCAGCGGCACGTTGCCGCTCGGATTGACCGGTTGGTCGTCATGAGCGCCCACGCTCGCGTGAAAATCGGTGAAATCCTGTTTCATCGAAAACGGTTCCTGAGTCGTAACGGCATCATTCGATGCGGTAATGGAAGGTGTTCTTTACATCGGGCACGGCAACCGCGCGGCCTTCGACGATGCGCGGCTGGTAGCGAAAGCTCTTGGCGGCGGTGAGTGATGGGCGGATGAACAGCGGATGGCAGTCGCCGACCACTTCGGGCGAGCGCACGTGACCCTGCACATCGACCGTGTAGCTGACCGTGCAGGAACCCTGAAGCCCGGAGTCCAGCGCCCGTTGCGGGTAGACCGGCGGCTTCTTGGCAATCGGCAGGTATTGCCGGCTGGCCGCTTCGGCCGCAGCAGCCTGTCGTGCGCGCTCAGCCGCTTCCGCGCGTGCCGTTGCCTCGGCTTCGCGCGCCGCCTGCAACCGTGCCTCTTCCTGAGCCATCCGTTCCCGCTCCTGTGCCTGTTCCTGGCGGCGTTGCTCGTCGCGCTGACGCTGCTGCTTCAGCTGCTCGGCCTTGCGCTCTTCTTCGGCGCGCTTGAAGGCCAGCTCGGCCTGCTCGAGTCGCTGCTGCTGGGCGTGGGTATCGACCTGTGGCTCGCGCGGCGGTGGTTCGACCGCGGGCTCGACGGGCGGTTCGACCGGCGCTGCGCTCTCGGTTGGCGCCGGCGGCGGCAGGCTGATCAACTGGGTCTGCATCACCTGGGTGGCGACCGGCATTTCCAGCGCTGGCGACCAGCTGCCGAGCAACAGCGCGAACAGTCCGGCGTGCATCCCGAGGGTCAGCAATGCAGCCCCAGCCGGCCCCATCCACTGGCGCGGGACAACTTCGCTGCCGTGCGCGGCGGGCGTGCTGAAGGTCATCATCACGGCTGCTCGACTCCGGCCGGCGCCTCGGTGATCAGCCCCAGGTTGACCACCCCGCCGCGCTGCAGCTCGGCGATACCGGCGACCACGCGACCGTAGTCAGCCGCCTCGTCGGCGCGGACATAGACCTGGGTGTCGCCGCGCTCGGCGATGATCGCGCCGACCTTGGCCTGCAGCTCGGCCAGGTCGACGGCGCTGTCGGTCTGGTTGTCGACGTCCAGCTCGCTGCCCAGGTTCCAGTAGAAGCCGCCATCGGCCTTCACCGAGAGCGTGAGGATCTGCCGCTCGTTCTCCACCGGCAGCGCTTCGGCTGCGACCTTGGGCAGCTCGATCTTGACGCCCTGCACCAGCATCGGCGCGGTGACCATGAAGATCACCAGCAGCACCAGCATCACGTCGATGTATGGCACCACGTTCATTTCCGCCTTGGGCCCGTGTTTGTGCTGTGGCCTGACTAGCATGGCTGTCCTCCTCAGGCGGCTGCGGCGACGTTGGGTGAAGCGGCATGCAGGCGCCGATGCAGGCGCGCCTGCAGCTCGTTGCCGAAGGCGTAGTATCGGCCGACCAGCGTCTGTCCACGGGCAGCGAAGCGGTTGTAGGCCATCACCGCGGGAATCGCCGCGAACAGGCCGATGGCCGTGGCGATCAGCGCTTCGGCGATGCCCGGCGCGACGGTCGAGAGCGTCGCCTGCTGCACCTGCGACAGGCCGAGGAAGGAGTTCATGATTCCCCACACGGTGCCGAACAGGCCGATATAGGGGCTCACCGAACCCACGGTCGCGAGAAACTGCAGGCCCTTTTCCAGACGCTCCTCCTGCTCGGCGACGGCCACGTAGAGGCTGCGCTCGACACCCTGCGCCACCACATCCGGCGCGATCCCCGGCTGGCGTTGCAGCTGGGCGAATTCGCCGTAACCGGCGAGAAAGATGCGCTGCAGCGCGGCCTCGTCCGGCAACGGCTGCGCCTGGCCTTCGCGATAGAGCTGGGCGAGATCGCCGCCCTGTCGGAAGCGCTGCAGGAAGCCGCGCTGCAGCCGTTCGGCGCTGCGCAACGCCACACTGCGACGGATGATCAGGTACCAGCTCGAAACCGAGGCCAGGACCAGAATCATCATCACCGCCTGGACCACCAGGCTGGCTTCGCTGATCAGGCCCCAGATGGACATGTGCTCGAGAGTCGTTTGCATGAATCGTTTCCTCCTGCCCCGACTGGGGCAGCTGCTATTGGATGGCGGGTCGGTTACCAGGCGATGACGTCAGTCCAGCCCCAGCGCATCGGCGATCGCCGACCAGGGCACGTACTTGTAGTTCTGCGTCCCCTCGGGCATGCGCTTGCGGCCGTCCTGCACCACCAGCATTCCGCGGTTCCAGATGCCGCCGAGGTTGGCCGAGGTGACTTCAAGCCCATCGGTCTCGGCCGCTCCGTCGATGCCGCGCTCGGCGTTCAGGCCGATGCGAAAGGCGCCGCGCACGGCGTAGGGGGCCTGAGCATCGAGCACCACGTAGCTGTCGTTGCCCTGGCTGGAAATCACCAGGTAGTCGCCGCGCTCGCCGTGGTAGATGGCCAGACCTTCGATGTCGTCGTAGACCGGCCCGCCGACACCAATGACCTGCTTCGGCACCGCTGGCACATCGGCGCGGGCATCGACCACCCACACCGCGACGTCTTCCTCGCCGACGAACAGCCGCTCGCTGCGGTCGTCGGCCACGCAGCCCTCGGGCTGACTGTCCAGCTTGAAGCGCCGCACCAGCTCGCCACGCGGCTGGCCGGAGCTGCCATCGAGGCGGTACTGCAGGAAGGTGCCGTCCTTGTCGTTGGCGATGGCGTAGGTAGTGCCCTGGCGATCCTGGAACATGCACAGGCCATAGATTTCGCTCAGCGGCGTGGCGACCTCGCCGACATCGCGGAGCACCCCGCTCGCCCGGTCGATGGCGAACAGGTGCAGGCTGTTGTGATCGCGATTGCTGGCCACGGCCAGATCCACGCGCTTACTGCCAAGACGGAAGCCGCTGCGCACATCGACGTTGTTCAGCCGGCCGGCGCGCAGGTCCTGCACCTGACGGCCGTCCAGGTCGTACACCACCAGGCCGCCTTTCTTGTCGGTGCCGAGCACGCGGCTCTGCGCCGGATCGCGCGGATGGACCCAGGTCGCCGGATCATCGGCGGCATCACCCAGGCTCGGCACCGGGCCGGTCTCCACCGCGGCCGGCAGGCTGACGATCGGCTCGGCTTGCGACAGCGCGGTCGGTTGCCAGTCCAGACGGGCCGACTGCAGGCCGCGTTCGTCCGCCAGCAGCAGCTCGACACCCTCCTGAGTACGGCGAGCGCTCACCTGCTCTGGTTCGTCGAAGCCGTCGAGTGCGATTACGCCATCGGCTTGCCAGCCGGACTCGCCCTGACGGTACAGGTGCAGCGCCGGCGCTTCGGGATCGAGCGCCAGCAAGCCACCCGGCACCACTGCCAAACCTGCCGCAGCCTTTTGTAGCGCACCGAAAGGCTGGCGCAGATCGACCGGCTCACGCTGCAACGGCGCCTCGGCATCCGCCGGGTAGCGCCAGAAACCAACGTTCTCCTCGTTGACGTAGAGCTGCCCGGCCGCGTCATCGGTCTGGCAGAAGGCGCTCTGCGGCGGCAGGCTGAGCCCGCGCACACGCCGTGCTTCACCGAGCAGGCGACCCTGGCTGCCCACCAGCCATTGCTCGCCGACACCCTCTTCGCCCAGCAGAAAGACGAAATCGTTGCGCGCGCTGTCGCGGTACAGGCACAGACCTTCGATGGCGAATGCGGTGCGCGGCAGGTAGAGCGGCTGGCTCCAGGTCCGTTTGTCATCCAGGCCGATCAGCATCGCCTGCTGGCGCTTGCGCTCGACGGTTGCCAATAACAGCCCACGCCGGTCGACGCGGTGATCGAGGCCTTCGAAGCGCCCGGCATACTCGGCAATGCTGGCGCCGGCGCCATCCAGCAGGCGCAGGCCCTGCTTGTCCACCAGGATGCGCTTTGCATCGGCCCAGGGGCCATCGTCGCTCATCAGCTGGCCATATTCGAAACCAGCCTGCACAGATTCGCTGATGCTCAGCTGCGTCGTTTTTTGCGGCTCTTCCTGGCGTGCGGACTGGCAGGCGGCCAGGGCGATACACAGGCCGAGCAGCGCGGTTTTGGGTAATGCGTACATGGCTATTCCATTTAGCTGCCGCCTGCCGGCGCCCGGCCGTAAAGGGGAACGGCGGGCACCGGAGCGGCATAGGGGTCAGAAGTGGGTCAGGGTCAGGCCGAGCTTGTAGGTCGGGCCGTACTCTTCGTACTGGGCGTTGTAGGCGTGGCGGCCGCTGTAGACGTAGTAGGTCTCGTCCGTCAGGTTCAGCGCCTCGAAGGTCAGCTGCAGGCTCGGCGTGATGAAGTAGCCCGCCTTGAAATCGACGAACAGCTGATCGTCGACGTACAGGTCGTGCGCCTCGTCGTCGATGCCGGCCACCTCGTAGAGGTAGTCCGACTTGTAGTTCGCAGCCAGGCGCAGGTTGAGCCGGTCGTTTTCCCAGCCGAGCATCAGGTTGCCGACCGTGTCGGAGTGGTTTGGCAGGTCGATGCTGCGCTGCATCCCCTGCCCTTCGATATCCGCGTCGGACTGGCTGAAGGTGGCGTTGGCGCCCAGCAACAGGCCGTTCCACGGCGCCGGCAGCCAGTCGAGCTTCTGCGAGTAGGCCAGCTCCAGGCCGTAGAGCTTCGCGCTGCTGCCGTTCTGGAAGCTCAGCGCTTCGTCGAACGCGCCCCACTCGCCGGTGCCGGCCAGGTCGGTGTTGTAGATGAAGTTGTCGATGTCCTTGTAGAACAGGTAGGCCGAGACCACGCCGGCGCGGCCCATGTAGTGCTCGATGCCGAGGTCGTAGTTGATCGATTCCAGCGGTTTGAGATCGGGGTTGCCGAACTCGGCTGCGTCGTCTTCGATGACGAAACCGGGCGCCAGCTGGCCGAAGGTCGGGCGCACCACGCTGTTGGTCCAGGCGGCGCGGATCATGGTGTCGTCGGTGAGCTGGTAGCGTACGTGCAGCCCGGGCAGCCAATGGTGGTAGTCATTGCTGCTGGAGATGGACTCGAACTGGTCGTCGCGCAGGCCGGTGCCCTTGGCGCTGAAGCGCGTACCCTCGTAGCGCAGGCCGGCGATGACGCGCCAGCGATCGATATCCACGGTATTCATCAGGTAGGCGGCGTTGATGTCCTCGTGCATGTCGAAGTCATTGATGCGCGACTCCTCCTCGTCGTAGAACTCGCTGGCATCCAGACCGCCAATCGCGCCCTCGATGGCCGAGGCGCTGATGCCCGGGCCGAAGCGGCCGAGCGCATAGTCGACGTTGCCGCCCTGGAAATCGGCCAGGGTCAGGTCTTCGAAATCGTCGTATTTCCAGACCTCGTTATCGTTGTCCTTGTGCCGGCGGCTGAGCTTGCCGCCGAACTTGGCCTGCGCGGCGTAACCCTGGATGTCGTACTCGCGCGCCAGGTCCAGACGGATGTTCTTCTCGCGGTCGCGGGTGTCGCTTTTCTCCCACTCCACTTCATCCAGCTCGAAGGACGCCGGGTCGTAGAAGGACGAATCGATCGTCAGGCGCGGCTTGCGGCTGCTGGAAAAGCCGGCATCGGCGAAATCGCCCTCGAAGGTCGCGCTGGCGATACCGCCCGGATTGCGCTCGCGTGACTGGCTGTAACCGGCCTGCCCGCTCAGGGTCCACAGGCCCATCATGCGTTCACCACCGAACACGTAGGACTGCACGGTCTGGGTGTCCTCGCGGGACTTCAGCTCGCGCCAGCCCTCGGCGTCACCGGTCTCGCCCGGCAGCTGCGAATCCTCGAAGGCAACACCGGCGGCGTTACGCGTTTCGGTGTCCTTGAAGCGGCTGTACAGCGTGCGCAGGTAGTAGCTGCTGACATCGTCCGGCTTGTAGTCGAAGTTCAGCCCGAAGCCGGTGCGCTCGCGGTTGATCTCGTAGTCGCGCTGCTCGAGTTCCCTTAGCCGCGCGCCGTCGTCGGCGAAGTCCCACTTGCCGCCGGTCTCGACGTTGTCCGAGCCGAAGTCGCGCTCCTGCCAGCTGACGGCTGCGGCGACGCCGAAATTGTCGACGCCATCGCCGAGGCTGAAGCGGTCGCTGATGGCGCCGGAGAATTTCGGGCTGGTCTTGTCGACGTTGTCGTCATAGCTGCCCTCGCCGCTGAGGCTGTAGAACAGCCCGTCATGGTCGAAGGCCGAGAGGCTCTGTACCTCGATGGTGCCGCCCAGGGAATTGGCATCCATGTCCGGCGTCAGCGTCTTGACCACCGACAACGACTGCACCAGCTCAGATGGCAGCACGTCGAGCGCCACGGCACGGCGATCGCTCTCCGGCGATGGGACCAGGGTGCCATTGATGGTAACGCTGTTCAGATCCGGCGCGATGCCACGCACGCTGACGAAGCGTCCTTCGCCCTGGTCGCGCTCGACCGAGATGCCCGGAATGCGCTGCAGCGCCTCGGCGGCGTTGTCGTCCGGCAGCTGGCCAATGCCATCGGCGTGGACCACGCTCTCGACGCTATCGGAGCGACGCTGGTCCTTAAGTGCTTCGTCGATGCTGACCGCCTGGCCGATGACTTCGACGTGCTCCATGACAAGCGGCTCCTCGGCCCAGGCCGAACCGGCGCTGACGGCCAGGGCCAGCAGGCTGATGCGGAATCCTGCATGGCGGATGCCGCTGCGGTATGTGCTCATGAACAATCCCCCCGAACGGTATTTACCGGGTCCATCCCGGAACTGCAGCGGACGGTAGGCGGGGGATATGGCGGTTCTGTGACAGGGGATTTGGGGAGGGGTTGGAAAGGTGGGTTTTGGGGGATTTTGGAGGTGGGGTTGAGCTGATATGACCTGTTTTTTTCGTGCGGGCTGCGTGCCAGAGCCGCATTTCGAAGGGGGCGACGGTTTCTGTTTCGCCCTGCTGGGCGAGTCACTTTTTCCAGACGCGGAAAAAGTAACCAAAAACGCTTTGCCCCTGCATACGGCCCCGCGCTACGCGCGGGGTCCGTTCGCTACATCGCTGCTCCAGGGGTCGGCTTACAAGGGCCATCCATGGCCCTTTAAGCCTTTCGCCGCATCCATGCGGCTCACCCCCTTGCACAGCAATTCCACTCACCCTCCTGAAGGGGCGACAGGTGTCGCCTGATGATCACTGCAAGTAAAAGCCGGGGGGAGACGCTCCTTGCAATCCGGTCCAAGCTCCTGCGAGGAGAGCCTGCTCCAATCATGGCGCTGGAAAGCCGAAGCTTGACCTCCAGCACCGGAGCGTGGGATCCAACAAACCAGTTGATACCGCGCCGCTTCGGGACATTGCACTGACTAACGAGCAACGCCAATCGCCCTTTTCAGAAGGCCGAGTGCAATCGTTGCGTAGGGGAGTGAGCGGCATGGATGCCGCGAAAGGCGTAAAGGGCCATGGATGGCCCTTGTACGCCGGCCCCCGGAGCGGCGATGGAACGAGGGCAGTCGAGCGCAGCGAGACCCGGATGGTGGGGCAAGACCTTTTGGTTCCTTTTGGGGCGACTGCCAAAAGGGACTCGCCCAGCAGGGCGAAACCTGAATCGCCAGGCAACTCGGCAATCGGCATCGACTCGATGCCAGCAAGCCCCTCGTCCAGAACTGATCCAAATCCAGCAGGGCAAACCACATCCCTAATCTCACCCAGCAAATCAACCAAACCAAAAAAAAACCTGAGCCAATTCAACCCCCACCCCATTCATCCAACCGTCACATCCATCTGTTTCCGTGCCCTCACGCACTGGCGCGATCCCTCGCCACGGAGACCCGATGAAATCCCTGCTCAAACTCCACACCCTCACCCTCCTCGGCCTCGCCCTGGCCGCCAACGTCGGCCTGCAGCTGCTCCTCGCCGTCGGCCAGCTCAAATCCTGGGGCGAGATCGACTGGATGGACGTGGTCGGCGAAGGCGGTTGCGCCGCCCTCGCCCTCGCCTGGCTGATCATGCTGCTGCACAGCCGCCCGGCCGGCCGGGTGACACGGTTGCTCGCACTGGGCTTGGCCTGTATCTGTTTTTCCTGGTGGATGGATCTGCTCGACGAATTCATCCAGATCCCCGCCAACATCGCCTGGGACAATTGGCTGGAAACCGCGCCCATGCCGGTCGGCCTGATCCTGCTGACCTTCGGCATCTACCACCTGAACCAAGAACAGCGCGCCATCAACGCGCAGATGCACAAGCGCGAGCGACTGTTTCGCGAGCATCGCCTGTTCGACAACCTGACCCCGCTTGGCACTGCCGAGTACCTGCGTCGGCAATTGGACTCGGCCCTGCGCCAGGCCGCCGACGAGCAAAGGCCGCTGTCGCTGCTGGCGGTGGATCTCGACGAGTTCAGCCGGGTCAACCAGCGCTACGGCCAGGAAGAAGGCGACCTCGTGTTGCAGGCCGTGGCGCAGTTGCTGGTGCTCAACCTGCGCCATCAGGACCTGCTCTGCCGCCTCGCCGGGGATCGCTTCGTCGTGCTGCTGCCCGATACCGCCGAGCAACAGGCGCGGCAGCTCGCCGAGGAGTTGCAGACCGCCGTCGCCAGCCTCGCGCACAAGACGCGCCAGCACAGCGAACGCCTGCATCTGCGCGCCAGTACCGCAGTGGTAATGGCCTTCGACGACGATGCCGAGCAGTTGCTCAAACGCCTCAACCTCGGTTTGGCCAAGGCCAAGCAGTCACTGCCACGCTGCGCCTGAGGCGACCATGGAAAGCCCGTTACGCTGGTACGAATGGGACACCCGCTTCATCGCCGCCCACCACCAGCCGGCGGTGTTGCTCGACCTGGCGCTCTCGCGCGGTATCGACAGCCATGCGCTGCTGCGCGGCAGCGGGCTGTTCTACGAGGACGTCGCCAGCGGCCGCGCCCGCGTCAGCCCGGAGCAGCTGCTGACGCTCATCGGCAACACCGAACGCTTGTTAGGTGCTGCGGACAGCAGCTTTCTGTTCGGCCAGCGCTTGCTGCCCGGGCACTACGGCGATGTCAGCCTTGCCTTGGCCAACGCCGGCAACCTCGAACAGGCGCTGGAGCGGCTTTGCCAGTTCCGCGCCCTGCTCTGCCCGCTGCTGGCGCCAAGGCTGCTGCTGGATGAACAGCAGCTGCACATCTACTGGCTGGACAACGGCAGCGCCGGCCGCCACCAACGGTTTCTCATCGAGGCGCATCTGACCGCCATCGTCGCGCTGTGCAAGCGCGGCAGCGGCCTACGCCTGCCCTGGCGCTTTCAGTTTGCCTATCCGCAGCCGCGGCACATCGAGCAGTACTGGGTGCACCTGGGTGACGCGCTGCAGTTCGACCGCCACCTGACCCTGCTCAGCCTGCCCCGCGAATATCTGCATCAGCCTTGGCCGGATGCCTCGGCGACCGTAGGCCAGGTCGCGCAGCAGGCCAGCCAGCAGCAGATCGATGCGCTGGAAGGTCCCTGCGCCTTTCTCGATGCGTTCTACCAATACCTGCATGACCACATCCGCGAGCCGCTGAACCTGGAGCGCGTCGCCGTCGCGTTCGCCATGAGCCCGGCGACGCTCAAGCGCAAGCTGGCCAAGCACGGTACGCATTTCCAGGAGCAACTCGATCTGGTGCGCACGCACGTTGCGCTCTACCTCTATCAGGCCCGCGGCCTAGGCAACGAGGCCGTGGCGCGGCATCTCGGCTTCAACGACACCACCAACTTCCGTCGCGCCTTCAAGCGCTGGACCGGGGTGGTGCCCAGCGGGCTGCAGCCGCTGTTCGACGCCCCCTGACGGCATGCTAAGGTGCCGTCCGCATTACCTTCGAGGCGAGCGGGCATGGATATCAAGCAGCTGAAGTTTCTCGTGGCGCTGGATGAAACGCGTCATTTCGGTCAGGCCGCGGCGCGCTGCCATGTCACCCAGCCGACGCTGTCGATGCGCCTGCGCGGTCTCGAAGACGAACTCGGCCTGCAACTGGTGACCCGCAGCCAGCGCTTCGAAGGCTTCACCCCCGAAGGCGAACGCATCCTCGCCTGGGCGCGCAGCCTGCTCGCCGCACAGGACGGCCTGCTGGCCGAAGCCGCCTCCTGCCGTGGCCAGCTGGTCGGCACCTTGCGCCTGGGCGTGGTGCCGCTGGCCGGTTTCGACCCGATGCAATTGGTGCAGGCCTTCGGCGAGCGCCACCCGAACCTGCGCTTCGAGTTGTTCGCGTTGAGCAGCGATCAGATTCTCGAACGGCTCAATCGCAATCTGCTGGACCTCGGCCTGTCCTACCTGGAACGGCTGGATGACGCGCACTTCACCAGCCTGCCGCTCGGCGAAACCCGCATGGGGCTGTTGCATGACGAGCGCCATTTTCGCTTCGACGCGCCATCGCTGCGCTGGGAAGCCCTCGCCGATCTTCCGCTAGGTCTTTTGACCGGCGGCATGCACTTTCGCCAGTCCATCGACCACGCACTGCGTAGCCGTGGCCTGAGCCTGGCACCGCGGCTGCAGACGGATGCCGTGCACCATCTGCTGCAGACCGTAGGCGCCGGACTATGTTGCGCAATCATGCCGCTGGATAGCGGCCTCGAAGCACTGGACAGCCGACTGACCCTGACGCCCATCGACAACGCCAGTACCCTCGCGCCGCTTGGGCTGCTCCTGCGGCGCGGCTCACCGCGATCCGCGCTGGGCGAAGCCTGTTTCAACGAAGCGCGCGAGCTGTTGCAGCGGCAAAGTCCTGCCATCTCCTGACGAGCGATCGATACGCTCGATCACCCTATCGAACATAGCGATTGGACGATCCCTCCCTGCGCTCCTAGGCTCCCTGCGTCGACCTGTCGCAGGCCATCGCCATGCAATACGCCACCCTCAACGCCCCAAGCGCCAATGCTCCGGATCTCGGCGCGGCGCCCTTGGCTGACGAATGCGCCCTGGCCATCAGCTACAACGGCCTCAATCAGGCCGTGATGATGGTGACACCGCTGGACCTGGAAGACTTCGTTATCGGCTTCAGCCTGAGCGGCGGCTTGATCGAGCGCATCGATGATCTACGCGACCTGCGTTTGCGGGGCGATGGCAGCGCGCAGCATGCCGAAGTGCAGGTGAGCCCGCGGGCGTTCTGGCACATCAAGCAGCAACGACGGCAGTTGGCCGGCCACAGCGGTTGTGGCCTGTGCGGTGTGCAGGCGCTGGAGCAGGCATTGCCGCAGCTCGCACCGCTTTCGCCAATCGATCTGCCGCCCGAAGGACATTTCCACGATCTGCGCCAGCGCATCGCCAACGCCCAGCTGCTGGCGCGCGACAGCGGTGCGCTGCACGCGGCGCTGTATGTCGACGGCAACGGAGAGATCGCCCTCTGCCGTGAGGACATCGGCCGGCACAACGCGCTGGACAAGCTGATCGGTGCGCTGACGCTGCAGCGCCGTACGCCAAGCGAAGGCTTCGTCGTGATCACCAGTCGCTGCAGCCTGGAGCTGATCCACAAGGCCGTGCGCGCCGGCATCGGCACGCTGGTCAGTCTGTCCGCGCCGACCCACCTGACCGTCGAGTGGGCGCGTCGGCACCACCTCAACCTCATTCACCTGCCCCACCACAGCGCGCCTCGGGTCTACAGCCCGGCGCCTGCGCTGCCCGAACAGAACGGATGCCACCCATGAGTCGCACGTCCCGCTTCCATCCCGCCACCCGCTTCCAACCCTACGCCGGTCCGGCTGGCGGTTGGGGTGCGCTACGCAGCGTCGCCAGTGCGTGGCTCGGCAGTGGCAACGCGCTGAAGAACATCCGCGCCATGCTGCGCACCAACCAGAACGGCGGCTTCGACTGCCCCGGCTGTGCCTGGGGTGATTCGCCCGAGCCCGGTGCAGTGAAGTTCTGCGAGAACGGCGCCAAGGCAGTGAACTGGGAAGCGACTCGGCGCCGCGTGGACGCCGCCTTCTTCGCCCGCCACAGCGTCAGTCAGTTATGCCAGCAGAGCGATTACTGGCTCGAATACCAGGGCCGCCTGAGTGAACCGGTCCGTTACGACGTCGCCAGCGACCGCTACCTGCCGATCAGCTGGGACGATGCCTTTGCACTGATTGCCCATCACCTGAACGGCCTGGACAGCCCGCACCAGGCAGCCTTCTACACGTCCGGGCGGGCCAGCAACGAAGCGGCCTATCTCTACCAGCTGTTCGGTCGCAGCTTCGGCACCAACAATTTTCCCGACTGCTCGAACATGTGCCACGAGGCCAGCGGTGTCGCCCTGACCGAATCCATCGGCGTCGGCAAGGGCACGGTGACGCTGGAAGATTTCGATCACGCTGATGCGATCTTCGTTCTCGGCCAGAACCCCGGCACCAACCATCCGCGCATGCTCGAACCATTGCGTCAGGCTGTGGAACGCGGCGCTCAGGTGGTCTGCTTCAATCCATTGCGCGAGCGCGGGCTGGAACGCTTCCAGCACCCGCAGAAGCCCATCGAGATGCTCGCCAATCAGGACGCGCCGACTCACAGTGCCTACCTGCGACCCAACCTCGGCGGCGATCTCGCGGCGCTGCGCGGCATCGCCAAGTACCTGCTGCAATGGGAGCAGGAAGCCCAGGCCAGCGGCGCGCCGGCGGTGTTCGATCACGCGTTTCTGGCTGAGCACAGCCACGGGCTGGACGCCTATCTGGCCGAGGTCGAAGCCACGCCCTGGGCGCTGATCGAGCAACAATCGGGGCTTGATCGCGAAACCATTCGCCACGCCGCCGCAATCTACCGCAACGCTGAAAGGGCCATTGTCTGCTGGGCGATGGGCATCACCCAGCACCGTCACTCGGTGGCGACCATTCAGGAAATCGCCAACCTGCTGCTGTTGCGCGGCAACCTCGGCAAGCCCGGCGCTGGTGCCTGTCCAGTGCGCGGCCACAGCAACGTGCAGGGCGACCGCACCATGGGCATCAACGAACAGCCACCGGCCGCGCTACTGGATGCGCTGCAGCATCATTTCGACCTGCCGATGCCGCGCCAGCCCGGCTACAACACCGTGGAATGCATCCAGGCCATGCTCGCCGGGCAGGTCAAGGTGTTCATCGGTCTGGGCGGTAACTTCGCCCAGGCCACGCCGGACACCCCGCGCACCCAGCAGGCGCTGCGCAACTGCGAGCTGACCGTGCAGATCAGCACCAAGCTCAACCGCAGCCACCTGACCATGGGCCGCGACGCGCTGATCCTGCCCTGCCTCGGCCGCACCGACATCGACCGCCAGGCCTGCGGCCCGCAGGCGGTCACCGTGGAAGACTCGTTCAGCATGATCCACGCCTCCCGGGGCCAGCTGGAGCCGCTGTCGGCGCAGATGCGTTCGGAGCCGGCCATCGTCGCCGGCATCGCCGCCGCGACACTGGGCAAACGCCCGGTGGACTGGCTCTGGCTGGTGGAGGACTACGCCCGTATCCGTGAGCTGATCGCGGCGACCATTCCCGGTTTCACCGGCTTCGACCACCGTCTGCATCGCCCTGGCGGCTTCTACCTGGGCAACGCCGCCGCCCGGCGCGAATGGAAAACCGCCAGCGGTCGCGCCGAGTTCAAGGCGCACCCGTTGCCGGCCGATCTGCTACCCGAGCAGGCCCGCCACGGCGGCGTGGAGGCCGACCTGATCCTGCAGACGCTGCGCTCCCACGATCAGTACAACACCACGCTCTATGGTCTGGATGATCGCTATCGTGGGGTGAAAGGCATGCGCGATGTGGTGTTCGTCAATCCCGCCGACATCCAGCGGCTGGGCCTGGAAGCCGGGCAGCAAGTCGATCTGATTTCGCTGTGGGACGACGGTATCGAGCGCCGCGTGCGCGGTTTCACCCTGCTCGCCTACGACACCCCGCCCGGCCAGGCCGCAGCCTACTACCCGGAAACCAACCCGCTGGTGCCGCTGGAGAGCTTTGGCGAGCGCAGCCACACGCCGACTTCGAAATTCATCGCGATTCGCGTGCTGCCGAACACGCAGAAGACCGAGCAGCCGCTGATCGCCAGCGGGCAATGACGCTCATTCGAAGCGGTTGGAGTCGTCGCGATCGTGCTGGTAGCGCCGGTTGAGCGGAAACGCTGGCAACCAGCCTTCGCGGCGCACGGTCCAGCATTCGTAGGTCGGCGTCAGTTGGTCGGGTGCATCCAGGGCGCCGAGATGCACCTCGATTTCATCGGCGAGGCGGGAAAAAACCGACGAGCCACAGCTCGGGCAGAAATGCCGTCCGGCATATTCGGCCGTCTCTCCTTCGACGGTCACGGCATCCTGCGGGAACACCGCAGCTGCGTAGAACAAAGCACCATGATGCTTGCGGCAGTCCAGGCAGTGGCAGATCCCGACCCGATAGGGCTGCCCCGCCGTCACGATCCGCAGGTTGCCGCACAGGCAGCCACCGGTTAATGAGTTCACCTTGCGTCTCCTCCGTCAGTGCTGAAGGCCCGCACCCAAGGTTCAGGTCGCAGACTCTATCGCCCTGAAGCGTAGTCGCCTCTCACGGGCCGCACTAATGACGAACGTAGCCCCTGCTTTAAGGCTGCACACCCGATGGCAGCTAGCCTTTCATCATCTCGAGCACCCGGGCAGCGAGGACATCTATCGCGAAAGGCTTGGTCAGCACCTGCATGCCAGCGCCGAGCGAGCTGTTGCCCAACGCGGCGCTCTCGGCATAACCAGTGATGAACAGCGTCTTCAGACCGGGGCGCACCTGGCGACCGGCATCGGCCATCTGCCGGCCGTTCATGCCACCGGGCAGGCCGACATCGGTGATCAGCAGGTCGATGCTCACATCCGACTGCAGCAGTTTCAGCCCGGCCACGCTGTCCGATGCTTCGATCAGCGTGTAGCCGAGGTCGCCCAGCACATCCATCAGCAGCAAACGCACCGTCGGCTCGTCGTCGACGATCAGAATCGTGCCGCAGGCGCCTGCGAGTGCGGTCGCGGAGTTGGTCTGTGCGGACGTGCCGGTCCCAGCATTGCCGTGATAACGCGGCAGGTAGATGCACATCGAGGTTCCGCGACCGACATCGGAATCGATACGCACCTGCCCGCCGGACTGCTTGGCGAATCCGTAGATCATCGAAAGCCCCAGCCCGGTGCCCTCGCCGATCGGTTTGGTGGTGAAGAACGGATCGAACGCTTTTGCAATCACGCTGGGCGTCATGCCGGTCCCTGTGTCGGTGACGGACAGCGACAGATACTCGCCGGCGGGCAGGTCATAGGCCTGCGCCATCTCCGGACTGAGCACGCGGTTGGCGGTCTCGATGGTGATCCGACCGCCGTCGGGCATCGCGTCGCGCGAGTTGATGCAGAGATTGAGAATCGCGTTCTCCAGCTGACTGGCATCGACCGACGCCGGCCAGAGGTCGGGCGCGCTTATGGTTTCGAGGAGGATGCTCGGCCCCACCGTGCGCTGGATCAGCTCGGTCATGCCCTCCATCAGCATGTTGACGTCAACCGGCCGCGGGTCGAGAGTCTGCCGGCGGGAAAAGGCGAGCAGCCGATGAGTCAGCGCCGCGGCACGCCTGGCGGCGCCCTGCGCGGCCGACATGTACTTATCGATGTCGTCCAGCCGCCCCTGGGAAATCCGCACGCTCATCAGTTCCAGCGCGCCACTGATGCCAGCCAGCAAGTTGTTGAAGTCATGGGCGAGACCGCCGGTCAGCTGGCCGACCGCTTCCATCTTCTGCGACTGACGCAATTTCTCCTCGGCCTGGATCAGCTCCGCTGTCCGCTCAGCCACGCGCTGTTCCAGCGTGTCGTTGAGTGCACGCAGCGCAGCGGTGGCACGATCCCGCTCTGCCTCGATGGAGCGCCGGTCCTCGACGTCGATCAGCACGCCGGGGAAGCTCAACGGCGTGCCGTCCTCGGCATGATCGACGCGCCCGTTGGCCTCAAGCCAGTAGAACCTTCCATCAGCGCGGCGCACACGGTACTGGTGCGCATAGGCACCACCGCGGGCGATGACTTCTTCGATCGCTGCGATCAGTCCGTCCCTGTCCTCGGGGTGCACCGTTGCAATAATTTGCTCGAGGCTGAGCCCTTCGCGACCGAGAGCGAGGTCGAGGCCGAAGGCGTTCGCAAAGCCCTCATCCACGGTGAAGCGGTCGGTCGGCAGATGCCAGTTCCAGGTACCGATGATCGCGCCTGCCTCCAGGGCCAGCTGGACGCGCTGCACGTTCTCGCGGGCGAGGGCTTCGCTGATCCGAAGCCGCTCTTCGGCGTTTCTGCGCTCGGTGACGTCGTTGAAGAGAATGGCGATTCGCCGCTCGGCGGGATCGCCGACGCGGACGGCGCGAACGTCGAACCAGCGTTCGAACGCCTCGGCATAATTCTCGAAGTTGGTAGGCTCACCGGTCTTGGCGACGTGGCCGTAAATTTCGAACCAGAATTGCTCGAGATCCGGCGCGAACTCGGTGACCCATTTGCCGCGCAGGTCTACGCCGGCCTGGCGCTCGAACGCAGGATTGGCCTCGAGGAAGCAGTAATCCACGGGATTGTCGTCGGCGTCGAACTTGACCTGAACGATGGCGAATGCCGCCTCGATGGTCTCCAGAATGGTGCTGAAGCGTTCCTCACTCTGGCGCAAGGCCGCCTCGGCAGCGCGCATGCGCGTCAGGTCGAGCATCGCGCCAATCATCCGCACGGCCTGGCCGTGAACGTCACGAATCACATGACCGCGGTCGAGGATATCTGCATAGGAGCCATCCAGACGGCGAAAGCGATACTCGTCGGTCCAGGTCACCTCGCTGCCATCGATGACCGCGTGGATCGACCGGTGAATACGTGCACGGTCATCCGGATGGATATGCGCCAGCCACCAGTCACCGGAGCTGTCGACGTTTGCCAGCGGATGGCCGTACGCATGTTCCAGCGCATCGTTCCACAGCACGTGATTGCTGATCAGATCCCAGTCCCAGACCGCATCGTTGGTCGCCTTCGCGGCCAGCCGATAACGCACCTGGGTGTCTTCCATGGCGAGGCCCGCAAGGTGCTCGCTGGTGCGGTCACGCAGGATTTTCATGAAGCCGAGGTGTGCACCGTTTTCGTCATGGATCGGCGAGAGTTCGCCCGCAGCCCAGAACTGCTGACCGTCCTTGCGCAAGTGCCATCGCTCGTCCAGAGCGCGGCCCTCACGTAGCGCGCTCTGCATCTCTTCGCCGAGCCAGTCGCAGGCACGATCGGCCGGCGTGAAGAAGCGCTCCGCGCTCTGCCCACGCATCTCGTCTGCGGTCCAGCCCATCACCTGCTCGGCGCCGGCATTCCAGTCTGTGATGATGCCTGCGGTGTCGGTCAGGATGATGGCGAAGTCGATCGCACTCTCGAATATCGCGCGCTGACGCGCCTCGCTGCTAGCCAGTGCCAGGAGGCTGGCATGCAGCGTTTCAGGGAGATCTTTCGAGACGCCCGACTGTACGGTTGTCGGGTGCTGACGATGCTGCTCGCGGGCGGGCTGGGTATCAAGGGGAACTTGGGACAAGGCTGGGTCTGGATCGATTCCAGCCAGGCCCAGAACCGCGCGCAAGCGCGCCACCTCAGCCACCAGCTCCTCTCGGGTCAGATTTTCCAGAGCTATTTCCACTATGCATCGTGATGAATGGGCGGGCGGTAATCCCGCAGCGTGCTGCACGTCATAAAAGCAGAAACCGCCGGGCTTTGCACCCGCAGGTGTTAAGCGGTGGCCAAAGAACAAACGGTCTGGCTTGCCTGATTCTGGCGCCCCAGGCGCATGGGATTTCGACGCATCCTGGCGTTATAGGGACGGTCACCGCACGCGAGGCAGCCGCCACTTGGCACTGAATCGATTTGATACAAAGCGGTCCAAAAAGCGGGCTCTGTTACGGATTGCCTTCCAGCTATGCTCGCGCACCCGCCAGACGCGGGATCGTCATCACTCACGCTAGAGATCCATATGGAATCGCTTATCCAGCTCTTCTCCGAACCCACCACCTGGGTTGCCCTGGCAACCTTGATCGCCATGGAGGTGGTGCTCGGCATCGACAACCTGATCTTCATTTCGATTCTGACGAACAAGCTACCGGAGCATCAGCGTGAGCGCGCGAGGCGCATCGGCATCAGCCTGGCGCTGGTCCTGAGACTGGGCCTGCTCGGCACGGTGGCCTGGATCGTTCAGCTCACCGAGCCGGTCATCGAACTGTTCGGCAATGCGTTTTCCTGGAAGGACATGATTCTGATCGCCGGCGGCCTGTTCCTGCTCTGGAAGGCCACCAAGGAGATTCACCACAGTGTCGACCCGACACCGGGCGGCGACATGTTCGAAGGCAAGCAGCTCGACAATGCCGTCACGATGGGCTTCAGCGCCGCGATTGCGCAGATATTGCTGCTCGACCTGGTGTTCTCGGTGGACAGCATCATCACTGCGGTGGGTATGACCGATCATGTCGCGATCATGGTCATTGCCGTGGTCGTCGCGGTGACCGTGATGCTCCTGGCGGCGAACCCGCTGGCCAAATTCATCAACGAGAACCCGACCGTCGTGATGCTCGCGCTCGGCTTCCTGCTGATGATCGGCATGACCCTCATCGCGGAAGGCTTCGGCGCCCACGTACCAAAGGGCTACGTGTATGCCGCCATGGCGTTCTCCGCCGGGGTCGAGATGCTGAACATGATGGCCCGGCGCGCACGGCAGAAGCAGCTCGGTCTCGCTCAAGAGCAATCGAAATAAACTGACGGTGGGCCTGCATCAGCGAACAGGGGTCACGCTGGAGCAGGCCCGCCGCACCGAAGCTCTCACAGCCATGCCGGCATAGAGACCGGCTCGGTCTCGCACCGCCCCACCCCGCGGTTTTAGCCGCTTGCGGCTGGCATCGACTGCAGTTGCCCAGCTCGCCGCCCCTCATCGCCAGCATTGTCAGCCCGAAAAAAACCGCCTGAACTTTCGCCGGGGAGGACGGTCAGTCAGCTGATGCACCCGCGGAGCATCTTCATTTTCGTGCCGTTTGCACGTCAGGCTCCGATCTGTGGCTGCCACCGCGTCCGGCCACTAAAAGCGGTGCTTTTCTCTGCGGCTGGCCCAGAGTCTCGCGTGCCAGATGCAGTCGACCTCACCACCCCACGCTTGGGTCCTATTCTTCCAATAACGCGAACTTTTCATGTCCATATCTCTTCATCTTTTTGCCTTGCTCTCCCGGTTTAGCTTTTCCCATCCGCGACAAGTCATCGGCGCCAGTCTGTTCGGTGCCCTGCTCATTGCAGGGCCTGTGGATGCCCAGGAATCGCCCGATAACGCGCGCTGGGTCAGCGACAGCCTGAACACCTACGTACGCAGCGGCCCCACCGACGGCTATCGCATCGTCGGCACGCTCACCTCGGGGCAGAAGGTCGAGCTGATCAGCACCCAGGGCGACTACAGTCAGGTCCGCTCGGAGTCCGGCAGCAACGTCTGGATACCCAGCAAGGAACTGCAGGACGTTCCCGGCCAGGCCGAGCGCCTGCCGCAGCTCGAACAGCAAGTCGCCGAACTGAGCGAGGAACTCAAGACCATCGACGATAGTTGGAAGGTGCGCGTGCAAGGCATGCAGGAAACCCTGGACTCGCGCAAAGCTCTGATCGACGAACTCGACGCCCGCCGCATCGCCCTCGAGGCGGAGCTGACCGAAGCACAGTCGGAACTACGTACGACCCAGGCGCGGCTCGGCGACGAGAACAAGCAGGTGCTCATGCAGTACATGGTCTATGGCGGCAGCATCGCCGGTGCTGGGCTGCTGGTGGGCCTGATCCTGCCAATGCTCACCCGCGGCCGTAAGCGTAACGATCGTTGGTTCTGACTCGATCAGCCGATGAGGGCTGCCGCTGTGTAGTAGAGCGCTGCACCGAACAGCATGCTGCCAACCAGACCGACTCGGCCGCTGATGGCGAGCAGAGCGACACCCAATAGTGACGTCGCAGCAGCAGCCGGTGCAGCGCTGATTTCGCTGTATGCGACGTAGACCGCGAGATTGATGAACACCGCGGTCGGCAGGATCTGCCCGACGATGCGTAGACCGCCCGCGCCGAGCGGCATGCTGACGAATACTGGCACGACTCTGACCAATAAGCTGGTGATCAGCAGCGCGGCGGTGGCAATCAGGACCGCCTCGTTCATGTTCGGACTCCGTTCAATAGCAAGGCTACGAGCAATACGCCGGGAATCCAGAAGTACACAGGACCAAGCGTCAGGATCAGGCCGAGGGAAGCTGCGGCACAAAGACAGATCAGAACTGCCCCGGCGACCTGATGGCGCCGAATGTGCGCTCGCCGTGCCTTCAGCTGCGACAAGGCGAGGTAAAACAACACAGCGCTCGCCGGAAATCCGAGGTTGAAATCCTTGCTGAGCCAATCTTCAGGCAGGACCCCACCGATCACAGCGCCAAAGGCTCCTGCCAGTACCCAGGTTAGAAATATCGCGCTGCGTATCTGCAGCATCCGGTCGATCGGCTCGTCGTCCCGTTCACAGGCATAGGCTTCGTCGCCTAGCATGTGCGCACTGCAGGCGCGCGCGAATGCAGATCGAGGCATCCGTCGTATAGTCGAGATCGCCATCGGCAGGTAACGACAATTGATCGATGCAGCTACAAGCAGCAGCGTAAAGAACCCCGTGCCACTTTCGGACAGCGGCAATGCTGCAAACTGCCCGCTGCCAGTGAAACCTAGCAAGCCGAGCAGCAAAACATCCAGTACCGACCAGCCGGACCGTGCGGCAAGCACGCCGAACAGCATGGCAACCGGCATGACCGACAATGCCGCCGGAAGGGCCTGTTTCAAAGCGCTGCCGGTTACGAGCGGGGGCGCCGCCGGGTCCGCTTTCTCTACTATTTCTGACAATTACTCCACTCTCCGAGCTGCGCGATGACATGCCCAGCGAAGTGTGAGTAGTGCCGCCGAAGGATTCTTGTACGATCGTGCAACCGCGCGCTGACTTCAGCTCAGCCGCATCAGCCGTGCCCAGTGTGCAGGGGTAAGTCCATAGGCTTGTTTGAAGTGGCGACTCATGTGGCTCTGGTCGTTAAACCCCGAAACGAGTGCCGCGTCGGCCACTGATATCCCGTTCGAAAGCAACCGCCGAACATGATCTAGGCGACGTAACGTCAGGTAGCGGTATGGGCTGGTGCCATACAGGGCGCGAAAATCGCGCGACAGGTTCCAGCGATCCCGGCCGGAAACCCGCTCGAGTTCGTCAAGGCTGAGAGCTCCATCCAGATGATGGTGCATGTACTCCCGAGCCAGTTCGGCGGCGCGGAAGTCGGCTCGTCGTCGATTGACTCTTTTCCCGGCTACGACGGACATGACCTGGGCCAGATCAAACAGCGCATCCTGCTGCTCCAACTCTTCTATCGGGTTGTCCAGGCAAGACAGCAGCGCCCAGACGACACGCCGCAAGCGTGGATCACGGGATATCCCATCATTGATGAAAGGCAATGGCTGCCCACCGAGCGGCCCCTGCAGCATCGCAGGCTGGATATAGATTATCCGGTACCGAAAACCCGCCTCGCTCCCCGCCTCGCCGTCGTGCAACTCGTCGGGATACACCACGAAGGTATTTCCAGGGAGACTGTAGCGGGCGCTCTTGCGGTAGTTGAAACGGTGCACGCCGGCGAGCGTACAGCCGATCGCATAAGTGTCATGCCTGTGGGGAGCGTAACCGTAGCCACTGAAGTAGGCCTCAAGCCGCTCAAGGGGGCCAGGCTCGTCAGGGCGCCGTATCCAATCGTTATTGCCCTTCATTACTACTCCCAAGCCCCGAACGATGCACGTCTCACAGTAGCGGTCCACAGCTACGACGAGCAACTCACCAAGCGCCGCTTCAAGGCTCGTGCTTGAGCCGCTCCGTTCGTCAAACCGCCATCGCTTAAGCCGTGCGGGCGAACTATGCTTGCCGTAGAGCACTGCTAGGAAGCCAGGCACACATGGGCGCAGTATGGCGGTCCGACAAGACATCCCAGGATGGGCGTAACAAGCGCGCCCCTTCCCCCAAATCATCCCGCACATCAGCTAAAGGCCGTCGCAAGACGGCACGCCGATTGGCGCTGCTCGTCGGCATTTCGCTGCTGGCAGGCGGTGGCTATCTCGGTTGGCAGGAGCTGGACAGCGCCCGGTGGCAATCGCATTGGTTAAGCCGCTATGCGGCCGATCTGGATTACGTGGTCAAACCCGGGCCGAGCCCACGCATTCAGTTCCCAGAAGACGGCCCATTCGACCGCCGCCTGGGCTACGTCGATCTGCCGCGCTTCATTCAACAGCTGTCACAGCGCAACTTCAGAATCGAGGAGCAGGCACGCTTCTCGCGGGCACTGCTGGACTACACCCACCGCGGGTTCTTTCCGCCGTACCCCGAGGATTCCCAGGCCGGGTTGACCATCAACGACTGCCGCGGCGTGCCGATCTACACCAACAGCTATCCACGCCAGTATTACGAGCGCTTCGAGGACATCCCGCCGCTGGTGGTGATGAGCCTGTTGTTCATCGAGGACCGTGGCCTGCTGGACGCCAGCCGCCCCCACGCCAACCCGGCGGTGGACTGGCCGCGCTTCACCAAGGCGGCGATCAGCCAGCTGGAGAAGCGCCTCGGCCTCAGCGGCCAGGCCGCCGGCGGCAGCACCCTGGCCACCCAGGTCGAGAAGTATCGGCATTCGCCCGAAGGCCGCACCGGCGATCCGCAGGAAAAGATCCGGCAGATGATCTCCGCCAGCGTGCGTACCTATCGCGAGGGTCCGCAGACCCTGGCCACCCGTCAGCGCATCGTGCGCGACTACCTCAACAGCGTGCCGCTCTCGGCGGCGCCCGGGCACGGTGAGGTGCATGGCATCGCCGATGGCTTGCGGCTGTGGTTCGGCGCCGACTTCCGTGAAGTCAATCGCCTGCTCGATCCACGCAGCGCCGACGAGGTCGATGCGCAGGCGCGCGGTCTGGCGCTGCGTCAGGTGCTGTCGCTGCTGATCGCACAGCGGCGCCCGTCGTACTACCTGGGTGCCGGTCGCGAGGAAATGGCTACGCTGACCGACAGTCACATCCGCCTGCTGGCCAACGGCGGCATCATCGATGCCGGCCTGCGCGACGCAGCGCTGGGCCAGCGCATCCTCGGACAAAGCCCGAGTCGCGACTCGGCGATCCGTCAGGTGGAAGCCACCAAGGGCATCACCGTCGCGCGCATGCGTCTGGCCGGGCTGCTCGGCTTGCCGCTGTACGACCTGGATCGCCTGGACCTCACCGCCAGCACGCCGCTGCAGGGTGATCTGCAGGCACAGATCAGCGAGTACCTGGTGCACCTGGCCGATCCCGCTTTCGCTGAAACGGTCGGGCTGTTTGGTGATCGCATGCTGTCCCCGGAGAAGACCGCCGCCGTGCGTTACAGCTTCACGCTGTTCGAGCGCGGCGAGGAAGGCTTCCAGGTGCGGGTGCAGACCGACAACACCAACCAGCCGTTCGACATCAACGAGGGCAGCAAGCTGGAGCTGGGTTCAACCGCCAAGCTGCGCGTGCTGACCACCTATCTTGAGGTTATCGCCGAGCTGCACCAGCGCTACTCGGACCTCACCCCAAGCGAGCTACGCAAGATCGACACCAAGGCCAATCTAAGCCGCTGGGCCATCGATTACCTGGCCACGCACAGCGACCGCAGCCTGGAGCGCATGCTCGACGCCGCGCTGGATCGGCGCTACTCGGCCAGCCCCGCCGAACGCTTCTTCACCGGCGCCGGCATGCACCGCTTCGGCAACTTCCGCCGTGAAGACGACGGACGCATCCCCACCGTACGCGAATCGCTGCGCGAATCGATCAATCTGCCCTTCGTACGGCTGATGCGTGATCTGGTGAGTTACAGCACCTACGAAACCATCAATAGTGCCGAACTGCTGGGTGACGACAAGGACCCGCGCCGCCAGGAATACCTGACCCGCTTCGCCGATCGCGAGGGCTCGGTGTTCCTGCAACGTTTCTGGAAGAAGTACCGCAACAAGAGCGCCGAGCAGCGCATCGAGACCTTCCTGCAGGGCATGCGGCCGACACCCGTGCGCCTGGCGGCCGTGCATCGCTACCTGATGCCGGATGCCGAGCGGCCGGTATTCGACAGCTTTCTCAAGCAGCATCTGCCGGACTCCGATCTCAACGACAAGAAGCTGGATGCGCTCTACACCCGCTATGGCCCGGGCGCCTACAGCCTGCCCGATCAGGCCTACATCGCCCGCACGCACCCGCTGGACCTCTGGCTGCTGGGCTACCTGATCGCCCACCCGCAGGCGACGCTCTCCGAAGTGGTTGCCGACAGCCGCGCACAGCGCCAGGAAGTCTACGGCTGGCTGTTCCGCAGCCGGCACAAGAGCGCGCGCGACAGCCGGATTCGCATCATGCTGGAGGTCGAGGCCTTCACCGACATTCATCGCCGCTGGCAGCGGCTGGGCTATCCGTTCGACAACCTGGTGCCGTCACTGGCGACCGCGCTGGGCAGCTCGGGTGATCGGCCGGCTGCGCTGGCCGATCTGATGGGCATCATCCTCAACGATGGTGTCCGCCTGCCCAGCGTGCGCATCGACAACCTGCACTTCGCCCAGGGCACGCCCTATGAAACCCGCATGGGCCTTGCCACCGGGACCGGCAAGCGGGTGATGCCGGTCGAAGTGGCCCGCGCGCTACAGGATGCACTGGCCAATGTGGTCGAAGGCGGTACCGCACGGCGCCTGCAAGGCAGTTTCGTGCAGCAGGACGGAAGCGCTTTGCGAATGGGCGGCAAGACCGGCACCGGTGACAACCGCATCCAGAGCGTCGGCGCTGGCGGCCGGCTGATCAGCTCGCTGGCGCTGAACCGCACAGCCACCTTCGTCTTCTATCTCGGGCCCAACCACTTCGGCACGCTGACAGCCTATGTGCCTGGGCGCGCCGCCGACAGCTTCCGCTTTACCTCGGCGCTGCCCGTGCAAACGCTCAAGGGCATGGCGCCCATCCTGCAACCCTACCTGCAAGGCCAGAACACGCTGTGCCGACCGGAAAACCTGCCGGCACTGACCAGCGGCATGCTTTCGGCCGAAAAGTGATCCCCAAACGCCCGCATCGGTGCCTTTCCCGGCGCCGATTTCGGCGCACGCACCGGCAAAAACTGGACGTAATCCGAATTCGTTTGCGACGCTTCGCCTGATTGCCTGTCGAATACCCCGGTTCTGGAACCAATCTGGAGTGCACACCTGATTGCCGAACTGATCGGCCATAACGGGAAACGTCATGATCGAAGGGATACTGCTGCTCACCACGGGACTCTTTGTGCTCGTCACACTCCTGCCGCTGTGGCGGCATCGCGCCTGGTGGGTGCGCGTATGGGAGTTTCCGCGCCTGCAACTCGGCGCGCTGCTGGTCGCCCTGCTCGTCGCTCAAGGCATGCTGCTCGACTACAGCCAGCCGTGGCATTACCTGATCTCTGCCTTGGCCGGCGCCTGTCTGGCCTACCAGCTCGCATGGGTCGTGCCCTACACACGCCCCTGGCGCAACGAGGTGCGCCGGGCGGAGGCAGATGCCGCAGGGCCGCGCATCCGGGTGATGTCATCCAATGTGCTGGGGCCGAACCGACAGTCCGATCGGCTGCTGGCGCTGGTTCGCGAGTATCGCCCGGACGTTCTGGTCACGCTTGAATCGGACCGGTGGTGGGAAACGCAGCTCGAGCAAGTCGCCGAGCAATACCCGCACAGCATCCGCTGCCCGCTGGACAACCTCTACGGCATGCATGTCTTTTCACGTCTGCCGCTGGAAGAGCCGGAGCTGTGCTTTCTGGTGGAGAACGACGTGCCCTCCATACATGCCCGGGTGCGTGTCAGCGACGAGCTCGCGGTGCGCATGCACTTTCTGCATCCGGCACCGCCCAGCCCGACCGAAAACGAGGAATCCACCGAGCGCGACGCAGAGCTATTGATGGTCGCCAGGAGCATCCAGGACAGCGATGACCCGATTATCGTCAGCGGTGACCTCAATGATGTCGCCTGGTCGCCCACCACGCGCCTGTTCCGCAAGATCAGCGGACTGCTCGATCCACGGGTCGGCCGCGGCATGTACAACACTTTCCATGCCCATCACTGGTTTCTGCGCTGGCCGCTGGATCACTTCTTTCACAGCGCGCATTTCCGCTTCATCCGCATGCTGCGGCTGCCTGATATCGGCTCCGACCATTTCCCGGTGTTCATCGAGTTGCAGTACGACCCCAAGCACACTGAAGAACAACATGGCCTCGAAGCCGACCGCGAGGACGAACAGGAGGCCGAGGAAACCATCGACGAGGAGCCCGTCACCCCGGGCGAGGTGCCGCAGCCTGCAGCCGGCCCGCGACGCTGAGCCGCCAGCCATCTGCCGCGGCGATCGGCCTATGCTGGAAAACACCGTGCGCCCAGTTCAGACGAGAGAGCCCGCATGACGCCTGCATCCGAACGCCCCGCCATCACCCCGGAAACCCTGCGCCAGCTCGCCTTTGACCAGTCCATCCGCTGGACCAGCCAGAACGATGACCTGTGGCAGCTGATCGATAACGACCTGTGGCAGCTCACGCGCAATCCCAGCCTGGTGCTCAGCACGGTGCCGCTGCAGAAGCTGGAAGCACTGCTGCAGCGCGCTGAATGCCATCGTCTGGTGGAGGGCATCGTCGAAGCTCAGCAGGCACGCCTGGAGCGGGCGACCTGGTTCGCCAGTCAAAGTCACAGTGACCAGAGTTACAGCGAACAACTCACGCGCGTCGCCTATTTCTCCATGGAGTACATGCTCAGCGAGGCGCTGCCGATCTACTCCGGCGGGCTCGGCAATGTCGCCGGCGACCAGCTCAAGGCCGCCAACGACCTCGGCGTGCCGATAACCGCAGTAGGCATGCTCTGGCAGCACGGCTATTTTCGCCAGAGCATCGGCCCGGATGGTCGCCAGCAGGCACTCTACCCGGTCAATGATACCCGGCAGATGCCCATCGAGCCGCTGCTCGACGCCAGCGGAACAGCATTGCGTTTCGCGATCCAGCTGCCCGGCGTGCAGATCTGGCTGCGCGGCTGGCAGGCCAGGGTCGGCCGCCACCGCCTGCTATTGCTGGACACCAACGACCCTGCCAACCCGCCCATCGCACGACTGATCACCAGCGAACTCTACGGCGGCGACAACGAAATGCGTCTGCGCCAGGAGCTGGTGCTGGGCATCGGCGGCTGGCGGCTGCTCGAAGCCGCCGGACTGCAGGCCGACGTGCTTCACCTGAACGACGGCCACGCCGCCTTCGCCGTGCTGGAGCGCGCCCGCAGCTACATGGCCAGGGAGCGCGTGTCCTTCGACGTGGCACTCCACGCAACCCGCGCGGGCAATCTGTTCACGACCCATACGCCCGTCGAAGCCGGCTTCGACCGCTTCCCGCCGGAGCTGCTGAGCAAATACCTGGAGCGTTATGCCGAGTACGAACTGGGCATCCCGCTGCAGTCCCTGCTGGCCATGGGTCGCAAGCATGCGCACGACCCACACGAGCCATTCAACATGGCCTATCTGGCAACGCGCGGGGCCGGCGCGGTCAATGCCGTCAGCCAGCTGCATGGCCGCACCAGTCGCTACATCTTCCGCGAGCTTTATCCGCGCTGGCCGCTCGAGTCGGTGCCGATCGGTCATGTCACCAATGGCATCCATCTGCCGACCTGGGTATCGCCGGACGCCGAAGCCCACTGGTATGAGCTGCATGGCGATGAGATTCCCTGGCGCGGCACCGACCAGGCTTCCGTGGACGATCTTCTGGCCCAGGTCGATGACCGCTGGCTGTGGCAGATCCGCCAGCATGCCCGTGGCGAACTGCTCAGCTTCGTACGCAGCCACCTGGCCCGCAGCCTCGCGGTGCACGGCGCCTCGCCTGCGGAGATCGAATTCGCCGGCTCGTGCCTGCACCCGCAACGGCTGACGCTCGGCTTTGCCCGGCGCTTCGCCGCCTACAAACGCCCCAACCTGCTGCTGCAGGACCCGGAACGGCTGGCGCGCCTCCTCACCCATCGCGATTACCCGGTGCAGCTGCTGGTTGCCGGCAAGGCGCACCCCGCCGATCGCGCAGGCCAGGCGCTGCTCAGCGAATGGCAGCGGTTCGCCGCGCGCCCCGATATTGCCGGCCACGTGGTTTTTCTCGAGGACTATGACATGCGTATCGCCCGGCACATGGTGCAGGGCGTGGATGTCTGGCTGAATACCCCGCGTCGCCCGTGGGAAGCCAGTGGCACCAGCGGCATGAAGGTCCTGGCCAACGGTGGGCTGAATCTTTCGCAGCTCGACGGCTGGTGGGCCGAAGCCTATGCCGCCGACCTCGGCTGGGCCGTCGGCGACGGCTTGGAGCACGAACCCGAACACGATGCCGCGGACGCCGAACAGCTGTATCGGCTACTCGAAGAGCAAGTCGTGCCCTGCTTCTACCAGCGCGACCAGCAGGACATCCCCACCGCCTGGGTGAAACGCATGCGCCGCAGCATGAGTGCTCTGGTGGAACGCTTTTCCGCCGACCGGACGGTGCGTGAATACACCGAGCGCTATTACCTGCCGCTGTCCGGCAACTACCGACAGCGCTGCGCGGATGGTTCTGCGTTGGCCACCGAGATGTCGCGCCGAATCACCAGTTTGCGCAGTTACTGGCACGAACTGGCCTTCGAACAGCTTGAGTGGCGGCGCGAGGGCGATGCCCAGCACATCGAGGCTCGCCTGCACCTCGGCCGAATCGAACCGGAGCAGATAGCCGTGCAGCTGTTCGCCGAATCGCAGGGAGCGGAGCCGGCCAGCGTCCACACGTTGGTACTCCAGCGCCACGAAGGCTCATACGCCAGCTTCCGGACCGAGCTGAGCACCCAGCGCCCTGAGGCCGACTACACGGCACGGGTCGTCCCCAGCCCCGCGCTGGGCCTGGCGGTGCCGTTGGAGCTGCCGCTCATTCTCTGGCAGCGATGAACAGCCGGAACGCTACCCGCACGCCGCAGTCATCTATAAACCACCTGCATAGAGGATGCCGCGTCATGATCAAGCAAATGTTCGACAAATCCGCCCCACAGAACGTCCACGGCTGGGAACGCGCCGCCTCGCTGGCCGGCGGCCTGGTGTTGATGGGCAAAGGGCTACGCCGTGGCGGATTGATCGGGATCGCCGAGCTGGCCATGGGCGGTATGGCGCTGGCTCGTGGTATCAGCGGTCGTTGCGAGGCCAAGCGCATGCTCGCGGAGATGGAAAGCAAGCCGGCGCTGCCGAGCCAGCGCTATAGCCATATGCCGATGGATTCCGAAGTGCACAGTTCGGACTTCACCGATACCAGCGTACAGATGCCGGACTCCACCCCCATGGGCAACGAAAGCCGCACCACGCCGCGCGTCTGATCGACCGGCAGCGCCTCGATGATGCGCTGCTCGCTAACAGCCTCTCAAGCGACAAGCGGCAAAAGCGCAGACGTCACGGCGCTCTAGCGGCGCCGTGGCTGCAATGGGTCAATCATCGATAACTACTGGCCCAACAATCGGGCCTGGCTCTGCTGCGCCATTTCCTTCAGGTAATCCCAGGTCGTGCGCATGCGCGCCAGGTCCTTGAACTCGATCGGCATCAGCATCCAGAAGGTGCGGGTAAAGCTGACCTCCTCCGGCAGCAGCAGTCGCAACCGAGGATCGGCGTCGGCGGAAAACGCCGGCAGGATCGCAATCCCCGCCCCCATCGCCACTGCTTCCTGCTGTGCCAGCAGGCTGGTGCTGCGCAGGCCGATGGAGCGGGCGTCGGCGATGCCATCGAGAAACAGCAGCTCCTTGCTGAACAGCAGGTCATCCACGTAGCTGACGAAGCGGTGCTCCGCCAGATCCTCGCGGCTGCGGATCGGCGGGTGTTCGTCGAGATACGCCGGCGAGGCATACAGCCGCAGCACGTAGTCGGTGAGCCGGGTGATGATGAACGGCCCGCGCTCCGGGCGTTCCAGGGTGATGACGATGTCCGCCTCGTGGCGCGACAGGCGCACCGCGCGCGGCAGCGCCAGCAGGTCGATGTTCAGGTGCGGATAGCGCCGGCTGAGCCCGGTGAGCTGGCCGGCAAGCATCACCGTGCCGTAACCCTCCGTCGCGCCGATACGTACCTGCCCGGAAAGGCCATCACCCATGCTCGGCAACGAATGCTCGATGGCCACGCTGGCGCTTTCCATCGCTTCCACCCGCGGCAGCAGATTGCGCCCGGCTTCGGTGAGCTTGTAACCGCCGGGCTCACGCAGGAAGAGCTGCAGGCCCATGCTTTTTTCCAGCGCCTGCAGACGACGGGACACGGTGGTGTGGTCGACAGCAAGCCGGCGCGCCGCGGTCGTCAGCCGCCCCGCTCGGGCGACCTCGAGGAAATAGCGCAGATTGTCCCAGTCCATGGTTGAAGCCTCCATTAGCTCCTGTGCATTTATGCAGAGCGACTCTGCAGTCGATCGCATTGTAATGTGGTTTTTTGCATTGCTACATTCGGTGCAACTGGTCGCAGCCGTCCGCGAGCCATAACAACAACAGTGCCTTCTCAGGCGGAGAGCCTTATGACAACGTCCAGCTCCATTCCTACCGTCAAATTGCTGATCGACGGTGAATTTATCGAATCGACCACCCAGAACTGGCGCGATGTCGTCAACCCGGCGACCCAGGAAGTCCTGGCGCGCGTGCCGTTTGCGACTGCCGAGGAAATCGACCGTGCCGTCGCCAGCGGCCAGAAAGCCTTCAAGACCTGGCGCAAGACACCGATCGGTGCGCGTGCGCGCATCTTCCTCAAGTACCAGCAGCTGATCCGCGAGAACATGAAGGAGCTGGCGGCGATCCTCACTGCCGAACAGGGCAAGACCCTGGCCGATGCCGAGGGCGACGTGTTCCGCGGCCTGGAAGTGGTCGAGCACGCCGCCGGTATCGGCAACCTGCAGCTCGGCGAGCTGGCGAACAACGTCGCAGCGGGCGTCGATACCTATACCCTGCTGCAGCCGCTGGGCGTCTGCGCCGGTATCACGCCGTTCAACTTCCCGGCGATGATCCCGCTGTGGATGTTCCCGATGGCCATCGCCACCGGTAACACCTTCGTCCTCAAGCCGTCCGAGCAGGACCCGATGGTCACCATGCGCCTGTGCGAACTGGCGCTGGAAGCCGGTGTGCCGCCGGGCGTGCTCAACGTGGTGCATGGCGGCGCGGATGCGGTAAATGCGATCTGCGACCACCCGGATATCAAGGCGGTTTCCTTCGTTGGCTCGACCAGGGTCGGCACCCACGTCTACAACCGTGCCAGCCAGGCCGGCAAGCGCGTGCAGTGCATGATGGGCGCGAAGAACCACGCCATCGTGCTGCCCGATGCGCACAAGGAGCAGACCCTCAACGCCATCGCCGGTGCCGCCTTCGGCGCGGCCGGCCAGCGCTGCATGGCGCTGTCGGTGGTGGTGCTGGTGGGTGAGGCGCAGGCCTGGATTCCCGATCTGGTAGCCAAGGCGCAGACCCTCAAGGTCAACGCCGGTGTCGAGGCCGGCACCGATGTCGGCCCGCTGGTTTCCTGCGCGGCGCTGGATCGCGTCAGCGGGCTGATCGAACGTGGTGTACAGGAAGGAGCCAGGCTCGAACTGGATGGCCGTAACCCGAGCGTCAGCGGTTACGAGAACGGCAACTTCGTCGGCCCGACCCTGTTTTCCGGCGTCACCCCCTCGATGAGCATCTACCGCGAAGAAATCTTCGGCCCGGTCCTGTGCGTCATGGCGGCGGCGACCATGGACGAAGCCATCGAGCTGATCAACGCCAACCCGAATGGCAACGGCACCGCCATCTTCACCCGCTCCGGCGCGGCGGCGCGGCACTTCCAGGAAGAGATCGACGTGGGCCAGGTGGGCATCAACGTACCGATCCCGGTGCCGGTGCCGATGTTCTCCTTCACCGGCTCCCGCGCTTCCAAGCTCGGCGACCTCGGCCCCTACGGCAAGCAGGTGGTGCAGTTCTACACCCAGACCAAGACCATAACCGAGCGCTGGTTCGACGAAAACGAGGTCGGCGGCCCGGTCAACACCACCATCAACCTGAAGTGACATCACCCACCTGGCCGGCGGACGCGCCGGCCCTCAAGGACGCTGAAATGACATTCGAAACCCTGCTCGTCGACATCCAGGAGCGCGTCGCGCTGATCACCCTCAACCGGCCGCAGGCGCTCAATGCGCTCAATGCGCAGCTGATCAGCGAGCTGAACCAGGCCCTGGGCCAGCTCGAGGCCGATCCGCGGATCGGCTGCATCGTCCTGACCGGCTCGGCCAAGGCGTTCGCCGCCGGCGCCGACATCAAGGAAATGGCCGAGCTGTCCTACCCGCAGGTCTATCTCGATGACCTCTTTGCCGAAGCTGACCGCATCGCCACGCGCCGCAAGCCGCTGATTGCCGCCGTCGCCGGTTACGCCCTGGGTGGTGGCTGCGAACTCGCCTTGCTCTGCGACATGATCTTCGCCGCCAACAATGCGCGCTTCGGCCAGCCGGAAGTCAACCTCGGCGTGCTGCCGGGCATTGGCGGCACCCAACGCCTGACCCGCGCAGTGGGCAAGGCCAAGGCGATGGACATGTGCCTGACCGGTCGCCAGATGGACGCCGCCGAAGCCGAGCGCGCCGGCCTCGTCGCGCGCGTATTCCCGGCCGAAAGCCTGCTGGAGGAAACCCTTGAGGCTGCCCGGGTGATCGCCGAGAAATCCCTGCCGGCCACCATGATGATCAAGGAAAGCGTCAACCGCGCCTTCGAAACCACGCTGGCCGAAGGCATCCGCTTCGAGCGTCGCGTGTTCCATGCGGTATTCGCGACCGCCGACCAGAAGGAAGGCATGGCCGCGTTCAGCGAGAAGCGCAAGCCTGAGTTCACCCATCGCTAAGCCGCATCTGGCCATAACAACAAGAGGAAACACGCCATGCATATCGGATTTATCGGCCTGGGCAACATGGGCGCACCCATGGCCCACAACCTGCTCAAGGGAGGCCACCAGCTCAGCGTATTCGACCTCAACGCCGCGGCCGTCGAAAACCTGGTCGGCGCCGGCGCGCTGCCGGTCGACTCCCCGACCGCCATCGCCCAGGGCAATGCCGAGCTGATCATCACCATGCTGCCAGCGGCGCCTCACGTGAAGAGCGTGTACCTGGGCGAGAACGGTCTGATCGCCAGTAGCCGTGCCGGTGTGATGCTGATCGACTGTTCGACCATCGATCCACACAGTGCCCGCGAAGTGGCCAAGGCTGCCGCCGAGCATGGCAACCCGATGCTCGACGCACCGGTTTCCGGCGGCACCGGCGGTGCAGCAGCCGGAACCCTGACCTTCATGGTGGGTGGCAGCGATGCGGACTTCGATCGTGCACAGCCGATTCTCGCGGCCATGGGCAAGAACATCGTGCACTGCGGTGCAGCCGGCAACGGCCAGGTGGCCAAGGTCGCCAACAATATGCTCTTGGGTATCTCCATGATCGGCGTCGCCGAGGCGATGGCGCTGGGCGTCGCGCTGGGTATGGATGCCAAGACCCTGGCCGGCGTGATCAACACCTCCAGCGGCCGCTGCTGGAGCTCGGATACCTACAACCCCTTCCCTGGCGTGCTGGACAACGTACCGGCCTCCCGCGGCTACAGCGGCGGCTTCGGCAGCGACCTGATGCTCAAGGACCTGGGCCTGGCCACCGAGGCCGCCAAGCAGGTGCGTCAGCCGGTGATCCTCGGCGCCCTCGCCCAGCAGCTCTACCAGAGCTTCAGCGCCCAGGGTCATGGCGGCCTGGACTTCTCGGCGATCATCAATCAGTACCGCAAGGACACCTGACCATGAGTGCAACCGAACGCCCCGTGCTGGCCGCCGTACGCAACCACGTCGGCCACCTCATCCTCAACCGCCCGGCCGGGCTGAATGCGGTGACCCTGGAAATGGTCCGCCTGCTGCAACAGCAGCTCAGCGCCTGGGCGGCCGATCCGCAGATCCATGCCGTGGTGCTGCGCGCCAATGGCGAAAAAGCCTTCTGCGCCGGCGGTGACATCCGTTCGCTGTACGACAGCTTCCAGCGCGGCGACACCGGGCACGAAACCTTCTTCGAGGAGGAATACGCCCTCGACCAGTACATCCATGCCTTCCCGAAACCACTGCTGGCGCTGATGGACGGTTTCGTCCTCGGCGGCGGCATGGGCCTGGTCCAGGGCGCGTCGCTGCGGGTGGTTACCGAGCGCGTGCGCATGGGCATGCCGGAAGTCGGCATCGGCTATTTCCCGGATGTCGGCGGCAGCTATTTCCTCTCGCGCCTGCCGGGTGAGCTTGGCACCTACATGGGCGTCACCGGCCTGCAGATCCGCGCCGCCGATGCGCTGCACGTGGGCCTGGCGGACTGGTGCGTCAGCCACGACCAGATTGCCGAGCTGGATCGCTGCCTGGACCGCATGAGCTGGTCGGTCCATCCCCAGGAGGCGCTGCGCACCCTGGTGGCCACACTAGGCACCAACAGGCTGCCCGGTTCCGAACTCAAAGCGCTGCACCAGGCCATCGACGAGCATTTCGCCAAGCAGGACGTGGCATCGGTTCGTGCCTCGCTGGCAGCCGAGAACCGTCCCGAATTCAGCGACTGGGCCGCCGAAACCCTCAAGGTGCTCGACAGCCGCTCACCCCTGGCGATGTGCGTCACCCTGGAGATGCTGCGGCGCGGCCGCAATCTGCCCCTGGCCGACTGCTTCGCCCTGGAGCTGCATCTGGACCGTCAATGGTTCGCCAAGGGCGACATCATGGAAGGCGTGCGTGCGCTGATCATCGACAAGGACAAGTCACCGCGCTGGAATCCGCCGACGCTGGCAGAGGTCACGCCGGAGCGCGTCCAGGCGTTCTTCGACGGCTTCAAGGCCACCACCGGCAAGACACGCCGCAGCGCCACGGCCTGAACCTCTTTTGCAGCACAACAACAAGAAGAGACCGCGCAATGCATGACCTCGAACTCAGCGAAGACCAACGCATGATCCGCGACATGGCGCGCGACTTCGCCCGCCGCGAGATCGCCCCCCATGCACAGGCCTGGGAAAAGGCCGGCTGGATCGACGACGCCCTGGTCGCCCAGATGGGCGAGCTTGGCCTGCTCGGCATGGTCGTCCCGGAAGAATGGGGCGGCAGCTATATCGACTACGTCGCCTACGCCCTGGCAGTGGAGGAAATCTCCGCCGGCGACGGCGCCACCGGCGCGCTGATGAGCATCCATAACTCGGTGGGCTGCGGCCCGGTGCTGAACTACGGCTCGCAGGCGCAGAAGGACGAGTGGCTGGCCGAACTGGCCAGCGGTCGCGCCATCGGCTGCTTCGCCCTCACCGAACCGCAGGCCGGCTCCGAGGCGCACAACCTGCGCACCCGCGCCGAACTGGTGGACGGCCAGTGGGTGCTCAACGGCAGCAAGCAGTTCTGTAGCAATGCCAAGCGGGCGAAGTTGGCCATCGTCTTCGCGGTGACCGATCCAGACCTCGGCAAGAAGGGTCTTTCCGCGTTTCTGGTGCCCACCGACACGCCCGGCTTCGCGGTGGAACGCAGCGAACACAAGATGGGCATCCGCGCCTCGGACACCTGCGCGGTCTCGCTCAGCGACAGCCGAATCCCGGAGGCCAACCTGCTTGGCGAGCGCGGCAAGGGCCTGGCGATTGCGCTGTCGAACCTCGAAGGCGGCCGTATCGGCATCGGTGCGCAGGCCCTGGGTATCGCCCGTGCGGCCTTCGAAGCGGCCCTGCTCTACGCCCGCGAGCGCGTACAGTTCGGCAAGCAGATCGCCGAGCACCAGAGCATCGCCAACATGCTCGCCGACATGCAGACCCAGCTGAATGCGGCGCGTCTGCTGATTCTGCATGCCGCGCGGCTGAAGAGCGCCGGCCTGCCGTGCCTGTCCGAAGCGTCCCAGGCCAAGCTGTTCGCCTCGGAAATGGCGGAGAAGGTCTGTTCGCAGGCGGTGCAGATCCACGGTGGCTACGGCTATCTCGAGGACTACCCGGTCGAGCGCTACTACCGCGATGCGCGTATCACGCAGATCTACGAGGGCTCGAGCGAGATCCAGCGCCTGCTAATCGCACGGGAGCTGGCGAACTACGCGCTTTAGTAGATACGCCGCGAGGCTGGGGGCGTGAAGCTGCTGGGATCAGGAGCGCTTGCTCCTTGCGGCGTTTGTTGGTGGGCTGAAGCCCACCCTACGGTGCATATCCCCATGCAACGCCGGACTCCCACCTAAGCGTCTACGGACTTGTAGGGTGGGCTTCAGCCCACCAATCCCGCCTCGCCCCGCCTCGCCCCGCCGGAAATTCGCAACAACCGTTAGCTGCGGCCAATAAAAAGGGGAGCCGTTAGGCTCCCCTTCAGGGCGTGTTGCTTTGTTCTTCTTCTGCTGACGGGCTTGTTGTTTTTGTTGGCAGCCCGATCGGACATCGTCCGCATAGCAGTCCCATTCGGGACACAAAGAACAAACGGATTATTTTGGTCGCTGATGTTGCCACTACCCTCACGGGCTCAACCGGTTCTGGAGCTGCCTCAAGGCAGTTTTGTTGTTCTCGGTCCGGTCGACAGGAAACCTGTCGGGCAATTCCTCTCCAAAAGAATCAGTTTGCTACGTCTCCCACCTGCTTGTTTTTATTGTGTCGGAGTCGCTACGTGTTGTTCTTGTTATGGGGTGTGCTTTCTTGTTTTTGTTGTGCCCATAGGAAAGCATTCCCCGTGCCAGTTTTACGATATGCTTATTTTTCAATAGGTTAGCTGACATCAGCCAATCGCAGCAGGCTGCCGAAACGCCCGTTCGTTACCGCCCGCCTCAGCGAACCGTTACACCGTACGGAAGGAGTAACACCTTTGGATGGGTTTCCAGTAACAGCTGCGGCAGCTTCGAACGCGCAATGCAGGACACCCCGACAGTGGTCACCGTCAGGGTGTCGATCGCTCGATCGGCATAGGTAGGTTCTTCGGCTGGTTAGCGCCTGGGTCGTATCAGGCGTCTGCTGTCAGAACAGCAGTTTCCTTGGATCTGGCCAGATAATCGCAGAGTGCGATGGCCAGCAGTGGAGCGACACCAATGTTGAAGGCCGCGTGCCAGGTTTCCACCAGCCCCACGAAAAGCATCCCCACGACAACGATCGCGGCGAGACAGTGAGCAAGGAAACGGCACAATTCAAGTGCAACTACTTGTTGTTCGGCATTGTTATTCATACGTTTGACTCCCCGTTTTTGTTGTAATAAGCAGCCTCGGTTTTGATAGTAGTCCGCTGACCCAGCCGTGCAACTTCAACCGACGTGCGGCACGTCTACAACGCCTGTTCCAGCGCCCAGTCGAGACCTTGGTCGTATCCAGTTCATTACTTCCTACTGTGTACCGACATCAACGTTATATATGCCGGAATCGTTTTCTTGACTAACTGTCCAATAAACGCCGACCTCGCATAGAGCATCAGACGAAACGCGGCTGGAGAAAAAGAACTTGTCCTTTTTGTCGCCTGCACGATGCAGCTGCTTAGCGCTTAGCCATCGGCAGTGATTCGCCGCTGGCCATCCAGTTAATCCCACCCTGCTTCCGGCTCGCATCTGAGCGTCCGCCGCGCCTTGCCTGGCGTTCGTGAAAAGCGCGGCGCCGGCGCCGCCTGCACCATCCCGTCGAGATCCTGATAGACACCCCGCTGACGCAGATGGGGATGCCGCGCCGCCTCGGCCAGCTCCAGCACCGGAGCGAAACAGGCGTCGCTGCCTTCCAGCAAGGCACACCACTCGGCTTGCGTGCGGGTGGCGAACAGCCGCTCCAGCAACTCGCCCTGCGCAGACCACTCGGCCGGATCGGCGCAGCCCGCCCAGAGCGCTTCCGGTGCGTCGATGCGCTCCAGCAGCTCGCGCCAGAACTGCGGTTCCAGCGGGCCGATGGCGATCTCGCGACCATCGGCACAGCGATAGCACCGGTAGTTCGGCGCAGCACCAGCCAGCGGATTGCGTTCGCGTTGCATGTCGATCCGCCCGCTCGGCAGCAGGCCGGCGAAGAAGGTCATCAACGACGACACGCCATCAACGATCGCCGCATCGATCACCTGCCCCTGCCCCGAACGTTCGCGCTCCCACAACGCGGCGAGGATGCCGACGGCGAGAAAGAGCGAGCCGCCGCCGAAATCACCGACCAGGTTCAACGGCGGAATCGCCGTCCCGCTCTCGCCGCGGATTGCTGCCAGCGCGCCGGTCAAGGCGATGTAGTTTATGTCGTGCCCGGCAGCCCTGGCCAACGGCCCAGTCTGCCCCCAACCGGTCATGCGTCCGTAGATCAGCCGCGGATTGCGCGCCAGCAGTTCGTCCGGGCCCAGCCCCAGCCGTTCCATCACCCCGGGGCGGAAGCCTTCGATCAGCACGTCGGCGTCCACGGCCAGCGTCAGACAGCGCTCTCGCCCAGCCACACTGCGGATGTCGAGGGTCAGCGTTTTGCGCCCGCGATCGACCACCGGGTTCGGCCAGCCATTGCCGCCTTCGCGCTCGATGCGCAGCACCTCGGCGCCCATGTCGGCCAGCAGCATGGCGCAATGCGGGCCGGGGCCGATGCCGGCGAACTCCAGCACGCGCAGGCCGCACAGCGGTCCGCTACGGGTGTCGTCGTGTTCGTTCATGGGTCGATCTCCTCGATGCACACGCACGCAGACGCGCCCCGCACCGAAGCACGGAGCGCGTATGGGTAACAGGCGTTACTGGTTCGCGGCGCTGGGCTGGTTCTCGACCAGATGGTTACGATAGCGCTCGCGCAGCACCTTCTTGTCGATCTTGCCGGTAGCAGTCAGCGGCACCGCGTCGAAGATCACCGCATCCGGCATCCACCACTTGACGATGTTCGGCTCCAGATGGGCGAGGATTTTCTCCACGGTGACCTCGGCATCGGCATGCGGCTCGATCACCAGTACCGGGCGCTCCTCCCATTTGGGGTGGAATACGCCGACCACCGCGGCCACCTTCACACCGGGACAGGCCGCCGCGACGTTCTCGATATCAATGGAGCTAACCCATTCGCCGCCGGACTTGATCACGTCCTTGCTGCGGTCGGTGATACGCATGAAGCCATCGGCGTCCAGCGTGGCGATGTCACCGGTGTCGAACCAGCCGTCTTCGTCCAGTGCGCTCACTTCGCTGCGGTAGTAGCGCTCCACCGTCCAGGGGCCGCGCACCTTGAGGCTGCCGGAGCTGACGCCGTCGCACGGCAGTTCGCGTCCCTCCTCGTCGACGATCTTCAGCTCGATGCCGAATTGCAGGCGCCCCTGACGCGTCCAGATGGTGTCATTGGTGGCCTGCTGACCACGTTCGGCCAGCTTGGGCGTTGGCGTTGCCACCACGCCCAGCGGGCTTGTCTCGGTCATCCCCCAGAGCTGACAGACCGCGACGCCGTACTTGGTCTGGAAGGTCTCGGCCATGGCCCGCGGAACGGCGGAACCGCCGATCACCAGACGCGCCAGGCTGCCGGAGTCCTCACCGCTACGTTCCAGATGGGCGAGGTACATGGTCCAGATGGTCGGCACGCCGCCGGACAGGGTCACGCCCTCGGTCTTGATCAGTTCCTGCAGGCTCGCGCCGTCCATCTTGTCGCACGGCAGCACGAACTTGCAGCCATTGATCGCCGCTGCGAATGGGATGCCCCAGGCGGTGCCGTGATAGAGCGACGAGCACGGCATGATGCAATCGAAGGCGGACAGGCCGAACGCGCCGGACAGGCCGGCGGCCATCGCATGCAGCACCACCGAGCGGTGGCTGTAGAGCACACCCTTGGGGTCGCCAGTGGTGCCGGAGGTGTAGCAAAGCACCGCGCCTGCGTTCTCGTCGAACTGCGGCCAGTCCAGCGGCTGCTCGTCGGCGATCAGCTGCTCGTAGCCCAGAACATCCTCTAGGCCAGAACTCGGTTGCGCGGCCAGTTCAATGAAATGGCGGATATTGCCCAGACGCGGCCGCAGCCGGGCGACGCACTCGGCAAAGCTGCTGTCGAACAGCAGCACCTGACTGCCGGCGTGGTTGATGGTGTAGACGATCTGTTCGTCCGACAGCCGCGGGTTGGCCGTGTGCAGCACGGCGCCGATGCCGGGCACGGCGAAGAACAGCTCGTAGTGACGGTGAGTATTCCAGCCCAGCGACGACACGCAATCTCCGGGGCCGATGCCGAGCTTGCCCAGCATGCTGGCGGCCTGCGCCGAACGGGCGGCGAGCCCGGCATAGTCATAACGCCAGAGGGGTTCGTCGACCAGCCGCGAGACGATTTCGCGATCACCGTGAGCACGGGCGGCGTGGGTGACGATGCTGCTGATCAACAGGGGGGCGTTCTGCATCAATCCTGGTTGCATGTTTCCTACCTCTATCTTGTTTTTATTGTGCAAGTGCCGGTCGAGGAAACGGCGTTCTACCGGCACCACTGAAATCACGTATCGATGCGCCTTGGGGCACGCAGGCGCAGCTGGTTCAGCTCAGGCCGGCCCTCCGAGGTTGCGCGCGATGACCAGGCGCTGAATATCGCTGGTGCCTTCGTAGATCTGGCAGACCCGCACGTCGCGGTAGATGCGCTCCACCGGGAAGTCGGACAGGTAGCCGTAGCCACCCAGGGTCTGTATCGCTGCCGAGCAGACCTTCTCCGCCATCTCCGAGGCGAACAGCTTGGCCATCGACGCCTCCACCAATGCCGGCCGTCCGGCTTCGCGCAACGCAGCGGCGTGATGCACCATCTGCCGCGCCACGGCGATCTGGGTGGCCATGTCGGCCAGGCGGAAGGCCACGGCCTGATGCTCGATGATCGGCTTGCCGAAGGTCTCCCGGTCGCGAGCGTAATCACGCGCCGCTTCGAACGCCGCGCGCGCCATGCCGACCGCCTGGGCGGCGATGCCGATGCGTCCGCCTTCGAGATTGGCCAGGGCAATGCGATAGCCCTCGCCCTCCTCGCCCAACCGGTTGGCCACCGGCACGCGCAGGTCCTCGAATGCGATCTGGCAGGTATCCGACGCGTGCTGACCGAGCTTGTCCTCGACCCGTACCACCTGATAGCCCGGGCTGTCGGTCGGCACGATAAAGGCACTGATACCGCGCTTGCCGGCGTCCGGATCGGTCACCGCGAAGACGATCACCGTGCCGGCATGCTTGCCCGACGTGATGAACTGCTTGGCACCATTGAGCACGTAATGATCGCCGTCACGCCGGGCAAGAGTACGCAGGCTGCTGGCGTCGGAGCCGGCCTGCGGTTCGGTGAGGGCGAAGGCGCCGATCTGCTCGCCGCGTGCCAGCGGACCGAGGAAGTCGCGCTTTTGCTGGTCGTTGCCGAAACGCAGGATCGGCACGCAGCCTACCGAGTTGTGCACGCTCATGATGGTCGAGCAGGCGCCGTCACCGGCGGCGATCTCTTCCAATGCCATGGCATAGGCCAGGTAGCCGGTGTCGCTGCCACCCCACTGCTCTGGCACCAGCATGCCGAAGAAGCCGAGCGCGGCCATCTCGGCAATCGCTTCGGCGGGATAGCGATGCTCGCGACTCCACTGTTCGGCGAAAGGCCTCAGCCGTTCCTGAGCGAACTGGCGAGCCATCTCGGCGATCGCGTTTTGATCTTCATTGGGCAGCATGGATGCCTCCTCAGATCAGTTCGACGGCCATGGCCGTGGCTTCGCCGCCACCAATGCAGATCGCCGCTACGCCACGGCGCAGACCACGTGCACGAAGGGCCGAAAGCAGCGTCACCAGGATCCGCGCGCCCGAGGCACCGATGGGATGGCCGAGCGCGCAGGCACCGCCGTTGACGTTGACCTTGGCGTGGTCCAAGCCCAACTCGCGCATGCTGGCCATGGCGACCACGGCGAAGGCTTCGTTGATCTCGAACAGATCAACGTCTTCGGTGGACCAGCCGGTGCGCTCCATCAGCTTGCGGATCGCGCCAATCGGCGCAGTGGTGAACAGATTCGGTGCATCAGCGTAGGCCGCGTGGCCGTGGATCACCGCCTGTGGCTGCAGGCCCCAGCGCTCGGCTTCGGAGCGGCGCATCAGCAGCAGCGCGGCGGCACCATCGGAAATCGAGCTGGAGTTGGCCGCGGTCACCGTGCCGCCCTCGCGGAACGCCGGCTTCAGGCTGGGAATCTTTTCCGGCATCGCCTTGGGTGGCTGCTCGTCGTCGCGAATATGCCGCTGCTGTTTGCCCTGGGTGACCTCCAGCGCAACGATCTCTTCGGCAAAACGCCCCTCGCTGATTGCCACCTGAGCGCGGCGCAGGGACTCGAGCGCGTAAGCGTCCTGGGCTTCACGGCTGAAGCCGAACGCGTCGGCGCATTCTTCGGCAAAGGTGCCCATCAGCCGGCCTTTGTCGAACGAGTCTTCCAGACCGTCGAGAAACATATGGTCGAGCACCCGCCCATGCCCCATGCGATAGCCGCCACGGGCGCGGTCGAGCAGGTAAGGCGCGTTGGACATGCTTTCCATCCCGCCGGCGACAACGATATCGGCACTCCCGGCGAGCAGCTGGTCGTGGGCCATGATCACCGTCTGCATGCCCGAGCCGCACATCTTGTTGACCGTGGTGCAGGTGGTGGCGCGGGTCAGCCCGGCGCTCAATGCCGCCTGGCGCGCCGGTGCCTGGCCCTGGCCGGCAGGCAGCACGCAGCCCATCAGCACATCCTGCACGTTCTCGGCCGGCAAGCCGCTGCGTTCCACGGTGGCACGGATGGCGGCAGCACCGAGCTGCCAGGCGGTCATCCCCTGCAGGTCGCCCTGAAAACCGCCCATGGGCGTGCGAGCACTGCTGACGATTACGATCGGATCATCTTTCATCTCTGCTTCCTTCACTTGGCGGCCATGCGCAAGGCGCCGTCGAGACGGATCACCTCGCCATTGAGCATGCTGTTCTCGAAGATGTGCCGCACCAGCGCGGCGTATTCGGTCGGGTGGCCCAGGCGTGGCGGAAACGGCACGCCGGCGGCCAGCGAGTCGCGAATTTCCTGGGTCATGCCGGCCATCATCGGCGTCTCGAACACGCCGGGGGCGATGGTCATCACACGGATGCCGAAGCGCGCCAATTCGCGGGCGACAGGCAGGGTCATGCTGACCACCCCGCCCTTGGACGCGGCATAGGCCGCCTGGCCGATCTGCCCGTCGAAGGCAGCGATCGAGGCGGTATTGATGATCGCACCGCGCTCGCCACCTTCGTCAGGCGCGTTCTCGGCCATCGCCTCGGCGGCCAGCCGCAACATGTTGAAGCTACCGATCAGGTTGATGCCGACAATGCGACTGAAGCCGTCGAGACTATGCGGGCCGTTGCGGCCGAGGACTTTTTCGCCGCCGGCGACGCCGGCGCAGTTGACCAGCCCGTGCAACGCGCCGAAATGTTCGCGGGCAGTGGCGACGGCATGGCGCGCGGCCTGTTCGTCACGAATGTCGGCAACGACGCCCAGCGCATTGGGGCCCAGCCCCTCGGCAGTGGCATTGGCCGCGGCTTCATCCAGATCGACGAGTACGACCTTGCCGCCCGCCTCCACCAGCGCCTGCGCCGCGGCAGCGCCAAGGCCGGAGGCGCCGCCAGTAATGAGGAATACCTTGTCGCGAATCTGCATGGCTGTCTCCCGTGCTTGTTGTTATTCGGTGCGAAGCCGGGGTTATCTTTGGACAGCGACACGGGTGCGGCAATGGTCGATGTTCTCAACCTGCCTGACCGTTTTGGCCAATGGCAAAAGGCAATCTTCCCGCTATCGCTAAAGGCGTGAGGACAGCTGGAGGCCTCAGGCCCAACAACGCGCTATCAGGCGCGCGCCGGCGCCAGAATCAGGTTGCGGTAGTGCCCGGGATTGATACCTGTCCACTTGCGGAACGCCTTGTAGAACGAACTGACATCGGCAAACCCCAGCCGCTCGGCGATTTCGCCATAGCTGATGGCGGCGTCGGCCAGCCATTCGGTGGCCATTTCCTGGCGCAAGCCGTCCTTGATGGCCTGATAAGGCTGCCCCGCCTCCGCCAGCCGGCGACGCAGGGTCGAGGCCGAGATGCACAGGGTCTGTGCCAGCGTCTCGCTGTCTGGCCAGCGTTCGGCAGGCAGGCTGCGCAGGTGCTGTTTGATGCGACTGGCCAGGCTGGAGTGGTCGCGATAACGCACCAGGATGTTGGCTGGCGCTTCGGCGAGAAAGGCCTGCAATTCTGCTTCGCTACGACGGATCGGCAGATCGAGCACTTCGGCAGCGAAAATAATCCGCGTCGACGGCCGGCCGAAACGCAGGTTGTCGGAGAACATCACCCGGTAATCATCCGTGTAGTCCGGTTCGGCACAACGCAACTCGACCGCCAGCAGCGGGATACGCCGCCCCACCAGCCAGCAGGCCAGGCCGTGCAGGAGCATCCAGAAGGTGAAGTAGCAAAAGGCTCGCGCCGGCTCGGGGTTGCGTTCGCGCAGCAACACTTCAGCCAGGCTCTGGCTGCGGATCAGCTTGCCACGCAGGTCCTCCAGGCCCAGCCCGAGAAAGCTCAGTGCGTGAACCAGCGCCTTCTCCAGTGTCGGCTGCTGGATGCAGCTGCGGCTGAGAAAGACGAAGCTGCCCCAGCGCAGCCGGCGCGGGTCCATGCCGAAGAATTCGTCATCGAAGCGCCGCGCCAGTCGCAGCCAGAGTTGCGAGTAGTCACGCACGTCCATGCGGCCGTCGGGATCTTGCAGGCAGGCGGGGTCGAGACCGATCTCATCCAGCAGCTGCCCGGTGGATAGCCCGGGCTGCACGAAACCCAGCAGCGCCTCGGCTACCAGGCGGACGCTGATGCTGTCCCGGCGGGCTATCGCCGAGACGGCTGCCTCGTCTGCTGTCGTTTGCGCCTCGCTGGTCATGCGGCTCGGTTTCCTGCCCTGTAGTCGTTGGCCGCCATGATCGGCCAGGCACGGTCGCGCTGTCAGCCCTTGCGTCACATCCAGCCCAGGGTCAACCCCATCACCATGAGGTAGCGCGCGGTCTTCGCCAACGTGACGATCAGCAGAAAGCTCCATAGCGGCTCACGCATCACGCCGGCGACCAGGGTCAGCGGATCACCAATGATCGGCACCCAGCTGAGCAGCAAGGTCCAGCGACCGTAGCGATGGTAGCTGTGCTGCGCCTTCGTCAGTTGCCGCTCGTTGACCGGAAACCAGCGCTTGTGGCGAAAATGCTCGACGTAACGCCCGAGCAGCCAGTTCACAACCGAGCCCAGCACATTGCCGAGGCTGGCCACGGCGACCAGGGCCCAGACCGTGTAGCGTTCGGAAAGAAGGAGGCCGGCGAGCACCGCCTCGGACTGTATCGGTAGCAGCGTGGCGGCACCGAACGCCGCGAGAAAAAGGCCGAGATAGCCGGAGAGCGACACCATCAATATGCAACCGTAACCATGCTGACTGACGGCGCGCAGTATGCGGGAAAGCGCATCGCTTGGGCGGTGACTGCGGCTGGGATGATGCTTGAGTAAGAACCTCCAAGCCCGCGGCGATTCACTCGCGACAGACTAGCCGGCGTCACTGTGTCACCTTGCAACAGGGCAACAGGGCAAATTTACATGCGGCACCGGTGTTGCCGAGATCGGACATTGCCATGGACGGCAGGACGGGCCGCACTGACATCACATCTCGTGAATACGGCTCACCTGACGAGCAAGACGCATGGTCTCGTGCTCTTCCATGCGTAGAAGGTCCTCGGCGAGATTGCGTGCACCATCAATTTCGGCGCGACGCGCCAAGGAGCGGTAGAGATCGATCACCTGGTTATGAATGGTGAAGATATCCAGGGAAATCTCCTCCACCGTCATGGTGTCGTAAGCCTTACAGGCCTGATTGCGCAACACGGGATTGCGTGTCAGATAGTCGTAGATCCAGGTATGCAATGCCTTCGGGTCGGCATGCTTCTCGATCTTGTCGACCGTTTCCGCCAGTGCTCTCTCGTGGTCGGCAATGTAGACCAGCAGCCATTTGGCTCGGGTCTCTTCGTGCTTGTCGGAACAGCGAGCCATGCAACGAGCCAGCATGGCATGGGTGTCGCGTGTCCAGTCGATCAGGTCTTCGAATCGCTCGATCTTCATCGCCAAAATCTCCGCTGGTAGGACGGCAAACAGCACGGCACAGGCCTGTCTCACCGGTGCCTGATTCTGTCCGCTTGCCAGGTCCGGTTACATGACGCTGATTAAGAGATTAGTCCACCCTGCTGTGCCAAGGCCGCTCACACCGCGCAACCTTGCTACAGATCATTGCCGGCGGAAAAGGACGGTCGAGGATGGGCGTGGATTCGCAAACCATGTGCCATCGCCCCGCCGGCGGCTAGGCCAGCATCTGGGAAGCACGCTCATGTACCACGTCGTGTTGCGCGGGGCTCTGTTGATGCTTCTGGGGATACTGGCCAGCGCTCATGCCTTCGCTAACGCAACGGTGCTTAAGGTATTCGTGCGTGACGGCTGCCCGCACTGCAGCGCAGCCAAGGCCCATCTCGCGGAGCTCTCCACGCAGCATCCGGCGCTGGAGATTCGCCTGCGGGAAGTCGATCGCGATCCTGCCGCTCGCGCCGATCTGCTGCGTCTGTCCCGTGGCGCCGGCGTCTGGCCGCCGGGAGTGCCGACATTCGTCATCGCTGATCAGATGTACTACCTGTTTCGCCGTGCTCGCGCTGAGCAGCCGCAAGCTCAAGAAACGACCTGGCGCCACGCTGAAGCTCGTCAGCGGTGCGGTGATGCTCCCGCGGGGCATCGTCATGCTGCTGCAACCGGAGTAGGTGCAGTAGCAGATTGCCAGAGGTGACCTATGCTGGACCCTAGCGCCGCTGCCATGCAGCAAGGGAGAGGCAAATGAGAGCATTCCGCCAGCGCACCAGCGCCCTGCTACTAGCGCCGCTCCTGCTTGCTGGCGGCCTGGCGCAAGCATCCACCGCCAATCACGCTCGTTTCGATGCCCTGCTGGGTCCTTTCGCCAGTGGCGAAGAAGTAACGCGGGCCTGTCTGAGCTGCCACGGCAAGGCAGCCAAGCAGATCATGGCCACTCGGCACTGGACCTGGGACTACATAAACCCGGATACCGGTCAGCGTCTGGGCAAGAAGACCATGCTCAACGGCTTCTGCATCGGCGACCGTTCCAACGAGGCGTTCTGCCAGTCCTGCCACATCGGCTATGGTTGGAAGGATGCCAGCTTCGACTTTACCGACGAAACCAAGGTCGACTGCCTTTCCTGCCATAACACCGGCAACTACCTCAAGCTTGCCGGCCTCGCCGGGCATCCGCCGCTGGTGCGCAGCGAAACCGCACCCGGCTCAGGCAAATTCATCGAACCGGTCGACCTGGCCGCCGTGGCACGCCATGTTGGCGCAACCACGCGCCGGACCTGCGGGACCTGCCATTACTACGGCGGCGGTGGCGACGGCGTGAAGCACGGCGATCTCGATTCGTCGCTCAATGCGCCGTCGCGTGAGCTGGACGTGCACATGGCCGCCGAGGGTCTCGATTTCACCTGTTCGACGTGCCACGTTGCCGAGGAGCACCGGATCGCCGGCAGTCGCATCAACGTTACTGCCAGCGACCCGCACGGCGCAGTCACTCGAGGTGAGCGCAGCGAGCGCAACCGTTCGACCTGTCAGTCCTGCCATGGCGACAAGCCGCACCAGGGAAACCTGCTGCACACCGGGCGCCTTAATGACCACACCAGTGTGCTTGCCTGCCAGAGCTGTCATATCCCGGCCTTCGCCCGCGGCGGCGTACCTACCAAAATGGCCTGGGACTGGTCCAGCGCCGGAAGAATGGACGCCAACGGCAAGCCATTCCAGACGCGCAACGAGCGCGGTCAGGTTCTTTACGACAGCAGAAAGGGCAGTTTCGTACTCGGCGAGGATGTAGTGCCCGACTATGTCTGGTTCGACGGTCGGGTCAGCTATGTGCAACCCGATACGGTAATAGACCCAAGCACCCGGGTACCGATCAATAGCTTCCACGGCACACCGGGGGCCACTGATGCACGCATCTGGCCGGTCAAAACCTTTCACGGGCGCCAGCCTTTCGATACCGAACTCCTGACATTGCTGGTGCCGCATACCGCGATCCCGAACGATACGGCGTTCTGGTACAACTTCGATTGGGGCAAGGCCCTGCAGGCTGGAGCCGACGCTTCTGGCGCACCCTACAGCGGAAAGTTCGACTTCGTCGACACGTCGATGCTGTGGCCGATCACCCATATGGTCGCACCGAAGGAACAGGCGCTCGATTGCGCGCAGTGCCATGCCCGGCAAAGCCGGCTCGGCGCTGTACCCGGCATCTGGCTGACTGGCAAGCACCACAGCCCCCTGCTCGACCGGATCGGTTTTGGGCTGGCTGGCCTCACTCTGCTGGGCGTCCTCATCCATGCCGCCTTGCGCGTACTCTCGCGCCGCCGCAGAAGGAGTCACTGACATGGGCGAGCGTCTCTACCTGTTTACCCGTTTCGAGCGCTTCTGGCACTGGTCACAAGCCACACTGATCATCACGTTGTTGTTTAGCGGCTTCGCGGTTCATGGCAGCCACGCATTACTGGAGTTTCGCACTGCGGTTGGAATCCATGAGGTATCAGCCTGGCTGCTGATGCTGTTGTGGGTATTCGGCATCTTCTGGCATTTCACCACCGGCCAGTGGCGCCAGTACATTCCCACGCTGAACAACATCGACCGGATGCTGCGCTACTACGTCCACGGGATTTTCATGGGCGCCCCCCATCCGTACAAGATCACGGTGGAGCGCAAGCACAACCCGTTGCAGCGCCTGTCGTACCTGTTCGTCAAAGTGATGATCGGCCCGCTGCTGTGGCTGACCGGGCTGCTCTATCTCTTCTGGGAACAGGTACAGGAGCTACTCTCGCCCTGGTTCGGCTTGCAACAGGTCGCACTGCTGCACACAGCGGGCGCGTTCATGATGCTGATCTTCCTGATAGCGCATGTATACCTGGCCACAACCGGGCGGACGCCCCTGGAACACATCAGAGCCATGCTGAGCGGGTGGGAAGAGAAGCAATGAATGATCAATGAGTGGATAAATACCCCCACCGGTATAAGATGACCCGAAAATCTACGTCCTTTCATGCCGGAGCTTCAGATGAAATCCTCATTGATCGCCCTTTCCCTCAGCATGCTGGCTTTCGCGGCCCAGGCAGTAGAACTCGAAGTCACCCCGCAAGACGCCTACGCTCGCGCCCAGCAGGAGGATGCAAAGATCCTCTTCGTCGACGTCCGCGACCCGGTGGAGATCATGTTCGTCGGCTTCACCGACGCCGTGGATACCAACATTCCGTATCTGCTCGTCGATCGGGACGCCTGGAATGACGAGCGCGGTGCGTTCCAGACCAACCGTAATCCGAAGTTCCTCGAGCAGATCCAGGCCGAACTGGACAAGCGTGGGCTGGGCGCCGACACCGAAATCATCACCATGTGCCGCTCGGGCAGCGAGCGTGGCAAACCCAGTGCGGATTTCCTGCGTGAGAACGGTTTTCCCAATGCGCGGTATGTCGTCGATGGATTTCAGGGCGCGGCGATAAAGGAAGGACCGCAGGCAGGTTTTCGCCTGCAGAACGGCTGGCAGAACGCCGGCCTGCCGTGGAGCCCGAAGATGAATCCGGAGAAGATCTACCGCACCGATCGCAAGTAAAACCTTCGCGTAGCACGGCACCTCGGCGATGAACATCGGTAACGCACACCGCCGATCGGCCATCAGCCAAAAACGGTCACCGTTTGCCGGCTCAGCGCGACCAATTCTCCGGTTGGTGTCCACAACGCCGCGGCGCAGTGGCCGTAGCCGTCACGGGCATGCTCGATAACTGCGCGGTACATGCACCAGTCGTGGCTGTCGAGTTCAGGCAACGGCTGGATGAATTCGATGGTCCAGGTCAGTGAACTGCCGGGCGCGAAGCTCTTCAGATGCGGCAACACGGCAGGCGGCCAGGCATCGACCAGCGCCAGCAGGTGCGCTTCAGTCATCGGCTCGCGGGGTACATCACCACGCTGGCGCACCCAGCCGCCCATTTCGCGGGACGCGTTGCCGGAAAATGGCAGCCCGCCGATGCCCCAGCGCATGGCCAGGTAGCGGGTAAATTCCGGCGTTACGCCTGCTACGTAAGGCAGTTCCTGGCAGGCTTCGACCGGTGGCATGGCCGGCGCCGGCTCGGCCGCGACATCCACGACGGAACTGCGCGCTGCGCCGAAGCTGCCCTGGACTATGGTGACCACCTGCCCGTCCTGCATCACGCGGCCTAGCATCTGGCTCACGGCCTTGCCTTCTCGCAGTACCTCGGCCTCGAAGCTCGCCGGCGTGTCCAGCGCCAGCGGCCCGACGAAGGTGATCGCCAGCGAACGCAGCGGTCTGCCGTCGGGCACCTTGGCGCGCATGCTTTCGAAGACCAGCGCGGCGACCAGACCGCCGAAACCGGCACGCCCCTGTCCCCAGCTGGCCGGTACCACCACACTGCCGGGGTTGTCACGCACCGCCTGCAACAGCTCGCAAAGCTCCATATCCACCTCGTTATCGTTCGTTATGCGAGCGATGTTAAAGGGGCGCCGGTGAGGGTGCGAGCCTGCCTGGCAGAAGCGGCCGCATGAAATGCCGAATCATCCATGCCGGCAATGCACGTCAGCCACGTTGTGCCGGCGCAGCGGGACGCCAGGGCAGCGCCCGGCGCAGCTGGCTCAAGGCGCGTGACAGGTCGTCAGTCGCATCAGTTTGCTGGGCGTAGCGCTGCGCCTCGTAGAGGCTGACGAACGCAAGAATGGCCGGCGCCTGTTCGGGCAGCATCGCTGCGGCGCGCTGGGCAAAACTACGGGCGCCCTCGCCTTTGTGGCGGCGCGCGCCATGACGTGCCAGAAGTCGTTCGAAGCGCCGGAACAGGCGCTGATGAACGTCCGTTTCGCGCCGCCAAGGCTTGAACAGCAGCAGCGCGAGCACGCCGGTCAGCACACCCAACAGCGCCACCAGGCCAAGACCGAGCGTCTGCCCGTCCAGCTTGCCGAACCAGCGTTGCAGCATCTGCGACTGCTGCTCGTCCTGATAGTTGAGTACCCAGCGCTGCCAGCCGTAATTGAGGCTGTCCCAGCGCAGGCGCAGCGCGTTCATCCAGCCGATGTCACGGTAGCGCAGCAGTGACATCGGTTCGTCGGCGAGAAAGCTCTGCTCACGGGCCAGCGCCTGCTCCAGGCCCTGCTCCACCCGCTCGGGCGCGACCTGGAAGGTCGGGTCGACACTGACCCAACCGCGCTCAGCGACCCAGTATTCGACCCAGGCGTGGGCGTCGAACTGGTGAACGGAGAGATAATTGCCCGCCGGGTTGACCTCACCGCCCTGATAGCCCGCCACCACCCGGGCCGGAATGCCCGCTGCGCGCAGCACGAAAGTCATGGCGCCGGCGTAGTGTGCGCAGAAACCGCTGCGCGTCTCGAACAGGAAGTCATCGACGATATCGCTCCCCACCGGCGGCGGCTCAAGGGTGTAGTGATAGGGCTGGCGGTTGAAGTGCTTCAACAGCGCATCCACCATCGCCTGCGGCTCTTGCACAGAGCGCCGTAGCTCGGTCGCCCAGGCGCGAGTACGTGGATTGCCCTGTTCCGGCAGCTGCAATGCGCTCCCGAGGCTTGCCGGTGCGCTGGTCGCTTCGCGACGCGCGCCCAGCCATGAAGTCGCCTGATACATCAGCGGCTTGTTCACCGGCTGGCGGCGCTGGAGATGAAAATCCGCCATAAGCTGCGCCTCGGCGGACGCAACCTGCGGCACATCCAGCGCGAACAGCCAGGGCTGGCCGCTGGGCTGCATGACGATGCTGTAGCTGAGCGGCTCACCAGCCGCCTGCCACTCCGGCGCCTGGGGAAGCTGCGAAGCGTAGGACTGCGACCAGCGACGACCGTCGAAGCGTTCGAAGGTCACCGCGCGCCAGTAGAGCTGGTCGCGGGGCGGAATGTCGCCGTCGAAGGTGACGCGAAAGGCCAGCTCCGCCGAACGGCCAAGACGGGCGATATCGCCGGGTGCCATGTGATCGGCCAAGCCGGTTGTGCCGCGGTCGCCGGCCTGCGGCAACGACCACAGTGGCGGCAGGCGGGGGAAGAACAGAAACAGCACCAGCATCAGCGGAATCGCCTGCAACAGCAGCGAACCGGCCAGGCGTACCGTCGGCCATGGTCGGGTGACCAGGCTACTCTGCTGCAGCCCGATCATCGCGGCCAGCAATGCGGTGACGGGCAGCAGGCTATACAGTCCGGCGACCAGGCTGTCCTCGAACAGGTAGCTGGTCACCACCGCGAAGAAGCCGAGGAAGATCAGCACCAGCGCATCGCGACGGGTGCTCATCTCCACGAGTTTGAGAATGAACGCAGCGATCAGCAGCACCACGCCGGCTTCCAGGCCGACCAGGCTACCGCGCGAGAAATACACGCCGAAGCCGGCGCCAATCATCAGCAGCGCCTTGAGCCAGCTGCGCGGATAACGCGCACGCATGCGAAATATCTGGATCCACCAGCTGGCGCAGCCCAACCACAGGCCGATGATCCATAGCGGCAGATGAGTGAGGTGAGGCAGGATCACCAGCACCTGCGCCACCAGCAGCCAGATCAGGCTGTTGCGCGGAATTCCCGGCTTCGCGCTCACTTCGCGCCCTCCTCGCTCAAGCCATGCAGCGCCAGTGCACGCAGGCAGGCATCCCGATGAGCCTGCCCGCCATCGGGGCCGACCAGCTCACCCGGAAGGCGCAGCGCAAACGGTTGCTGCTTGTCGCTGAGGTCGACGACCCAGTGGCAGAGTTTCGACAGACGCTGCTCGGTGTCACCGTCGAGGGCATCGAAGTCCAGCAGCGGATCGTTGCCGAGCAGGCTGGCGAAATCCTTCACCAGCAGGCCCTGGCCACGGGAATAGGCCTTCCAGTGCAGGCGTCGGCGCGGATCGCCCGGCTGCCAGGCCCGTAGCCCCTGATAGTCGTCGACACCGGCGCCGCGCGTCAGTGTGCCCTCATCCTCGGTTTCCGGCGCCTTGCCGCCGGGCGGGCGCTCGGCAATCGATGGCTGCGGGTAGACCAGCGCCGCCAGCTCCAGATCGATCCAGCTCCAGGCCACCAGCAGGCCCAGCGGAAAACGGCTCTCGACCCGCACACGCCCCGGTCGCAGCCAGCCGCGGCGTTGCGTCGGCAAGTTCAATTCGACTTCGACGGCGCCGCCCGCCGGCACATCGACCAGGCGCAAGCCGCTGGCCGGCCAGCCGAGCGCCACCGCCTGATAGGCGCGACCGGGACTTTCCAGACGCACCCGCAGCAGCGCCTGCTCACCGACGAATGCAGCAGTGGTTCCGCCCGCCTGCAGGACCAGACCGGCAAGATTGCGCCAGGTATGCAAGATGGTGACGAGATACAACGACCCGAGCAGAAAGGTCAGGCCGTAGGCCAGGCTGTTCTGGTAGTTGATCGCGGTCAGCAGCATCAGCAGCAGCGCCACCAGGAACGCCAGCCCGACCGCGGTGGGCATGATGAAGATGCGCCGCTGGTTCAGGCGCACGCTGGAAGCGGGCGGGATGCGCCGTAGCAGCCAGCGGTCACGAAAGCGCGGCAACAGCCTCACGATGGTTGCCCGCCATCATGCGCGGATGTCGCTGTCACAGCGCAGGCACTTCGCGCAGCAACCACTGCACCAGCGCGCCGCCGCCGTGACCGGTAGCATCCGCGCGCTCGCGCAGGCGATGACCGACCACGGTTGGCAACACCGCCTGCACGTCTTCCGGGATCACGTAGTCGCGACCGTCGAGAAACGCCCAGGCACGCGCAGCCGCAAGCAGGGCCAGGCTGCCACGCGGCGACAGTCCCCAGGCGAATTGCGGCTGCGTGCGGGTGGCCTCCACCAGTCGCAGCACGTAATCGACCAGCGCATCGCTGACCCGCACGTTGCCCACTGCGTCCTGAATGGCACGTAGCTCGTCGTGTTCCAGCAGTGGTTCGAGGCGGGTCAGCAGATCGCGTCGCGACTCGCCCAACAGCAGCGCCTTTTCCGCTGCCTTGGCCGGATAGCCCAGGGAAACGCGCATGAGAAAGCGGTCCAGCTGCGATTCCGGCAACACAAAGGTGCCGCCTGAACTGACCGGGTTCTGTGTGGCGATGACGAAGAATGGGTCAGGTAACGGGCGCGTCGCCCCCTCGATGGTGACCTGCCCCTCTTCCATGGCTTCAAGCAACGCGCTCTGGCTCTTCGGCGTGGCGCGGTTGATTTCATCGGCCAATACCAGCTCGGCGAAGATCGGCCCCGGATGGAAGACGAACTGCCCGCTGTCCTTGTCGAACACCGAGGTGCCGAGAATGTCGCCGGGCAACAGATCGGAGGTGAACTGGATGCGCTGGAACTCCAGTCCCAGCACCTTGGCCAGGGTATGGCTCAGGGTGGTCTTGCCCATGCCCGGTATGTCTTCGACCAGCAGATGACCTCGGGCCAAGAGACAGGCAAGCGCCAGTCGAACCTGGGCTTCCTTGCCGAGCAATACTTCGTTGACTGCTCGCAGGCAGGCGTCCAATCGGGTGCGCATAGACTCTCCTTCGTTCGTCGCCCTGATGCTACTGGTCAGCTGCGGCCAGGCAAAGCGAAGGAAATGCCCGGTGACGAGTTTGTGATCCTGGCACCGTTGCAGCGCTCACGCCGCTGCGCCTGTTTCCAGACGATGGAAAGCAGCTGCAGACATTGCTTGTGAGATGACGGCCGCGGGAAAGCGGTAAGCGAGCCGGAAGGCTCAAAGGCAATTGCCGGCCCGTGCGCTAGCGAACGGACCGGCAACTGAAGGCGCCGGCTCAGCGACCGGCGCGGGATTCGCGAAGGTAGAAGCGCGCCTTCTGCGCTTTCTGCGTGCAACCGCGGAAGGCTTCGAACTGCTGCTGCGTCTTGGCGCCGGTCAGCAAGGCCATGGCCTTGGAGTAGCTGACCGTACCGGCGAAGCCTTCGGCTTCCGCCAGGCTCTGCTCCTTCCACGCCGCATTCAGCTCCGCGGCGCAGCTGTCACGGTATGCCGTCTTGCCAGCACAACCGGCCAGCAACAGAACCAGCAAAGGCAAAGATAGCCAGGTTTTCATCGCATGATCCCTCGTATGCCATTCAGGAGTTAAGGCGCAGCTCGCGCCTGACGGTGCCGCAAATACTCGACCACGGACGGCTGGTCGCCAGCGAACTCGATACGCTCGGCCTTGCTCTCGCGCTGATAGGCGTACATGGGGTCGTAATACTCACCCAGCAGCGCCTCAATCCAGGCGCGATGCAGGTCGACAGAGCCACTACGCGCCTGTTCCGCCAGCGCTTGATCCATCAGCAATGCCAGGCGCTGGTAACGCTCGCCGCCGAGTCGCTTGCTGATATTGACCAGGCTTTGCTGCAGACGCTCGGCGAATGCAGCGAAACCGTTCTCGCCCTGTTCGGCGATGAATTCAGCGCACAGGTCGATCACGTAGTCCTTGAGAATCCGCTCGACGCGCCCTTCCAGGCTGTCCTCCAGCCAGACCAGCGGAAATTCCTGCATTCCGTTGAACAGCGGCAATGGAATCGAGCAACGCCCGACCAGACGCGCCTCGTCCTCGACAACGAACGTCTCGATGCCCGCTGCACGCATCTTCAGCAGACTGATCGCCAGGGCGTTCTCGAAATCGATCTGCGCCGGTTGTGGTGTCGCGCGCTTGCCGAAGCTGGAGCCACGGTGATTGGCCAGGCCTTCCAGGTCCAGGCTGTTATCCAGCTGCGCCAGCACTTCGGTCTTGCCGGTACCGGTCATCCCGCCCGCCAGCACGAAACCGCACTGCTCGACAGCCTGATCAATGGTGTCCAGCAAGAAATGGCGCATCGCCTTGTAGCCGCCGACGACCCGCGGGTACTCGATGCCCATCTCGTCCTTCAGCCATTGCTGGACGATCTTCGAACGCAAACCACCACGGAAGCAGTACAGGTAGCCGTTCGGATGAGCCCGGGCGAAATCGGCCCAGGCCTGAAGCCGCTCCGCCTTGGTCTTGCCGGACACCAGCTGATGGCCCAGCTCGATGGCGGCTTTCTGGCCGTGCTGCTTGTAGCAGGTGCCGACCTTCTGCCGCTCGATGTCGCTCATCAGCGGCAGGTTGACCACGCCGGGAAACGCGCCCTTGTCGAATTCCACCGGCGCACGGGCATCCATCATCGGGGTGTCGTTGAGGAACAACGCGCGAAAATCTTCGGTATCGCTGCGCATCAACGCACCTCTACCGCATGGCTGCGCGCGCCTACCAGCTGGCCGATCGGCTCCAAGGCGAGGCCGAGCTCGGCGCAAACGGTGAGGAATTCAGCTTCGCCTTCCGGCGCCACGGCGACCAGCAAGCCACCACTGGTTTGCGGGTCACAGAGCAGCTGCTTGTGGCGTTCCTCGAGCGTGGCGATGCGCTCACCGTAGCTGTCGAAATTGCGCTGGGTCCCGCCGGGCACGCACCCTTGCTCCAGATAGTATTCGATGCCCGGTAGCCGTGGTACGCGGTCGTAGTCGATCTCGGCAGTCAGGCCGCTGCCGTCGGCCATCTCCACCAGATGGCCGAGCAGTCCGAAGCCGGTGACGTCGGTCATGGCGCGAACCCCCTCGAGCTTGCCGAAACGGCTGCCGGCGGTGTTCTGGGTGCACATCCAGTCGCGGGCCAGCCCGACGTCCTCGGCGCGCAGCTTGGCCTTTTTCTCGGCGGTGGTGAGGATGCCGATGCCCAGCGGCTTGGTCAGGTAAAGCTTGCAGCCGGCTGTGGCGGTGTCGTTACGCTTCATCTGGCGCTTGTTCACCAGCCCGGTGACGGCCAGGCCGAAGATCGGCTCGGGCGCATCGATCGAATGGCCGCCGGCGAGGGGAATGCCTGCGGCATCGCAGACGGCGCGGCCACCGGCGATCACTTCTCGGGCGACTTCCGGCGGCAGCACGTTGACCGGCCAGCCGAGGATGGCGATGGCCATGAGCGGATCGCCACCCATGGCGTAGATGTCGCTGATGGCATTGGTCGCAGCAATGCGACCGAAATCGAACGGATCGTCGACGATGGGCATGAAGAAATCTGTGGTCGACACCACGCCACGCTCTTCATCGATGCCATACACCGCGGCGTCATCACGCGAGGCGTTACCGACCCACAGATGCGGGTCGAGGTTCTGCGCTCCGCTGCCGGCAAGAATCACGTCCAGCACCTTGGGCGATATCTTGCAGCCGCAGCCGGCGCCATGACTGTACTGGGTGAGGCGGATCGGTTCGCTCATCGGACTCTCTCGTGACACATGCACAAACGGGCGGCGATTGTAGCAAAGGCCGCTGTAAGTTCGCCGGTAGCCGCCGGATTCGGGCCTGCAACGACAGGCTCGAGCGTGGCGAGGTCCGATCAGCCCTTGCAGGCTTGCCGGCCAGGCACGAAGCTATCGCGAGTGCCACAGGGAGAACCGCATGAGTAAGAGAGTTGCACTGGTATTGGGATCAGGTGGCGCACGGGGCTATGCGCATATCGGCGTGATCGAGGAGCTGGAGGCACGAGGCTATGAGATCGCCTGCATTGCAGGCTGTTCAATGGGCGCGGTCGTCGGCGGCATCTATGCAGCCGGCAAGCTCGACGAGTACCGCAGCTGGATCGAAAGCCTCGATTATCTGGATCTGCTGCGCCTGGTCGACCCGAGCTTCAGTCTCGGCGCGATCCGCGGCGAAAAGGTGTTCGGCCGCATCCGCGACATGGTCGGCAAGACCCGCATCGAGGATCTGCCGATTCCGTTCACAGCGGTCGCCACCGACCTGACCAATCAGCAGGAGATCTGGTTTCAGGAAGGCAGCCTGGAACTGGCGATGCGCGCCTCCGCGGCCATCCCGAGCCTGTTCACGCCGGTCATGCAGGGCAATCGCATGCTGGTCGACGGCGGCCTGCTCAATCCCCTACCGATCGTCCCGGTGGTGTCGGCGCATTGCGACATGATCATCGCGGTCAACCTCAACGCCAACAATCACAAGCAATACCCGCTACCGGAGATCGAGCGCCCCGGCCGCTTCGACTCGCTCATGACCTCGATCAGCTCGCACATCCCGTTCTGGCGCAAGGACGAAGCCGAGCTGACCGAACAGATCGAGGATATCCGCGCAGGCGAATTGACTCGCGGTGATCAGCCACCGGCCGCACCGACCAGCCGCAGCGCGCCTCGATCGGCGGAAGGCTCGACGGTAATCGATGTGACTGGCCCGGCGTCGCTGCTGGAGCTGATCAACCAGAGCTTCGATGTCATGCAGTCTTCGCTGGCGCAGTACAAGATCGCCGGCTATCCGCCGAATGTGCTGGTCAATATTCCGAAGCGGGCCTGCCGCTTCTACGAGTTCTACAAGGCGCCGGAGCTCATAGCGCTGGGCCGCATCGTCGCCCACGACGCCCTCGTGCGCTATGAAGAGGAGCAGTGATCGGCAGACGCCACCTCACCGCCCGGCAGGTTCCCTCCGCTCGTTCGCGAGCTGCGTCGATTCGTGCGGTGGCATCTGCGGCACCTCCTTGATCAGCCAGTCACCCAGCAGGCTATAGGCGACAGCGAGCAGGGTCGGGCCGAGGAACAGCCCCATGAAACCGAACGCGAGAATGCCGCCGAACACACCGAGCAGCACCACCACCAGCGGCAGATTGCCCCCTCGGCTGATCAGATAGGGTTTGAGCACGTTGTCCACGCCGCTGATGATGAACATCCCCCAGATGCCGAGGAAGATCGCCATACCGTAATCGCCCTGCCAGGCCAGCCAGGCAACGGCAGGGCCCCAGATCAGCGGCGGCACCATGATGAAGCTACAGGCGAAGGTCAGCAGCCCGAGCACCAGCGCTCCCGGCACCCCGGCGATGAGAAAACCGATGTAGGCCAGAATCGCCTGAGCCGCGGCAGTGCCTATCACCCCGTTGACCACGCGCTGCACCGTCCCCGCAACGAGTTCCAGATAATGATCCGCACGATCACCGATCAGCCTGTGCAACAGGCTATGGACGAATGCCGACAAGCGTGGCCCATCGCGATAGAAGAAGAACACCAGCACCAGGCTCAGCGCCAGTTCGAGCATCCCGCCGCCGATGCGCGCGCTGCGCACCAGCAGCCAGTTGGCGACCTGGCCGATGTAGGGCCGAATGCTGGCGATCAGCGCCGTGCCCTGCTCGTCCACGGTGCTCCAGAAATTCAGTAGTGCATCGCCTATCAGCGGCACCTCACCCAACCAGGCCGGCGCCGGCGGCAGTCCCTCGACCTGCAGATCGTGCAGCAATGCGTTGGCATCGCGGATCTGGTCGGCGATGTTGAAGCCCAGCCAAACCAGCGGCACCGCCACCAGAACCATCCAGCTGAACGTGAGCAGACCGGCGGCGAGCGTGGCATTGCCATTCAGCCAACGGGTCAGCACGCGCATGACCGGCCAGCTGGCGAATGCCAGAACGGCAGCCCAGAACAACGCGGAAGCAAAGGGCGCCAGTACCCAGAGACAGGCGGCCAGCAGCCCGAGGAGCAGAATCTGCACCAGCAGGCGATCATTGTTGAGCATGTGAAATTACTCTACTGAAAAGAGCCGGCGCGTTCTGTCAGCGTGACGCGTCAGCGAAGACGGCTATTGCAGCCGTTACGCAGGATCAGCGCAATAGTCTGATGAGCAGGCCGGGTTGCTCCGAGTCATCCACTTCCAGGCGACCGCCACGAATGCGTTCGGCGACCAGCGCCTCACGCCAGGCCGCTGCGCTGCGCCCGGCCAGGCTCACCCGCGTTGTGCTGTCCAGGCGCATGACGTTGGCCAGCAGCGCACCCCACTCGGCCGTCGGCTCATCGGCCAGATTTGGTAGACGCAGTTCGCCAGTGCTGCGCAGCTGTCGTTGTAATGTCGCCGCAGTCGGCAGTACACCCGTCAAAGGCCGGTCGGAGAGAAGTTGTTCGACATGCAGGTAAGGCCTACCGTTGCCACGGGTAATCCCGTACAGCGCGATCAGTTCGCCCTCACCGCCGGGCATGCGCGCCAATAGATAGGCCTGCTGCGCCTCGGGACCGTAGAGCATCGACTTGTCGAAGATTGCGTTGGCCCACAGACTGCTGGAACCACACTCACGCCCTTCGCACCAGAAGAGCAACTCGGCGCCCCGTTGCAACAGCGTGCCGCGAGCCTCGGTAAAGGCTTCAATACCCGTGTGCGTGGCTGGCAATTGATAGGTGATCGCGGTCAGCTCGCCAGAGACGACCACCTGGGAGGCCATCCGCAGGTTGCCACTGATGCGACGTATCGAGTCCTGCGGATACACTCGCTCCTGAACCTGGGTTTGCCGGTAATCGACGATCTGCGCCTGGGCAAAACGAGGCAGGCGCTCCAGATCGGCGCTCCCGGTAACGTCAGCCGCCAGCACAGCGGCGGAGAAAAACGCCGCCGCTGCTATCCATGCACTTCGCATAACTCTCCTCAACGGGACACCTTCGACTGCTTGCCGAAGCTCAACCGGCGTATCGCGTCGCCTGGACCCGATAGGCTCAGAACGTCAGCAGGCCGGTGCTCGCAGGGAAACGTGGCACTGTAGCGATTGATCATTGCGCTGGCTCTGCTGGAACATTGCTTCCCAGCCTCGCCAGTTGGCAAAAGCAAGTCAAGCAAGGGTTTGCGAGAGAGTATTGCGAGCCCGCCGGATACGTCAGTCGTGTAAGAAGCTGTTGAATACCCTGGCGACCGCCTCAGCGCCAATGTCATCGTCCAGATGCAAATGATGCCCACCCACCAGGCGGCGGATATCGAACGGGAAGCTTTCGACAAGCTCGAGCAGCTCAGGCTGCATCATCAACCCCTGCTCGGCCAGCACCAGGCTGGTCGGGCAAGCGACCCGACTGACGAAGGCCAACGCATGGGCGCGGGTCAGCCGCATTGCCGAGGGAAGCATCAGGCGTGGATCGGTGCGCCAGGTGTAGCCGCCGGGCACAGGCATCAACCCGCGCTGTGCGAGCAGCTCGGCCGCCTCGCGACTGACCGCGCCGACACCTTTCATCCGCGCTTCCACAGCCTGGTCGAAACTCGCGTAGACCGGCTTGCGCTTGTCGTTCACCGCGAGCAGCGCCTCGAGGGCGGAACCAAGCTTCTGCGGCGCGCTATCCGCCTCGCCGGTGTAGGGAATCACGCCGTCGATCAATGCGAGCCGCTCGACGCGCTCGGGTAGCGCACCGGCGAGCAGCACGGAAACGATCGCGCCCATGGAGTGCCCGAGCAATGAAAAGCGCTGCCAGCCAAACTGCTCGGCGACCTGCAGCACGTCATGGGCGTAGTCCCAGATGTTGTATCCGGCCCCGATCGGACGATGATCGGAATGGCCATGACCAGGCAAATCCAGCGCCACGATGCGCAGCCCTTGCAGCCTGGGCGCCAGCCGGCTGAAGGTCGCCGCGTTATCCAGCCAGCCATGCAACGCAATCACCGGCTTGCCATCGTCGGGCCCGTAAAGATGCGCCGCCACCTCGAGATGCGGCAGGCTCAGCCGGACTTCTTCGAACAGCACGCTCATGCAGCCCCCTTGGAAAGCTCGGTAGAGCTGCCCCAGCGGCCAAGCAGTTCACGCAGCTTTTCCGCGGTCTGCTGCGGCTGTTCGAACGGAAACATGTGGCCTCCTGGCAAGCTGTGCGCTTCGCCACGCGACATCAGCCGCAGCAGATAACCATGATGCGGCAGCACGACACGACTATCGCGCCCGCGAATCATCGCCAGCGGAATCTTCAAGGCCGGCGGCCAACCGGGAGTGAGATGAGGCACGCTGCGATAGATGCTGATTTCAGTCTGCGGATCGAAACGCAGGCGCACCCCCTGCCCTACAGGCTCCAGACCATGCTCGATATAGGCTTCGAGGCATTCCGGATCAAAGCTGCTGAACAGGGCTTTGCCGGCGAAATACGCACGTGCCTCTTCGACACTGGCGAACTGTTCGCGCCGTCCCAGCGTGCGGCCAGCCGGCGTCAGCCGGTCGATGAAACCGAGGCGCTTGGCCGCCCAGATCACCGTCTGGTCGAACCAGGTCGGTATCGGCGAATCCAGCATGACGACCCCGTGGTACAGCTCCGGGCGCAGCAGCGCGGCGCGGTAATGCAGCATGCCACCGAACGAATGCCCTACCCCCCACACCGGCTCGTGCAATCGATCGAGCTGCTCGAACAACTCGTCGAGCAGGTTGTTCCAGTTATCGTCGACCGGAAAGCGCGGGTCGTGCCCATGGCGGTCCATGTGCGTGACCCGGTATTCCGGCGCCAGGGCGTCGAACAGCTTGCGATAGGTGCCCGAGGGAAAGCCATTGGCGTGGGCCAAGAAGATGCGTTGCGACATGGAAGGCGTTGCCGGACAGACTGAGGCCTCATTGTCTGGCAGGCCTCGGCAGGCGGCAATCGCCATAGCCCTGCCGAATGAAGGGCATTCAGGCCAATCAGCAGGCCGCAATGTCCCAGATTTGCTGTCAGCCCGCCGAAGCCCCTTTTTCCAGCGGCACGATCGCAACAGTCAAACGTGAAATGCAGCTTGGTTTGCCGTCCTCGCCGCTGAGACGGATGTCCCAGACATGGGTTGAACGTCCCAGATGCACCGGCCGGCATACGCCGGTCACGCGTCCGCTGCGCAAACCGCGCAGATGGTTGGCGTTCACTTCGAGGCCAACGCAATAGAACTTGCTGCTGTCGATGCAGTGATAGCTGGCCATCGAACCGAGCGTTTCAGCCAGCACTACAGAGGCACCGCCATGTAGCAGGCCGTAAGGCTGGTGAGTGCGTGCATCGACCGGCATGCTGGCGGTGATGGATGAGTCATCGAAGGTCTCGAAGCGGATGTCCAGCAATTCGGTGATGGTGTTCTTGCGGGTACTGTGAAGCTCTTCCAGGTTGGGCTGACGGTGCCAGATACTCAATGCGCATACTCCTGACGTCTATTGTTGTTCTTGATTGATGTGCCGCCGTGAGCAAAACAGCCTGGCGGACCGGTCAACCCTAACCAACGTGACGCAAGGACACCAGCCGCATCAGCCCTCCGGCAATTGCCTCACCCTCCAGCTCCGCCAGGGACGCTGTCGCCATCGGCACAGGCTCCGCATAGTTGCCGTTCACCAGCCAGCCGGCAAGATTGCCGACGAAGGGCTGGTGGGTAACCAGAAGCAGATCGCTTTCGCCGCGCAGATCGAGCTGGCGTAATGCTTCGCCTAGATCGGCCTCCGGCGTCAGCCAGTCCACGGTTTCACATTGACCGCCGAAGCTCAGCGCCTTGCGCACCTCATCCGCAGTCTGCTGCGCGCGCTGGAACGGACTGACCAGAATCGTCTTCAGCGGCTTGCCGCGAAGAAAGGTGGCGCTGCGGCGCACGTCGCGGCGCCCTCCCTCGGTCAGGTTGCGCTCCGCATCGGTGCGCGCACGGGGCTCGGCTTCGCCATGTCGTAGCAGCCACAGCTTCATGCCGTCGGACCCTGCTGGGAGTCCTTCGGCTCGTTCGGCGCAACGGGCGGAGTCGGGGTGGTCAGCTCGACATCCGCCGGACGTGGGGTCGGCCAGTCCGAAAGCGGCCAGGGCTTGCGTTCGGTATTGAAGGTGGCGAAACGGCCAATCTGCGCGATGTACTGGCTGAGGCTGTCGCCGAAGCCCTGCAGGCTGGTGTCCGCCCCCCCCTTGACCAGGCGCATTACCAGCTGCAGCACCACGACCACTAGCAAGGCCAGTTCGGCCAATTGCCAGACGAAGAAGAAGATCAGCATCCAGACGGCTCGCAGGATAAGCGATTCCCGGTCCGTTGCCTGGTTCGATTGACTCATGGAATGTCCCCTACGCTCGGCTCAGAAACCGTCGGTTGAAATGAAGTCCACATCGGTCTTGGGCTCGCCACGCATCAGCACACCGATGATCTGATCGAGCGTACGCCCCTCGAACAGGATGGCATGCAGACCCGCGACCAGTGGCATGTACACCTGCAGCTCCTCGGCCTTGCACTTGAGCACCTTGATAGTATTGACGCCTTCCGCGACCTCGCCCAGCCGGGAAACCGCCTCATCAAGGCTGAGGCCTTCACCGAGCGCAAAGCCCACCTGGAAATTGCGGCTTTTCTGCGATGTACAGGTGACGATCAGGTCGCCGACGCCGGCCAGGCCGAGAAAGGTCATGGGATTGGCGCCCAGCTTCACGGCGAAACGAGTCATTTCCGCAAGAGCGCGGGTGATAAGCATGCTACGGGTGTTCTCACCCATGCCCAGAGCTGCGGCCATACCCGCCATGATCGCGTAAACATTCTTCAGCGCCCCACCCAACTCGACGCCGAAGCGATCCGAGCTTGCGTAGACGCGGAAGGTGCGGCCGTGCAGCACCTGCTGGACGCTGCGGCAGAGCGCCTCGTCCTGACTTGCCACGACCGTTGCGGTCAGCGCGTGCTCGGCCACCTCACGCGCCAGGTTCGGTCCGGACAACACGCCGATGCGCGCCTGCGGCGCGATCTGCTCGAGAATCTGGCTCATCAGCATGAAGCCGTCCGCCTCGATGCCCTTGGTGGTACTGACCAGCATCTTGCCGCCGAGCTGCGCCGCGAACGGCTGCAGTGCCTGGCGCAGCGCGCTAGACGGCAGCGCAACGAAGATCAGCTCGCAGGCATCGAGGGTCGACGACAGATCGGTGGTCGGCTCGACCTGCACCAGGATCTCGACGCCCTTCAGGTAGCGCGGGTTCTGTCGCAGCCTTCGGATGCTTTCAGCCTGCTCCGCATCGCGCATCCAGAGCAGAACGTGGTGACCGTTCTCGGCCAACAGATTGGCGATCGCGGTCCCGAAACTGCCGCCGCCGAGTACCGCGATGGGTTGCTGTCGTGTCATGTGGAATCCGTCGTAGGCCATCCGAAATGGCAGTGCCGGGCATTATACGTTTCATCTTCACAGCGGCCAGCGCAACCGCCAAGCCCTGTTAAATCATTTGCTTACGGTCGCTGCTAACACTGATTCAGAGCCTGCCCGAGCGTTAGCAGCAGGTAATCGTCCACGCCATGCAACCGTCCCTGCAACGATTGTCTATAGAGGACACGCTGTCGCAAGGTCCTCGTTCGTCGTTAAGGAGTGTTAAAGTAGCCGCCCGTTTCTGTCTTTGCGCCTTCAGCCGCAGGTACGGATTGAATGGCGTCGCTGTTGGCAAGCTGTGACTTTAGCCACAACGCGGCAGTCTATGACTAGTCTTGATGATCAGGCCTCGAATTCTGGCCCGGTATGTAAGCAGCAAAGCCCTTCGCAGGGGCCCATTGAGGAATACGCATGACCAAACAACACGCCTTTACTCGGGAAGACCTGCTTCGTTGCAGCCGCGGCGAACTCTTCGGTCCCGGTAATGCGCAACTGCCCGCGCCGAACATGCTGATGGTCGATCGTATCGTTCACATCAGTGAAGTGGGCGGCAAGTATGGCAAGGGCGAACTGGTCGCCGAACTGGATATCAACCCTGATCTCTGGTTCTTCGCTTGCCATTTCGAAGGCGATCCGGTCATGCCCGGCTGCCTGGGCCTGGATGCCATGTGGCAGCTGGTCGGCTTCTACCTCGGTTGGCAGGGCAACCCCGGCCGCGGCCGTGCCCTCGGCTCCGGCGAAGTGAAGTTCTTCGGTCAGGTTCTGCCGACCGCCAAGAAGGTCACCTACAACATTCACATCAAGCGCACCATCAACCGCTCGCTGATTCTCGGCATCGCCGATGGCACCGTCAGCGTTGATGGCCGCGAGATTTACAGTGCCGAAGGCTTGCGCGTCGGCCTGTTCACCTCTACCGACAGCTTTTGAAGGACATCCGCATGCGTCGCGTCGTGATCACTGGCCTGGGTATCGTTTCCTGCCTGGGCAATGACAAAGAGACCGTCTCCGGCAACCTGCGCGCCGGCCGCCCCGGCATTCGCTTCAACCAGTCCTACGCGGACATGGGGCTGCGCAGCCAGGTTTCCGGCTCCGTCAACCTGAACCTCGAAGAGCTGATCGACCGCAAGGTCCTGCGCTTCATGGGTGACGCCGCCGCCTACGCCTATCTGGCAATGGAGCAGGCCGTGAAAGATGCCGGCTTCAGCCTCGATGACATTTCCAACCCGCGCATCGGCCTGGTGGCCGGTTCCGGTGGCGCCTCGACCATCAACCAGATGGAAGCCATCGACATTCTGCGCGACAAGGGCGTCAAGCGTATCGGCCCATACCGCGTGCCGCGCACCATGAGCAGCACCGTTTCTGCCTGCCTGGCGACGCCGTTCCGTATCAAAGGCATCAACTACTCCATCGCTTCGGCCTGCGCCACCAGCGCGCACTGCATCGGCCACGCCATGGAGCAGATCCAGATGGGCAAGCAGGATGTGGTCTTCGCCGGTGGTGGTGAAGAAGAGCATTACAGCCAGAGCTGCCTGTTCGATGCCATGGGGGCGCTGTCCAGCCAGTACAACGATACCCCGGAGAAAGCCTCCCGCGCCTACGACGCCAAGCGTGACGGTTTCGTCATCGCCGGCGGCGGCGGCATGGTGGTGGTCGAAGAACTGGAGCACGCACTCAAGCGCGGCGCCAAGATCTATGCTGAAATCGTCGGCTACGGCGCCACTTCCGACGGCTACGACATGGTTGCTCCGAGTGGCGAAGGCGCCCTGCGCTGCATGCAGCAGGCAATGTCGACCGTCGATACCCCGATCGACTACCTGAACACCCACGGCACCTCCACGCCGGTCGGCGATGTGGCCGAGATCAAGGCCGTACGCAACATGTTCGGCGACAAGATCCCGACCATCAGCTCGACCAAGAGCCTGTCCGGCCACTCCCTCGGCGCCGCAGGCGTTCACGAAGCGATCTACTCGATGCTGATGATGGAAGGCAACTTCATCGCGGGCTCCGCCAACATCGACGAGCTGGATCCGGAGGTCGCCGACATGCCGATTCTTCGCGAAACCCGCGAGAACGTGCAGCTCGATACCGTGATGAGCAACAGCTTCGGCTTCGGCGGCACCAACTCCACGCTGGTGCTGCGTCGTTACAAAGGCTGAGTCTGATTTGCGACAAACAAGAACGGCGCCCTAGGGCGCCGTTTTTTGTTTCCACCTAATGCCGTCACACCCGGCGCTCGGCGCCCCCATCGATATCGCCATGGGCAATACATGAAGCGGCGGTGAACAACACATCGGTAGAGGAGTTGAGCGCGGTTTCCGCCGAGTCCTGGACGACCCCGATGATGAAGCCGACAGCCACCACCTGCATCGCTAGGTCATTGGAGATGCCAAACAGGCTGCACGCCAGCGGAATGAGCAGCAGCGAACCACCGGCGACACCCGACGCACCGCAGGCACATACCGCAGCCAGAAGGCTGAGCAGCACCGCCGTGGCGATATCCACCTCGATACCCAGAGTGTTTACCGCCGCCAGGGTGAGCACCGTGATGGTGATCGCCGCGCCGCCCATGTTGATCGTCGCCCCGAGCGGAATGGATACCGAATAGGTGTCCTTGTGCAGCCCGAGCCGCTGGCAGAGCTGCATGTTCACCGGAATGTTCGCGGCAGAACTGCGCGTGAAGAACGCCGTGATACCGCTTTCTCGCAGGCAGGCGAATACCAGCGGATACGGGTTGCGACGGATCTGCCAGAACACGATCAGCGGATTCATCACCAACGCCATGAACAGCATCGCGCCGACCAGCACCAGCAACAACCGCATGTAGCCCAGCAGCACGTCGAAGCCCGATTCGGCCAACGTGCCGGCTACCAGCCCGAATACCCCCAGCGGGGCGAAGCGGATGACCACCTTGACGATCAAGGTGACGCCATCGGAAAGGTCACTGATCAGATGCCGGGTGCTTTCTTGTGCATGACGGAAGGCGAAGCCAAGTCCGATGGCCCAGGCCAGGATGCCGATGAAGTTGCCGTCGAGCAGCGCCTGCACCGGGTTAGCCGTGATATTGAACAGCAGCGTCTGCAATACGGCCCCAACGCCCGACGGCGGCGTTACATCCGCAGCACCGCTGACCAGCGTGAGCGTGGTTGGAAATATGAAGCTCGCCAGCACGGCAACGGCCGCCGCACTCAGCGTGCCGAGCGCGTACAACAAGATGATGGGGCGGATATGGGTAGGCTGGCCGCGCTTGTGGTTGGCCAGTGAAGAGGTCACCAACACGAACACCAGAATCGGTGCTACCGCTTTGAGCGCCTGCACGAACAGATCACCGAGAAGAGCTACGGATTTTGCTGCGCCAGGCAGCAGTAGCGCAAGCAAGGCGCCAGCCACCAGGCCCGCGACGATCTGGGCAACGAGGCTGGTACGACTGATGAAGCGAATGAATCGAGGCATATCGGACATGGGCGCATCTCGCAGCTCGGCAGGTACGGCCCGAAACAGCCCGTGCCTGCCATGGAAAAACGCCGGATGGTACGCCGCTCTCCCGCCCATGCCCAGCGTTGTGCTGTCACGGGGGCACAGGAGGCTGCTGAAGCGCCTACAGACGGCGGGAAGGCGCTATTGCGGCTAGCGCATGTCACACCTGAAAGCGCGCTACCAGACCGTTCAGGTCGATGGCCAGGCGCGCCAGTTCCTGACTGGCCGCGCTCGTCTGATTGGCACCTGCCGAGGACTGCAGCGACAAGTCACGGATATTAACCAGATTCCGATCCACTTCCCGCGCGACCTGAGCCTGTTCTTCTGAGGCGCTGGCAATCACCAGGTTGCGCTCGCTGATCTGGCTGATCGCCGAGGTGATGCCATCAAGAGCTTCGCCGGCCGCCCGAGCCATTTCCAACGTGGTACGGGCACGCTCGTTGCTCGATTGCATCGCGTGCACGGCCTTGTCCGTGCCCTGATGCACGCTGCCAATCATCTGCTCGATCTCACCGGTGGACTGCTGGGTACGATGCGCCAAGGCACGTACCTCGTCGGCCACCACCGCAAAGCCGCGGCCGGCGTCGCCAGCCCGTGCCGCCTCGATCGCGGCGTTCAGCGCGAGCAAATTGGTCTGTTCGGCAATCGAGCGGATCACTTCCAGCACCTTGCTGATGTCCCGCACCTGACCAGCCAGATGCTCCACTTCTCCGGCGGTGTTGGTCACGTCGCTTGCCAGCAGATTGATCGACTCGACTGTCTGCAGCACCTGCTTGCGCCCGCGCTGTGCGGTGTCGTTGGAGTCCTGGGAGGCCTCGGAGGTAGCCACCGCGTTGCGCGCCACTTCGTCTACGGCTGCGGTCATCTCATTCACGGCGGCAGCCGCTTGTTCGATCTCGTGGTTCTGCTGGTGCAGGCCGCGGGTGGAGTCTTCGGTGACCGCGTTGAGCTCCTCGGCTGCCGAGGCAAGCTGATTGGACGAGTCGGCGATGCCCTGAATGGTCGAGCGCAGATTGGCCTGCATGGCTTTCAGTGATGTCAGCAGGCGGGCCGGCTCGTCCTTGCCCTCGACCACAAAATCGCCGGTCAGATCACCACCAGCGATACGCTCGGCTACCGAAACAGCAGTTCCCAGCGGGCCCACGACGCTGCGGGTGAACACCCAGGCCAGCGTAACGGTGATAGCGGCAGCGAACACCAGCGTCGCTACCACCCAGCTGAACGCCGTGTCGTATTGTGCGGACGCGCGATCCGCCGCCCCGCCGGCTTCCTCGCTGTTGATGGTCAGGAGCTGGTTCAGTGACGCAGTCACGTTATCCGCGTGCCCGTTGATTTCACCGTTGATTATCGTCACGGCCTGGGCGCGCTCACCGCGGACCACATGCTCGACGACACGCTGCTGAAGCAGCAGGTACTGTTCGAAGCTCTGCTTGAAGCGTTCATACGCAGCACGCTCGTCAGCCGTAGTTACTCGCTTGGCGTAATCGGCATCACGTTGCGCCACTTCGCTGCGCAGCTGAGTCAAGCGCTGGGCAGTTTCCTGCACCATCTGCGACTCTTCAGCCAGAGCCAGGCGCAGGGTATTGGCTCGAATGCGCATTACTGTGACGTTGAGTTCACTAAGCGCCATGATGCTGGGTAGCCAGTTCTCATCGACCTCCTTGCTCTCGTTGCGCATGTTGGTCATCTGGTTCAGTGCGAACAGACCGAGGAAGAGGACGAGCAGGCCAATCAGGCCGAAGCCCAGTGTTGAGCGTTTACCAATAGTGAGCGAGCGAATCGACATGGGACTACCTTCTCCATGAAAAACGGAACAGCCACAAACCGTGACTTGTTCCGTTATCGGAAGGCCTGGCCAATCACTTGAACTTTGGCGCCAGCTTTTTGCCTCTCGCGCCCCCCACACCGACTAACGGTTCGAATGGCCAGCAGAACCGGACAGGATGGCCATCACCGCACGTGGAATGCCTGCTCGGCCAACTTGCGGTCTCCCTGGAATACCATCAGATGCCATCGGCCAGCCACAATCTCATGGGGCTCGGTGAATTCGAACGCCATCACGTCCGTTTCGGCGCCCGACACCAGCGCTTGCACGACCTCGAACTTGTCATGCCGCTTGCCATCGGGTGTTACCACACCTGGCGTCAGGTATAGCAAGGTCAGCGGCGTATCGGCTTTGTGCTTACCAGCGAGGCGATAGCGCAGGCCGAACTTGCTTCCGAGCCGCGCCGGCACCTCAGTCGTCTGGCGAATGGGCTGGTCACGACGAGTCAGCACGCGCTCGCCTGGCTCGAAATCCTCTTTGACGGTTTCGAACACGCCGTACTCCACGGCACCCACGACCTCGACCTGCGCCAGCGCTGCGGGCGAACTCACACTCAGTACCATGGCGACGAGCGCCCAACGAGTGAACGACATGGAACCTGCTCCTTCCTGTTTGCGAAGCAGGCAGGTTATGACGCCCCGATTACAGTCTCATGACGCTCAACGTAGCTCAGCCTGACGCTTGCGGGGGAGCAGCGCGAGAAAGTTATCTCGCGCCACGCCTTGCGCTACGGAGGCTGGAAGTGCATCGAGGAAGGGAGCGAAGGCGTGCATGCCGGTCGCCAGGTTATCGAAATGGCCGACCACGTCCGAGCCGATCACGAAGCGCTTGGGATGCCGCTTCACCAGCGCGACCCACTTCGGGTCGGGACGCTTATCTTCGTCCAGCAGATAAGGTTGCAACATGGTCCAGGAAAGGTCGATGTACAGATTCGGATAGTCATCGAGCAGGCGGCTGACCGTATCGTGCAGGAATTCAAGCTTCTCCTGGTGTCGGTGCAGCTCCATGCTGGTTCCGGCATGAGCCCAGATAAAACGCGTATGCGGATGATTGCGCAGCGGCTCCTCCAGCTCGACCAGGTAAAGCGGATTGCGCTCTCGCTTGGAGGTGATGTTGGAATGCAGCATCACCGGCAGATCGAACTCCGCCGCCAGGTGATAGACCCTGGCCAGCGCCTCGTTGTTGGCCCGCGGGGTGTCGCCCTCGGTCAATGCGGTCACGTCATCGTGTCGGGTGAATACCTCCCCCAGCCCCTGCCAAAGGCCCGGGTTCAGCTCCAGCATGCGGCGGATATGCGCGTCGGCGTTCTTGTCGTTAGGGTTGAAACCGGAAAGAAACGGATGGAAACGCTTGCGCTGCTCTTCATCGAGATCCTCCAGCGCCGCGGCAACCAGCACGTCGGTCGCGCTGTACCAGTACACCGGCGCATCGTCACCGGCGTAGTAGCGAGGCCGCTTGGGCTCGTTCTCGTGCCATTTCTTCGCCACCGGAATGCCGCTGATCATCACGTGATCGATGCTGCCCGCGTCCATCGCTGCAAGCAGCTTTTGCATGCCATCGGTTTCCTGGAAAAAATCCACATAGTGCAGATGCGCATCGCTGTAACGATAGTCACGCCCTTCCCCTACCGCGACGGACGACAACGTAACGAGGGCTACAACGGAAAATATTCTGAAAAGGTACAAAGCTCGGTCCTCCTGACAGCCAGCGAGTAGACCGCCAGGAGGGCTACCCGTTCAGCTTCGCCATGCTGCGGGACACGACCAGGGGCTCAGCCTAGATATACCCCCCACGGTATTTGACTGTAATCAACGACCATCCATCGCCATCACACTAGTCTCATGACCACCACAACCGCGCAGCCGCTACCTCACTGCGCGCTGCTTTTCTTCCGCTTCACAAAAGGACCCATCGCATGGCAATGAAAACCATCAGCGCGCACGGAACATTGAATGCCGGAATGGCAATCGAGGTGCAATGCGGTAACCACCGCCTGATCATGGACCAGCCAAAGAGCGCGGCGGGCCAAGACCTCGGCCCGACGCCGCTGGAAGCCATTCTGGCGGCAGTGGCCGGATGTTTCGGCACCATCGGCCGCTTCATCGCTCACCAGCAGAAGATCGAACTGCGCGGCATGCGCTTCGAGATCGAAGCCGATTACGATCCCGCCGGACTGCTCGGACGCGATCCTGCTGTACGGCCGGGCTTTCAGGAGTTACGCATCAAGGTGGACATCGACGCGGATCTGGATCGGGCCGGCAAGCAGGCATTGCTGGAGCAGATCGAGCAGCGTTGCCCGGTAGCCGACAATCTCACCCACGGCACTCGTCTGGTCAGCGGCCTGCTCTGAAGCAACCCGAAACGAAAACGGCCCGTCACTTGACGGGCCGTTCGTACATCGCAGCCAGGGATCAGGCCGATAGTTCGACCAGCAGTTTGTTCAAACGCTGCACGTAAGCAGCGGGATCCTTCAGGCTATCCCCCGCCGCCAGCGCAGCCTGGTCGAACAGGATGTGCGACAGATCCGCGAAGCGATCCTCGTCCGGCTCGGCATCGAGCTTTTCGATCAGCGGATGCTGCGGGTTGATCTCGAAGATCGGCTTGGACTCTGGCACCTTCTGCCCGCTTGCCTCGAGAATCTGCCGCATCTGCAGGCCCAGATCCTGCTCGCCAATGGCGAGAATCGCCGGCGAGTCGGTCAGACGATGGGAGACGCGCACCTCGGCGACTTCATCACCCAGCGCGCCCTTCAGGCGCTCGATCAGCCCTTCCTTGGTCTTGGCGATTTCTTCCTGAGCCTTCTTGTCCTCTTCGGAATCCAGCTTGCCCAGATCCAGGTCGCCGCGCACAACATCGGCGAACTGCTTGCCGTCGAACTCGGTCAGGTAGCTCATCAGCCATTCGTCGATACGATCAGTGAGCAGTAGTACCTCGACGCCTTTCTTGCGGAAGACTTCCAGGTGCGGGCTGTTCTTGACCTGCGCGTAGCTTTCGCCAGTCAGGTAGTAAACCTTGTCCTGACCTTCCTTCATGCGCGACAGGTAATCGGTCAGCGAAACCGACTGCTCGCCCGACGCGTCGCTGGTGGAGGCAAATCGCAGCAGGCTGGCAATCTTCTCCTTGTTGGCAAAATCTTCCGCCGGACCTTCCTTGAGTACCTGGCCGAACTGCGACCAGAACTTCTTGTAGTCCTCGGGCTTGTCCTTGGCCAGCTTCTCCAACATGTCCAGCACGCGCTTGGTCAGCGCGGACTTCATCGAATCAATGACCGGATCCTTCTGCAGGATTTCGCGGGACACGTTGAGCGACAGGTCGTTGGAATCGACCACGCCCTTGACGAAGCGCAGGTACAGCGGCAGGAACTCGTCCGCCTGATCCATGATAAACACGCGCTGTACATAGAGCTTCAGGCCTTTCGGCGCTTCGCGGTGATACAGATCGAATGGCGCACGGCCGGGCACATAGAGCAGCGAGGTGTACTCGAGCTTGCCCTCGACCTTGTTATGGCTCCAGGACAGTGGATTGTCGAAGTCGTGAGCGACGTGCTTGTAGAACTCCTGATACTCCTCGTCCTTCACCTCGGTGCGCGGGCGGGTCCAGAGGGCGCTGGCGCGGTTGACCGTCTCCCACTCCTGCTCGGCCGGCTTGTCCTTCTCCTCGCCGTGGAACTCTTTAGGCAACTCGATCGGCAGCGCGATGTGATCGGAGTACTTCTTGACGATGTTGCGCAGGCGCCAGCCATCGGCAAACTCTTCTTCGCCCTTCTTCAGGTGCAGGACGATGCGGGTGCCGCGTTCGGCCTTTTCGACGGTGGCGACTTCGAATTCGCCCTCGCCCTTCGACGACCAATGCACCCCTTCGCTGGCCGGGGTACCGGCGCGGCGGCTGTAGACGTCGACCTTGTCGGCGACGATGAACGCCGAATAGAAGCCCACACCGAACTGACCGATCAGGTGCGAATCCTTCTTCTGGTCGCCAGAGAGATTTTTCAGGAAGTCGGCAGTACCAGACTTGGCGATGGTACCCAGATGCGCGATCACGTCATCGCGGTTCATGCCGATGCCGTTGTCTTCCAGGGTGACGGTATTGGCATCCTTGTCAAAGCTGAGGCGAATCTTCAGATCAGCGCCACCCTCAAGCAGCTCCGGCTTGGCCAGCGCTTCGAAGCGCAGCTTGTCGGCGGCATCGGAGGCGTTGGAAATCAGCTCGCGAAGGAAGATTTCCTTGTTGGAATACAGCGAATGAATCATCAGATGAAGCAGCTGCTTCACTTCGGTCTGGAAGCCCAGGGTTTCTTTTTGAGTCTCCACACTCATCGTCTACAAACTCCACATCAGCGTAATGGCACGGACCGCGGTTGCGGCGATGTCTGGCAGATGGGGGCGTGGCGATGATTTTCAAGGGCAGCCGACGCGTCGCAACGCCGGCCAGTCCAGTCAAGGGTCAACGAGTTCGAGCAGCACGATCTCCCCGGGAGCCAGGTTATAGGTCGCTTCGCCTGGGCCGCTGATGACCCGCCTGATGATCAGATTGCCCTCGCTATCCAGACCAGCGAAGCGCCCTTCTGCAACACCGCCGCGCTCGGTGTGCGCGCGCATCAACAGGTGTTGATAGCGGTCAGGCGTGCGCAGGACCTGCTCCATCGAGAAGCGCAGTCGCCGATCCAGACTGCTTTGCGGCACCGTCGCAGCAACGGGCTCAGCCGCCTTGATCGTCGTTACAGGTGTCTCCACCGCAGGTTCGGTCAAGGGCGGATAGTCATCGCCCCTGACGTGCCAGCCCTGCTCGTTCTTTGCCAGGGGCAGCGTGAACGCCTGCATCTCGCCCTTCACCTGAGCCTGGACCTCAACCTCCAACTCTTCGGCCGGAAACGTGACGACGGGCGTCGATTGCAAAGCGACGTCCCGGCTCGCGTGACGACGCTGCAGGTAGTCCTCGATCACGAAGGCCAGGGTGTCCCGCGAATCATGGCGGCGGTCGACCTGACCATCCAGGTAGCGCAGGCGATCGGTGTACAGCTCGATGACGCCAGTGATGCTGGTGTCGAACTGTGGCGGCAGCACGAGATGGAAATCGCCACGCAGCTTGTTCGGCGCCACCGGCTGCAGATCAAGATGCAACGTGTAACCGCGATCGAGGCGTCGCGTCTCCGGCAGCTCCTGATCGGGGTTCAGCCAGGCGATTTCGACCTCAGGCAATGCGCCGATGTCGTCGGGCAGAACGTCGATGCGCAACGCGCCCCCGATCGGTTCGCGCAAGCGAATCGTCACCTCCTGGCGAGCGAAGAAGCCCTTCCCCTCACGCAGATTCAATACGCCATTTATGAGCTCACCCTGTTGCGGTGCGAATCGACGTCCGTTCAATTCCCCGCGCACCCCCATGGCAAGATCCGGCTCGACCTGGGTTGGCAGCCAACGCAGACTGAAAATCGCCTCCAGCCGCTCGGCATCGCGACTGGCCAGCAGCGACAGCCCCACGATCAGCGGAATGAAACCCAGGCAGGACAGGATCAGCGCCTTGCGCGCAACGCGCCAGTGACTGAATACGAACGCCAACGTCAATGGAGGCAGCAGGCTGCCCAGGCCCCAGAGCAAGCTCGTCGAGAATGCCAGGCTGATGAGCCAGACGGCGCCAGCAAGAATCAGCAGCAAGCCGCCGAGGATCAGAAGTGCTTCCATTCAAGTTCCTTCACGCAATCGCACAAGGTGACGCCGCACACCGCAACGCCACCCTGACGAATGCGTCAGGGCTCGTCGATCTTGAAATGGCAGCGGGCGGTGGCGATGGGCTCGGCCTGATGGGTCTGCCAGGCGGTGATCGCGACATTGGCGACCCTACGACCCTGGCGCCAGACCTGGCAGGCGGCAAAGGTGTCACGATAGTGACCGGCGCGTAGATAATCTATCGAGAAGTCGATGATTTTGGCCAAATGTGGCGCGCCCATGAACATCAGCAGATGCAGCATCGCCGCGTGCTCCATGAAGCCTGCGATGACCCCGCCGTGAATGGCCGGTAGCGGATTGCCGATGTTGTCCTCGTTCTGCGGCAGACGAAAAACCATTTCGTCACCGAGCCGCAGGCACTCGATGCCGATCAGCTTGGCGTACGGCACCAGTTTGATCAGCGAGTCGTAGTCGTTGTTGGCGTGTGCATGCTGGACCAGCTCGTTGAGGTTGAGATCGCTCATGCGCCGCCCTCCTTGCCCATGGCTGCCGGTGCAGCCTTGCCCATGCGCATGAAGGTGCCTACCACATGAGCGATCGGTTCGTTGATGTCGCGCTGATAGGCGACGCCACGAGTAAAGATGACCGTTGGGGTGACGCGGTAGCACTCGGCGAACCCGAAGATATCGTGTCCGGCCTCGGCGGGATGCATGTAGTCGATTCGCAGATCGAGCGTCGGGCAAACTTCCAGCTCCGGCAGGGCGCAGGCCGTTGAAATGCCGCAGGTGGTGTCCATTAGCGTGGTGATCGCGCCGCCATGGACTCCGCCGGTTTCCGGGTTTCCGATGATCTTCTCGCTGTATGGAAGGCGCAGGGTAAGGCCGCGGCTGTCGGCATGCTCGACTGTAAGCCCCAGCACCTGACAGTGTCGCAGAAAGGACAAGAAGCGCTGGGTGCGCTCGAGTATCTGGCTATCGCTCATTCGAATTCTCGGGGGATGCTCAAGGCGCGCATGATACCGCCTTGCCATGCACGCGCCCTATTCCTTGGGCATTTCGGCCGGGGAAGTTGGCGTGAATACCATCACCCCGAGCACGTCCGAGTGGAATTCGCGGCGATAGAGGATCAGGACCACGCCTGTGGTGACCAACATGAAGAACCAGGGGTGAACGAACCAGGCCAAGGTGGCCATGCCGAAGTAATAGGCGCGCAAGCCGAAGTTGAACTGGTTGGCCGCCATGGACAGGACCCGCGCCGCACGCTCGGCGAAAGCCCTGCGCTCCTGATCACTGACGTTGCGCTCGCCCACCATCGGCGCCGAAGCAACCAATACCGCGGCGAAGTTGTACTGGCGCATGCACCAGCTGAAGGTGAAGAAGGCATAGACGAAGACGACCGCCAGACACAGCAGCTTGACTTCCGAAAGCCCGCGGCTGACCGGCTGTGCGAATGGCAAGTCGGCCAGTAGCGAAACCGCTCGATCGGATGCACCCAACGCGGTCAGGATGCCTGCAAGGATTATCAGCGTGCTGGATGCAAAGAACGATGCGTTGCGCTCCAGATTGCCGATCACGTTGGCATCGGCGATACGGTTGTCACGCAAGAGCAGGCGCTGCATCCAGTCCTGCCGATAGAGGTGCAACACACTCGCCAGACAAGCCGTATCCCGGCCGCGCCAGCTCGCGTAGCGGGTGTATCCAGCCCAACAGACGATGAACCAGAGCACGGCGATCAGATGCGGCAGGGTTGAATCGGATAACGTCATGGCGCGCCCTCGGAGACATCACGCGATTATAGCCAGCACCGCGTCGCCGAAGCTTGCGCCTAATGTCAGCGCTACCCCGCGACCGATCTATCGTCAGCCGCGGCGCAGCGCGAGAACAAGTCAGGCGTGATGTTGCGCCTGATCGGCGCGACTGAGCAGGCGATCAGTGACGACTGCAAACACCAGCATTACCAGAACCGGAACCAGCCAGCCCATGCTCTGATCGGCCAATGGCAACTGCGTGAACAGCACCGGAACCCAATCGGTGAAGCCCGCGGCGGCGAGTCCATCGACAACGCCGAAGATCAGCGTCACCGCCATGACCGGCACGAACACCCGCGAGGGCGAAACCCAGAAGCGATCCAGCAAGCTCAGAGCAACCAGGACGATCGCCAGCGGGTAAAGGCCCACCAAGACCGGCACCGACACACTGATCAACTGCGTCAGACCCTGGTTGGCCACCAGCAGGCTGAACAGAGCGAAAACGACCACCACTGTGCGATAGGAAACCGGCAGCAATGCGCTGAAGAACTCGCCACAGGCCGTGGTCAGGCCGACCGCCGTGGTCAGGCAGGCCAGCGTGATGACTACTGCGAGCAGCAGGCTGCCCGGCGTGCCGAACGTGTGTTGCACGTAGGTCGTCAGAATCTGCACGCCGTTCTCCGCACCGGCGGCGATGCCCTGGCTGGTAGCACCAAGATAGAACAGAGCGAGATAGACCAACGACAGCCCGACCGCAGCAATCACGCCGGCAATCATCGAGTAACGGGTAACCAGCGCGGGCTCGGTGACACCACGGTCGCGAATGGCCGTGGCGATCACGATGCCGAAAACCAAAGCGCCGAGGGTATCCATGGTCAGATAGCCTTCGAGAAAACCCTTGATCAGCGGCGACGCACGATAACTCTCACTCGCAGCACCGACCTCTCCCGCCGGGGCGAAAATCGCCGCACCACCGAGTACCAGCAGTGCCGCCAGCAGCACCGGCGTAATGAACTTGCCGATACGGTTGACCAGCTGACCGGGGTTCAGCACCAGGAACAGCATGGCCGCGAAGAACACCAGCGTGTAGATGAATAGCGGCATGCCGGCGTTACCGCTGAATGGCGCAATGCCCATCTCGAACGAAACGACGGCGGTGCGCGGAGTCGCGAACAGCGGACCGATCGCCAGGTAGACGGCCACCGCCAGCACCGTACCAGCGACCTTGCCGAGCGGTGCGGTCAAACGGTCCATGCCCCCACCCACTCGCGCCAGCGCGACGACGGTCAGCAGCGGCAACCCGACACCTGTCAGCAAGAAGCCCAGTGCCGCCTGCCAGATAAACTCGCCCGACGCCATACCGGCGCTGGGCGGGAAGATGATGTTGCCGGCGCCAAGGAACAACGCAAATGTCATGAAGCCAAGAGCCAGCAGGTCAAAACCTTTCAAACGATTCATGCGGAAAAAACTACCAAATGGATGACGGCTTAAATGAACGCGACGCACATGCCACGAGCGCGACGGGTCAGCGGTTCATATTGGCCTGAATGATGGGATACGGGTTTCCTTCAGGGATAAGGGGAAACGTCATTCAGCCGGTTGGGCCGAATCCTTCGTTGCACGCTGTCGCTCTTGTGGACCGAACAAGCGTATGAATGAGCGGCAATGATGCCACGATGCGGCGATGGATGCTGACCGGAGCGTCAACATTGGCCGCGAAAAAACGTCGCGCCGCAGGGTTGAAGCGCGGGACCAAGCAGCGATTGAAGCTGCAACGTTACCAAACCCAAAGCTGAAAGCCCCGAGGCAGAACCGTCAGGTCTGCCTCGGGGCATGCGAAGACTGAGCAACTCGAACGCCCGACTGCAGCCGAGCGGGCGTTACATCAGGCCTTCATTTCCCAGCCAGTCACTTCCGCCAGCGCCTTACCGATATCGGCGAGCGAGCGAACGGTCTTCACACCGGCGTCCTGCAGGGCAGCGAATTTCTCTTCCGCCGTTCCCTTACCGCCAGAAATGATCGCGCCGGCGTGCCCCATCCGCTTGCCAGCCGGAGCGGTGACACCCGCGATGTAGGAAACGACTGGCTTGGTCACGTTGGCCTTGATGAAGGCCGCCGCTTCTTCCTCGGCCGAACCGCCGATCTCGCCGATCATGACGATGGCCTCGGTCTGCGGATCATCCTGGAACAGCTTGAGGATATCGATGAAGGTCGAGCCCGGAATAGGGTCACCACCGATGCCAACACAGGTCGACTGGCCGAAACCGGCGTCGGTGGTCTGCTTCACGGCTTCGTAGGTCAGCGTGCCAGAGCGCGAGACGATGCCGACCTTGCCGGGCATATGGATGTGACCAGGCTGAATGCCAATCTTGCACTCACCCGGCGTGATCACACCTGGGCAGTTCGGCCCGATCAGGCGCACACCCAGCTCGTCGCACTTGATCTTAACCTCGAGCATATCCAGCGTCGGAATGCCTTCGGTGATGCAGACGATGAGCTTGATCCCACCGAAAGCCGCTTCGAGGATCGAGTCCTTGCAGAACGGTGCCGGCACGTAGATTACCGAGGCGTCAGCACCGGTGGTCTCGACGGCCTCCCGAACGGTGTTGAATACCGGCAGACCGAGGTGCATGGTGCCGCCCTTGCCCGGCGTGACGCCGCCGACCATCTTCGTGCCGTAGGCAATGGCCTGCTCGGAGTGGAAGGTACCTTGCGAGCCGGTGAAGCCCTGGCAAATGACCTTGGTGTCCTTGTTGATCAATACGCTCATTACTTGCCCTCCGCGGCTTTGACAACCTGAATGGCCGCATCGGTCAGGCTGCTCGCACCGATGATGTTCAGACCGCTTTCACTCAGCATCTTGGCCCCCAAGTCGGCGTTGTTGCCTTCCAGGCGAACCACCACGGGCACCTTGACGCCCACTTCGCGAACGGCACCGATGATGCCTTCGGCGATCATGTCGCATCGCACGATGCCGCCGAAAATGTTCACCAGAACGGCCGCGACATTGCTGTCGGAGAGAATGATCTTGAACGCTTCGGTCACGCGTTCCTCGGTGGCTCCACCGCCCACGTCGAGGAAGTTCGCCGGCGCGCCGCCATGCAGGTTGACGATATCCATGGTGCCCATCGCCAGGCCCGCGCCATTGACCATGCAGCCGATGTTGCCGTCGAGCGCTACGTAATTGAGCTCCCACTTGGCTGCATGGGCCTCGCGCGGATCGTCCTGAGACGGATCGGCCATGTCGCGCAGTTTGGGTTGACGATAGATGGCGTTGCTGTCGATGTTGATCTTGGCGTCCAGGCAATGCAGGTTGCCGTCCTTCTTGATCACCAGCGGGTTCACTTCGAGCAGGGCCAGGTCATAGTCCTGGAACAGCTGGGCAAGGCCGACGAAGATATGGACGAACTGCTTGACCTGATCGCCCTTCAGGCCCAGCTGGAATGCCAGCTCGCGCGCCTGGAACGGCTGCGCGCCGACCAGCGGGTCGATGGTGGCCTTGAGGATTTTCTCAGGCGTGTCGTGAGCGACTTTTTCGATATCCACGCCACCTTCGGTGGAGGCCATGAACACGACCCGGCGACTGGCGCGATCAACCACGGCGCCCAGATAGAGTTCCTTGTCGATATCGGTGCAAGCCTCGACAAGGATCTTGCTGACTGGCTGACCATTGGCGTCGGTCTGATAGGTCACCAGGCGCTTGTCAAGCCACTGCTGGGCAAACGCCCGTGCTTCATCCTTGCTGCGAACCAGCTTTACGCCACCTGCCTTGCCACGTCCACCGGCATGCACCTGGGCTTTGACCACCCATTGCGTTCCGCCGATCTTGTCGCAGGCTTCCGCTGCTTCCTTCGGGCTATCGACTGCGTAACCCTTGGACACGGGCAGACCGTATTCAGCGAACAGTTGTTTACCTTGGTACTCGTGAAGATTCATGCTTTCTACCGTCTGGTTTGGTATTGGCGCATTTACGGCACGACGAGCCGCCGTGCCCCCTCACAAGTCGCTGAAAACTATCTGCGAATTCACGATACCTCTCAGCGACCTGCAATCTTTTTCGAATCTGCAGTTTGCAAAAGGCCCGGCGTATCCGCAGATACGTCGGGCCCGGGTACAGCACGAAGCCGATTAGCGCTTCTTGCGATTGGCGATGTGGATGGCGTGGCCATTCACTGCCAAGGCCGCTTCATGCAGCGCTTCGGACATCGTCGGGTGCGAGAACACCATCATGCCCAGGTCTTCGGCACTGGTGCCGAATTCCATGCCGATCGCACCTTGCTGAACCAGCTCAGCAGCGCTCGGGCCCATGACATGAACGCCCAGCACACGGTCGGTTTTGGCATCGGCAATGACCTTGACCAGGCCAGCGGTGTCGTTGGCAGCCATGGCACGTCCGCTGGCAGCGAACGGGAAGGTACCGACGTTGACTTCAACGCCTTCAGCCTTGAGCGCCTGCTCGGACTTGCCGACCCATGCGATTTCCGGGTGAGTGTAGATGACCGACGGAATCAGGTCATAGTTCATCTGGGTCTTGTGACCAGCGATACGCTCGGCAACCATCACGCCCTCTTCCGAGGCCTTGTGGGCCAGCATGGCGCCGCGAACCACGTCACCGATGGCGTATACGCCCGGCACGCTGGTGGCGCAGTAATCGTCGACGAAGATGAAGCCACGCTCGTCCATGTCGACGCCAGCGTCTGCGGCCAGCAACTCGTTGGTAACCGGACGACGGCCAACTGCGACGATCAGCTTGTCGAAGGTCATCTGCTGCTCGCCTTCGGCGCTGGTGAAGTTGACGGTCACTTGATCGCCCTTCACTTCCGAACCGGTCAGACGAGCGCCCAGCAGAATCTTCAGACCCTGCTTGGAAAGAACCTTGAACGCTTCCTTGGAGATTTGCTCATCGGCAGCTGGCAGGAACTTTTCCATGGCTTCGATAACGGTCACTTCCGCGCCGAGGCGCGCCCAGACCGAACCCAGCTCGAGGCCGATCACGCCGGCACCGATGACGCCGAGCTTGCCCGGAACGCTCTGAAAGTCCAGTGCGCCGGTGGAATCGACGATGACGTTCTGATCGACCGGCGCCGGCGGAATGTTTACCGGAGTCGAGCCGGAGGCAAGAATGACGTTCTCGGCAGCCAAAGTCTGCACGTTGCCGTCCAGGCCGGTCACTTCAACCTGCTTGCCGGCCAGCAGCTTGCCGTGGCCTTCGAATACGGTCACACCGTTGGCCTTCAGCAGAGCCGAAACCCCACCGGTAAGGTTCTTAACGATCTGGTCCTTGCGCGCGACCATGGTCGGAACGTCCATGGCCACTTCGCCAGTGCTGATGCCATGAACCTTGAAGCTCTCGTGGGCTTCATGAAACTTGTAGGAGCTGTCCAGCAGCGCCTTGGAAGGAATGCAACCTACGTTCAGGCAGGTGCCGCCCAGAGCGGTCTTACCATCCTTGCCCTGGTATTTTTCGATACATGCGGTCTTCAGACCCAGCTGGGCTGCACGAATGGCGGCCACATAGCCGCCAGGGCCGGCACCGATGACGACGACGTCGAATTTCTGGCTCATTACGAATCCTCTTCAAAAGCAGCTAAAAGCCAAAGGCTGCAGGTAGCACGGTCGGCTTTCACCTGACCTGCCAGCTGCAGCCCGTGACGTTTCTATCAGATATCCAGCAGCAGACGGGCCGGGTCTTCCAGCAGGTCCTTCATGGTAACCAGGAAGGTCACCGCTTCCTTGCCGTCGATCAAGCGATGGTCATAGGACAGGGCCAGGTACATCATCGGCAGGATGACCACTTGACCGTTAACGGCCATCGGACGTTCCTGGATCTTGTGCATACCGAGGATGGCGGTCTGAGGCGGGTTGACGATTGGCGTCGACAGCAGCGAACCAAACACACCACCATTGGAGATGGTGAAGGTGCCGCCAGTCATCTCTTCGATGGTCAGCTTGCCGGCCTTGGCCTTCTTGCCGAAGTTGTTGATACCGCCTTCGATCTCGGCCAGGCTCATGTGCTCGGCGTTGCGCAGGACCGGAACCACCAGGCCGCGGTCGCTGGAAACGGCGACGCCGATATCCTGATAACCGTGGTAGACGATGTCATTGCCATCGATGGAAGCGTTGACGCCCGGCTGGCGCTTGAGTGCTTCGACCGCGGCCTTGACGAAGAAGGACATGAAGCCCAGGCGCACGCCGTTGTGAGTCTTCTCGAACAGATCCTTGTACTTGGAACGCAGCTCCATGATCGGCTTCATGTTGACTTCGTTGAACGTAGTCAGCATCGCCATGGAGGATTGCGCTTCGACCAGACGCTCGGCGACCTTCGCACGCAGGCGGGTCATCGGCACGCGCTTCTCGACACGATCGCCCTCGGCGAAGATCGGAGCGGATGCAGCCGGAGCAGCCGGCTTGGCAGCAGCAGCCGGAGCGGATTTCTTGGCTTCAACGGCGGCAACCACGTCTTCCTTGGTCACGCGGCCATCTTTACCAGTACCTGCGATGCTGTTCGGATCGATGCCGTTCTCTTCGGCCATCTTGCGCGCAGCAGGAGCCAGGATTGGCTCTTCACCAGCGGTTGCGACAGCAGCCGGGGCAGCAGCCGGCGCAGGTGCGGCGGCGGCAGTAGCACCAGCCTCCAGCTTGCCGAGCAGCTCGCCGCTCAGCACGGTATCGCCTTCGTTCTTGACGATCTCGGTCAGCACGCCGTCAGCTTCGGCGAGCACTTCCATCACCACCTTGTCGGTTTCGATGTCGACGATCAGCTCATCACGCTTGACCGCGTCGCCCGGCTGCTTGTGCCAGGTGGCAACGGTGCCGTCGGCAACCGATTCCGGGAATGTAGGGGCTTTGATCTCGATAGCCATTATTCAGGGGTCCTATTGATTCGGTTTCTACATCGAGGCCGCGATATCGCGGCCCCTTGCACGAAATGGTTAAACGGTGAAGGCGTCCTGCAGCAGTTTTTCCTGCTGTTCGGCATGCATGGAGGCGTAACCGACTGCCGGCGCCGCTGAAGCATCACGACCCGCGTACTGAAGGAACAGTTCCTTCTTGTGTGCGGTGGCCACACGGCGCATGTGATGCTGACTGCAGTACCAGGCGCCCTGGTTCATCGGCTCTTCCTGGCACCAGACGATGTGCTTGAGATTCTGGTAAGGCGCGAGCGCTTCGGCCAGATCCTCTTCCGGGAACGGATACAGCTGCTCGATACGTACGATGGCGATATCTTCGCGGCCTTCGGCACGACGCTTGTCCAGCAGGTCATAGTAGACCTTGCCGCTACACATGATCACACGCTCGACCTTCGCCGGATCGATCGCGTCGACCTCCGGAATAACGGTCTGGAAGGAACCCTGAGTGAGTTCTTCCAGTGTCGAGGTCGCCAGCTTGTGACGCAGCAGCGACTTGGGCGTCAGCGCTACCAGCGGCTTGCGCAGCGGACGAATCGCCTGGCGGCGCAGCATGTGGTAGACCTGCGCCGGAGTCGTCGGCACGCAAACCTGGATATTGTGCTCGGCGCACAGCTGCAGGTAACGCTCCAGGCGAGCAGACGAATGTTCCGGGCCCTGCCCCTCATAGCCATGAGGCAACAGCATGGTCAGGCCGCACAGGCGACCCCACTTGTGCTCACCGCTCGTGATGAACTGGTCGATCACTACCTGGGCGCCGTTGGCAAAATCGCCGAATTGCGCTTCCCACACGACAAGCGCGTTGGGCATGGTGGTGGCGTAACCGTACTCGAAGGCCAGAACCGCTTCCTCGGAGAGGAACGAGTCGTACAGATCGAAACGCGGCTGACCTTCATAGAGGTGCTGCAGCGGAACGTAGGTGCTGCCATCCTTCTGGTTATGCAGCGCAGCATGGCGATGCGAGAAGGTGCCGCGGCCGACGTCCTGACCGGAGATACGTACCGGGTGGCCTTCGAACAGCAGCGTGGCGTACGCCATGACTTCCGCGTAGCCCCAGTTGATGGTGAGCGCGCCCGCACCCATCTTCTGGCGATCTTCGAGAATCTTCGAGACCTGACGCTGCACCACGAAGCCTTCCGGCGTCTGCAGCAGCTTGTTGGACAGATCCTGCAAGGTCTTCAGATCGAAGCTGGTGTCATGACGGGCAGTCCAGGCATGGCCCAGATACGGACGCCAGTCAACGAAGAGTTCTTTATTCGGCTCTTTGACCAGGCTCTTGACTACGTGCAGCCCATTGTCGAGCGCCGTACGGTACTCGTCGATCTTGGCCTGAACACGCTCGTCGTCCAGCACCTTGGACTGGATCAGCGAATCGGCGTACAGCTCACGAGTGGTGCGCTGCTTGGCGATCTTCTGATACATCAATGGCTGAGTGCCGCTCGGCTCGTCCGCTTCGTTGTGACCACGACGGCGGTAGCAGATCAGGTCGATGACGATGTCGCGCTTGAACTGCATCCGGTAGTCGACAGCGAGCTGAGTGACGAACAGCACCGCCTCGGGATCGTCTGCGTTCACATGGAAGATCGGCGCCTGGATCATCTTCGCCACATCGGTTGCGTACTCGGTGGAACGAGCATCTTCCTGCTTGTTGGTGGTGAAGCCGACCTGGTTGTTGACCACGATGCGAATGGTGCCACCGGTGCGATAAGCACGGGTCTGCGACATCTGGAAGGTTTCCATCACCACGCCCTGACCGGCGACAGCAGCATCGCCGTGGATGGTTACCGGAAGCACCTTGTCGCCGACCGGATCACAACGGCGATCCTGACGAGCCCGCACCGAACCCTCGACCACCGGGGAAACGATTTCGAGGTGGGACGGGTTGAACGCCATGGCCAGGTGAATTTCGCCACCCGGGGTCATCACATTGGAGGAGAAGCCTTGGTGATATTTCACGTCACCTGAGCTCAGACCCTCGACCTTCTTGCCTTCGAACTCGTCGAAAAGGTCGCGCGGATTCTTGCCAAAGGTGTTGACCAGCACGTTCAGGCGGCCACGGTGGGCCATGCCGATTACGATTTCCTTAGTGCCATAAGAGCCAGAACGCTGGATGATCTCGTCAAGCAGCGGAATCAGGCTCTCGCCACCTTCGAGACCAAAACGCTTGGTGCCCGGATACTTGGTACCCAGGTACTTTTCCAGGCCTTCGGCGGCAGTCAGGCGCTCGAGCAGATGGCTCTTGATCTCCGGCGAGAAGTCCGGGCGGCCACGCACGCTTTCCAGGCGCTGAACGAACCAGCTGCGCTGCTCGGAATCGACGATGTGCATGTACTCGGCGCCGATGGTGCGGCAATAGGTTTCTTGCAACGCCTGCAGGATTTCGCGCAGAGTGGCCTGGCCGTTGACCATGGCCAGGTCAGCGGTGCGGAACACGGTGTCGAGGTCGGCGTCGGTCAGGCCGTAGTTGTTGATCGCCAGATCGGCAGGAACGGTGCGCTGTTGCAGGCCAAGCGGATCGAGCTGTGCTGCCTGATGGCCGCGCACTCGGTAGGCCTGAATCAGGCGCAGGACTTCGATCTGCTTCTTTTCATGCTCACTGCTGACGCTGCCCGCGGACACAGGCTGAGCGCGCCGCTGGTTCTTGCCCAGCAGGACGAAGTGGTCGCGAATCGTCGAGTGCGATACATCGGCTGAAGCGCTGCCACCGGAGGGCAACTTCTGGAAGTAAGTGCGCCACTCTTCGGGCACAGCGTTGGGATCGTGCAGGTAGAGCTCATAAAGCTCTTCCACATAGGCAGCGTTACCACCGGATAGGTGGGCACTGTCCCACATGCGCTGCATTACGCTTTCTTGCATGTCTGGTCACCTTCGATAAGGAGACACCACCAGCGTGGAAACCGCAGCATGACTTCCCAAGTTCTGAAGCAGCGACTCAGGTAAAGCCACTACGGACCGCGCAGATAGTTCCCGGGCACAAGCCGGGTGCTCCTGCTGGTCATCAAATTTTCAGAGTGGAATCCCGGCTTTGTGAGCTGGGATTCCTACTAAAACTACGGCGCCGAGCTTCAACTTCGGCGCCGCAGGTGTAACGGGTAACGCAATCCGGCCATTCCAGGCTAGCGCATAACCTTTCGCGACCGGGGTGTCATCAGGTGCCGCTCTGCAGCAGCATGTTGCGTATGTGACCGATTGCCTTGGTAGGGTTCAATCCCTTCGGACAAACGTCAACGCAATTCATGATACCGCGGCAGCGGAACACGCTGAACGGATCGTCCAAACCTGCCAGACGGTTCTCGGTTTCGGTGTCGCGGCTGTCGGCCAGGAAACGATAAGCCTGCAGCGACGCGGCCGGACCGAGGAACTTGTCCGGGTTCCACCAGAAGGACGGGCAGCTGGTCGAGCAGCAAGCGCACAGGATGCACTCGTACAGACCGTCCAGCTTCTCGCGATCTTCCGGACTTTGCAGACGTTCGATAGCCGGTGGCGGCGTATCGTTCATCAGATACGGACGCACTTTCTCGTACTGCTTGTAGAAGATGCTCATATCGACGGCCAAGTCACGAATAACTGGCAGACCCGGCAGCGGACGTACGACCAGCTTGTTGTTCTTGACCACGGCGGACAGCGGCGTGATGCAAGCCAGACCGTTCTTACCGTTGATGTTCATCCCATCGGAGCCACACACGCCTTCGCGGCAGGAGCGACGATAGGAGAAACCCTGATCCTGTTCCTTGATCAGAGCCAAGACGTCCAGAACCATCAGATCTTTACCATCGGTATTGACCTGAAAATCCTGCATGAACGGCTTTTCGTCCTGATCGGGGTTGTAGCGATAAACACTCACTTGCAACATATCGTCGACCTCAATAAGTCCGAACCTTGGGCTCGAATGCCGGAACGGTCTTCGGAGCGAAGTTCACGGCACGCTTGGCAACGCGCTTGTCACCCGGGAAGTACAGGGTGTGGCACAGCCAATTCTCGTCATCACGCTCTTCGAAATCTTCGCGAGCATGCGCGCCACGGGATTCCTTGCGGTTCTCCGCGGCAATAGCAGTAGCCTCGGCAACTTCCAGCAGGTTCTGCAGCTCGAGCGCTTCGATGCGCGCGGTGTTGAACGCCTGGCTCTTGTCCGAGATCTTGACATTGGCGATACGCTGACGCAGGTCCACCAGCTGAGCGATACCCTTCTGCATGTACTCGCCGGTACGGAATACACCGAAGTAGTTCTGCATGCAGTTCTGCAGTTCTTTGCGCAGCGGGGCGACGTCTTCACCAGTGGTGCGCTCATTGAGACCGGCAAGACGGCTCAGGGCGACGTCCAGATCGGTTTCGCTGGCACCGCGATGCTCGATACCTTCCTTCAGCGCTTTCTCCAGGTGCAGACCGGCGGCGCGACCGAACACAACCAGATCCAGCAGCGAGTTGCCGCCCAGGCGGTTGGCGCCATGCACCGATACACAAGCCACTTCGCCTACTGCGAACAGGCCATCGATGATGGTGTCATTACCATTGGCGTCTTGAGTGATGGCCTGACCATGAATATTAGTGGCGATACCACCCATCATGTAGTGACAGGTCGGCACGACCGGTACCGGAGCGGTCACCGGATCGACATGCGCAAAGGTCTTCGACAGTTCACAGATGCCCGGCAGGCGGCTGTGCAGCACTTCTTCACCGAGGTGATCCAGCTTCAGCATCACGTGGTCGCCATCCGGGCCACAGCCATTGCCAGCCAGGATTTCCTTGACCATCGAGCGCGCAACGACGTCACGACCAGCCAGGTCTTTCGCATTAGGAGCATAGCGCTCCATGAAACGCTCGCCGTGCTTGTTGATCAGGTAGCCACCTTCACCACGGCAACCTTCGGTTACCAGCACACCCGCGCCGGCGATACCGGTCGGGTGGAACTGCCACATCTCGATGTCTTGAACCGGCACGCCTGCGCGCAGCGCCATGCCCACGCCGTCGCCGGTGTTGATCAGAGCATTGGTGGTCGATGCATAGATGCGACCAGCACCACCAGTCGCAAGAACAGTGGCCTTCGAACGAATGTAAACGGTTTCACCAGTTTCGATACAGATGGCGATAACACCAACGACCGCACCATCCTGGTTCTTAACCAGATCGACCGCATACCACTCATTGAGGAATACGGTGTCGTTCTTCAGGTTGCCCTGATAGAGGGTGTGCAGCAGTGCATGACCAGTACGGTCGGCGGCAGCGCAGGTACGAGCAGCCTGCCCGCCCTTACCGAAGTCCTTGGACTGCCCACCGAACGGACGCTGATAGATGCGACCCTGCTCGGTACGAGAGAACGGCAGCCCCATGTGCTCGAGCTCGAACACCGCTTCAGGGCCTACGGAACACATGTACTCGATAGCGTCCTGGTCACCGATGTAGTCGGAACCCTTGACGGTATCGTACATGTGCCAGCGCCAGTCATCGTTCGGGTCGGCCGAAGCGATGGCGCAGGTAATGCCACCCTGCGCGGAAACGGTGTGCGAACGAGTCGGGAAAACCTTGGTGACCACAGCAGTCTTGTGACCGGACTGGGACAGCTGCAGCGCCGCGCGCATACCGGCGCCACCGCCACCGACGATGATGGCGTCAAAAGAAAGCGTACGAATGTTAGCCATGAATCAGATACCCCAAAGAATCTGCACGCCCCAGACGAAGAAGGTGAACATGGCAATGCCACACACCGCCTGGAACAGGAAACGAACGCCGGTAGCCCACTTACCGATCGCCATGTTGGTCAGGTAGTCAGTAGAGATCGTCCACATGCCTACCCACGCGTGCACACTCAGGGCGACCAGAGCCAGCAGGCTGAAGATGCGCATCCAGTTGGCCGAGAACAGCGCGTGCCACTGGGTGTACTCCAGTCCCGGGTTCGCAATCAGATACCCAAGCAGGAACAGAAAATAAGCCGCAAGAACCACTGCAGAAACGCGCTGCGCCATCCAGTCGTACAGACCCGAGCGCGAAAAGTTGGTGACATTGGTTACCATATCCACACTCCCGCCAGAACGATCAGCACCGCCGATACGGCGATTACGATTTTCGAGCCCAGCTTGCCGCCTTCCAGCGTCTCACCATGGCCAGAATCCATGATCAGGTGACGAACACCCGCCACAAGGTGGTACAGCAGTGCGGACAGCAACGCCCAGCTCACCAGCTTTGCCAGAGGGCTACCCAGGTACGCACGGACCTCCTCGAAGCCTTCCGGAGAAGACAGCGAGGTATCGAGCGCGAGCAGCAGCAAGGCGATACCGACGAACAGGATGACACCGGATACACGGTGGAGAATCGACGTGTAAGCAGTGATGGGGAGTTTTATTGTCCTAAGATCTAGGTTTACAGGTCGTTGGCTTTTCACGGCTTTTTTTCACACTTGAGAGCCCCAGAGCGCAGGGCAAAGTTGTTGGGAAGAGTACGCAGCAGTACCCGCTACCCACGAGTGACAACCTACAGAATACTGCCTGTAAGGCCCCTGCCGGTCGGTGTCCGAGTATAAACAGTTAGGTCACTAATGACAATGTGGTGAAGTGCCACTAAAGGCTGATAGCAGCCCCTATATAAATACCGTAAACAATGCACCCAAGCTGTACGCATCCCCCTGCAGAGCCCTCTACGGCATGGGTTCACGCAAATTGACTTTGCGATTTATCACTCTATAGTGATGCGGGCCCTGCGTGGGGGGCCATGATGATTCCAAGCACAAAACAGGAGGCCATACATGGCTGACAAGAAAGCGCAGTTGATCATCGAGGGCGCTGCCCCCGTCGAACTGCCCGTTTTAACCGGTACCGTAGGGCCTGATGTAATAGACGTACGAAGCCTGACCTCCACGGGTCACTTCACCTTCGATCCCGGCTTCATGTCGACCGCCTCTTGCGAGTCCAAGATCACCTACATCGACGGCGATAAGGGCATCCTGCTGCACCGCGGCTATCCCATCGAGCAGCTGGCAGAGAAATCCGACTACCTGGAAACCTGCTACCTGCTGCTGAACGGCGAACTGCCTACCGCCGAGCAGAAGGCACAGTTCGTTAGCACCGTGAAGAACCACACCATGGTTCACGAGCAGCTGAAGTCCTTCCTCAATGGTTTCCGTCGTGACGCCCACCCCATGGCCATCATGTGTGGCGTTGTCGGCGCGCTTTCAGCCTTCTACCACGATTCGCTGGACATCAACGACCCGCACCACCGCGAAATTTCCGCGGTGCGCCTGGTCGCCAAGATGCCAACCATCGCCGCGATGGTTTACAAGTACTCGATCGGTCAGCCGCTGATGTACCCGCGCAACGACCTGAGCTACTCGGAAAACTTCCTGCACATGATGTTCAACACCCCGTGCGAGATCAAACCGATCAGCCCGGTGTTGGCCAAGGCAATGGATCGCATCTTCATCCTGCACGCCGACCATGAGCAGAACGCCTCCACCTCCACCGTGCGTCTGGCAGGCTCCACCGGCGCCAACCCGTTTGCCTGCATCGCGGCCGGTATCGCCGCCCTGTGGGGACCGGCTCACGGCGGTGCGAACGAAGCCGTACTGACCATGCTGGACGAGATTGGTGACGTATCGAACGTCGAGAAGTTCCTGGCCAAGGCCAAGGACAAGAACGATCCGTTCAAGCTGATGGGCTTCGGACATCGCGTCTACAAGAACTTCGACCCGCGCGCCAAGGTCATGAAGCAGACCTGCGACGAGGTTCTGGGCGAGCTGGGCATCAATGACCCGCAACTGGATCTGGCCATGAAGCTGGAAGAGATTGCCCTCAACGATCCTTACTTCGCTGAGCGCAACCTGTACCCGAACGTGGACTTCTATTCGGGCATCATCCTCAAGGCCATCGGCATTCCGACCAGCATGTTCACCGTCATCTTCGCCCTGGCGCGTACTGTCGGCTGGATCTCCCACTGGAAGGAAATGATCGCCTCTGGCCAGAAGATCGGCCGTCCGCGTCAGCTGTACACCGGTCACACCAAGCGCGACCTGCCGCGTTAAGTGACAAACCCCGCGCACGAAAAAGGCTGCCTTTGGGCAGCCTTTTTTGCTTTTGCAGGACCAATAGTTGTAGTGCGTAAGTACGAGCCGGAACCCCTATAGGACGCGGCCTCTACGCAGCACCACCGGGACTATCGCTACGCCGTCGCCTGCTCCAGCCAACCAAGCAGACGAATCGCGTCCTCCCTGTTTTCCCCACAACAAACAGGGTCTGCCGAAAAAGCCGAGCACACGGCCGGCCGCCGCGGATCACCGAACGGCAAACAGAGAAAGTCAGCGCTTAATTGAACACAGCGCTCCCCAGCACTTTTACCGAACGGCATACCGGGGATAGGTGAGCTGATGGAAGGCGCGATGCAGCAGGCACCGCAACCGGGGCGACAATCCATAAAACTGCCACTCAGTGAAAAAACGGGCGCGATGATAATCCGGCTGGAGCTCACGCACCAGATGCATCATTGCAGGCGAAAACGCTTGGAAATACCCTAGCGCGTCATCATTTCGAGCCCACAACCATCATGCCCGTCTGGTTGCAAACCGCCGCCCTACTCTGCTGCTCCAACCTCTTCATGACCTTCGCCTGGTACGGCCACCTGAAGAGCCTGAACGGCAAACCCTGGCTGATCGCCGCACTGATCAGCTGGGGCATCGCCTTCTTCGAATACATGCTGATGGTGCCGGCTAACCGCATCGGCTATACCGAGCTGTCGATCGGCCAGCTAAAGATCATGCAGGAGGTGATCACGCTGATGATCTTCGTGCCGTTTAGCGTGCTGTACATGCAGCAGCCGCTGAAACTCGACTACCTGTGGGCCGGGCTGTGCTTGCTGGGTGCGGTGTATTTCATCTTCCGCTCATGAGCGTGGCCGCTTCAGCGCTCGGAGCTAGCAGCCTCACTCGATATGCCAGCGACCTGATGACGCCACCGAGCCGCTTCGGCATACTGGCCGCCCTTTTCCACACCCTGGAGTTTCCGAATGTTCAAGGTTAACGAGTACTTCGACGGCACCGTTAAATCCATCGCCTTCGACATGGCAGCGGGCCCGGCCACCATCGGCGTCATGGCCGCAGGCGATTACGAATTTGGCACCAACCAGTTGGAAGTAATGCACGTGGTCGCCGGCAGCCTGGACGTCAAACTGCCGGGGAGCGACAGCTACGAAACCTTTGGCACCGGCACTCAATTCACTGTGCCAGCGAACAGCAAGTTCCAGCTGAAGGTCGCAGCGGATACCGCTTATCTTTGCGAGTACCGCTGAAAGCAAAACGCACTGGCTGGCTCAGTTGCCAGACAGTGCGTCAGTGTTGCGTTGACAAGTAGCCGTCTATAGCGCTGCAGCCAGAATCAAGCCTTGGGCGCGATGCCGTCCCAACCTTGCTTGATTTCACCGAGAAGATTCGCCACTTCATCGAGCTTGTTCACATCGTTATGCCGGCTGGCTTCGAACAGCCGCATCGTCATGAACTCGTACAGGCGATCCAGATTCTCCGCCAGTTCACCGCCCGCCTTCTTGTCCAGCACGTCGCGCAGACCGCCGATGATACCGACAGCTTTGCTAATCAGCGTGCCTTTCTCCGCGTGTGCCTCACGCTCCATAGCGCCCTTGGCCTGAGCGATACGGTCCAGCCCGCCCTGCATCAACATTTGAATCAAACGGTGCGGATCGGCCTCGGTAACCTGAGCCTTAACGCCGACTTGCTGGTACTGCCTCATTGCTGCCATAGCATTCATTTGGATGAGCCCCTTGCCACATCAATTTGCATGTACAGCTTATCGGTCGGGGTCGCTCAAGCTTGAGAGCAGTCGGAGAAAATATATTTGAAAAAAGAAAACCGCCTCAGCGGCGGGTTCAGACTAATAACAAATTTCAGCAAGTTGGTGGGCTCAACGGACCGTCCTCGGTACGCCACCTCGGAGCGGGGCTTGGCATTTCAGTGTGCCTTTAGCCTGCATTCGCCGCGGGTCGCGCCTCCTATAGAAAGCGGTGTGGTGGCGTCGCTGCTTTTGTGGGAGCCCTCAGGGCGAAGCCTTTAGCCGTTCAAGGTGAGCCGTGCGGCGTTCTGCTTCAGCCCACCAAATTCCCAGGCCAGCGCAGCTTTACTTCTTGGAATTACTCGCCGCCCAAGGCAGGTTTTCAAGCGAAGCCAGCAAGCTGTTCGAGGTGTTGCTCAACTGACCTACCAGCAGATCCATTGCGTTGAATTGCTTGTATAGCCGTTCTTGGAGAGACGTTATCCGGCGCGTCAAATCTTCTTTTTGTTTGTCGATGCCTGAGATGGTTTCGGTCATCGCCTTGTTGCGTTGCTCAAGGATGCCACCGGTTTGTGTGTAGGGTTTCAGCTGTTCATCCAGACGACTGGCGATGCCTTTTTCGCCCGCAAACAGACCCGGCAGCTCGACAAAATTATTGGCCATTGCTTTTTCAAGCTTCGCATCGTCAATCTTAAGCGTGCCGTCTTTCTGAGTAGTGATGCCGATATCGGTCAGCGTTCGCAGCGCACCATCACCCTGCCCGCTCACCAGCTCGTTGCGGATCGTTGACAGCAACGTACGCGCAGAGGCGTCACCCACCAGGGCGCCAGTTACAGGGGTCTTGTCATCACCAACGCTAGTGACCTTCGTTTGCGTATTGATGACACCGATCAGCTTGTTGTACGCATCAACGAATGACTGGATCTTCTTCTTGACGCCCGCCTTGTCCTCGGCAACGTTGATGGTAAGCGGCTCGTTTTCAGCCGTTTTGTCTTTAAGGTCCAGCGTGACGCCCTCAATGGCGCCCTCCACCTTGTTGGTTTCGCTGGTAACCGTAAGTCCATCTACAGTAATGACCGCACTCTGCGCGTGGGCCAGGATTCGTGCCCCTGCGGGGTCGTCGCTGTTTTCTACGCCGTTGAACGCCATAGCATCGAGACTTTGTTGGCCTGAGCCTGCAGTCCCTGCCGGTGTCGCCTCGACAGTGATGTCTTTGTCGGCGCCCGTTTGATTGCTGCTGAGCACTAGGCGCGCACCCTTGTCATCGGTAACGATGGTCGCACTCACGCCTGTTTCAGCACCCGCCTGGTTGATGGCATCACGCAGCCCGGCAAGTGTGTTGTTACTTGCATCAACCGTAACGGAGAACGACTCCTCGCCCAGCTTGATTTCCAAGGCACCATTGCCGAAGCGCGCGGGCTCGTCTGCCGAATTGGGGACGGCGCCCAGGGCGATCTTGCTACTGGTGGCGAGCTCCTTTACCTCAACCTGGTAGCGCCCCGCGCCCGCCGTGGTGTTGGCGGAGACTGAAACAAGGTCCGATTTGCTGGATGTAGCCGAGCGCGCCTGGAAAACATCCGGCTTGTTGAGGCCACCAAGCGCCGTCTGGAAGTCACTGATGGCACTCTTCAGCGCGCCAATCGCTGTGATTTGAGTTGTGGTCTTCTTTTGGAGGTTGTTGAGCTGCGTCTCCTTGGGCGCACGCTCGGCAGCCACCATGCTCGAGACAATGCTATCAATGTCGATGCCCGAACCAATGCCTGTAATGCCTGCCATAGCCACACCCCGTCAAATAAACCACTCGAGCCAAACCACAAACAAGAACCGTGCCGTCAGGCCTTGGCCTCGAACAACAAACTACGCATTTCATCCAGCCGCTCGGCCAACCGCAGGATATCTTCGGAGGGAATCTGCCGCACCACCTTGCCCGAGTCACCATCGACAACCTGGACGACCACCTCACCGGTCGAGTCATCCACGCTGAAATTGAGATTGCGCTGCAGGCTCTGCACTTGAGCGCGAATTTGCTCTACCGCTTGGCCAACATCATCCTTACGCTCTGCCGTTGCAGGCTTGTCCTCTCCGCCGAACGACGAAAACCCAGCCTCCATACGGGGGCTGGGTATCGCACTGCTTGGATTGGAAGCTGACGTAAGGGGTGCGGCAACCACTCTTGTGATGTCCATGATTCACCTCTTATGAAGCGATGAGGCAGTAGCAATACTGCCTCATCAGCTACGGCTGCCTTACTGCAGCAGGCTCAGGACTGCCTGCGGCAGCTGCTTCGCCTGGGCCAGGATCGCGGTGCCGGCTTGTTGCAGAATCTGGTTTTTGCTCAGATTCGCGGTTTCGGCGGCAAAGTCGGTATCCTGGATCCGGCCACGCGCTGCCGAGACGTTTTCGGAGATGTTCTGCAGGTTCGAGATGGTGTTGTCGAAGCGATTCTGCACCGCACCCAGCTCGGCGCGTACGCTATCGACCATCTGCAACGCATCGTCCAGCACCTGGACAGCCATCTGCGAATTTTCCGCCGACGAGATGTTGATGTTGCTGAGGTTGCTTTCCTGGCTGATCGACTCGTTAGTGCCCTCGGTCAGTCCCAACGCTGCCAAGCCATTGCCTACAGTGCCATCCGCAACAGTGAAGGTGTCCTCGGAGAACAGCTCCAGCGTGCCCGTTTCGGCGTTCTTGCTCGCAGTAACACCGGTACTAGCGTTGTTGATGGTAGTGACGATCTTGTCCAGATTGTCACCCTCGTTGAACTTGATCTCGGTGCCATTAAGGGTAATCGAGGTGGCTGATGCCAGACCAGCTTCAGTCTTGCCAGCGCCCAGACCAAGACGAGCCAGCGAACCCGCACCCGCAGCCGCATCCTTCAGCTCGATGTTCTTGCCATCGGCGGAAGTGAGGACCAGGCGCCCCTGAACATCGGAAGCTGTAACGCCAGTCGCCAAGGTGCCTGCGCCAGAGTTAGGTGCACCTGCGCCGTCATTGATTTTGCCAATGACTGCCGCAAGATCATCACCCTGATCGAAGCTGAAGGTCTCGCCATTCACGCTGATCGAGCTAGCTGCAGATAATCCGGTGACGCTTGTTTCCGCGCCGGCTGTATAGGTGCTAGTCGCGCTTGCCGATGTGGTTTGTGCTGCCACTGCAGTACTTGTAGTAGTGCCGCCCATCAGACTTCCGCTGACGGCGATGTCCGCGCTCGTATCTGCGAAGGATAGAACCAGATTGCCATCGCCGTCTTGCGTAGCTGTCACGGCAGTGGGGCCGGTAAAACCAGCGGTGGCGATAGCCACGTTAAGGGTGGCCAGATCGGTAACGCCGGTCATAGTGATTGACGTACCGCCAATCGACAGCGTTTCCGTAGGGGCTATCGCAACGGCGTTTCCAGCCACTGCAGTGTTGGACGCTGGAGTAGTAGTATCGGCGCCAACCAGTGTGCCACTGACTTCGAACGGCGTACTGGTAGTCGAGCTGAAGATCAGATCACCGGTGTCTGAGTCGAGCTCTGCAGACACACCAGTCGTTTCCGTTGCGTCATTAATCGCATCGACTAACGTTGCTTTATCAGTAACCCCCGTCAGAGTGACGGCATTACCGTCGATGCTAAGCGTACTGGTTGCCAGGGCGCCATCTGCCGGAATGTCTGCCGCCGCGATGGATGCGACGTTGGTACCAGTCCCTGTAACGTCTTTGGACGAGGCGTCAAACTTATTGCCAGTTACCTTAGCGCTAAGGTCCGTAGCGGCGCCATCGACAGATGCCGAGCTATAGCTACCTTTCAACGACGTAGCGCTCATGTCGCTCAAGCTGAACGAAATGGTTTCGTTGGAGTTGGCACCAATCTGGAAGGCGGTGTTGCCGAAGCTGCCGTCGAGCAGGTTCTTGCCACCAAAGGTAGTGGTCTTGGCGATACGGGTCAGTTCACCGGACAGGGTATTGAATTCTTCCTGCAGGGATTGACGATCCTGACCGCTGTTGGAACCGTTGGCGGACTGCAGCGCCAGGTCGCGCATACGCTGCATGATGTTGGTCGACTGCTGCAACGCGCCTTCAGCGGTCTGCGCCATGGAAATACCATCGTTGGCGTTACGCACCGCAACGCTTAGGCCGCTGATCTGGTTCGACATGCGGTTGGAAATTTGCAGGCCGGCCGCATCATCCTTGGCGCTGTTGATACGGCTACCGGTGGAGAGACGCTCCATTGAAGTAGCCAGCGCATTGGAAGACTTGGTCAGGTTGCGCTGTGTATTGAGCGACGCAATGTTGGTATTAACTGTAAGAGCCATGATGTGCCTCCAAGGGCGCTAGTTACGTTGGTTGCCTGAGCTTGCGACTCCGGGCCGGCTTGTGCCCAGGCACCCATTGAGTTCGCATTCGATTAGCTTATCGGCGCCGTTTGGGTTGGCTTTAGGGCAAATTTCGAACTTTTTCGTGAGCCCGATACCGCTCCAACGCTACGCCAGCGCATCCATACTGCGGACTTGCTTGACCAGCTTTTCGGTTGAAGCGGGGAAAACTTTAGGGGGATGGCTGAAGCCGTTTCCCTGACCTGGAGTCAAAGGGAGCTCACTCACTGCTGGTGAGCTTTGCTGGCGCGTCCCGGCCAAGGCCGCCCCACAGATTCGGTGAAACATTTGGGGAGCGGGTATGACAGCGAAGCTAGCTGGGATGAGGCGTTGCTGACGTGCTATGAACCAAGCTGTGCGAGACGCTCGAGGAATTGCGCTTCGTCGAGCACCGCCACGCCGAGTTCGTTGGCTTTGGTGAGCTTCGAGCCCGCGCCAGGGCCCACTACTACGCAGTTGGTTTTGGCGGATACTGAACCGGCGACCTTTGCCCCCAAAGCCTCCAGCCGCGCCTTGCCTTCATCACGACTCATGGTTTCCAGCGTGCCGGTCAGTACCCAGGTCTGCCCGGCCAGCGGCAGGCCTTCCGCAGATTTCCTCTCGCTCTCCCAGTGCATACCGAAATCCCGCAGCTGGGCTTCGATAGCACGGGCGCGTTCGGTGTTTTCAGATTTGCCGAAGTAATCGCGCAGCGAGCGTGCGGCCTTTTCGGTAAGGCGTTCAACCTGACGCAGGTCGAGCCAGTCGGCGGCGATGATTGCCTCGAGCGTGACGAACCGTTCTGCCAGACGCTGCGCACCGGTGCGGGCGATATAGGGGATGTCGAGCCGGTCGAGCAGGTCCGCCAGCGTTGCACAGGCGGCGAACTCGGGATGTACATCGCCCTCCTCCTGTGGTTCGACGCCACGTTCGCGCAGCAGCGCGATGACGGTACGGTTGTGTTCGTCCTCGAAGAAGCTGTGGATCTCATGAGCGACTTCCAGGCCGACATCGGGCAGGTAAACAAGCACGTCGGGCAGCGCGCGACCTATACGATCCAAGGCGCCGAGCGCTCGTGCCAACAACTTGGCGGTTTCCTCGCCGACGTCCGGGATGCCGAGCGCATAGACGAAACGCGCGAGGCTCGGTTTGCGGCTCGCGTCGATGGCGTTAAGCAAATTGCGCGTGGAAATCACGGCAAAACCTTCCAGCTCGATAACCTGCTCATGGGTCAGGCAGTAGAGATCCGCCGGGGATTTGACTAGCCCTCTGTCGACTAGCTGTTCGACGATCTTGTCGCCAAGGCCGTCGATATCCATCGCGCGACGCGAAACGAAATGGATGATCGCCTGCTTAAGCTGCGCCTGGCAGGCCAGACGACCGACGCAACGGTAGATCGAGCCTTCGCTCACCGACTCACGCCCCTTGCTGCGCTTGATCAGCTGGGTGCGCTCCACGGCAGAACCGCACACCGGGCACTGCTCTGGCACATGCACGGCACGCGCATCCGCCGGACGGCGGTCGGCTATGACGCCTAGAATCTGCGGGATCACGTCACCTGCACGGCGCACGATCACCGTATCGCCGATCATCACGCCAAGGCGCGCGACTTCGTCCATGTTGTGCAGCGTCGCGTTGGAAACCGTAACGCCCGCCACCTGCACGGGCTTCAACCGGGCGACCGGGGTGATCGCGCCGGTACGGCCGACCTGGAACTCTACATCGAGCAGCTCGGTGATTTCCTCCCGCGCGGGAAACTTGTGGGCGATGGCCCAGCGCGGCTCCCGCGCACGGAAGCCCAGCTCACGCTGCTGCGCGACTGCGTTGACCTTGAACACCACACCGTCGATTTCGTAAGGCAGCGCGTCGCGCTTTTCACCGATGGCGTCGTAGTAAGCCCGGCATTCGGCCACGCCCCTGGCCAGTTTCAGCTCACGGCTGATGGGCAGGCCCCAGCTTTTCAGCGCTTCGAGAATCCCGATGTGCGTGCCCGGCATCTCGCCGTCGCTACGTCCGACACCATATGCACACAGCTCAAGCGGACGACTTGCGGTGATCTTCGAATCCAGCTGGCGCAGGCTTCCAGCAGCGGCGTTGCGGGGATTGGCGAAGGGCTTGCCGCCGCTTTCCAGCTGCCGCGCATTCAGCGCTTCGAAGCCGGCCTTGGGCATGTAGATCTCGCCGCGCACCTCGAGCACCGCCGGCCAACCACTGCCATGCAGCTTCAATGGAATGTTGCGTACGGTGCGCACGTTGGCGCTGATGTCCTCACCCGTGCTGCCATCACCCCGTGTGGCGCCGCGCACCAGATGGCCGTTCTCATACAGCAGGCTGACCGCCAGGCCGTCCAGCTTGGGTTCGCAGCTGTACTCGACCACAGCGCCATCGCTGAACAGGTCGCCCGCCGGCAAATCCAGTCCTTCGCGCACACGACGATCGAAGTCGAGCAGATCCTGCTCATCGAAGGCGTTGCCCAGGCTCAGCATCGGCACTTCGTGGCGTACCTGACCGAACGCCGCCAGTGCCGCTCCGCCGACCCGCTGGGTCGGCGACTCGGGCGTCACCAGCTCCGGGTGCTCGGCCTCAAGCGACTTGAGTTCGTTGAACAGGCGGTCGTACTCCGCATCGGGAACGCTGGGTTCGTCAAGCACGTAGTAGCGGTAGTTGTGGGCGTCAATTTCGCTGCGCAGTTCGGCGATGCGCTCGGCGGCGGTTTGGGCGGAAGGCATAGGGACGGAGCCGTGACTGGGGCTGTGCTGATTCAGACCGCATCAGCGCGCCTTGGTTGATATGGAAGGCGTCGGATTCTAGCCGAATGCGAGTCCGAAGGCAGGTCTGCGGGTTCTGTTGGCTGGGGTCGGACTGGGCAGGCAGCGTTGCGTGACGATGCGCTGAAGCGAAGTGCTGGTGGGCTGAAGCCCACCCTACGACAGTCTGCAGAGCGAGGCGGCAGGCCAGTGAAAGCGAGTCTGCCCAATCAAACGCAACACCGGGCGCGAGGCCCGGTGCGGTGAGTTATCAGCGTTGCTTGATGGTCATCTGCCGGCGTTCGAACTCGACTATGCGCTGGCGGTAGTGTTCGATGGTCTGGGCGGTCAGCACGCTGCGCTGGTCGTCCTTCAGCTCGCCGTTGAGCTCCTGGGACAGCTTGCGCGCCGCGGCGACCATGACATCGAAGGCCTGCTTGGGATGACGCGGCCCCGGCAGACCAAGGAAGAAGCTCACGGCCGGCGTGGTGAAGTGATCGATATCGTCCAGATCGAAGGTACCGGGCTTGACCGCATTGGCCATGGAGAACAGCACCTCACCATTCCCGGCCATGCTTTCGTGGCGGTGGAAGATGTCCATCTCACCGAAGCGCAGACCGCTTTCCAGGATATTCTGCAGCAATGCCGGGCCACGGAAGCCGTGCGGATCGCGGCAAATGACGTTGATGACCAGCACTTCTTCCACCGGTGCCTGCTCTTTCGCCGGCTGCGCCTCGACATCGTCCGCGTCGCCGACGACCGGATCCAGCAGGGTCGGCACAGGCTCGTCAGTGCTCAGTTGCAGATCGCCCTGGTAAGGCTCGCTATGCCGGCGCTTCTTGCCCGCGTCGCGACCAGACTGGCGGGCGCTCACCGGCGGCATGTCGGCTTCGTCCAGCGAAGGTTCATGCTCACGATCCACCACGCGAGCCGGCCCTAACAGCTCAGTGGAATCATCGACATCGGGAAGGTTGGAAAGGCTGCGGTCCAGCTTGAATTTCAGCTTGCCCTTGCCACCGCGCATGCGACGCCAGCCGTCGAACAGAATGCCGGCAATGACAATGATGCCGATGACGATCAGCCACTCGCGCAGACCGATATCCATTAATGCTTTAACCTCTGAATTCGATGATAAAGACGCAACGAACAGTCACTTGGGACTGCTTAAAGCGCATCGCAAAAATTGTGCTCTAAGCTAGCACGACGAACGGTAACTTTGCACCGTGCGGTAGTTCTCTTTTTATAGCGTTCCTTGTATCAAAAATGCTCAAACACGCGGCTTAATCCTAGGCTTCGACAAGTGCAACGGCCTGTTCGACGTCGACCGTCACTAGGCGTGAGCAGCCCGGCTCATGCATGGTCACACCCATCAGCTGATCGGCCATTTCCATGGCGATCTTGTTGTGGGTGATGTAGATGAATTGCACTTTCTCCGACATCTCCTTCACCAAGCGCGCGTATCGACCGACGTTCGCATCATCCAGCGGTGCGTCAACTTCATCGAGCATGCAGAACGGCGCGGGATTGAGCTGGAAGATGGCAAAAACCAGCGCCAGCGCCGTCAACGCCTTTTCGCCACCGGAAAGCAGGTGAATGGTGCTGTTCTTCTTTCCGGGCGGGCGCGCCATGATCGCCACCCCGGTATCGAGTAAATCTTCTCCGGTAAGTTCCAGATAGGCATTGCCGCCGCCGAACACTTTCGGGAAAAGCGCCTGCAGGCCACCGTTGATCTGATCGAAGGTCTCCTTGAAGCGATTGCGGGTTTCCCGGTCGATCTTGCGGATGACGTTTTCCAGCGTATCCAGCGCCTCGACCAGATCATCGTTCTGCGCATCGAGGTAACGTTTGCGTTCCGATTGCTGCTGGTACTCATCGATCGCCGCGAGGTTGATCGGGCCCAGGCGCTGAATGCGCTGACCAAGGCGCTCCAGCTCCGCCTCCCAACTCGGCTCGTCTGCATCGGCAGGGAGTGTGCCAAGCACGCCATGCAGATCGTAGCCGTCCTCCTGCAGCTGGTCCTGCAACGCCTTGCGGCGGACGCTCAGCCCTTGCCAATCCAGCCTTTGCTGCTCCAGCTGCCCGCGTAGCAGCTGCGCTTGCTGCTCGGCCTGAGTGCGGCGTTTTTCGGCATCACGCAGCTCGCGGTCGGCGTCTTCCAGGGCCAGTCGCGCATGCTTGAGTTCGTCTTCGACACCCATGCGACGCTCCAGCAGCTCTTCGAGCTTCATGCGCAGCTCTTCCAGCGGTGCCTCCCCCTCCTCCAGGTTCAGCGTCAGCTGCTCGCGGCGCTCGATGGCACGTTCGAATTGTTGCTCCAATCGTTCCAGCGCCTGCCGGGTGGACTCGTGCTGCGCCTTGAGTGAACCGACCCGCAACGCCAGCTGATGCGCCTGGTCCTTGTGCTGACGGGCATCCTGGCGAATGCGATCGAGGCGCTCGCGAATGCCGTCGCGACTGGCCAGCAATGTCTCGCGCTGCTCGGTGTCCTGGGCCATCGCATCCAGCGCGTCCTGTAGTTGCAGACGCGCCTCGCCGAGCTGTTCGGTCTCGATCTCGCGCTGTTCGTTCTGCTCGGAAAGCTCTTCATCCAGACGCTGGCGGCGCAGCGCCAACTGCTCGAGGCGCGCTTGCCCGGCAGATAGCTGCGCCTTGAGATCGCTATGGCTGCGAGCTTCCTCCTGCTGCCGACGACGCTGCTGCTCGCGCTCGTCTTCGAGACGGGCCTGATCGCTACGCAACTCAGCGATGCGCTCTTCAATTGCCGCCAGGGCGGTTTCACGCTCTTCGCGCTCTGCCTGTAACCGCTCCAGTTCCTGCCCGCGGGCGAGCACACCGGATTCGGCCTCGCTGGCGCGCCGCACCCGCAGAAAATGCCGACTGACCCAGTAGCCGTCGCGGCCTACCAGGCTTTCGCCATCGCTGAGACCCGAGCGCGCGGCCAGCGCCTGCTCCAGCGAATCGACCGGGCGCACGTTGCCCAGCCAGGGCGACAGATCCAGAGCGGACTCGACCAGATCAAGCAAGCTACCAGCGCGGCGCGCACCGCCATCTGCAGGGCTGACCAGCCGCAGGTCGCCCTGCTCGAAGCCCTCGAACTCGATCGCCGCAAAATCATCCAGCAGCACGGCATGCAGATCGGCGCCCAGCACGGTTTCCACCGCCACTTCCCAACCGGGCTCGACACGCAGCCCTTCGGCGAGGCGCGGGCGCTTTTCCAACCCTTGCTCACGCAGCCATTCGCCGACGCCTTTGCCGGGATCCATCGCCGCCTGCTGCAGCGCCTCCAGCGAGGCGATGCGGCCATTCAGACGCTGCAGATCCCCCTGCGCCTGCTGCTGCGTCTGGGTCGCCTGCTGCAACGCTTCACGCAATTGCTCTAGGCGTTCATTGAGCGCATCGCCGGCCGCGGCGAGCGCTTCGAGATCGAGTTCACTGGCGGCAAGCTGCTCGCCCAGCTCGAGAATCGCCACATCTTCAGGATCGGTAGCCAGCAGCGCACGTTCGTCATCCAGCCGACGCTGACGTTCGGCCAACCGTTCCAGACTCTGCTCCAGCTGCTGGATGCGCGACTGCTGGACCTCAGCCACGCGGCGTGGCTCAGCGCTGAGCTGATTGAAGCGTTCCCATTGTTCCTGCCAGCTCTGCATGGCCGACTCCGCCTCTTCCAGCTGGACGGCAGATTCCTCCGCGGCGGCGCCGGAGAGTTCCTGCTCAGGCTCGAGCATCGCCAATTCCTCGCCGAGCGTGGCCAGCAGCGTGCGGTCGTGACCGAGGTGTGATTCGGTCTCCAGACGCGCCTGCTCCGCCTCGCGCAGATCGTCCTGCAACTGACGCAGGCGCTGCTGGCCGTGCTGGATGCTTTGCTCGACCCGGGCGATATCGCCGCCAACCGAATAGAAGCGACCCTGCACCTGGTTGAAGCGCTCGGACAGCTCGTGGTGGCCGTCACGCAGGCGTTCGATGCTCGCATCGGCGTTGCGCTGCTCGGCGACCAGCGCTTCGAAGGCGACTTCCTGATCGCCGATGACCTGCTCGCGCTGGCCGACCTGCTCGTTCAAGGCCTGCCAGCGCAGTGCCGACAGCTGCGCCTTGAGCTGACGCTCTTCGGCCTTGTATTCCTGATATTTCTCCGCCGACTGCGCCTGACGGTGCAGACGTTCGAGCTGGCGTTCCAGCTCTTCGCGCAGGTCGGTCAGGCGAGCCAGGTTCTCGTGCGTCCGACGAATACGGTTCTCGGTTTCGCGCCGGCGCTCCTTGTACTTGGAGATGCCGGCCGCTTCCTCGATGAAGTTGCGCAGGTCCTCGGGCTTGGCCTCGATCAGTTTGGAGATCATGCCCTGCTCGATGATCGAGTAACTACGCGGCCCGAGCCCGGTGCCGAGGAAGATATCGGTAATATCGCGGCGCCGGCACTTCACGCCGTTGAGAAAGTAGGTGTTCTGCGAGTCGCGGGTGACGCGGCGGCGGATGGAAATTTCGGCGAAGGCTGCATACTCACCGGTCAGCGTGCCGTCGGAGTTATCGAAGATCAGCTCGATGCTCGCCTGGGTTACCGGCTTGCGCGTGTTCGAGCCATTGAAGATGACGTCCGTCATCGACTCGCCACGCAGGTTCTTAGCCGAGCTTTCGCCCATTACCCAGCGCACGGCGTCGATGATGTTGGATTTGCCGCAGCCGTTCGGCCCGACCACCGCCGCCATGTTGCTCGGAAAGCTGACGGTGGTGGGATCGACGAAGGATTTGAAACCGGCGAGTTTGATGCTTTTCAGTCGCATGCGGCCTATCCGTGGCAGTCAGCGTGGGAACGAACAAGCGGGGTCGCCGTGAACATCGGAAATCCTGGCATCGAATGGGTACTGGCAAGAAGCCAGGGAGTTTATCACGCAGCCTGGCTCCGCTCGCAGCGTGGCGGCGCACAGAACGGTGTGGCAGGTGAAGGCATCGGAACTGCAAGCGGCGCTCGGGCTGGAAAGACGATTCGTCAGCCGCCCGTCATGCTCATGAAGCGCACCACCTGAACCTGCTCATCAGTGCGGAAGTGATGTTTCTCCGGCTTGAGTTGCAGTGCGTCCACCAGCGCATTGCGCAGGCGTTCGCCATCGCCCGGATGCCGGCGCATCAGGCTTTTCAGATCCAGCGCGCCCTCGTGGCCGAGGCATAGCACCAGCTTGCCTTCGGCAGTCACGCGGACGCGGTTGCAACTGCCGCAGAAGTTGTTGCTGTGGGGCGAAATGAAGCCGACCTGTGTTTCGCTGCCCGCTACCTGCCAGTAACGCGACGGGCCGCCGGTAGCGTGACTGCTGCGCACCAGGGTATGCCGCGCCTCGATCCGCTCGCGCACTTCGTCGCTGGAACAGAAGGTGATCTGGCGTTGATGACTGGACACGCTGCCCAGCGGCATCTCCTCGATGAAGCTGATATCCAGGCCACGCTCGGTGGCGAAATCCACCAGATCGAGAATCTCGTCGTCGTTGCGCCCCTTCTGCACCACGCTGTTGAGCTTGATCCGCTTGAAGCCAGCAGCGCGTGCCGCCTCGATGCCTGCCAGTACCTGATCGAGGCGGTCACGGCGGGTCAGTTCGGCGAAGCGGTCGCGCTTGAGCGAGTCGAGGCTGATGTTCAGGCGCTTCACGCCGGCATCACGCAGCGCCGGCGCCAGACTTGGCAGCTGTGAACCGTTTGTGGTGATGGCCAGGTCTTCGAGCTCGCTGCGCGCGCCCAGTTGCGCCAGCAGGCCGGTCAAACCCTTGCGCACTAACGGCTCGCCGCCGGTCACGCGAATGCGTTTGACACCGAGACTGATGAAGGCATCGGCCACGGCATAGAGCTCTTCGAGGGTAAGTATCTGCGCGCGGGGAGCGAAGACCATGTCTTCGCTCATGCAGTAGGTGCAGCGAAAATCGCAGCGATCGGTTACCGATAACCTCAGGTAGGTGATGCGCCGGCCGAACGGGTCGACCAACTGGGAATCGGGCATGGAACTCTCCAACTGCTGGCTGCGCCTGTATTCAGACTATGCGCTAAGCGCGAATCAGGCAAAGTGACGTTACCAACGGCGAGCGGTCCGCGCCACCGCCGGGCATGCAGCATCACGGTCGCAATGCTTTAATGGGCCGCTTTGGCAGGCGACCCGCTCGACCTGCAACCCATGCGAGAGACCACGGCGAATGGATAACGACTCCTTGAAAGCGATGAGCTGGCGCGAACGGCTATACGTCATCATCTTTTTCACCAATACCCCAGCGGGAAAACGCTTCGATACCTGGCTGCTGGTGATCATCCTCGCCAGTCTGGTCGTGGTGATGTTCGACAGCATCGCCTCCTTCAATGAGCGCCACGGGGAGCTGCTGACCACTCTGGAATGGGGATTCACCACGATATTCGCCCTGGAATACCTGGTGCGCATCTACACCCACCCCGAGCCACGCAAATACATCTTCAGCTTTTACGGCGCGGTCGACCTGCTCTCGATCCTGCCGGCTTTCATCGCGTTGCTGTTGCCCGATGCGCAATACCTGCTGGTGGTACGCATCGTCCGCATGCTGCGGATATTCCGTGTGCTGAAGCTCACGCCGTATCTGAGCCAGGCGAATTTCCTGCTGGTGGCGCTGCAGGGCAGCCGGCAGAAGATCATCGTCTTCCTGCTCAGCGTCATCACGCTGATCATCGTCTACGGCACCCTGATGTACGTGATCGAAGGCCCGTCCAATGGCTTCACCAGCATCCCGATGAGCATCTACTGGGCGGTGGTCACGCTGACCACCGTCGGCTTCGGCGACATCGTCCCGCATACCCCGCTGGGCAAGGCGCTGGCGACGGTGGTGATGATCACCGGCTATTCGATCATCGCCGTGCCGACCGGCATCTTCACGGCCGAACTGGCCAACGCCATGCGCCAGGACAGCCTGCGCCACAGCTGCCCGACCTGCGACAAGCTCACCCACGAGCCCAATGCGGCCTTCTGCAGCCGCTGCGGTAGCCAACTGTTCGAGCGACGCGAAGGCGAGGCGCGCGACTGACACGAGCCAACCGTCGCGCGGGCTGGGTCGCCACCCCGATGCGCCACCAACGGCACGACGAACTGCCCTGATGCAGGGCTGTCACATCCTCAGACTCGCGTCAGGCAGGATGGAGACCGGCATGCCCTTGCTCAAACTGCTGCACTTCGCCGCCCTGCTCTGCTGGTGCGGCTCGCTGCTCTATCTCCCGGCGCTGATCGCGGCGGGCACCAAGCGTAGCGATCAGCTCTTCTACCGTGACCATGCACACCTCACCCGCATGGTCTTCACCCTCATCAGCACCCCGGCTGCGCTGCTGGCGATCGGCTCCGGCACGGCGCTGTTCCTGCGCGACGGCACGCTGGCAGGCTGGTTGATCATGAAGCTCACGGTAGTGACGGCGATGGCGCTTTGTCATGCGCTGTGCGGCGTTCTCGTCCTGCGCATCGAACGCGAGCCGGAGCGTGGCGTCACATACCAGTGCATCACCTTGGGCGTCATGGTGCCCGTGCTGATCGCCCTGACTCTGTGGCTGGTGCTGGCCAAGCCCTTCTGACCTCAAGGAACGACCGCCTCGCATGACCGACTCTCCGGCCCGATTCGTTTACCTTCAGCGCCATTGCGCGGCGCAGCCCGGCAGGTCGCCAGGAGACGACTCGATCCGTTGCGACTCGCGCTTACGGCCCATCACCTTCAATGTCCACACCCACAGCGTGCTCGTAGACCAGGCGCCCCCCGAGAAAGGCCGCCAGCGAGATCAGCACGGCGGTCAGCAGCGACAGGTAGAGTCCCCACATGGCGTCGCCGTCACCGCGATCCATGCCCTGGTAGCGCAACAGCCAGTTCAGCGAGGCCAGGGAAAGCATCATCACCGCCAGGATCGCATGGCACCACGCGGTCACCTTGCGGCGAATCTGCTGCACGGTGACCAGATCGATCACGCCGGCGACGCTGGCGATCCAGCCGCCGATCGCACCCACGCCGGAAAGCCAGAGGCCAGCGCGCCACCAGAATTCGTCAAGCGTCCACAGGTAGGCGAGATCCGCCGGCACCAAGCCGATCAACGCCGCGACGGGGAAGTGAATCATCATCGGGTGCAGCGGATGGCCGGCAATGGCGGCGTTACTGTTGATCGACTCGCGTTCTGTGGCCATCCGGCCCTCCCAGGCACTGAAGTGAAACGGGTCGCCCGGTGGTCGAGACGAGGCGGCAACCCTTTCAAATGGACCACGCTGGCGCTGGCAGTTCCTTTACTCGCGGCCTGCGACGGTCCGCAATCGGCGCTTTCACCAGCTGGCCCGATGGCCCGCGACGTGGCGAACGTCTGGTGGGCGATGTTCGGCTTTTCCGTGGTGGTGCTGCTGGTAGTGAGCGCGCTGTGGATCTACGCGATGCTGCGCCGCCCGCGAACGCACACCGCCGAAGAAGCCAAACGGATCAATCGTCGCTGGATCATCGGCGGCGGCCTGATCCTGCCCACCGTCACCATCATCGCCCTGCTGGCGTTCGGCATTCCCACCGGGCGCGGCATGCTGCCGTTGCCAGTCGAAGGCGAGCAACCGCTGCGCATCCAGGTCATCGGCCACCAATGGTGGTGGGAGGTGCGCTACCCGGAAAGCGGGGTGGTGACGGCCAACCAATTCATCCTGCCGGTCGATCGCCCGGTGGACGTCGAGGTCACCAGTGCCGACGTGATCCACTCGTTCTGGGTGCCACGCCTGGGCGGCAAGCTGGACATGGTTCCCGGCCGGACCAACACCCTGCGTGTGCAGGCCGCGCAGAGCGGGATTTTCCGCGGGCAATGCTCGGAGTTCTGCGGCAGTCAGCATGCGCACATGATTCTGCACGTGGAGGCGCTGGAAGCTGACGCTTTTGCCAGCTGGATCGAGGCCCGCCGTGAGCTGCAGCACCAGCCACCCAGCGGCGATGCCGGTCGCGTCTTCGCTGAGCGCTGCGGGCAATGCCACCGCGTCACAGGCGTCAGCGAGGGCAATCGCGCACCGGACCTGAGCGATCTCGCCACCCGTCCGACCCTCGGCGCCGGCGTGATCGCCAACGATGCGGACGGCCTGCGCCGCTGGCTGAGCGATCACCAGAGCCTCAAGCACGGCAACGCCATGCCGCGGCACGACGACATTCCCGAAGAAACCCTCGGCCAGCTTGCCGACTGGCTGGAGACACTCGCTCCATGACACCGACCCCGAAGAGCGGCGCGCCCGCTACCGATCTCGACCAGTTGCAGGACCAGTTCAACGAGGTCTGGGGCAACCCCCGTGGTTGGCGTGCGCTGACCATCGTCAACCACACCAGCATCGGTCTGCGCTTTCTGGTCACCGGAGCCTTCTTCTTCCTCGTCGGCGGCCTGCTGGCGATGCTGATCCGCACGCAGCTCGCCCTCCCCGGCTACGAGCTGATGGAGCCGGACGTCTACAACCAGGTCTTCACCATGCACGGCACGGTGATGATGTTCCTCTTCGCGGTGCCGATGATGGAGGGGTTGGCGGTCTACCTGATCCCGAAGATGATCGGCGCCCGCGACCTGGTTTTCCCGCGCCTTTCCGCCCTGGGCTATTACTGCTACCTGTTCGGCGGGCTGATCCTGCTGTCGAGCATCTTTCTCGACGTCGCGCCCAAGGCCGGCTGGTTCATGTACACGCCGCTGTCCAGCTCGGCACATACGCCGGGGGTGAACTCGGATTTCTGGCTGCTGGGAATCACCTTCGTGGAGATTTCCGCGGTATCCGCCGGCGTCGAACTGGTGGTATCGATCCTGCGCACCCGCACCAACGGCATGGCGCTGCACAAGATGCCGCTGTACGCCTGGTATATTCTGGTGATGGCGATGATGATCGTGGTCGGTTTTCCGCCGCTGATCCTCGGCTCGATCCTGCTGGAGCTGGAGCGCGCAGCCGGCATGCCGTTCTTCGATGTCGCCCGCGGTGGCGATCCGGTGCTCTGGCAGCACCTGTTCTGGCTGTTCGGTCACCCGGAGGTGTACATCATCTTCCTGCCCGGCGCCGGCATCGTCTCCACGCTGATTCCAGTGTTCTGCCAGCGCCCGCTGGTGGGCTACCGCTGGGTCGTGCTGGGCGTACTGACCACCGGCTTCATCAGCTTCGGACTCTGGGTGCACCACATGTTCACGGTGGGCATCCCACAGCTGGCCACGGCGTTCTTCTCGGCCGCGAGCATGCTGGTGGCAATCCCCACCGGCGTGCAGATTTTCGCCTGGCTGGCGACACTCTGGCTCGGCAAGCCGGTGTACAGAGTGCCAATGCTCTGGCTGGTGGGCTTTCTGATCGTCTTCGTCGCCGGCGGCCTGACCGGGGTAATGCTGGCGCTGGTGCCGTTCGACTGGCAGGTACACGACACCCATTTCGTCGTCGCGCACATGCACTACGTACTGGTGGGCGGCATGTTGTTCCCGCTGATGGCCGGCCTGTACTACTGGCTGCCGCACTTCTCCGGGCGCATGCCGTCGGAAAAGCTCGGCCGCTGGGGCTTCTGGCTGTTCTTCATCGGCTTCAACGTGACCTTCATGATCATGCACTGGACGGGCCTGATCGGCATGCCACGGCGCGTCTACACCTATGACACCGGCCTCGGCTGGGACATGCCCAACCTGGTGTCGTCGATCGGCAGCTTCATCATGGCCGTGGGTGTCGCCACCATCCTGCTGGACATCATCCTGCATTTCCGCTTCGGCATCCCGGCACCGAAGAATCCCTGGAAAGCCGATACCCTCGAGTGGGCCACCAGCCTGCCGCCCAGCGCGTACAACTTCGTCAGCCTGCCTGACGTGACGGACCGTCATCCGTTGTGGAAAGACCCGGACCTGCCCGACAGCATCGCCCGCGGCGAACATGCGCTGACGGTAATCGACCACGGACGACGGGAGACCTGGGGCAGTGATCCGCTGACGGGCAAGGTCCGCGAGATCATTCATTTGCCTGGCAACAGCTGGCTGCCGTTCATTGCCTCGGTGTTCCTTGCAGTGCTCTGCCTGAGCCTGCTGAACAAAGCGTACATCCTCGCGATCATCGCCACCGTGGCAACGCTGATCGTGCTGCTGCGCTGGTCCTGGGAAAACGGCGCCCATCCTGCTGCCGCGCCGGACGCCCATACCCAACCGGGCGAGCCACCGCTGCACTCGCGTACGTTCGACGGCCCGGGCCTGTGGGGCATGGGCGTGACGCTGCTGGCCAATGGCGCGCTGTACCTTTCGCTGCTGTTCGGCTGGTTCTACCTGTGGACCGTGTCGCCGCAATGGCAGGTGCCGGACAGCGACCTGAACGGTTGGCTGATGCTGGCCAGCACCGTGTTACTGAGTGCCGGCACGCTCTGGCTGCACCAGCTGATCAAGCGTCTGCGCGCCGGTATGCATCGCGGGCTGATGGGGCAACTTGCCGTGTTGGCGATCGTCGCCTTCATTCAATCGGCGCTGCTGCTCTGGCTGATGCTGTCGGCCGGCCTGGCGCCGACCGAAACCGCCCACGATGCGGTGATCTTCGTGATGCTGGCGTACAACCTGATTCACTGCACGCTGGCAGCCGTGCTGACCGGACTGCAGGCGTGGCGGGTAGCCCTCGGTTACGTGGGCGATAAAGCGCCATACGAGCCCATCGTGGTCGAGCAGCTCTGGTACTACAACCTGGGTGTGCTGTGGGTCAGCTATGCGGCGATCGTGTTGTTCCCGGCGACCTGGGGGGGTGCCTGATGGCCTATGCACGCACGTCACCCTTTCACCCGGTGCAGATCCCGATCGGCCTGATCATCTGGAGCCTGTGGTTTGTCGCGATGTACGGTGGCCAGGCGGTGATCTGCAAGGTAAGCCCACCGGACCCCGCGGACGGGGTGTGGAACTGGCTGAACGGCAGCCTCGGCGTGCTGACCCTGCTTACCCTCGCACTACTGTTCTGGCTGGCGCGTTACTTCTGGCGCCTGTCGCGACCACCCCATGAGCTGAACGAGCGGCAGCAATTCGTCACCAAGCTGGCTGCCGGTATTCACTTCATTGCGGCGCTGGCCACCCTGTTCGTCGGCATTCCGCTGCTGCAGATTCCGCCATGCCTGTAATCCGACCGCCGATGCGCTGGGCAGCCGCTGCAGCCTTGACCGCCATCTTCCTGCCGGTTTCGGCGCAGGCCCATGGCCTGTTCGATGCCCACCTGCTGGACCGCGCGCCATTGCTGCTCACGGCGGTGCTGGTCGCGGCCGCCTGGCTGCTCTATGTGCTGGGCGCCCGCAAGGTACCGCCGCGGCGCAGCGAGGCCCTCTGCTTTCACAGCGCCATGCTGCTGGCGGTGTTCTCGGTTTTCGGCCCCATCGACGACTGGGCGGAAAGCAGCACCAGCTGGCACATGACCCAGCACATGCTGTTCATCATCGTGATCGCGCCGCTGTGGGCGCTGGCCCGGCCGCTGCCGCAATGGCGCGGCGTCACCGGCCGCTTGGCACAGTCGCTGTGGACCGGCATTCTGCGCGCCGGCCGCTACCCCACGCTGCTGGCGCTGCTGCATGGTGCGATCATCTGGATCTGGCACACGCCGAAGCTCTATGTGCTGGCGCTGGACAACCTCTGGTGGCACGCCTTCGAACATGCGTGCTTTCTGTTCACCGGCTGGCTGTTCTGGTGGTCGGTGCTGCGCGCCAATCCGAAGCAGGTGCCTCAGGCGTTGATGGCCGTATTGCTGACGCTGATGCACACCGGCCTGCTGGGCGCCCTGCTCACCTTCGGCACCGTCTCGTTCTATGGCGAAGGTCGCTCGGTGGACGACCAGCAACTCGCCGGCCTGATCATGTGGGTACCCGGTGGGCTTATCTATCTGATCGGCGGGGGCTGGATCGCCTGGCGCTGGCTGACCCGCATGTGGCGGCGCCAGCAAACGGGAGCTGCCCGGGAGGAGCTGGGCTGAGGCTGCGAACGAGCCTGCAGCCGCGTCGCTCACTCGCTCTTCTTGCGAATCCAGTAGAGGTAGGTGCCAGCCGCTTCCTGCTGCTCGACCAGGTCATGGCCGAGAAAGATGCAGAACTTCGGAATATCTCTCTGGGTCGAGGGATCGGTCGCGATCACCTTGAGCAGCGCACCACCGGCCAGATCGCGCACCTTGTTGTGCAACATCATCACCGGCTCGGGGCAGTTCAGGCCGCTGGCATCGAGCACGGCATCGACGGACATTTCAGCTGATTGGGTCATCTTGGGCTCCGGAAAACTGGCGTGCATTGTTACGCATGCGCGCAGGCGGGTCATCCGCTGGCTGATCAGAGACGCCGCAGGTGGCAGGTCACCTCTTCGCGGTCGTGGTACAGCTGCTTGCAGCCGATGCTGGCCTTGACGCCGCGCGCGGCCAGGCCATCGGCGATGCGCTCGAGCAACCGCTTGACCTCGGCATAGCGCTGCTTCATCGGCAGCTTGAGGTTGACCACCGCTTCGCGGCACAGGCCCTCGCCGATCCAGGTTTCCAGCAGCGCGGCATTGCGCGCCGGCTTTTCGACGATATCGCAGACCATCCAGTTCACCGGCTTGCGCGGGCGGAACGTGAAGCCGTCGGCACGGAAATGTTCGACCAGCCCGGAATCCATCAGCTCGGCGTTCATCGGGCCGTTATCCACGGCGCTGACCTTGATGTGTCGGTTGACCAGCTGCCAGGTCCAGCCACCCGGCGCTGCGCCGAGATCGACGCCGGTCATGCCCGCCGCCAAACGCGCATCCCACTGGTCGCGCGGGATGAAATGGTGCCAGGCCTCCTCCAGCTTGAGCGTGGATCGACTGGGCGCCTGGCGCGGGAACTTCAGTCGCGGGATGCCCATCGGCCACAAGGCGCTGTTGTTCACCTCGGCAATACCAACGAACACCTCACGGCCACTCTTGAAGGTCAACAACAGTCGCGGGCCGTTGCCCTGCACGTCGAGGCGGCCGGCCTTGATCAGCGCCTTGCGTAGCGGCGCCTCGAACTTGCGGCAGAAGTTGGAGAGCTCCTTGCCGTCGTTGGTATCCAGCACTTCCAACCACAGGCCGCTGCAAACCGGGTAGTTCTCCAGATATGCCAGCAATACGCTGATGCGATCCGTTTCAGGAAGTTGCAGGTACTCGCCGCGCGCCCATTGCCGCGGAAAGATCAGTTCGGCGAAACGCAGCTTTCGCATCAGCCGCTCGGCGCCGCCGCTTTCGCTGCAGATGAATTCCGCACAGGCACTCTCGGGCCGCGCCTTGGCGTAGCCGGCCACTTCCAGGACGGCGGCGTGCTCGCTGATTTCCGCGCATACCTCGCCCTCGAAACCGGGGCGGCAATGCAGCAGCAATGTGTTCATGTTCGAATCCTGTCAGCGGTCGGGCCAGCGCCAAAGCCGCGCATCATAGCCGACCACGGGAACCCTCGCCTGCATGACCCGGTCCAGTGCAGTAGCGAAGCCCCATGGGTTTCACCGCTCGTTCATCAGCCAGCCCTTACCGTGTGGGCACAAGGAGATGAGGAATGCCTTCCCTGGATAGCCTGAATTGCCGCCGCAGCCTCGAAGTTGCCGGCAAGACCTACCACTACTACAGCCTGCCCGACGCAGCCGCCCAACTCGGCGATATCAGCCGCCTGCCCACGTCACTGAAGGTGCTGCTGGAGAACCTGCTGCGCTGGGAAGACAACCAGACGGTGCGCGCCGACGACCTGAAATCCCTGGTGAGCTGGCTGGATACGCGCAGCTCCACGATGGAGATCCAGTACCGCCCTGCCCGCGTACTGATGCAGGACTTCACCGGCGTCCCGGCGGTCGTCGATCTTGCAGCCATGCGCGACGCCGTGGCCAAAGCCGGCGGTGATCCGCAGAAGATCAACCCGCTGTCGCCGGTGGATCTGGTCATCGATCACTCGGTGATGGTCGACCGTTTCGGCAACGATCAGGCATTCGAGCAGAACGTCGAGATCGAGATGCAGCGCAACGGCGAACGCTACGAGTTCCTGCGCTGGGGCCAGCAGGCCTTCGACAACTTCGCCGTGGTGCCGCCGGGCACCGGCATCTGTCACCAGGTGAATCTGGAATACCTCGGTCAGGTGGTCTGGACCCGCGAAGAGAACGGCGAAACCTATGCCTATCCGGACACCCTGGTCGGCACCGACTCGCACACCACCATGATCAATGGCCTCGGTGTGCTTGGCTGGGGCGTTGGTGGTATCGAGGCCGAGGCGGCAATGCTCGGCCAGCCGGTGTCGATGCTGATCCCTGAAGTGATCGGCTTCCGCCTGACCGGCAAGCTCAACGAGGGTGTCACCGCCACCGACCTGGTGCTGACCGTAACGCAGATGCTGCGCAAGCACGGCGTGGTCGGAAAGTTCGTCGAGTTCTTCGGCCCCGGCCTGGATCACCTGCCGCTGGCCGACCGCGCCACCATCGGCAACATGGCCCCGGAATACGGCGCCACGTGCGGCTTCTTCCCGGTCGACCAGGTGACCATCGATTACCTGCGCCTGACAGGCCGCAATGAAGAGCGCATCGCGCTGGTCGAGGCCTACAGCAAGGCGCAGGGCATGTGGCGCGACACCAACTCGCCCGACCCGGAGTTCACCGCCACTCTGGAACTCGATCTCAGCCAGGTGCGCCCGTCCGTGGCCGGACCGAAACGTCCGCAGGATCGTGTGACCCTTGGCGATATCGGTGCGAACTTCGACCTGCTGCTTGAAACCAGCGGGCGCAAGCAGCAGACCGATACCGAGTTTGCGGTTGCCGGTGAACAGTTCCAGCTCAAGCACGGCGCGGTGGTGATCGCAGCCATCACCTCCTGCACCAATACCTCGAACCCGAACGTGCTGATGGCCGCCGGCCTGGTTGCGAAGAAAGCCATCGAGCGCGGCCTGCAACGCCAACCCTGGGTCAAAACCTCTCTGGCACCCGGCTCAAAGGTGGTGACCGACTACCTCGAGCGCGCCGGCCTGACCCGCTATCTCGACGAACTCGGCTTCAACCTGGTGGGCTACGGCTGCACCACCTGCATCGGCAACTCCGGGCCGCTGCCGGATGCCATCGGCCAGGCGATCACAAATAACGATCTAATCGTTTCTTCCGTACTGTCCGGCAACCGTAACTTCGAAGGGCGCGTACATCCGTTGGTCAAGGCCAACTGGCTGGCCTCACCGCCGCTGGTGGTCGCCTTTGCACTGGCCGGCACCACACGCATCGACATGGACCGCGAACCGCTGGGCTATGACGCGCAGAACCAGCCGGTGTACCTGAAGGACATCTGGCCGAGCAGTGCCGAGATCGCCGAAGCGGTGGCGAGCATCGATGGCGAAATGTTCCGCAGCCGTTACGCCGACGTGTTCAGCGGTGACGAGCACTGGCAGAAGATTCCAGTCAGCGCCGGGGATACCTACGCGTGGGACGCTGGCTCCAGCTATGTGCAGAACCCGCCCTACTTCGAGGATATCGGCCAGCCACCGACTCCACCGACGGACGTAGAGAACGCTCGCGTGCTGGCCTTGTTCGGCGACTCGATCACCACCGACCACATCTCACCGGCCGGCAATATCAAGGCCAGCTCACCGGCCGGCACCTATCTGCAGTCGCTGGGCGTGGCGCCGGAGGACTTTAACTCCTATGGTTCGCGCCGCGGCAACCATGAAGTGATGATGCGCGGCACCTTCGCCAATATCCGCATCAAGAACGAGATGCTCGGCGGGGAGGAAGGTGGCAACACGCTCTATCAGCCGAGTGGCGAGAAGCTCTCGATCTACGATGCCGCCATGCGCTACCAGGCCGAGGGCGTACCGCTGGTGGTGATCGCCGGCAAGGAATACGGCACTGGTTCCAGCCGTGACTGGGCGGCCAAGGGCACCAATCTGCTGGGCGTCAAGGCGGTGATCGCCGAAAGCTTCGAGCGTATCCATCGCTCCAACCTGATCGGCATGGGCGTGCTGGCATTGCAGTTCGTCGATGATCAGACACGCCAGTCGCTGGGCCTGAACGGTACGGAGAAGTTGTCGATCCGCGGTCTAGGCGCCAATATCGCGCCGCGCCAGATGCTGACCGTGGATGTGGAGCGCGCCGATGGTTCGCGTGACTCGTTCCAGGTGCTGAGCCGCATCGATACGCTCAACGAGGTGCAGTACTTCAAGGCTGGCGGGATTCTGCACTACGTGCTGCGCCAGCTGATCGGGAGCTGATCGAAACCGGAAACGCCGATGCGATTCCTTTCGCATCGGCGTCCGCCGGTCCTTCGGCGATTGGTTTCCAGCTGCCCTGACGTCCCTGCCCGCTGCCCGGCTCCCTGAGTTCGCTTCGCATCGCGAAGCACCGGACACGCACCGACAATGCCCAAAACCCGTTACAGAACCATTAAGCCATGGCTGCCGCTGGTCGCCTGTGAGCAGGAGAAGCTGATCCACGGATCAGCTTTCGCTCAAGAACGCCCCTCTCCGGCCGACCAACTGGTCAGCCTGACCCATTAGAAAAACATAAGGTCGGGTGCGACACCCTACGATTCCTCTGCCAGGCGTGATAGTCGATGCGTAACAATCAACCCGTAACTCAGCGCGAATACGCGTTTCCTGACCAGCAACGCCTCATCTCGACCACCGACCTCAAAGGCCAGATCACCTACTGCAACGACATATTTGCCGAGGTCAGCGGCTTCGCACGTGACGAACTGATTCGCGCGCCGCATAACCTGGTGCGCCATCCGGATGTGCCGCCGGCCGTGTTCGACCACATGTGGACGACCCTGAAGCAGGGCAAGCCGTGGATGGGCATCGTCAAGAACCGGCGCAAGACCGGCGACCATTATTGGGTCAACGCCTACGTCACGCCCATTTTCGATCAGCAGCGCCAGGTAACAGGCTATGAGTCGGTGCGTACCAAACCGACCCGCGAACAGGTTCAGCGAGCCGAAGCCCTGTATGCGCGAATCAATTCCGGCAAGTCCGGCGTGCCCCGCCGCGACACCTGGCTGCCCGTACTGAGCAAATGGCTGCCGTTTCTGGTCATCAGCCAGATAGGATTTCTGGTCGGGGCCAGCTTCGATCATGCATTGGGGTTCATCGCCGCCGCGCTGCTGGCCGTACCGTTCGGCCTGGTCGCGCTGCACTGGCAGCAACGTGGCATAAAGCGCCTGTTGCAGCTGGCGAGCGAGAGCACCAGTGACCCGCTCATCGCGCGCATGTATACCGACAGCAGCGGCGTCGAAGCCCAGCTGGAAATGGCGATGCTCAGTCAGCATGCGCACCTGAAGACCTGCCTCACGCGCCTGCAGGACATGGCCGTGCAGTTGCAAGGGCAAGCCAAACAAGCCGACTCGCTGGCACAGAACTGTGCCAACGGCCTGGTGCAGCAGCATCAGGAAACCGAGCAGGTCGCAACGGCGATCAACGAGATGGCCGCGACGACGCAGGAAGTCGCCGGCAACGTAGCGCTGGCCGCCGACGCGACCCGAGAGGCCAGCCGCCTCACCGATCAGGGCCGTGCGGTCACTGCCGAGACACGCAAGGCCATTCAGCAGCTATCCGAGTCCGTCGCCAAGACGGGCGAGGCGGTCAACCAACTGGCCAACGACAGCGAGGCGATCGGCAGCGTGGTCGATGTGATCAAGAGCATCGCCGACCAGACCAACCTGCTGGCACTCAACGCCGCGATCGAGGCTGCGCGTGCCGGTGAAAGTGGCCGCGGCTTCGCGGTGGTCGCCGACGAAGTCCGCCAGCTTGCCCAACGAACGGCCAGTGCCACGGGTGAGATCCACCAACTGATCGAGAAGCTTCAGTCGCAGGCGCGCCACGTCGTGCAGACCACCGAGGATGGCCGCGTGCATGCGACGCGCGGCGTCGATCAGGTGGTCCAGGCCGATCAGGCCCTCAGCGGGATCAATGAGGCGATGGGCAATATCATCGACATGACCACGCAGATCGCGTCCGCGACGGAGCAGCAGAGCGCGGTGGCCGACGAGATCAGCAACAACGTCAGCACCATCGCCCAGCTGGCCGAACAGACTACCGGTGACGCGCGCAGCTCTGCGCTGCTCAGCGAGGACCTCGCCGCCACGGCGCAAGGGCAGTACGCCCTAGTCGAGCGCTTCAACCGCTAGGAAAAGCCGCAGCCGGCATCGCTCGATCCGGCTGCAGGCAGCGCTCAGTGCGAGATCACGCCCTGGAGAAACGCGGCAATCGCATCGGCAGCGCTGTCGAGGTGCTGGTCGTGGCTCAGGCCCGAGCGTTTCAGCGGTTTGAGATCGTGATCGGCGGCGGCCAGCCAGTGCAGCGCAATCGCCGGGGATAGCGCGTACTGCGCCACCGTTTCATGATCACCCAAGGCGTCGCGCTCACCCTGGACAATCAGGGTCGGCGTCTGCAGCGTGGCGAGATGCGGCACCCGAGGCTTTTCCGGCTTGCCGGCGGCATAGAACGGATAACCCAGGCAGACCAGCGCGTCCGCGCCCAACTCATCGGCCAGCAAACTGGCCATTCGCCCCCCCATCGACTTGCCACCGATGGCCAGCGGTCCTGTGGCCTGCTGTCGCACCAGGGCATGGACTTCACGCCATTGGGCCAACAATTGAGCCTGTGGACTGGGCGGCCGCTTGCCTGCCCCGGCACGTCGCGCCGCCATGTAGGCGAACTCGAATCGGCAAACCGCTATCCCGCGCGCAGCAAGGCGCTCAGCCATTTGTTCCATGAACGGGCTGTCCATCGGTGCGCCTGCACCATGCGCCAGGATCAGGCTCACCCAGGCGCCGCCAGACGGCAGGTTCCACCTGACGAGATGCCCTTTGTCACTTTGTGTGTGTTGATCCGTGTCAATACCGGCAGATTGCCCTTTCCCCATCCTTGCCCCGCTTTCTATTAGAAAGAAAAAAACTGCTCATTACCCGTGGATGGAAGCCCATACATGAACACAGCAACCAGTACCGCCTACAGTTACAAGGTGGTCCGCCAATTCGCCATCATGACGGTGGTGTGGGGAATCGTCGGGATGGGGCTCGGCGTTTTCATCGCAGCACAATTGGCTTGGCCATTTCTGAACCTTGACCTCCCCTGGACCAGTTTCGGTCGTCTACGTCCATTGCACACCAACGCGGTGATCTTCGCCTTCGGCGGCTGTGCTCTGTTCGCAACGTCCTACTACTCGGTACAGCGTACCTGTCAGACCACACTGTTCGCGCCGAAGTTGGCCGCGTTCACGTTCTGGGGCTGGCAGCTGGTCATTCTGCTCGCCGCGATCTCCCTGCCGCTGGGCTTCACCAGCTCCAAGGAATATGCGGAACTGGAGTGGCCGATCGACATCCTGATCACCATCGTCTGGGTGGCCTATGCGGTCGTCTTCTTCGGTACGCTGGCGACGCGCAAGGTCAAGCACATCTACGTCGGTAACTGGTTCTTCGGCGCCTTCATCCTGACCGTGGCCATTCTGCACATCGTCAACAACCTGGAAATTCCGGTCAGTGCGATGAAGTCCTACTCGCTGTATGCCGGTGCGACCGATGCGATGGTGCAATGGTGGTACGGCCACAACGCCGTGGGCTTCTTCCTCACCGCCGGCTTCCTCGGGATCATGTACTACTTCGTGCCGAAGCAGGCCGAGCGTCCGGTGTATTCCTATCGCCTGTCGATCGTCCACTTCTGGGCACTGATCACCGTCTACATCTGGGCCGGCCCGCACCACCTGCACTACACCGCCCTGCCGGATTGGGCACAGAGCCTGGGCATGGTGATGTCGCTGATTCTGCTGGCTCCGAGCTGGGGCGGCATGATCAACGGCATGATGACTCTCTCGGGTGCCTGGCACAAACTGCGTAGCGACCCCATCCTGCGTTTCCTGGTGGTTTCGCTGGCGTTCTACGGCATGTCGACCTTCGAAGGCCCGATGATGGCGATCAAGACCGTCAACGCCCTCTCCCACTACACCGACTGGACTATCGGCCACGTACACGCCGGCGCCCTCGGCTGGGTTGCCATGGTGTCCATCGGCGCGCTGTATCACCTGATCCCAAAAGTGTTCGGCCGCGCTCAGATGCACAGCATCGGGCTGATCAACACCCACTTCTGGCTGGCCACCATCGGCACCGTGCTCTACATCGCCTCGATGTGGGTCAACGGTATCGCCCAGGGCCTGATGTGGCGCGCGATCAACGACGACGGCACGCTGACCTACTCCTTCGTCGAAGCACTGGAAGCCAGCCACCCCGGTTTCGTGGTGCGGATGATCGGTGGCGCGATCTTCTTCGCCGGCATGCTGGTGATGGCCTACAACACCTGGCGCACCGTGCAGGCTGCCAAGCCCGCCGAGTACGACGCTGCCGCGCAGATCGCCTGAGGAGCCTAGGTAAATGAAATCGCACGAGAAACTAGAAAAGAACGTCGGGCTGTTGACCCTGTTCATGATCCTGGCGGTGAGCATCGGTGGTCTGACCCAGATCGTCCCGCTGTTCTTCCAGGACGCCGTCAATGAGCCGGTCGAAGGTATGAAGCCCTACACCGCGCTGCAACTGGAAGGCCGCGATCTGTACATCCGCGAAGGCTGTGTCGGCTGCCACTCGCAGATGATCCGTCCGTTCCGCGCTGAAACCGAGCGTTACGGCCACTACTCGGTCGCTGGCGAAAGCGTCTATGACCATCCGTTCCTGTGGGGCTCCAAGCGTACCGGTCCGGACCTGGCCCGCGTCGGCGGCCGCTACTCCGATGACTGGCACCGCGCGCACCTGTACAACCCGCGCAACGTAGTGCCCGAGTCGAAGATGCCTTCCTACCCGTGGCTGGTGGAGAACACCCTCGACGGCAAGGACACCGCCAAGAAGATGTCGGCGCTGCGCACCCTCGGCGTGCCCTACACCGAAGAAGACATTGCGGGTGCCAAGGACGCCGTCCGTGGCAAGACCGAGATGGACGCCATGGTCGCCTACCTGCAAGTACTCGGCACTGCACTCACCAACAAACGGTAACGCATGATGGAAATCGGGACTCTTCGCGGCCTGGGCACAATTCTGGTATTCGTCGCCTTTATCGGCGTGGTGCTCTGGGCTTACAGCAGCAAACGCAAGAATAGCTTCGACGAAGCCGCCAACCTGCCCTTCGCGGACGACGAGACCGACGCCAAGAAGCGTGATGAAGAAGCTTCCAGGAGTAAGAAATAAATGACCTCGTTTTGGAGTTGGTACGTCACCCTGCTGAGCCTCGGCACCATTGCCGCGCTGGTCTGGCTGCTACTGGCAACTCGCAAGGGCCAACGCCCTGACAGCACTGAAGAAACCGTCGGCCATTCCTATGACGGCATCGAGGAATACGACAACCCGCTGCCACGCTGGTGGTTCATGCTGTTCGTCGGCACCGTCATCTTCGCCCTCGGCTACCTGGCGCTGTACCCCGGTCTGGGTAACTGGAAAGGCATCCTGCCGGGCTATGAAGGTGGCTGGACTCAGGTCAAGGAGTGGCAACGCGAGATGGACAAGGCGGATGAGCAGTACGGTCCGCTGTTCGCCAAGTACGCTGCCATGCCGGTAGAGGAAGTCGCCAAGGACGCGCAAGCGCTGAAGATGGGCGGTCGCCTGTTCGCCTCCAACTGCTCCGTCTGCCATGGCTCCGATGCCAAGGGTGCCTACGGCTTCCCGAACCTCACCGACAATGACTGGCTGTGGGGCGGCGAGCCTGAAACCATCAAGACCACCATCCTGCATGGCCGTCAGGCCGCTATGCCGGCATGGCGCGATGTGATCGGTGAAGAAGGCATCCGCAACGTCGCGGGTTACGTACGCAGCCTATCCGGCCGTGATACCCCTGAGGGTATCAGCGTCGACATTGAGCAGGGTCAAAAAATCTTCGCGACCAACTGTGTAGTCTGCCATGGACCGGAAGCCAAGGGCGTTGCAGCCATGGGCGCGCCGAACCTGACCGACAATGTCTGGCTGTATGGTTCGAGCTTCGCTCAGATCCAGCAGACCCTTCGCTACGGTCGCAATGGCCGCATGCCGGCCCAGGAAGCAATCCTTGGCAACGACAAGGTGCACTTGCTGGCGGCTTACGTTTACAGCCTGTCGCAGCAGCCGGAGCAGTGATACACAGGGTCGGGGTGACGACCTGTCGCACCCGACCCCAACGCTCCGGGCGTACCATTCGCAGCTGGACAGAAAAATGATCCTGGTCGGCACGCATCGGCCAGGACACCCACCTTCCGCCGTGGTACGCACTCGATGACTGAGCAGATCCCCGTTCGTGATGTAACCCCCCCGTCCAAGGCAGGAGCGTCGGCAGACCTCTACGCCGCGCGTGAAAAAATCTACACCCGAGCCTTCTCCGGCCTGTTTCGCAATGTCCGCCGCGTCGGCGGAGCGGTTCTCTTCATCCTTTATTTCGGCACCGCGTGGATCAACTGGAACGGCCGACAGGCTGTCTGGTGGGATCTTCCGGAGCGCAAATTCCACGTCTTCGGGGCAACCTTCTGGCCTCAGGACTTCATGCTGTTGTCATGGCTGCTGATCATCTGTGCCTTCGGCCTGTTCTTCATCACCGTGTTCGCCGGACGCGTCTGGTGTGGCTATACCTGCCCGCAGAGCGTGTTCACCTGGGTTTTCATGTGGGCCGAGAAGGTCACCGAGGGTGACCGCAACCAGCGCATGAAGCTGGACAAGGCGCCCATGAGCGGCAACAAGTTCATCCGCAAGCTGGGCAAGCACGGCATCTGGCTCGCCGTGTCGTTCGCGACGGGAGTCACATTCGTCGGGTACTTCACCCCCATCCGCGAACTGGTACCTGACCTGCTCACCCTGCAGGTTGGCGGCTGGGCCCTGTTCTGGGTGGCCTTCTTCACGCTCGCCACCTACGGCAATGCCGGCTATCTGCGTGAGCAGGTGTGCATCTACATGTGTCCCTACGCGCGCTTCCAGAGCGTGATGTTCGACAAAGACACCCTTATCGTTTCCTACGACCCGCGGCGCGGCGAGAAGCGTGGACCGCGCAAGAAAGACGCCGACTACAAGGCCATGGGCCTCGGCGACTGCATCGACTGCACCATGTGCGTACAGGTCTGCCCGACCGGGATCGACATCCGCGACGGCCTGCAGATCGAATGCATCGGCTGTGCGGCCTGTATCGACGCCTGCGACGCCATCATGGACAAGATGAACTACCCGCGCGGGCTGATCAGCTACACCACCGAACACAACCTGTCCGGGCAGAAGACTCATCTGCTGCGCCCGCGCCTGATCGGCTATGCCATCGCGCTGGTGGCCATGATGGGGCTGTTCGCCTATGCCGTGTATGATCGCCCGCTGGTAAAACTCGACGTGCTCAAGGATCGCGTGCTCTACCGCGAGAACGAGCAGGGCAACATCGAAAACGTCTACACCCTCAAGGTGATGAACAAGGCCCAGCGCGAACAGACCTTCGTCATCGAAGCGACCGGCCTCGACGGCCTCGTCTACGAAGGTCGCAGCGAGATTCGCGCCGAAGGCGGCGAACTTGTGACGATTCCGGTCGAGCTGTCCATCGCCGCCGAGAAACTGCCCTCGAGTACCAATGAAATCGTCTTCCACATTCGCTCGGCAGACGACGACTCGATAACCGACGATGCAGACAGCCGTTTCATCGGCCCGAGCATCCGCTAAGTAAGGTAATGCATGCGCTCTGATAACGAACAAACGCGTTGGTACACCCAGTTCTGGGCCTGGTTTGTCATCGCCATCCTGCTCAGCTCCGTGATACTGGGCGTGTCTCTGCTGACGTTGGCGATCAAGAATGCCGACACCTTGGTCGCGGACAACTATTACGACGCCGGCAAGGGCATCAACCAGTCGCTGGAGCGCGAGAAACTGGCAGAGCGCCTGGAGATGCAGGCACGCATCGCCCTGAATGACGAACGCGGCCTGGCCGAAGTGCAACTGAGCGGTGCGAGCCGCCCGCAGCAACTGGTGCTCAACCTGATCTCTCCGACCCAGCCCGAGCGTGACCGCCGCATCATCCTGCAGCCGCAGGGCGACGGCATCTATCAGGGCCAGATGCAGGAATCGATCAGTGGCCGCCGCTTCATCGAGCTGCTCGGTCGCGAAGGTGACCAGGACTGGCGCCTGTACGGAGAAAAAACCATCGAAACCGGCCGCGCCCTCGAACTGAAGCCTTGAGCCACTGATGGCAAAGCCTCTCCCCTGCTACCACTGCGGCCTGCCGGTGCCGGCCGGCAGTCCGTTCCAGGCCCGCGTGCTGGGTGAGACGCGGGCCTTGTGCTGCCCAGGCTGCCAGGCCGTCGCTGAAGCCATCGTCAAGGGTAGGCTGGAGAGCTACTACCAGCACCGCAGCGACACCGCCATCAACCCGCAGTCTCTCCCTCAGGAACTGAGCGAAGAGATGGCGCTGTACGACCGCGAGGACGTCCAACAGCCGTTCGTACAGCACCAGGGCGATCTGGCAAGCACTTCGCTGATGATCGAAGGGATCAGCTGCGCCGCCTGCGGCTGGCTGATCGAACGCCACTTGCGCAACCTGCACGGCGTGGCCGAGGCCAGCCTCAACCTGTCCAATCATCGCCTGAACGTACGCTGGAGCGACGCACAGCTGCCGCTCAGCGAGCTGCTCGGCGAGCTGCGACGGATCGGCTACGCAGCACACCCCTACCAGGCCGACCAGGCTGCCGAGCGCCTGGCCAGCGAGAACCGCCGTTCGCTGCGCCAGCTGGGCGTAGCCGGGCTGCTGTGGATGCAGGTAATGATGGCCACCATGGCCACCTGGCCCGAGTTCAACCTGGACCTGTCCGAGAGCTTCTTCGTCACCCTTCGCTGGACCGCCCTGCTGCTCACCACGCCGATCGTCTTCTACTGCTGCACCGACTTCTTCAAAGGAGCACTGCGCGATTTGCGCACCCGCCACCTGACCATGGACGTGTCGGTGTCGCTGGCGATCGGCGGTGCGTACGTCGCCGGCATCTGGTCCACCATCACCGGCCAGGGTGAACTCTATTTCGACGCGGTGGGCATGTTTGCCCTTTTCCTGCTGGCCGGGCGCTACCTGGAGCGGCGCGCGCGCGAACGCACCGCAGCCGCCACCGCACAACTGGTCAATTTGCTGCCTGCGTCCTGCCTGAAACTCGACGCAGACGGTCACAGCAATCGCATCCTGCTCAGCGAGCTGCAGCTCGGCGACCGCGTACTGGTGCAACCCGGTGCGTTGATTCCGGCAGACGGCCTCATTATCAGCGGTCAGTCCAGCGTCGATGAATCGGTACTGACCGGTGAGTACCTGCCCCTGCCCCGCGGCGTGGACGATGCAGTAACCGCTGGCACGCTGAACGTCGAAGGCCCGCTGACCGTGGAAGTCCAGGCCTTGGGCGACGACACCCGTTTATCCGCCATTGTCCGCCTGCTGGAGCGTGCTCAGGCAGACAAACCGAAGCTTGCCGAGCTGGCCGACCGCGTCGCGCAGTGGTTTCTGCTGGTGGTGCTGCTGGTTGCAACCGTCGTCGGGGTGGTCTGGTGGCAGATCGATCCGCAACGCGCGTTCTGGATCGTTCTTGCATTGCTCGTCGCGACCTGCCCATGCGCGCTGTCGCTGGCGACACCCACAGCACTTACCACGGCCACCGGTACGCTGCACAAGCTCGGTCTGCTGCTGACCCGTGGGCATGTGCTCGAAGGCCTGAATCATATCGATACCGTGGTGTTCGACAAGACCGGCACCCTGACCGAGGGCCGCCTGACACTTAGCGCCGTGCACCCGCTCGGAGCTTTGAATGCCGATGCCTGCCTGGCGCTGGCCGCAGCCCTGGAGAACCGTTCCGAACACCCGATTGCCCGCGCCTTCGGACGTGCGCCGCTGGCGGCGGAATCGGTCGAAACGGTGCCGGGCCTGGGCCTGCAAGGCAACGTTGAAGGTCGCAACCTGCGGATCGGCCAGCCCAGTTTCGTCGCCGAAGGCTTCGCCCAACCGGCACCCGCTATTCCCGGCGACCAGGGGCAATGGCTGTTGTTGGGCGACGATCGAGGCCCGCTGGCCTGGCTGGTATTGGACGATCGGCTTCGCGACGATGCCCCGGCACTCCTCGAGGCCTGCCGCGCCCGTGGCTGGCAGACGCTACTGCTATCCGGTGACAGCTCACCGATGGTCGGCCAGATTGCCAGGGAACTGGGCATCGATGAGGCCGAAGGCGGCATGACCCCTGCTGCCAAGCTTTCCCGATTGCAGGCATTGCAGGCCGCCGGACATCGGGTGCTAATGCTCGGCGACGGCGTCAACGACGTCCCGGTGCTTGCCGCAGCGGATATCAGCGTCGCTATGGGCTCGGCGACCGACCTGGCCAAGACCAGTGCTGATGCGGTACTGCTATCCAACCGCCTAGGCAGCTTGGCGCAGGCATTCGACGTCGCACGCCGCAGCCGCCGCATCATCATCGAGAACCTGGCCTGGGCAAGCCTGTACAATGGCCTGATTCTGCCCTTCGCCGCCTTTGGCTGGGTCACCCCACTATGGGCCGCGCTGGGGATGTCGCTCAGCTCGCTGCTGGTGGTTTTGAACGCCTTGCGGCTGACACGTCAGCCGGCAAGTCACGGCTGAATCTGCTGCAACGCACGTCATTGGCGCAGCGGCGCACTTTACGCAGCTGAAGACTTCGCTTCGGATCCTGGAGGTCCTAATGGCCGCTCTGTACATCCTCATCCCTGTTGCCGTGGTCCTGGTGGCCGTCGCAATCTGGGTGTTCTTCTGGGCGGTGGACAGCGGGCAGTTCGACGATCTCGACGGACCGGCGCACAGCATCCTGTTCGACGACGACGAGCCGCAGAAGCCTTCCGCAGTCGATGCAGCGGAATCCTCAGAAGATCAGCCGGAGCAACGCAAAGGTGACTGAACTGCTGCCCCTGCTGCTGTCAGCACTGGTCTTGGGACTACTGGGTGGCGGCCATTGCCTCGGCATGTGCGGCGGCCTGATGGGTGCACTGACCATGGCCATTCCACCGGATCAGCGCGGCAGGCGCCTGCGCCTCCTGGTCGCCTACAACCTCGGACGCGTATCAAGCTATGCCGTTGCCGGATTTCTGATCGGCCTGGCGGGCTTGGCCGTTGCCAACAGTCCAGCGGCCATGGCGTTACGAGTCGTAGCCGCACTTCTGCTGATCACCATGGGCCTGTACCTCGCCGGCTGGTGGAGCGGGCTGACACGCATCGAGTCGCTAGGGCGCGGACTCTGGCGTCATATCCAGCCTATCGCAAGCAAATTCATGCCAGTAACGAGCGTTCCACGCGCCCTGATACTGGGGGCGCTGTGGGGCTGGCTACCGTGCGGCCTGGTCTACAGCACCCTGTTGTGGTCAGCCAGCCAGGGCGATGCACTGGATAGCGCTTTGCTGATGCTGGCGTTCGGCATCGGCACCTGGCCGGTGTTGCTTGCCACCGGCCTTGCTGCCGAGCGATTGACAGCGTTGCTGCGCAAGCGCGGCGTGCGCGTCGTCGGCGGGGTAATGGTGATTCTGTTCGGTATCTGGACGCTGCCAGGCCCTCATCAGCAGTGGCTGATGGGGCATGGCTCAGCGCCATCTCACGAGTCACACGCGCACTAGCGGAAGGCTTTCGAGCGCTCAGGGCTCCTTGGGCAACTGGCGCTTGTGAGCAGTCTTGTCGTAGGTATCGATGATGATCCGGGCCGCCTCGTCCGGTACCGGCTTACCCTGGAGAAAATCATCGATGTTGCGGTAGCTGACACCATGAGCGGCCTCATCGGGCTTGCCAGGTGACAGCTCTTCGAGATCCGCGGTTGGCACCTTGTGCACCAACTGATCGGGAGCGCCCAATGCCGCGGCTATCTGCCGAACCTGATCCTTCACCAGACCCGCCAGCGGCGTCAGGTCGCACGCGCCATCACCGAACTTGGTGAAGAAGCCCATCACCGCCTCTGCCGCATGGTCGGTACCGATGACCAGGCCCTGGCGCGCGTTGGCGATCGTGTACTGAGCAACCATGCGCATCCGCGCCTTGGTATTGCCCAACACGAAATCACGCTGCGCCGGGCTCAAAGGATCAAGCGCCTGCGTGGCGGCAGCCAGGCCCAGCACCGCGGTGCCGATGTTCACGGTGTGGCACTCGTCGGGCTTGATCGAATCCACCGCCAGCTGCGCTTCATGCTCGTCATGCTGCACCTGATAAGGCAGGCGCACGGCGATGAAGCGATAGTCGTCGCCTTCCCCTGCTTCGCGCATGCCGGCGACCGCCCGCTGGGCCAGCAGACCCGCCGTGGTCGAATCGACGCCACCACTGATCCCGAGCACCAAGGTCTTCAGGCCCGACTCGCGCAAGCAGGTCTGGATGAAGCTCACCCGACGATCGATCTCGGCCTGTACCGACTCCGGCCCGGTAAATGGTGCGCAGACGTTGAGCGCGGTTGCGATTTCCTGCTGGCGGCTGTGCATGAATCTCTCCTCTGGCGATATGAAGGCGCTGCTGAAGCATAAGACGCTGACGTGATCATCTGACCGCCAATCAGCGCGATCCTTCCGGATGTCGGCGCCGATCTGGCCCAGCGCGCTAGGGTCGGATCAAGTTTGATACAGGTCAAGTCCGCCGCAATGCCCTGCCCCTAGAATCCAGCGACCGCCGTCATGACCGGGAACGCCACATGCTCGACTCCATTCGCTGGGATTCCGACCTGATCCGTCGCTACGATCAGGCCGGCCCGCGCTATACGTCGTACCCGACCGCGGCCCAGTTCAATGAAAAGGTCGGCTCGTTCGACCTGCTGCACGCATTGCGCGGCAGCCGCCAGGCATCACGCCCGCTGTCGCTGTACGTCCATCTGCCATTCTGCGCCAACGCGTGCTACTACTGCGGCCGCAACAAGGTTGTGACCAACGACCGGACACGCGCACAGCCCTATCTGGAACGCCTCGAGAAAGAAATCGAGCTGATCACCTGCCACCTGGGCAAGGACCAGGTGGTCGAGCAGCTGCACTTTGGCGGCGGCACACCTACCTTTCTCAGCCATGATCAACTGCGTCGGCTGATGAACCATCTGCGCCAGCACTTCAACCTGCAGGACGATGATCATGGCGACTTCAGTATCGAGATCGACCCCCGGGAAGCGGATTGGCCAACCATCGGCCTGCTCCGCGAACTAGGTTTCAACCGCATCAGCATCGGCGTGCAGGATCTGGACCCGGACGTTCAGCGCGCCATCAATCGCATGCAGACCCTGGAGCAAACACGCACCATCATCGAGGCGGCCCGCACGCTGCAGTACCACTCGCTGAGCATCGATCTGATATACGGCCTGCCGCTGCAGACGCCAGCACGCTTCGCCAGAACCGTTGAGGCGATCATTGACCTGCAGCCGGACCGGCTCTCGCTGTTCAACTATGCTCATCTGCCTGAGCAATACGCGCCGCAGCGCCGTATCAACGCCAACGACCTGCCGCCCCCCGCCGAAAAGCTGGCCATGCTGGAGCGGAGCATTCATTTGCTCACCGACGCGGGATACCGCTACATAGGCGTGGACCACTTCGCCCTGCCGGACGATGAACTGGCCATGGCGCAAGAAGATGGCAGCCTGCAGCGCAACTTCCAGGGCTACACCACCCATGGCCATTGTGATCTGGTGGGCCTCGGCGTTTCGGCCATCAGCCAGATCGGTGATCTCTACTGCCAGAACACCAGCGACATCGAACAATACCAATATCAGCTGGATCAGCATCAGCTAGCCACCGCCAGAGGCTTACGCTGCAAACAGGACGACCATATCCGCCGCACCGTCATCCAGTCTCTGATCTGCGATTTCGAGCTGAGCTTCACGAAAATCGAGAGCGAGCATGACATCGAGTTCAGACAGTACTTCGCCGAAGCCTGGCCGATGCTCGAGCAGATGGCCGCTGACGGGATGATCGAGATCACCGAGAGCCATCTGCTGATTCAGCCTGCTGGCCGGCTACTGGTTCGCTCGATATGCATGCTCTTCGACCACTATCTCCCCGAGCAGGTCAGCCAGGCCAGTCGCGCCTGATCTAGAGCGCCTCAGACTATCGTCCAAATCATTGCCTGCGACCCTTGAGCCGATTGGCCATCGCCGACGTCCTGAGTTAACCTTGCGCGCTATAACTAGGTTCCAGGAAGCCCTCTATGTCCGAATCGATCAAGGTCCGTGCGCAGCGGCAAGCTCATTGCAAGGATTGCAGCCTGTCCGGGCTGTGCCTGCCCCTGTCGCTGAACATGCAGGACATGGACGCTTTGGACGACATCGTCAAACGCGGCCGCCCCCTGAAGAAAGGCGAAACCTTGTTCCGCCAGGGCGACGTGTTCAGTTCCGTATTCGCCGTACGCTCCGGGGCGTTGCGGACGTTCAGCGTTACCGATGGCGGCGAGGAGCAGATCACCGGATTCCACCTGCCCAGCGAGCTGGTCGGTCTTTCCGGCATGGATACCGAAAGCTATCCAGTCACCGCGCAGGCATTGGAAACCACCTCGGTTTGCGAAATTCCCTTCGAACGACTCGACGAACTGAGCGTCCTGCTGCCGCAGCTGCGTCGCCAACTCATGCGCATCATGAGCCGCGAAATCCGCGATGATCAGCAGATGATGTTGTTGCTGTCGAAAAAGACCGCCGATGAGCGCATCGCGACCTTCCTCATCAACCTTTCTGCACGCTTCAGCGCACGCGGCTTCTCGGCCAATCAGTTCCGCCTGCCGATGTCGCGCAACGAGATCGGCAATTACCTGGGCCTGGCGGTCGAGACCGTTTCCCGTGTATTCACCCGTTTTCAGCAGAGTGGCTTACTCGAGGCCGAGGGCAAGGAAGTACGCATTCTGGATTCCATCGGACTGTGCGCCCTAGCCGGCGGCGCAATGGATGTCTGAGTCAGCGCGTTTGGAGTAGCAGATCCGATGATCTTCGACGAGTTCAGAATCAAGACCCTGATCCGCCCGGTGCAGGACTTTCCCCGCCCGGGTGTGGTGTTTCGCGACATCACCCCGCTATTCCAGTCGCCAAAGGCGCTACGCATGGTGGCTGACAGCTTCATTCAGCGCTATGTGGAGGCCGACTTCACACATATCGGCGCGCTTGATGCACGAGGGTTCCTGGTCGGCTCGATTCTCGCCTATGAGCTGAACAAACCTCTGGTGCTGTTTCGCAAGCAGGGCAAGCTGCCGGCCGACGTGCTGTCGCAGGCCTACAGCACCGAATATGGCGAAGCGCATCTGGAGATTCACGCCGACAGCCTTTGCGAGGGCGATTCGGTGCTGTTGTTCGATGACCTGATTGCGACCGGCGGCACGCTGCTAGCCGCCGCACAGCTTGTGCGACGCATGCGCGCGAGCATTCATGAGGCGGCTGCCATCATCGATTTACCCGAACTGGGCGGATCGCAGAAACTTCAGGACATTGGCATTCCCACGTTCACTCTGACCGCCTTCGCCCTAAGCGACCGCTGACGGCGAATTCTCCGCGCCGCTGCTAGGTAAAGGATCTGCCCGTGTTAATGACGTTAAGGCGCAGCCTGCTTATCCTAGTTCTGGCCTGTACTCCTCCCGGGTTCGCACTCGATCGCGATGCACTGCTGGACCAGGCGAATATCCTGCTGCTGCCGCGTGAACGACCCATTCCCCAGTTCGAGCTGATCGACCAGGACGGCCAGCCTTTCAGTACTTCGTCGCTGCAGGGGCGCTGGCACATCCTGTTCTTCGGCTTTACCGCCTGCCCCGACATCTGCCCGACCACGCTGAGCGACATGCGTCGGCTGCTCAGCCAGCTACCGCCCGAGACTCGCGAGCAGTTGCAGGTGGTATTGGTCAGCGCCGATCCCGCGCGCGACACGCCGGAACAACTCAAGGCCTACCTGAGCTACTACCGCGCCGGCTTCAGCGGCTTGACCGGCAACATGGAGCAACTGCTAAGGCTATCCAGGGCACTGGGTCTCCCTTTCGTTCCGGCGCGCGAAACAGAAGGCGACTACAGTGTCAGTCATAGCGGAAATCTGGCCTTGGTCGCACCGGATGGCAGCCTGCGCGGGCATGTTCGTGCGCCGCTGAAACTGGAGGGCTTGCAGCGGATGCTGCCGCAGATACTCGAGAACGAACGCTGAAACTGGCCATCGAAGCCGAATTACCGAATCAGTGGCAGTCCAGGGTATCGGCCAGCACGTACGCCTGAAACGCCACCTCATCGACCCATTGCTGGGTCAGCCCCGCCAACCGCCCTTCTGCCAACCATTGCGCCAAGAGTGCGTTGATCTGCTGCTGCAGGTTAGCGTCATCAGCGACGGTCAGGCTTAGCTGCCACCCGGCATCGAAAATCGACGGTAACAGGTGCTTGTAGCGCCGCCACTCGGGCAAGGTGGCGATCTCCGTCAGCAGCACATCATCTTCGACAACCGCAGCGCACTCACCAAGCTTGAGTCCGATCAGCGCATGCGCCGCGCTCGGATATTCCCGAGGCACCGCCGCGAAGCGCTCGCTAAGCAACGCTCCATATGGACTCGCGTGATTGACGCAAACCGTCTGCCCCTGAAGATCGGACCAGGCAAGCAACTCACCTTCCGTCGCGCTTAGCGCGGCAGGCACAGCATGATAGTAAGTGGCCGGGCCGACCCGATCGCCTGCGACCAGGCGCACTTCAGCGTCATCTGCGCTGACCACGGAAGACCCGGAACGCCCAAGCGCTTCGGCCAATTGCTCGATCAGCGCCGACTCGAAACTCTCCGTTTCGCTGCTGGACAACACCCGATGTTCGGGCAGTTGCACCCGCAACGACTCGGCCATCGCCGCGACCGGCATCAACAGAACGAGCCATATGGCAATGCGCGAGGGAACAGACATGCAATGGCCTCAGACGTACTGATAGCGAAGCATCCGCTGCTTGAACTTCTCCAGTACAACCTGATCGATCAGCGTGGCGAGAATGGCGATAACCAGAATGTTCATCATCACGCCAACCATGTCAGCAATCTCGCCCGAGTACGCGAGCGAACGCCCGAGCCCCTGGCCGAAACCAATCAGCATCTCGGCGGAGATCAGTGCACGCCAGGCGTTGCCGAAGGCCAGCTGCGCGCCGGTGATCAACTCTGGCATCACGGCGGGCAGATAAACGCGGCGCAGCAGCTGCCAGCGCGAGGCACCCATCACCCGCGCCGCGGCGACGTGCACCGGCTGCACGCTCTCGGTGGCATTCATCACCGACAGCGCCATCGGGAAGAAAGCGGCCAGGGCGACCACCACGATGATCGGCAGATTGCCGAAACCCATCACGATCAGAAACAACGGCACCCAGGCGATCGACGGAATCGACTGCAGAATGACGATGGCCGAGCGCAGGATCTCGCGAAAGAAGAACAGCACCCCACCCACCAGGCCGAAACCGATACCGAACAGCAGCGCGAAGCTGTAGCCGCTGCCGAGGCGACTCATACTGCCGTAAAGCCCTTCGCGGAACTCTGGCTCCTGGATAGTGCTGAACAGACGCTCGAAGACGGTCGGGATACCTGGCATCAGAAAGGCCGGCAAACTCCATGCTGCGGCCTGCCAGATCAGAAGAATGAACAGGATGGCCAGAACGACCGCAAGGTACTTCTTTGGGCCAGTAAGACGGCGAGCCTGACTCATGGATGCGCTACCTCCGTCTTGATACCCAGCAGACTGAGAATTTCCTTACGCTCGGCAGCGAAGTCGGACAGATCGTGGCTCTTCTCGCAATGGGTGAAGTTGAAGGTTTTCAGCACGCGAGTCGGCCGCGCGCTGAACACCAGAACGTGATCGGCCAGGTAAAGGGCCTCATCGACATCATGGGTGACCAACAGCACCGTCGGATGATGCTCCTCGATCAGCTCACGCAAGACGTCCTGCAATGCCATTCGGGTCAGGGCATCGAGGGCGCCAAACGGCTCGTCCAGCAACAGCACCTCGGGTTTGGCGATGAATGCACGGGCGAGGGCCGTGCGTTGGCGCATGCCGCCGGAAACCTGGTGCGGATAGTAATGCTCGAATCCATTGAGGCCGACACGCTGGAGCCAGGCCTGCGCCTGTTCGAATGCGCTGGCCTTGGCCACACCCTGCAGTTCCAGCGCCATGGCAACGTTGCCCTGCAGGCTGAGCCAGGGATAGAGGGCATGCTCCTGGAACACCAGCGTACGTCGAGGGCTCGGCTCGGTGATCGGCTTTTCATCGGCAAGCACGCGGCCCGCACTGGACTTCTCCAGCCCGGCAACCAGATGCAGCAGGGTCGACTTGCCGCAACCCGAAGGTCCAACCAGAGCCACCAGTTCACCCTGGGCGAACTCACCGCTGAAGCCCTTGATGACTTCGAGCTGCCCGAAGCGCTTGTCTACTTCTTCAAACCTGAGTTGCATAAAAATCCGCAAATCCAGAAACGAAATTGCCCGGCAATGCGGGCGATGCAAACGGCCCGGCACAAAAGCCGGGCCCGTGTAGTTTCAAACCAGAGTCAAGCGATCAGAGTTCGCGAGCTTCCTGCCAGGACAGATCGACGATGGCACTGGTGTCGAACGGCTTGCCATCGCGGGTCTTCAGCGAACCGAGCTCCTGCAGAATGTCCGCCAGCTCCTGGATGCGTGCCAGATCGTCCTTGCCAAGCTTGGCGCTGAAGGTCTGGGTTCCGATCGCCTCCTCAATGACAACCTCGCGAGCGAGCTCACCACGCTTGAGCGTCTTCAGCGTCGGCTCGGCGATGAAGTAGTCGGCGATCAGCTTGGCTGCCTCGGCAGGCTGCTTGTCGAGCATTTCAATGGCATCGCGCTGGGCGTCCAGCGACTTCCAGACGGCATCCTTGCGCTTGGCCAGGGTATCGCCGGAGGTGATCACCACCATGCACGGGAATGGCCACACTTCACCGATCTCGTAGACCTGCTGAACCGGGGCAACCAGCTGCGCGATGCGATCGTACGGCTCGAACAGGAACGCCGCATCGACACGCCCGGACACCAGCGACTGCACCGCAACGGCCGGGCTGACACCCATGATGTTGACGTCGCTCGGCTTGAGTTCGGCATTCTTCAAGGTCACGCCACGCAGCACTGCATCAGCGGTGCTCCCCTCTTTCTGCGAAGCGAGGATCTTGCCATTCAGGTCGGCAACCTTCTCGATACCCGAACCCTCAAGCGCCACGATAGAGTGGTAGCCCTGCTGAGCGCCACCGACCACCTTGAGGTCAGCACCTTTGGAGGCCCAGGCCACCGCATTGGTAAAGCCGAGGACGCCGGTATCCAACTGCCCGCCGACGATCGCCTTGATCAGGTCGGTACCGGAACTGAACTCGATCAGCTCGACGTCAAGGCCATGCTTCTTATACAGACCGGCCTCGTGTGCAACCATGGCCTGGGCATCGTCCATGACACGGATGTAGCCAACCTTGAACTTCTCCTGCGCCTGAGCAAACGCGCTCAGCAGCAGCAGAGCTGGAACCAGCCAATGCTTTGCTTTCATTTCGACCTCGATTCGGATAGCCAGTACATATAACCAGAACGAAGCACTATATTCGTTTTAGTTATCTAACGTTGATGGCTTAGAACTTTACCTGAATCACCCAGAAAACTGCACTACCGAGGTGGCATATCGTCAGTACTTCGGGTTATAGGCGGATTGTCTTGCGGCCGGCCAGTGCGTGGGCCAGGGTTCCGCCGTCGACCAGGTCCAGCTCGCCGCCCAGTGGAACGCCATGAGCGATTCGGCTGATGGTCAGCCCCTTTGGAATCAGCATCTGCGCGATGTAATGCGCCGTTGCCTCGCCTTCCACCGTCGGGTTTGTCGCGAGAATGACTTCAGTGAACGCACCGTCTGCAACACGCGCCAGAAGCTCGGGAATGCCGATCGCTTCAGGGCCCAAACCATCGAGCGGCGACAGATGCCCCTTGAGCACGAAGTAGCGCCCGCGAAAGCCCGTCTGCTCGACGGCGAAAACGTCCACCGGGCTCTGCACCACGCAGAGCAGCGAATCGTCGCGTCGCGGGTCGGCGCATTGCGGGCACAGGTCGTCTTCGGTAAGGGTACGACACTGCCGGCAGTAGCCGACCCCTTCCATCGCTTTGCTCAGCGCTTGCGCCAGGCGTAAGCCGCCGCTGCGATCCCGCTCCAGTAGCTGCAACGCCATGCGCTGTGCAGTTTTCTGGCCCACGCCGGGAAGAATGCGCAGGGCGTCGATGAGTTGGCGGATCAGGGGACTGAAGCTCATAAATTAAGCGTCGCTATGCAAAGGGGCAGCACAGTGCCAGGGGTTCAGGCAGGCGGTTTGCCGGACCAGAGGCAAGAAAGCGGGACATCGGAGTCTACTGCGCGTAAATGACGATGCCCCGCCTCGAGTGGCGCGCCCATGCGCGCCGATTGGCCGTTCGAGTTAGAAAGGCATCTTGAAGCCTGGCGGAAGCTGCATGCCGGCGGTCATGCCGGCCATCTTGTCCTGGCTGTTCTGCTCGATCTTGCGTACCGCGTCATTGACGGCGGCAGCGATCAGGTCTTCCAGGATTTCCTTGTCTTCCTGCATCAGGCTGTCGTCGAGGCTGACGCGCTTGACGTCATGGCGACCGTTCATCACCACGCTGACCAGCCCGGCACCAGACTGGCCCGTCACCTCGGCGTTCGCCAGTTCCTCCTGCATCTTCTGCATTTTTTCCTGCATCTGCTGCGCCTGCTTCATCAGGCCGGCCATGCCACCTTTCATCATGGGAATCACCTCAATTAATCAGGTTTCGGAGTGTTCTACGGGTTCGATGGTGCCTTCGCGGATCACAGCGGCGAACTGCTGCATGAGCTGCCGGACCAGGGGATCTGCGTGAATCGACTGTTCCGCTGCACGCTGCCGCTCGGCACGGCGACGCTGAGCGGCCTGCGCAGGCGTTTCCTGCTCCGGCTTCTGCAGCACGATCTCGAGCTGTAGCGTACGCCCGTGGTATTGATTCAGGGCGTCGTTGAGTCGTCGCTGTTGCGTGGGGTTGAATAGTGCGCTCTGCGCAGGATCGAGATGCATCAGCCAACGGTCGCCTTCCACGGCAATCAACGTACAGTTGGCGGCAATGCTGCCGGTAAGACCGGACAAGCCGAGCTTGAGATACAGCTCCAGCCACTCGGCAGCCAGCCCGGTCGCAGGCTCTACCGCAGGCAGTGGCTCGACGGGCTCCGGCTCATCCCTTGAGTGTTCCAGTTCGTCCAGATAGGCCTCGGCCTGGTTCTCGACCTCGAAGTAGTCCTCGTCCGTCAGCGGCGGTTCGTCATCATCCGGCTCTTCGACCTGTACCACGGACGTCACGTGATCGGCAGCGCCGTCTACCGGTACAGGTTCGGGTAAAACGGCATCAGCCTCGACCGCGACGGGCGGTACGTCAGGCGGCTCATTCCACGGCACATCGATGACAGGCGCGGCCTGCGGCGCTTCCACCACATGAGTGGCGACCGGGGTCACTGCCGAGGGCGTGGGAGCCGGCGCGTTCACTGGCATGGTAACGGCCGGCGCAACGGGGGCGGGCTCTGGCACAGCTGCTACGGCAATCGCAGCGGATGGAGTGGACGACACGCCAGCGGGAGCGGAATCGGCCACCGCTGCGGGCTTGGAATCAGCTGTGGCCGGGCTGATTCCCAGTGTCTTTAGCGGTGTTCGCGGTGCGCCATCACTGCCTGCAGGACGAAATGCCAGCATGCGCAGCAGCACCATTTCGAAACCGCTGCGGGGATCAGGCGCAAGCGGCAGATCGCGCCGGCCGATCAATCCCATCTGATAGTAGAACTGCACATCTTCGGCAGGTAGCGCCTGAGCCAACGCCAGCACGCGATCACGATCGCCCTGGCCGTTGTCTACCGCCTCAGGCAGCGCCTGGGCGATGGCAACGCGGTGCAGCACATTGAGGATTTCGGCCAGCACGCCAGCCCAGTCCGGCCCCTGCTCCGCCAAGTGGCGAACGGCCTCGAGCAACGCTCTGGCATCGCCTTCAAGCAATGCCTGCAGCACACCATAGACCTGACCATGATCGAGGGTGCCGAGCATGGCGCGCACATCGGCGGCCAGCACCTTGCCTTCACCGAAGGCGATCGCCTGATCGGTCAGGCTCATCGCATCGCGCATCGAGCCATCGGCGGCACGCCCCAGCAGCCACAACGCATCGTCTTCGAAGGGAACGTTCTCGACGCCCAGCACATGAGTGAGGTGCTCGACCACTCGCTCGGGCGGCATGTTCTTCAGGGAGAACTGCAGGCAGCGCGAGAGGATGGTGACCGGCAGCTTTTGCGGATCGGTGGTCGCCAGCAGGAACTTGACGTGGGGCGGCGGCTCCTCGAGGGTCTTGAGCAGCGCATTGAATGAGTGCGACGAGAGCATGTGCACTTCGTCGATCAGGTAAACCTTGTAGCGCCCGCGGCTCGGTGCGTACTGCACATTGTCCAACAGCTCGCGGGTGTCTTCGACCTTGGTACGGCTCGCGGCATCGACCTCGATCAGGTCGACGAAACGCCCCTCGTCGATCTCGCGACATACAGAACACTCGCCACAGGGCGTCGAGCTGACCCCGGTCTCACAGTTCAGGCACTTTGCAATGATCCGCGCAATGGTCGTCTTGCCCACGCCTCGCGTTCCGGTGAACAGGTACGCGTGGTGCAGGCGCTGGTTATCCAGCGCATTGATCAGGGCCTTGAGCACATGCGTCTGGCCGACCATTTCGCGGAACGAGCGCGGACGCCATTTACGTGCAAGAACCTGATAACTCATAACACCATCGCGGGGGGACAAGGCAGAGGACGGGTAATGCTAGCGGAGCAGGATGGAAATTGCATCCGGGCTGCACTCGAACTGCCGGCTAGCGGGGCAATCGTGCACCAAGCGCCTCGACTATCGTAGCCAGCGCCGGGTTGTGCCCGCCGATCCGTACCTTGAGGCCGTCGATCTCGCGTCGCGGCGGGTACTGTTTACGCAGCAGGTCGAACCTGGCCCGACGCTGCGCCTCATCGCCGAGCAGGCTGCGGTGGAAGTCGGCATCGTCGCGTCGCGGGTCGTAGACTGCCCGGCACAGTGTGGCCAGCATCTCGGCGGGCTCTGCGGAGGACGCGAACGCCAGCTCGGTGAGCGCCGGGCCGGGCATCAACTGCGCCAGCTCGACAGTCGGCTCAACACCAAGCGCCGCGCAAAGCGCCGCGTATATCTGCGCCGTACCGCGCAGCTTGCCATCCAGGCTGTACCCGGCAATGTGCGGCGTAGCGATACGGCACAGGCCGGCCAGTGCGACGTCGACCTGAGGCTCGCCCTCCCAGACATCCAGCACGGCTTCCAGGTCCGGCCGCTGCAAAAGCAGGTCGCGCAGCGCGGCATTGTCCACCACAGCACCCCGACTGGCATTGATCAGCCAGGTACCAGGGCGCAACCTCGACAGCCGCGCTTGATCGAACAGGTGAAAGGTCGGCCAGTCGCCCCCCAGGGTCAGCGGCGTGTGCAGGCTGACCACATCGCAGTCCGCGAGGATCTCATCCAGCGAGACGAAATCGCCCACCTCGCGGACCTGCCGCGGTGGATCGCAGACACGCACATCCCAGCCAAGCCCTCGCAGCACCTTGACCAGCCGCCCGCCTACCTCCCCGGCACCGACCACGCCGAAACGCCGCCGCGCCAGCGCTTCGCCGCGCACCTCCGCAAGTGCGAGCAAACTGCCCAGCACATAGTCGACCACACCGCGCGCATTGCACCCCGGTGCGCTGGCCCACTCGATGCCGGCCTGCTCGAAATAATCCAGATCCAGATGATCGGTGCCTATCGTGCAGGTCCCGACGAATCGCACTGCGCTGCCTTCCAGCAGTTCGCGGTCGACCCGCGTCACCGAGCGCACCAGCAGCACGTCGACATTCTCAAGTGCAGCTCGATTGATGCTGCGGCCGGGCATGCGGCGAATCTCGCCGAAACCGGCAAAGAACTCATCGAGCAGCGGAATGTTTTCATCGGCAAGGATATGCATTGCACGGCTCCGGTGAGGGGGAGCACATTCTAGACGGCTTGCCACTGCTTTGCCGCCTTCCTGAGCGTAGCCACGCGGCGTAGACTAGCGCGCTTCTTGTATACAACCGGAACGCCCAGTAATGCCCACTGAGCTCAGACTCAGACGGGTCCGCCTCGAATTGCGCACCCTCTTTGCCCTTGCCCTACCCATGATGATCGCCCAGCTGGCCAGCACGGCGATGGGTTTCGTCGATACCGTTATGGCCGGACGCGTAAGCCCGCAGGACCTGGCCGCCGTCGCACTAGGCAACTCGATCTGGGTGCCGGTCTATCTGCTCGTCTGCGGAATCACCCTGGCGACCACGCCGAACGTCGCGCAGCGCTTCGGCGCAGGACGGCATGGCGAAATCGGCCCGCTGGTTCGCCAGGCGTTGTGGATGGGCGGCGGCATCGGTGTGCTCAGTGCATCATTGATGTGGAACGCGGAGCCCGTCCTGCATCTGCTTAGCGTCGATCAGGCGCTGGTCGAGCCGACCATGGCATACCTGCGCGCCGTCGCCTGCGGCTTCCCGGCGGTCGCGCTGTATCAGGTGCTGCGCTGCTTCAGCGACGGACTGGGCCATCCGCGGCCAAGCATGGTGATCGGCATCCTCGGCCTGCTACTGAACATTCCGCTGAACTACGTGTTCATCTACGGCAAGTTCGGCGTGCCAGCGATGGGCGGCGTCGGTTGCGGCGTTTCCACGGCATTGGTGATGCTGTTCATGTTGGGGGCGATGAGCCTCTGGGTTAAGCGCGCACCGGCCTATCAGGCCAGTCAGCTGTTTTCCCACTTCGAATGGCCACGCTGGCCGATGCTGCGTCATCTGCTTTCGGTCGGCGTACCAATCGGGGTCGCGGTGTTTGCCGAGGCCAGCATCTTCTCGGTGATCGCCCTGCTGATCGGCGCCCTCGGGGCAACGGTCGTCGCCGGTCACCAGATCGCACTGAACTTCACGTCGCTGATCTTTATGATTCCACTGTCGCTGGGTATGGCGGTGACCGTGCGTATTGGTCAGGAGCTGGGCCGCAACGCTCCACGCGACGCTCGCTTTGTCGCCGGCGTCGGGATCGGCGCCGCCCTGGTATATGCCTGTTTTTCCGCCAGCGCCATGCTGTTGTTCAGCGAGCAGATCGCGCGAATCTATACCCCTGATCCGGCCGTGGTCGCCGTCGCTGCCAGCCTGTTCCTCTACGCCGCGCTGTTCCAGTTCTCCGATGTGGTTCAGGTCACGGCTGCTGGCGCGTTGCGCGGCTATCAGGACACCCGCATGACGATGGTCTACACCCTCTTCGCCTACTGGGGGATCGGTTTGCCGTTGGGCTATCTGCTCGGCCTGACCGACCACCTCGGCGCCGCCAGTGGGCCTGCCGGTCTATGGCAAGGCCTGATCGCCGGCCTGAGCTGCGCAGCTCTATTGCTCAGCGTGCGCCTGGCCCGCAGCGCCCGACGCGAGATTCGTCGGCACACTGCGCTTCGCAGGGCGGCCGTCTGACAAAGGTCGGGATGGGGCAGCGCGGATCATAGGCTGCGTTCGATTCGGCCGTCGGAGCGCGCCAGGTAACCCGTGCCACACTCCCAAAGCAGCGCAGCGCGGTCCTCGGTACCAAGTGCGTCGAGTCCACCACGCAGCGCATAGGCGGTGAAGCCGAGCTGCGTCAGTAGGAACACCGCGTTGGCGCTGCGCTTGCCGCTTTCGCAATAGCAAAGGTAGGGCCGCTGCGGGTCCAGCAAACGGGTTTTCAAACGCAGCAGGTGCAGCGGCATGTGCAGCGCCTGCATGGCATGGCCCTGCTCGTAATCATCAAGCAGACGCACATCCAGCCACTGCGCACCGCAGGCCAGCAGATCAGCCACGCCATCCAGATCGACTTCGCCAACCACCGGTGCCTTGAGCAGCTCGAGAAAGTCCGCCCGCGCCAGGCGAAGCACCCGACCGTCCTCGACCATCGCGACACTGGCATTACGCGGTCGCTCCTCGAGCAGCGCCTCTTCACCGAAACAGGCTCCGGGTTCCAGCTCGGCCAACAGCTGCTCGCCGCTGCCGGCAGCCTTCAGGACCTGGGCGCCGCCGCTCTTGAGGAAATAGCAGCAATCGCCGGCTTCCCCTTCGCGTAGCAGGGTTTGCCCGGCGGATACCTCGATCTCAACGAGGCGGCTGAGCATGCTGCGAATATTTTCCGGTGGAACCTGGGCGAACAGCGGATTCTCCAGCAGGCGCTCCAGCCACTCCCCGTCCTCGCCCTCCATCGACAGCTGCAGCAGCACATCTTGCAGGGCTTGGCGCCAGGACAGCAGCCGCTCCAACTCCGCGCTGTCCACCGTCAGCAGCTGGCAGTCATCCAGCGCCCTCGCCTCCTGCAGGCCACCCGCAGCAAGGCTGTGTAGAGCAGCCGATGTGCCCGCCACCAGCCGCGTTGGCTGCCCGTCGTGATCGGTCAACAGCAGGCTGCCCGACATCAGGTAATGACGTTTCGAACTCAGCTCATCAACAAGGTCGAGCAACTGCCCAGGCGCAAGCGCGAGGGGCACTATGCGCACGCGAAGCTCCCACAACTGGCGTGGCGACAAGCCATTGAGCGGGACCAGATTACGCAGCTGATCGGGGTGCAGCGGTTTGTTCATCCGAGAAAATCCAAACGTCTATCCGTCAATCAGCTTCTGCAGCTGGGCCTGAGCAGCACGGCGCCCTTGCAGTCCACCGGTATGGACGAATATGAGCCGCGTGCCGGCGGGAAAATAACCGCGCTCGACATAAAGGCGCAATGCCATCATGGCCTTTGCAGTGTATATCGGATCGAGCGGCACGCCACCCTGGCGCTCGGTATCGAGAATGAACTGCGCCAACTCCCTGTCGAAGCGACCAAATCCGCTACGACTGGCGTCCAGCAGTTCATAGCCGCTGGACGCCACACCGGCTTGCGCGAGCAAGTTGGCCACGCCGGCATCGACGGCGTGGGAAGGCGGCCCTGCCAGCGCGCCGAACACCCGATGCCTACCTGCCTCGCCGATGACCAGACCTGCCAGCGTCGTCCCGGTGCCGGCGGCCAGCCAGAGCGCGTCGTAGTCCTTCCAGCCGAGCGACGCGAGCGCGGACTCCACTCTCGGAACGAGTCCGGCGCACCCCAGAGCGCCGGGCAAACCGCCGCCACCTTCAGGGATGCAGTAGAAACCTGGATATCGCGCTCGCCATGGCGTCCAGAAGGTAGGCAGATTGCGCTCCCGGTACCCAGCGTAGCCGAGCCAATGCAGCTGCATGCCCCAGGCACGTAGATCGGCGACCGTTGGCGTTACCTGCTCATGGCCGCGCAGCAGGCCGACAGTAGGCAGGCCGAGTCGGCGGCCGGCTGCAGCCAGCGCATGCAGATGATTGGAGTGCGGGCCGCCGAGACTGATCAGCCCCGGCGCAGCGACAGAACGCGCTGCATCGAGATGCCTTACCAATTTGAACCACTTGTTGCCGGACAGCTCGGGATCCAGCAGATCGAGCCGCAGCACCGCAACCTCGACCCCGCTGCGCGCGAGCCAGTCCAATGACAGCGGCTGCAGGATCAGCGGAGCATCGAAGCCGAGATCGGATTGAACGGAGGACAAACCGCTCAGCTGCCGGTGCGCTGCCGGTCTTCCTTGCGGTGCCGGGCGCAGCAGTTGGATTCGCCGATCACGAAGCGACTCGGCGCATCGATCTTGTCCAGGGGCATCGCGCAACGCTCACCGCTGGAAAGCGCCGCGACGCAGGCCGGCTTCTGATAATGCTCCAGCCACTGCCGGTACTGCTCCTCGGAGACAAAGCACTTGGCAGCAGCATAAGCCAGAGGATTGGCGCGGTAGCGGGCCAGGTCCTGCAATGCGATCGTCAGATGCCCGGCACCCGGGTGGTAGGCCATGAACACGACCCCTTGTCGAGAAAGTTCCTCCAGCACCCGGTCACCGCTGTGGCGCAGCGTTTCGCACTCGGCCTTGAGCCGCTGAATTTCCTCTTCCAGCTGTGCATCCAGTTCGTTGCGGTAGGCCAGCTCGACATCGCGGATCGCCACCTGCTCCTTGTACTCCGCAATCGCCGCCGCGATACGGGCCTGGGCTTCATGCTCGAACTGTTCCCGGGCAGCGCCGATCTCAACCCGGCCGCTGACCTCCAGCGTACGCAGCTGCTTGCTCATTTCCTCACGCGCTTTCTGGAAGCTCTCGCCCTGGGCGGTCATCTGCGCATGCAGGCTGGCGTTCAGCTCGGTCTGCTGTTGCAGTTGCTGCTGCAGCGTGCGGATCTCCTCCTGCAGTGCCTTGCGTTCCTTCTCCGCGGCAGCCGTGAGCTTGAGCGCGTCTTCTTCGCGCAGACGCTCGAGGTTGGTAATGCGTTGGCGCTGTTGCTTGATCAGCAGCGCAGCCTTCTGCCGCTGTTCACGCTCATGGCTTTCGGAACGTTTCGCAGCTGCGTCCTTGCCGGCCTCGGCTGCATACCAGGTGTCTTCGGCGACCATCTGCAGACGTTCCGCAGGTACGGCCTGAGGCGTCTCCTCTTCGACCAGCAGGCCGAGTTGGTTGCGCTTGATGGTCTCGCGCAACACAACTAGATCATTGCGTTCGGGACCGACCTTGGGATCCCACATGTGCATCTGGTGCCAGGAGACCGGGCACTGGCTGCGGCAGGCCAGGCGAATCGGTCCGGCCCCCATGTCCGGACCACGCCCGGTACGCTCGGCCAACTGACGCAGGGGAATGTTCCAACCGGCGTCGGCAGAGCCGTCGTCATTGAAGTCGAGACAGAAAAACACCGCGGCGCGCACCTGCAGCCGCGGATTGATCATTACGTAGACAGCATGCATCTGGCGGTCTGCGAACTCGGGTAGCGCGACCACCCCATCCAGCACCGCTTCGAATTCGGGATACAGCATTTCCTTGCAGATGGAGCCCTCATTGAAGAACAGGACGGCTTCGACCATCTGCGGTTTGTTCTGCATGCTCGATTTCCTTTATCGCCCGCAACTGCGAGCCAGCGATTAGCGAAACGAGCGGCCATCCGATGCCGTCGTCCCGTTGGTGCCGCAAGTTTAGGGGAAATGTTCTCGCAGGCAATGTGACTCGGTTGGCAGGGAGTCGCCGCATCGGACGCCGTTCGACCAGGCGCCCAGCGGATTTGCGATGAGCTTAGCTAAATCACTTGCCGCGGTAGGCAGCGAGACGTCGCTTCATCTCGTCGCCCAGGGCCTGCAAGCCACTCATGGGCCGGATCATGACCTCGAATTCGACAATCTTCCCTTCGTCATCGAAGCGGATCATGTCGATGCCTTTGAGCTCACGGTCACCCACCCGGGCGCTGAACTCGAGGACTACATCCGCACCCTGGGCGCTGGCCAGCTCACGGTGGTAGCGAAAGTCCTCGAAAACCTGCAGCACGGTGTTGAGGATCAGGTTCACCGTCGCTGCCCCCTCATACGGCGTGTGAGCCATCGGCGAGCGAAACACCGCCTGCGGATGCAGCAGCTCCGGCAGCCGGCTCAGGTCTCGCTCAGCGACCATTCGGTGCCAGGCCTGCAGGCTATTGGCAGCCCCCGGTTGCAGCGCGATTGCAGTTTCCATGCGTGATCCTCTTTGCGGATGTGTCGACGGCCTAGAGCGCGGCAGCCAGACGACAGCCCTGATTGATCGCGCGCTTGGCGTCCAGTTCGGCGGCGACGTCGGCGCCACCAATCAGGTGCACCCGCGCGCCGGCGGCTTCAAGGCCTTCCTGCAGCTCACGCAACGGCTCCTGCCCGGCGCAGAGAATCACCGTATCCACCGGCAGTACCTGCGACTCGCCTTCGCCCACGCGGATGTGCAGTCCGGCGTCATCGATCTGCAGGTACTCCACCGAATTGAGCATCTGCACGTGCTTGTTCTTCAGTCCGGTACGGTGGATCCAGCCAGTGGTCTTGCCCAGCCCGTTACCCACCTTGGACTTCTTGCGCTGCAGCAGATAGACCTGACGCTTGGGCGCATGCGGAGCCGGCTGGATGCCGGCGATACCGCCGCGCACCGACAGCCCGAGATCGATACCCCACTCCTTCCAGAAGGCTTCACGATCCAGGCTGGTGGATTCGCCGTCGTGGGTGATGTATTCCGACACGTCGAAGCCGATACCGCCTGCGCCGATCACCGCGACGCGCTGGCCGACCGGCTTGCGCTCCAGAATCGCATCCAGGTAGCCAATCACCTTCGGATGGTCGACCCCGGGAATTGCCGGCACTCGCGGCGCGATCCCGGTCGCCAGGATGATCTCGTCGAAGCCACCGGCCAGCAGCGCCTCCACCGTCGCGCGGGTGTTCAGACGAACCTCGACTCCGGTTTCTTCGAGGCGGTTCTTGAAGTAGCGCAGGGTTTCGTAGAACTCCTCCTTGCCCGGCACCCGCTTGGCAACATTGAATTGCCCGCCGATTTCGGCGGACGAATCGAACAGCGTCACCTCATGACCGCGCTCGGCTGCGATGGTCGCGGCGGCGAGCCCCGCAGGCCCGGCACCGACGACGGCGATCTTCTTCACCGCGGTCGTGGGGATGTAGTTCAGTTCTGTTTCGTAGCAGGCACGCGGATTGACCAGGCAGGTGGTCAGCTTGCCGCTGAAGGTGTGGTCCAGACAGGCCTGGTTGCAGCCGATGCAGGTGTTGATGCGCTCGCTGTGACCGGCGGCGGCCTTGTTGACGAACTCCGGATCGGCGAGGAACGGCCGCGCCATGGAGACCATGTCCGCATCGCCCTCGGCCAGCACCTGCTCGGCGACCTCCGGGGTATTGATCCGGTTGGTGGTGATCAGCGGAATGCTCACCTCGCCTCGCAGCTTCGCGGTCACCTTGGTGAACGCGGCGCGTGGCACCTTGGTGGCGATGGTCGGAATCCGCGCCTCGTGCCAACCGATGCCGGTATTGATCAGCGTGGCCCCCGCCTGCTCGATGGCCTTGGCCAGCTGCACCACCTCTTCCCAGACACTGCCGCCTTCGATGAGGTCGAGCATCGACAGGCGATAGATGATGATGAAGTCGCTGCCCACCGCTTCGCGCACGCGGCGCACGATCTCCACCGGCAGGCGCATGCGATTCTCGTAGCTGCCTCCCCAGCGATCGGTGCGGTGGTTGGTGTGCGCCACCAGGAACTGGTTGATGAAGTAGCCTTCCGAACCCATGATCTCGACGCCGTCATAACCGGCTTGCTGGGCCAGGCTTGCGCAGTTGACGAAGTCGCGGATCTGCTTCTCGATGCCCTCCTCGTCCAGTTCGCGCGGGGTGAACGGATTGATCGGCGCCTGGATAGCGCTCGGCGCCACCAGCTGCGGGCTGTAGGCGTAACGCCCGGCATGCAGGATCTGCATGCAGATCTTGCCGCCAGCTTCGTGAACCGCCTGGGTAACGATCTTGTGCTCTTCGGCCTCCTCCGGCGTGGACAGCTTGGCCGCCCCGGCGCGCACCGAGCCTTCCTCATTGGGGCCGACGCCACCGGTGACGATCAGGCCGACGCCACCGCGAGCGCGCTCGGCGAAGAATGCCGCCATCCGCTCGAAGCCGTTGGGCATTTCCTCCAGGCCCGTGTGCATGGATCCCATCAGGGTACGGTTGCGCAAGGTGGTAAAGCCCAGATCGAGCGGAGCCAGCAGTTTCGGGAAAGCGGTCATCGAAGCATCCTAATCATGACGAGTGCCGAGCCTCATGGGGCTACGGTCGGTATGCAGCGACGATAAACAGCGAAGGTGCTGCACTCAATGATCCAAAGTGACAACTTTTTGATCCTTCTGCGCAAAAAGCTTGGCAACAGGCGCCGCGTTACCTACGCTGACGCAACCCCTCACTGCCCTGCCTCACATGCGCACCTCAATCAATATCGTGCTGTTGCTCGTGCTCGCCGCAGCCTCATTTGCCGTCTACCTCGACTGGACACAAGACCGTCGTAGCGGCCCACTGCTGTCCGATCTGCGTACGCTACCCATCGAAAACCACGGGCAGGCCGGAAGCGCAGGCAACCTGCTGGGCATCGAGACGCGGCTGCAGCCAGCCGACTACCAGAGCCGCGAGCGGCTGCAACTCAAGTTTCGCACCTACCTCAAGCAGGCGGCCGAAGCCGGCATGCTCAGCGAGCGAACCGTCGTGGTGCTCCCCGAACACGTTGGCACTGGCCTGTTCGCCCTGGGCGAAAAGCCGGAAGTGCAGCAGGCCCGCACCCTGCGCGATGCGATGCAGTGGATGGCGCTCAGCAATCCCGGCAGCTATCTGCGCGCACTGCCGGATAATCAGGGCGATGATCGGCGTACCGGTGCGGTGTTGCGACTCAAGGCCCGACAGATGGCAGAGGAATACCAGAAAGTCTTCGGCGGCCTCGCCAGAGAGTTCGGCGTTACCTTGGTGGCTGGCTCGATCGTGCTGCCGGAGCCCTATCTGGAGAACGATCAACTGATGATCGGCGATGGCCCGCTGCGCCAGGTAAGCCTGACCTTTGACGGTCGCGGCAAGCCCCTCGGAACGCTGCAGTACAAGCAGGCGTTGAGCCGTTACGAACGCCGCTACAGTGTTGCCCCCATCCCCGAGCGTCGACGGCTGATTGAAACACCGGCGGGCTCGCTGGCAGTGCTGCTGGGCTGCGATGCCTACCTCGAGCAACCGCCTGCCGAAGCGAAACTGCTGGCTGTACCCGGCGCGCTGGCAGATCCGCAAGCGAGCTGTGGCAGTACACATTCCGACGCGCTCAGCGCAAGACCGCACATGGCCGTGCATACCCTCGCCTTGCCCTGGAATCTGCTCGGCTCGCCGCGCCGCCCGGCGCCCCCGGGCCACGGCGTCCCGGTCCAGGTACGCAATCAATGGCTCGGCAGCACCCCATGAATGCGCAACGGGTGCGCCTGGGCGATCTGTCGGTCGGCTTTCTGCACAGCCTTAACGATGCGTTGCAGCTGTACGGCCATGACCCTCAGCCGCTTTTGCTTGCCTACGGACTGGATGGCGAGCGGCTCGCTGAGCCGCATGCCCGCCTCTCGATCCCCCGTTACATGCGGCTCGGGCATGCGGCCATCCAGCTGGCTGGCGATCCCGCTCTGGGCCTGGAGATGGGCCGCCTGCGCAAGCCCGGGCACCTCGGCCTCGCCGGGCTGACCGCCGCTCAGGCGCCCACCGTGCGCGAAGCGGCACGGGCGCTGATCCGTTACGAGGCGCTGTACGCATCCAACTACCGCGGCAGTTCGAGTTTTCACGAAGATGCGTCAGGCGCCTGGCTGCGCTTTTATTCCATCAGCCCTTACAACGCCTACAACCGCTTCGTCGTCGATACCGTGCTCGCCAGCTGGATCTCGCAGCTCAGCCGCTTGAGCGGTCAGCCGCTGGTGCCGATGGCGATCCACATCGAGTTCGAAGCCCCTGACTACGCCTCGCGCTACGACGAGCAGTTCGGCCGGCCGGTAATCTTCGGCGCCGAAGCGAATCAGTTGCAGCTGGATCAGCGCAGCCTGGCGTTGCGCAACCCGGATCATTGCCCCGGCACCTGGCGGCATCTGCTGGAGCTGTGTGAAGCAGAACTGGAACGGCGCACCCGCACCCGCAGTCTGCGCGAGCGGGTCGCACAGATTCTCGGACCGATGCTCAAGGGTCAGGAGCCGGACCTGCAACAGATCGCTGCACGTCTGCAAATGCCGGCCTGGACACTGCGCCGCAAGCTGGCCGAAGAAGACAGCAGCTATCGCGCGATCCTCAACGACACCCGCCGCGACCTGGCCATGGCCTACATTCGCGACACCGAATCCGCTTTCGGCGAGATCGCCTGGCTGCTTGGTTTTTCCTCAGCCGAAGCGTTTCAGCGTGCCTTCAAGCGCTGGAGCGGGCAGACGCCGGGAGACTATCGCCGGGCGCAGCGGCGCGGCGCGTAAACGGCGCATACGCGAGCGGCGATCAGAGTTCGACCGCATCCTCGGCACAGTCCGGGTGATCCTGCTCAGCGGCATGCCATTCCAGTAGTTCGTCCTGGTAGTCATCCATCGCTAGATTCCTCAATTGTCTGCGGTTGCCCAAGGCCTGATGCCTGTCTGTGCAACAAGGTTCATGCCAGCAGGCTACAACCGGCAAATGAAGGAATCGTGACGTGCTTCGAGTCCCGCCCGCGGCCAGATCACGGGGCACGCGCGAGTGGCACGCCCCAAACCGGGGCGCGCCTTCAGGGTGAAGACAACCCCGCCGCATTCATCGCCAGGCGCAACAACCAGGCGACGATGCCGAGCGCCAGCACGCTTCCACTCCAGATCAGCACCAGCCAGCTCATGCGCTTCCAGAGCGGCCGCTGCTCAGGCTGTGCGGGCGGCTTGTTATCCAAATCAGCCATCAGTGATACCCATCCTCGGCACTGACCTTGCCGCGGAACACGTAATAGCTCCAGGCCGTGTACATCAGGATCAGCGGCAGAATGAGCAGTGCTCCGACCAGGGTGAAGCCCTGACTCTGAGGCGGTGCGGCCGCCTCCCAGATGCTCACCGACGGCGGAATGATGTTTGGCCAGAGGCTGATGCCCAGACCGCTATAGCCGAGGAAGATCAGCGCCAGCGTCAGCAGGAATGGCGTGTAGTTGGCGTAGCGCTGAATCGAGCGCAGCAGTCCGAATGCGCAGAGCAGCACCAGCACCGGAACCGGCATGAAATACAGCAGGTTGGGCATGCTGAACCAGCGCTCGGCGATATTCGGATGGGTCAGCGGCGTCCACAGGCTGACGATGCCGGTAACCACCAGCACCGCCCACACCAGCGGAATGCCGATGTCGTGCATGCGCCGTTGCAGGTCGCCGGCGGTGCGCATCATCAGCCAGGTACAGCCGAGCAGCGCATAGGCAACGATCAGCGCCAGTCCGCAGAACAGCGAGAACGGCGTCAACCAGTCCAGCGCCCCGCCGGCATAGGCCCGATCCTCGACCGGCAACCCGCTGATGAATGCACCAAGCACCACGCCCTGGAAGAAGGTTGCGACCAGCGAGCCGCCGATAAAGGCCTTGTCCCAGACATGCTGGCGCTCGCGGGCCACCTTGAAGCGGAACTCGAACGCCACGCCGCGGAAGATCAGCCCCATCAGCATGAAGATGATCGGCAGATACAGCGCGGACAGCACCACCGAATAGGCCAGCGGAAACGCGGCGAACAGCCCGGCACCGCCGAGTACCAGCCAGGTCTCGTTGCCGTCCCAGATCGGCGCGACGGTGTTCATCATCACGTCGCGCTCCGAGGCGTCCTGCACGAAGGGAAAGAGGATGCCGACGCCGAGATCGAAACCGTCCATCACCACGTACATCATGATGCCGAAGATGATGATCACCGCCCAGATCAGTGAAAGATCGATACCCATGGCTCAGTTCCTCTCGCCCAGTTGATCGCTTTGTCCCTCGGGAAGGGCTTCGTCCGCCGCGGAGATCGGTCGCATCGGCGTGCGCGCCTCGCCGGGTCCACCGGCACCTTTCTCGCGCCCTTCGCTGATCACCGGGCCTTTGCGCACCAGACGCAGGACGTAGACCATGCCCACCCCGAACACGGCGAAGTAGACGACCACGAACATCGCGAGAGTGAGCCCCAGCTGGCCGGCGCCGTGATTGGATACGGCATCGGCGGTGCGCATCAGGCCATAGATCACCCAGGGCTGACGCCCGATCTCGGTGGTGTACCAGCCAGCCAAGATGGCGATCAGCCCGGAAGGCCCCATCAGCAACACCAGCCGCAGGAACGCGCGCGAGCTGTACATCCGGTCGCCCCGCCGCAACAGCAGACTCCAGATACCGGTGACGATCATCAGCAGGCCGAGCGCGACCATGATGCGGAACGTCCAGAACACGATCGTCGAGTTCGGCCGGTCCTCGGGCGGGAAGTCCTTCAGCGCCGGAATCGGTTCGGTCAGGCTGTGATTGAGGATCAGGCTGGCGAGATAGGGAATCTCGATCTTGTAGCGCGTTTCCTCGGCCTCCATGTCCGGCCAGCCGAACAGCAACAGCGGCGTCGGCCCGCCTTCGGAGTTGTCCCAGTGCCCTTCCATCGCGGCGATCTTCGCCGGCTGATATTCGAGGGTGTTCAGCCCATGAAAATCGCCGATTACTGCCTGCACCGGTGCCACCAGCAGGGCCATCCACATGGCCATCGAGAGCATCTTGCGGATCGCCGGGTTGTCCTTGCCGCGCAACAACTGCCAGGCCGCCGACGCGCCGACGAAGAACGCCGTGGCGAGGAACGCGGCGACCGCCATGTGCGCCAGTCGATAAGGGAACGACGGGTTGAAGATGATCGCCAGCCAGTCCACCGGCACCACGATGCCGTCGATGATCTCGTGCCCCTGCGGCGTATGCATCCAGCTGTTGGACGCCAGAATCCAGAAGGTCGAGATCAGCGTGCCCACGGCCACCATGAGCGTGGAAAAGAAATGCAGGCGTTCGCCGACCCGATTCCAGCCGAACAGCATGACCCCGAGGAAACCCGCCTCCAGGAAGAACGCGGTCAGCACCTCATAGGCCAGCAGCGGTCCGGTGACGCTGCCGGCGAACTCGGAGTAGGCACTCCAGTTGGTGCCGAACTGGTACGCCATGACGATTCCCGACACCACACCCATGCCGAAATTGACCGCGAATATCTTCAGCCAGAAGTGATAGAGGTCGCGATAGACCTCCTGCCGGGTCTTCAGCCAGAGCCCCTCGAGCACGGCGAGAAAGCTGGCGAGCCCGATGGTGATCGCCGGGAAGATGATGTGAAAGGTGATGGTGAAAGCGAACTGGACGCGCGCCAGCTCTAGTGCTTCCAATCCGAACATGGGCAACAACTCCTCGTCAAATGAGCGCCCGCGTCGTCGATGACGGTAAAAACGGGGTCCAGCACAAGTGACAGCAGAACGCGCCAAGGGTGCGCCGCGCGTGCCGCGCCATCTCGTCGCGCCCTCTGGATCGGCGGTCGATCCATCGCGCTCCAGCGGTCTATGCTGGTCGTAGCCGCGTCAGCCTTGGAGTACCGCCGGTGCCGATTCACACCTTCATCCCGCCATACATTCTCGACCGCATCATCGACCGCGGCTCGCCCTACCAACGCGGCTGCGCTCAACAGACGCTGCACCACGTGCAGAGCCTGCCGCCCAACCCCGGCCCGCCACGACCCACAGCCATCGCCGAGCTTGGCGAGCTGCGCACGCCCGGCCACGCACAACGACGAATCCATGACGCCGAGCAGCAGATGCAGCTGCCGGGCAACCTGCGACGTCGCGAAGGTCAGCCGGCCTCCGGCGACGCCGCGGTGGACGAAGCCTACGACGCGCTCGGCGCGACCTACACATTCTTCTGGCAGGTTTTCCAGCGCGACTCGATCGATGACCTGGGGATGCCGTTGATCGGCACCGTACACTACGGCCAGGGCTACGAGAACGCCTTCTGGAACGGCGAGCAGATGGTGTTCGGCGATGGCGACGGTGAGCTGTTCCAGCGCTTCACCCGCTCGCTGGACGTGGTCGCCCACGAACTGACCCACGGCCTGATCGAGAGCGAAGCCGGGCTGGTCTATTTCAACCAGCCAGGAGCGCTCAACGAATCAGTGTCGGACGTGTTCGGCGTGCTGACCAAACAGCACGCGCTCGGCCAGACTGCGGCGGAGGCCGACTGGCTGGTCGGCGCCGAACTGCTCACCGACAAGATCAACGGCGTCGCCCTGCGTTCCATGGCCAACCCGGGCACCGCCTATGACGACCCGCTGCTCGGTCGCGACCCGCAGCCTGCGCACATGCGCGACTTCATCGAGACCCGCGACGACAACGGTGGCGTGCATCTCAACTCCGGCATTCCCAACCGCGCCTTCTACCTCGCGGCCATGGCGCTGGGTGGTTACGCCTGGGAGCAGGCCGGACGAATCTGGTACGCCACCATCTGTGATCCACAACTGCCCAATGATGCGGACTTCGCAACCTTCGCCGGTGTGACGTTGAACCACGCGGCGCAGCTGTTCGGTCGCCAGTCGCCTCAGGTTCAGGCGCTGTATGAAGCCTGGACGTCAGTGGGCGTAGCACTGCGCTGAGGAGGCAGGATGAAGATGCCAGCACTGGGACCGAAAACCTCGTTGCGCGTATCGCGCCAGGGCGGTTTCGTCGCGGCGCCAAGCCTGGCGCGACCCCGGCAGATCGAATTCGCCGACTGCGATGCGGAGCAGCGCCGCGGCCTCTGTTCGGTGGTCGAACGCTGCCTGCCGGTCGCCAGCAAGAACGTCGGTGCCGGCGATCAGCGCTTCTTCCGGGTCGAGCTGCACTACCGACGCGAGGACACTGACGCCGAACTGATCCTGCAGATCGCCGAGGACCGAGCGCCACAGGAACTGATGCAGCTCTGGCAGAACGGCGCCATCCCCGGCGACAGCTAGAAGCGGATCACGCCGCCGTCCGCAAGCAATGCGGTGATCTGCGCCGCCGGCAGCGGGCGTGAGAGCAGGTAGCCCTGGAACTCGTCGCAACCGTTGCGACGCAGGAAGTCGAACTGCGCGGCGTTCTCGACCCCTTCGGCGACCACCGTCTTGTGCAGGCTCTTGCCCAGCGATATGGCGGCACGGGCGATCATCGCCACTTCCTCCTCCTGTTCGAGTCCGGTGACCAGCGATCGATCGATCTTGATGATGTCCAGCGGAAAACGCCGCAGATAACTGAGCGCCGAGTAGCCGGTACCGAAATCGTCCATCGCCAAGCGAAAGCCCCGCGCCTTGAACTCGGCCAGGATGGAAATCGCACGGGTGCCGTCTCCGAGGAATACCGTTTCGGTGATTTCCAGCTCCACCTGGGTCGGCGGCAGCCCTATTTCGTCGAGCACCGCGAGGATGCGTTCGACCACATCGTCGCCAAGAAACAGCAGCGGTGACAGGTTCACCGCAACCAGCAGTGGCGTGCCGCGCCCCTCGTTCCACTGCCGAGCATCGGTGAAGGCGCGGCGCAGGATGGCCAGGGTCAGCGGCATGATCAGCCCGCTCTCCTCCGCCACCGGGATGAAGCGATCCGGCCCTATCACCCCCAGCTCCGCGTGGGTCCAACGCGCCAGCGCCTCGACACCGACAATCCGCCGCGTCGCATCGACCTTCGGCTGGTAATGCACGGACAACTCGTTGCGCTCCAGCGCCACGCGCATGGCGGCTTCGAGATTCAGGCGCTCATCGGCGATCCGGTTGAGATCGTGGGTGAAGAACTGGAAATTGTTGCGCCCACGCTTCTTCGCCGCGTACATGGCAATATCGGCGTGTTTGAGCAAGCTTTGCGCATCCTCGCCGTCGTCGGGGAACATCGCCACACCCAGGCTGGCGCCGACCTGAAACTCGCGACCGGCGAGCATGACCGGCCGGCGGATTTCGTTCAGCACACGCTCCAATAGCGAGATCACTGTGCTGATGCGGTAGTGATCGCTGAGCACCAGCACGAATTCATCCCCACCGACCCGCGCCACGGTGTCGGAGCTGCGCAGGCTACCGGCCAGCCGCGCCGCAATACTCTTGAGCAGCTCGTCACCAGCGACATGCCCGAGGCCGTCGTTGATGAACTTGAAGTTGTCCAGGTCGATGAATACCAGCGTCAGGTAGTAGCCCAGGCGAGCCGCACGGGCCAGGCCCTGCTCGATGCGGTCGTTGAGCAGGATGCGATTGGGCAGGCCGGTCAGCAGATCATGGTTGGCCTGACGTTCGAGCTGCTGCTGATAATGCTTGCGCTCGGAGATGTCCTGCACGGTGCCTTCGTAGCAGATGAACTCGCCGCTGGCGCCTCGCACCACGTGCGCGTTCTCGGATATCCAGATGCGTGTGCCGTTACGCCGATAGACCTCAGACTCGAAGTTGAGCACCTCGCCCTGTTGCTCCATCAGCTGGCAGAACACTTCGCGACGCCCACCCTCGACGTACAGGCGACGCTCTATGTCAGCGAGATCGGCCACCAGTTCGGACGCACTGTCGTATCCGTAAATGCGCGCCAACGCAGGATTGGCGGCCAGATAGCGGCCATCACGGGTGGACTGGAAAATGCCCTCCGAAGCGTTCTCGAAGATGCTGCGATAACGCAGTTCGGCCTGTTCCAGCGCTTCGAGCACGGCCTTCTGGGCGGTGATGTCCTCGATGAAGCCCTCCACCACGATCTCGCCCTGCTCATCGGGCACCGCGACGCCGCGCTCGATGACCCATTTGAGGCTCCCCGCGGCGGTGCGGATCCGGTAATGCACGGTGAATCGCCCCATTCCGGCGACAGCATTATCGATGCAGCGGCGGACGCGAAGCCGGTCATCCGGATGGGTGATCCGGTCCCATGAGATGCCGTTGTCGTCGACCAGATCCGCAGCACTGTAGCCGCACAAGCCTTGCGAGCCCTGACTGACGAAGATCATCGTCCACGGCGCGTCGTTGCGGCAGCGGTAGGCCATGCCTTCGAGGTTGTTGACCAGCGTGTCGAGCACACGCGAGCGGTCCAGCACCTCACAGGTGAGCAGACTGCTCCGGCGGTTGGTTCTGGCAGAGAGTTCTTGGGTCATTGATCTGTGCTTGAAGTGTTGATCCTGCATGACCCGGAGCCGCGACAATGCTGAGGCTGTCGCCCGGAGGTCTGCAGGAAAGGCAGAAAACCGATGCGCAGCAAGAAACGCTCCATGGATGGCACATGGCCACCCGCCGAGCTCTAGTCCTGCCTCCATCCCGGAACCGCGCACCATAATGTGACGCACCGGTCACAGCCGAGCCCCTTTTCAGGGCGCTGGATCACCTCATCTGTTCTGCCATGGTGCCCGCTATCCAGGGACGACTCGCCGCGCATATCGGATCAGCACTGCACGTCGCCGCTTCTGGAACGCCCAGGGCTGCCCGTCTTCGCCGGCTCGCTGCACTGCAGTGCTGCTGGCAAAAGAAGCGCAGTCACGCCAGCGGCCAGCGCCGCAAGCAACACGACCGGGCCGGCGGCGTTCCAACCGAAAGCCGCGGTCACGCCGCCGACCACCACCGGGCCCAGCAGTTGTCCCAGGTTGCTGCCCTGCATCATCAGGCCGACCGCAATTGGAACGAGGAACGTCTCCCGCGCAGCCAACGGTGCGGATGCCAGCAGCGTGGCCGGGATCAACCCACCCACGGCTGAAAACAGCAGGCACAGCAGGAAGGTCGCCTGCGGTTCGAACCAGCCCAGGAATATACCTATCCCGGACGCACCCATGACGCCGCTGGCTAACAGGATCAGCGAACCACGCCCGGCGCCGCGCGTGAGCAGATAGCCAGCAGCAAGGTTGCCGCTGACATTGACCACACTGGCCAGTGCGCTCAACAGCCCCGCAATCCGATATGAGATATCCATACGCTCCATCAGCAGAACCGGCAGAAAGCTGAACAGAGCGAAGAACATCAGGCTGTACAGCGCGAAACCAACCGCCAGCAAAACGCTGGCTCGGGAAAACAGCACGCGCCGAATATTTCCCAGTAGCCGTCCGGGCATGCCAGACGAAACGCCAGCGGGTACGCAGCAGCCCACCGCCATCGCGGCGATTACCGCCACCGCCGAACCCGTCCACCACAACCCTTGCCATGTCTGGAACAGCGGCCCAGCGACCATGGCCAGCGCCATCCCGCTCGGCATGAAGCAACTCCACAGCGAGAAAGCGCTGTCCCGCGCAGCGCCGGTCGTCAGGCGTTCCAGAATCGCCGGCCCGGCGACGATGATGAGCAGGAATCCGAGTCCTTCCAGCAGCCGGGAAATCAGCAGCAGCGCGAATGACGGCGCGGCGGCGCCCGCGACGCCGGCAACCGCGGTTACCCCGAGCCCCAACAGCAGGGCCCGCCGATCTCCGACTGCCGCCACCACCGCACCGGCCGCCGCTCCCCCGAGCAAGCCGAGCACCGCGAATATGCCGGTCAGCCAGCCGGCTCCGGCTAGATCGACCCCAAGGTCCGCCTGTAGCAACGGTGTGGCAATGGCAGCCTTGCCCAAATGCAGAGCCGCCACGACTCCGCAGCCGAGCACGACCCAGACGACCAGCCTCGCGCGGAGCGGCCGGGCGGCATTCATTCAGGCACCCCGACCGGATTGGCGGCGAGTGCAGCGGCCACGCGAGCGACGTGCCAGCCCTGGTAACGGGCGCCCTGCAGTTCATTTTCGCTCGGCTGGCGGTCACCGCCGCTGCCGTCATCGGCCAGTGTCGAGGCGCCATAGGGCGTGCCACCGGTTATGGCATCCATCCGCAGCTGCCCCTTGAAGCTGTACGGCAGCCCGACCACAACCATCCCCAGATGAAGCAGTACGGTGTGCGTCGCCAGAATCGTGCTCTCCTGGCCCCCATGCTGGCTGCCGGTCGAGGTGAAAACGCTGCCCACCTTGCCGACCAGCCGGTCCTCGGCCCATAGCCCGCCACATCGATCGAGGAAGTTCTTCATCTGCGCGGCCATGTTGCCGAAACGCGTCGGCGTGCCGATCACGATGGCGTCGTAGTTCGGCAATTCCGCCACGCTCGCCGTATCCGCGGGCTGGACCATCTTGTACCCCGCATTCTGCGCGACCTCTTGCGGAACGAGTTCGGGCACCCGTTTGACGTCTGCCAACGCGCCCGCTTCGCGTGCGCCTTCGGCGACGGCATCGGCAAGTGCTTCGACATGCCCATAGGATGAGTAATAGAGCACCAGTACGTTCGTCATTGCTGCAGTCCTCCGATGGCATTGACTGGAGCCAGGCTAATGACTAAAAACGCTCTCGCGGAGTGATTAAATTTCGATCAACTCGATCTATGGAGCAGATCATGCTCGATGGCATGACACTGGATCAGATTCGTACGTTCGTAACCGTGGCCGACAGCGGCAGCTTTCGATCCGGCGCGGCACGGCTGCTGCGCGTGCAATCGGCCATCAGCCATGCCATCGCGAATCTGGAGACGGAACTGGGCCTGCAGCTGTTCGATCGCAGCGGCTACCGCCCCGTCCTCACTCAGGAAGGTCAGGCACTGCTGGCCCACGCACGCGACATCCTGCTGCGCGCCGATGCCATGCGTGCTCGGGCGCGGGCGCTGGGTGCGGGTGTCGAGCTGGAACTGACCCTGGTGGTGGATACGCTGTTTCCGATCGAATCGGTGGCGCTCGCCATTACCCGGGCCAGCGTCGGATTTCCTTCCACCAGCTTTCGCCTGGAGTCACAGGCCCTGGGCGGCCCCATCGCAGCGCTGGATGAGAGGCGCTGCACACTCGCGATCATCGTCGGCGAGGATTTTCGCAATCCCCGGCTGGCGCTAGAGGCGATTGGCTCGATTGCGCAGATTGCCGTCGTACGCAGCGATCATCCGCTGGCCGAACTCGGTAGCCGTGCGCCACTCGGCGTGCCGGATCTCGCCGGCCATCTGCAGATCGTGCTTGCCGATCCCACGCCACTCTCCGAGGGCCGCTCATTCGGCGTTCTGTCGCCCTTCACCTGTCGGGTGAATACCCAGGAAGCGAAGGTCGCACTGATTCGCGCCGGACTCGGCTGGGGACGGCTCCCGGCATGGCTGGTTGAGGAGGATCTGGCTTCAGGGCGGCTGGCGCGCGTCGCCATTCCCGACCTTGGCAGAAACAGCGAGGTGCAATCCGAAGCCTACCTGGCGCACCGGCTGGATGAGCCACTCGGGCCTGTGGCACAGGCGTTCCGCCGCGCCTTGCTCGAGCAAGCCAGCATCTAGCCTCACGACAGTGCTCGTCCAACCTTATCCAAATGAGCAGCGCTCAGTAGCCGCTGCCCGCGTATTGCCGAGGCCACTTCGCGAGCGGGCACATCCTCGGCAGCTACGGGGCGTCGGTTACGGCCGCGCGTATATCATCGGCCAGCTGGCGTACCCGCGCTTCGCTGGTGTCCCACGAGCACATGAAGCGCGCACCGCCGACACCGATGAAGGTGTAGAACATCCAGCCGCGGTTCCTGAGCGCCTCCAGTGCCGATGGTGGCAGGCTGACGAAGACGCCGTTGGCCTGCACCGGAAACATCAACTCGACGCCAGGCAACGGTTGAATCAACTCGGCCAGCAGCTGGGCACAACGGTTGGCGTGTTCGGCGTACCTGAGCCACGCGCCGTTTTCCAGAAGCCCGACCCACGGTGCCGAAAGAAATCGCATCTTGGAGGCAAGCTGGCCAGCCTGCTTGCAGCGGTACTCGAAATCGGTGGCCAGTTCGCGATTGAAGAACAGGATGGCCTCGCCGACCGCCATGCCGTTCTTGGTGCCACCGAAACAGAGCACATCGACGCCGGCTTTCCAGCTCAGTTCGGCGGGCGACATGCCCAGGTGAGCGCAGGCATTGGCGAAACGCGCGCCGTCCATGTGCAGGTGCAGCCCGAGGTCCTTGCAGGTGTCGCTGATGGCACGCAGCTCGGCGGGCTGGTAGACGGTACCGACTTCCGTGGCCTGGGTCAGGCTGACCACGCGTGGCTTGGGGTAATGGATGTCCTTGCGCTTCAGCGCGATCTCGCGAATGGCAGCAGGCGTCAGCTTGCCCTGCTCGGTCCTGCCGAGCAGCAGCTTGGAGCCGTTGGAGAAGAACTCCGGCGCGCCGCATTCGTCAGTCTCGACGTGGGCGATGTCGGCGCAGATCACGCTGTGGTAGCTCTGGCAAAGGGACGACAACGCCAGGGAATTGGCCGCCGTACCGTTGAAGGCGAAGAACACCTCGCAGTCGGTCTCGAACAATGCGCGGAAGTGATCAGCCGCGCGGGCTGTCCATTGGTCGTCGCCGTACGCCCTGTCGTGGCCTTGGTTCGCCCTTGCCATGGCTTCCCAGGCTTCAGGGCAGATGCCGGAATAGTTGTCGCTGGCAAATTGCTGCTTGTCGGTCGTCATCAAATCCTCGTTATGGCATTGCCGGGCGGTTGGTGGCTGCACGTTACGTTGTAGAAGCCAGGACACGCGAGCGCAAACGGAGTGTCAGGCGAGCATGTACGGGGGTGATGCCGGCGCCGCCCCGCCCTCGTCAGCCTCCACGCAACGTCGTAGCACAGCGAAGCGCCCAGCGCGGACATCACGGCGGCACATTTCACGATCACCCACAGGGAAATTCAGTAACGCTGTGGCACCCTGCAGCGCGTGTTCTGAAAACCACGGCACGCTGAATCCCATCTAGTCTTTGACGACTCGCTGCGGCGAATCGAAAAGCGTCGTGCCCCACCCATCTCACCAACCAGGAGGGTTCATGGTCCATCCCAGTGTGTCGCAAAAACGTGCTGCCTTTCGTGCGCTGCACCAGTCCGGCTGCTTCGTCCTGCCCAACCCCTGGGACGCCGGCAGCGCGAGCGTCCTCGCAGGCCTCGGTTTCAAGGCGTTAGCGACGACCAGCTCCGGCTACGCCTGGTCGTGTGCCCGCGCCGACGGACAGATGCCGCGGGACGAGGTCCTGGCCCATATGCGCTATATGGTCCAAGCCACCCATCTGCCGGTGAACGCCGATTTCGAGAGTGGCTACGCCGATACGCCCGAAGGCGTGGCCGAAAGCGTGCACATGGCGGTCGGAACCGGCGTCGCGGGTATTTCCATCGAGGACTCCACAGGAGACCCGCGCGAGCCGTTGCGCGAGCTTGCCGAGGCCACCGAACGGATGTGCGCCGCGCGTGAGGCGATCGACGCTACCGGAGGTGAAACCTTGCTGATCGGGCGGGCCGAGAACTTCTTCGTCGATCGGCCTGATCTCGACGACACCCTTGCACGCCTGAAAGCCTATGCCGATGCAGGCGCCGACTGCCTGTATGCACCAGGCCTGAGAACTCGCGAGCAGATCAGCGCCGTCGTCGAGGCAGTATCGCCAAAGCCGATCAATGTATTGATTGGCTGGAACAGTGACCTGACCGTTCAGGACCTCACAAACCTCGGCGTCAGGCGCATCAGCGTCGGCGGCGCCTTGGCCCGAGCGGCATGGGCCGGTTTTCTGCAGGCGGCTCGGTCCATCACCGAGCATGGACGATTCGATGGTTTTGCCAGCGCAGCCTCAGGAGCGGAGCTCAACGCGCTGTTTGGCAAATGCGAGAGGCCATAGGATTCCGCCGAAACGGGTCGCCGACGGGGATTGGATAGTGCAGGGTTCACCAATCACATCGCTATTCGACAGGCACAAAAAAAGCTGCCCTTGGGCAGCTTCTCTTGTCTCATCACTTCTAAAGGAAGTGAGCGGAGGGATATGGCGCAGCGGACGGGACTCGAACCCGCGACCCCCGGCGTGACAGGCCGGTATTCTAACCGACTGAACTACCGCTGCGCGTCGGCCGGACTTTCGTCCGAAATCTCACAAAGGTTGGTGGCTGATGACGGGATCGAACCGCCGACCCCCTGCGTGTGATGCAGGTGCTCTCCCAGCTGAGCTAATCAGCCGATCGCCTTGCGAGGCGCGCAATTTACTCAGCCCCCTACGCTAAGTCAACAATAACATTGAATTTTTTTTATGGAACCGTGGTCAACAGTAGCTGCCGCGTCACTTTGTAACCTTGGTCCTGCACCATCGATTCACCAAGAGCACCTGTAAATTCGCTGCGGCGTCCGCGAAAGTGTTCTAAAAGTGCTGTATCGCCTGACAGAGGCAACCCGCGTACTAGGGAACCGAACAACAAAAGCGCCACGGAGTATTTCGCTTGCCACTGCCGGGAAAACTGGACAACTACCGCCGCTACGTCCCACTCATCATCAGTACCGTGCTGCTCTGCGTGTTCGCGCTCTACCTCGCGATGCAGATCGAGCAATGGATGAACCTGTCTCGCGCCCCTACCCCCACCGACGTCTATGAACAACAAGCCGGCAATCTGGGTCAGCCCGATATGCAGCGGCTGGAAATACTGTTCGGCTCGGCGGCCCCTTCCGACTCCGACGCGCCCACCGCGGCTGCCAGCGGCTTTACCCTGCGCGGCAGCTTCGTGCACATGGATCCGCAGCGCTCCAGCGCCATTGTTCAAGTCGACGGGCAGCCGCCACGGCTCTACTGGCAGGGCGAAGAGCTAGCCCGTGGCGTCAGTCTGCATCAGGTCTACCCTGATCGCGTGGAGCTGGCGCGCAACGGCGCCGTCGAAGTGCTGCATTTTCCTCAGGTACGCTCGCCTAGCTACATTCCCGAGGAGATGACCGAAGCGCCCTATCAGGATCAACCACCCTATGCCGAGCCACCGGACGAGGAGACGCAGCTGATGCAGCAGCAGATGGACGCCTTGCGTCAGCAGCTGGAAGAAGCCGTCAACCAACCCGATGCCGCCCCCGCCAACGATCAGCCCACGGAAGACAATTGACCGATGCCGAAGCCTTTTTCGCGCCCGTTGCTTGCCCTGCTCGCCACCGGCCTGCTGGCCGCTCCTCTGCCTTTGCTTGCCGTCGAACCCGGTATCGAGCCAAGCCCCAATCAACAGGACGGCTGGACCATCAATCTCAAGGACGCGGATATCCGCGCCTTCATCGATCAGATCAGCCAGCTCAGCGGACAGACGTTCATCGTCGATCCGCGAGTGAAGGGGCAAGTCAGCGTGGTATCCAATGCCACACTGTCGCTGAGCGAGGTGTATCAGCTGTTCCTCTCGGTCATGGCGACGCACGGGTTCAGCGTGCTGACCCAGGGCGATGTCGCCCGAGTAGTTCCGAATGCAGAGGCCAAGGCCGAAGCGGGCAGCGGGCCTACCGGCGGCGACCAATTGGAAACACGGGTGATCCAGGTGCAGCACACTTCCGCGGCCGAACTGATACCCCTGATCCGCCCGCTTGTCCCGCAGTTCGGCCATCTTGCTGCGGTGTCGTCGGCCAATGCACTGATCATCAGTGATCGCAGCGCCAATATCGCGCGCATTGAGGACCTGGTGCGCCAGCTCGATCGTGCTGAGAGCAACGATTACGCCGTGCTCAATCTGCAGCACGGCTGGGCGATGGATATCGCTGAAGTGCTGCGCAACTCGCTGATGCGCGGTGATGCGAAAACCACCTCCGGCGTGCAGATCATCGCCGATTCACGCACCAACCGATTGATCTTCATTGGCCCCAGCGAGGCCCGAGGCAAGCTGGCGGCACTGGCCCAATCGCTCGACACGCCAACCACGCGTTCGGCCAACACGCGCGTTATCCGTTTGCGCCACAACGATGCGAAATCCCTGGCCGAGACCCTGGGTGATATTTCCGAAGGTCTGAAAAACCCCGAAAGCGGCGAATCCGCCACCACTGCCCGGCCGCAAAACATCCTCATCCGCGCCGACGAAAGCCTGAACGCACTGGTCCTTCTCGCTGATCCAGAGCTGATCGGCACTCTGGAAAGCATCGTTCGCCAGCTGGATGTTCCCCGTGCGCAGGTCATGGTCGAAGCGGCTATCGTCGAGGTTTCCGGCGACATCACCGACGCCCTCGGCGTGCAATGGGCGGTCGACGCGCGCGGAGGCACTGGTGGAGCCGGTGGCGTCAGCTTTGGCAACACCGGTATTTCGGTCGGCAGCGTGCTCAATGCCATCAACGAGAACGAGATCCCGGAGAACCTGCCCGACGGCGCGATCATCGGCGTTGGAACTCGCAGTTTCGGCGCGCTGATTACCGCACTGTCGTCCAACAGCAAGAGCAATCTGCTGTCGACGCCAAGCCTGCTGACGCTGGATAACCAGGAAGCCGAGATTCTTGTCGGCCAGAACGTCCCGTTCCAGACGGGCTCCTACACCACCGATGCGGCGGGCGCGAACAACCCCTTCACCACCATCGAGCGCCAGGACATCGGGGTGACCCTCAAGGTGACTCCGCACATCAACGAAGGCGCCACGCTACGCCTGCAGATCGAGCAGGAGATCTCCTCGATCGCGCCCAGCGCCAGCCTGACGGCCCAGGCGGTGGACCTGGTGACCAACAAGCGCGCCATAAAAAGCACCATCCTTGCCGAAGATGGCCAGGTCATCGTGCTTGGCGGCCTGATTCAGGACGACGTCACCCGCACCAACGCCAAGGTGCCGCTACTCGGAGACATTCCGTTTCTGGGTGCCCTATTCCGCTCGACTCAGGAAACCCACGTCAAACGCAACCTGATGGTGTTTCTGCGACCTACGGTCATTCGCGACCGTGCCGGCCTGGCGGCTCTTTCCGGGAAGAAATACAGCGATATTCGGGTCATCGAAACGGATTCGGCCAGCCCGAGCATCCTGCCGGCGAATCCCGCGCAGCTGTTCGACGGACGGGGCGAGCCCGCACCGGCTATCGATCTGCGTCAGTGAAAAAAGGACACAAGCGTTCGTGCCCGACCTGCTTGCGCAGGCCGGGCACGGCA